>JAESFZ010000056.1_pt1 | contig 411118 bp, 369 predicted proteins | sample 9269561 | NCBI WGS metagenome assembly JAESFZ01 (sample SAMN14515552, study PRJNA621657) | algae metagenome | isolation source: Tildeniella nuda ZEHNDER 1965/U140 and co-occurring heterotrophs from wet... | place: Switzerland: Stansstaad, Zurih | collected 1965-01-01
GGGGGGGCGCCGCCGGGGGGGCGGGCCACCCCGCTTTTGCTTGAAACGACTCAGGGCAACAGCACCTGATCCACCACGTGCACGACGGCGTTGGTGGCCACGATGTTGGCGGCGGTGACGTTGGCGGCGGTGGCGTTTTTGGCGCCCTTCACGGTCACGCCGGTGCCGCTCACGGCCACGGTGACTTTGCCGGTTTGGGCGGTGGTCACGTCGCCGTTGGCGAGGTTGGTCGAAAACACCCGCGCGGGCACCACGTGGTAAAGCAGGATGTTGGCCAGCGTGGCGGGCGGGGCGGCGTTGATGGCCGCTTCGGTGGCAAACCCGGCGGCGGTGAAGGCGGCGTTGGTCGGGGCGAAGACCGTCAGCGGACCGGGGCCGGTGAGGGCCGTGAGCACGGCGGGGTTGCCCGAGGCGGCGCGGTTGACGGCGGCCACGAGCAGCGAAAGGTTGGGGTTGGCCGAGGCCACCTGCACCACGTTGCCCGAAGCCGGAAGAATCACCTTATCGACGACGTGAATCACCCCGTTGGCGGCTTCGACGTCGGCCTGGGTCACGCGGGCACCGTTGACCGACACCACGCCGTTGCGGTTGGTGACGTAAATCTTCCCGTTGCCGAGGGTGGTTACTTCGGTGTTGTCGGCCACGGGCAGAGCGCTCGACAGGGTTTTAGTGCCCAGCACGTGGTTTTGCAGAATGGCCGTCACGGTGGCCACGGGCGCGGCGTTGATGGCGTTGGCATCAAGCCCGGCGGCGCGGAAGGCGTCGTCGGTGGGGGCAAACACGGTGAGGGTGCCCGTCGAGAGGGCGCTGCCGAGGTTGGCGCGGGTCACGGCGGCGCGGAGCAGGGTGAAGCGGCTGTCGGACCCGACGATGTCGGCGATGGTTTGCTGGGCTTCTTCATCTTTTTTGCAGCCCTGAAGGCTGAGGCTGACGGCGGCGAGCAGGAGGAGGGTGCTCTGGAGGATGCGCTTTCGCATGGGTTGAAAGGAGGTTTTTAGTTTGAAAATGAAACCAGTCGCTTGCATCTGACCCGACAAGCGACTTCGGAAAAACAGGATGTACGCAGTTTTGTTTAAGTGATTTATAAAATCATTAAACAAAACGAACGAATCCGATGAAACGCAAAAACGCTCGGCTTCATGGTTCCGAACCATGAAGCCGAGCGTTAAGACGCGCCAGGCAGTCAGCGCTTACACCGCGCTCCGGGATTCCACCACGCTCGTTTTCCCCTCCCGCGTCAGCGTGTAGGCGAAGCCTTTCTGAATGGCAAACGCACCCACGTCGCCGTTGCGGTTGGTGGCAAGGTAGCCCACCTGAAATTCCCGGTAATTGGGGTAGCGCTTCACGATGCGCCCGACGGCCTCCTCGCAGGCCTGCTGGGGCGTGCGGCCCTGGCGCATGAGTTCGACGACGAGGAACGAGCCGAGGGTTTTCAGCACAAATTCACCCAGGCCCGTGGCGCAGGCCGCGCCCACTTCGTTGTCCACGAACATCCCCGCGCCCAGCACGGGCGAATCACCCACGCGGCCGTGCATTTTGAAGGCCAGGCCGCTCGTGGTGCAGGCTCCGGAGAGCCGCCCCTGGGCGTCGAGGGCCAGAATGCCGATGGTGTCGTGGCGTTCGACGTTGATTTTGGGTTCGTACTTCGCCGTTTTTTTCCAGGCTTCCCAGGCTTTTTTAGCCTTGTCGGTCAGGAGGTTTTCTTTTTTGAACCCTTCGGAAAGCGCGAATTGCAGCGCGCCCGCACCGGAGAGCATCACGTGGGGGGTTTTTTCCATCACCCGCCGCGCCACCGACACGGGATGCATGATGCCTTCGAGAAACGTAACCGCTCCGGCGTTTCCCTGCCAGTCCATGATGCAGGCGTCGAGGGTCACGTGGCCGTCGCGGTCGGGATAGCCGCCGAAGCCCACGCTGGTGTCGTTGGGGTCGGCTTCGGGCACGCGGCCACCGGCTTCGACGGCGTCGAGAGCGCTGCCGCCGCGCTGGAGGGCTTGCCAGCCCGCTTCGGTGGCTTTCTGGTTGGGCCAGGTGGCGACAACGAGGGGCTGGGGCGCGGCTTCGGGGGCGAAGGGCGCCGCGAGGGGGGCGAGGGCGGTGGTTTGGAGGAAACTTCGGCGCGTGAGCATGGGAGGGGTCTTGTGGGGCGAGGAGTGCCGCCAGTGGGATGACTTTACTCGCGGGCGGTTCTGGTGAACCGCCCCACAATATCCACCACCGCGCGGATTTTTTCTTCGTCGGCCTCGAAAATTTCGTATTCCGGCACGGCGGGATTGCCGCCCATCGAGAGGCCGGGTTTGCGGAACGCCATCGCGCCGGGGCGGGGGGAGCGGCCCGTGAGGTGGAGGGTTTGCACGCCGGTCCTGAGCAGTTCGGCGGCGTTTTGCCCGTTCACGCCGCTGCCCGCAATGAGTTCGAGTCGGCCCCTGGCCTGTTGGGCCAGATGGGCGAGGGTTTCTCTGCCTTCAATGGCCGTTGGCACTCCACCCGACGTGAGCAGCCGATGGCTGCCCGTTTCGATGACCGCTTCGAGGGCTTCGCTCAGATCCCGCGTCAGGTCGAACGCCCGGTGAAACGTCACCGGCAGCGGGTGGGCCAGTTCGACGAGCTGGCGGGTGCGCGGCACGTCGACCGTGCCGTCGGGGCGGAGCAGCCCCAGCACCACGCCGTCGGCCCCGAGGCGGCGGGCCGTCTCGACGTCGGCCTGGAGTTGCTCAAACTCCGAATCGGTGTAGCAGAAATCGCCACCCCGGGGCCGGGCCATCACGCACACGGGCAGGGTCGTGTGGATTTTGGCCAGCATGATCAGCCCCGCCGGGGGCGTGGTGCCGCCTTCGGGCGGACTGGCGCAGAGTTCAATCCGGTGTGCCCCGGCCCGCTGGGCTACCCGGCAGGATTCAAGGCTGTAGGCGCAGACTTCGACGTTCACGCAATCGGTTGATTTTAAAGCGGGGAAACGCAGCCCGCCAATTTTTTTCGGGACGGCGTACTATTTTTAAGTGAAACCGGTTAATTAAGCGCAAATTTTCAGGCCATAAAATTGGCCTCTTGAAAATTCACTTACTTTTGCAATCCTTTTTTCAAAACCATTCATTTTAAGGAGGGAAAACCTATGTACTGGACCCTTGAATTAGCTTCCTACCTGGAAGACGCTCCCTGGCCCGCCACCAAAGACGAACTCATCGATTACGCCATCCGTACCGGCGCTCCCCTCGAAGTAGTCGAAAACCTCCAGGAACTCGAAGACGACGGCCAACCTTACGAAAGCATCGAAGAAATCTGGCCCGATTACCCCACGAAAGACGATTTCTTCTTCAACGAAGACGAATATTGAGATAAAAATCAAGGTGCTGAATAAAATTCAAGCAACCGGATGGGTTCATCCGAATCTCTTGAATTTTATTCAGCATCTCGTTTTTCCTCCGGCTTTTACCAAAAAAGCACGGCCCTACGCCGTGCTTTTTTGGTGGGCAAATGCCGCCTCGCGCTGGTGGTCGAGGTGCTGGCGGTAGGCATCGGTTTGGGCCTGGGCCTGGGCCTTCGACCAGCCCAGTTCAGCGGCCAGCAGCGCCGCGACGGTGGGCAGGGCGTGTTCGGCTGCTGCCCAGTCGAGGGCCTCGAGGCCGAGGCGGCGGGCCAGCACGTCGGTTAGCGTGAGGGCCATTTCGTGGCGGGCAACGTGCACCACTTCGGCGGCAAGGAAGGGGTGCCCCCCGGCCAGTGGCTCGGCCAGAGCGGGGTGTTGACGCGCCAGTTCCACCACTTCCACCGCTTCGGTGCCGTATTTTTTCCAAAGGTGCCGGGCTGCTTCGGCGGGCAAATTCAGGGCCTGCCAGCCGTCGGGCGTGAAGCCGTCGCCGCCCGCGAGGCGGCAGGTTTCGGTGCGGCAGGGGCGGGGGGCTTCGCCGAGTTGGCGCAGGCATTCGTCCACGGTATCCTGGGCCATCAGGCGGTAGGTCGTCCACTTTCCCCCCAGAATGCTGACGAGGCCCGAAGCGGCATCAACTTCCACCTCGTGATCACGGACGAGGGTTTTGCTGGGGGCGTTCGGGTCGGCCTGGAGCAGGGGCCGAAGCCCCGCGAAGCCCGCCCGCACGTCGGCGGGCGAAACCGCCACGTCGAGGTAGCGGCGCACGTAGTCGAGCAGGTAGGTGACTTCATTTTGAAGCAACAACGGCTCGTCGGTCGGCTCGGCTTCGGTGTCGGTGGTGCCCACCAGCACGTGATCCTGCCAGGGAATGACGAAAATCACCCGGCCATCGTCGGTTTTGGGCACGAGCAGAGCCGTGTCGCCGCCGAGCAGGGTTTTGGGCAGAATCAGGTGCGCGCCCTTGCTGGCCCGCATCCGGGGCGCGAGGGCCGGATTGGCCATCAGGCGGAGGTGGTCCGCTGCCGTGCCCGTGGCATTGACGAACAGCCGGGAGTTGATCTCGAAAAAGTCCCCCGTCAATTCATCGCGTACGTTCAACGTTTGGAGCGAACCGTCAACGGTTTTCCCGAACCGTACCGCCCGGACGTGGTTAAGCACCGCAGCCCCCGAGGCGGAGGCGGTTTTGGCCAAGGCCAGGGCGAAGCGGGCGTCGTCGAGCTGCCCGTCGGAGTAGAGCACGGCCCCCCGGAGGGTTTCTTTCCGCAGCGTGGGAATGAAGGCCAGCGCCTCGTCGGTGGAAAGCTGGTGACTGTCGGCGAGGTTGTCGCGGCCCGCCAGGGCATCGTACATTTTCAGGCCCGTGCCGTAGTAAAACCGCTCCGTCCAGGCGTGGCAGGGCGTCAGCAGGGCCAGAGGGCGGGTAAGGTGCGGAGCGTTCTGGAGCAAAAACTTTCGTTCGGTCAGGCCCTTGCGCACCATTCTAAACTGCTCCCAGTCGAGGTGCTTGAAGGCCTGCTCCAGGTAGCGCACCCCCCCGTGAATGAGTTTGGTGGATTTGGACGACGTCCGTGCGGCGAAATCATCGGCTTCGAGCACGCAAACGTTCAGTCCCCGCAGGGCCGCGTCAAGGGCCACGCCCGTGCCCGTAGCCCCGCCACCGATCACGCACACGTCGAAGCGTTCGGTGCGGGCGCGGTGCAGGTGGGTAGGGCGGTGCATGGGGAATTAATTTGAGAATGTGCTGATTCTCAAATTTTCGCTTTCTCGTACTTCTTCGGCGCGTAGAGGAAGCCGAAGGCCTCGGCGCCTTCCTTCGTGTGCACCTTGTGGTGAATGTAGTGCGCCCGCATGATGCGCTTCATGTAGGGGCTTTTGGCCACGAACTTGATTTTCACCCGCCGGTGCACAATCACGTCGTGGAAAATAAAGTAGAAAATGCCGTAACCCAGCACACCGAGGCCGATCCAGAACAGGAATTCCAGGCCCGGCACGAAGGTGCCCAGGGCGAAAAATGAGATCGAAAACAGGGCAAAGACCACGGCGAAGTAATCATTTTTCTCGAAAAACCCCTTGTGTGGGTGGTGGTGGTCTTCGTGCCAGGCCCACATGAAGCCATGCATGATGTACTTGTGGGTGAACCACGCGACGCCTTCCATGAAGAAAAAGGTGCCGACCACGAGCAGAATTTTCAGTGCCAAAGCCATGCGAAATCAGCGGTGTTTACGCGATCATATCCCAAAATTAGGAGGAATTGTTCCAACTTTTTCGCCCCCCGGCGTTGTTAGGCTGAAAACCACCGCCGAAAATATTTCGGGTTGGGGTGTCCAAACTCCGGACGCGTTGGTTTATCTTTGGAAAACCCTGTAACGAGTACTGCCATGAAGGATGGTTTGTTGGCAATGGCGGAAAAAACCGCCACCCGCAGCAGGAGGGCACGAATGGACTTACGCGAACTGCGCGAACTGGTCCGCCGAGGAGAGAGCAGCACCCTGGAGTTCAAACTCAAGGCCAATCATCCCGAAAAAATCGTCCGCGAAGTGGTCGCCTTCGCCAACACCGACGGCGGCACCCTGCTGGTGGGCGTGGGCGACGACAAGAGCATTCCGGGCTTGAAGTTCGCCGACGACGAAGAATTCACCCTCGTGCGGGCCATCGAAAAATTCTGCACCCCCGAAATCAAGTACGACCTGGAGCGCCTGCCCGTGGAGGGCGACCGCGAAGTGCTCATCTTCCGCATCCCGCCCTCCGAAGGCAAACCCCACTACGTGTCGATTGACCCCACCGGCTCCGACCGCAAGGCGTACGTGCGCGTGCAGGACAAGTCGGTGCAGGCCAGCAAGGAAGTGCGCCAAATTTTGAAGTGGAAGGGCAAGGCCCGCAACGTGCAGTTCAACTACGGCCATAAGGAAGACGTGCTGATGAAGTACCTCGTCGAGCACCCCAGCGTAACGGTCGAGACCTTCGCCCAGGTGGCGCGCATCCCCCAATGGCTGGCCTCCAAAACGCTCATCACGCTTGTGCTGGCCAGCGTCTTGCGAATTCGGCCCGACGAGGCGGGGGATCGGTTTGTGATGGCGTAAACCTGAGTATTCTAAAAAACGGAGCCGCTGGGATAAACGCCCGGCGGCTTTTTTGATGGGCAGTACCTAATTTTCCGGTGGAACGGCGTTTTAGCATTCGCGTCCTGATCCGAATCGGAAAATTCCCGAATTCTTGTTCAACGGTTTGCAAAATTTCCCCGTTTTCGGGTATTTGGCCGTTCGGTTGACCACGCGGCTACGGCTTTTTTCGTCATGCGTCCATCTCCATTTTTGAAAAAAATCACTTCCTGGCGTCTATTGCCCCTGGTGCTGTTGCTCGGCTGCGGCGGCAGCGGTCCGCCGAAAAAGTACGGCAGTACGGCCGAAACCACGTCCCCGGCGGGCACGTCGGCTACTGCCCCCTCCCCGGCCAGCGCCGCCGTACCGGCCCTGCGGCTGTACCTCGAATCGAGCGCGAGCATGTTTCCCTACGAAGCGACGGGGACGGATGGGCAGTTTAAGGCGGCGTTGCAAAACTTAGTGGACAACTTCGAGGGCTTGCGGGCCAACAGCACTCAGTTTTACACGGTCAACGACGCGGTGTACCCGCTGAAAATCTCGACCAGTCAGTTTATCAAAACCAGCGATCTGTTCAGCCTGACCCGAGGGGTGGGCGATTCAAAATACACTGATTTCGAGAAAATCTTCCGGGAAGTATTGCGCGATTTGCCCGAAGGTTGCGTGTCGGTGCTCGTGTCGGATTTGATTTATTCGGACAAATTCATGCAGCCCGGCACGGGCCAGAAAAACCTGAATGCGATTCAGAGTTTGATGCAGAACGTGTTCGCGGGAGCGGCGAAAAATACCTCGCTGCTCATCGTGAAAGCCTCGGCGGGGTTCAAAGGCCCGTACTTTTCGATCAGCGGCGGCAAAAAAAACTACGACGGCGACCGCCCCTACTACCTCTGCATCGCGGCCCGGCACGCCACCATGCGGGCTTTGCTCACCAAGCCCGAAAATGAAACGCTCCGCCGCTTCGACCAACTGCCCGGCTACCAGAACCAGCTTTTCTTCGGCCCCGACCAGGCCCCGTTTTACACGGTGCTGCTGCGTGACCCGAATCAGAAAGGCCGAATGGTGCAGGAATCGGGCGAAATGCAGGGCAACAAGAAAGCAGGCAGCACGGTCGTTCGGAAACTGGACAACGTGGAACCCAGTCCGGCGGGCCGGGAATTGGCCGTGGTCGTCGGGGTGGATTTGGGTGGGTACGCGCTGCCCGAAGCGACCAAAACCGACCCGGCTGCGTACGCCGTCGAATCGGCGGAAAATTTTAAGGTGAAAAAAGTCGAGGCCGTGGCCGGGAGCGGCCTGCCCTACACGCACAAGCTGGTGCTGAGCACGACCGAACCCCGCACGGGCGGGCAGCGGGACGTGACGGTGGGCCTAAGGCGGGTGTTTCCGCCCGCCTGGGTGCGCAGCACGGGCGTCAGCGACGACGCCAACGTGAACGCGGCCTCGTTTGCCAAAACCACGTTCGGGTTCACGAACCTGACCCAGGGCATTGAAAACGCCTACAACCCCGGCCAGCGCCCCGAGCATTTCCGCCTGAACATCTCCCTCAACAATTAATTTTTCAATGGAAGAATCGCTGTATTCGTTTTACGATTTCCTGAACGTCAACCGTTCGCTCCTCGACGATTTGTACAACGCCACCCTGCTCACGCCCCTGACGCTCACGATGGTGGGGCTGGCGGTGGGGTTTGCACTGATTTTCTACTTTCTGATGGACCGCAGCCGCTTCGCCCGGTTGCTGCCCTGGGTGCTGATGCTGCTGGGCGGGGCCACGCTGACGGCCATCGTGGCCTACACGGCGTGCAGCCGGGGGGCGCACAACATGCGCCTCCGCGATCCGGCCAACCAAAGCCTCGGCTTTTTTTTCGACCAGGGCGGCGGCGTGTTTTTCACCTGGGCCATCCTGCTGTTTGTGCTGTGCGGGCTGCTGTATTTTCTGATTTCCCTTTTTCTCCGAAAACTCACCACGCATTTGCGGTTTGTACCGTTTTAGTCTGAACCACGATTGGCCCGGATTTTAGGATGAACAGGATGTGTACTCCGGCGTTTTGCGTTTCATCCTGCCCATCTTAAAATCCGGGCCAATCGTGGTTCAGACAACTGTAAACTGTTGACTGAAACCTGTAAACTGAACACATGGCCCGACTCTTTCTTTTTGCCATTGGCGGCACCGGGGCGCGGGTGGTTAAGGCGCTGACCTGCCTGCTGGCGGCGGGGGCCAAAGTGCCCGGCATCGACACGGTGGTGCCCATCGTGATGGACCCGCACACGGGCAACCTCGACCTGCGCCGCGCCCAGGAAATGCTCAGCCGCTACCGCGACATCCGCCGCGAGGCGGGCAGTCCGGCGGCGGGCTTTTTCGGCACCGAAATCCACTCGCTAGGCCAGGAGCAACCGGCGGCGGGCATTCCCGATTCGTTCCTGTTCCAACTCCAGGGCGCGGGGCAGACCAAATTCCGCGATTACATCGGCTACGGCACCCTCGACCCGGCCAACCAGGCCCTGGCGAGCATGCTGTTTTCCGACCAAAACCTGGAGCGGGACCTCGACATCGGCTTCGTGGGGCACCCCAACATGGGCAGCGTCGTGTTGAACCAGTTCGAGGAGTCGCCCGAATTCCGGGCCTTCACCGATTCGTTCCAGGCCCAGGACGCGGTGTTCATCGTCAGTTCGATTTTCGGCGGAACGGGCGCGGCGGGTTTTCCCATCATCCTGAAAAACATCCGCAACTCGGCCAACTTCACGCTGAAGCAGGCCAAGGTGGGGGCCGTGTCGATGCAACCGTACTTCGACGTCAGCCAGCCCACCGACGGGGGCGCGTCGGCCATCAAAAGCACGACGTTCATTTCCAAAACCAAAGCCGCCCTGGCCTACTACGAGCAGGCGCTCACCTCGGCCAAAATGCCCCGGCTCAACGCGCTGTACTACGTCGGCGACGAGGTGCGCAACCCGTTCCCGAACGACCCCGGTCAGGGCGGGCAGCAGAACCCGGCGCACGTGGCCGAACTGATTTCGGCCCTGTCGGTGCTCGATTTTGCCGAAGGCTTGCCCGGCTACCAGACCGAATTGAGGGGCCAGCAGGCCGTCGTGAAGTCGGGCACGGAGCGCTACCGGGAGTACAGCCTGCTCGAAGCCGCCGAGCAAGGGCTGAACTTCGACCACCTCCACACCCAGACGCTCCGGCAGGCAGCCGGGCCGCTCACGCAACTGGCCCTGCTGAGCCACTACCTGCGGCAGCGCCTGCCCGCCGCCCTGCGCGACCCAAAGCTGGCTTGGGTAAACGAAGGCAATCCGAAGCTGGATTCGACCTTTCTCGGAACGCCGTTTTTCCAGGCCCTGAACACCTTCGACCAGCACTTCCGGACGTGGCTGGCCGAGATGGGCGGGCAGGCCTTCCACGGCTTCACGCCCTTCGCCTTCACCGACAACCTCGCCAAGCTGGTGCAGGGCGGTAAATACCAGCCCAAACCGACGGGACTGTTGTGGAAAAAAGAACCGAACCTGAATTTCGTGGACGACTTCGACGCCAACCTCAACAAGGCCAGCCGGGGGCGGGAATTTGTCAGCGCGCCGCGTAAATTCACCGAACTGATGAACGAAGCCACCCGGCAACTGGTGGAGGATGTGACGACGAATCTGCCGGTGGGGTGACACCACTGATTCCGCCCCGCTCCGTCAGCTAAAGCAGACGGCAAGTCAGGATGAAGCCCCGATGGGGCTAAAAGCAATTTTAAATTTGAGTCCCGGAGGGACTTTTGCCCAATTTGCCGTCTGCTTTAGCTGACGGGAAGCAGGCGATAGAATCGGCAAAGCAAATGCCCAAAAAAGAATTCCACCTCCACAACCGCACCGCTGCCACCCAGGGCGGGGGGCACTGGTACGATTCGCACGCCTACGACCAGGCCACCCGCGACGCCATGCACGACCGCGCCGGGGGCGATACCCGTGAGGCACCCACCTCGATTCCGAGTCCGTTTGCCCGGTTTGATTTGGTCAAAACTGCCTTCCGGCGGCTAGCAACCCGCCCCGACCTGAGCGGCGACCGCGACGACCAGCGGCTGGTGTCGGGCTGCTTCGACATCGGGGAAATTTTCTTCAACTACGAACAATTCCGCGAGCGGGCCGGGGCCAACCCCAACGGTTTCGTGCGAATGCTAGTCTGGGAAAAAAGCGCCGTGCAGAGTTTGACGAGCGCCCCCACGCTGGGCCACCGGCGGCTGGGCAAGGCCCTCGACCTCTACCTGCGCGACGACGCCCACGCCAACAACTTCGACCGGATGCCCCGGCTGTTCCTGCTCTATTACCAGGGGCCGACCGGCAAGGGCTTCATCGGCGGCACCTCGCCGACGACCCTGTTTTTCCCCGCGCCCAACGACCTGAGTTTCGTGGACGTGCGCTTCGGCAACCACCGGACGTTCGACCCCGACCAGCCCGTGCCCCTGCACGAGCGCGACGTGGAGTACCAAAGCTTCTGGCACGGCCTGCTGCGGTTCATGCCCGAGTTTCGGACGCTCTACAAAGACGTGGCCGACTACCTCGACAAAAGCCTGAACCTGCTGTTTCAGACCAACCAGGCCGCGTACAACCAGATCAACGCCCTGACCCAGCCGCAGTTCGAGACCCAGTACCCGATGCTGCTGGTGCCCAACACCAACCAGCCCGTCGAACTGCTCACCGAAGCGCCGGGTAATGGGATGGGTTTCCCGCTCCGGCAGGCCCCCAACCCCACCGACCTCATCCGGCAGACGAGCCAGTTGCTCATCAAGGCCACGCGGTATTCGGGCCAGCTCACGCCGATGGTGCTCGCGCCCGACGCCCCGCCCGTGGCCTACACCAAAATCGCCTGGACGCGCGGCACGGCGGTGCCCCACCACGTGCCCGAAGCCTGGCGACCCGACGCCTCCGGGCAGTCGGCGCGGCGCTTGCCGGGGCAGGCCGTGCATTACCCCTGGCTCACGGTCAGCGATTTGCTCGAACCCAACCTCATCCGGCTGGTGTACCCCGTCAACCGGGCGGCGTTTTTCGACGGAAATTTGAGCGCTTACGGCGGCAATGCCCCCACACGGGGCTACCTGCTGCCGCTGAAGCCCGACTTTTTTGAGTTTTTCCGACCCGAAGATTTGCAAAACGGCACGGTGAAACTCCAGATTCGGGAAACCGCCCGGCAAGCCTCGCCCGACGGCCTCAGCGTCCGCACCACCGTGGAGGTTTCGCTTTCGGTGCCCGTCGTGGCACCGGGGCAGTACGTGACCCTGCGGAAAGTGTACGAAGACGACGCCCGCGTTACCGCCGACGCCGACGAGCGCGGCAGCATCGCCGAGGGGCAGGTGGGCCTGACGATTTTCCCCTTCGTCCAGATTCAAGCCCCGCCGCCCTTCGAGTCGCAGTACCGTGTGCACCTCGTGGACCGCGACGTGCTGCCCGGCACCTACAACCAAAGCTACCGGCTCTCGTTTTACAGCCCTGAAAACGGGCTTTTGCCCAACGTGACCAGCCGCTCGCGGAGCGAAAAAGGGCTGAACCTGGGCGCGAAAACCGAAGTGTACGACGTGCGGGCCAACTTTGAGCGCGTGGCGGTCGAAGTGGGCGGGCGGCGCGGCGTGGTGCTGCCCGTGTGGCCGGTACGCCCGATGGGTACAAGAAGCTATGCCTTCGCCGTCGATTTTGGCACGACCAACACGCACATCGAAGTGCGGGTAGAAGGCGGCCAGCCCCAGCCCTTCACCGTGGACGCCGACGTGCAACTCGCCACGCTCTTCGATCCGGCCTACGCCGCCCAAGACGCCTCGCTCAACGGTACCGGCGCGACGGCGATTCTGACGAAAGTGCCGATGGAACTCATGCCCGACCGCATCGGGCCGGGGCAGGTGAGCCGCTTCCCCCAGCGAACGGCGCTCCTGGAAAACAACCCCAATTTCAGCCAGGACCCGCTCGGTTTCGGCGATTTCAACATCGCTTTTCTCTACGAACGAAAACTGATTCCGACCCGTAAACACAACAGCCCCTGGCAAAACGGCGGCGACGTGTACGACTTGACGACGGATTTGAAATGGTCGGAATTCGGCCCACCGGGGCAGGCCACGAGCCGCGTCGAGGCGTTCCTCGAATCGCTGATGGTGCTCATGCGCAACAAGGTGCTGCTCAACGGCGGTAACCTGGCCGCGACCCAACTCGTGTGGTTTTATCCGTTGAGCATGAGCATGTTTCATCGGGGATTCATCGAAGGGCTGTGGCGAAAGGTGTTTGAGCAAACCTTTCAGGGAACCCCGCCGCCGCTGTCAATGCCCGAGAGCATCGCGCCGTTTTACTTTTTCCAGGCGGGCAGCACCACCCAGCAGGTCACGGCCTACTCGCACCCCGCCGTGCTGGTGGACATCGGCGGCGGCACCTCCGACATCACCGTGTTCGCCCAGAACAAACCCGTCGCGATTTCGTCCGTTCGGTTCGCGGCCAACGCCATTTTCGGCGACGGGTTCAGCACGAACGGGGCCTCGACGAACGGGTTCGTGAACCGATACGAAAAACCCGTGCGCGACCACCTGACGGCCAACGGCCTCGCCGACCTGCTCAACGCCTACGAGGAAATCAAAAAGCAGGAGCGTTCGGACGACATCGTGGCGTTTTATTTTTCGCTGAAAACTCACTACGACCTCGTGCGCCAGGGCAAAACCTACGACTTCGAGGCCACGCTCACCCACGACCGGAGCATCCGCATCGTGTTCCTGGTGTTTTACGCGGCGCTGATGTACCACGTGGCAAAACTGATGAAAGCCAAAATTTTGGGCATGCCGCGCTACCTGACGTTCAGCGGCAACGGCTCAAAGACACTCAACATCCTCAGCCACAACGACAGCGCGCTGGCTCAGTTGGCGAAGGCGATTTTCGAGAAAGTATACGGCGAACCCTACCACGCCGATGGCCTCGACCTGGTGCGGGAGCGGAACATCCCGAAAGAAGTGACCTGCAAGGGCGGCCTGCTGGCGGCGGCAACCCAGAATGCCGCCCAACTCGGGCAGTTGGTGGACGGCACCCGCGCCGTGCTGCTCGGCACGGGCGACGCCCGCATGGCCACCAGAGCCGACACCTACGCCAGCGTGGACGACGCCGTGCTGACCGACGTGACCAACGAAGTCCGAAATTTTGTGGAAACCCTGTTCAGCCTCGATTTTCCGTTCCAGAACTTCCTGGGTGTGGACGAAGGGCAGTTTCCAGCTTACAAAGCCCGCCTGATGCGCGACCTGCGCGACCGCCTCGCTGAAGGCTGGGAGCAGCGCCGCCGCCCGGTGACCAACCCCAACGCGCCGCTGGAGGAAACCCTGTTTTTCCTCCCGCTCATCGCCGGGCTGAACGATTTGGCCAAACCCTGAAAAGTTGGGAGAATGCGACGCAGGCAAGGAGAATCACACGAATTTTTTCATTGAGTTGACCGCAGATTTTCCCGGATTTTAGCTTTCTTCCGGGAAAATCTGCGGTCAAAGTCGTTGAATTTTCGTGGAAATTCTCTGATTCAGAACGAGTAACCCATAACCAATCCCGCTACCGCCCCATGAGAAACCTGTACCTGACGCTGGTCGGCGGCCTGCTCGCCCTGCCGACGCTGGCCCAGCAGCCGCTGGCGCAGCGGCAATTGCCCATCACCCGTCGCTCGGCCGACAACAGTACGGTGGTGACCGAAACCCGGTCGGTCGGCGCGGCCCTCGACGCCTTGCTGAAAGAACCCGCCGCCAAAGCCTACCATGCCGATTTGCAAGCGCTGAAAGCGGCACTGGGCGGCGACGCGAAAACCGTTCGGACGAAGCTGAAACCCGTCCAGGACCGGCTGAAAACCGACCGGCCCCGTGTGCAGTTGGGCAGTTTCGCGCGGGGACTGGATTCCCTGCTTTCGGCCCAGCCCGCCGCCGTCGCTTCCCGCGCGCCCGCTTCGACCGCGGAACCCACGCCGACCAACGGCGTGAAGCCCATTCCTGACCAGCCGACCGACGAAACCGAACAAGCCAGCGCCGACACGTCGGCCTTATCGGCCCCGGTGAGCAGCACGGTCGAAACAACCGAAAAAGCCTCGGACGAGGGCCTGAATTACTGGATGCTGGGGGCGATTGTGGCTGCCTTGGCGGCCCTGGCGCTTGGGTTTTTGTATGCAATGGCGAAGCGGGAAATCGAGCGGCTGCGCCGAAAGGAAACCTTCGGCAGCAACGAGCAACTCATGGGTGCGCTGCGGAAACAGGTGGCGAGTCAGCACGAAGAAATCAAACAGTTGAGGGACGAAAACGACGCCCTGCGCCGGGCCTCGGCTCCGCTTTCGCCCGTCCGGAGCGCGCCCCGACCCGTTCCCGCCCCCGAGCCGCTGGCCGCCGTGCTGGCGCCGGAAGCGGAACCCCAGCCCCAACCCGAGGCGGAGGCGGAACTCGAACCGGCACCGATTCCCCCGATCGCACTGGCCCCCGAACCGCCCGTTGCCCCCGCGCCCCAGCCCCGGCCGTCGGTCACGTTTTTCCTTTCGACGCCCAACCGCGACGGGTCGTTTTCCGACGTGCGCCGGGGCGAGTTCATCCCCTCGCAGTCGTTCTACCAGTTTCGGCTGACCAACCCCGAAGGCACCGAGGCCGAGTTTGTTTTTGCCGACGACCCGGCTTCGGTCCGACAGGCCCTGAGCAGCCCTGAGACCTACCTCCAGCCCGCCTGCGCCTACACCGACCTGCGCCTCGACGCCCAGCGCATCCGCACCGTGCACCTGGGCAAAGCCCGGCAAACCGCCCCCGGTGAGCGGTGGGAGGTGGTGGAGAAGGCGGAGGTAGCATTTGGGTGATTTTTCGCCAAGCCGTTTTTCGGCTCAATTGGCTCAATCGGATTCCGCATGAAGCACGGTGTACGACTGCTTTTCTTGCTGGTGGCCGGAGGACTGGTGGCCTGCGAACCCTGGAACCTGAAGCCGCGTGTGTTCCCCAAGTGCGATGCACCCTCGGCCCGCATCAGCACCACGGCCAACCTGCTCACCGTGCAGTTCAGCCTGGCAAACCTCACCGGCACGACCGATGCCATCCTGTGGGATTTCGGCGACGGCAGCACGTCCACGGTGTTCACGATCAACCATACCTACGCCCGGCCGGGCACCTACGCCGTCACGGCGCGCATTACCAACATCTGCGGCGACGAATTGCGGCTGGGCGCGACGGTCACCGTCGCGCGGTAAATTTCGGACTGCCATGAACCAACGTTGGCTGCTCCTGCTGCTTGTACCCGCCCTAAGCTTTGCCCAGGCCCGGATCGAAACCGTGAGGGTGGTCCAGCGCGGAGACACCCTCGAAGTTCGCTACGCCCTGCGCAACCCGACGCCGCTGGATTCGGTGTTTCTGCGCGTGCGAACCCGCGAAAACGCCCTCCTGCCTGCCCGATCGCTGACGGGCGACGTGGGCCGGATTCGCTCCAAAGGTTCCGAAAAAATCCTGTTCTGGAACATGAACGCCGACGCCATCACCCTCGACGCGGACGTTCAGGCCGAGGTGCTGGTGAAAACGGCAGTGCCCGCTCCCGACCCTAAACCTGCCTCTGAGAAAGGCAAGCCGGTCACGCGGCAGCCCGGTGGTGGGCCGGAGTACGCCCTGCTTTCGGTCGTTGCGCCCGGCGTGGGAAACGTCTTCGTGCAGTCCCGCAAGCCCAACGGTCGTCTGCGGGTGGGGTTGAGGCCGGCGGTGACGGTGGCGTTTTACGGGTTGCTCGGCTACGGCATCTGGCAGAATGGAGAATCGAAGCGTGCCTACGACACTTACCGCAGTTTGCCGAAGGAATCGCTGGCCCAGCCGTTTTTTGAAACCGCCAACGCCGCCCACCACCGGTACTACGTGGCCACCCGCCTGGCGGCTGCGCTCTGGCTGACCGACGTGACGGCAACCCTGCTGCGGGGCCTGAAAAACCAGCGCCGCCGGAGTCAGGTGGCCCTCAGTCCTGGCTTTAGGCATTCGGGCGCACCCACCGTGCTTACGTTTCGCCGTCAATTCTGAAATGCCATGAAGCAGGTCCTGTTTCTCCTCGTCGTGCTGGCCAGTAGCGCCGCCCAAGCCCAACACACGACTGTGGTTTCGGCCAAAAGCGACTTCGTGCGCGTCAAAACGCCCCTGAACGCGGCCGCCCCGGTGGGTGAAAATCTGTTCGCCCAACCGGGTTGGGGGGTGGGGCGGGGGAAGGAAGGATTTTTCGTGAAAACGCCCGCGTACTACGAAGTGCAGCCCAGTCGCCCCAATGCCTGGTGCCTGATTCCGGTGCGGCACGACCTCAACGGCGGGGATTTCGACCTGCGCGTCACGCTGCTTCCCGGCGACGACGGGCGCACGCCCTCCGCCGGCCTGCTGCTGAGCGCCGACACCAGCCATATTCCGCAAAACAGCCGGTACATCGCGCTGACGATCAACGATTCGGGCCAGTTTGTCTTCGAACATGTCGATCAGGGCACTTCGCAATTTCTGGTGAAAGGCGGCAGTTCCCACGTTCGCCCGACGGCTGCCAACGAACTGCGTCTCGAACGCCGGGATTTCACCATCCGCGCCTACGTCAACGGGCAGGTGGTGGCCAACGAAACCTTCCGGCGGCTCGGCGGCAAAACGGTGTTCGTCGGCGTGACTACCGACGAAAAAGCCCGGTTCAGCAACCTGCTGATCAGCTCGAAATCCCGGAATTAATCCAACAGCTTACCCTGCCGGTCGATGACCCGGTTTTCGCCGTTGAGCACCACGCGGGCTTCGCCGTTGATGAACGGCCCGGCCTTCTCGTACCGGCAGGGAATCACGAGGCGCTCGCCGTCGGAATACCCCCAAAGCCCCGACTCGCAGTGGAACGGCCTGAACGTCGCTTCGGAGTTCGGGCGTGCCACCACATTCACGACGATTTTACGCCGGGCATCGCCCGCCTGCAATCGGTACAGCGCGTTCTGAGTCGGGTACACGGTGCGGGTGCCCACGGCGGGGACGTTGTCGATGAAGCCTGTGGGGCCGTAGAGTTCGGCGCGTTCGGCGTTTTCGATTTTCCAGTACAGGTCCACGGCGTCGCCGGGCGCGGGGTCGTCGGGCCGGAAGCCAAAAGTCAGGATGCGGGCCTCGGCAGGCGTCGGAAGGGCTTCGTTTTCCGCTTCCGGCCCGGCTCCGACCGTTTCGCCCCGTCCGTGAACAACGACTTCAACCCGGCTCGACCGGTCACCGACGCTCAATTCGTAGGTGTGCGTGCCGGGGGGCAGCGTGGGCGGCGTGGTGGTCCGGCCGGTGGCGGTACGGTTGAAAGGCTTCGCGCCGGGACCGGAGAGGCGAATGGGCAGCGTGTCGGCGTTATCCACCTGCCAGCTCAGCAGGGCCGTTTCGCCCTCGCGGATTTCAACGGGCGAAACCGTGAAAATAATCCGGGGTTCCCGGCGCGGGGGCTGCACCGGTTCGCGCCGGGTTTCGGCGGGCGGTTTTTCGGCCTCCGGTTCCGCCTTGCTGCCGGAGTTCAACAAGTAACCGATGAACCACCCCAGCCCCCCCAGCACCGCCAGCAGCCACCACACCCAGGCCCGCGACGGGGGCCGGACGACCTGCACCTGCACGCGGGCGTCCTGGGTGCCCGAGGCGTTTTCGGCCCGCAGGGCGTAGGTGTGGCTGCCGGGTTTCTGCAACGTCAGGCGGATTTCGCCTTCGGCGGCGAGGCGATTCTTGGGGGCTTCTTCGCCCAGCAGCGTCACGGTGGCGGCGTGCCCGGTGCGCCAGCGGACGGTGACGGGTTCGCCCACCCGCACCTGCTGCGGATTCAGGTCGAACTGCAACACCTGGGGCATCGGCGGGAGCGGCGGCACCTCGCGCACGAACACGTCCACCCGCGCTTCGACGGTGTCAACCACGAGCGTGTAGGCCGCCGAGTTGGCCGGGTAGAGCAGCAGGTCGCCCTCGGGCTGGAGGCCGCCGGGGGGCGCGCCCGGCCCGACGAGCCGCACCAATTCCACGTTTTTGGCCACCCACTCCAGCCGCACCGGGTCGCCGGGGTCGAGTTGGGTGGGCGTGGCACTGAACCGCTCGATGACGGGCGGCATCGGGGGTGGCGGGTTGATTTCCAGTTCTAGCAACTGTACCCACGCCGCCGCCGAAGGTCGCTGGGCGGGGTCGTTGCCGAGGCCGTTGACGAAGGCTTCGCGGAGTTTTTTGGAAACCGCACTCCGGTCACTCGGACCGGTGCCAGGGTTTTGAAAAAGGATTTCGTGAAAAATCGCCGCCAGCGAAAAATAATCCCAGGCGGGCGTAAGCACGAAGGGAGCCTCGAGCCATTGGGCCACTTCGGGGGGCGTGTAGGCCGTTTCGCTCAGTCGGGCGGGCAGGAGCAGGGTGCCATCGGGGTTCTGCAACTGGCAGGCGTCGAGGTTGATGAGCTGCACCAAGCCGTTGGGCCGCACGAGCAGGAAGTCGGGCGAGAGCGTGGCCACCACGCAGCGCGTGGCGTGGAGGTCGGCCACGGTGCGGGCCAGGTGCTGGCACAAGCGCAGGCGGCGGCGAGCCAGGTCGCTGCCCATCAGGTCGTCGAGCCAGGGGCGGAGCGGTTGGGCTTTTTCGGCCAGAACCGTCCAGTAACCTGCCTGCTGGTTTCCCTCAAAAATCCGTTCGACGGGCCAGGCCAGTTCGGTGGCCGGTGCCCTCAGGCCCCGCAGCAGGTTGAGCCGGTCGGCCAGCAGCGGCCCCCAAGTTTCGGGCGCGAACACCTTCACCAGTCCCGGCATCAGGTTGGCGGGGTCGGTCACGGCGTACAGCGCGCCGTCGGGCGCAAGGGCCAGAGGCTGCTCGGCCAGCGTGACAGGCTGGCCGTCGTGCGAACGGATGCGAAAGCGGGGAAGGGAATTCACGAACGGAAAAACGAAACCGCCAAAAGTAACCCAATCCCGCCAGACGAAAAACCGTTCGGGAAGGGCGGGGCGAATCGGTGGGCGGGCAGCCCCGCAACCAACTAAATTTCAGCCCCTTCTTGGAGGTTGCCCGGCAAGCGCCTATATTTGCACTCCCATTTTCGGGGTGCCCTGCCTAAATCCCTGAAATTCATGCGCCAATCACACAAACAGCGATAAACAAGTGGATACGTTAAGTTACAAGACCGTTTCGGCCAACAAAGCCACCGCCCAGAAGGAGTGGGTGGTGATCGACGCCGAAAACGCCGTGCTGGGTCGCCTTTCGAGCAAAATCGCCTCCCTCATCCGCGGCAAGCACAAACCCAATTTCACGCCCAACGTCGATTGCGGCGACAACGTCATCGTCATCAATGCCGAGAAGGTGCGCCTGACGGGCAAGAAAATGACCGACAAGGTGTACGTCCGCCACACGGGCTATCCCGGCGGGCAGCGGTTCTCGACCCCCCGCGAGGTGCTGGCCAAGAACCCCCGAGGCGTGGTGGAAGCGGCCGTGAAAGGCATGCTCCCCAAAAATCGCCTGGGCCGTCGCCTGTTCACCAACCTGCACGTGTACGCCGGCAGCGAACATCCCCACGTGGCGCAGCAACCCAAGCAAGTCGAACTGTAAATGAGTTAAAAGCGGTCCGCCGCGCGGTGAAAAGAATAAAATGTAAAGTTGACGTTGGTGTCATCCTTCACTTTTCACTTTTCACTCTCCACTTTTCACTAAAATATGGCAGACATTACCAACACGCTGGGTCGGCGCAAAACCTCGGTGGCCCGCATCTACCTCACACCCGGCAACGGCAACATCACCGTCAATGGCCGCGAGTTTAAGGAATATTTTCCTTCGGAAATCCTGCAAATCATCGTCAACCAGCCCTTCGTCACGCTGAAGGCCCAGGGTGCCTACGATCTGAAGGTGACCGTCGACGGCGGCGGCATCGCCGGTCAGGCTGAGGCCATTCGGATGGCCGTGTCGCGCGCCCTCTGCGAGGTAGCTGCCGAAAACCGCCCCGCTCTCAAAAAAGAAGGCTTCCTGACCCGCGACCCCCGCATGGTGGAGCGTAAGAAATTCGGCCGCCGCAAGGCCCGCCGCCGGTTCCAGTTCTCGAAGCGTTAATTTTTTAGTTGTTGGTTGCTGGTTGATAGTTGTTCGTTAAAACCAACAACTGACAACGAGCAACCAACAACTTCGCCGCTGAACCCGGCTTACAGTGTCCGGTGCCGGGTTTACGCTTTTTCAATTTTTCAAAAACCAACCAACGAAGCGGCAGCATCGTCACGTACGACTGTTGACTTACGACTCAAAAATGGCACAAGTCGAATACAAAGACCTCCTGGATGCCGGCGTACACTTCGGCCACCTGACCCGCAAGTGGGACCCGCGCATGGCGCCGTACATTTTCATGGAGAAGAACGGCATCCACATCATTGACCTCAACAAAACCCTCGCCTCGCTCGACGAAGCCTCCCACGCCATCAAGGCCGTGGTGCGGTCGGGCCGCAAGGTGATGTTCGTGGCGACGAAAAAGCAAGCCCAGGAAATCGTGGCCGAAGAGGCCAAGCGCCTGAAAATGCCCTACGTGACCGACCGCTGGCTAGGTGGCATGCTGACCAACTTCACCACCATTCGGAAATCGTTGAAGAAAATGTCGACCATCGACCGGATGCTCAAGGACGAAGCCACGGTGAAAAACCTGGCCAAGCGCGAGCGCCTGATGATGGACCGGGAACGGGCCAAGCTCGAAAAACTGCTGGGTGGCGTGGCCGACCTGACCCGCCTCCCCGCTGCGCTGTTTGTGATTGACGTGAAGCGCGAGCACATTGCCGTGGCCGAAGCCAAGCGCCTCGGCATTCCCGTGTTTGCCATGTGCGACACCAATTCCAACCCCGAACTGGTGGATTACCCGATTCCGGCCAACGACGACGCCTACAAGTCGGTTTCGCTCATCACCCTCGCCATTGGCAAAGCCATCGAGGAGGGCCTGATGGAGCGCAAGCAGGACAAGGACGACGCCCGTTCGCAGGAAGAAGAAGACGCCAAGCGCGCCGAAGACGCGGGCGAACCGGTGCTCGAAGAAACCGCCCCGACGGCTGCGGCTCCCACCGGCGAGGCCGATTCCATCGACGCGTAACCCCGCTTCCGTGTTTCTGTTTTCCCAATAGCCCACGGCGTCCGGCGGTGGGCTATTCAGTTTAAACAGTTTGTAGTTTGTGGTTTGTAGTGCAACCACGAACTACAAACCACAAACTACAAACTCTCTTTCCAACCCAATTTTCCCAATGGCTGCAATCACGGCTGCTGATGTAAACAAGCTCCGCCAAATGACCGGCGCGGGCATGATGGATTGTAAAAAAGCCCTTACCGAAGCCGACGGCGACTTCGAGAAGGCCGTCGATATTCTCCGCAAGGCGGGCCAGAAAGTGGCAGCCAAGCGCGCCGATAACGCGGTATCGGAAGGACTCGTGCTGACCCGCATCAGCGAAGACGGCACCAATGGCAAACTCGTCGCCCTGGCTTGTGAAACCGAGCCGGTGTCGAAAGTGGCCGATTTCCAGAACCTGGCCCAGAGCCTCATCGACCTCGCCGTTTCGAGCAACGCCACCGACAAAGACGCCCTGTTGACCGCTCCGATGGCCGATGGCCGTCCGGCGCAGGAGCACATCGTCGAATTGATCGGGAAGATCGGCGAAAAAATCGAAGTGGCCGCCTACGAAAACGTGACCGCCGACCAGGTGATCGCCTACGTCCACTCGACGGGTAAACTTGGTGTGCTGGTGGGCCTGACCAACACCGGTGGGGCCGACGTGGCCGAAGTGGGCCGCGACATCGCCATGCAGATTGCCGCCATGAAACCCGTGGCCATCGACCGCAACGGCGTGGATTCGGCGACCATCGAGCGCGAAATCGAAATCGGCAAGGAGCAGGCTCGCGCCGAGGGCAAGCCCGAAGCCATGCTGGAGCGCATCGCCCAGGGCAAGCTGGAGAAGTTCTACAAGGAAAACACCCTGCTGGCCCAGCAATTCGTGAAAGACGGCAACCTGACCATCGCCCAACTGCTTGACCAGACGAAGAAAGGCCTGACCGTTTCGACGTTCAAGCGGGTGGCGATTGGCGGGTAATTCTGCCGCGCTTTTTTTTAACCACAGAGTTCGCGGAGTTTTTCACGGAGTGCGCAGAGTAAATTCTCTGTGTCCTCTGTGAAAAACTCCGCGAACTCTGTGGTTAATTTTTTTCAGGCTCCGTCACCTTCTGCCAGCCCTTTCGCTTCAGCAAAGCGAGCACCTCGGCCTCCAATTCTTTCACCGCTTGCGGCGTGCCGTAGTAGTCGAGCACGGTATGGGTGCGGCCCCCGTCGGCAAACGTCAGGTAGGTGCTGGGCAGGTCGCTGACTTTGGCCTGGTAGCTGGTTTTGAAGTCGAAAAACCGGGCGTTACGGAAGCATTTTTTCAATCTTGCCACTTCCCGTTTGGGCAAGCGCAGTTCGTACGTGCCGAGGCGCTCGGTGTGTTCGAGGCCCACGTAGCTTACCCGGCCGTCGGCGTACACGGTGAGTTGCTGCACCGGGCAGGTGCCCCGGCAGGGGGTGGTTTCAAGAGCGATGACCCGCCCCGCCGTGTCGGGTGCCGCGATTTCGGTAGGTTGGGGCTGCGCCCAGGCGGTGGTGGAAATCAGCAAAAAGAGCCAGAATAGTTTCATGAAAAAGCGGGCGAAAGCTGGCCCGTCGCTCTACCAAACGCAGCAAAACTCCATCCCGACACGGCGTGGGCATTAAAAGCAGTTAAAACAATCCGCTAGCCGACCCGGTTAACGGGTGGAAACGCCCAAAACCCAACCTTTCCGCCGTTCCCGCTGTCCGCCCCCGATTCCGGCCATTCCGCGCCGGTTGCACCGTTCTTCCCGTTCCGCAAGCAACCCTTCTTTTTCATCGCCATGAAAAACCGCGCCTTGCTATTGCCCGGAATTCTGCTTTTCGCCGTAGGCACCGCCCGCGCCCAAAACCCCAACCCCACGCCCGACACCACCCGCCTGCTGACGGTGAAGGACACGAGTTACTGGAAGCGCGACGCGCAATTCGGGGCCACGTTCAACCTCTCGGCATTCAATGGGGCCTGGAAAGACCGCACCGGAGCACTCGGTGCCAACGCCCTGCTGCTGGTCCTGAAAGCGAACGCCAACTACAAAAAAGAAAAGGACGAGTGGACCAACGCCCTGCAACTCCAGTACGGCCTAGGGCGCGTTGAGGGCCAATCGACGCGCAAAAACATCGACGTCATTCTGTTCGACTCGAAGTATTCCCGTCAGTTGAACAGCGCCAAGTGGCGAGCCTTCGCTGGGCTGAACTTTTTGAGCCAGTTTGCACCGGGGTACCTCTACGGCACTACCGCCGCGGGCCTGGAAACGCGCACGCAGGTGTCGGGCCTGTTTTCGCCCGCGCAGCTCACCGAGTCGGCGGGGTTTGAATACAAACCGACGGGCTACTTTTCGCTGCAATTTGGCATCGGAGCCATGCGGCAAACCATCGTGGCCGACGACGACCTGCTGTTGCTTTTCCCCGAACAGCGGGGCCGGAACGTGCGCAACCAATTGGGTTTTCAACTCCTGGCCAATTTTGACAAGGAACTGGCGAAGGACATCAACCTGAAGCTCCGCTACCAGGCCTTCGCCGATTACGCCGACCTGGCGGCCATCGCCAATCGCCTCGACGCCGTGCTGGCGGCCAAGCTGGGCCGGTTTTTCAACGTCAACCTCAACACGATTGTGCTCTACGATCAGGCCCTAACGCCCGCGGGCCGTAGCCCGGCCACGCAGGTGAGCTTCGTGTCGGGCATTGGGGTTCTGTACACGTTTTGACTTTTCAGCCCATTTTCATTTACTTTCAGGCGCTTACCTCAACCACATCGTTTCACCTAAACCTGTTTCAATCATGCTGAAAGAATTCAAAGAGTTCGTCATGCGCGGCAACGTCATGGACCTTGCCGTGGGGGTCATCATCGGGGCCGCGTTCGCGAAAATCGTCGATTCCGTGGTCGGCGACCTGATCATGCCCGTGGTGGGCATCGCGGGCAGCGCCGATTTCAGTAACCTGTACCTGCCGCTTTCTGAGAAGGTGCAGACGGGCCTGAGCCTCGAAGAGGCCCGCAAACTGGGGCCGGTGTTCGCCTACGGGAGTTTTCTGACGGCGCTGATCAATTTCCTGATACTGGCCTTCATCATTTTCTGGATCGTGAAGGCCGTGAACCGGTTGATGGATAAAAAAGCCACCGCGCCCGAGGTGCTCGAAGTCGGCCCGACGAAGGAAGAAGTGCTGCTGACCGAAATCCGCGACACCCTGCGGGGGCAGTCACAGCCCCTGCTAAGGGCCAGTGAAATGAAAGCCAAAACCGACGGCGTGTAGGGACCGCCCGAATCCGAGCCAAAACCCCGCAGCCGATTCAGTGCGTTTGTGGGGTTTTCGTTTTTTCCCAGGCTTCCAGCCTAGGGTTCATCAGCCGAAACCACAGCGGGGGCAGCAGCGCCACCTGGATCATCGTCGCGTAGCCCGCCGGGAGTTGGGGGCTTTCCTCCAGGTGCCGCAGAATCTGGTAGCGCCGGTTGGCGTGGGCGTGGTGGTCGGCGTGGCGTTGGAGTTGGAACAGGTAAAAATTACTGAGCAACGGGTTGGCGTTCCAACTGTGCAGGGGGTTGACGCGCTCGTAGCGTCCCGGCGCGATTTCCCGCCGTTGCATCCCGTAGTGCTCGATGTAATTCACCAATTCGAGCAACGTAAACGCTCCGACGCTTTGCGCGACGAAAAACAGGGGTACCCGCCAAAGCGCGGCGTCGAGGCCGGTCGCGGCGTACACGCCCGCCGTCAAGGCTGCGCAAAGCAGCACCGGCAGCGCGACGTACCACAGCATCCGGTTTTTGAAACTCCAGGGCGAAAGCCCCCGCTTGCGCAGATGGCCCGTTTCAATCCGCCAGGCGCTGAACCAGCTACCCGTCACGGTGCGCCACCAGAACGCGTAGAAATTTTCGTTTTTCCGGCTCGTGGCCGGGTCGCGGGGAGTGGCCACCCACACGTGGTGGCCCTGGTTGTGTTCGATGAAAAAATGCCCGTAGCCCACCGTGACGAGCAGCACCTGTGCGTAGAGCCGTTCGAGCCAGTCGGTGCGGTGGCCGAGTTCGTGGGCCACGGTGATGCCGATGCCCCCCGTCACGGTGGCGACGCTGGCCAGAAACGCCCCCGCCGTCCAGACCGACCAAGTTCCCACGGCGAAGGCCCCCGCCGCCCAGACCAGCAGCGCCACCTGCACGTACACCCAGGCATAGGTGACGAACCGGAAGTAGCGGTCGTCGCTCAACGTTTTTTCGTCTTCGGGGCGGGGGTTTTCGGGGTCAAGACCCAGGAGCCAGTCCTGAATTGGAAACACGCCGTACACGACCACCAGCGTCAGGAAATTCCACCCTCCGCCCGCGTAGTAGCCCACGACCACGAACACGGGCAGGAGGAAGGCGTGGAGAAAACCGAGTTTTTTACGGAGCGACATCGTCGGAACCGGTTGGGGGTGAACGGATTGCGAAGGTGTCGGGAAGTTACGCAAAGTTTTTCCTGAATCGGATTTTGCGCGAAAATCCTGGGTAGATTTGGCCAATCCGGGCTTTTTGGATGAAAGGTTTCCGGCGTTGCGCCCCCCCGTTTTCCATGAACCGATTTGATTTTTTGAAAACCCTCGCCGTCACCGCCGCAGGCGGGTTGGTTAGCACGACAGCGAGCGCCGCCGGACCAGCGGCAGAACCGATGCCGTCCTGGCCGGTTCCTGACCTGAAAAGCGTGTTTCCCGACCCCGTTCCCATTCGCTCCGTCGAACTGCTCCGCACCCAGGGCGAACTGCTGCTCGTCGTTACCGCCGCCGACGGCACGCGGGGCGTGACCATGTGCAACGACCGCATGCAGCACCTCACCTCGCTGCTGCGCGGGCTGGTGCTGCCGCATTTCGTGGGTAAAGACGCCCGCGACCTGCCCGCCCTCGCCGACAACGCCTACCGCCTCAACTCCAACTACAAGTACGCCGGAATGCCGCTCTGGAACTGCATCGGTTCGGTGGAAATCGCCGGGTGGGATTTGCTCGGAAAACTGGCCCGGAAGCCCGCGTACGCCCTGCTCGGCACGCCCGTGCGGCGCGAGTACCCCGTGTACGTGTCGGATTTCGACCGCGACAGCGACCCGGCGAAAGTTTTCGAGCGGATGCAGGCAAAACTCGCCGCCACTGGGGCCACGGGCGTGAAAATCAAGGTCGGGGGCCGGATGCGCAACACGCCCGACGACGAGGCCCGCACCCGCCGCCTCGTGCCCCTGGCCCGCAAGATGTTTGGCGATGCCGTCACGATTTACGCCGACGCCAACGGCTCGTACACCGCCCGCGAAGGCATCGAAATCGGGCGGCTGCTCGAAGACCACGGCGTGGCGATTTTTGAGGAACCCTGCAATTTTGAGGACGAAGACGGTCTCCGCACCGTCAACCAGGCCCTGACGAAACTTAAACTCGCGGGCGGCGAGCAGGACACCAGCCTCTACAAATTCCAACGCCTGGCTCAGACCGGCGTCTACGATCTGCTCCAACCCGATTTGTACTACAACGGCGGCCTGCTGCGGGCGCTCCAGGTGGCCAAAATCGCCGAAGCGGCGGGCAAAACCATCGCCCCGCACACCCCGAAGGCCGACCCGCTCATCGCGCCGTTCTGGCAGTTTGCCGCGCTCGCGCCCAACCTCTACGGCTTGCAGGAATTCGTGCTCGACCACGGCGAGGCCACCGGCGCGTGGTACTCGCCCGTCGTCCGGGTGAAGGGCGGTGTCATGCAAATTCCCGCCACACCCGGCCTGGGCATCGGCTACGACGAGGGCATCTGGAAAATGGCCGAGCGGGTGGTCTGAGCTTTCCGAAGCCGGAAAACGTGCGGCGTTTTGCTCCACACCGCGCAACTTTGCGAAGGTTTTCCCCGAAAAATTCAATGCAACACCTCGTCATCCTCGGCGGCGGCGAAAGCGGCGTGGGCGCGGCCCTGCTCGCCAAGGCCAAGGGCCTGCCCGTTTTTTTGTCCGACAAAGGCCCGCTGGGCTCAACATACCGGCAAATTCTGATCGAAAACGAAATTGAGTTCGAGGAGGCCGGCCACACCGAAGCCCGGATTCTGGCCGCGTCGGAAGTGATTAAAAGCCCCGGCATTCCCGACAAAGCGCCGCTGATCAAAGCCCTCCGGGCGCAGGGCACGCCCGTCATCGGCGAAATCGAATTCGCGGCCCGCTACACGAAGGCCAACCTCATCACCGTCACCGGTTCCAACGGCAAGACGACGACCACGATGCTGGCCTGGCACCTGCTCCGTACGGCGGGCTTCAACGTGGGGCTGGCGGGCAACATCGGCGAGAGTTTCGCCAAACAGGTCATCGAAGATAAGTTCGACTACTACGTGCTCGAAATCAGTAGTTTCATGCTCGATTCGATGTACGATTTCCGGGCCGACGTGGCTATCCTGACCAACATCACCCCCGATCACCTCGACCGGTACGAGTACAAGTTTGAAAACTACGTGGCCTCCAAATTCCGCACGCTCCAGAACATGCGGCCGGAGGACACCTTTATTTTTTACGGGGAAAACGAGGCCATTGCCGCCGAACTCGGGCACCGGACGGTGGTGCCCCGGCAACTGCCCGTTTCGTTACGGGAAGAACTTTCGGAAGGCGGCTTCGCCAAAAACGGCCGCCTGACCGTGCGCGTTGGAAGCCGCGAATTCAGCATCGGGCAGGAAGAATTACCCATTAAAGGCGACCACAACGCGCTCAACGCCCTCTGCGCCCTGCTGGCGGCCGTGACCGTCGGTGCCCCCGACGAGGCCTTGCGGCAGGGACTTTTGACCTTTCAAAACGCCCCGCACCGGTTGGAATTCGTGGCCCAAATCGGGGGCGTGCAGTTCGTCAACGACTCGAAGGCCACCAACGTCGATTCGGTGTTTTACGCCCTGGGCAGTTTCCGCCAACCGCTCGTTCTCATCGCGGGCGGCACCGACAAGGGCAATGACTACACCCAAATCGAGGCCCTGGTGCGCGAGCGGGTGAAGGCGCTGATTTGCCTCGGCAAGGACAATACGAAACTGGTTAATTTTTTTTCGGGAAAAGTCCCCGAAATCCGCCAGACCCAGGACGTGCGCGAGGCCGTCCGCTGGGGCCGCGAACTGGCCCATCCCGGCGAAGTCGTGCTGCTTTCCCCCGCCTGCGCGAGTTTCGATTTATTCCGGAATTACGAAGACCGGGGCGAGCAGTTCAAGGCGGCGGTGCGGGCTTTGGGAAATGGTTGATTGGGTAATTGGTCAAAACATTAAAAACTAATTACCCAATCAACCAATTATCTAATCTTTTCGCCACGGCTGCCGCTCCCAGTACGTCAGCGAGCGCCAGGCCCATTCGAGGGGGCCGAAGCGGAAAAACCGCAGCCACACGGCGCTGAAAAGCAGGTTGACCACCCACACGCCCGCCACCACGTAGTACAACTGGTGGTAAGCCAGCTTGCCGAAGTAGCCCAGTCCGAAGCCGTAGAAAAACAGCGAGCAGAGGGTGGTTTGCAGCACGTAGTTGGAAAACGCCATCTGCCCTACGTTGGCCAGCGCGCTCAGCAGCCCGCGCAGCCAACCCGCCCGGAACAGGAGCAGCAATACGCTGGCGTGCCCCAATCCGACCAGCGCCCGTTGGGCATCGTAGAGCAGGATACCGGGTAGCAGCCGGGTGTCGGCGTAGTGGACGACGTTTTGGGTCTGCGCCATGGCGTCGAAGGTCTGCACTGCCGCCAGGGGCAGCCCGATGCCGTAGCCCGCCGCCAGCATCAGTCCGTACGTGCGCGTAGACAGTTTGTTGGTGAAAAAGCCCCACTTGAACAACGCCATGCCGAGCAGCATCATCGCCCACACGTCCCAGACGCCGAGCAAGTACAGCCACCGGCTGTGGAAGAGGATGTTGAAGGGTTCGAGGGTTTTGTACACGTTGGGGTAGTTGCCGCGCATATCGGCGTTGAATTCGGCCACTTCCTTCGGGTCGGGCTTGCTTTGTTTCTCGATTTTTTCCCAGGCTTCCTTGTCTTTTTTCTGGTCGTCGGTGAGCTTCTTTTTTGCTTTTCCGAGCGAAACGGCGGTGAGGTATTTCGCCCGCTTTTCGCGGATGTCGTGGTGCTGCCGGTAGTGTTTGGCCGTCGTGATGGTCACGCACACCAGCGCGGCCAGCAGGAGTTTACGGGGCGGCAGTTTGCGGAACACGTACAACGCCAGCCCGGCCACGGCGTAGTCGAACAGGATGTCGCCCACCCAGAGAAAGACGTACTCGTGAATCACCCCGAACAGCAGCATCCAGAGCAGCCGCCGCTGGAGCAAATCGGCGCTGCCGAGGCCGGCGGCTTCTTTCCGGCTCGTAAAAATCAAAATGCCCGCCCCGAAGAGCATCGAAAACAGCCCCCGCATTTTACCCTCGAAACCGATTTGAACGATGAGGTGAACGTAGTAATCGAGGGTACCGGGGTGGCGAAAGGGTTCGTGTTCGAGCGCTGGGGCCTGCCCGAAGTACGGAATGTTCATCAGCAGGATGCCCAGCAGAGCCATGCCCCGCACGGCATCGATGGTGCGGAAGCGTTCGGCAAGGCCGACGGGTTGGTTGCGCTCGGGTGCGGCGTGAATGGGAACTTCGGAGGTGGGGGCGAGGGCGTCCATGAAATTTTTGGTGGGATGAAGGGCTGAAAAGCTCCTAAATCACGGAAGGATTTTGCTGAAATTCAACGCCATTCGCTCGTTTTCCGGTTGAAGGCCGTGAAATGCCGTCTCGTCGGTTCTTTTCCGCAATTGGTACCGTTGGTTTAACAACCGGGTGCTGGCTTGTGGGGGTGAAACTCTACCTTTGGTCCGTTCAGTCTCACCCCAAACAGCAACTTCATTTTCATGAAACCGGCAAACTTCGGCGCGGCCAAAAAGCCCCTCCACCTCCTCACCCTGGCGCTGCTGTTGGGCGGTGCCACCGCCTCCGCGCAAACGGCCACCATGACGGCCACGGTCGACGGCAAAGCCTGGTCGGCCCCCGTTCAGAAACTGCGCCTGCCCTTTCCGGGGCACGTCAAGTACCTCGGCTTGGCGGGCATGGCCGTCAAGCCCGACGTGCAGCTCTGGATTCGCCTGCTCTACACCGGCGACAAGCTCAAACCCGGCACCTACGAGGTGATTCCGCAGGATGGCAGCGAGTACGAGCGCGTTTACAAACAATCCAGCGGTACCGACGTGACCTGGGCGCTGGTCGATTACACCGAAGAAACGAAGGGCCTCGGCCACGCCTTCCGCGACGGCGAGTCGTGGAAAGGCACCGTGACCATCACGAAAGTGACCGACACGAGCATCGAAGGCACGTTTGAAGCGACGATGAAGGGCGTGACGTACAAAAAACGTGGCTTCGCCACCGCAACCGGCGCGGGGCTGTTCGCCAACCTCGAAGACAAGGCCATCACCAAAGCCGGGGGCGGCATGCTCGTCAAAGGTGACCCCCACGACCACGACAACACCAAAAAAACCGGCACCACCGACGACATCGTGGTGAAGGATGGGAAGTTTAGTCTGAGTTGGGAGAAAAAATAGTTGGTGGTTGACGGTTGTTCATTTTTTCAACCACCAACCATCAACTTTGCACTGCCGCGTGAAACGCCCGCCAGCTTTCCCGGAGCAACCCGTCGATTTTCGCCCAATCGGCGTCGGTGATGTGGGCGTCAAGGCGGTCGCGGAACAGCATGGCTTCGACCCGCAAGCGGGCGTGTTCGCGGAAGCGGTCGGCGGGGAGGTGATAGAGTTCGGCGGCTTCGTTGGCCAGGATGGCTTCCCACTCGGCGGGTGGGTGCCGGTCGCGCTCGCGGCGGATGACCCACCACGCCAATTCCCGTTGGGCGACGAATTTGGTGTCAAACTCCCGTTGGCTGAGGCGGTTCAATCCTTCGTAAAATCGTTCAAGGTCGGGCAAAGCCTGCGCGTAATCCGTGCGGGTTTTGCCGTTTTTAAACACGAAAGCTGCTTTGGCCGCCCGGTAGGCCAGCGCGTGCGAACGCCAAAACGGGGCGTGAAACTGCGTCCGCAGCAGGCGGGCGAGTTGAAAAAATAGTTTTACCGGCTTTTTTTCGTAGTACGACCGCCACATGGCCGCGTCGAGCCGCCCGACTTCGGCGGCGTCGAAACGGCGGAAGTCGGCCTTCGCGGGCCAGAGCCAGTCGGCCAGCACCCAGACGGCGAGGCCCGCCAGCAGCGGAAGCAGGAGTTTTATCACGCGAGAAAACTCCGCGTCTCTGCGCCTCTGCGTGAAAAATGACTCACGCAGAGGCGCAGAGACGCGGAGTTAGCTTCAAACCAACTTCTTGTACTTAATTCGCTTCGGCGTGGCGTCGGTGCCGAGGCGTTTGCGGCGGTTTTCTTCGTAGTCGGAAAAGTTGCCTTCAAAAAAATACACCTGCGAATCGCCCTCGAAGGCCAGGATGTGCGTCGCCACGCGGTCGAGAAACCAGCGGTCGTGGGAAATGACCACGGCGCAGCCCGCGAAGTTTTCGAGGGCTTCTTCCAGCGCCCGGAGGGTGTTCACGTCGAGGTCGTTGGTGGGTTCGTCGAGCAGGAGCAAGTTGGCGCCCTGCTTGAGCATCATGGCCAGGTGGACGCGGTTGCGTTCGCCGCCCGAGAGGTTGCCCACTTTTTTCTCCTGGTCGGCCCCGCCGAAGTTGAAGCGGCTCACGTAAGCGCGGGCGTTGACCGTCCGCCCGCCAATCGTCATCAGGTCGTTGCCGCCGGAGATGGTCTCGTACACGGTTTTGTTGGCATCGAGGCCATCGTGGCCCTGGTCCACGTAGGCCCACTGCACGGTGTCGCCCACCGAAAAATCGCCCGCGTCGGGTTTTTCGCGGCCCGTGATGAGTTTGAAGAGCGTCGTTTTTCCGGCCCCGTTCGGCCCGATGATGCCCACGATGCCCGCCGGGGGCAGGGCGAAGCCGAGGTGCTCGAACAGCAGTTTGTCGCCGTAGGCTTTGGCCACGTCGTGGGCTTCGATGACCTTGTTGCCCAGGCGCGGCCCGGCGGGGATGAAGATTTCGAGGCGTTCTTCCTTCGACCGCGTTTCCTCGTCGAGCAGTTTTTCGTAGGCTCCCAACCGGGCTTTCGATTTGGCCTGCCGGGCTTTGGGGGCCATGCGCACCCATTCGAGTTCGCGCTGAAGGGTTTTCTGGCGCTTCGATTCGGTTTTTTCTTCCTTCGCCAGCCGCTGCTGCTTCTGATCGAGCCACGACGAATAGTTGCCCTTCCAGGGAATGCCTTCGCCCCGATCGAGTTCCAGGATCCAGCCCGCCACGTTGTCGAGGAAATACCGGTCGTGGGTTACGGCGATGACCGTGCCCTTGTACTGCCGGAGGTGTTCTTCGAGCCAGAGCACGCTCTCGGCGTCGAGGTGGTTGGTCGGTTCGTCGAGCAGCAACACGTCGGGTTCTTGCAGGAGCAGGCGGCACAGGGCCACGCGGCGTTTTTCCCCGCCCGAAAGATTCGCCGTCAGCGCGTCCGACGGTGGGCAGCGCAGGGCATCCATCGCTTTTTCGAGCTTGGCGTCGAGTTCCCAGGCGTCGAGTTGGTCGAGGCGTTCCTGCACTTCGCCCTGCCGGGCGAGGAGTTTATCGAAGTCGGCGTCGGGGTCGGCGAAGGCTTCGTTGATCTGCTCGAACTCGTTGAGCAGGGCCACGGTTTCGGCGGCCCCTTCCTCCACCACTTCGCGCACGGTTTTGGTGGGGTCCAATTGGGGTTCCTGTTCGAGCATCCCGACCGAGTACCCCGGCGAGAACACCACCTCACCCGTGTAACTTTTGTCGCGGCCAGCGATGATCTTCAACAGGGTACTTTTTCCCGACCCGTTCAGGCCCAGCACCCCGATTTTTGCCCCGTAAAAAAAAGAAAGATAAATGTTTTTCAGAATCTGACGTTGGGGAGGTATCGTTTTGCTCACTCCCGCCATTGAGAAAATAATGGTTTCGTTACTCATTTTTTAGTTACTTTGGCCGTTGAACCCTTGCACTGGCAAATATCGCAAAACAGGGCCACTTGCCAGTCTGACCACCCCTTGAAAACCATGGAAAATGCCCTCACCCAGCATGAATTTGGGTACGTTAAAGACGACAAGGTCTTTCTCAAAGGATATCTTACTTACCCCGACCGCCAAATTGGAGAAGTTCGGAATACCCCCGAAGAAGCCCTCCAGTACTTCGTCAATCGTTTCCAACTGGCCCAGAACAAGGTCGCGCAACTGGAAGAACAGGTCGAAGAAGCCCAGAACAAAGGCTCTTTTCTGACCAAACTGCTCCAACTGCGCAAGAACCTCACCGAGTTCGACGGCCTCGGCGACTTTATTCCGCTGCTCAACCGCCTCGATGCCCTCGAAGAGCACCTGCGCGAACTCATCAAGACCAACCAGGCCAAAAACCTCGAAATCAAGCGGGCGTTGCTGGAGGAGGTCCGCGAGGTGGTCAAGCAAGACGACTGGGCGAAGGCCACCGAGGAAATGCAGGAACTGAAGACGAAGTGGCTCAAAACCGGCCCCGTCGAAAAGCCTTACGAAGACGAAACCGAGGGCGAGTTCCAGCGTTTGGCCGACGATTTTTACCAGCGTCGCCGCGACTTTTTCGCCGAGAAAAACCGCATCATCGACGAGAAGATCGCTACGCTCCAGCGCCTCGTGGACCGGGCTTTTGCCCTGCGGCGGCAGGAAGACCTGGATGCTTCGTTTCAGGAAATCAAGCAGTTACAGGCTGAGTGGAAAACCGTTGGGGCCGTGCCGCCCAAGAAACAGAGCATGCTCTGGAAGCAGTTCAAGAAAGCCAACGACCTGTTTTTCGAAAAATACAACAACGCCAAGGGCATTGTGCCCAAGCCCCGCGTCAACCCGATTCTGGTGGCGCTCCAGGCGATGGCCGACGAAGCCGAGGGGCTGCTGAAAAACCAGCGGGATTTTGCCGCCGCCTCCGACCGGGCCAAAACGCTGCTCGTCAACTGGAAGGAAACCAGCGCCAAGCTCAAGGCCTCGATGGACCGGCAGCTTTCGGAGCGCTTCCGCGCTGCCTGCGACAAGATTTTCGAGATGAATTACCTCATCCGGGTTATCGGCTACCGGCATCCGTATTTTCTGGAAAAGCCCCGCGTCGAGCAGTTGAAAATCATGATCAACCAGATGGACTACCTGGTGCGGAAGGAAAAAGCCGACCTCATGCAGTACGAAACGCCTTCGAGCGGCTATGGAAGCAGTAGTTCGGGCGGTGGTTACAGTGGGGGGGGCAGTTACAGCAGCGGGGGCAGCTACGGGGGCGGTGGCAGCTACAGCAGCGGAGGCGGTTACGGGCGGCAACAACAGCCCTCGGAAGCCGACCGGCAGATGCAGAACAAACTCAACACCCAGAAGCGCAAAGTGGCCATGAAGGAAATGCTGCTGGTGGAGTTTAAGAAGGAATTGGATGAGTTGCTGACGCGGTAATTTTGGTTTGAAGGTTTGAAAAAGTTTGAGGGCGGCCGCCCTCAAACTTTTTCAAACCTATGGCTTCTTCCGCTTCACCGCCAAATCGTGCGCGGTGTCGTAGTAGCTCCGCAGGTTTTTCCAGTCGAACACTTCCGAGATGCTCTCCACCCGGTTGCGCTGCATGATGCGGTCGCGGCGGGTGAGTTTGACGAATTTCAGCAGGATGTCCGACAATTGATCGGCGGCCTGGTGGAAGTTCTGCTTCGTGCGGTTGAGCACGTACACGCCCCAGTTTTCGTAGTCGCGCATGATTTGCATCATGTAATCGCCAAAGCCCGACAGGTCGCTCGTCACCGTCGGCACGCCCCGGGCCACGCATTCGAGGGGCGTGTAACCCCATGGTTCGTAGTAGCTGGGGAATATGCCGAGGTGGCAACCCCGCACGAACTGGCTATACTCAATGCCGAACAGCGGGTTGGTCGTGGCGATGAAGTCGGGGTGGTACACGATCTTCACCCGGTCTTCGGCGTGGTTTTGCAGGTTGGCCATGCGCAGAAACTTCACGATGTCGTCCTCCTGCTTGAGGTGGTGCGTGACGGTCTTGGGCAACTGCTTCGTTTTCCAGGTCTGGATCGTGCGGCGGAGGCGAAGCTGCCAGTATTCGTCCACGAACTGGTTGAGGTCGGGCATTTTCAGGTCGTTGCTCGTGGCCGAGGCCATGAACAGTTGCTCGCCGATCTGGTTTTCGATCTGCTTGCAGGTTTCCTTGATTTCGTCCATCACGGCCCGCGATTGCAACACCTGCGCGTCGAGCGAATAGTACGGGTTGCGGGTGATGATGAACATGACGACCGTCACGTCGGAGCCCGACTGCTTCAATTTCCAGTTCAACCGGCTGAGGGCTTCGAGGGTGAGGTCGTAGCCCTTGTTCATGTACTCGTACCGGCCCGAGGTGAAGAAGTAGAGCGTTTTGTCGAGGTCGAAGGAGTAGCTCTGGAAAAAATGCCCCATCACGAACTCGTGGATTTTTTCCTTGTACCGCACGTGCAGGTTCTGGAACTCGTGCAGGGCCGTGAAGCGGGTGATGTTCAGCCCGTTGGGCAGGATGAGGTCGCAGGCCCGGTCGAGCAGGAACTCGCACTCGCGGGCGGTCACGTCGCTGACGGTCGTCATCACGTGGCAATGCTGGGCGGCGAGGTGTTCGATGGTGGCCTGGGCTTCGATGCCGTAGTGCCGCGACTGCTCCAGCCACTGGCCCTTGAACGTGGGCAAAATGCCGTAAAAATCGGGCACGTTGGGGGCCATGTACCGGCCCAGCATGGTGGCGTGGGTGGTGAATACGGTCGAGATTTTGGCTCCGTCCACCTTCAGATCGGGAATAGCCGTGGCGGCCATCCACTCGTGGAAGTGCGCGACGAGGTCGGTTTTTCCGCCCTCGGCGGCGGCCAGTTCGGTCAGAAACACCCGCACGCATTCGCCGAAGGCCAGCACGTGCCCGACGAGTTCCTCGGCGTTGAGGGTGGAGAGTTGGTGGCGGTTCCAGAGGGCGAACTTCACCTCGTCGATGCGGGCGAATACCTTCCAGAAATCGAACAGCACGATGCGGGGTTTGCCCGTCACGAGCCAGTAGCCGTAATGGACCTCGAAGCCCAGATCCCGCATTTTCTGCACCGTTTTGCCCAACGGCGAGCCGCTCAGGTCGGTGATTTCCTCGAATTCGGCGGCGGCGGTCTGGGGGAAGTACGGGCCGAGCAGAAAGTAATCGTCTCCCCATTTTTCGACCATCGAGGGCACCTTCGTGCGGATGACGGTGTAGATGCCGCCCACCTGGTTGCAGACTTCCCAGGCAATTTCGATCAGGGCCTTCGGGCGGATTTTTGGTTTGATGGGTTCGATTTCGAGTGCCATGCAACGCGGAAAATGCAGCACAGGGCCGACTTGCCCCTGCCGCCGCCAAAGTTATGCGTTTGGGGTTAGCGGGGAAGCATTTGTAAATTTTTTTGCGGAATTGTGCAAAAAACGCCCGCTCAGGGGTTGGGCAGGCTCCGAATCCACGCCCGTACTAATTCAACGCCCTCGCGGTGGGTGGTTTTGCGGCCCAGTTCGGGCATCATCACGCCGGGGTCGGTGGAGGTGAGGCGGTAAAACAAAATCGAGGCGTCGGGTTTGCCCGGCACGATGTCGAACTCGCGCCCGCCCGAACCGCGCCCGGCGGCGACGGGCGTTTTCCCTATTCCTAACGCCGTCGGGTTCGTCTCGCTCACGCTCAGGTTGAGGCCCGAGGTGCTGGCTGGGCCGTCGGGGCGGTGGCAGTGGGCGCAGTTGACGTCGAGCCAGGCCCGGGCGCGGGCGTCGAGGGAGCCGGTTTCGGGGCGGTTGTAGACGGGCGTTTTCGGGCAATCTTTCAGGTCGGGCAGGCCGGTGAGCAGGCCCGCTTTTTGCCAGCGGAGCAACTGATTTTCCCGCCCGTCGGCGTAAGTCAGTTCGCCGTTGAGCTGCCGGATGCTGGGGCCGATGGGCTTCAGCCGTTCGTTCCGGTTGTGGCAGCCTTTGCACTGGTTGAGGTTGGGCACCACGTAGCCGTGGCGCTGCTTCCGGCCCTCGGCGTCCACGTAGGCGACTTCGGCAGTTTCGCCCGCCACTTCGAGGATGGCGTCGGTCTGGGCTTCGTTCCAGACGTAGGTCAACGCCTTCCAGCCGCTTTCTTCGTGGATGAGTAGGCGGGTTTCCATCAGCCGACGGCCCCGTTTTTCGTCCCGAAAATCGTTGGGGTAAAAAAACGTTTTGATGAGCGTGGTGCCGACGGGGAAATCGAGCACGTCGGTGGGGTTGTAGGCCACGGTCTGACCGGCGGGGAGTTTGACGAACCGGATTTTTTCGGCGTAATCCGAAAACAGCGGGGTGTTGAGCGCGTAGGGCACCACGCCCGGCGCGGGTTGCTGGTCGGCGATTTTCCCAACGAAAAAACCGTATTCCGAGAGGTTTTCTTTCGGGGCCTGGGTCGGTTTTCCGGCCAGCGAGAAAAAACCGACGGTTAGAAAAATCAGGAGGCGGTGCATGGCTGAAAAATTCATTTAACCGCAAAGGTCGCAGAGGTTAACGCAGAGAACGCGGAGTTACTCGGTGGTTGAAACCTTCGCAACCTTGAGCGGTTCCAGGGAGCAGTCGAAGAATTTTTCGTCCCGCGAAACGGCCTTGAAGTCGTTTTCGGCGTCCAGGTTGGCGACGCTCTGGTTCTGGTTGTTGCGGATGCAGACGCGCTTGTCGGGCCGGATTTGCCCGCTGGCGTCGCGGGTGGCGGGGTCTACGATGCCGTCGTAGAGCACGTGCGGCACGTCGCGCCCGAATTTCAGCTTGAAGCGGAACAGCTTGCCCAGCCGCCCGCGCATGGAAGGCCGCGTGGGGCGGCGCTCGTATGCGTTGTCATGGACGCTGATGGCCGTTGGGTACGGGTAGTACTCCTTGTCGGTGATGGGGTTTTCGGTCATGAAGTAGCTGATGATGCCCGTGCCCATCGTCTGGTTGTTGAGAATCTGGTTGTTGAAAACCTCGACCTGGTTGGTGGCCAGGATCAGCACGCCCGTGCCCTGGGGCACTTTGGCCACGATGTTGCCCTTGGGGGCGAAGTTGGGGAAGTTGTTGTCGCGGATGCGGTTGCCGTGCACGCGCACCCGGCCGCCGCGCTTCTGAACGAGGTCGGGCAGGTCGAAGACGAGCACGCCGCCCGTGTTGTCGTAAGCCTCGTTGTTGACCACCTCAGCGTCGGTGGAGTTTTCGATTTCGATGCCCGCCACGTTGTGGTGGGCCGTGCTGTTTTTCACGACGATGTTCCGCGACTGGCCCACGTAAATGCCCGCGTCGGAGGCCCCGATGGCCGTGCAGCCGTCGATGAGCACGTCCTGGCACTGCACAGGGTAGAGGCCGTAGCTGCCGTTGTTGGGGCCGGGTTTGCCGGTCCATTCGACCTTCACGTTGCGGAAGGTGACGCCCTTCACGTTCATGGTTTTCACGCCATCGCCCTTCGTGTCCTGAATCGTCAGGTTTTCGATGACGATGTTCTCGGCGTTGCTCACGCGCAGGCCCTCGGCCCCGTCGGTCTGGCCCTTGAAGCTGAGGACGGTTTTGTCCACCCCCGCGCCGCGGATGACGACGCTTTTTTTGTCTTCGAGCGAAAGGCTGCCGGTGAAGGTGAAACGACCTTCGTCGAGTTGGACGGTAGTGCCGTTTTCGACGAGGATCAACTGCTTCTGGATGCGCTTCTGCACGTCGGCCTGGGCGAAGCAGTTGGCAGTGAGCAGTGAGCAGGGGGCAAAAAGCAGGAGGGCGGCGAGTGGTTTTTTACCCGAGAAAAAGGGGAACTTTAGTCCCAAAGGGATTTCCCCCGTCTTGCCGTCTGCTTTAGCTGACGGAGGCAGAGGCGGCGTTGGCAGCAGCGGTTTCATGGTGATGCAGGTTTTGAGGCGTTGACACTTCCACGAGCGGCTCTGGTGAGCCGCCCCACAAACAATGCGTTTCCAAGTTAGCGATTTTCGGCGCAACCCGGATTCGGAATGCTTTTTTACGCAACGCGGCGCACGACAACCCCTTTTTCCCATGAACGAAACAGCCGACAAACTGGAAATCACCGAACTCGTCAACCGCCTGTTCATCTACACCGACCTCCGCAACTGGGCCGGTTTGCAGACCGAAGTTTTCACCGAAACCGTGCAGTTCGACATGGTGTCGATGGGCAGCGGCCAGCCCCGCGCCACCCCGGCGCGGGAAATCTGCGACCTGTGGGAAGAGGGCCTGCGCGATCTCGACGGCGTCCACCACCAGGGCGGGCATTCCCTCATCACCCTCCGCGGCGACGAGGCCGACGTGCTGGCCTACGCCGTGGCCACGCACTTCAAAGCCGCCGCCACGCGGGGCCAGACGCGCACGTTCACCGGCAGCTACGACCTCCACGCGGTGCGCACGCCCCGGGGCTGGCGGCTCGATGCCTTCAAGTACAACCTCAAGTTTGCCGACGGCAACGCGAAGTTGGATTAAACCCCTACGCCATGAAGCATTCAGCCATCGCCCTCACCGTCGCCCTACTCGCTCTAGCCTGCGGGGGCAAAAACACGGTCTCCTACGTGAACTCGCCAGGCGGTGAAAAAGACGCCAAAACGAAAGTCCTGGAGGCGGGTTCGGCCGCGTTGCAGGACAAAACGCCCGTCAACCAGCTCGAAATTTACCTCGACGGCTTCCATTTTTACAACGGCAACCTCGGCGCGCAGATGGAGGCCCACCACTACTGCACGAAGCTCAACGAAGACCTCACCCAGTGCGTGATTTTCGACGGCAACGGCCGCGACGCCAAGATCATGGGCGTGGAGTACATCGTCTCGGAAAACCTCTTCAAAACCCTGCCGCCCGACGAGAAAAAGCTCTGGCACAGCCACCAGCACGAGGTTTCGAGCGGGTCGCTCATCGCGCCGGGCCTGCCCCTGGCGGCCGAGCACGAACTGATGGAAAAAATCGTGAACACCTACGGCAAAACCTGGCACACCTGGCACACCGACCAGGACAAGGTGCTGCCCCTGGGCAGTCCGGCGCTAATGATGGGGTTCACGAAAGAAGGACAACTCCGCCGCGAACTCCTCGCCGACCGCGACCGACGCTTTAAGGTTTCGACGGAAGAAAAACGCCGCAACCGTGCCGACCTGTCCCTGCGCCCGATATTGCCCGGAGCCAACGCCTGGCAATCCGGCGACATCCGGCAGTTGCCGCCGCTGGCGGGGCACCAGCACGGAGGGAAAAGGGAGGAAGGGGAGAAAAGGGACGAAAGAGAAAATGACTGAAGCTTTCCATTTTCTGCGTTCTTCCTCTCCTCCCTTTCCCCTTTTTCACGGCACCAACACCCGGTCTACCACGTGAATCACGGCGTTGGTGGCCACGAGGTCGGGTTGAGTGACGGCAGCGGCGGACGCGTTGCCCGCGCCTTTCACGGTTACGCCCACGGCACTCACGGTCACGGTAAGGTTACCGCCCTGAAACGTCGCCACGTCGCCCGAGGTGAGCAGGGGCGAAAAGGTGCGTGTGGGCAGAATGTGGTAGGTCAGGATTTTGACCAAATCGGCCTCGGGGAAGGCGTTGATGGCCGCCGGGGTGCCCAAGCCCGCAGCCTGAAACGCTTGGTTGCTGGGGGCGAAGACCGTCAGTGGGCCGGGACCGGCCAGGCCAGCAGCCACGGTGGGGTATTTCTGGGCAATGCGGTTAACGGCCGCCACCATCAGCGAAAGGTCGGCGTTGGCGCTGGCCACCTGCGTGAGCGTACCCGTGGGCGGGAGCAGCACCCGGTCCACCACGTGAATGACGCCGTTGGGGGCTTCCACATCGGCCTGCGTAACACGGGCACCGTTAGCCGATACCGCGCCGGATTTTTTGGAAACGTAGAGTTTCGCGCCGTTGAGCGTGGTCACTTCGGTGTTTTCCGCCGCCGGAATGCCCGCCGAGGGCGTCCGCGTGGGCAGCACGTGGTACTGCAAAATAGCCGTCAGCGCAGATGGCGTGGCCGAATTGAGGGTGCCCGCGTCGATGCCTGCGGCTTTGAAAGCGGCATCGGTTGGAGCAAAGAGGGTCAGCGCACCCTGGCCGAGGGCCGAAGCCAGCCCGGCCTTGTTGATGGCGGCGTTGAGGACGGTGAATCGCCCGTCGTCGGCAACGACCTCGGCGATGCTCTGAGGCGAGTTGTCTTTTTTCTTGCAGGCGGCGAGGGCCAGCAGGCTGACCAGCGCAAGGGCCAGCAACGGGCGGAACGAGCAGGTACGCATGACGGTGGGTATGGGGTGGTGAAAACCGGCGGCTCCGCAAGTTTACCGCAACGCGCCAACAAAATGCCGGGTTTGCGCTTTCTTTTGCAAAGAAAATCACTGTCGGCCCGACGGTTGTGCTTCGAAGGATTTGCGTATCCGTACCGTTGGGCGCTGTACGTTGTTTGTTGCCATGCCTTTTTTCCACGTGCTGTTTACCCTGCTTCTGTTTTCTGGGGAGAAACCCACCGCCGAGCGGCCCCTGCGGGTTACGCTCACGGAGTACGACGATACCAAAGCGGTTATTCGCGTGGGTGTATTCCCACCGACCGGGGGCTTCCCGAAAAGCAACCGGGGGGCGAAGGGCTACGAAGTCAAGCCCAACGGCCAGAAATCGGTCACGCTCACCATTCGTGACCTCGATTATGGCGACTATGCCATCGCCGTGTACCAGGACCTCAACGGCAACGGCAAACTCGACACAGGCGGCCTGCTCGGTATGCCTCAGGAACCGTACTGTTTCTCCAACAACTTCCGCCCCATGGCCCGCCTCCGTGGCCCCCGCTTCAGCGACTGTCGGTTCACGTATTCGGCCACCCAGACCGAAGTCAACCTGCGGATGCTGAACGATTGAGCTTGTCGAGTCGCCCGATTTAGCCCCATTTTTTACCCAATCCTCCCCAGTTTCCGGGGCCAAAAACGTTGCTTTCCAAAAAAGCGGGGGGCTGGAATGCGTTTTTCAAGATTTCGGGCACAATTGCACTTCATCAACAACTGAACTCATGAAAAAGCCAGGCATCCTCGTTGCTACCCTGCTGGCTGGAAATCTTTTTCTGGCCGCTTGCTCCGGTAGCCGCACCCCCAGCGGCACCAATACGGTTTCGGCTGACAACGCCGCCACGACTACCGACGCCCGCGTCGTGGGCAACAGCGGAGGTTCGATCCAAAACAGTCAGTTGGAGGCCGAACGCGTCGGTACCGGCACCGTGTCCGGATCGATGGTGACGGTTACCCCCAATCCGTCGGTCACCGTACCGCTTGGCGGCAACAACGGCAGCACTTCGACGGCTACGGAGCAAATGGCTTCGACCAATCCGGCCAACCAGACCCAGCCAACGGGTTCGGCTATGAGCACAACGTCCACCTCGGCCGTCGCCTCGCCCATGACCGACCCGACGGGCAAAACCACCGGTCAGCCCAGCCCGCAGACGCAGAATTCGACCGCCCAAACCTCCGGTGCCACGCCGATGGGTGACGAAAACTGGAGCGCCAACCGCAACAATCCGTCCCGCCAGTCGGACAAAATGGACAACAACGGCATCAATGCCGACAACAACACGGGCGTGGGCCGCACCACGCCCGCCACAATGACGCCCACGCCTTCGGACAACCAGCGAGCACGCGCCGCCCAACGCCGGGGGATGGAAATGAACCAACAGCCCACCGGCACCTCTAGCCCGACTACGACTGCTCCGCCGATGAGCGTGCAGGATCGTGAGCGCATGGGCCGCGACGCGCAAAACCCGGCGGGCATGGAACAACGCGCGGGCATGACCGACTACGGTTCGCCCGAGGACCGCATCATGCCGCCCATGGTAAGCAGTCAGGCGGAAGCCATTGATCGCATCACGACCCGGCTCGACGAAATCGACACTGCCCTCGAAACCAAAATGTCGGCCCGCCGGAAATCAACGTTGCTCCGCGAGCGGAAAAAACTGATGTACCGACTCGGGACGATGAAGGCCATCGAGACCCCTGCCTCGCCGAACCCGGTCATCCACTCGCCGGGTGGCGTGCAACCGTGAAACACAAAAAAGCAGTTTCAAACCCCGGCCCGAGCCGGGGTTTTTTATGGAGTGCCCACTGGGTGCGCGGCCATGCAGGTGGGGTGTAAGCAACGTGGTTTAACCCTGTGCCTGGTGCGCCTCGACGGCCTTCCGCACGCTACCGTAGCGGGCCAGCAGGTCGTCGGCCACGGCGCGGGGTACGCCGGTTTCTTCCATCACCATCCGGGCGGCACGGTCCACGAGTTTGTGGTTGGTGAGTTGCATGTCCACCATTTTGTTGCCTTTCACGCGGCCAAGCTGAATCATCACCGTCGTGGAAATCATGTTGAGCACCAGCTTCTGGGCCGTGCCCGATTTCATCCGCGTGCTGCCTGTGACAAACTCCGGCCCGACGACGACTTCCACCGGAAACTCCGCCGCCTTCGCCACGGGGCTGCCCGGGTTGCACACGATGCAGCCCGTCAGGATGCCGCGTTGGCGGGCTGCCGTCAGGCCCCCAATCACGTAGGGCGTGCGGCCCGAGGCAGCAATGCCGATGAGCGAATCGTGTTCGCCGATTTCGTAGTCCTGCAGATCCTTCCAGGCTTGTTCGGGGTCGTCTTCGGCGTATTCGACGGCCTTGCGGATGGCCCCGTCGCCCCCGGCCATGATGCCCACCACCAAGCCGAAGGGCACCCCGTAGGTGGGCGGACACTCGGAGGCATCCACCACGCCCAGCCGCCCACTGGTGCCCGCGCCGATGTAAAACAAGCGCCCACCCGCTTTCATCCGGGGCACGATGGCCTCGACCAGCGTCTCAATCTGCGGAATGGCCCGCTCGACGGCGTAGGGCACGCTCTGGTCTTCTTCGTTGATGCCGTAAAGTAATTTGCGCACGCTCCAGGTTTCGAGGTTTTCGTGGTGCGATGCGGATTCAGTGACGGAGGTCATGGACGAGTTTGAAGTTTGAAGTTCGAAGTTTGAAGTTTGAAGTTTGAAGTTGAATTTTCTTCAAACCAACTTCAAACTTCGAACTTCAAACCCCAAACTCAAAACGGATTCAGATACACTCCCGCCCCCACCCAGGCCGTACGGCGCTCTTCGTAGGTACTGTAAGGAAGTTTTCCAACGTATCCTTCGAGCAAAAAGGTCAGCGGACGGTTCTCGGGTTTGCCCACTTCCAGCCCTAGGCCCGCTTTCACGTTGGGCGTGTAGGCGGTTTGGGCCAGCAGGCGCAAATCGGCCCCGGCGAGGAAGCGGACGGTTTCACCGCCGGTTTTGAAGAGCGTTCCGGCCTGCGCGTAAGGCCGTTTTCGGTTCGATGCCGCGCTGATGACCAGCCCGCCCCCGCCGTAATGCCGCCAACCTCCGCGCTGAGTCGAGTAAAGCACGTCGAACTGCTCGTAGTTGTTGGGATTCGGGTAGGCGGCGGTGATGCCCTGGCGGATGATGTAATCGTCGCCGAGGTGGGAGGAGAGGTGATAAAACCGAAACCGCCACGCACTGCTGCCCCGTTGAATGGCGTACGACAGGCTGACTTTGTAGTCCACGTTGTACATGAACCGGCGGTAATTGCCGCGGTTGTCGGTGAAGGTCTCGAACTGCGTGAAGGCTCCGAGGTCGAAGGCCAGTTCGGAGGCGTGGTCTTCGTCGCGGGTCCAGCGAACGAGGGGTTTGCGGAAGCCAATCGCGAAAGGCGCGAACAACCCATCCACCACTTTGCCTTCTTCCCACCGCTTCAGCACCGAGCCGCTGGCCTGAGCTTCGAGGGGGTCAAGCAAAATCGGCGCGAAGAGGTGGCCCGAAGGCAGCCACTCGGCGGTGCGCTGGGCGAGAAGGGGCGCTGCCAGCAGGACAAGAAGAAGTGAAAAGGCGGTTTTTTGCATAAAAAATCCTCCCCCACCGCGTCATTGCGAGCGGAGGTGATTTGATGAGTGAAACGATAGCAAATCACCGGAGCGAAGCAATCCCCTCCCGGTAGCCAAAATAGCTTTCAGGAGAAACGGTTGGCAGGGAGCGATACTTGGTTGTAGCTTTCTCGGTCTTCGGGAGGGGATTGCTTCGCTCCGGGTGTAAAACCTCGTTTCACTCAATTTTACACCCTCCGCTCGCAATGACGCGGTCTTGGAGGCAATTAGTTTGTCGATTCCGCGAAGTGCTTAAAAAACAACGGAATCGTCTCGATGCCTTTGTAAAAATTAAACAGCCCGTAGTGCTCGTTGGGCGAGTGCAGGGCGTCGGAGTCGAGGCCGAAGCCCATCAGCACGGTTTTCAAACCCAATTCTTTCTCGAAAAGGGCCACAATGGGAATGCTCCCCCCGCCCCGCGTCGGGACGGGCTTTTTGCCGAAACTTTCCTCCAGCGCTTTCTCCGCCGCCTTGTACGCGGGCGAATCCAGCGGCGTGAGGTACGGCTCCCCGCCGTGGTGGGGCGTCACGGTGACCTTCACCGACTTCGGGGCGAGGCTCAGGAAGTGCTTCGTGAACAATTCGGTGATTTTCTCCGACGACTGGTTCGGCACCAGCCGCATCGAAATCTTGGCCGAGGCTTTCGAGGGCAGTACCGTTTTGGCCCCTTCACCCGTGTAGCCGCCCCAGATGCCGTTGCAGTCGAGCGTGGGGCGGGTGCCGGTGCGTTCGAGGGTGGTGTAGCCCGCTTCGCCTTCGACCTCTTCGATGCCGAGGTCTCGTTTGTAGTCTTCCAGATCAAACGGCGCTTCGTTGATGCGGGCGCGTTCGTCGGGCGAGAGCTCGAGCACGTCGTCGTAGAAACCGGGAATGGTAATGTGCCCGTTTTCATCGTGCAAACTCGCAATCATCCGGGCCAGCACGTTGATCGGATTCGCCACGGCCCCGCCGTACACGCCCGAATGCAGGTCGCGGTTGGCCCCGACCACCTGCACTTCGAGGTAACTCAGCCCCCGCAAGCCCGTGTCGATGGAGGGCACGTCGTTGGCGATCATGGCCGTGTCCGAAATCAGAATCACGTCGGCTTTCAGCTTCTCGCGATTTTGCGCCACGAAGGGGCCGAGGTTGGGCGAACCCACTTCTTCCTCGCCTTCAATCATGAACTTCACGTTGCAGGGCAGCGAGTTCGTCGCCATCATCGCCTCGAAGGCTTTGATGTGCATGTAAAACTGCCCCTTGTCGTCGGCCGAACCGCGTGCCCAGATTTTCTCGTCCTTGATCACCGGCTCGAAGGGCGGCGAATGCCAGAGTTCGTACGGATCGGCGGGCTGCACGTCGTAGTGCCCGTACACGAGCACGGTGGGCTTGCTGGCGTCCACGAGTTTCTCGCCGTACACGATGGGGTGCCCGGCGGTTTCGTGGATTTCGGCCACGTCGGCCCCGGCTTTCTGGAGGCTTTCGCGGACGAATTCGGCGGCCTTCCGCACGTCGCCTTTGAACTTGGAATCGGCGCTGACGGAGGGAATGCGCAGCAACTGGAGCAGTTCATTAAGGAAGCGCTCGCGGTTTTGTTGGAGGAAGTCTTGCATAAAAAACGACAAACAAAAGCTTGTCATCCTGAGCGCAGCGAACGGACCTTCTTGGCCTACCGGTTAGCTGATTGGTCACCTTGCATCGGACTTCGGGAAGTGCCCCGGAGCACCAACAAGGTCCTTCGCTACGCTCAGGATGACAACGCGTGGGGTTGGTTGGGGGTTGGTGAGGAGTAATGGAATGCCGCAAAAGTAAAAAACCCGCCGGGCCTGCCCAGCGGGTTTCGCAAAAGTCACCCGGAAATTACTCCTCGTCGCGGCGACGCCGCCGCAGCGGCACGCGGCTTTCCTGCCCGCGCAGCAGGCGTCCGATGTTTTTCTGGTGCGTAAACACCACCAGCCCCGACATCAGAAAGGCAAACACCACCAGCACCGTCGGTTCCTGGCCGAAGGTGCCATCCACCATCAGCATCGGGAAGCACACCGCCGCCAGCATCGAGCTCAGCGACACGTACTGCGTCACGGCCAGCACCAGCAGGAAAATCCCCAGGCACGTCGCCGCCGCCTGCGGGTGGATGCTCAGCACCATCCCGAGCAGGGTGGCCACGCCCTTGCCCCCCCGGAACCCCGCAAACAGCGGGAACAAATGCCCCACCACGGCCATCAGCCCAAACATCAGCTTGAGGCCCACGCGCTGCTCCACCGGAATCGAATCGAGGTAAAACAGAATCAGCGCCAGGTTGGCCGCCAGCCAACCCTTCAGCACGTCGATGAGCAGCACCACCGTTCCGGCCCGTTTGCCCAGCACCCGAAACGTGTTGGTCGCCCCGGCGTTGCGGGAGCCAAACTCACGGATGTCGAGGCCAAAAAAGGCCTGTCCGTACCACACGGCCGTGGGGATTGACCCCAGCAAATACGCCAGCAAGGCACAGGGAGCAATGTGAAGCCAATTCATAGGCGGTTTCTAAAAGCGGTTGGTGAACACGAAAAAGAAGATTCTGCGTAGGGCAGGGTGTCAAAACTACAACCGCCCGCCCGAAAAACCTACAAACCGGGTGGATTAACGCGGCGAAAACGGGAAATGCCGCGCTGAAAAGGGGATCCCACCCGAAGGCAAAACGACCCGGCATGGCCTCAAGGAGCCAATGCCCGTTGACAACTTCACCGAGCATTTTCGCAACTTCATTGGGCACGAAACCAACTTCATTGGGCACATAACCAACTTCATTAAGCGTCTATTCAACTTCACTGAGCGCGTAACCAACTTCATTGGGCACGAAACCAACTTCATTCTGCCCTTCGGCAACTTCATTGGGTGAATAACCAACTTCATTCAGCGTGTAACCAACTTCATTGGGCCTTTTACCAACTTCATTGGGTCTTCCGCCAAAAACAGCAACGCAGGCCCCCGTCGCCACGACGGAGCGCCTGCGTTGCCTCAACCCCAGCGCGGGGCTTACTTATACTTCGGAAACCGCAACCCGCTGATCTGCTTAAACTCGGCGCTTTTGGCCCCAAAAATGGCCTTCACGTACGCCTTGATTTGCTGCACCACCACGAGCAGGCCGTTTTCCGGGTCGAAAAACGCCGCGTTGCGGGCCATGCGCGCCTGGTCGAGCGGGGCATCCGTGCCGTTCACCGCCGCGTTGCGGGCGCTCATCTCGTCGCGGAAGGTCCCCAGCCCGGCCAGCGTCAGGTCTGGCTCGCTGCTGCCCGAGGGCGGCGCGGCGGGGGTGTACTTCGGCTCCTGCGTCAGGGTGCTGATCAGGTCGGTCATGTGCATCACCTTGTTGGCCGCCGTCGTTTGCGACGACGAGTTCGAGTCCGCCGGCGACCCGTCGGGGTTGGTCGGCTTGTCGGTCAGGCGCTTGCCCCGCAGCTTGGCCCCCAGCGACTTCACCGCCTTCATCACCACCGACTTCGGGCTGAGCACCTTCAGCATGTTGATCACCCGCGTCACCAAATCGGGCAGCAGCGCGTACCAGGCCGCCCGGTGGGCGATGGCCGCGTCGTTGGCCGCCTTCGCCAGGCTCACGTCGTTGAGCAAACTCTTCAAATTCGCCAGCCGGGCCTGCAACGCCGGCAGTTTTAAATGAGCTGGACTGGGGTTAAAGGCCGCCCCCAGGTACACCAGAAACATCAGCATCGCCTCGAAGGTCGCGACCATGCCCTCGAAGCTCGAATCGGATTGTTGTTTTGCCATGACTGACAGGTGGGTTTAAAGTTGGAACTCGATTAAACTCCCTGAAATGTAGTACGTTGTTGTGAACGGTTGAACGTTTTCCCGAAATTTTTTTGGAGAAGTGGGCGGGAGGTGATAGGATTGGGGGGAAGACAAGGGCTCTACCTTCGTAGAAAACACACCGTGTCTTACCAACCCACCATGACCGACCACGAACGGGATGATCTGGAACAGGCGCTGGTGATTTTAAAACGCGAACTTGCGAGAACCGAAAAACGCCTCGAATTTTATCCCCTCAACGCCCCCGACCGCGACCATCAGTTCCTCATCAGCAAAGCCCGAAGGTTGCTGGAAGCCATTCAAGGAATCGAAAACCTGTTGAAGGCCCCTTAAAACGAACCTCCCATGACAACGGCCCGGCAAAAAACGGAAGAGTACTTGACCCGCCACGAAGCCACCACTACCCCGGAGGCAGCACGAGCGTTGGCCACGGAATTTCACGCTTACTACGCCACGCTCACGGGCAAAGACAAACAAGCCGCCGACGAAGTGCTCAGCGACATGGTGCAGCAAGAGCGCGAAAGCCTCGAACAGGTGGAGCGGATGCTGGAAGGGCTGGGGTTGGGTGAAAAGATTTTGGCGAAACTTTAAGCGTAACTAGGTGGTCTGTCCCCTGACAGACCACGGTGGTAGAAGCCCTCTGACCGGTACGCCGCTTTCAGAAGAACAAAAGTGCTCGCAACCCGACGCCGACATGGTTGTTCCAAGTCTGAAGGGGAAGGCCGCGCGAAGGGACTTGGAACGACGAATAAAAAGCAGTCTGAGACTGCGGTATATAGCCCGTTCCAAGTCGCCCACGCGCAAGACCGCGCTTCAGACTTGGAACAACGAGGGTGACTTCGTCATTTTCACGACTCACTATGGAACTGTTCACAAAACTAAAATTAGTTATTAAAAGGCTATTCCAAATGACTCCTCCAAAACTACAACTTATCGTTGGTTACGAAAATATTATCGGACCAATAAAGAATTTAGATCGCATCTCTTTAATTGAAGCAATTCCGCTAAGAATGCTCATTTATGAAATTGCTGGTTTGAATCACCGTCTCAAAACTAATGTAATGTATCTAGGAGAGGGGCATATAAATATTCAGTATAGAGAATTAGGATATTTTTCACGTGCATATGAAGACAAACGTTATTTTAATGCTATTATAAAATATTCAAAACATGAAAAAAATAAGAATGTGATGATTTTTAGCCGTCAAAGTTGTGCTTTTGCTCTTGAAGAAATAATTAACTCGGATAGATTTGGTGAAGATTTCAATTATAAAATGAATTTTGAAGATCTCGATAAAATATTTCGTTATCTATTAGCGGTTAATTCAGAATTAGTTAAAATTACTGGCAAGCCTGAACTTAATACATCTACCTTCGAACATTTAAATGCCAAATTATTAACAAGCAACGAACTTACTTTACACACAGATTTAATTTACGCCCCATATAGAGGCTATCAGCTTTGTAATTTTCTCGAAAAGGATGATGAATTCAAAAATGTATTTAATGAATATTTCGAAAGTATTGGGATATCGTATAAAGTCTATATAGAACAAATTTTATTGATGACAGTAGTTTTAAAATATAATGACAACAGAGAAAGAGAGTTTGACTTCATAGTAGAGAATAGTCAAGATATATTATTTGAATTCTTAAGCATTCGTTATCTGAATAACGATACAATAAAATTGTTAAGTATCAGAAAATCCCCCTTCATTAAGGTTGAAGATTTAAAATTATCGGAACGAAATTTGTCAAGATATATTCTTGCAGATCATGGATTATTAGCTGAGAAATCTTATTATCAATTTATAAATGATTTTTGGTTTGAATGTGTAAAGTTAAAATTAAATGATAATAACAAACCACACTTTACAATTAAAGATTATGGATCAAAAATTGGAAAGTTTTTTGAAGATTATGTCGAGAAGATATTTAGAGCAATGCTAAATGAGTATCCGTACTCCATGTTGCTTCTATTTGATGAGTTAAAAGATGGAAAGGATCAAAATGAACTTGCAGATATTTATTTCAGAAACAGAAATAAAATATTCATTTGTCAAGTTAAAGCTGGGAAAATCAATAGCAAACAAAAATTTGGAGGTGATTTGATGTCTTTCTATGATAATAACAGAAATAAATTCTTTTCAAATTTTGGTGTCAATCAATTAGTTAACTCAATTAAAAATATCGAAGATAGAATATCCCAAAACTTAGATAAAGATTATCCTGTAGGTTCACAAAGAAGAATTTTTCCTGCATTGATAGTCGATGATCTTGCTCTAAAAACTCCTTTGATGGCCTCTGTATTCAATATAAGATTCAAAGAACTAATGAGCTCATATAACGGTAAAAAAGTGAACATCAACTCACTTATTCTAATTCATATCTCAGATTTGGAAAGCATCGAAGAATTAATCAGTAAAACACCAAAAAAGTTTTGGGATATATTAGAAAAAGCTAATCAAAGAGAAGGATTCATTTATCCATTCAATTCGATAATAAGAAGATATGATGAAAATTTAACAAAAAATATACCTAAAAAAATAGACAAGTTTTATAAAGAAATGTTTAATGTAGAAGATTGATTATTTCTTGAAAATGGTGCCCCCGTTCGTCCGCGTCTGTGACGCGGATGCTGGAGATTCGCGTTTGCAACGCGCGTCTCAAACACGGACGAGTAAGGCCAAACTCACTGCACCTCCACCCTCACCCCCCTAAACATCACCGTATTGTCACTAACGCGCAACGGCTTGCCGCTGGCAGTGGTCACGTTGCGGAGGATGACTTGTCGGGTTTTCACGTACGGAAACTTCTCCTGGTAGGAATCGTCCGTCAGGTCGGGGTTGAAGTTCGCGAAAATGGCGGGCCCCTGGTAGTTCTCGGGGTGGTTGGTGTCGTCGATGCGCAGGTTTTCAATCACGATCCGTTCCGGCATGTAACACGTGTACCCGAAATCGTGCTGACCGGAGTACGACCCCCCAATCAGGGAAGCGCTGACGGGCCTGCCGCCCGAGGGCACGAACACGCAGTTGCGGATCAGAAACTCCCCCTGCCAGGTGCTGCCGTAGTCGGAGCGCAGGTTGACGAGGGTGTTGCCGCGAATCGTGCTGTTCTCGACCGTCAGCGTCCCGCTGCCGATGGCGTTGATGCCCATGTGCCCCAGGGTCGAGTTGCGGATGGTGGCGTTGGCTACCCCCATGTGGGCGTCGAACCGGGACAACACGCACCGGTCGTACAGCATGTTTTTGCAGTAGTTGGACCCCAGGATGCCCCAGTACGTGCGGTCGTTGATGTCGTTGGTCTGGGTGCAGTTGACGAACGACACGTTCAGGGCGCGGTTGGCCGAAAGGTCGTACGTGCCCATCGATACGGGCTTGCCCGCCGCCCCGATGGTGGTGTAGGTTTTGTGGCCGGTCAGCACGGCGTCCCGGACGGTCACGTTGGCGCAGTCGCGGATGTTGAGAAAACCGCCGTAGGGCGCGCCGTGGTCGCCTTCGCCGGTGATGCGGTGTTCAATCCCGTCCACCACCACGTTCGAGCGTTTGATGGCGATGTTCCGGCTGTAGTACGTGTACTTCGATTCGGCCCGGTTGGCGATGGTCGTAAACCGGCCCCCTTTGATCGTCAGCGGCGTTTCGTCGATGGGCAACGCGCTGAGGTCCGTGATTTGGTCGAAGTCCCAGATGATCGGCGCGTTCATGTCCACCTCCCCGTTTTTATCGACCATGAAAATGTCCGTCTGCGCCGCGCCGCTGTTTTGGTTCAATCCAAACCGGATGTAGCGTTTCACGTTGGCATTGGTGACGGTGACCAGGCAGGGACCGGGCAGGGAAGCGTCGATTTTCTCCTGGTTTCGTTTCAGGGACGTGATGCCTTTCAACGGAAACGGTTGCAGGCTGGAACTGACCTCGAAAACGGCAGCGTTGCGATTCTGCACGTCGGTATCGTCGATGAGAAAGGCCGCCGTGCCAAAATCGGTGTCCGTCCGAATCACGGCGGTGCGGTCCTTGCCGCCGAGGTAGTACGTACGCCCCTCGTCCGCTTTCACCGGCAGGCCCTGCTGATTGGCGAAAGCGTGGGTGCCCGCGATGGCGTCCAAATCATCGGTCTTGCCGTCGCCCTTCGCACCAAAGTCGCTGTACCGCACCCAGCCGCGGGCCTTGAAGGCGGCAACGTTCTTTGGGGAGACATTTACCTGGAGTTTCCCCTGTTCGTTGGTACGTACCCCCGTTTTTTGATTCAGCGAAGTGATGACGACTTTGTCATTCCCGCTGTCGGTCTGCCCCAGTACCGCGATTGCCCGAAACACGAAGAAGAATCCCCAAAGGATGCATTTCAACAGGAATTTCGGTGTGAATGCGGATGGAAATTCGGGGGGCATTTTCATCAGGGTTGTGTTTTTGAACACTTCTCTCAAATGGACCTTTTTAGGTAGACTTGGGCTTCAAAAAGCGATTAACTTCCAGCCAGTGAATGAAAGCGTCAAACCAGCGATTACTCGTTCTGTTGGGATTTCCAAGGCCGAAACCGTGACCGCCATTTTGATAAAGGTGAAACTCAACGGGTATTCCCGCTTTGTACCAGGAATCAATTACACCGAACTGACCACGGAAAAGAAAATCATCGGAGGCAATAACATTGAACATGGGAGGCGCTTTCTTGGGCACTTCTACCGGGCCCATACCCCCATAAATCGGGCCGATGAAAGCCAGTTTCATACTCTTGGAGTGGAGTGTTGAATGCATCGTTAACCCGGCCCCGGCCGAGAAGCCAATCATGCCTATTCGGCTGGTATCAACCCCCCATTCTTTGGCGCGCTTGAGAATCATGGCGTAGGCTGCCTCGGCGTCCTGCAACTGGTTGGACAAATCCAGTTGCGGTGGACTTGGTGGTGTTGCACTTGTCGAAGTACCGGAAGATGCGGGTGGTGTCGGGCGGGGGCGTTCCATCCAGGCCTTGAAGTCTTCAAGTGATTCCGGAGTCGGGTGAAGCCGGTACTTGAGTACAAAGGCGGCAATTCCTTTATCGGCAAGTGCCTGTGCCACTTCCCAGCCCTCATTGCCCATGGAAAGCCACCGGAAACCGCCGCCAGGTGCCACAATCACGGCTGTGCCATTCGCTTTATCTGGCTTGGGAAGAAAAGGGGTTAGGGTTGCCTTCGTAATGTTCCGCGCCATAGGGTCACCCCATTGACGAAACCAGGTCTCAGAGGCTGGCTGATTATCGACGCCGCCAGTGCCGAGCGGAATCGCGTTCTGCTCGACAGGCGTTTTTAATGGGTAGATTGTACCGTCCTGCGCCAGTGCTGATGCCGAGAAAGTAAGAAAGAGGGCTAAAATGGGTGATTTAGCCAGGCTTTTGGGTTTAGAAGTCATGAAGAACGTGTGATTCAGAAGTTTCGGGAAACGGGTCAGCGCATCGAGAAGGTCCCGCGCGGTGTCCGCTTCGCTGCGTTTCAAGAGGACAGCATGATAAAGTGAACTTCGGTCGGGGAACCCCTCAAATCTTCACCTCCTCCATCTTCGGCGCGAACAGGTGCATCACCCCCCAGGCCAGCAGGTAGGCGCTGCCGCAGAGGAGGAAAATGATGTTGTACCCCGCCACGATGTTGCCGTCGGCCTTGTAGGCGTCGAGCACCTGGCCCACCATGAGCGGGAACAAAATGCCCCCCACCGACCCGGCCATGCCCCCGATGCCCACCACCGAACTGACGGCTTTTTTAGGGAACATGTCGGAAGCCGTCGTGAAGATGTTGGCGCTCCAGGCCTGGTGCGCGGCGGCGGCGAGGCTGATGAGCGCCACGGCCTGCCAGATGTTGGTGCAGAACTGCGCCAGCAGGATGGGCGTCACGGCGAGGGCGAAAAACAACATGGCCGTTTTGCGCGCCCGGAACACCGGCCAGCCCCGCTTGATGAGGTAGCCCGTGATGTACCCCCCGCCGATGCTGCCGAGGGTCGTGGCCGTGTACACCACCACGAGGGGCAGGCTGGGTTTTTTCAAATCGAGCGCGAAGCGTTCGGCGAAGTACGAGGGCAGCCAGAACAGGAAAAACCACCAGATGGGGTCGGTGAGCATTTTGCCAAACACGAAGGCCCAGGTTTGGCGGATGCCGAAAAGCTGGAACCAACTGTACTTCCGGGTGTCGTTGTCGGCGAGGGCGGCCCCGTCGGCGTCGCTGTGGATGTGCGCGTACTCGGCGGGGTCGAGGTCTTTTTTCTGAGAAGGCGTCTGGTAGTATTTCATCCAGAAAATCAACCAGATGAAGCCCACCGCCCCGGTGATGATGAAGGCCATCTGCCAGCCGTAGGCCCCCAGCAGCCACGGCACCATGATGGGCGAAATCACCGCGCCGATGTTGGTGCCGGAGTTGAAAATGCCCGTGGCCAGCGCCCGCTCGCGCTTCGGAAACCACTCCGCCACCGACTTGATCGCCGCCGGGAAGTTGCCCGCTTCGCCCAGCCCCAGCAAGGCCCGCGCCGCCCCGAAGCCAAAAGTGGTCGTGGCGAGGGCGTGCAGCATGGCCGCGATGCTCCACACGACGACGGAGATGGTGTAACCCAGCTTGGTCCCGATGCGGTCGATGATGCCCCCGAAGCCCAGCAACCCGACGGCGTAGGCGGCCTGGAAGGCCATCACGATGCGGCTGTAGTCGGTTTCCGTCCAGTTGAGGGCTTTTTCGAGTGTGGGTTTGAGCAGCCCGATCACCTGCCGGTCGAGGTAGTTGATCGTCGTGGCGAAAAACAAGAGCGCGACGATGCGCCAGCGGTAGGTGCCGATTTTCTGGAGCGTCGGTGACGCGGTCGTGGCTGTGTTCACAGGAGGAGGTTTTTCGGGATAAAGGGGTAGAGAGGGCGTAAGTTAACCACAGAGTTCACGGAGTTTTAGCACAGAGGACACGGAGACGCTGCGAACTCTGTGAAAAACTCCGTGAACTCTGTGGTTAAAAAAAACCGTCACTTCTCCGCCCCACCCACGGCCCCCGCGCCGGAGGCCGCTTTCGAGGGCGCGTTTTTGACGTACTTGTCCAGCCAGCCGTTCATTTCCCAGAGCATGTGCAGCAGCGACTCGCGGCCCCGGTAGCCGTGGCTTTCGTAGGGCAGCAGCACGAGCCGGGTGGTGGCCCCCATGCCCTTCAGCGCGTTGTAGTACCGCTCCGACTGGATGGGGAACGTGCCCGTGTTGTTGTCGGCCTCGCCGTGGACGAGCAGCAGCGGGGTTTTCATTTTGTCGGCGTTCATGAAGGGCGACATCGCGTTGTACACCTCCGGGGCCTGCCAGTAGGTGCGTTGCTCGTTCTGGAACCCGAAGGGCGTCAGCGTGCGGTTGTAGGCCCCGCTCCGGGCGATGCCCGCCTTGAAGAGTTTGCTGTGCGAAAGCAGGTTGGCCGTCATGAAGGCCCCGTAGGAGTGCCCGCCCACGCCGACGCGGGTGGAGTCCACTACGCCGAGGCGCACGCCTTCGTCCACGGCGGCTTTGGCGCTCGACACGAGTTGCTCGACGTAGGTGTCGTTGGGTTCCTTGTCGCCCTCGCCGACGATGGGGATGGAGGCGTCTTCCAGCACCGCGTAGCCCATCGTGACGAAGGCCGCCGCCGTCCAGTAGCTGATGCGGTTGAAGGCGTAGGGCGAGCCGTCCACCTGCCCGGCGGCGTCTTTGCTCTTGAATTCCGCCGGATAAGCCCAGACGAACGTCGGCAGCGGCCCGTCCGATTTTTTGTAGTTCGCGGGCAGGTAGAGCGTGGCGGTCAAATCCACCCCGTCGGCGCGTTTGTAGCGGAGTTGCTGTTTTTGCAAGCCCTTCAACTGCGGGTAGGGGTGGGGGAAAAAGCTGACCTGGGTGAGCGGGTTTTGTTTTTTCTTGGGCGAAAGCGTCCGCACGAAGTAGTTCGGGTTTTCGTCGGGCGTTTCCCGCGAAGTCAGGAGCAAACCTTTCTCGGCGCTCAACAAATCCAGCGGGCGCTCCAGCACGGCCCCCTCGGCCCGCCAGAGGCGGCGTTTTTGTTTCGTCGAAAGGTTCAGCACGTCCACGAAAGGCCGGTCGCCTTCGGGCGAAGCGCCTTCGCGGTTGAGGAGGTAGATTTCGTTCGCGGCGGTCAGGTCGAGCACCGGCCGTCCGGCGGCATTGCGGCGGGTCACGGGGTCGCCGGGGTCGGCGTAGCGGTCTTCAAACGAGCGGTCGAAGAGCACCGTCGGGTTGGCGGGATTGCTCGGGTTCAGGAGTTTTGTCAGCGACTTGCGGGTTTGCCACCAGTACTCGCTCACCAGGGCCGTCGTGGCGTTGCCCCAGGTGATGCCCCCGAAGCGGTTGGCCGCCACGTACAGCGGTTTCGGTTCGGCGGAAAACGGCGCGTCGAGCAGCAGCACCTCGTCGCGGACGGCGACTTTGGTGCGGGGGTTACCCCCGTCGCGGGCTTCCACCCAGTAGAGCGTGGCCGGGGCGTCGGCCCGCCAGTCGTGCTGGCGCGGACCGGGGTTCACGGCGTCGGGGCTGTACAGCGCGTTTTCGCGCAGGGGCAAATCGTGCAGGGTTTTCACCACCTCCCCGTTGGCGTCGAGGATGTCCACGCGGCTCGGAAAACTCCGGGCCGTGACGAGGTAGGAGTAGGGCCGGTGGGTGGTTTCGAGCAAAATAAACCGACCGTCGGGCGAAGGCTCGGCGTTGCCAATCAGCGCGGGCTGCCCAAGCGGTTGCGCCGAGCCGCCCAGGGGCAATTTCACCAACTGCGACGTGGCGTAGTACTCGAAAATCTTCTCGTCCGTGGGGTTTTTCAGCAAATCCTGGTACGTCGGGGCCTGGGCTTTTTTGCCCAGGTTTTCCTGAATCGTCGGGCCGGTGGGCACGCGGTTGGGTTGCGGGGCCGCGCCGCGACTCGCCGGAACGGTTTTCACCAAAAGCGATTTTGAATCCGACGACCACCAGTAGGCTGGTCCGTAGGCGGCGTTGACGGCCGCGTCGGTGGCGCGGGTGGCGCGCTGGGTGGCCACGTCGAGCACGTAGAGTTCGACGCGGGCGTCGGTGGTGTTCAGGAAGGCGATTTTCGTTTCATCCGGCGACCACTGCACGTTGGTGATGAGCGGTTTTTCGGGCAATCCTTGAACCGGCAGTTCGTCGCGGCCCGTCAGCTTGCGGAGTTTCAGGCCGGTGACGTAGGCCTGGCGGCTGGGGCCGTTGGTGGCGGGGTTGATGCGCAGCCCGGCGAGGCGGAGTTCGGGTTCGGCCAGTTCGGCGATGCTCGGATTGGCGGCGCGCTGGGAAATCAGCACCCAGTCGCCCTTCGAGTCCACGCTGAAGCCGGGCGTGACGGGAGCGTCCACCAAATCGGCGAGGGGCTTGGGCGGGATTTGGTACGTGACGGCGTCCTGGGCCGGGGCGAGGCGGGCGGCCAGGAGGAAGACGAGCAGGAATCCAGAACGGAAGCGTTGCATGGGGTCGTGGTTTGAATTGCTTGGTTAAAAGTAGGTAATTTGCCCGACTACCCGCTACGCCGACCAGAGGTCGGCGCCACCTATGGTTTCTGATTTCGGCTACATCCTGCTTTTCATCCTCACCGCCCTGGCCTTCCTGGCCCTGACGCTGGGCACGGCGCAGTTGCTGCGCCCCAACCGCCCGAACGAGGAAAAACTGACGACTTACGAAAGCGGCGAGGAACCCGAAGGCAACGCCAACGTGCAGTTCAACGTCCGGTACTACGTGGTGGCGCTGGTGTTTTTGCTCTTCGACGTGGAACTCGTCTTCCTGTTCCCCTGGGCGACGGTGTTCGGCAACGCCCGGCTCATCCAGGAAACCGACGGGCTGTGGGGCTGGTTTTCGCTGGTCGAAATGGGGATTTTTCTGCTGATTCTGGCGTTGGGCCTGGCGTATGCCTGGGTGAAAGGCCACCTCGACTGGGTGAAGCCCCAAGCGCAGGTGCCCAAGCTGGAAAGCAAGGTGCCGATGCAGGCGTACGAGAACATCAATCGGAAGTATTCGCAGAAATGACCAGCCTCCTCGATACCAAATTCAAAACCGGCCAGGGCGGCATCGTCCTGACCACCGCCGAAGACCTGCTCAACTGGGCGCGGCTCAACTCGCTGTGGCCGATGGGCTTCGGCATTGCCTGCTGCGCCATCGAAATGATGCAGACCTTCGCCTCGGGCTACGACCTCGACCGCTTCGGGGTGTTTCCCCGGCCCTCGCCCCGGCAATCCGACGTGATGATCGTGGCCGGGACGGTTACGTTCAAAATGGCCGACCGCATCCGCCGCCTCTACGAGCAGATGCCCGAACCGCGCTACGTGATTTCGATGGGCAGTTGCTCCAACTGCGGCGGGCCGTACTGGGAACACGGCTACCACGTCGTCAAGGGCGTGGACCGCATCATACCGGTGGACGTGTACGTGCCCGGCTGCCCGCCCCGCCCCGAGGCGCTCATCGGCGGGATTCTGAAATTGCAGGAAAAAATCCGGGGCGAAAGCCTCGTCGCGCCAACGGCGTTGCTCGAAATGGAAGCCGCTGAACCGGTCTGAACCCGGGAGTCGTGCCACGAAATAAAATCGTGGCACGACTTGCGTGCTTTTTTTTCGCACCCCCGTCAACCCTCGCCCCGATTTTGGTGTCAACGCGGCAAATCTCCTCTTCCTGCCGCGATGAAAAAGACGATTCTGCAAGTGGTGCTCCTGCTCGCTCTGGGTTGCATGAAAAAACTGGAGCACGGCACCGAAGCCGATGCGCTCACCGCCCGCGCCCTGCTCAACTACGCCCTACCCGTGGACGGCTGCGACTGGAGCCTGCAAATCGCCGAACAAATCTACGTGCCCAGCCCGGCCAGTTTGCCGAAAGTCAAGGCCGTCGGCGAGTTTCGCCACGGCATCGTGCAGGACTCGGTGACCGTGCGCTACCGGTTCACGGGCCGGAACGTGGAACTGCAATGCGGCTGGGGGCATAAGTCGGTGCAGGCGGAAATCGAGGTTTTGGAGGTGAGAAAGTGAGTTTTTTTTAACCACGGAGTTCGCGGAGTTTTAGCACGGAGTGCGCAGAGTTTCCTCTGTGTTCTCTGTGCTGAAACTCCGCGAACTCCGTGGTTAAAAAAACCTACGGCCTTGACTCCGTCAGCAGTTTCAGCAGCACCCCGTTCGTCCACCCAAACCCGTCCTGGTTGGGGTATTCCCCGCCGCCCGCTTTCAAGGTTAAATCCTCGACGTTGTATTTCTCCGTCATTTTTCCGGTGTTCCGGTAAACCCGCAAATTGGCCGCCACCCAATTGGCCTTGATGCGCTCGGCGAGGGCCGCTTGCCCGTAGCGGCGCAGGCCTGCGAGGGCGATCCACTGGAGGGGTGCCCAGCCGTTGGGCGCGTCCCACTGCTGGCCGGTGTGGGCAAGCGTGGTGGGCAGGCCGCCGGGTTTCAAAAACTGCTTCTCCACCACCGCCGCCACGGCGTTCGCCTGCTCCGGCGTGGCGATGCCCGCGAACAACGGGAACGCCCCCGCCAGCGTCAGGGCCGGGCTTTGCTGACCGGTTTTGAAGTCGTAATCGTGGAAAAAGCCCGTGGCGGGGTTCCAGGCAAATTTCAGGATGGCCCGTTCCCGCTTTTCGGCGAGGCGGTCGTAGCTGGCTGAATACCGCTCGTCGCCCGCCTGCCGGTAGCCGTCGGCGATGGTTTTTTCGAGCAAAAACAGCAGGCAGTTTAAATCCACCGGCACGAAGTCGGTGGTGTGAATGGTTTCGAGGCGCTGCCCATCGGCCAGCCAGCGGCTGCTGAAATCCCAGCCCGATTCGGCGGCGGCCCGCAGGTGCCGGTACACCTCGGCGGCGGGCCGACCCGAACGCTTCGCCAGTTCCACGTCTTCGCGGTAGGCTTCGGGCCGGGGGGCGGGGCGGTCGTCGAAGTAGCGGTTCACTGTCACGCTGTCGAGGCGCACGGTGCGGCGGTAGGCTCCGAGTTTTTGGAGCGAATCGGCGGTTTGGCGGGCCTGTTCGTCGGTGGCAGCGCTCATCCAGAAATAATATTCTTTTTGCAGGGGCAGCAGGTACTTCATCAGCACCGTGCTGTCGCGCTCGGCCAGCAGCCGCACCATCAGCGCGAAGTAGGGGGGCTGCGACCGGCTCAGGTAGTAGCTCCGGGTGCCGTTGGGAATGTGCCCGTAGGTGTCGATGAGGTGGGCGAAATTCTCGACCATGCTCCGCACGAGCGAATCGCGCCCCGAAGCGGCCAGGCCGAGCATGGTGAAGTAGCTGTCCCAGTAGTACATCTCGCGGAAACGCCCGCCCGGCACCACGTAGCGGTGGGGCATGGGCAGCCGCGAACCGTTCTGCTCGCTCGCGTCCGGTTGCCGGGTCAGCACGGACCAGAGGGCGTTGAGGTGTTCTTCGGCGCTCTGCGTGGAGTCGGAGCGGTAGCCGGTGGCGGGCGTTTCGGGGAGTTTGAAATGGTCGTTGATGAATTTTTTCAAATCGAAACCTGCCTTGCCCCGCTCGTCCTGCCAGGTTTTCAAGATAACCGAGTAAGGCTGGAGCGGTTCGCAGTCGGGGAAGGTTTTGGAGTCGGGAAACAGGCCGCTCGTTTGCACGGCCACGAACAGTTCGCCGAGTTGCTCGTCCGGCCCGGCGACGGTCTTGGTCGAATCGGGGGCGTTGCGGCAGGCGGCGAGGAAAAGCAGGAGAAGGGGAAGGTACTTTTTCATGCAGGAAACTTACGGAAAGTTCGTCTTCGTCTGCGCGTTGCTCAAGTCCCACAGCCGCTGCTGGGCCGCCGCATCGTAGGCAATCGCCTGGGCCGAAATCGGTTTTTTGTCGTAAAAATACCGCCCGCTCAGGCCCTCGGCCTCGGGCGAGGAAGCGAGCCAGAGGCCCGTTTCGGCCCCTTTTTCGGGGCTGCGAAAAAACGGACTCATTGCCCGGAACGCCGCTCCGGCCCAGCCCCCGCTCGTTTTGCCGAACTCGCTCCGCACCCCGCCGGGGTGCACGGCATTCACGGTCACGCGGGAGCCTGCCAGGCCCTTGGCGAGGGCGTTGGTGAAGAGCAGGTTCGCCAGTTTCGACTGGGCGTAAGCTTTGATGGCCGAGTAATCGCGGCGCAGGTTGGGGTCGTCCCAGTGGATTTTCCCGATCCGTTCGGCCTCGGAGGCCAGGTTGACGATTCGTGCCGAGGGCGCGGCCTTCAGGGCGTCGAGCAGCAGGTTGGTCAGCAGAAAATACGCGAGGTGGTTGACAGCCCAGGTGGTTTCCAGCCCGTCCGCCGTTTCGGTGTAGGTGCCGTTGAGCGCCCCGGCGTTGTTGACCAGCACGTTGAGGATGGGGAACCGTTCCCGGATTTCGGCGGCGGCCCGGCGGACGTCGGCCTGGGCCGAGAGGTCGCACGGCACGAGGTGCACGGCGTCGTGGCCCGCCTTGCGGCGGATGTCGTGGAGGGCGGCTTCGCCCTTCCGGGCGTTGCGGCACACGAGCACCACCTGGAAGCCCTGCTGGGCGAGTTCGAGGGCCGTCACGCGGCCCATGCCCGCGTTGGCTCCGGTGACGACGGCGGTTTTTCGATTCATGGTTTCAGGAACGTTTTAACCGCAGAGACGCAGAGGTTTCACAGAGGCCGCAGCGTGTTTTTTTCTCTTGCGTCCTTTGCGCAATCTCCGCGTCTCTGCGGTTCAAAACAGTTCAACACCAAAAAAGCCGACCAGTTTGACAACGGGTCGGCTTTTTCACGGAAAAAACGGGCAGGTTCAGTCGAGGATGTGCCAGCGGATGAGGCCGATTTTCGAAAAGCAGTACAGCAGCGAGGTCCGCAGCACGCCCAGACCGTACTTGCTGCTGCGCACGAAGTTGATGGAGGACGCCTCCTCGAAATACTTCGTCGGGCAGGTTACTTCGGCGATTTCAAAACCTTTCCAGAAAATCTGGGCGATCATTTCGTTATCGAAGATGAAATCGTCGTCGCACTTCTGGAAGGGCACGGCTTCGAGCACCTCCCGCGAGAAGGCCCGGTAGCCGGTGTGGTACTCCGAGAGTTTCTGCCACATCAGGATGTTCTGCGTGAGCGTCAGAAACCGGTTGGCGATGTACTTGTAGAGCGGCATGCCGCCCTTAAGGGCGCCCTTCCCCAGAATCCGCGAACCGAACACCACCGGGTACAGCCCGTTGCCGATGATGCTGATCATGGCCGTCAGCAGCAGGGGGGTGTACTGGTAATCGGGGTGGAGCATGATGACGATGTCACCGCCCAGTTCCAGCGCTTTTTTGTAGCAGGTTTTCTGGTTTCCACCGTAGCCCTTGTTGGCATCGTGGCGGATTACATGACTGATTCCCAGTCGTTTGGCTACTTCAACGGTGTCGTCGGGGCTGTAATCGTCCACGAGCACGACTTCGTCCACTAGGTCAAACGGAATCTCGCGGTAGGTGCGTTCGAGCGTCAGGGCGGCCCGGTAGGCGGGCATCACCACGACGACTTTTTTGTTGTTGTACATGCAGACCAAGCGGGCTGGTGGCCCTTACTTTGCAGAGGAATTGTTGAAATACAAGTTGTTGAATTGCGGATGAACCATAACGAAGCGGCATCCATTCACCGATTCAAAATTCAACAATTGCCAGTTTAATCCGGCCCGAAATTACGAAAGGCCCGTAAATCCAACGTATGCTTTCCAGCGAAACCCTGTTTTTCATCGGCTTCATGGTGTTCGTCGTCTTCGTGATGGCGCTCGATCTGGGCCTGTTTTCCAAGCAAAAAAGCCATGTCGTGCATTTCCGCGAGGCGGCCATCTGGAGCGCCGTCTGGGTCGCCCTGGCCCTGGCGTTTTACGTGTTCCTGCGGCAGTACGGCTACCTCATCCACGGCGTAACGGACTTGGCACACCTGGAGGCCATCCGCGATGAGTACGTGCCCAACCTCAAACTCGTGCCGGGGAATTTTGAGGAAAGCCTGCGGATTTTCCAGAACAACATGGCCACCGAGTACCTGACGGGCTACCTCGTGGAGTACTCGCTCTCGGCCGACAACATTTTCGTGTTCATCCTGCTGTTCTCCTCGTTCGGCGTGCACGAAAAGTTTTACAAGAAAATTCTGGTGTACGGCATTTCGGGGGCCATTATCCTGCGGTTCATCTTCATCTTCGTCGGGTCGGCCCTGCTCCAGCGCTTCGAGTGGATCGTGTACCTGTTCGGGGCGTTTCTGGTGTACACGGGCATCAAGCTGTTTTTCGAGAAAGACGACTCCGAGCCGACCAAACCCGCCGACCACCCCGTGGTGAAAATCCTGGCCCGGTACTTCAACGTGTACCGCCGCAACGTGGTGGACCGTCTTTTCATCCGCCGCAAAACCGACGGCAAGGTGTACATCACGCCCCTGTTTGTGGTGGTGGTGGTGGTGGCCTTCACCGACGTGGTCTTCGCCGTCGACTCGATTCCGGCCATTTTTTCGATCACCAAAGACCCGTACATCGTCTTTTTCTCCAACGTCTTCGCCATCATGGGCCTGCGATCGATGTTCTTTTTCCTCTCCAACGTCATGCACATGTTCCGCTTCCTCAAAACGGGCCTGGCCGTGCTGCTGACGTTCATCGGGGTGAAAATGCTGGCCCACAGCTACCTTGAGCGCATCGGCTTCGAGACGGTCTACTCGCTTTACGTCATCCTGACCATCCTGGGCGTGAGCATCGTGGCTTCGCTGGTGTTTCCGGAAAAGAAGAACCTTGATTTAGAGGGCTCAAAAGGATAAAAGGATTCAGTCGTTTCGTCCTTGAATCCTTTGGAATCCGCTAAATCATGGTTCAGACGTTAAAAACCTACCTCCGCCGACTCACCAACCTGACGGCCCGCAACCGGTCGCTGGTGCTGACGACGCTCCCGGCGGAGCAGTTTCTGGACGTCCACGACCTGGATTTTCTGGACGGAAAGCCGTCGTTCGAGGTTGTCAGTCAACTCATTGCCCAGAAGCCCGTCGTGCCCCTCTGCGACGTGCTCGACCCGCGCTACGAGCGCCTCAACGCCGTCAGCACCCGCCTGAAGCGCATTGCCCGCACGGAAGCCTTCATCCGCGAGGAGCGCGGGGCCGAGGACTTGTACGTGGGCTACCCCGTGGTGCGGGGCAAGTTCGCCGACGGCACCGTCGTGCGGGGGCCACTGGTATTTTTTCCCGTCACGCTGGCCGTGCAACGGCAAAAGTGGGTGCTGCGTCGCCGCGAGGAACCGCCGTTTCTGAACCCCTCGTTCCTGCTCGCCTACGCCCACTTCAACGGCGTGAAACTGCCGGACGAACTGCTCGAAAAAACCTTCGCCGAAAGCACCGAACGCGACGCGCTCACCTTCCGGACCCAGTTGTACGAACTGCTGAAGGGCAGCCCGCTGCAACTCAACTTCAACCCCGACCTGTTTTCGCCCCACCTGCTGCCCTTCGAGCGGATGACGAAAGGCGATTTGGAGCAGTTGGAAAAAACCGGCGAGCTGAAACTCTACCCCCAGGCTGTGCTGGGCATTTTTCCCCAGGCCGGGTCATACCTGGTGCCGGATTACGAGCAGTTGATTTTAAGGAGTGAGGAGGAAAGCGAAGGGTTGACGAACCTTTTCGAGAAACTCCCGCGCGGCGGACCGCTCACTCCTCGCTCCTCGCTCCTCGCTCCTAAAGAAGCCGACACCCTCCTCCCCTTCGCCGTCGACGCCAGCCAGGAAGCGGCCATCCGGCGGGTGAAGGGCGGCGAATCGCTGGTGATTCAGGGGCCGCCGGGCACGGGCAAGTCGCAGGTGATTGCTAACCTCATGGCCGATTTCGCCGCCCGGGGTAAGCGGGTGCTGCTCGTGTGCCAGAAGCGCGCCGCCCTCGACACGGTGTACGCCCGGCTCCGCCAGATTGGCCTGGGCGATTTCGCCGCGCTCATCCACGATTTTCAGCACGACCGCGCCCCGCTCTACGCCCAACTGGCCGGGCAAATCGACCGGCTCGACTCCTACCGGCAAACCAACCAGAGCCTCGACGCGATTTTTCTCCAGCGCGAATTCACCCAGGCAGCCCGACGCATCGAGCAGTTGACAACTCAGTTGCAGGAATTTCGCGACGCGCTGTTCGACGAAACCGCCTGCGGCGCCTCGGCCAAGGAACTTTACCTGACCAGCGGCCCCGACGGGCCACGGGTGGACCTGGGCGAGCACTTCCGGGCCTTTCGGTTCGGCGAAATTGACGACTTCCTGCGCCGCCTTGGGCAATGGGAAACCTACCAAAGCCGCCTTGCCACCTCGCCCTGGCACCCGGAGCGGGTGGATTTTAGCCGCTTTGCCTCCCGCGACGTGGCGCATCTCGAGGAAGCCGTGCGGGACATGCCGACGGCCAGCCGGTTTCTGGTCGAACAAACCGCCGCCCTGCTCGGCCAGCCGCTCGCCTGGGACGAAGCCCTGGCTGTGGCCCAGGCCCACGAAGGATGGCGGGAAGCGCTTCGTCAGGCCGACGACGCGGTGCTGTGGCCTTTCCTGCAAAATTTCCTCGACGGCACCTGGTCCGCCGACCTGCCCGTCTGGCTCGACCAGCAGCGCGACGCCCTCGACGCGCTCTGGCAGGGCGGACTGGTCGGTGCTTCGGTGCCGACAGCGGCACTGCCCGACTTTCAGCGGCGGCTCGACGAGGCCCTCGACGCCCGCCGCAACGTGGTGGGCTGGTGGTTTTTTCGGGAAAAAGAACCCCTCCGCGCCGAAGCCAGCCACCACGGCCTGACGCTCAATGCCGACGACCTGCTCCGCCTGCGCGGGATGGTGGAAAACCGGCTTCGCTGGGAAAAGACGCTCGTGGACGTAGAAACCCGCACCGGCGAGCGCCTGCTTACCGACGACCTGGCCACGACGCAGCGCGGGTTTTGGGAGGTTCTCAAAAAAATCAACCGCGCCCAGCAAGCGTGGACCGCCCTCAACACCCAGCCCCTGCTGCCCGACCTCGCCCGGCGCTTCCCCGACCGCACGGCCTTCCGGCGGGTGGTGACGGATTTGCTCGAAACCGTTGGCCCCCTGCCCGAGTCGCTGCGGCACTGGCGGGGTTTCCTGACCGACCGGCAAATCGAAACCCTGCGGGAAAACCCCACCGCCGCCGAACCCCTGCTCGCCACCCTCCGCCGGGATTTTGAACTGCTCCGGGAAATGGACGCCCTTCGCAACGAGTTCCGCCCGGTGGAGTGGGAGGTGGTGAAAAAAATTCAAAGTCACTCCGTCACTTCGTCACTTCATCACTCAGTCCTGAATTCCCTCCGCCTCGCCTGGCTGGATGAACTCGAAAGCCGTTTCCCCGCCCTGCGGAGCGTGTCAGGCTTGCAGATGGAGCAGTGGGAGGGCGAGTTGCAGGCGGCCATCGAACGCAAGCAGACGTTGAGCCGGGAAATCCTGCTCATGCACCTGCGGGAGCAGACCTACCAAAACGTGGAGCGCAACCGGCTCAACAACGTGGTGACCTACCGTGACCTGAAACACCAGGTGACGAAAAAACGGCTCGTCTGGCCGGTGCGGAAGCTGCTTTCGGCGCTTTCTGAGGGAGTGTTCCAACTCGTGCCCTGCTGGCTGGCTTCGCCGGAGTCGGTGTCGGCGCTGTTTCCGCTTCACCCCCTGCCCCCTGAAGGGGGTTCTTTGCCACCGAGGGTAAACCCCCTTCAGGGGGCAGGAAGTGAAGCAGGGGGTACATTTTTCGACCTTGTCATTTTCGACGAAGCCAGCCAGTGCTTCGCCGAGCAGGGCATCCCGGCCCTGGCGCGGGGGCAGCAGGTGGTCATCGCCGGCGACCGGCAGCAACTCCAACCCAGCGACGTGTACCGGGTGCGGTTTGAGGAGGGCACCGACGATAACCCCGACCTCGAAGTGGATTCTCTGCTCGACCTGGCCGCCCGCTACCTGCCCCAAACCGTGCTGCGCGGCCACTACCGGAGCCGGTCGCTCGATTTGATTCAGTTTTCCAACCGGCATTTCTACGGCGACGCCCTGCGCCTGCTGCCCGATTTTGCCGAAATCAACCGCCGCGAACCGGCCATTCGCTACCGCCGCGTCGAGGGTGAGTGGAAAGACCAGCAAAACGAGGTGGAAGCCCAGGCGGTGCTCGATTTGCTCGGTGAATTGGCCCGTACCGAGCCAGAGTTGTCGGTGGGCGTAGTGACGTTCAACTACCGCCAGCAAAACCTGATTCAGGATTTACTGGAAAGCCGCCCTCTGCCCCCTCAAGGGGGTTTATCCCCGACGGCGAAGCCCCCCCTTGAGGGGGCAGGGGGTGAGGGGCACGAACCGCTTTTCATCAAAAACATCGAAAACGTGCAGGGCGACGAGCGGGACGTCATCATATTCTCCATCGGGTACGCCCCCGACGCGCGGGGCCGGGTGAGCGCGCAGTTTGGCAGTCTGAACGCGAAGGGCGGCGAAAACCGCCTCAACGTGGCCGTCACGCGGGCGCGGCGGCGGGTGTACGTGGTGTGCAGCCTCTGGCCGGAGCAGTTGAAGGTGGAGAAAACCCTGCACGAAGGGCCGAAGTTGCTGAAGGCATACCTGAAATTCGCCCTCGACGTGTCCGGCGGGCGCTTCAAGCCCACTCCGATGGAAACAGGCGCCCTGCGTGGTCGCCCGCTTTTGAAGGAAAAACTCCGGGCCGAACAGCCCGAACTTCGGGAAGAACTGCCCTTTGCCGACTTGACCGAGAAATCGGGGGAAACCTACCAAAACCTCATCCTGACCGACGACGAGGCGTATTTCGCCAGCCTTTCGCCCAAAGAACCACACGCCTACCTGCCGCTCACGCTCCGGGCCAAAGGCTGGCCCTTCCGGCGGGCGTGGAGTCGGGAGTGGTGGCGGACCGCTACAAACTCAGTACTGCACCGTAATCCCGTGGTACTTCTCCTGCTCGGCGTAGTCCTTGCGGAGGGGGTGGCCCTGCCAGTCTTCGGGGAGGAAAAGGCGGCGCAGGTCGGGGTGGCCTACGAAGTTCACGCCCATCAAATCGTAGGCTTCGCGCTCGTGCCAGTCGGCGGTGCGCCAGACAGTGCTGACGGTAGGCACTTCGGGCAGTTCGCCGTTGGGGCCGAGGCGTGGCACCCGGATTTTGAGCGTCAGGTGGTGCTCGTAGGGAATCGAGTAGAGCACGTAGGCGATGTCGAGTGTGCCTGCTTCCGGCGTAGCGACGCCCGGGCCGTTATCCAGCGTGGCGATGCATTCGAGCAAGTCGAAATACGTCCGTTCGTCTTCGTGCAGAAACCGGCAGATTTCGGCGATGCGCTCGGCGGGCACGAGCAGGTGGGGCTGGAGCGCGGCGGCGTCTTCGGCCAGGACGAGTTCGGGGCCGAAGCGGGCGGTGAGCAAAAGTTTTATTTCCGAGAAAGTCACGGTCAGGAATTAGGGAAATCCATCAACTCATCAAAAAATTTCTCACCCACGTTAGCAGAAGATAAACTACCACCACCCAGTAAACGTACAACGTCACAAAATTGAAGGCGGCAGGCCAGAACAACACGTCGAAAATTGCTCTCAAAACTTTTCGGCGCAGTTGTGCCCCGGAACTAAGTGGGCCAATCGGAGGCTCCATGCCCATCGTTGCCATGAAAAAAATCAGGACAGGAAGGTAGCAAAGAGCGGGCAGTGCCAAGGCAAGGAACAACCGTCTTCCAGAAAACCATTTCCACTTCCTCATACCACGTTCTGCTGTTCGCTGCTAAAATTATCTGTGCTCTGCAACACGTGCCGGATGTAACCTGAATTTCCTCATTCATAAATTACCTGGCGGGTTTGCTCCAATTTTTTTCGAAGAAGCGGACTTCGCACCGACCGTTCCGTCACCAGGTCCACGTCGCGGCCCAGCAAGTCTTGAAAGCGATTCAGCACGGCAAAAATACCGTTGCCCGTACTCCAGCGGGTCGAGGGACTCGTCGAGGGCAATCAGTAAATCCACGTCGCTGGCCTCGTTGAACTGCTCCGTACAAACCGACCCGAAGGCGTAGGCGTTCGTTACCCGGTTTTCTTTCAAAATCCGGGTCACTTCGGACAGTTTCGCTTGCAGGAAGGGCTGAATCATGGCGCGAAGGTAGGCGCTTACCGCAGCAAATTCTTCAAAATCCCCATCTCAACCCCCGGTGAAGAGCGTTGGTAGAGGATGTTGTAGGTGGCGTCGGTGATGGGCATGTCCACCTCGAACTGCCGGTTGATTTCGTGGATGGACCTGACGGCGTAGTAGCCCTCGGCGATCATGTTCATTTCCATCTGCGCCGACTGCACGCTGTAGCCCCGGCCAATCATGCTGCCGAAAGTGCGGTTGCGGCTGAACTGCGAGTAGGCCGTCACGAGCAAATCGCCGAGGTAGGCCGAGCCGTCGAGGTCGCGGTAAAACGGGTACACGGCGTCGAGGAAGCGCTTGATTTCCTGCAAGGCGTTGGAAACGAGCACGGCCTGGAAATTGTCGCCGTATCCCAGGCCGTGGCAGATGCCGCAGGCCAGCGCAACGATGTTTTTGAGCACGGCGCAGTACTCGGCCCCGTACAAATCGGTGATGCCGTGGGCCGTGACGTACCGGCAGGTGAGGTGCCGGGCGAACCGCTGGGCCACCTCCAGGCTGGGCGAGGCGATGGTCAGGTAGCTTTGTTTTTCGAGGGCCACTTCTTCGGCATGGCACGGCCCGGCGATGGCGCAAAGCTGCTCCTGACTCACCCTGAAGGTTTTCTCCACCCAGTCGGTTACGAGCAGGTTGTCGCCGGGAATCATGCCCTTGATGGCCGAGACGACGATTTTCCCCTTGAAATCTTCAGGTTTGAGGCCCTTCAGCGCGTCGGGCAGGAAGGCGGCGGGCACGGCCAGGATGAGGTAGTGGGCGCCTTTCACGGCCTCGCTCAACTTGCCGCAGGGTTTTACCCGGCGGGGGTTGAGGTGCACGTCGCTGAGGTAGCTGGGGTTGTGATGAAACTGGCGGATGTGGTCGAGGTCGCGGCGGTTGCGCAGCCACCAGCGGATGCGCACGTCGTGTTCGGCGAGGATTTTGACGAGGGCCGTGGCCCAGCTACCGCCGCCGATGACGGCCAGTTGCACGGGGTTGGGCGCGGATTGCGTTGCCAAAGAGGGAATCGGGTTTTTGCGACGAAACTACAAAAATCGGGCAATACCGGCTTGCCAGACCGAAACCTACCAACGGGTCTGGCACCACTTTTTACAGCCTGCCCCGCATGGCAACGAGCAACCGCGCATTCCCGTACGACCTGGATTTCAAAAGCACCGATTTCCGCCAGCACCCCGAACTTTACCGGGTGGGCGTCGGCGAGCAGGGCGTTTTGCTGGTCGAGCCGTACAAGTCGGAAATCCTGCCGCACTGGCGGTTCCGCACGCCCGACGTGGCCCGTGCCTCCGCCGAGAAGATTTTTGAATTGTTCGAAAACTACCTCAAAAACCGCGATTTCGTTGGGGCCGACATGGCCCGGAAATTCCTCCAGATGGGATACACCCGCTCCCGCCGCTACGCCAACCACCGCAGCGGGCGCAAGTACGAAACCAGCGACACGGCCCGCAACGCGGGCCTGCCGTACCCATACTCCTCGGGCAGCCGCCACAAGGGCAACCGGCTGTTGCCCGTCGAAAAAGACGCCTTCTCGAACGAAAAAGCCCAGTCCGCCGCCATTTTTTACGACTACTGGCAGCGGGCCAAAGACCACCCGGAGTATATGCGGCAAAAAGAAGAATTCAACCGCCAAGTGGATTCCCTCTGAACCGGTCAGGTTGCCCGCTCCCGAAACAGTTTCTTCAACCCTTCCAAAAAACCCGCCTGCCCGGCCGGTTCGTCGGCCTGCTGGGCGAATTGCCACACGCGGATGGCCTTTGTCATCAGTTCGTTTTCGATCAAAAACCCGTCGTGGCCGTAGAGCGAGTCGATTTCGGTGAATTCCGCGCCGGGGATGTGGTCTTTCAGGAAAAGCTGTTCTTCCATCGGAAACAGCACGTCGGAGCGGATGCCCAGCACGAGCGTGCGGGCTTTGATTTGGGCGAGGGCCGCCTCCAGCCCCCCGCGCCCCCGGCCTACGTCGTGCGAATCCATCAGCTTCGTGAGCGACCAGTAGGCAAAGGCGTTGAAGCGCCGGGCCAGTTTTTCGCCTTGGTACTGCTGGTAGGTCGTGGCGCGGTAGCCTTCGAGTTTCTCCTCGCCCTGCCGCGACTGGGTGAGGCGGTAGGTGTCGTAGTTGCGGTAGCTGAGCAGGGCCATCGCGCGGGCGGCTTTCATGCCGTTGCGGCCCGCGTCGGGGTGGGCGAGCGCCCAGGTGGCATCGGCGGCAATGGCCATGCGTTGGGCTTCGTTGAAGGCCACGCCCCAGGGCGACATTTGGGCGTTGGTGGCGACCAGAACCAGGTTTTCGATCAACTCGGGCTGCTGAATGGCCCACTCCACCGCCTGCTGCCCGCCCAGCGACCCGCCAATGCAGGTGTGGATTTTTTCAATGCCCAGAAATTTTCGCAGCAAATCGAGCGCCCCCGCCACGTCGCCGGTGGTGATGAGGGGAAAGTCGTGGAAGTACGGCTCACCCGTGGCCGGGTTGACCGACAGCGCCGAGGTGGAGCCGTAAGCCGAGCCAGGCACGTTGGCGCAGACGATATAGTAACGCCGGGGGTCGAACAGCTTGCCCTCGCCCACTAGCCCGCTCCACCAGTCGGCGGCGTCGGAGCTGCCCGTCAGGGCGTGGCAAATCCAGACGACGTTGTCGCCCGCCGCGTTGAGCTGGCCGTAGGCGTGGTAGGCCAGGGTCAGTTCGGGCAGCACGGTGCCACAGTTGAGGGGAAAGGGGGCGGGAAACGTGTGTAGCTGAACCAAACAGAATGCTCAATGCTCAATGCTCAATGCTCAATTTTCAATGGAAAGCAAACCCGTTTGACATTGAAAATTGAGCATTGAGCATTGAAAATTTTCGAAAATCACGCCTCAGCGGAGGTGGCTTCTTTCGCCTTTTGCAGGTATTCCATCACCGCTTTCGTGCGTTCTACAATCGCCTCGATGCGCTTGCCAGAGGAGGGCAGGTGCTTGAGCGATTCGGAGGCGCGTTCTTTCATGTCCCAAACTTCGAGCAGGGCCTTTGAATCAGTTGTTGCCATCGTCGAAAAGGCTAAACACCGCCCCTACGAAATACCGTCAAGCCTCCACTGCTTCCAGCGCCACGGCAAAGGCCTGCTCCAGGTCGGCCTTGATGTCGTCGATGTGTTCGATGCCTGCCGAAATGCGCAGCAAACCGGGCGCGACGCCCGCCGTGCCCTGCTCCAGTTCGGAAAGCTGCGAGTGCGTCGTGCTGGCCGGGTGAATGATGAGCGTTTTGGCGTCGCCCACGTTGGCCAGGTGGCTCACGAGCTTCAGGGCGTTCACGAATCGGTCGGCGGCTTCCTTGCCCGCTTTCAGTTTGAACGAAAACACCCCGCCATAGCCCCGCGTCAGGTATTTCTTGCCGAGTTCGTGGTACTTGCTGCTCGCCAGGCCGGGGTAGTTGACGTACTCCACCTCGGGGTGCGCTTCGAGCCACTGGGCCAGGGCGAGGGCGTTTTCACAGGTGCGTTCCACCCGGAGCGAGAGCGTTTCGAGGCCCTGCAAAAACAGAAACCCGTTGAACGGACTCAGGCTCGGGCCCCAGTCGCGTAGGCCCTCGACGCGGGCGCGAATGATGAACTGGATGTTGCCGAAGGGGCCGTTTTTGCCGAACACGTCGTTCAAAACCAGCCCGTGGTAGCTTGGCGAAGGGTCCGTAAACTGGGGGTACTTGCCGTTGCCCCAGTCGTAGGTGCCCGCGTCCACGATTACTCCGCCGATGGACGTGCCGTGCCCGCCGATCCACTTCGTAGCCGACTCGACCACCACGTGCGCGCCCCACTTGATGGGCTGGCAGATGGCCCCGGCGGCCCCGAAGGTATTGTCCACGATGAGCGGCAGGTCGTGCTTCCGCGCCAGGGCAGCGAGGGCCTCGAAATCGGGCACGTTGTACTCGGGGTTGCCGATGGTTTCAACGTACAGCGCCTTCGTGCGGTCGTCAATGAGTTTTTCAAAGCTCGCCACGTTGTCGCCGTCGGCGAAGCGGGCCTCGACGCCGATGTTTTTAAAGGAGTTTTTGAACTGGTTGAATGAGCCGCCGTAGAGGAAACTCGTCGTCACGAAGTTGTCGCCGACGGTGGTGATGTTGTTGATGGCCAGAAATTGGGCCGCGTGCCCGGAGGCCACGGCCAGGGCCGCCACGCCGCCTTCGAGGGCCGCTACGCGCTTCTCGAACACGTCGTTCGTCGGGTTCATGATGCGCGTGTAGATGTTGCCGAATTCCTGAAGGGCAAACAGCCGCGCCCCGTGGGCCGAGTCGTCGAACTGATACGAGGTGGTCTGGTAGATGGGCACCGCCCGCGACTTGGTGGTAGGGTCAATCTGTTGCCCGGCGTGGAGTTGGAGGGTTTCAAAACGGAGATCTGCCATGAGGGGAACGGGAAAAAGTGAAAAAAGTGGAAACGGGCGCAGGGCAACTGCCTCGGCTTGAAGCCGTACGCGCCAGGCCGCTCAACAGCGGTCGGTGTGCCAAAAAAAAGGGATGCGGGAAAAACCTCCCGGCCGGGAGAAGCAAAGCGTGGGTTTCATCGTCATTGGCTTATCTTTCCCAAACGGCCTTCGTCTGGGTAGGAATTAGCACCTTTTCCGCCGTTGGGACAGGTTGCCAGGGGTTCGCGGAGCCTAATCTCTCCCCCCATCTGGATAAGTCAACGCGGCCCGTTGAGGTAAGTCGTTGACTTTCGCGGTGCAATTCTAAGGCTTGCCGCGCAAGCGGGCAAGCGCCCGCCCCTTAAAAATTTACCTGATGTTCGGGAGCTGCCAACTGCCGCAGACAGAGGTTTGTTTGAGGAGTCCAAAAGTTTTCAAAAAATTTTCCATACCAGATAGTCGCATTTCAAAAATCTGTTTTACATTTGCTCCAGTCAATGTGCTCCTCTGGAGCATTTTGCAACTCGGGACTACCAGTGGCGGCTGGTAGTCCTTCTTTTTTTAGCGAAAGTTGATGGCGTCCCGTTGGCGGGTTTGACAATCGTTTCTACTTTTGGGCCCCGATGCACTCGATGACTACCTCGTACCGGACTTATTTCTATTACGCCGAAAGCGCGTAAGCCGGTGGTGTGCATCCTGTCGTTTTCCTGACGTTTGACCTTCCAACCGGCCCCGAAAGCCGGTTTTTTTATTGCCAAACTGCCAACTTTTGTCAACCGTGAACTTCCTCCCCACCGCCTCCCGGCTCGATCAGGTCCAGGAGTACTACTTTTCGGTGAAACTGAAGCAAATCGCCGAAATGCGCTCCCGTAGCCTCGACGTGCTCAACCTCGGCATCGGCAGCCCCGACCTGCCCCCCTCGCCCGACACCGTTGAAGCCCTGGCGGGTTCGGCCCAAAACCCGAAGCACCACGCCTACCAGAGCTACGTGGGCATTCCCGCGCTCCGGCAGGCCTTCGCCGATTGGTACCAAACCTACTTCGGCGTGGCGCTTAACCCGGCGGACGAAATTCTGCCCCTGCTCGGTTCGAAGGAAGGCATTATGCACATCGCCATGAGTTACCTCGAACCGGGCACCGAGGCGCTCGTGCCCAACCCCGGCTACCCCACCTACCGCGCCGCTTCGCTGCTGGCCGGAGCTACTGTGCGGGAGTACGACCTGACCGAAGAAACCGGCTGGCTGCCCGACCTCGACGCCCTTGCCGCGCAGGATTTGAGCCGGGTGCGGGTGATGTGGGTCAACTACCCTCACATGCCTACCGGCGCGCATGCCACGCGCGAGTTTTTCGGCAAACTGGTTTCTTTCGGGAAAAAACACCACATTTTGCTCGTCAACGACAACCCGTACAGCTTCGTGTTGAACGACCGTCACCTGAGCCTGCTCTCGATCGAAGGCGCGAAGGACGGAGTGCTGGAACTGAACTCGCTCAGCAAGTCGCACAACATGGCGGGCTGGCGGGTGGGCATGCTGGCCGGTAACCGCGGCATCGTGGCCAACGTGCTGCGCTTCAAATCGAACATGGATTCCGGGATGTTCCTGCCGGTCCAGGAAGCGGCGGTGAATGCCCTGCACAACCCGCCCACGTGGTACGCCGAGTTGAACGCCGCCTACCGCCCCCGCCAGCAGAAGGTTTTTGAACTCCTCGACCTGCTCGATTGCCGCTACGACCGTTCGCAGACGGGCCTGTTCGTCTGGGCGAAAACGCCCGCCGCCTACCCCAGCGCCTACGCGCTGTCGGACGAAATCCTGGAAAACGCCCACGTCTTCCTCACGCCCGGCGGCATTTTCGGCTCCAATGGCGATGGCTACGTGCGCGTGTCGCTATGCAGCGAGGTGACGGTTTTTGACGAAGCGATTCGGCGGATTCGTCGGTTGAAAGGCATTTGTTAACCCATAGGAGTGAGTAGTCAGGAGGGAGGCGTGCGTAGAAATACAAACGGCCTTTCTCCTCACGCCTCGCTCCTGACTACTCACTCCCAATCATGACGGTTTCCATCGTCGGCATCGGCCTCATTGGCGGCTCGATGGCCCTGAGTTTGAAAAAAAACGACTTCGCTGACCTCGTGGTGGGCGTTGACAAAAAAATGGAGCACGTCGTCAAAGCGCTCGAACTCCACCTCGTGGACAAAGTGCTGCTCCTCGACGACGCCATCGCGCAGTCGGATTTGATCGTGCTCGCCACGCCCGTCGACACCCTCACCACGCTGTTGCCCTACGTGCTCGATCGGGTGGAAAATCAGGTCGTCATCGACGTTGGTTCGACCAAGCGGCCCATCGTGGAGGCCGTCCGGCACCACCCCCGGCGGGGCCGATTTGTGGCCACGCACCCGATGGCGGGCACCGAATACTCCGGACCGGAGGCGGCCGTGTGCGGGCTTTTTGAAGGAAAATACACGGTGCTCTGCGACGTAGGCGACTCCGACCCCGACGCCGTGGACCTCGTCCGCCGGATGTACGAAGCGATGAAGATGCAGTTCACCGAGTTCGACGCCGTGTCGCACGATGTCCACACGGCGTACATCTCGCACATCTCGCACATCTGCTCCTTCGCGCTGGCGCTGACGACGCTGGAAAAGGAAAAAGAAGCCGATCGGATTTTTGAGCTCGCCAGCACGGGCTTTGCCTCGACGGTGCGCTTGGCAAAAAGCTCGCCTGAAACCTGGATTCCGATTTTCCGCCAAAACCAAGACAACCTCCTCGACGTGCTCGACGAGTACATCAACACGCTGCTCAAGTTCAAGGGCCTGATGCTGGCCGGGAGTTACGAGCGCTTCGGCGAGTACCTCCAGGAAGCGAGCAACATCCGGCGGATTTTGAAATAGAAAAAGGCGGCTTCCGAAACGGAGCCGCCTTTTTCAGGAATTAAATCACTTAAGCAAAATACTTCGTCACGCCCGGTACGGCCACGGGGTAGAGGCCGTCTTTGTTGGGCAGCACGGGCGGCGTGGCCTGGAAGCTGTACTCCTTCGGCATGATGTCGATGCCCGAGCTGAGGGCCTTGTCCCACTCGATGATTTGCCCCGAGTACGTGGCCATACGGCCCAGAACGGCGGTCATCGTCGATTTCGCCGTGCGCTCGGCATCCGCAAACTTGTATTCGCCTTTGGCAATGGCCGCGAACAGTTCGTCGTGCTCGGCCTGGTAGGGCTGATTTTCGAGTTTCTTGTCGAAGGCGAACAGCGGTTTGCCTTTGTAATCTACGATTTTGGCGGCTCCGGCCAGCATTTTGCCTCTGGTGCCGAGAATCATCTCGTCCACCTTCGCCCAGGTGCCTTTGATGTGACGGCATTCGGAGTTCAGAATCGTGCCGTCGGCGTACTCGAACTCCACGTGGTGGTGGTCGAAAATCTCGCCGAAGTCCTTCCCGTCGCGCACTTCGCGCCCGCCAGTGCCTTTGGCCCGGACGGGGTAGCCGCCCTTGAACCAGTTGAAGACGTCGATGTTGTGGATGTGCTGCTCGTTGATGTGGTCGCCGCAGAGCCAGTTGAAGTAGTACCAGTTGCGCATCTGGTACTCCATTTCGGTCTGGCCTTCTTTGCGGGGTTTCACCCACACGCCGTCGTTGTTCCAGTACACGTTACCGCCGATGATGTCGCCAAGCAGGGCCTTGTTTTTGTACAGCGCCCGGTACGAACTCTGGTAGTGGCGTTGCAGGCCACTGACGACGTTGAGTTTTTTCTTCTTCGCTTCTTCGGCCACGGCCAGCACTTTGAGCACGCCGGCGGGGTCGACGGCCACGGGCTTTTCCATGAACACGTGCTTGTTCTGCTTGATGGCCTCCTCGAAGTGGATGGGCCGGAAACCCGGCGGCGTGGCCAGAATCACCACGTCGGCCAGGGGGATGGCTTTCTGGTAGGCGTCGAAACCCACGAAACGGGCTTCGGCGGGCACCTTGAAGCGGTCGGGCTGGCCTTTTTCGCCGAGGGCTTCCTGGATGGACTTCACGCTGTCGTCGAGGCGGTCCTGGAAGGCGTCGGCCATCGCGACGAGCTGCACGTTTTGCTTCGTGCTGAGGGCCTGCACGGCGGCCCCGGTGCCGCGCCCGCCGCAGCCGACGAGGGCGACTTTAATCGTGTCGGCAACGCCGGATTGAAAACCCTGCGAGCGCCCGAAGAGCGGAGCCGCGAGCAGGCCACCGGTCAACAGCGACGTGGCTTTGACAAAATCGCGGCGGGATTGGTCGGAATGGTTCATGCGGAAAGAGGTTTTGGGAATTAGAGATTTCGGTAATGCGAGTAGCAGGAAACGACGAGGATTTCGTCTTTTTTTACTTCGTAAACCAACCGGTGTTCCTTCGTAATGCGCCTTGACCAGCACCCTTGCAAATTTCCTTTGAGGGGTTCGGGCTTTCCGGTTCCTTTAAATGGGTCGGTCGTTGCTTCCGTAAGCAATCGGATGATTTGTTCTGAATTTCAGGCTCATCACGCCATGAATTAAATTGGGCAAAGGCCTTAGCTGTGAACCCGATTTTCCTCATGATACAGATTTTGAAGCTCTTCTACTGTAAAGTAAATCACCTCACCTCTTTTGGCTTGCTCGATGGACTCTTCAAGGGCCTGCCGGTTCGCCGGATTGCTGAGTAGGTACTCCGTCGTGTCCATCTCCGCGTCCACTGTAATTTTCAAGTTGCGGTTTTTAAAAAGCGTTTTCAGGGCCTTCACGAAGTTGCCGTCCAGTTCATCCGCGTGCAGTTCAAAGGTCGTCGTCATGGTCGTTTCCCGTTGATTTCCCCAAAGTTAACCTACTGCCCCAGCATTTCCTTAAAAAACGCTTCGGCCTCTTCGGGCGTGGGCTGCTTCAGGGGCCGCACAAGGCGGAAGCCCACGGATTCGCCGTCGGTCATCCACCACTTCGAGCGCGGAATCTGCGGGTCGCGCTGGTTCCAGGCTTCCACCTGGGGCAGGCGTTCGGCGCAGCGCAGGCCCTCGGGCTGGCTTTTGAACCCGCCTCCGCGAGCCGTGCGGTAAGCACGGGGTTTGTCGGGTTTCACGAAAAATGTGCCGTTCGGGTCGGCGGCGAGTTTCCCGAAATACGCAGCGTCGTACTTGTCCATCGTCCACTCAGCCACGTTGCCGAGCAAGTCGTAAAATCCCCAGACGTTCGGTTTTTTCTGCCCTACCTTGTGGTAGCGGTCGGTGGCGTTGCCCGCAAACCAGGCGTATTCCTTCAGGTTGGCCGCCGTGACGCCCGCCGGGTAGGTACCCTGACTACCCGCCCGGCAGGCGTATTCCCACTCGGCTTCGGTGGGCAGGCGGTAAAACTGCCCCGTTTTTTTGTACAGCCATTTGCAGTACGACAGCGCCGTGTAGGGCTGCATGGAGTTGGCCGGAAAGCCGCCCTCCTTGCCCATGCCCCAGGTCAGGTCGATGTACTGGGCCGTGGGGCGGCTGATGGCGTCGGGCACGGGCGGGGCGTCTTTGTCTTCAAACCGGAACGGCGCGAACTGGTCGTGGGTGATTTCGGTGGCGCTCATCCAGAACGGCTCCACGGTCACGTTCACCTGCGGGCCTTCGTCGGGCTGGCGGCCTTTTTCGGTGGCGGGGCTACCCATCCGAAACTCTCCCGCCGGAACGGGCAGCATCCGAATCGGCACGCTGACGCCGGGCGGGGCGAGTTCAAACGGTTTTCCGGCTTCCTGGGCGAAGGTCGGCAACGCCAACAGGCCAAAAACAAACGGAGCAAAGCGGGTTTTCACAAAAAGCGGCTGTTTTTCGATAAAGCGACAAACTTAGGTTTCTTACCGGGGTTGGGCCAAAAAAGAGGGAATAAACCTGGGTGGCGCTGGCCGCGGGAGTGTGGTCAGTCGGGGGCGAAGAAATGCAGGAAGCCCGGCGTCGTTCGCACCCGAATTTTCCCGTTGACGGGTTCGAGGAAAAGCCCCTCGGCCCGTTCGCGGCGCAACAACGCCAGGGCTTTTTCCACCGGCAACAGGCAGCAGGCCGTTGAGAGCCAGTCGGCAGTGGCGGCGTCGGCGGCGAGCACCGTCACCTGGCGGCGGGTGGTCAGGCCGAGGCCGGTTTTCGGATTGACGATGTGCGAGTAGCGTTTCCCGCCAATTTCAACGAACTGAAACACGTCGCCGGAGGTAGAAATGGCGCGGTTTTGGAGCAACACCTGGTGCTCGACGAGGCGTTCGCCCAGCGCGGGCAGTTGCACGGCCACGCGCCAGCCGCCAACGGGCGATTCACCCGCCGCCAGGTTTCCGGCAGCATCGATCAGCGCAGCGGTGAATCCTTGTTTTCGTAAAAAAAGCAGCATTGCCTGCGCAGCGTAGCCCTTGCCGATGCCGCCCAGGTCGAGTCGAACGCCCTTCCGGTCGAGGCGGGCGGCGCGGGTGTGCGGGTCGAGGTGCAGGTGCGCCATGCCGACGGTGGCCCGAGCCCGGCGGAGCGTGTCGGCCGGGGGCAGGCGGCGGGACTTCCGGCTCTGCCGCCACAGGTGCGTCAGGCGACCCACGGTCACGTCGAACGCACCGTTGCTGCGCTGCCAAGCCGTTTTTGATTGCTGCAAAACGGCGAACAAATCGGGCGAAAGCGGCACCCAGCGCCCGCTGCCCGCCGTGCGGGCGAGGCGGTTCAGCTCGGAGTCGGCGAGGTAATCGCTGAAGCGGGCATTGAGCGAATCGGCGCGGGCGAAGGCAGCGTCGGCGGCACGAGTGGCAGTGAGTGAATCGGCGACGTAAAGTTGGACCGTGAACAGCGAACCCATTTTGGGTTGCCGGAATACGAATTTGCGCGGAGTTTGTGCCGGGCCTCGAAGGCCCAAATTCAGAAAAAGACCAATGAAAAAGAGAAACCGCATGGAGGCTGCAAGTTCGGCAGCGCCCGCTAAAAATTGCGGAATTTTTCGGCGAAGAAAGGAGAAACGGGCGTTAGGTTTGCCGAACAACAACTTATCCCTTTCAGCCATGCGCCCGTTTCTCTTCCTTGCGGCCCTGCTTTGTGCCGCCGTTTCCCCCGTTTTTGCTCAAACCGAAAAAGGCCGCTGGATGGTGGGCGGCAGCGGCACCGGGTATTTCGACAACAGCGACACTGACCTCAAGCAAACCCTCCTGCTACTGACGCCTTCGGCTGGGCATTTCGTAGCCCGGAACGTAGCGCTGGGAGCCAGCCTGCCGCTGTTCTACTCCCGCACCAAAACCTCTGGCAGATTTGGAACGAGCCACGTTACGGCCGTCGGCCTGTCGCCGTTTGCCCGGTTTTACGTTGGCCAAAGCCAGGTGAAGCCTTTCCTGCAAGGCCAGATCGGCTACATGCGAGCTTCGTACAAGTCTTCGGGTGGTTTTGGTGGAGGCAATGACGGCGTTTCAGACGGGCAATTCGTGTACGGTGGAGCCGCCGGGGTGGCGTTTTTCCTGAACGAGCACAGCAGTCTGGACCTGAGCCTGAACTACCTTGGCGGCGACCGCGACGATGCCTTCGGCGGGCTGTTGCTGGCGGGCACTTCGCCCCGCACCCTCACGCTCAACATCGGTTTCCAACTCTTCCTGGGCAAGGCCAAGTGAGTGCGCGAACGGCGGGCCACGCTGAAGCGTGGCCCACCTTACCGGGGAATTTTTTGGGTAAAAACCCCTCCGCCCGGTGCTTTGTCCGGGAAAGTCTTTTTCCTGCAATGCGCCCCTTCCTCGACGACGACTTTCTTCTGCACTCCGATACGGCCCGGCACCTCTACCACCAGCACGCCGCCCCGCAGCCCATCCTCGACTACCACTGCCACCTGCCCCCCGACCAGATTGCCGACGACCGGCAGTTTGAAAACCTGACCCAAATCTGGCTCTACGGCGACCACTACAAGTGGCGGGCTATGCGCACCAACGGCATACCCGAGCGGTACTGCACCGGCGATGCCACCGACTACGAAAAGTTTGAAAAATGGGCCGAAACCGTGCCCTACACCCTCCGCAATCCGCTCTACCACTGGACCCACCTCGAACTGCGGCGGTATTTCGGCATTGACAAAATCCTGAACCCCGCGACGGCGAAGGAGATTTACGACGACGCCTCGGCCCGGCTCCGCACCCCGGAGTTCAGCGTGCGGAACCTGCTCCGGAAGGCCAACGTGCGGGTCGTCTGCACCACCGACGACCCGGCCGATTCCCTCGAACACCACCGGCGCATCGCCGAAAGCGGGTTTGAAATCCGGGTGCTGCCCACGTTCCGGGCCGACAAGGCCCTGGGCATCGACGCCCCCGAGCCGTTCAACGCCTACCTCGACCGCCTCGGCGAAGCCGCCGACGTGGACATCCGTACCTACGCCGACCTGCTCGACGCCCTGCGCCGCCGCCACGATTTCTTCGCCGAAATGGGCGGCAAACTCAGCGACCACGGCCTCGAACGGATGCACGCCGCCGATTTTGACGAGAAAACCGTAGCTGAAATTTTCACCCGCGCCCGCACCGGCAAAGCGCCCAGTGGCGTGGAAACGGAACAGTTTCGTTCGGCGGTGCTGTACGAATGGGCCAAACTGGACCACGAAAAAGGCTGGACGCAGCAGTTTCACCTTGGCGCGCTGCGCAACAACAACGCCCGCCTGCTCCGGCAACTCGGCCCCGACACGGGCTGGGACTCCATCGGCGACTGGCCCCAGGCCCAGGCGCTTTCCCGGTTTTTCGACCGCCTCGACAACGAGGACAAACTCGCCAAAACCATTCTCTACAACCTCAACCCCGCCGACAACGAGGTCATCGCCACGATGATCGGCAATTTCAACGACGGCACCGTGCCGGGCAAGATGCAGTTTGGCTCGGGCTGGTGGTTTCTCGACCAGAAAGACGGCATGGAACGGCAGCTCAACGCCCTCTCGAACATGGGCCTGCTGAGCCGCTTCGTGGGCATGCTCACCGACTCGCGGAGCTTCCTGAGTTACCCCCGCCACGAGTATTTTCGGCGAATTCTGTGCAACTTGCTCGGCCAGGACGTCGAAAACGGCGAACTCCCCGACGACCGCGCCTGGCTCGGGCAGGTGGTCGAGGCCGTGTGTCACGGCAATGCGAAAGCGTATTTTGGATTTTGAAAATGCTTTTTCAAATCAACATTTCAACAAAAACGCCCAACCCAAAACTCTGTCATCCTGAGCGTCAGAGAAGGACCTCCCCTGCTTACCAGTCAGCTAATTGGTAACCCAGCGCTGAACTTCAGGAATCGCTTCGGTACACCGGGAAGGTCCTTCTCTGACGCTCAGAATGACAAGCATTGTTGAGAAGACAAAGGAGATTTTTTAGATGAAACCTTTAATCACCTTCGGTGAAGTCATGCTTCGGCTGTCCACGCCGGGCTACGGACGGTTCGTCCAAACTGCTAGTCTGAACGTCAACTACGGCGGGGGCGAGGCCAACGTGGCCGCCGCCGCCGCCTTCCTGGGCCTGCCCGCCCGCCACGTGACCCGCTTCCCGGCCAACGAGTGGGGCCAGGCCGCTGCCGCCGCGTACCGCCGTTACGGCGTGGATACCCGCCACGTCAAGTTCGCCGAAAACGAGCGCATGGGCACGTATTTCTTGGAATTCGGGGCCATGATGCGGGCGACGAAAGTGATTTACGACCGCGCCGGTTCGGCCTTCGCCACCATGCGCCCCGACGAATTCGACTGGGAATCCATCCTGGCTGACGCGGGCTGGTTTCACTTCACAGGCATCACGCCGGGCATTTCGGAAGCCGCCGCGCAATCCTGCCTGACGGCGGTGCAGACGGCCAACCGCCTCGGCGTGACGGTGTCGGCGGACGTGAATTCGCGGAAAAACCTTTGGCAATGGGGCAAAACCAGCGCCGCCGTCATGCCCGAACTCACCGCCGGTTGCGACCTGATCGTCTGCGGCGGCGGCGATGCCGAGGAACTCTACGGCATCCACGCCGACAAGCGCGACCCCGACGGGAAGTTTGCTTCGATGTGCAAGCAGATTCAGGCCCGCTTTCCCCGCGTGAAGAAAATCCTGACCACCAAACGCGGCTCGATTTCGGCCAACCACAACACGCTGATGGGCCGCTGCTGGGCGAACGGACAACTCCTCGAAACCCCCACCTACGACATGGTGCCGATGGTGGACCGCATCGGCGGGGGCGACGCCTTCCTCGGCGGGTTTGTCTACGGCCTCGACCGCTACGCCGACGACCAGCGGGCGCTCGACTTCGCCACCGCCGCCTCGGCCCTCAAGCACTCCATCGAAGGCGATTTCAACCTCGTCAGCCCCGCCGAAGTCGAAGCGGTGATGGCGGGCGAAACGTCGGGCAAATTGAGTCGTTAAAACCGAGTGGTAAGTGGCAAGTGATAAGTGCCAAGTTTATCAACGGCACGAAGTACTTGCCACTTACTACTTGCCACTTACCACACCACACCCATGCCCTCGCACACCCGCATCCACGTGTACAACACCCTGCTCGCCAACCCGGTGATGCCGATTTTCCACCACAACGACCTGGAGGTTTGCAAAAAAATCCTCACGGCCTGTTACGAGGGCGGCATCCGGGTTTGTGAGTTTACCAACCGGGGCGATTTCGCCCACGAAACCTACGCCGAACTCCGCAAATTTGGTCGTCAGCGCTTCCCCGACATGGTCATCGGCGCGGGTACCATCGTCGACGCGGGCACCGCTTCGCTGTACATCCAACTGGGGGCCGATTTCCTCGTCGCGCCCGTGCTACACGACGACGTGGCGCTCGTCTGCAACCGCCGCAAAATCGGCTGGATGCCAGGCACGTTCACGCTCAGCGAAATCTCGCGGGCCGAAGAACTGGGGGCCGAATTCGTGAAATTGTTCCCCGGCAACGCCACCTCGCCCGAGTTCGTGAAGGCCATCAAAGCGCCCATGCCCTGGACGAACCTCGTCGTGACGGGCGGCGTCGAACCGACCGAGGCCAGCCTGCGGGCCTGGTTCAGCGCGGGGGCGTCGGCGGTGGGCATCGGCTCCCAGCTTTTCCCGAAAAAAATGGTGGCGGACAACGATTGGGCGGGCATCGCCGCCCGCATCGACGAGGCCGTGCGCACGGCGCGGGCGGTGCGGAATTGAACGTCGGCACGAAATTTTTTGGTACTCAGGGAAAGAGAGCAGAATGCCATGATTTCCCTGTTCGCCATCACGTTTCTCGTCAGTTTCGTCGCCTCGGCCCAGCCAGGTGTGACCAACCTGACGGTCATTCGCGCCACCCTCCACCAGAGCCGCAAGTCGGGTTTCTGGACGTCCCTGGGCGGTTGCCTGCCCGAACTGCTCTACGCCGGGGCCGTTGCCTACGGCTCGCAGTGGTTTTTGCAATCGCCCGACGTGCAGCGCATCCTGCGGATTGTGGCCGTACCCGCCCTGCTTTTGCTGGGTATTCTGGCGCTGATTCGTTCGCGGCGGGCGCAGCAGGTGGCCGTCGAAACGGTGAAGCCGGTTTCGACCACCACCCGGAAATCGTTTTTTCAGGGCCTGACCGTGGCGCTGCTCAACCCGCAGTTGCCGTTGTTCTGGTTTTTCGTGCTGATGTATTACAGCAACTACCCCTGGCTGCAAATCACCACCCTGGCTGAGCAATTGGTGTTTGCGCTGTCGGCAGCGGGGGGCGCGTTCACGATTCTCAACCTCTACGTGCTGTTTATCCACCGCCGCCGTGAAAAACTGAGCCAGTACCTCCAGCCCCACCGCTTCGATCTCATCATGGGCTGCGGACTCATTGGGCTGGCACTCTGGCGGGCCGTTGCGCTGATTTAGTCGTCCGGCGGACAGCAACCTGCCGCCCGGCTTCGTAATCTTGCCGGACGTTCGCTGGCCCAATGCTTTCCATTCTCCTTATTTTCTCCCTCACGTTCGGAATCAGCTTCCTCGGTTCGGTGCATCCGGGGCCAGTCAACCTGTCGGTGGTGCAAGCTACGTTGCGGCGGGATTACCGCACGGGCCTGTGGCTCGCGGCGGGGGGATGCGTGCCCGAAATCATCTACGGCTTGCTGGCCGTGCAGGGCGTGAAGCTGTTCGAGCAATGGCCAGGGCTGTTCGGAGCGTTGCGCATCGCCATCGTGCCCGTGCTGCTCGGCTTGGGCGTGCTGACGATCGTGCGCTCGTACTGGCCTGGTGCTTCTCAACCCGAAGTCAACCCCGACACCGGCGGGCACTACTCTTTTGGCCGGGGCTTCGTGCTGTCGTTGCTCAACCCGCAATTGCTGGCCTTCTGGGTGGTGATTTTGGTTTGGTACCACGGCCATCCGCTGCTGCGCGTCAGCACGGTGGGGCGGCAGCTTGCGTTCGTGGCCGGGACGAGCCTCGGGGCGTTCGGCATCCTGTGGGTATACGCCTGGCTGGTCCGGCGGCACCGGGCGCGCATCAACCGCTACCTGCAGGCCGAACGCTTCGACCGGGCCATGGGCTGGGGGTTCGTCGGGCTGGCGCTGTGGCAGGCGGCCAATTTGTGGGTGTTCTGAAAATCAGCGGAGAGTGTCGGCGGGCCGACAAGTCGGGCGGTCACGACCGGGTATTTTTGGGTTCAGAAAAACGAATCCCGTTGAAAACGACCCTCCACCTCCTCGCCCTGGCCCTGTTGCTGACGGCCCCACCGGCCCTGGCCCAGAATGCCGCCCTCCGGCAAAAACATTTCTTTATCGAAAAAAGCGTTGCCCTGCAAGGCTACGACCCCGTCAGCTACTTCGCGGGCAGACCCCTGAAGGGCAAAACCGACTTCACCCAGAATTACGGCGGCGTGACGTACCGCTTTGCCAACGCCGCGAATCTCGAAACCTTCCGAAAAGATCCCGCCCGCTACGAACCGCAGTACGGCGGCTGGTGTGCCTACGCGATGGGCAGCGACGGCTCCAAAGTCGAGGTGGACCCCGAAACCTACAAGCTCATCGACGGGAAGCTGTTCCTGTTTTACAACCGCTTTTTCAACAACACCCTCAAAACCTGGAACGGCGACGAGGCCCGCCTCCACCGGCAGGCCGACGCGAACTGGGCGAAGACGTTTCGGTAAAATTCACCCAAGCCTGACGAAAGCTTCGGGCAATTCACGGTAAATTCCACCATGCACCACGATTTTAAAGTGCCCCAATCAGCCACCATTCGACCGGCTACCCGTGCTGACGTACCGGTACTAAAATCCATCATCGACGCGGTCGGTCTGTTTCCTTCGGAACTACTGGATGCTATGATGGCCGATTACTTCGCCAACCAATCCGGCAGCGGCCACGTATGGCTCACTGACGACGACAACGGGCCAGTGGGCATGGCTTACTACGCGCCGGAGCGCCTGACCGAAGGCACCTGGAACCTGTACCTCATCGCCATCCATTCCGACCGGCAGCGGCAAGGGCGCGGGGCGGCTTTGCTGCGCTACGTCGAGAACGCACTGCGCGCGCAGGGTGAGCGCATCCTGCTGGTGGAAACGTCGGGGTTGCCTGACTTCGAGTACCAGCGGGCGTTTTACCGACTGTGCGGCTACGAAGAAGAGGCGCGGATTCGCGACTTCTACCAGACGGGCGAAGACAAGGTTATTTTTCGAAAGACCCTACTCCCTCACAGTTTATCCACCTTCAAGCATTCAACTCATGTCTAAACTCCAAACCCGCATTTCCTGGCTGGCCCAACTCGTGGCCGCCGTGATTCTGCTCCAGACGCTGTTTTTCAAGTTTACGGCCTCCGACGAAAGCGTGTACATTTTCTCGAAACTCGGCGTTGAACCCACCGGGCGCATCGGCTCCGGCGTGATGGAACTCATCACCGGCCTGCTGCTCCTCATCCCACGCACGGCCTGGGCGGGGGCGCTGCTCGGCCTGGGCATCATGGCGGGGGCGATTTTGTCGCACTTCACGGTGCTGGGCATCGAGGTGCAGGGCGACGGCGGTCAGCTTTTTGCCTACGCGCTGATTACCTTCGCGTGCTGCGCCACGGTGCTGGTGCTGCGGCGGCGCGAGGTGCCGCTGCTGAATCTGCGCTGAGGGAGCACTCGCGTGTAGGCGTGGCACGGCCCCCGGCACAGGCCCGTAGCCGTGCCACGCCCCTGGATTATGAAAAACTTACGCTGGCCGCTTTTCCTGATAAAAGTTTTCAACTACGAGTACTGGACCTGGTGGGCGTTCTACCTGCCCCTGCTGCCGTACTGGGCCTGGCTGGCCCTGAAAACCCGCTCGCTTGCGTACTTCACCGCCGCCAACCCGTGCATGGACTGGGGTGGGTTTTTCGGGGAAAGCAAGTCGGACATCCTGCGGCAAATCCCGGCGGAGTTTCTGCCGAAGACCCGTTTTTTTTCGGGAGACGAAACCGTTGAAACGGTTGAAAACACCCTGCGCGAAGCAGCCCTCGGCTACCCCGCCGTGGTGAAGCCCGACGTGGGCGAGCGGGGGACGAAGGTCGAAAAGGTAGAAAATACCGCCGGGCTCGCTGCCCAGATGCGGGCCATCGGCGGGCCGTTCATCGTGCAGGAATTCGTGCAGGAGCCACTGGAATTCGGGATTTTGTACTCCCGATTGCCGGGCGAGGCAAAGGGCCGCGTTACGTCCGTCACGCGCAAGGGCTTCCTGAGCGTGACCGGCGACGGGCGCTCGACCATTGAGGAACTGATGCAGCAAAGCACCCGCGCGCGATTTCAACTCGACACCATGCGCCAGCGCCTTGGCGCGGGCATCAACGAGGTGCTGCCCGAGGGCGAAGCCCGCCTGCTCGAACCCATCGGCAACCACTGCCGGGGTACGATGTTTATCGATGATAACCGCTTGATTTCTTCGGAATTGAACGCCGTCTTCGACCGCATCGCGCCCATCGAAGGGTTTCACTACGGGCGTTTCGACTTGAAAGTGCGGAGCGAAGAAGATTTGCTCGCGGGCCGCACCATCCGAATTCTGGAACTCAACGGGGCGAGTTCCGAACCGGGCCACATTTACGACCCCCGCCATTCCCTGCGCGAAGCTTACCGCGATTTGGTCCGGCACTGGGCCATTCTGGCCGAAATCTGCATTCGGCAAAAAGCGCGGGGTGTGCAACCCGTACCGTTTCGGAGACTGGCGTGGGTGACGTGGCAGCATTTCCGCGCGTAGTCAGGGCGCATCCGGTTGGGCGTGGCGCTCCACCGGGTGGCGCTCCACCGGGTGACGCTCCACCAATTGCAGCAGGTTTCCTTCCGGATCGAAAAACGTCCGCACGCGACCGCCCCCGATGGCCACCACGGCGGGGCCTTCCCAGCGCACCCCTGCGGCGTCGAGTTGCCTGACGGCCGCGTCGAGGTCGTTCACCCGCAGGGCTAGGTGCGACCAGCCGGGCGTCCAGGTGGTGCGGGTGGGGCGGGCCGTATCGTCGGTGGGCATGATTTCGAGCAGCGACCCATCGGGCGCCTGGAGCATCCAGACGGGTTTCTCGTGCCGAAAATAGTAGGTGTACCCCAGGTGCTGGCAGTACCAGGCCGCCAGGGCGTCTACGTCGCGGACTGCCAGGGCGGGGTGGTCGATTCCGGTGAAAAAGAGCATCAAAACAAGGAAAGGTGGTTGAGCGAACGACGTAGCGGGCGTTGGTGGTCAGGGTTTGGCCGAAGGGCCGGACAACGGAACTGGTTTTTCCACGTCGTTTGCCATGACGGTGGGCAACTGAAATACCTCGCCCCGCTGGTTGCAAAAGTACAACCGCGACTCCGAGGGGCGACGGGCGTCGCCATCGGCCCAGAGCGCGTAAAAATCGGGGTGCAGGCCCTCGGGCCGCCGGGGGTAGGCATGGTTGCGGGGGCTGCGGGCGGTCAGGTCGCGGCGTTTCCGCCAGGTTTTGCCCTGGTCACGGCTTTCGAGCAGCGCCAGTTCCCCGCCCGTGCCGAAGGGCTGTGGGCCGGGGCCGAGCGGCGCGAGCACCCGCCAGGTTTTTCCCTCCACGTAGAGCGAACCCATGTCGTAGTTGTGGTCCGACCGGGCCACGTCGTGAATGGCCCAGCGTTGCCCCGTGTAGTGCGCGATGTGCCACGCGTGCGGCCCGTTCTCGGGGCCAGGGTCGGGGCCTCGGCTGGTGAGGTAGAAAATTACCGGGTGCCCGGCCTCGTCGTAGGCCACGTCGTTGATGTACACGTTGAGGCCCTCGCGGGCGTAATCGCGCACGAGGGCGGCGTTGGTCGGCGTGGTGAGCGGCACGTTCAGGCGGGTACCGTCGGCGGCCTGCCAGGTTTTCCCGAAATCGTCCGTTTGCACGAAGTACAAATTCGTTCGGTAGTCCAGTCCGGCTCCGACCTTCCGGTGCGGGTGGTGGTTGAAGGCACTGCCCACCCGGTTGCGCCAGCGCCCGCTGGTTTGGTAGTGGCCTTCCTCGATGGTGGCCACGTCCTGCCAGGCCGACCAGTTCATTCCGTCGGGACTGGTCAGGGAGCTAATCGTGCGCCTGGGCTTTTTCGGGTCGGGCAGCACGGCCCGGTCGTAGTGCGTCATCAGGGCCAGGAAACCTTGCCCCGGAAGGTAGTGGATCTGGAAGTAGGAAAAATTGTCGAACGGCACCCGTCGCCCCGATGAGTCGAGCCGGGTAGCGTCGATGCGTTCGAAGGCGCTGGCATCGTAAGGCCGTCGGCTGCGGTGGATGTACGACGGCCGCTCGGTGCCGTGGGAAGTCGAAAAGACCCACAGGAAGCCCCGACCGTCAATCTGCAGCACGGGGTTGTCGTGGGCGTCGTCGGTTTGTTTGTCCATGACGAGCGTGGGTCGGGACACCATTTTCGTGCGGTGGTCGAATACGCCGACGAAATGCTGAAGCGCCCGTGAGGCCGAATCTAACACACCGCCGTAGCAGAAAAACGTTTTTTGCACGGCCGGGGCGTACACCGCAAACGGGCTGTGGTTGGCCGGGTAGGTGCCCAACCCGCCGCTGTATTTGTAGGCGTACTCGTTGCCCGTCGGGCCGATGAAGTACCAGATACCCCGGTACCCGGCTACCGGTTGCGCCTGAGCGGAGAAGGTCAAAAACGCCAGGAGGAAGGGGACGAGGTAGTTTCGGAGAATTGGCATGAAGTTCAACCCAGCCTGAGAAAGCAGGTTGTCGCCCCGTCCTACCCGAGTAACCCGACTTCAGTGTAATTCCACGACGTAGTACCGGTACTCCAGCGGGTCGAATACGGACGCCATCGCGTGCAGGAAATCCGGATGTGGCAGGGCGAAGGTCATGAAGTTCTGCACCCGCTCCTGGGCCGAACCGTTCGGAAACAGGTGCGCCTTCACCTCGGCCAACTGCCGCAGGCCCACCTCCTGCCGCCGGGCTTCGGCCCGGACGAGGCGTTTTTCGAGCCAGTCCAGGCGGTTCAGCAACCGCTTGAAATCGGCCCGGACGGCCCCGCCCAGCGTAGCATCCACGGCCACGGCCTTCGCTTCGAGGCTGGCGAACTGCTGGCCGAAGGTGGCGAGTTCGGGCGTCAGGTTGAGGTCGAGTTCGCTGTGGCGTTTGACAAAATTTTTGCGCAAAACATGCTCTTCGGCAAACAGGTCTTCGGCCGAAAGGCCGAGGCTTTTCACCCGCCGGGCGGTGGGCTGGTTGAGCACCAGCGCGAAGTTGCGGGGCAGGAGCAGGGGGAACGGCACGCCGTAGTGGTCGAACACGCCCTTGAGTTGCAGCCAGTAGGGCACCTCCGACGGCCCGCCGATGTAGGCCAGGTTGGGCAGGATCGTTTCCTGGTACAGCGGGCGCAGGATGACGTTGGGGCTGAGGGCTTCGGGCTCGGTTTCGATGAGTTCCGAAAGTTCGTTTTCGAGAAACTGAATGCCGGTATCGAGCACGTCGTAGCCCCCGTGAACCCGCACCAGCCGCTCCCGAACGCCGTTGCCGAGGCCTCCGCCGAGGTAGAAAAAATTGATTTCGCGGGGGTGAACCGGGGTTTTGTAGCCCAGGGTATGCAGCCGTTCGGTGGTTTCGTTGACGAGCCGGAAGGCCGGGTGGTTCGTCACGTCGTCGTGCATGACGGGGGCGAACTGGGCCTTCAGGTCCCGGTCGTCGGCGTCGAGGCAGATCAATCCCTCGGCCCCGAACAGCTCGTGCGTGTAGGCCCGCACGGCGGCGGCGAGCGTGGGCTGGCTAGCGTAGGCCCGTTCGAACACGGGCAGTTTTTCGGGAATTTTCGCAAAAAACTCCTTCAGCTCGCTGGTCTTCATCCGGCCCACGGCCCCGGTCTGCTCGGTGTGCCAGGCGTAGGCGTTGCCGTCGATCCGGAAGTGGTTGATTTCGGCGAAATCGTGGTCTTCGGAGGCCATCCAGTACACGGGCACGAAGCGGTAGCCGGGGAATTCGGCGGTCAGTCTCTTTGCCAGGTTGATGGCCGTGATGAATTTGTAGACCACGAACAGCGGCCCGGTGCAGAGGTTGAGCTGGTGGCCGGTGGTGACGGTGAACGTTTTTTCGTCGAGCAACACCGAAAAATCGGGCGGGTTGGGCAGCCCGGCGTACTGTTTTTGGAGCACCGCCACGAGAGTCCGGCGTTTTTCGGGGTCGAAATTCTTGCGGACGAGCTGGCGGCGGAAGCCGTCGAGGTCAGGGAAATCGCCGTAAAAGGGGCGGAGGTCGGGTTTCCGGGCGAGGTAATCGAGGAGCAGGGGGGGAAACTGGTGGGTGGCGGCCAGAGGCAGGTACTGACAGTTCATGAAGCAGGAGATTGCGGACGGCTCAACAACGAACGCGCGGGCGTGGTTCGCACAAAAACGAAACGACCCGGAAGCGGCGAAGTTACGCCACCGCCGGGTCATTTTCGCGGCCAGCCGCCTACCCGCACTTCGAGTAGCCGCAGTTTTTGCACTTCAGGCAGCCTTCCTCGTAAATCAGCCCGTCGGGGTCGCTGCATTCGGGGCAGCGGCGGGCGGCGGTCGAGGCGGGGCGGGTGTCGGCGGGGATGTACCGCTTCAGGGCCCGGGCCACGCCGTTTTTCCAGGTGTTGATGTGGTCGTCGTAGAGGCTGAGGTTGTTGACGAGCTCGACCACGTCGGTCAGGGGCATGCCGTGGCGGAGGATGCCCGACAGCAGCTTGGCGTAGTTCCAGAATTCCTTGTTGAACGACCGCGACAGGCCTTCGATGGTGATGCGGTAGCCGTCGCGGTCAAGGTACTGGAAGTCGTAGCGCGATTTGCCGTCGGAGCTTTTGTTTTTGATGACCCAACCTTTTTCGACCCAGAGCGGCAGGTTGAAGGCATCCTCCATTTTGCCCGTGAACACCTCGTAGGGCTTGCCGTCGAGCAGGCCGATCACGGCCAGCCATTTTTCGTAATCGTTGTTGAAGCGGATCACCTCGGCCTCCAGTTTTTTGGGGCGTTTGGGGGCGGCGGTTTCCTCAATCACCGGGAGGGGTTTCGGCTTGGGATCTTCCTTTTTTTCCTTCTCGGTTTCGGCGGCCACGAGCACCCCGCTGCGCGAGCCGTCGCGGTACACGGTGATGCCCTTCAGGCCCTGCTTCCAGGATTCGACGTAAATCTCGCCCACGCGGTCCACCGACACGTCGTTGGGCAGGTTGATGGTCGAACTGATGGAGTGGGTGGTGTACTTCTGCACCAGGGCCTGGAGTTGCACCCGGCGGAGCCAGTCGATCTCGGGGGCGGTGGCTCCGGCGTAGGGACTTTCGGCGGGGTTGGTTTTGCCGGTTTGGTCCATCCAGGCCTTCAGCTTGGGGTGGTACACGTCGAATTCTTCCCAGGCGTCGCCGAGGTCGTCCACGAAGGTCGCCTTGGCCCGGTCGGTGGTCGAACTGAGCTTGCGGCGGCGGCGGTACGAGAGCAGGAAGACCGGCTCGATGCCCGACGACGTCTGGGCCAGCAGGCTGAGCGTGCCGGTGGGGGCCACGGTGCTCAGCGACACGTTGCGGCGGCCGTGCTTCATCATGCGGGCGTGGAGTGCGGGAAATTCCCGTTCCAGCATCTGCACGAACTCGGAGGTGCGCTCCACGGCGGGGTCGAAGCCCCCGAACGGCCCCCGGGTGATGGCCATGTCGACCGAGGCGTCGAACTCGCCCTGGAGTTTGGTGCGCATGAGTTGGTCAATGACGGGCAAGGCCTCGTCGCCGTCGAATTTGAGGTTCAGCGCGGCCAGGGCGTCGGCCAGGGCGGTGAAGCCCAGCCCCGTGCGGCGGCCCCGTTTGCCGGTTTCGTAGAGCAGTTGCCACGTGTCGCGCTCCACCTGCCGGATGGCCTCGGGTTCGGGGTCGTTTTCCACTTTGGCCAAAATCCGCTCGATGGCTTCGAGTTCGAGGTCCACGAGGTCGTCCATGAGCCGCTGCGATTCGTAGGCCACGCGGTAGAGCTGGTCGAAATCGAAGCGGGCTTCGGGGGTGAAAGGATTTTCGACGAAACTGTACAGGTTGATGGCAATCAGGCGGCAGCTATCGCCCCCCTGCATGGCGATTTCGGAGCAGGGGTTGGTCGAACTGTTGCGGAACTCCGGGTACACCGACGACGTGGAGTAGTGGTGCTGGCGGTCCCAGAAAATCAGCCCCGGCTCGGCGGTGTTGTGGGCGCAGCGGATGATGGTCTGCCACAGCTCGCGGGCCTTCACGGTGCGGGTCACGGTGGGGTTGGGGCTGTCGATGGGCCAGCGGTGGGTGTAATCGGCGTCGGCCACCACGGCCCGCATGAATTCGTCCGACAGCCGCACCGAGATGTTGGCCCCGGTTACTTTTTTGAGGTCCTGCTTGATGGTCACGAAGTCCTCCACGTCGGGGTGGGCCACGTCCATCGTCAGCATGAGCGCGCCGCGGCGACCGTTCTGGGCCACTTCGCGGGTGGTGTTCGAAAAACGCTCCATGAACGAGACGGCCCCCGTCGTGCTGCCGGCGGCATTGGACACGGGCAGGTTTTTGGGCCGGAGGTTCGAGAGGTCCACGCCCACCCCGCAGCGGCGCTTGAACAACTGGGCCATCTGCTGGTCGGTCAGGAAAATGCCCCCGTACGAATCGTAGGTGGGCGGAATCACGACGCAGTTGGAGAGCGAGGCGATCATGGTCGGGTTGCCGAGCGCGGCCATGACGCTGCCCTGGGGAATGACGTAGCGAAACTGCCGGAACAACTCGAAAATGCCTTCTTCGTCGAGGACTTCGCGCACCTTACCGTAGGCCGAGAGGCCTTCGTCGTGTTTAGTTTCGTCGGCGTAGCGGGCTTCGATGCGGGCGAATTCGCGGGCCATGCGGCGGTGCATGTCGTCGGGGGTGCGTTCGCGGAAGGTGCCGTCCGGGTTGCGGATGGCGTACTTGTGCAGGTACGTCGTGGCGGCCAGTTCGTCGCCGCCGAAGTAGTCGAGGCAGGCTTCGAGGGCTTCGGCGTAGCTTAATTTTTCGGAAATGAGGGGTTCGAGCAGTTCCATCTTTTTTCAAAAATTTTCGGACGAACGTAAATTTTTTTTGAAAATTTTTAAAACGGATAAAAATCAGTTTTTAAAATAAGATTATGTATTTCAGTGGTTTACTTCTGATTGAATTTTAAAATTTTTTTTTTAATAGCAGATTTTTTTTCAAACCAGTTAAAAAAGAATGCCCCGCTGGGTTATAAATCCAGCGGGGCATGCACTCCACAAATTCCTGTACTCAAATTACTTCACCGTACAGGTCGAAGGCTTCGGCCGAAGTAATTTTTACGAGGGCAAAATCTCCCTGGCGCACGTACTGGCTGGCGGGCACGAGTACCTCGTTGTCCACCTCGGGGGAGTCGTACTGAGTGCGGCCCACGAAGTAGCCGCCTTCCTTGCGGTCGAAGAGCACGCGGTAGATTTTCCCGACTTTTCGCTGGTTCAACTCTTCGCTAATGCCCTGCTGGAGTTCCATGATGTCGTCGGCGCGGGCCTGCTTCACGTCCTCGAGCACGTCGTCGGGCATCGTGAACGAGTGGGTCTGGTCTTCGTGCGAATACGGGAACACGCCGAGGCGGTCGAAGCGCATTTTTTCGACGAAGCTGTAGGTTTCCTCGAACAACGCCTCCGTCTCGCCGGGGTGCCCGACGATGAGCGTGGTGCGCAACGCGATGTCCGGGATTTTTTCACGAATGGCTCCAATCAGCGCCTCCGTTTTTTCCCGCGTGATGCCCCGGCGCATCCGCTTCAGCATTTCGGTCGAGCCGGTCTGGAGCGGCATGTCGAGGTACTTGCACACGTTTGAGCGCTCGCGCATCACGTCGAGCACGTCCATCGGGAACCCCGCCGGGTAGGCGTACTGGAGGCGAATCCACTCGATGCCCTCCACGTCGGCGAGGCGGTTAAGCAGATCAGACAGCGTGCGCTGTCGGTACAAATCCAGCCCGTAGTAGGTCAGGTCTTGCGCAATCAGAATCAGTTCTTTCGTGCCGCGCCGGGCCAAGGAACGGGCTTCGGTGAGCAGTTCCTCGACGGGCCGCGAGACGTGCCCGCCCCGCATGAGCGGGATGGCGCAGAAGCTGCACGGCCGGTCGCAGCCCTCGGCGATTTTGAGGTAGGCGAAGTGCGCGGGTGTGGTCAGCAGGCGCTCGCCGACGAGTTCGTGCTTGTAGTCGGCCTTGAGGGTTTTGAGCAGGCGGGGCAGTTCGTTGGTGCCGAAAAACGCGTCCACGGTCGGGATTTCGGCCTCCAGTTCGTCGCGGTAGCGGTGCGAGAGGCAGCCCGTGACGTAGAGTTTTTCGATGAGGCCCTCCTGCTTGGCCTCGGCGTAGCGGAGGATGGTGTCGATGGATTCCTGCTTGGCCGTGTCCACGAACCCGCAGGTGTTGACGACCACGATGTTCGCGTCATCCCGCTTCGATTCGTGTTCGGCGGCGATGCCATTACCCCGCAGTTGGGTGTAGAGGGTCTCCGAATCGACGAGGTTCTTCGAACAGCCCAGCGTGACGATGTTGACTTTCGAGCGGCGTAAGGTTTTGGTTTTCATGCAGGCAAAAAACGAAACACGCCCGGCGGACGTGTTTCGGGGCAACCGGAGTTTGGGTTGCAAAGTTCGGGAAAAGTTTGGGTTAAGTTGAAGCAGCGATTACGTGTCGTAGTGCGACCGGCAGGCCGCCACGATGATTTCCGAGTCGGTCACTTTGTAAACCAAGCGATGCTCCTGCGTGAGCCGCCTCGATCAGTAGCCTTTAAAGTGATGTTTCAGTGGTTCGGGCTTGGCCTTACCTTCAAAGGGCGTCCGGGCTGATTCGTTAAGCAGTTCAACCAGCCGCTTCCAGGTCTTGGCGTCTTGGGTTTGCCAATCCGTGAATTCCTGCCAGGCCGAAGGCTCGAACCGAATGCTCCGCATGGCTTAGGACGGGATGGCGTCGGCTTGCCGGACGATGGTTTCGATGCGGCGATTCAATTCAACATCCGGCGAATCGAGTTCGCGCATGTTGATGTGGAGGGCCTTCGCCAATTCACGAAGCACGCTCACGTGTTCCTGCTCCACATTTTCCAGCAAAATATTCATTGTTTGGGCTGATTGCGGTTTGTCAAAGGTAGGCATTCCCTTCAGTACGCCGCCGCGTAATTGATTTCCAGCGAAACCGTCGTAAACCGTCCCGGCTTCACCTCAACGGGGAAGGCGTTCATCTCGCCGTCGAACACGTTGGCGAAAAGTCCTTTTTCGGGCTCCTTCACCAGCACCGAGTACTGGCCCGGCGGGAGGGTGATGCGGAAGCGGCCCTTCGTGTCGCTCCAGGCCCGCTTGATGAGTCTGGTCTGGACGGCTTCGTAGAACCCGTCGGCGCGGGTTTTCATCTGGGCCATTTTGGTGGGTTCGTACACGAATAGCTCACGCCGGACGGGCTTGCCCGCCGGGGGCGTGCGGCCGGGGCCGGGCATCAGGTTGCCGCTTTTGAAGACCACCGTGCCCCGGATGCCCTGCTGGGCCTGGGCCGAAGCGGTTGCGGCGATTCCGAGCAAAAAAACCAACAGGCTGAGAACTTTCATGAACGTGTTGTTTCCGAAAAAACGACCGAATCAGCCCAAAATTTCCTTCGCCAGTTCGGGCAGGTTCAAGCCGTTGAACGTACCCGACGACATCATCAGCAGGTTCGTGTTCTGCCAGTTTTGGGCCAGCAGAAACGCCTTCAGTTCCTGGTTGTCGGTGAACACCTTCAGGTTCGGGTTGCCGAAGGCGGCCACCACGTCGGCGGGTTCGATGGGCGTCAGTTTTTTGTGGGCGATGGTCTGGGGGCTGTAGTACACCACGGGCACGTCGGCGGCGTCGAACCGGCCCTGGTATTCGTCCAGAAAATACTTGTTGAGGCTGCTGAAGGTGTGCAGTTCGACGCAGGCCACGAGGCGGCGGTCGGGGAATTGCGCCTTCACGGCCTCGGTGGTGGCTTCAAGCTTGGAGGGCGCGTGGGCGAAATCCCGGAAAATCACGGTCTGGCCGTTTTCGCCGATGCGTTCCTGCCGGTTGGCCGCGCCCTTGAAGCTTTGCACGGCTTCGTAAAACATCTCCTCTTCGATGCCGATGCGTTCGAGCACGGTCTTGGCCCCGTTCAAATTCTTCATGTTGTGCTCGCCGAACACGTACACGGGAATTTCCTGCCCGGCAGGTGTGACGAGATACGTTTTACCCTCCCGAATCACGCTCGGGTGCGGGCCGTAGCCGACGGGCAGCACGTCGGCGCGTTCTTTTTTGCAGATGACCGATACCACGTCATCGGTTTCATCGAAAATCAGAAGCCCGCCTTTGGGGGACGCTTCGGCCAGGGCCTCGAACTGGTCCACGTAGGCCTCAAATTCGGGGTACACGTTGATGTGGTCCCAGGCAATGCCACTGATGAGCGCGATGTGATGATGGTAGTGCAGAAACTTGGGCCGCCGGTCGATGGGCGAGGAAAAATACTCGTCGCCCTCGATGACGATCAGCGGGGCATCGTCCGATAGTTTCACCATGTTGTCGAAGCCTTCGATCCGGGCCCCGACGAGGTGGTCGAATTTGCGGTTGAAGTACCGCAGCACGTGGAGGATGAGGCTCGTCGTGGTGGTTTTGCCGTGGCTACCCGCGATGACCACCCGCTGCTTGTCGCGGCTCTGCTCGTGGATGTATTCGGGGTAGGAATAAATCCGCAGGCCGAGCTGCTGGGCGCGGAGCAGTTCGGGGTTGTCGGCCCGGGCGTGCATGCCGAGAATAACGGCGTCGAGGTCAGCAGTGATTTTCTCGGGAAACCAGCCCATTGCTTCCGGCAGCAGGCCGTGTTGGGCGAGGCGGCTCTTGGAGGGTTCGTAAATCTCGTCGTCGGACCCGCTGACGCGGTCGCCTTTCTGGTGAAGCACGAGGGCCAGGTTGTGCATGGCTGCCCCGCCGATGGCAATGAAGTGGACGCGGTGGGGGAGGGAAGCGGGCAGAGAACTCATTCGGAAACGGATGCAGGTCGGGGAACAGAGCGCAGGGAAAAAGAAATTGACCCCCGGATTTCGCCCGCCGTGGTAAACTTTTTGTTCCAACGGCGGTGTTGCAAAGGACGCAATTTTGACCCAATTTCGCACGCCCTTGTCGAATGAGTCGAACGGGCGCGTCGGCGGCAACACCAGAAAATTATCGAGACCACACCCCCCGTTTTATGCTCCGCGCAAAAGTAAAAGGATGAAGAACTACATTGATCTCATTGAACAAACCTTTGAATTCCCCACGCGGGAATTCAACGTGGACGAAAACCACACCCTGTTGTTCAACAATGTACCCCTGATGGACATCATCAGGCAGTACGGTACGCCGCTCAAGCTCACGTACCTGCCCAAAATCGGCGAGCACATCGAAAACTCGCGGTTGCTGTTCCGCAACGCCATCAAGAAGTTCAACTACAAGGGCAGCTACACCTACTGCTACTGCACGAAGTCATCGCACTTTCGCTTCATCACCGAAGAGGTACTCCACCACGGCGGGCACCTTGAAACCTCCTCGGCTTTCGACATCGCCATCATCCGCGAGCTTTACCGCCAGGAAAAACTCACCAAGAACACCTACATCGTCTGCAACGGGTACAAGCAGCCGCTGTACCTGAAGTACATTACCAACCTCGTCAACGACGGCTTCAACGTCATCCCCATCCTCGACAACCTGAAGGAGGTGGATTACTACGCCGACAACGCCACGGTGGACACAGTCAACCTGGGCATCCGGATTGCTACGGATGAGGAACCCAACTTCGCGTTTTACACCTCGCGCCTGGGCATCCGCTACAATGACGTGGTGCCGCTGTACAAGGAAAAAATTGAATCGAACCCGAAGCTGAAGCTCAAAATGCTTCACTTTTTCATCAACACGGGGATTCAGGACAGCGCCTACTACTGGAGCGAACTCAGCCGCTTCATCTACAAATACTGCGAACTGAAGAAAGTCTGCCCCGAACTCGACTCCATCGACCTCGGCGGCGGGCTGCCCATCCAGACGTCGCTGCAATTCAACTACGACTACCAGGCCATGGTGGACGAAATCGTGGAAAGCATCGCCTGGATTTGTTCGAAAAACAACGTTCCGCCCCCGCACCTGTTCACCGAGTTCGGCAGCTACACGGTGGGCGAAAGCGGCGCGGTGATTTATCAAATCATCGACCAGAAACTCCAGAATGACAAGGAGCTGTGGTACATGATCGACGGCAGCTTCATCACGCAGTTGCCCGACTCCTGGGGCCTCAACCAGAAGTACATCATGCTGCCCGTCAACAACTGGGATGCACCCTACCAGAAGGTGAACCTCGGCGGCCTGACCTGCGATTCGCAGGATTATTACAATTCCGAGGCCCACAGTTCCGACCTGTACCTGCCGATTTTCAACGAAGAAACCGAGCAGCAGTACGTCGGTTTCTTCCACACCGGGGCGTATCAGGAATCACTGGGTGGGTACGGGGGCATTCAGCACTGCCTCGTGCCCGCGCCCAAGCACGTGCTGGTCGATCTGGACGAGGCGGGCAACATCACCACGCGCCTGTTCTCACCCGAACAAACCCACGAGGCCATGCTGCCGATATTGGGCTACGAACTAAAGCCGAAAGACGATACGGACACGCATGTGCTGGGCGTCAACGCGGCTTCGCCCGAAGGCGATCACACTGAAGTGCCGGACGGAACATCAAAGGCCGAGAAGATCGAGGAAGAAAAACCGGAACTGGTGGAGCAAGTGTAAATCCTTAATTCTCAATATTCAATGCTCAATGTTCAATTTTCAATTTGGTACGGTCGTTGTGTACTCTGAAAATTGAGCATTGAACATTGGGTTTTCCTCCAACCATGAAAAAGATTTTCCTATTGGGCCTGCTGGCCACCGTTTCACTCGCCTCCTGCGCCCGCCGCAACAACTGCCCGGCGTACAGCAACACGAAGGTGGAGGTGCCGGATAATCAGAAGTAGTCTGAACCGTGATTTAGAGGATTCAAAAAGATTTAAGGATGAGCAGATTCTACCATCCTAAATCTTTTTGAATCCTCTAAATCACGGTTCTAATCTACCCACCCCAGCGACCGATCTACGGCTTTTTTCCAGCCCCGGAACAGCTTCGCCCGGGTTTCTTCCGGCATGGCGGGCGTGTAGGTTTGGGCCACGCCCCAGTTTTGCTTTAATTCGTCTAGCCCGGCGTAGTAACCCACGGCCAGGCCCGCCGCATAGGCGGCCCCGAGGGCGGTGGTTTCGGTCATGGCCGGTTTGACCACGGGCACGTCGAGCACGTCGGCCTGAAACTGCATGAGCAGGTCGTTGGCCACCATGCCCCCGTCCACGCGCAGGCTCGACAGGGTTTTTCCCGAATCGTTTTCCATCGCTTCCAGCACTTCGGCGGTTTGGTAGGCCGTGGCTTCGAGCACGGCGCGGGCGAGGTGTGCCTTGTTGACGAACCGCGTCAGGCCCGCCACCACGCCGCGGGCGTCGCTGCGCCAGTAGGGCGCGTACAGTCCCGAAAACGCGGGCACGAAGTAGCAGCCCCCGTTGTCTTCGACGGTGCGGGCCAGTTTTTCAACTTCCCCACTCGTTTTGATGAGTCCCAAATTATCGCGCAGCCACTGCACGAGCGCGCCGGTGATGGCCACCGAGCCTTCGAGGGCGTAGTGCACGGGTTGTTCGCCGAAACGGTAGGCCACGGTGGTGAGCAGGCCAAAGTTGGAGGGCACGAGATCCGTACCGGTGTTGAGCAACAGGAAACAGCCCGTGCCGTACGTGTTTTTGGCCTCGCCCGGCGTGAAGCAGGTTTGCCCGACGAGGGCCGCCTGCTGGTCGCCGAGGATGCCGGCCAGCGGCACGCCGGGCAGCACTTCGGAAGTGACGCGGCCGTACACTTCGCTGCTGGAGCGGATGTGCGGCAGCATGACGCGGGGCACGCCGAAGGCGGCAAGGAGGTCGTCGTCCCAGTCGAGGGTTGTCAGGTTCATCAACTGCGTGCGGCTGGCGTTGGTCACGTCGGTGAGGTGGAGGCCGCCGTTGACGCCACCGGTCAGGTGCCAGGCCAGGAACGAATCCATCGTGCCAAACAGCGCCTCACCCCGCTCGGCGTCGGCGCGGAGGTTGGGCACGTGGTCGAGGAGCCAGCGGAGTTTCAGGCCGCTGAAGTAAGTGGCCAGGGGCAGGCCGGTTTTTTCCCGAAACCGGTCAGGACCGCCGACCTTTGAAAATTCCGCGACCAACTCACCCGTTCGCGTGTCCATCCAGACGAGGGCGTTGTGATAGGGTTTGCCGGTCCGGCGGTTCCAGACGATCGTGGTTTCGCGCTGGTTGGTGATGCCCACCGCAGCCACGTCGGCCACCTGGATGCTAGCGTTGATGCGGGCTTTGGCGATGACTTCGAGCGTGTTCCGCCAGATTTCTTCCGGGTCGTGCTCCACCCAGCCGGGCTGGGGGTAAATCTGCCGGTGTTCCTTCTGCCCGACTGAAACGAGGTTGCCCTGTTTGTCGAAAATGATGCAGCGGGTGCTGGTGGTGCCCTGGTCGATGGCCGCGAGGTACTTCATACCGATTTTCGTAGGGGCGGTGCTTGCCTCCGCCCGGGTGGTTTGATGCCAGAAACAACGGGCAGAGTCAAGCACCGCCCCTACAAGTTATTCCAATTCAAAAACTACCTTCACCTGCGTGGCGAGGCGGATGGTTTGGGGGATGTTGGTGAGGTCTTGGGCTGCTTCGTCGCCGACGTTGCGCTTGAAATTGGCTTCGGCGGTCATTGCCATGGGCCGGATGATCTGTCCGAAAACCGGATCCGTTTCTTCCGTGTCCATCACCTTGCTGATGCGCTTGATGCGCCGGTTGGAGGCTTTGGCCAGCACCTCAGCCTTCCGACGGGCCACGGCGACGGCGTTTTCGAGTAATTTTCCCTGAAACTCGTCCGCTTTCGAGGCGGTAAAACCGGCGTTCACGTCGCTGAAGCCCGCGCCGATGAGTTTCACCAGAAACTCGGCGTACTGCTTCACGTTGGTCAGCGTGAGCGTGACCTGCTGGTTGGTCACGTAGGCCCCGAGTTGGCGCCGACCCATCGGCCCGCCGTACTCGAATTCCTGCCGGATGTTGAACAACTGGTACTTCACGGCGCTGTCGGGCAGGCTGGCTTGTTTCAGGAAGCGCACGAGGCTGGCTTCGAGGCGCTTGTGCTTGTCGTAGGCCCGCTGCACGGTGAGCGAATCGCGGGCGGCGAGGTTGACGGTCAGCACCACGCGGTCGGCGGGCAGGTTGAGCGTGGCCTCGCCCAGCACGACAATGCGGTGGTCGGGCGAGGGCAGCACGGCTGGCGTTTGGGCGAAAGCGGCGGCGGTGTACAAAACCGTGAACAGGGCGGAGGCGAAAAAGCGAAACATCGTCAAAAGAAAAAGGTTGGTTATGCCCCGGAGATGCGCAAACGCGGCGGATTCCACACGGCATTAACGTTTGTTAACCAGCTCACTTCACCAGTCCCACCACCACGGCTCCCACAATCGCCCCGACCAGCGGCCCAACGACCGGAATCCAGGCGTAGCTCCAGTCGGACGAACCTTTGCCGGGAATCGGTAGAATCGCGTGGGCAATGCGTGGCCCCAAATCCCGGGCGGGATTGATGGCGTAGCCCGTCGTGCCGCCCAGCGAAAGGCCGATGCTCCACACCAGCACGCCCACGAGGTACGGCCCGAAACCCACCGCCAGGGTGCCCGCCGCCGAGATGGCGTTGACGCCCAGCACAAGCACCGCCGTGCCGAGGGCTTCGCTCACGAGGTTGTCGCCGGTTTTGCGCAGGGCCGGGCCGGTGGCAAACACGCCGAGCTTGGTCCAGGGGTCGTCGGTAGCGGCCCAGTGCGGTCGGTAGTGCAGCCAGACGAGCGTGGCGCCGAGAAATGCGCCCAGGAATTGCGCCGCCCAGTAGGGCAGAATCATGGCGTAGTCGCCGGTGGTGAAGGCGAAGGCCAGCGTGACGGCGGGGTTGAGGTGGGCGTCTTTGCTGCCGAAGGCATTGGCCACGAAAATGCCCAGCGTGACGGCGAAGGCCCAGCCCGTCGTGATGACAATCCAGCCGCCATTTTCGCCTTTGGTTTGCTTTAGAATCACGTTGGCGACCACGCCGTCGCCGAGGAGGACGAGCACGAGCGTACCCATGAGTTCGCCGAGGAAAGGAGACATTTCGGTGGGATTTAGGTCAGAGGATTTTGCACAAAGAAACGAGTTGTTCCGCGTTTGACAACGCGCCTGTTCCCTCAGCGGACGACTTAAGTCGTCCGCTGAGGGAATTTTCAACGACCCGGTGGTACTTTTGCCCTTTGCTTCCCGACATGACCCTCACCGAACTGACCGCACTCTCGCCGGTCGATGGCCGTTACCGCCGCCAGAGCGCCCCGCTAGCCCCGTTTTTCTCCGAATTTGGCCTTATTCGCTACCGCGTTCGCGTCGAAATCGAGTACTTCATCGCCCTTTGCGAACTGCCCCTGCCGCAACTTGCGGGGGTAAATCCGGCGGTCTTTTCCCACCTGCGCGCCGTTGTCGAGAATTTCTCGGAAACCGACGCCCTGTGCATCAAGGAAATCGAGAAAACGACCAACCACGACGTGAAGGCCGTCGAGTATTTTTTGAAGGAAAACCTAGCCGCCCACGTCCCCGCCGACACGCTCGAATTCATCCACTTCGGCCTCACCTCGCAGGACGTCAACAACACGGCCATTCCGCTCTCGTTGCGGGAGGCGATGGAAACCGTGGTTCGCCCGCTGTTCGCCGAAACCGTCGCCCAACTCGACGCCCTGGCCGAGCAGTGGCGCGACGTGCCCATGCTAGCCCGCACCCACGGCCAACCCGCCTCGCCCACCCGGCTGGGCAAGGAGCTGAAGGTATTCGTCGAACGGCTCAACCAGCAACTCGCCGCGCTCGACGCCGTGCCCTACGCCGCCAAATTCGGCGGGGCCACGGGCAATTTCAACGCTCACCACGTGGCCTACCCGGCGGTGGATTGGGCACAGTTTGGGAATGATTTTGTCGGAAATCTCGGCCTCACTCGCAGCCGCTACACGACCCAAATTGACCACTACGATCACCTCGCCGCCCTCTGCGACGCGGTGAAACGCCTCGGCACGATCCTGACCGACTTCGCCCGCGACGTGTGGGCCTACGTGTCGCTGGGGTATTTCAAGCAAAAAATCAAAGCGGGCGAAATCGGCTCGTCGGCCATGCCGCACAAGGTCAACCCGATCGATTTCGAGAACGCCGAAGGCAACCTCGGCGTGGCCAACGCGCTGCTGGAGCACTTCGCCGCCAAACTGCCCGTCAGCCGTCTCCAGCGCGATTTGACCGATTCGACCGTGCTCCGCAACCTCGGCGTGCCCCTGGCGCACGTGGTCATTGCGCTGAAATCGCTCCAGAAAGGCATGGGCAAGCTCGAACTTAACCAGGCCGCGCTGGCCGCCGACCTTGACGCCAACTGGGCCGTGGTGGCCGAGGCCCTGCAAACCATCCTGCGCCGCGAAGGCTACCCCCAGCCCTACGAAGCCCTCAAAGCCCTCACCCGCACGAACGAAGCCATCACCGCCGACACCATCGCGGCCTTCATTGACACGCTGGCCGTGTCGGAGACCGTCAGGGCCGAACTGCGGGCGGTGACGCCGTTCAATTACGTAGGCGTGGTGGAATAGGGGAGTAGGATTGGCGGAAGGAATTTTTTCGTAGGTTTACGAAAACCCTCCAAACCTTTCATTTTTTATGAAAAAAGCCCTCAAGTGGACGGCCATCGTCGTCGGTGTGCTGGTGGTCGGGTTGTTCGTCGCGTTCAAAGTTCTTCAGTACAACACCAAGCAAGCCAGCCCCGAAGCCACGGCGGAGTACACAGCCAACGGCACGGAAGTGTCGGTGTTTTACAACCGGCCCTCCAAACGCGGGCGGGAGATTTTTGGTCAACTCGTGCCTTACGGTCAGGTGTGGCGCACGGGAGCCAACGAAGCCACGACGTTCACGACCAACCGCGACCTGACGATTGGCGGCAAACCCCTGCCTGCCGGGAAGTACACGCTCTGGACCATTCCCGGCAAAGACACCTGGACGGTCATTTTCAACCGCAAGCAGTACTCCTGGGGCGTGGACTGGGATTCAAAAGCCACCCGCGAAGCCGCCCACGACGCGCTCCAGGTGCAGGTGCCCGCCGAAACGCAGAACCCACCCCTGGAGCAGTTTCTGATTTCGTTTGAGGCAGCCGCACCCGCGCTCGTACTGGCCTGGGACCGTACAAAAGTGACGGTGCCGATGCAGTAACACGTACCTTCGTGCGACGGCTCAGGCAAAATCAGTAAATTTTAGGGGTAAGGAGGCTTCGCCGACCAACTTATTTACGCCGACGCTGGTTCACCACCAGTGCGGCCTGGGCTGCCTTGGTGAAGCATACTCGCATCAACGCTAAGGCATTGTCGGGATTCGTTCACATAAACCAATAAACACCGAGATGGGTAGATCAACCGAGACGTACAGCAAAAAAGAAAAAGAAAAAGCCCGACTGAAGAAGCGGAAAGACAAGGAAGAAAAACGCGAGGAGCGCAAAGCCAACCCGACGAAAGGCCAGAGCCTGGAAGACATGATGGTGTACGTGGACGAAAACGGCAACCTCACGGCCACGCCCCCCGATCCCCGGCGCAAGCGCGAAATCAACGCCGAAGAAATTCAGATTGGGGTTTCCAAGCAGGAAGACATCCCGCAGGAAGTGGTTCGGAAAGGCATCGTGTCGTTTTTTAACGAATCGAAAGGCTACGGCTTCATCCGCGACCAGCAGACCCAGGAAAGCCTGTTCGTTCACGTCAGCGGCCTGAAAGAACCCGTCGGCGAGGGTGACAAGGTGACGTTTGAAGTGACCAACACGCCCAAAGGCCCCAACGCCGTCGAAGTGCGGAAGGCGGTGTAGTACCGGGAAATAACGCTGAAGTTCGATGCAGAACCTGCTACGTCTGCTGTTTTGCGCCTTCGCCTTGCTGGCGGGTGCGTCGGGGCAAGCCCAAAGCCGGATGGATAGCCTGATGCCCGTCCGGGGCTTCTGCATTGCGGCCCCATCGCCGAAGCAACTTGAGCGGTTCGTGGCGTTCATTCACGATGAACTCGCACCCCGGCAGGTCAACACGCTGATTTTGCGGGTGGATTACAATTACCAGTTTGATAGCCACTCCGAACTGCGCGACAGCGTGACGCTTTCGAAGCGGGACGTGAAAAAACTCGTTGCTGCCTGCCGCCAGCGCGGTATCCGGCTCATTCCGCAAATCAACCTGCTGGGGCACCAATCCTGGGCCAGCAAGGTGGGCAACCTGCTGCGGGTGTACCCGCAATTTGACGAAACCCCGCACGTGCAGATGCCCGCCAGGTACGCCTGGCCTAACCCCGACGGGCTGTACTGCAAAAGCTACTGCCCCCTGCACCCGGAGGTCCACCGGGTGGTTTTTGCACTGGTGGACGAAATCACCGAGGCGTTCGAGGCCGATGCCTTCCACGCGGGCATGGACGAAGTGTTTTACCTCGGCGACGACCGTTGCCCCCGCTGCTCGGGCCGCGACAGGGCCGAACTTTTCGCCGGGGAAGTGAACCGCATTCGGAACCACCTGGCCTTGAGCAATCGCCAGCTCTGGATTTGGGGCGACCGGCTCATCGACGGCAAAACCACGGGCATTGGCCTGTGGGAGGGCAGTTTCAACAACACCCACCGGGCCATTGATCGGGTTGAAAAAGACGTGATGATCTGCGACTGGCACTACGAGCGCCCCGACCCCACCGCCGCGTACTTTGCCGCGAAGGGCTTCAACGTGGTGACCTGCCCCTGGAAAAACCCGACGGTGGCCGTTGCCCAAACCCAGGACATGGTGCGCTACCGGACCACGGCTACGCCTCAAATGCGGGAGCGGTTCCGGGGCATGATGCAGACGATCTGGTCGGGGGTAGGGCCGTTTCTGGACGAACTGGAGCGGTCGAAAACCAGCACTACCCCTGGAGAAAATTCGCAGGCGGCGTGTTTCAACGCGCTGTTTGGGGAGGTGAGGCGGTTGGGGGCCGGGAACTGAACAGTTTCACCACGAAACCTCCTTGTCCAGCCTTTTCAGCAATTTCAGGTGGCGCTTCGCCGCTTTCAGAAACGCCCAACCCCGCCCGAATTCCCAGAACGGCACCCCGTGGGCGTGGTTCTGCCGGGCAATCCGGGCCAGTACTGCCCAGTGGTGGAGGATGATGCGGTAGGCCGCCCACAACGACCGGCGACCAGCGTACACGTGGTGCGGAGCGGCCCCGCTGCCGTTGTATTCGAGAATGCAAAAATTGCGGCCCGCCTTCAACTCGTCGATCGATACGCATTTCACGTCGTAGCGGCCAAAGTAAAAATGGCCTGCGTGGTGGCTCAGGGCGTCGAACACGGCCAGCAGGCGGTCGTCCTTTTCGTGGGCCAGGCTGACGAGTTGTCCGCCGCGGGTCTGGTTGAGGGCCTGCGACAGCACGTAAGTTTTGCCCGCCGGAGGGACCTCGCGCAGGTGTTCGGCGTGTTTGGCGCGCATCTCGCCAAGATGATACCGGGCATAGGGATGCCGTTGCAGCAAGTGAGCGAGGGTGGCGATGCCGTCGCCGACAACGTGCGGAAAGTCTTTCCGGACAAACCCCGTGATGGTGCCTTGCTCGGCACCCGGCAGCCGGTAATAAAACACACTGACTTCGAGAGGCAGGTCGATGAACTCCTGCACGAGGTAAGGCACGGAAATGCGCTCGTGGTAGCGTTGGAACTCAACCTCGTTGGTGATTTTCCGGAAAAGTAACCCCATCATGCCCACGTCGGGCTTGACGGCCAGAGGGTAGGCGAAAGCATTGATCCGCACCCGCCGCGCCACGTCGGCAAAAGGTTCTTTCGGGCAAACAGGCATGCTGCGGGGGCAGAGGTGGGCGGGCAGTTGGGCGTACATTTCCTGCTTGCCCTCGCCTTCGAAGCCGCCGAAGGTCAGCGTCGGGTTGGCGGCCGTGAAAAACCACATCGAACCCGACCGTAACCCATGCCAGAGCCACACCGGAGCCAAAGGCACGAGTTTTACGCGGTAGTCCCAGGTTTGCCAGTGGGCCAGGTGGTAAAGGGTGCTTTTTAGGCTCATGATGGGAAGTGCGGGAAAAGTAGAAAAGCCTATCGGCTTCCGCAACTGCCAACCTGGTAGACAAGACGGTCCTCGGCGTGTTACCTTTGCGGTTCATTCGCAAAACTTCCCATGATTCAACGTTTGCAATCCGTCTTTCTCGCCTTGGTGTCCGTAGCCATGACGGTGTGCCTGCTGAGTACCTCCTGGACCAAAACCAATCCCGCCACGGGCGAAAGTGCCCAACTCAGCGCCTTCGCCCTGGAGTATTCCAAAATGGGCAGTGAAACGTCTTCCACGCCCACGTTTTACGTAGCGCTGCTGGCTGGGTCAGCGGCGATCCTGGCAATCTACTCATTGCTTCAGTATAAAAACCGGATGCGCCAGATGGTGTTAGGCCTGGTCAATTCGCTGGTTATGATTGCCCTGCTGGGGTGTCTGTCGTACCTGTCGGTGTACAAAGGCTCCGAATTTTTCCAGCCCGAAGTGCGCGGGCAGTATCAACTGGGCTTTTACGCGGTAGTGATCGGCCTCATCAGCAACGTGCTGGCCAACCGGTTTATCCGCCGGGATGAACAACTTGTTCGGTCGGCTGACCGGATGCGGTAGGCGAAGTTGGCAGTTGGCAAAAGATGGAAGCCCGCAAAGTAACCTCGTCGGCTACTTCGCGGGCTTTTTTTGTGCGAAAATGCCTATTCTGTTGCCAACTGCCAACGGGTAAAGAATGCGCGTCACGCCGCACGCGAATTTTTTTTTGGAGCCAACCAGCGTTTTTTTACTAATTTCATTTTCGGATTTTCGGCCCGCGACTCTCGTGCTGGCCACCGCCCGGCGGTTTTCACGCCCCACCAATGCCCCTGACCCCGACCCGCAACCCCCTCCAAACCGCTCATCCGACGATGACCGTTGATCAACCCGTCAAAGAACTGCTTCACGAAAAACTGAAGGAAATTTTCGGGTTCAGCCAGTTTCGTGGCGACCAGGAAGCCATCATTTGCAGCGTGCTTGAAGGGCGCAACACCTTCGTGATCATGCCCACCGGCGCGGGCAAGTCGCTGTGTTACCAACTGCCCGCCATCGTCAGTCCCGGTACCGCCGTGGTCATTTCGCCGCTCATCGCCCTGATGAAAAACCAGGTCGATCAGATGAACGCCTTCGGCATCAACGCCCAGTTTCTGAACTCGACGCTCAACAAGGCCGAGATGAACAAGGTGAAACGCGACGTCCTCAACGGGGAGGTGAAGCTGCTGTACGTCGCGCCCGAATCGCTGACGAAGGAAGAAAACCTGCAGTTTCTTCAAAAAGCCAACATCTCGTTCGTCGCCATCGACGAGGCCCACTGCATCTCGGAGTGGGGGCACGACTTCCGGCCCGAATACCGCAAAATCCGCAGCATCGTCGAAAACCTCGGCAACCTGCCCATCATCGCCCTGACGGCCACGGCCACGCCCAAGGTGCAGCAGGACATCCAGAAAAACCTCCAGATGGAGGACGCCTGCGTGTTTTCGACGTCGTTTAACCGAAAAAACCTCTACTACGAAATCCGTCCGAAGGTCGATACTCGCAAGCAACTCATCCGGTTCATCCGCAACAATAAGGGCAAGTCGGGCATCATCTACTGCCTGAGCCGGAAAAAGGTGGAGGAGATCGCCGAACTGCTCAACGTCAACGACATCAAGGCGTTGCCCTACCACGCGGGCCTCGATTCGGCGGTGCGCATGAACAACCAGGACGCATTTCTGAACGAAGAGGTCGAGGTCATCGTCGCCACCATCGCCTTCGGCATGGGCATCGACAAGCCCGACGTCCGCTTCGTCATCCACTTCGACGCGCCCAAGTCGCTCGAAGGGTATTACCAGGAAACCGGCCGCGCCGGACGCGACGGGCTGGAAGGCAACTGCATTCTGTTTTACAGCTACGACGACATCGTCAAGCTTGACAAATTCAACAAGGACAAGTCGGTCACCGAGCGCGACAACGCCAAGATGCTGTTGCAGGAAATGGTGTCGTACGCCAACACGGGCCTCTGCCGCCGCCGCCAATTGCTCGGTTACTTCGGCGAGTACATGAGCAAGGACTGCGGGTTTTGCGACAACTGCCTCAAACCCACCGATAAATTTAAGGTGGAGGAGGAAGTGGAACTCGTGCTCAAAGCCGTCGTGCTCACCGATCAGCGCTTCGACGGGCAGCACATCTCCGACCTGCTCACCGGCACCGACAACCCGTACATCCTCAGCCACAACCACCACAAGCTGGAAGTGTACGGCAAAGGTCGCCCCGTGGCCCTGGTGACCACCGGCAACGACGACGACGACGACGAACCCGAAGAAGCCGACGAGGAAACGCCCCGCCCCGCCGCGCCCGAGGCCAAAAGTAAGCAGAATGGCACCACGGGTTACCCCGTGCGCTCGGGCGAGTGGTGGTGTTCGGTCATCCGGCAACTAACGGTGCTGGGTTACCTTGAAAAAGACGTGGAAAACTACGGCGTGCTCCGCATTTCGGACAAAGGCCGTGGCTACCTCGAAGCTCCGTACCCAATCACGCTGTCCAAAGACCACGACTACTCCCACGCCAGCGACAACGACGACGACAGCGAGAAAGAAAACACCCCGGGCGGTTCGGCCAAAGCCCACGACCAGGCGCTGTTTGAATTGCTGAAAAACCTGCGCAAGAAAATCGCAAAGGAGCGGGGCCTGCCGCCCTACGTGATTTTCCAGGATCCGTCGCTCGAAGAAATGGCCACGACTTACCCCACCACGCGGGAAGAAATGGCCCAAATCAACGGCGTGGGCATGGGGAAGGTGGTCAAGTTCGGCAAACCCTTCGTTGAACTCATCACCAAATACGTCGAGGAAAACGACATCGAAACGGCCACCGAGGTGGTCGTCAAATCGACCGTCAACAAATCCAAGGTCAAGATTTACATCATCCAGCAAATCGACCGGAAGATTGACCTCGACGAAATCGCTGCCACCAAATCGCTCACCATGCACGAGTTGGTCGAGGAAATTGAGCACATCTGCTACTCGGGCACCAAGCTCAACCTCGATTACTACATCAACCAAATTCTCGACAGCGACCGACAGGAAGAAATCTTCGATTATTTTATGGGGGCCGAAACCGACAACATCGCCGTGGCGCTCAAAGCCATCGGCGACGAATACACCGAAGAAGAACTGCGCCTGATGCGGATTAAGTTTTTGAGCGAACTGGCGAATTAATTTTTGGGAACACGGATGAGACGGAAAATACGGATGGCTACGGATTATCCGTGAAGACCCGTATTTTCCGTCTCATCCGTGTTCCGTTGTTTTTCAACAAAATATGAACCTCCTTCTCCTCGGCTCCGGCGGGCGCGAACACGCTTTTGCCCACAAACTCACCCAAAGCCCCCGCTGCACCCGCCTGTTCGTCGCGCCGGGCAACGCCGGAACCGCCCAACTCGCCACCAACCTACCCATCGCCGCCACCGATTTTGAGCGCCTCGCCGAAGCCGTCCGTGAACGCGCCATTGACCTGCTCATTGTCGGGCCGGAAGAGCCGCTGGTGCGGGGTGTGCGCGATTTTTTCGAGAAAAAAGACGAATTCAAAAATCTGCGCATCGTCGGGCCGGATGCCGTTGGGGCGCAACTCGAAGGCAGCAAGGATTTCTCCAAAGCCTTTATGCACCGCCACGGCATCCCCACGGCGGCCTCCCGGACCTTCACCGCCGAAACCCTCGACGCGGGCATAGCCTACCTCGAAACCCAGTCGCTCCCCATCGTGCTGAAGGCCGACGGCCTGGCGGCGGGCAAAGGCGTCATCATTGCCGAAAGTTTAGACGAAGCCAAAACGACGCTCCGGGAAATGCTCGTGGACGCCAAATTCGGTGAAGCCAGCCGGAAAGTCGTGGTTGAGCAGTTTTTGCGGGGCATCGAACTTTCCGTGTTCGTGCTCAGCGACGGCGTGAACTACAAAATCCTGCCTGAAGCAAAAGATTACAAACGCATCGGCGAGGGCGATACTGGCCCCAACACGGGCGGCATGGGGGCCGTTTCGCCCGTTCCTTTCGCCGACGCCGAATTCATGGCAAAAGTCGAGAAGCGCGTCGTCAAACCCACGCTAGCCGGGCTGAACGCCGAGGGCATCCGCTACGTCGGGTTTATTTTCATCGGCCTCATGAACCAGGACGGCGACCCGTGGGTCATCGAGTACAACGCCCGCATGGGCGACCCCGAGACCGAAGCCGTGTTGCCCCGCATCGAGTCGGATTTTGTCGAATTGCTCCTCGCCGCTGCCGAAGGCCGACTGGACGAACAGGAACTTCAACTCAGCGAAAAAAACGCCGTCACGACCGTGCTCGTGTCGGGCGGCTACCCCGGCGAGTACGCGAAAGGCCACGAAATTTCGTTCGTTAAAACGCCCGACAACGTCACCGTTTTCCACGCCGGAACGGCGGAAAAAAGCGGGGCGGTGGTTACCAGCGGCGGACGGGTGCTGGCCGTCACGGCCCTCGGCGATTCGCTCGAAGCGGCGCGTTCGGCCTCGCAATCCGCCGCCGAATTGATTACATTTGAAGGAAAATTTTTTCGAAAAGACATCGGGAAAGACCTGATTCAATTAGGAATTAGGAATTACGAATTAGGAATTCATGGCTGAAAATCAGCCCTTACGAATTGGATTTTCTAATTCGTAATTCCTAATTCCTAATTCCTAATTGAAACTATGGGTTGCAAATCGTGCGGCACCGGCGGCTGCGGGAGCGTCAAAGCTTCGGGCCAGCCCGCCGGGTGCCGAAGCAACGGCGGCTGTAGCAGCGGCGGTTGCAATAAAATGAACGTCTTCGACTGGCTGAGCAACATGGACACCCCCGGCGTCAGTCGGTTCGACCTTGTCGAAGTCAAATTCAAGGGCGGGCGGAAGGAATATTTCCGCAACGCCAACGGCATTGTGCTCCACACAGGCGACCCGGTCGTGGTGGAGGTGCAGAATGGGCATCATTTGGGCTACGTTTCGCTCCAGGGCGAGCTGGTGCGGCTTCAGATGTTGAAGAAGAGGCTCCAGGCGGGCGACGCCAAAGCGATTTACCGCATCGCCACTGCGAAAGATCTCGAAAAGCACCAGCAGGCCATCGCCCGCGAACTGCCGACGATGTACCGCGCCCGCGAGATCGTCCACGAACTGGGCCTGGCCATGAAGCTCTCCGACGTGGAGTTTCAGGCCGACAACGTGAAGGCCGTGTTTTACTACTCCTCGGAAGAGCGCGTCGATTTCCGTGAACTCATCAAACTCCTGGCGGGCGAGTTCAAAATCCGGGTCGAGATGAAGCAAATCAGCCTCCGGCAGGAAGCCGGGCGGCTGGGTGGCCTCGGCGTGTGCGGGCGCGAACTCTGCTGCTCCACCTGGCTGACCGACTTCCGCAACGTGACCACCTCGGCGGCCCGCTACCAAAACCTCTCGCTCAACCCCGTCAAGCTTTCCGGCCAGTGCGGGCGGCTCAAGTGCTGCCTCAACTACGAACTCGAAACCTACATGGACGCGCTCAAGGACATCCCCAGCCTCGACGCACCCCTCCAGACGGGGAAAGGCGTCGCATTTTTGCAGAAAACCGACATCTTCCGCCGCATCATGTGGTTCGGCTTCAAGGGCGAAGACGCCTGGCACCCCCTGCCCGTGGAGCAGGTGAAGGAAATCATCGCGTTGAACAAAAAAGGCGTCGTGCCACCCTCGCTCCAACAACTCGTGGAGGTGGTGACCGAAGCCCCCGCCGGGCCGATCAACAGCGACCTGGCGCGAATGGATAAAAAATACACCGACCGCAGCCAGCGCGAAAAGCAGCGAATGAAGGCGAAGAAAAAAGGCGGCGGGGGCAATACTCCCTCAGGCGGTACGCCCCCCAATGGGAAACCCGCCAACGCCGCACCTACTCAGAAGCCCGCCCACGCGGCTCCGAATGGCAAGCCCAATGCCGACCGCAACAACGGCCGCCCCGGTGGCAATGGGCAGCCGGGTGGGGGCGGGCGGAGGCGGTGAGTTTCGCCCGAGCGCAACTTCCCGAAAGTTTAAAACTTTCGGGAAGTTTGTTTTTTACGTTATTCGATGACCATGCGAAACCTACTTTTCCTCTTCCTGGCCTTCGCCCTCGCCGCCTGCGACCCCGACCTCGTTTTCAACGATAACGTGGACATCGAAGAGGGCAAGTGGTTCGTCAAACAAGTACCCAGTTTCGGCTTCGACATCCCCGACGCCTCGGCCCGGTACAACGTGTACTACAACCTCCGCAACGGCCGGGCTTACCCGTACTACAACCTCTACCTCACCCGGTATCTCTTCGATGCAAAGGGCAAACTGGTGGAGAAGAAACTCGACCAACTTTTCCTGGCCGACGCCACCACTGGGAAACCCCTCGGTACCGGCCTTGGTGACCTGTTCGACCACAAAGTACTGGCTTTGAAAGAGTACCGCTTCCCCGCCCCCGGCCGCTACACGCTCAAAATTGAGCAGTACATGCGCCAAAATCCCCTGCCCGACGTGTTTAGCGTGGGCGTGACGGTGGAGAAGGTGGCAGGAAAAGAAGAAAAAAAGTAAGAACAAGGAATGAAAAAGAAGGATATAGAGAGTAGCCTGCCTTTTTCATTCCTTCTTTTTCATTCCTTGTTCTTACTTTTCCGAATTAGCACCTTCCCAAGCTCACCCCGCGTTATCTTTCCGTTAAAAGTCAATCGGATAGCACTTTTCCGGGCAAAAAGCCGTACCTTTGCGGGCTAATTTAGGGTGCTTCGTCGTTCGTGCTTCGTGCATGGAAGAATGAAACGGAGCACGAACAACGAAGCACTACCGACGACATGCAGAGCATCCGCAATATCGCCATCATCGCCCACGTCGACCACGGCAAAACCACGCTGGTTGACAAGATCATCCACGCCTCGAAGATCTTCCGGGAAAACCAGGAATTCGGCGACCTGATTCTCGACAACAATGACCTCGAACGCGAACGGGGCATCACGATTGTTTCCAAAAACGTATCGGTCCGCTACAACGGCGTCAAGATCAACATCATCGACACGCCGGGCCACAGCGACTTCGGCGGCGAGGTGGAGCGGGTGCTCAAACTCGCTGACGGCGTGCTGCTGCTCGTGGACGCCTTCGAAGGCCCCATGCCGCAAACGCGCTTCGTGCTTTCGAAAGCCCTCGACCTCGGCCTGAAGCCCATCGTGGTCGTCAACAAGGTGGACAAGGAAAACTGCCGCCCCGACGAGGTTCACGAGCAGGTGTTCGATCTGATGTTCAACCTCGGTGCCACCGAAGATCAGCTCGATTTTCCGACGCTCTACGGCTCCTCCAAGCAGGGCTGGATGAGCACCGACTGGCAGAAACCCACCACCGACATCACGCCCCTGCTCGATGCCGTGGTGGAATTCATTCCCGAAGCCACCCAGCGCGAAGGCCTGCCGCAGATGCAAATCACCTCGCTCGATTACTCCTCGTTCGTGGGCCGCATCGCCATCGGCCGGGTACACCGGGGCACGCTGCGCGAAGGAGCGCAGATGGCGCTCTGCAAGGCCGACGGGTTGGTCAAGAAAGTGCGGATCAAAGAATTGCAGGTGTTCGAGGGACTGGGCAAGCAGAAGGTTTCCGAAGTGTCGTCGGGCGAAATCTGCGCCGTGACGGGCATCGAGGATTTTGAAATCGGCGATACCCTCACCGACCCCGACCAGCCGGAGCCTTTGCCCCGCATTGCCATCGACGAGCCGACGATGAACATGCTGTTCACGATCAATAATTCGCCATTTTTCGGCAAGGAAGGCAAGTTCGTCACCTCCCGCCACCTCCGCGACCGGCTCTTCAAGGAAACCGAGAAAAACCTCGCCCTGCGGGTGGAGACGACCGATTCGGAGGACAAATTCCTCGTTTACGGCCGGGGCATTCTGCACTTGTCGGTGCTCATCGAAACCATGCGCCGCGAGGGCTACGAACTCCAGGTAGGCCAGCCCCAGGTGCTGTTCAAGTTCGACGACGACGGCAACCGCCTCGAACCCATCGAAACCCTCGTGGTGGACGTGCCCGAAGAAACCGCCGGGAAGGTCATCGAACTAGCCACCCAGCGCAAGGGCGAACTGCTCATCATGGAGCCCAAGGGCGACTTGCAGCACCTCGAATTCGAGATTCCCTCGCGGGGCTTGATCGGACTGCGCTCCAACGTCCTCACGGCTACCTTCGGCGAGGCCATCATGAGCCACCGCTTCAAGGCTTTCGACACCTACCGGGGGGCGATTGCCGGACGCATCAACGGTTCGCTGATTTCGATGAACAACGGCACGGCCACGCCCTACGCCATCGACAAGCTCCAGGACCGGGGCGTGTTTTTCATCGACCCCAACGAGGAAGTGTACACGGGCATGGTCGTGGGTGAGCACAACCGGCAGAACGACATCGTGGTGAACCTGCAAAACGCCAAGAAACTCACCAACATGCGCGCCAGCGGCTCGGACGACAACGTGAAAATCGCCCCGAAAATCCAGTTCTCGCTCGAAGAAGCGATGGAATACATTCAAAAGGACGAGTACCTGGAAATCACGCCGAAGACCATCCGGATGCGCAAGATTTACCTCGACGAAAACGAGCGCAAGCGGATGGAAAACAAGTTTGCAACCGTGGAAGCCTGAGCGTGCTGGGATTGATCGGATTGACAATTGGGTAATTGGTGGATGGAGGGCGTTTGGACACCGCTGGTGTCGTTACGAATTACCCAATCCACCAATTACCCATTTTACTTCTGATTTTTACCGATGTTTGCAAATCCGTTAACCCCTTTGCGCTGTTGAAACCGTTTCGTTCGTGTCTTTTGGGGGCGTTCGTAGTCCTGCTCACGCTCCTGGTAGCCTCGTCGGCGCAGGCGCAGGTTCGGGTGGATCAACTCACCGACGCCCAGATTCAGGAATTCATCCAGAAAGCCCAGGCCAGCGGCCTGACCGAGTCGCAGATTGAGCAGGCGGCCCTTTCGCAGGGGTATTCGCCCACCGTAATCGCCCAGATGCGGGAGCGCCTCGCTGACCTCAAACGGGCAGGCCGGGTTTCGGCCAAGAGCGACTCCACCGGCGTCGTGCGCCGGATGCCCACCGACCTTAGCCCCCGCACCAGCAAGGCTCCGCTCAACCGGTCGAAAACCACCCCGCGTCCTGGCGATGCCCGCCGCGACGTGACGTACCCGAAGAACGTCCGACCCGGCGAACAGCGCATCGAACGGTTTGACGATCAGGTGGTCGAACAAATGCGCCGCGACGACCCCCTGGCCGGTGCCGATTCGCTCACCGACGAGCAGCGCCCCGAAATCTTCGGCGCTTCGTTTTTCAACAACGAAAAACTCACCTTCGAGCCGAACCTGCGCATCCCCACGCCGATGGGCTACGTGCTCGGCCCCGACGACGAACTGATCGTCGATATTTTCGGCAACGCCTCCTACACCTACAAGCTGAAAGTCAGTCCCGAAGGCACGGTAAAAATCGAAAACCTCGCCCCGATTCTGGTCAGCGGCCTGACCATCGAGCAGGCCCAGACCCGCATCATCGGGCGGCTGAAGCAGGCCTACGCGGGGCTCAATCAGCCGGGCGGCGGCGTATCGGCGCAGGTAAGTCTGGGCAACATCCGCAGCATTCGCGTCACGCTCACGGGCGAACTCATCCAGCCTGGTACCTACACCGTGCCCTCGCTGGCCACGGCCTTCAACGCGCTCTACGTGGCGGGCGGGCCGAGCGAAAACGGCTCGTTTCGCAGCATCCAGATCCTGCGCGGCAACCGCGTGGTGCGCACCATTGACCTTTACGATTTCCTGCTCCGCGCCGACCAAAAAGACAACGTACTTCTCCGCGATGGCGACGTCATCCACGTGCCCGACTACCTGGCGCACGTCGAGGTCGATGGCGAGGTGCGCCGCCCGATGATTTACGAAGTGAAAAAAGGCGAAACCCTGCGCGACGTGCTCCGCTTCACCGGCGGTTTCACCGACCGGGCCTACACCGCCACACTGACGCTCGAACGCAACACGCCCCGCGAACGCCGGGTGGCCAACGTCACCCAGGACGAACTCGCCACGCTGGTGCCCCAAAGCGGCGACAAGCTCACGGTGGGCAAAATTCTGAACCGCTACGAAAACCAGGTGCAGGTGCTGGGGGCCGTGTTTCGCCCCGGCCGCTACGCCCTCGAACCAGGAACGGCCACCGTGCGCGAGTTACTCCGCAAGGCCGACGGCGTGCGCGAAGATGCCTTCCAGAACCGGGCCTTGCTCCGCCGCGAAGGGCCGAACCTCGAACAGCAGACGGTTTCGTTCGATTTGGGAAAACTCCTGCGCGGCGAAATTCCTGACATTCCGCTCCAACGGCAAGACGTCCTCGTCGTTTCGGCCATCAAGGAACTCCGCGAAGAATACTACGTGAGCATCACCGGGGCCGTCAACCAGGAAGGTGACTACGACTTCAGCGACAGCCTCCGCGTGGCCGACCTGATCGTCATGTCCGGCGGCTTCAGCGAAGCCGCCACGCCCACGCGCATCGAAGTGGCCCGGCGCATCAAAAGCGACACGGCCAAAAGCGCCGCCGGGCAGAGCATCCGCATTTTCCGCTTCGACCTCGACGGCAACCTGCGCCTCAACGCCCAGGATGCCCGCTTCACGCTCCGGCCCTTCGACGTGGTGTACGTGCGCACCGACCCCAGTTACGAACCTCAGCGGGAGGTGGTTATCCAGGGGGAGGTGCAGTACCCTGGCCCCTACGCCATCCGCGAACGCTCGGAGCGCATCACCAACCTCATCGAGCGGGCCGGGGGCCTGCGCCCCGAAGCCTTCCTGCGGGCGGCGCGCTTCCTGCGCGAAGGCAAGCTCGTAGCCACCGACCTGCGGGGCATTCTCGACGATCCCCAGCGAGAAGACAACCTGCTCCTCCGCGACGGCGATACGCTGACGATTCCGAAAAAAACCGAACTCGTCAGCATCCGGGGGGCCGTGCTCAATCCGGCAACGGTCAACTTCAAAACCAATTACGGCGTGCGCGATTACGTGTCGGAAGCGGGGGGATTCACCGAATGGTCCATTCCACGCAAAGTGTACGTGACCTACGCCAACGGCTCGGTGGACCGCACCCGGAAGTACCTGTTTTTCAAAAAATACCCCCGCATGGAAACCGGCGCGACCATCACCGTGCCCAGCAAGCCCGACCGGGCGGGACAGGGGCGACTTTCGCCAGCCGAACGCGTGGGCCTGTACTCGCTGATGGGTTCGCTGGCGGTGGCGCTGGCCACGGTGCTGGTCAATGTACTCAACAGGCCATAAACCGGCAAGCTGTCGTTTCCCATGACCACCCCCCCGAACGGGCTCCCGTCAATTGCCATGAAACCCATCCCGACCCGCGCCGAAACGCCCCCGGACGAAATTCCGACCCTCGATCCATCGAGGGTGCTGAAATTTTTTCGGAAAAACTACCTGCGTATCGCCCTGTTCGTGGCGGGGTTTGCGGGGGTCGGTGTCGTGCACGCGCTGATTGCGATGCCCGAATACACCTCAGAAGTGCGGTTTATGCCCGAACTCCGCACCCGGATGTCGGGCGATATGGGCCAACTCAGTTCGCTGGCCGGGCTGGCGGGCATCAACCTCGGCAGCGTCGGGGGCGAGTCGGAAGCCGTGCGGCCCGATTTGTACCCCATCGTGCTCCAGAGCACGCCGTTTCTGCTCCACATCATGCAGCAGAAGGTGGTCAACCCCACCACGGGGCAGGCCCAGCCGCTGGAGGAATACCTGCCCGCCCGCAAACGGGACTTTATCCTGGGAAAAGTAAGGGGCCTTTTTCAAAACTCGTCCGATGAAACCAGCGCGACCGCCTCGGGCAGCGCCGGTCGCGGCACCGTCCCGATGAACGCCCGCCGCGAAGACCTCGCCAAAGACCTCGCCAACCGCATCCTCACCGGCATGGACCGCAAGACGGGCATCGTGTCGATCACCGTGAAAATGCCCGACCCCACCGTGGCCGCCCGCGTGGCCCAACTCACTACCGCTTACCTGACCAATTACGTGGTCAGCTACCGGACGGAGAAAGCCCGGCGGCAGGCCGATTTCCTCAAAGCCCGCGTGGCCGAGGCCAAACGCCGCTACCAGGGGGCAGAGGTGGCCTACCAAAGTTTCCGCGACCGCAACCGCAATCCCTTCCTCAACGTCGCCCAGATCGGCGAAGACCGGCTGAAGGCCGAATTCACCCTCACCCAATCGGTGTACAACGAACTTTCCCGGCAGTACGAGCAGGCCCGCGTAAAGGTGCAGGAAGAAACGCCCGTGTTCAAGGAACTCGAACCACCCCGCGTGCCCAACCGCAAAAGCGAACCCGCCCGCACTTCGATGGTGCTCGTGTACGCCCTGGCCGGGTTCCTCCTGGGAACAGCGTGGGCGGCTGTCTGGAAAACAAGGAATGAAAAATAAGAAATGAAAAAGGGTAAGGCAGCTCCCCTCCTTTTTCATTTCTTATTTTTCATTCCCGTGCGGCGTCCGCTTGTTTTTACTTTCCTAAAGTTCCATCCATGATTCCTCCCCCCCGCATCGGCATCCTCGGCCTGGGCTACGTGGGCCTGCCGCTGGCGGTGGCGTTTGCGGAAAAGTACGAGGTCGTTGGCTACGACCACCACGCCCGCCGCGTGGCCGAACTCCGGCAAGGCCATGACCGCACCGGGCAGGTGGGAGGGAGGGATTTTTCCGAAAAATCTGCCCTTGTTTTCTCCGAAAACACCGATGCCCTGGCCAGTTGCACGGTGTTCATCCTGACCGTGCCCACGCCCGTGGATGCCGCCCGCCGCCCGGATTTACGGCCGTTGCTCAGCGCCAGTGAAACGGTGGGAAAACTTCTGAAACCGGGCGACGTGGTGATTTACGAATCCACCGTGTACCCCGGCTGCACCGAAGACGACTGCGTGCCCGTGCTCGAACGCGCCAGCGGCCTGCGCTGCAACCACGACTTCACCGTGGGCTACTCCCCCGAACGCCTCAGCCCCGGCGACGGTGCCCGACCCCTGCCCGACATCGTCAAAATCACGGCCGGCTCCACGCCCGCCGCCGCCGACTTCATCGACGCGCTCTACGGCTCGGTCGTCCGGGCGGGCACGTACCGTGCCCCCAGCATCCGGGTGGCCGAAGCGGCGAAAGTCATCGAAAACGCCCAGCGCGACGTCAACATTTCGTTCGTCAACGAACTGGTGTTGCTCTTCGACCGCCTCGGCCTCGACGTGCACGAGGTATTGGCGGCGGCGGCCACAAAGTGGAATTTTCTGCCCTTCCGGCCCGGTCTCGTCGGGGGGCACTGCATCAGCGTCGACCCGTACTACCTGCTCCACAAGGCCGAGGCCGTGGGCTACACGCCTCAGGTGATTGCCTCCGGGCGGCGGGTCAACGACAGCATGCCCGCGTTTCTGGCCGGGAAACTCGTCAAAAGTCTCCTCCAACGCGGCCACGCTCTGCCCGGTGCGCGGGTACTCGTGCTGGGTGTGACGTACAAGGAAAACTGCGCCGACGTGCGGAACTCCCGCGTGGCCGACCTCTGCCGTGAACTCGCCGAGTGGGGCGTGAACGTGGACCTGCATGACCCCCGCGCCGACCCCGCCGACGTGGCCGCTGCCTACGGCCTGATCCCGTGCCCGCCGTCGGGCACCTACCAGGCTGTGCTGCGGGCCGTCAACCACGCCGATTTCGCGACGGTGGACTGGCGGGCGTTCGGCGACGAAAACACGCTGTTTTGCCACCTTTCGGGACCGACCGAAGCAGCCTGGACGTCGCTGTGGTGAAACGCCTCGCCACCGGCCTCCGCTCCCTGCGCCCCGAAGAACTTCGGATGTTGACCAATTTCGCTGAGCTGGCCCTGATTCAGTCCACCAACCTGCTGCTGCCGCTCATCGTGACGCCCTACCTGGTGCGCACCGTCGGGGCCGATCGGGTGGGTGTCCTGGCCGTTTCCCAGGCCATCGTGGCGTTTCTGACCGTGCTGACCGACTACGGCTTCCACCTCACCGCCGTCCGCGAAGTGTCCGTCCACCGCGACGACCGCCGGACGTTGCAAACCGCCTGGAACGAAGTAACCGCCACCAAACTGCTGCTGCTCGGGCTGGCACTGGCGCTCCTGGCGGGAGTGACCGAGGTGATTCCTGATTTCCGGGCCAACCGCGCCGTGTTCATCGGTGGTGCTCTGCTGCTGCTGGGCCAAACCCTGCTGCCGACGTGGTTTTTCCAGGGCCTCGAATGGATGCGCCCCGTCACGGTGCTCAACGCCGGGGCCAAGCTCCTCGCCGGGGTGCTGGTGCTGGTGCTGGTGCGTGCCCCAGCCGACGTTGCCCTCGTGAACCCGCTGCTGAGCCTGGGAAGCCTGCTTCCGGCGCTGGTGTTTTTGGCTTGGGTGCCACGGCGATACGGGATTCAACGGGCGTGGCCCGCTTTCCGCGCCGTGGGGCATCGGCTGCGCACGGGTTTTCCGGTGTTCGTATCGGGGCTTTCGGTGGCGCTGTACACCAATTCCAACGTGCTGATTTTGCGGGCGTTCACCAACGACACCGCCGTGGGTTACTACAGCGTGATCGACAAACTCATTACCGCCATCCGGCAGATTGGGGCGGTGTTTTTTCAAGTTACGTATCCTCGGGCCTGCCAGATTGCCGCCGAAGCGGGGCACCGGCTCCGGCCATTTTACCGACGGTATTTTTTGCCCCTGCTGCTGCTCAATGGGTTCGTTGCGCTGGGCCTGTGGGTGTTTGACGAACCCATCCTCACGTATTTCACGGGCGAAATCAATCCGCTCACCCGGCAGGTGCTGCACCTGCTGGCCTGGGTGCCCGTCGTGGTAAGCCTCAACATCCCGTTTTACCAAAGCCTGCTCATCGGCGACCACCGCTACACGTACAGCGGCATCCTGAGCGTTGGGGCCGTGCTTTGCATGGCGCTCAACGCCGCGCTGGCGGCGCGATTCGGGGCACCGGGCACGGCGGCGGCCGTGCTGGGGGCCGAAAGCTTCGTGACCGCCGCGCTCATCTGGGCCGTGGAGGTGCGCTACCGTGAACTGAGTTTGCTCCGCAGCCAGCGATTTGGGGGCGGGAAAACGCCCTGACGGGCAAGGGGTTTCCGCAGCAAACGACCCGGTGCGATTGCCGGTTCGGGCGCAAGTGTTACCTTTGAAGTCCATCCGCCCAACCTTCGACTTTCTACCTTTCAGACCTTCCGCATGACTATAACGTGGCGTTGGTTAACCGGGATTTGCCTGTTGAGCGTACTGCCTGCCGGTTTGTTCGCCCAGGATTCCACCCGGCACCAGCTTCGGGCGTTTGCCGCCGTGGGCACCCTGCCCGGCGTGGGCGGACGGCTGCCGTTCTGGCTGACGGCCAACCAATTTGGCATCATCCCCAAAACGCCCCAAGCTGCGCTGGTGCAGGCGGGCATCCGCTACCACACTCCCCTCGGTCGCTCGCAACACTGGGGTGTGGAAGCCGCCCTGGAAGCCGTCGGGCAATCCAACAACCCCAGTGTCCGGGTGATTTTGCCCGAAGCGTTCGTCCGGGTGCATTACAAAAAATGGGAACTCATGGGCGGGCGGCGCCGCACCATCGTGGGTTTTCAGGACAGCACCCTGTCGGCGGGCGGGGCCATCTGGTCGGGCAACACGCTGCCCCTGCCGGAAGTGCGGTTTGGTACGTCTGATTACGTGCCGTTTCCCATCCTCAAAAAATGGTTCGCGTTCAAAGCCCACTACAATCACGCGTGGTTCGAGAATTCCCGGTTCTTCGTGCAGAATGCCTACCTGCATTCCAAGAGCCTGTACATTCGGTTTGGTAAAGCCACCTGGCCGGTGCGGTTTCATGCCGGAGCCTCGCACTTCGTGCAATGGGCGGGCTACGCGCCCGCCCTGAAGGATGATCCCGGCATTTATTCGCAGTTTGGGTACTTCGAGAAATCCTGGCTTGGCTACTGGCGGGTGATTTCGGCCCGGAGTCTCAACGAGAAGTATTTTCCCAACGGGCCGCCCTCCGACATCTCCATCGACCTCAACCGGGTCGGCAACCACCTCGGAACGGCAGATTTGGCCATGGAAATCCGCCTGCGCGGCAGCCGTGTGGTGCTCTACAACCAGAGTTTCATCGAAGATGGATCCCTGTTTTTCTTGAAAAGTTCGGTGGATGGCCTGCGCGGTGTGCGGTGGTTCCGGACGGACGAACCCCGGAGGCCGTTTTCGATTGATCGCGCGACCGTCGAAAACGTGTACACCATGAACCAGGGCGGACCGGTGTTCGACATCAACATTGGTCCGCTGCGGGGGCGTGACAATTACTTCAACCACGGGCAGTACCGCGACGGCTGGTCGTATTTTGGGCGTACCATCGGGACGCCCTTCATCCCCCCCGATACCGACCTGGCACCCGGCCTCCCCCGAAGGGGAAATAACGAACATTACGCCACCAACAACCGGGTGTGGGTAGTTCACGTCGGCATGGCGGGACGCGCGTTCGGACGATTTACCTGGGAAGCCAAAGGTTCGTACAGCATGAACTACGGTTCGTACGGCAATCCGTTGTCGCCTTACGGCATTGGCTATCCGCAAGTTTCGGGCGTTGTTCGGGCCGGTACGGTCCTGCCTTATGCGGGTGGGCTGGAAGTAAACGGAGCGTTCGCCTGGGATGGCGGCAGCCTCTACCAAAATGCCGCCGGGGTGTACCTCGGGGTTCGGAAAAACTGGGCTTCGCTCCTGCAACCGCGCTCCCAGGGCAAAACCCGCAAGTCAACCCGCAAACTGGCTTCGCCCCAGCGATTCTGATTTTTACCATGCACCAGTACGCCGTCAAAGAGCAAACGTATTTCACCAACGTCCGGCGCGACCTGATCCGGCTGCTGCCGCCGGGCGAGGGGCTGCGGGTGCTCGAAATCGGCGCGGGCGGCGGCGATACGCTCGTGGCCATGAAACAGACGGGCCGCGTGGCCGAAGCGGTGGGTGTCGAACTTTTCGAACTGCCCGGCAGCCACCAGGACCACCCGCTCATTGACCAACTGTTTCTGCTTGACATCGAAAAGGAAAGCCTGCCCCTGCCCGAAAATCACTTCGACGCCGTGGTGTGCGGCGACGTGCTCGAACACCTCGTGGACCCCTGGGCGGTGGTCGAAAAGTTGGTGCGCTTCCTGAAACCCGGTGGCTGGTTCATCCTGAGCGTGCCCAATTTTCGGGAAATCACGACCGTGTACCGGGTGGTCGTGCGCGGCGATTTTGCCTACAATCCCCTCGGCGGCGTGCTCGACCGGACGCACCTGCGGTTTTTCTGCCGGAAAAATGCCATTGCCCTCGCCACCACCGGCCCCCTGCGGCTGCGGAGTGTGCACTCCAACCTCACCCTCCAGGACTACCGACCCAAACGGTACTATTTCGACCGCCTCACGCTGGGGCTGTTCCGGGGCTGGCTGACGTCGCAGCACCTCGTGGTTTCCGAAAAAATCGCTTCATGAAGGGTTCCCAACCGGGTCAGACCGTGCTGTTCATCGGGCCGGTGTTTTACGAATACACCCGGCGGCTCATCGCGGGACTCGAAAGCCAGGGCCTCCGCGTTACGTTTGTGCCCGACCGGCCTTTCGCCGCCTACGACCCCGCCTACAGCCTGCTGCGGCGTACCTGGGCAGCGGGATTTCGGGCGTACTGCAATTTTTTTCTGCGAAAACGACTGGCCCGGCTGCGGGGGCCGTTTGACCGGGTGTTTCTGCTCCACGGCGAAACTTTCCCGCCTGACCTCGTGGCCAACTTGCGCCGCCGCTGGCCCGCTGCCCGGTTCGTGTACTACAACTGGGATTCGGTGGCGTCGAACCCCAACGCCCTGCGGCTCCGGCCTCACTTCGACGCGGCGTTTTCGTTCGATCCCGCGGATTGCGAACGCTACCCTGGGTTTCGCTACCAACCGATGTTTTTCCTGCCCGATTTTGCGCCTGAGCTGGGCGTTACGCCGACGACGGATTTGCTCTTCATCGGCAACGCCCACAGCGACCGCCGGGCCATCCTGACCCGGTTGCAGGCCCAGGCCGCCCGCGAAGGCTGGACGCTCGACGCCTGCCTGCTCACTTCGGCCTGGAAAGTGGCCCTCTGGCGGCACCGGGGTGACCGGCTGGTGCCGTTTTACATCACCAAACCACTGAACCTGGCCCAGGTGCGCGAGAAAATGGCCCGCGCCCGCGCCCTGCTCGATGTGCATCACCCCCGTCAGTCGGGCCTGACCCAGCGGACGTACGAATCGCTGGGCATGGGCCTGAAGCTGGTGACGACCAACGAATGGGTACGCCGGGAGCCGTTTTTCCATGCCGAAGCCATGGCGGTAATCGACCGCAGCAACCCCGAAGTGAACGCCGGCTTCCTGCGGACGCCCGCTCCGCCCATCGATCTGAGCGCCTACACCCTCGACCACTGGATCGGGGCCGTGGTGCTGAACGACGCCGCATCCTGATTACCTTTGTTCTCCGAACCGATGATGAAAGGGCGGTTGGCGGAGTGCATTGAACATTGTTGCTCCACGCCGTTCCGCTCACCCTTCTGCCCCGATGATCCCAGCCAACGTGTTTCCCTGGCAGCGCGTGCTGCGCGACGTGAAGTCGTACGTGCAGTACCCGCTCTGGAACTGGAAAGGCCGTCCCGGCCCCGACAACCACTACTACAAAATGGCGCGCATCGCCCGTTTGGCCCGGCAGCACGGCTGCGACACGCTCATCGAAACCGGCACGTTTTACGGCCAGACCGTCCACTACGCCACGCGGTACTTCAAGCGGGTGATGTCGGTCGAAATTTTCCCGCCGCTTTACGATTACAACCTCCGGCAATTTGGCAGTGAGCCGAAAGTCAGGCTCTTCCACGGCGACAGCAGCACGACCCTGGCCCGGATGATCGGGGAGGCCGAGGGCCGCATCGTGTACTGGCTCGACGGGCATTACAGCGGCACCGGCACGGGCATCGGCGCGGCCGTCAGTCCCATCCTGGCCGAACTGGCCATCATCAAAGCCCAGAACCGCCGGGGTGATTGCATTTTGATCGACGACCGGCGGTTGTTTGGGCACGACGACGGCTACCCGACCATCGGCCAAACCGTGGAAGCCCTGCGGGCGATTGATGAGAATTACCAGATCACCTTCGACTACGACTGCATCGTAGCCACGCCCCGAGGTTGAAGGAATTGGGGAAAAGTAGGTTGGGTAATTTGTTGGGAAAATCTTTCTTTTTTCAAAACAGATTACCCAAGTGCCATTCAACGAGTTGACTGCTTCCATGATTTTTCCCGGAGAAAACCTGCTCACACCGCCTGCCAAACCCGCCGAATCCACGATGCCGGGTTCGCGCGGACGGGTGTTGCTGGCCTGCTACACCTTCGCCCCGGCCATCAACGGCATGGCGACGGTGATGGGCCAGCAGGTGGAGGGCTTCCGGCGACTGGGGTACGACGTGGAGGTGGTGACTTCGCCCCATCCGGCGCGGATGACTCCGCCCGACGGCGTGGCCGTGACCGAGTTTGCCATCAAGGGCAACGGGCGGTTGGGAAGTCCGTTTCGAGGGGAAACCCGCGAATACCAGGAATTTCTGCTCGCCTACGACGGCGACGTGGTGGTGTTTCACGGCTGGGAATCCTGGCCTTCAGAACTGGCCGTGCCCGTGGCCCGGCGCATGAAGGCCCGCACCGTGATGGCTAGCCACGGCACCTCGTACCACTGGCGGCCCCCCTCGCTCTGGGGCTGGCTGCGCTGGCTGAGCTACCGGCCCTACGTGCGCCATGCCGAAAGGAAACTGCGCGTTTTCGACGAATACGTGTTCCTGACCGACACCGCCGAGCCGGTGCGCTTCGACGACCGGCGGCTGGCCGAACGCCTGGGGCTGACCAATTGGCGGGTGATTCCGAACGGAGCCAACCCGGCGTACCTGGAGGCGGAGGGCGGGGTAGGAGAGGAGTTCCGCCGTCGTCACGGCATCCGCACGAACCGCCTGCTGCTGTGCGTGTCGAATTACGGGTTGGCAAAAGGCCAACGGGATTTGCTTGACGCGTTTCTGGGGACTGACTCACCCGACACGTCGCTGGTGCTGATTGGCAGCGAGATGAACGCCTTCGGCGAAGCACTTCGGCAGCAGGCGGGGCAGACGCTGGGCGAACGCGTGTTCGTACTGGTCGGCCTTTCGCCCGACGAAGTGCGCGCCGCCTACCGGGCGGCGGATTTGTTCGTCACGGCCACGCACACCGAAGCCCAGCCCCTGATGCTCCTCGACGCGATGGCCGCTGGCCTGCCGTTTGTAGCCACGCCCGTGGGCTGCATCGCCGAACTGCCCGGCGGGCAGATGTTTCGGACGAAATCCGAATTTTCAACGGTGGTGAAAACCCTGCTGGCCGACGAAGCCCAACGGCGACGACTCGGCGAAGCGGGCCGCGAGGCCGTCCGGAGCCGATACAACTGGGAAACCGCCGTGGGCGCGTACCACCGGCTTTTTGACGCCCTGAAAATCACGCCCCGCGCCACAACGCCATGACTCCCAGCCGACTCAACGACGGGCTGATGGCGTTGTTTTTCGTCAGCCTGTTCATCCAGAATGCCACCTTCAGCGTCGGCAGCGTGCAGGTGGGTTTTTTCATCATTCCCGCGTTGCTAGTTGTGGGCCGGGCCCTGCAGGGCAAACTGCGCGTCGTGCTGACGCCCCGGTTCCGGGTGGCGGGGGTGTTTTTGGCTTACGCCGTCGTCCGGGCGTTTACCTCCCCACACGTGGGCGAAGCGCTGGTCGTGCTGGTGTATTTCGCGCTTGATTTTCTGGTGATGGTGGCCTGCTGTACGTTTGTCGTGTACGCGCTCCGGCACCGGCGGGAACGGTTTATCGTTGGCCCTATCAACGTGCTGATGGGGGCGAGCGTACTGATTTACCTCTACCTGTTTGCAAGTTTTGACGCCAACACCATCCTCTACAACTTTGTCGAACTGCGCGATACGGGTGCGGGCATTCGGGCCAATGCCAGCTTTTTCGACCTCCTGTCGTACTCCACCGTAGAGAGCGGCGTACTGCGCTTCAATGGCTTTTACCTCGATCCCAACTACTGGGGCATGTACGCAATGACTGCGCTGTACGTGGTGGTCGTCCTGAGCCTGCATGGGCACCGGACGGGCGAAGGCGGGCGCTGGTGGTATTTGCGGTTCGCGCCGCCGCTGCTGTCGGGACTGTTTACGTTTTCGCGGGGATTCATCGTTAGTTTGCTGGTGGTGGTGCTGACCATTACCGCATTTACGCTGATCAACAACCCCCGGCAGGCCATTGGGTTGCTGCTGCGGGTAGGCGCGGCCGTGGTGGTACTGGCCGCCGTGCTGCTTCCGACTTTGTACGACGACTCACTGCTAACGGCGTTGTTCATCGAAAAAACCCAGGGCGACATCGACCAGACTTCCATCGCGCGGCCTTTCGTCTGGCTGACCTACTTGACCATTTTTGCCAACTGGCCCGCCGAAAACTTATTCTTCGGCGTGGGATTGAACCGGTTGTTTTACGAAGACGTGGGCTTTTTTATGGCCACCCACAACTTCGTGTTGCAACTGGTGGCCATGCTCGGGCTGCTCGGGCTGGCGCTCCATTTTTACATGAGCGCCTACCTGGCCCGAATGCTGGGCTGGGCGCGGCGGAGTTTCACCGGCGAACGTCTCACCTACGCCGTGAGCCTGAGTTTTCTGGTCGGGTTGTTGCTCGTTTTTTTGTTTCTGGACCCGCTGTATCATTTTCCATTCTGGATTTATTCGGGAGTGAGCATCGGACTAGTAGAGTCGGATTGGTGGAAAATTCGCACTGCACTCGGTCCAGATGCATCCCTCCCGGCGCACTCGGCATGAATCGTTCGTACACCATTCTGGTCAATTCTTCCGACACGTTCGACGACTGCTGGCCGCCGTTTTTTCATCTGTTCCAAACGTACTGGCCCGGCTGCGAGGCATCCGTGCTGCTCAACACCGAGCGGAAAATCCACGCTGTGCCCGGCCTGAACCTCCGGGCGACGCAGGTTCAGAGCCCGGACGAACCCCGCCTCACCTGGAGCGAGTGCTTCATTCGCGCGCTGGCGCAGGTACAAACCCCGCTGGTGCTGTATTTCCAGGAAGATTATTTTCTGGAAGCCCCCGTCAACGTGAATTTTATCGACGAAATGGCCCACGTCATGCTCGCCGCTCCCGCCATCGGGCACATCGGCCTGACGCACTTTGGTAGCCACGGGCCGTTCACCCCGACGTCCGACGACCGGCTCTGGCAAATCGGTCCCCGCGCCCGCTACCGGATTTCGACTCAGGTTGGGCTGTGGCGAAAAGAATCCCTCCTGCGCTACCTCCGTCCGGATGAAAACGGCTGGATGTTCGAAATCTACGGGTCGCGGCGAGCCACAACGATTCCCGAAACATTCCTGACGACCAACCGCGAACAGTTTCACCCTGACCTCGGCAGCGCCATCGTGCAGTACACCCACACGGGGATCATGAAAGGCCGATGGCACCCGGCCATGCCCGACCTCTTCGCCCGCCACGGCATCGCGGTCGATTTCAGCCGCCGGGGTTTTTACCACCAACCGCCTTTTTTACTTCGTAAATGGCAAACACTCTGGAAACTGGCCTCGCGCCCGGCGGGTTTGCTGCGGAAGTAGCCAACGCGCCGACGGTATCCGTGCTGATGGCCGTGTACGCCCGCGAAAACCCGGCGTACCTGCGGCAAGCCCTCGCTAGCCTGTTCGCCCAGACGTACCTGCCGCTCGAAATCGTGGTGGTGGAAGATGGGCCCCTGACCGGAGCCCTCGACGCGGAGTTGGAAGATGCCCGCCGCCGTTCGCCTGTACCCCTGCGTACTCTGATGCTGCCCGAAAACCGGGGCCTTGGCGAGGCCCTGCGCGAGGGGGTGCTGGCCTGCCGGGGCACGTACGTCGCCCGCATGGACGCCGACGACGTGGCCCTGCCTCACCGCTTCGCCGACCAGATGGCCTACCTGCACGCCCACCCCGACGTGGCCCTGCTGGGAGCCTGGATCGAAGAGTTTCACGACCAGCCCGGCGACACCGGGCAGGTGCGGCGCGTGCCCGCCGACGAGGCGGACATCCGCCGGTTTGCCCGCCTGCGCAATCCGTTCAACCACATGACGGTGGTGTTTCGTCGCGAGGAGGCCCTGCGCGTGGGCAACTACCTTCCGTTTTACCTGCTCGAAGACTATTACCTCTGGTACCGATTTCTGAAGGCGGGCCTGCCCACGGGCAACCTGCCCGAGGCCCTCGTGTACGCCCGGGTGGGCAACGGCATGGTGGGGCGGCGGCGGGGCTACCAGTACCTGCGAAGCGAACTCCGTTTCATTGGCATGATGCGCCGCGAGGGCTTCATTGGATGGGGCACGTTTGGCCTCAGCGTTACCATCAAATTTCTGGCACGAATTCTGCCAACTGGCTTGTTGCAGTGGGTGTACGCCCGCCTGCGCAACGACGAGCACCGTTATCGGGACTAAAGAAAAAATCCAATTGAGTGCTCACGCCATTTGTTGGGGTAAAGGCCGAATGGTTGAGTAGTAACCTTCTGAAAATCAGTAGATTTTATTTTGTCTTGCAAAAGTCGTACCGGTTGCTGATAAAATTATTTTCCGGTTCGTTTACAAGATTTTATTCGGCAAAATTTGGCGTTCAACGAAGTTTGCCCCTATTTTGGCGATCGATGTGCCGCAAATTCGCATCACTCAGCCATCAGAATTCCGTTGAATACCGCTCTTTAATCGTTTCGTTTTCCGCACGAATCCGTTCGTTCTGTTCGGTGGTTTTTTGGTGGGGCAGTGGGGGAGCAATCCGGCAGTCGGCGGGATAGTCACTGAGTATCAGTTCTATGTCCTCGCCCTTGTACCTTGGTTCGGCGACCCAGTCGCGCGGCATCACGCACCGCATCCGCAACCGGCGGGGGCGGGGGAATGGTGTTTTGATCGTTACCGGGTACGATTACTTTCTCAACAAAGGCGACCTGCGGTACCTGCTGGCCCGGTACAGTGAAATCATCCTGGTGCCCCGCACCGTTGATGATGCGTTTCTGCTCAACGAAACGACCCGGCCGTTCCTGAAAAAACACCGGCGCATTCACCTGGTAACCAACCCGGAGCATGACCAGCAACACCACGTGGTGTACGAACTGGTGGTGCGGCTGAGCAAGTCCATCCGGGTGAGCACCGTGTACGATTTCTGCGAGCAGTCGCTGGGCAAGGTGTACATCCCCGAAGCCCTCGATGATCAGAGCCTAAACCCGGAGCAACTCCGGCCTTTCGGGTTGGGAGCGAGTCTGTTCAAAAAAGCCATCGACGTGAGCGCGGCGCTGGTGTTGCTGCTGCTCACCTGGCCGCTGTGGCTACTCAGCGCCTGGCGCATCCGGGTCGAGTCGCCGGGGCCGGTGTTTTACCGGCAACCCCGCGTGGGGCGCGACGAGGCCGAATTCGATTGCCTGAAATTTCGCTCCATGCGCCCCGACGCCGAGGCCAACGGAGCGGCGTTCTCAACCCGCTACGACAAGCGGGCCTTCCGCTACGGGGCCTTCATGCGGGCCACGCGCATCGACGAACTGCCCCAACTGCTCAACGTGCTGCGGGGTGATATTTCGCTCATCGGTCCCCGCCCCGAACGTCGGATCTTCACCGAAACCTTCGACGAGTGCATTGCCCACTACGGCAGCCGCCACCTGGTCAAACCTGGCATTACGGGCTACGCCCAGATTCGATACCCCTACGGTGTGGGCATCCGCGACGCCCGCCACAAGTTGATGTACGACCTTTACTACGTCAAAAACTGGAGTGTCGGGCTGGAACTGCGCATTCTCCTCGAAACCGTCGTAACGGTTATCACCAAGCAGGGCTGGTAAACGTTGAAAGTTGAAAAATTGAAAGTTGAAAAGCGTCAATAACTTTCAACGTTCAATTCTCAACTTTCAACTCATGAACGCTTCCCTCGCCCGCCTCTTCGCCCTTTCTCAAAAAGAAACCCGCACCATCGTCGGGCTGATGTCGGGCACCTCGCTCGATGGCTTGGATGTGGCTCTGTGTGAAATCAGCGGTGCGGGCGCGGGCACCCGCGTGAGGCTGCGGCAGTTCGACACCGTGCCGTACACGCCCTCCATCCAGGAAAAAATCCGGGCGGTGTTTGCGAAAAAAACCGTTGATTTTCAGTTCCTGACCGTGCTCAACGCCTGGGTTGGCCGCCTGCACGGGGCGATGGTGCTCGACTGCCTCCACCGCTGGAACGTGCCCGCCGCCGCCGTGGACGTGGTGGCCAGCCACGGGCAGACGGTTTTTCACGCTCCGAAAATTCTTCACGGGTTGACCGATTTCCCCAACGCCACCCTGCAAATCGGCGACGGCGACCACGTGGCCGTCACGACGGGCATCGTCACGCTGAGCGACTTCCGGCAGAAGCATGTCGCCGCCGGGGGCGAAGGGGCGCCCCTGGCCGTGTACGGCGATTATTTTCTGTTTTCAAAAGCGGGCGAAAACCGCCTGCTGCTCAACCTGGGCGGCATCGCCAACTTCACCTACCTGCCCGGCAGCCTCGACGCTTCCGCCGTGTTCACAACCGACACCGGCCCCGGAAACACGCTGCTCGACGCCTTTGTGCGGCGCTTTTTCCCGGAAAAAAATTTCGATGAAAACGGCGAACTGGCCCGGCGCGGTACGGTTCACGCCAACCTGCTGACGGCGTTGAAATCGGACGATTTTTTCGGAAAACCGTTTCCGAAAACCACCGGCCCCGAACTGTTCAGCCCCGCCTACGTCGAGCGCGCCCAGGCCGTCACGGGCACCGACGCCCTCGGCCCCGAAGACCTGCTCGCCACCCTGGCCCGCTTCAGCGCCGAAACCGCCACCGAAGCCATGCGGCGCGTGATGCAACCAACCGAAATTTATCACGCCTACCTCAGCGGCGGCGGGGCGCACAACCCCGCCCTGACCGACGCCCTGCGCGAATTGCTACCGGGGGTATCGTTCGGGAAAACCGACGCCCTCGGCATTGCGGGCGATGCGAAGGAGGCCGTGCTCTTCGCCGTGCTCGCCAACGAGGCCCTCGTGGGCGGCAACACCCACTTCGGCACCCGCGAAGGAGTACCGAGCGTGACGATGGGGAAAATTTCGCTGCCTACCTGAACCGCGGTTGGTGTTACCAAATTGTTACGCCGTCCCCCTCCAATCTTAACCTACCCGTAAACCTGGCGTAAAACCGGCGTAACAGTGCCGGGGTAGTTTTGCAGCGTCAATCCACCAGATGGCTGACGCACACCAATATGAACTGCAAAACTTTATTACTCTTCTCATTTTCAATGCTCTCGGCGCTCAGCGCCCTTGCCCAGGCCGGGACTCTCCGGGGAACCATCAAAGACTTCAAGACGAAAGACGCCATCATTGGCGGCTCGGTGCGCATCGACGGCACGACCATCGGTGCGCTGACCGACGTGCAGGGTAATTTTACGGTGGCCAACGTACCCGCCGGGTCGCACAAGGTCATCGTGACCTACATCGGCTACCAGGCGAAGGAAATCCCCGGCGTGCGGGTGGAGTCGGGCAACACGACGGTGCTCGAAACGGAAATCGAAGAAGAAGGGAAGTCGCTCCAGGAGGTGGTCGTGAAGGCCAACCGGGCGACGAACACCGAAGTAGCGGTCATCAGCGAAATCAAGCAGTTAAAGCCCATCGCGGTGGGTATTTCGGCCTCCCAGATTCAGAAATCGCAGGACCGCGACGCCGCCGCGGCCATCCGCCGGGTGCCGGGGGTGAGCATCGTCGACAACCGCTTCGTGCTCGTGCGCGGGCTCGGCTCGCGGTACAACACGGTGATGGTCAACGACATGATTACGCCATCGACCGAGGTGGACGTGCGCTCGTTTTCCTTCGACCTGATTCCGAGCAACATCCTCGACCGGATGCTGATTTTCAAATCCGGGGCCGCCGAACTGCCCGGCGATTTCGCGGGTGGCGTCATCAAGATTTACACGAAGAAAAAGCCCGACCAGAATTTCGTGGACGTGGGCTTCACGATGGGCTACCGGGGCAACACGACGTTCCAGAACGCCCAGACCCACGACCGGGGCGGTCTGGCTTTCCTCGGCCTTTGGGACCGGGCCAGCCAACTGCCGACGAGTTTCCCGACGGCCGCCGGAACGTTTAACGCCCTCGACCCGAACGTGCGGTCGTCGTACGCCCGGCTGTTGCCCAACAACTGGGGCCTGGAGACCTTCTCGGTGTCACCCGACCTGCGTTTTGCCTTCAACACGGGCCGCCGCTTCGAACTGGGCGACGTGCGCATCAGCAACCTGACGAGCATCAACTACTCGGTGACCAACCAGCGGGCCGACATCGCCCTGCGCACCTACAACAGCGGCGCGGTGGCCAACGACGTCAGCGAACAGTACACCGACCGGCTTTTCCAGCGCAACACCCGCCTGGGCGTGTTGCACAACTGGTCAGCGCGGTTTTCGCCCGCCTTCAACCTGGAGTGGAAAACCCTCTTCAACCAACTCGGCAACACCGAAACCACCATCCGCGACGGCCAGAGCGTGGCCCAGGGGCAGGATCGCCGCAGCTACTCCCTCCGGTTTGAAAACCGCAGCATCCTGACCTCGCAGCTTTCGGGCGAACACACGCTGAGCGACCAGTTGAAAGTGGACTGGATGGGCGGCTTCGGCTACACGGGCCGCTGGGAACCCGACTGGAAGCGTGCACTCTACACCCGCCCGACCGGGTCGGACCAACCCCTGGCTGCCTCGACGCCCAACGACCCCACACCCCAGCAGTCGGGCCGGTTCTGGTCGCGGCTGCACGAGTACACCTACTCGGCGGCGGCCAATTTGACCAAGAAATTCGGCAACCCCGCCGACCGCGAACCCGCCACGCTCCGCGCCGGCTTATACCTCGAACAAAAAGACCGCGACTTCAACGCCCGGTTCTACGGCTACCAGCAGCGGGGCAACACCCAAGCCCTTTCGCGCCTGCCCATCGGCGAGGTGTTCGCGCCCGCCAACCTCGGCGGAGCCGAAGGGAACTACTCCTTCCTCGACGGCACGAAGAGCATCGACTCCTACACCGCCACCAACACCTACGCCGCCGGTTACGTGGGCGGCGATGTAAACTTCGGGCCCAAAGCCAGCCTGACGCTGGGCTTCCGGGGCGAGTACAACCTGCGGAAACTGGGCAACCCCTTCAACCCCAGCCTCGTGAACCAGGGCGTGTTCAGCCCCCTGCCGTCGGCCAATTTCACCTACAAACTCACCGACCAGCAGAACCTCCGCCTGGCCTACTCGGCCACCATCAACCGCCCCGAGTTCCGCGAGCAGGCCCCCTTCAGCTACTACGATTTCAACCTCAACACCGACGTGCAGGGCAACGTGAATCTGGTCAACACGACGATTCAAAACCTGGACGCCAAGTGGGAACTCTACCCCGGCGACGGGCAGGTGTTTTCGGTGACGGGTTTTTACAAACACTTCAAAAACCCCATCGAGAGTTTCCTGCTCCTCCAGCCCAACGGCTTCGCCTTCACGTACATCAACTCGCAGAGCGCCCGCAGCTACGGCGTCGAACTCGAAGCCCGGAAGTCGTTCGCCAACTCGGCCAGTTCGTTCCTGAAAAACCTTACGCTGGTGGGCAACGCCTCGCTCATCCGCAGCCGCATCGTGCTCGGCGACTTCGTGCAGGCCCCCGACCTGAGCGGCACCATCCAGAATTTCGACGTGCGCGGCCTGACCGACACCCAGCGGCCCATGTCCAACCAGTCGCCCTACCTGCTCAACCTGGCGGCGTACTACACCACCCCCGGCGGCTGGCAGGCCAACGTGCTCTACAACGTGTTCGGACCTCGGATTTTCGCCGTGGGCAACGCCGAGAACCCGACGATTTACGAAATGCCCCGGAACGTGGTGGACATCAACATCAGCAAAATCATCAAAAAACGGATGGAAATCCGCTTCGGCATCCAGGACCTTCTGAACCAGGCCGTGCGGCTCGAACAGGATTTCAACCGCGACGGCAAAATCGGCCGCGACGTGACCTCGAAAACCGCCGACGCCGACCAGCAGGTGCGGTCCTTCCGCCGGGGCAGCTACACCACGCTGACGCTGGTGTACTCGTTTGGGCGGACGATGATTCCGTAAATGAACCAGGGTTCCTCCAACAAGCTAAAAACCAACCATCCATAAAACCCCTATGCGCTTTCTTCAAAACTGGAAATTCACGTCGATTCTGACGGCGGTGCTGCTGGCGGGCGCGACGGCCTGCCAGAACGACGATGCCCCCGAGCCGGTCGTGACCATCGCGGGCATCAGCCCCGCCACGGCCCCGGTCGGCACCGACATCACCATCACCGGGACGGAATTCAGCACCACACCCACCGACAACAAGGTGACCTTCACGGGCGGGGCCGTGGGCACGGTGAAATCGGCCACGGCCACCCAGCTCGTCGTGACCGTGCCCGTGGGTGCCCAGAGCGGTGCCGTCACCGTGCAGGTGGGCACCAAGCCCGCCGTCACGAGCGCGGCGACGTTCTCGCTCGGTGCCAGGCCCGTGGTGGAAGTGCAGGGCGAAATCACGGCCAACACCACCTGGGAGGCCACCAAGGTGTACCTGCTCCGGGGTTTCGTGTACGTCAAAGACGGCGTGACGCTGACCATCCAGCCGGGCACCATCATCAAGGGAGGCCTGAAGGAGCAAGACCCCACCGGGCAGGCCAAAGGCGGTACGCTCATCGTGGAGGCGGGCGGCAAACTCATGGCCGAAGGCACGGCCGACCGGCCCATCGTGTTCACGTCGTCGAAACCCGCCGGACAGCGCACTTACGGCGACTGGGGCGGCGTGGTGATCATCGGCAAAGCCCCCCACAACCAACTCGCCTCGCGGACGTTCGAGGGCGGCATCCGGGGCACGTTCCAGAAGTTTGACGTGGCCAACGACAACTCCGGCTCGCTGCGGTACGTGCGCATCGAATTCGGCGGCATCGCCCTTGTGCCCGGTTCGGAAATCAACGGCCTGACGCTCTACGGCGTGGGCACGGGCACCCAAATCAGCCACGTGCAGGTGAGCTACGGCGGCGACGACGCCTTCGAGTGGTTCGGCGGCACGGTCAACGCCAAGTACCTCGTGTCGTACCGCAACTTTGACGACGATTTCGACACCGACTTCGGCTTCACCGGCAAGGTGCAGTACGGCGTCGTGCTCCGCGACCCGGCCTTCGCCGACGTGTCGGGTTCCAACGGCTTCGAGTCGGACAACCAGGCCGGCGACGGCACCAACGCGGGCGTGGCCCCCACGCCGGTCACGGCCCCGGTGTTCGCCAACATCAGCGTGTTCGGCACGGGCGGCACGCCCAGCACGGCCACGGGCAGCGGCAGTGGGCCGTACCAGTCGGCCATGCACCTGCGCCGGGCCTCGGCCATCTCCATTTTCAACTCGGTGTTCGTGGGCTACCCCGAAGGCCTCCGCCTCGACCACGCCACGACCCTCCCCAACACGGTGGGCAGTCCTTCGGCCATGCAGCTCCGCAACCTCGTCGTGGCCAACGTGCTGACCGAGGTGCGCGGCGGCAACGGCCTCACCGACGACCAGGCGAAAACGTTTTTCAACACCCAGGCCTTCGGCAATTCCATCGTGTCGGCGGCCAACCTGGGCACCCTCGGCCTGAACCCGAACACGTTCAAGCTCGACGGCACGGCGGCGTTCACCCCGGCGGCCGGTTCGCCGCTGCTCTCGGGCGCGACCTGGACGGACAAAGGTTCAGACGCGTTTTTCACGAAAGAAACCTTCCGCGGGGCCTTCGGCACCACCAACTGGGCCGAGAAGTGGACCAACTTCAACCCCCAGCAAACGGACTACGACAAATAAGACCTCCAATTTTCATATTGGTGTTGCTGAAAAGCCGGTGCCTTTGGTGCCGGTTTTTCTTTTTGCCCAAAAAGCCGGTTTCACGCAGAGGCGCGGAGGCGCAGAGCATTCTAAAACCTCTGCGTCTCCGCGCCTCTGCGTGAAATTTCTCATTTCATCATTTTTGCCTGCGTTCTCAACCCCTTCCTCACCAGCGAAGCCGTCAGCCGCTGGCCGAACATCGGGAAAAAATTGCCAATCTTGCCCAGCAGTCCCCGGCTACGCGGCACCAGAATTTCCAGTTCCTTCCGTTCCAGCGCCCGCTCGAACACGGCCCGCTCCATGTCCTCGACGGTCAAAATCCGGTTGCCCGAAAACGTCAGCGCCGCCGCCGGGTCGGGCAGTTGCTGGGTGAGCATGGCCGTGTTGACCAAATCGGGGCATACGACTGACGCGAACACGCCCCGCTGCCGCAGTTCGTAAGCGATGGCGAGGGTGAAATTCCGCACGGCGGCCTTCGTGGCCGAGTACACCGCCAGCCCGTGAATCGGCGCGATGCCCGCCAGCGAGGCCACGTTGACGAGGTGCCCGTGGCCCTGCCGGAGCATCACCTGCGCCCCCAGCCGGGAGCCGTACAGCACGCCGCTGAGGTTGACGCCAATCTGGAAATCAATATCCCGAACGGTGAGACTTTCGGCGAAGCCCGGTACGATGACGCCCGCGTTGTTGACGAGCACGTCGAGGGTGCCGAATTTTTGGAGGGCCAATTCCATCACCCGCTCCCAGTCGTTGGGGCTGGTCACGTCGAGGCGCTCGACGAGGCAGCGGGCAGGGTCCCAGGCTTCGGTGTGGGGCATGGGCGCGAGGTCGGTGGCGACGACATTGAAGTTTTTCGCGTAAAAAACCTCCGATAAATGCCGCCCGATGCCCTGGGCGCAGCCGGTGAGGAAAACGGTTTTGGCCACGGTAGTGGGTTTCGTTTAGTTTCTGCGGAAAATACTGCAATTTTGACCGGAACCCTACCCCGATGGTTGTGCTGATTTCCGCAGTCCTGTTGCTGCTCGCCGCGCTGGCCTCCCTGCTCTGGGGCGAAAGCCGCCTCTACCGCCCCAACGCCCGCTACCCCCGCCCGGAAGTGGCGATTTCGGGCAAAACCCGCCTCGTCTGCGCGGGCGACAGCATCACCCACGGCAACGTGAGCGCCAGCTACGTGGAGCTTTTGGCAAGAAACCACCCCGACTGGCAGGTGTTCAACGCGGGCATCAATTCCGATTTGGCCGAAACCCTGCTCCGCCGCCTCGACGACGTGGTTTCGGTGAACCCCGACCTCGTCACCGTCCTCATCGGCACCAACGACGTGAACGCCACGCTGAGCCGGGCTTCCCTCCTAAGCTACCGCCGCCGCGGCAAAACCGCCGGAACCCCCGACGCCGACCAGTACCGCCGCAACCTGACCGCCATCGTCCGCCGACTGAAAGCCGAAACCTCGGCCCGCATCGCGTTGCTTTCGCTGCCGCCGATGGGCGAGGACTTAGCCCACGAAGCCAACCGCCGCGCCGACGTGTACAGCGCCATCATTCGGGAAATCGCCGACGCAGAGGGCGTGGCCTACCTGCCCCTGCGGGAGCGGATGAAGGCGGAGTTGGCCGCGCACCCGTCGAAGCCGAGGATTCGGTTTGAAGAAACCGTTTCAACGGTTTTCGTGGCCGCCCTGCTCCGGCACGTGCTGGGCTGGGACTACGACCGCATTGCCACCCGCTACGGCAACCACCTGCTGACCGACAACCTGCACCTGAACACGCGGGGCGCGGCACTGGTGGCGGAAGCCATCGAATCGTTTGTTTCGGAGAATATCAGCCATCCTGTAAATCCTTAAAATCCTTTGAATCAAGGTTCAAAAGTCGCCATCATCGGTGCCGGTTCGTCCGGCATCGTCGCCGCCAAGATTTTCAAGGAAGCGGGCATCGCCTTCGATTGCTTCGAGAAAGGCTCGGCCTTGGGCGGCAACTGGCGCTACAACAACGACAACGGCCTGTCGAGTGCCTACCGCTCGCTGCACATCAACACCAACCGCAAGGTGATGGCGTACAGCGATTTCCCCATGCCCGACCACTACCCGATGTTCCCGCATCACAGCCACATCATCCGGTATTTCGAGGACTACGCCCGGCATTTCGGGATTGACGACAAAATCGCTTACAACACCGAAGTACTCAACGTGCGGCCTAACGAGGGCGGAGGTTATCGCGTCACCACCAGTCGGGGCGAGGGTGATTACCGGGCCGTGGTCGTGGCCAACGGGCACCACTGGTCGCCGCGCTTTCCCGACCCGCCGTTTCCCGGTACCTTCACCGGCGAAACCCTGCACTCGCATTTTTACAAAACCCCCGATCAACTTGACGGCAAAAACCTCGTCATCGTCGGCATCGGCAATTCGGCGGTGGACATCGCCTGCGAGGCCGCCCGCCTCCACACGGGCCGCGTGACCATCAGCACCCGCAGCGGGGCGTACATCACGCCCAACTGGATTTGGGACAAGCCCTTCGACTCGCTCGCCAACCCGCTCACCGCCAAACTGCCGCTGGGCGTGCAACGCTGGTTGTTGAAAACCACGCTTCGCCTCGCCCACGGCGACCAGCGGGCCTACGGCGTGCCCCTGCCGGCCCGCCCGCCCCTGAGCGAGCACCCCACCGTGTCGCAGGATTTGCTGGCCCTGGCCGGGCGCGGGGCGATTCACTTCAAGCCCAACATCCGGGAATTTCGGGGAAAAACCGTCGTGTTCACCGACGGCAGCACCGAGGAGGCGGATATGGTGATTTACGCCACGGGCTACAAGGTTTCGTTTCCGTTTTTCGAGGAAGAATTTTTGAACGTCGAGGAGCAGAACAACCTCGAACTCTACCGGCGCGTCGTTCACCCCGACCATCCGGGGCTGTACTTTCTGGCGTTTATCCAGCCGCTCGGGGCCATCATGCCCCTGGCCGAGGTGCAAAGCCGGTGGATTGCCAAACTGCTCACCGGCGAGTGCCGCCTGCCCGACCGGGAAACCATGCTGCGGGCCATCGAGGCCGACAAGGCGGCCCTGCGGAGGCGCTACATCACCTCGCCCCGGCACACGATGCAGGTGGATTTTTACCCGTACCGGGAAAGCATTTTGCGGGAAATGAAACGAATGAAAGTGCGATGAACTGGTTTAACCGCAGAGTGCGCAGAGTTTTAGCACGGAGTTCACGTAGTTTTTCTCCTCTGTGTCCTCCGTGCTAAAACTCTGCGCACTCTGTGGTTAAAAAACAATCTCTGAACCCTAATGAAAATCCTAATCCTACTCTCTTTCCCACTGGCGATTTTCGCCCAAACCCCGAAGTTCGAGACCCAGGTCATCGACAACCAGATTGACATTGGCTACGGCCTGGCCATCGGCGACGTGGACGGCGACCGCAAGCCCGACATCCTGCTCGCCGACAAAACCGAGTTCGTCTGGTACCGCAACGGCGACTGGAGGCGGTTTGTCATGGCCCAAAACCTCACGCCGCAAGACAACGTGTGCATCGCCGCCCGCGACCTCGACGGGGATGGGAAAGTCGAAGTGGCCGTCGGCGCGGGCTGGGACCCTTCGCAAACCCGCGACCCGAGCAAATCGGGGGCGGTATTTTACCTCGTCCGCCCGAAAGACCCCACGCAGCTTTGGGAACCCGTTCGCCTGCACCACGAAGTCACCACGCACCGGATGCGCTGGGCGAAGGTTGGCCCGAACCAGTGGCAACTCATCGTCGTGCCCCTCCACGGGCTGAACAACCAAAACGGCGAAGGCCCCGGCGTGCGGGTGTACGGCTACGAACTGCCGAAGGACGTGCGCAAGCCCTGGAAACTCCACCTCGTGGATTCGACGATGCACATCACGCACAATTTTGAAATCTGGGAAGACGGCCCGCAAACCCGCCTGCTCGTGGGCGGCAAGGAAGGCGGGCGGGTGTTTTCCTGGAAAAAGAACCGCTGGGAAGCCGACCGCTGGCTCGTGCAGAACCTCGGACTAAGTGAAGTGCGGCGAGGCAGTGGCGGGGGCGGGAAATCGTTCGTGGCGGCGGTGTCGCCCTTTCACGGCAACCAGTTGGTCGTGCTGGACGAAACCAGCGGCCAAAATTCGTTGACCGAAAAACTCGCGCAGGGCCACGCGCTGGTCACGGGGGATTTCCTGAAAACCGGCCGTTCGCAGGTGGCCGTCGGCTGGCGGATGCCCAACGGCGAGAAGAAATTCGGCGTCCGCCTCTGGGTGCCCGGCGTGGACGGAACCTGGACGGAGCAGGTGGTGGACGACCGCATCCCGATGGCCTGCGAAGACCTCCAGGCCGCCGACCTCGACGGCGACGGCGATTTGGACCTCATCGCTTCGGGCCGTTCCACGCTCAATCTACTGGTGTACTGGAATAAGTCGGAAAAGCCGTAGTTTTGGAAAAACGCCCCCACCTTCTCTAGTTAACCAACGATGATTTCCAAGAAAGCCAAATACGCGCTGAAGGCCCTCAAGGTGCTCGCCCGCGAGTACGAAAGCCGCCGCCCGGTGCTGATCTCGACCATTGCCGAGCAGGAGCGCATTCCCAAGAAATTTCTCGAAGCCATCCTGCTCGACCTCCGCAACCACGGCGTGCTGCAAAGCCAGAAGGGCAAGGGAGGGGGCTACCTGCTGCGGATGCCCCCGGGCGAAGTCACGTTTTCGCGCGTCATGCGCATCATCGACGGGCCCATTGCGCCCACGCTCTGCGTGTCGCTCTACTTCTACGGCCGCTGCGACGACTGCGCCGACGAACAAACCTGCACGCTCCGCTCGGTGATGGAAAGCTGGCGCGACGCCAACCTGGCGGTGTTGGACAAGAAGACCTTGGTGGATTTGCTGTAGCTCCATGCGGCTGCACGGAGCCTTTTTACTCGTTTGCTTCCTCCTCGGTCTCTTCAGGCTGCACCACCACCCGCACGCGTTTGATGCGGCGGTTGTCGGCAGAGACGACGCGGAACTGGTAGTTCTCGAACGAAATTTCCTCGTTGGCCTTCGGCAGCCGGGTGAAGAGTTCGAGCAGCAGCCCGCCCAGCGATTCGCTTTCGCCCCGCACTTTCTCGAACAGGTCCAGTTCCACGTTGAGCACCTTGCAGAAGGTCACGAGCGAGGTTTTGCCCTCGAACACGTACGTGTTTTCGTCCAGCCGGGTGTAGTCCACCTCCTCCTCGTCGTACTCGTCGCGGATGTCACCCACGATTTCCTCGATGATGTCTTCCATCGTCACCAGCCCTTCGGTTTCGCCGTATTCGTTCACGACGATGGCCATGTGGACGCGCTTTTCCTGGAAATCGTGCAGGAGGTCGTCGATTTTCTTGTTTTCGGGAATGAAATACGGCGGGCGGATGAGGGTTTGCCAGGTAAAGTCTTCGAGCTTGTCGAGGTGCGGGAGCAGATCTTTGATGTAGAGTGTTCCCTCCACCCGGTCGAGGGTTTCGCGGTAGATCGGCACCCGCGAGTAGCCCGACTTGTTGATTTTGTCCATCAGCTCGTGAAAGTCGAGTTCAATGTCGAAGGCCGTGATGTCCATGCGCGTGCGCATCACCTGCCTGGCCGAAATCGTGGCGAAGTTGACGATGCCCCGCAGGATTTCCTTTTGCTCGGCGGAGGTTCCCTGCCCGGTCGTGATTTCGAGGGCGTGGCTGAGTTCTTCGGCGGTGATGGTGTAGCCCTTGCGCCGGACGCGCTTTTCGATGACGTTGCTGATGCTCATCAGCGGCACGGCGATGGGACGGAAAAGTTTGGTGGCGAAATCAATCAGCGGTGTGGTGTAGCGCAGGAAGCGGAGGTTGTTCTGGTTGGCCCAGACCTTCGGAATCAGTTCGCCGAAAAACACGATGAGGAACGTCACGCCGACGGTCTGTACGAGGAGGCCAATCCACTGCTGGGTGGTTTCGCCCCAGAACTGATTGCTCCAGTACGCCGTAATGGTGACAAACGTGATGTTGACGAGGTTGGTGAAAATGAGCAGCGTGGCCAGCAAGAGTTGGGGCCGGTCGAGCAACTGGCTGATGCGGCGCTCAACGGCCGAGTCGCTTTCGCGGCAACGGATGCGGTCGTCAACGGAAAGGGAGAAAAAGGCCACTTCGGAGCCGGAAACCACCGCCGAAAGCAGCAGCAGCACGAGCAGAATGAAGCCGTTGAGCAAAGCTGTGGGCAGGGGCAGCAGGTCGGGAATGGCGGTGAGCACCGCAACCAGCCGCCCCAGGGCCGGAAGGGGGTCGGCGGAAACAGCGTCGCCGGACGATTCGCCCGGCGTGGTAAGGTGTGGTTCCAAAACGGGTTGGATTAGGTGAAACATCGGTGCCCAAACGGGAATCGGGGCAACCGGTCAATTCGGTTTGGGCGCCATTTCGCCTCCAAATTAACCAATCGCCCCGATTGCGCAAGCACCGGGCCGTTAAAACGGCAGGTCGTCCTCCGCCGAGCTGGGTTCCGCGACCACCGAAGCCGTGGTGGGTTGCGCCGGGCGCGCCGCCTGACCGCCCGGAGCCGTGCCATCGGCAGGCCGAGTGTTGTTGAGCAGGTGCAGGTCGTTGATGCGGAGTCGCAGGGCCGTGCGCGGAGTGCCTTCGCGGTCCGTGTATTCTTCCAAACGCAGGCGACCTTCAAGGTACACCTGGTCGCCTTTCTTAAGGTACTGCTCGGCGATATCGCCCAGCTTTTCCCAGGCTTCGGCCCGAAACCAGGTCGTGCTGTCGATCTGGTCGCCGGCGCGGTTTTTATACGATTCGGTCGTGGCGACGGTGAAGTCCACGACTTTGGCACCCGAAGGGAGCACGCGGGTTTCAGGATCGCGGCCCAGGTTGCCGATGAGGGTTACTTTGTTGAAGGTACGTGCCATGGTTGGGAAAATTTAGGTTTAAAAATAGGAATAATTCGCTCAAAACAAAAGAAGTCTGACGAATTTATTACTACCGTTTACTAAATTTTTCCTTCCCTAAATACTTGACAACCAGTTTTGACTTAGGCAGGCGCTCTACTTCCTCGGGTGCAGCCCAATGAGTATGGGCTGGAATTGTCAAATCGGCGTCTTCGGGTAGGTCTAAGTGCCAGAATCTGGCTCGTATTCGTTGGTGTGAAAGCACATGAACGAACTCGTCCGAGGCGTCTTCAACCTTCGACAACGGCAACAATTTTTCGAGGAAATCATCCGACGCCCACTCGTCCGGCTCCTGAAATTTGTCGGCTTCGACTAAGTAAAAGTCAAATAACCCCTGCCACACATCGCGGCCCGTTCGTTCGCGCATGAGCAGCCGGTCGCCCTGCCGGACGACAAGGTAGTGGAAAAACCGCTCGCGCACGGGGGCTTTTTTCTTTTTCACCGGCAAAACGGCCTGCCGCCCGGTGGCGTTGGCCTCGCACTCGAAAGCCAGCGGGCAGAACAAACACTGCGGCGACACGGGTACGCACTGCGTGGCCCCGAAGTCCATGATGGCGTGGTTGTAAAGCGCCGGTTCGTTGGGCGAAATCAGGCGGTTGGCCAAGTCGGTAAATTGTTTTTTGGCCGTCGTGGTGGTGATGTCGGTAGCGATGCCGAACACCCGCGCCAGCACGCGGAACACGTTGCCGTCGAGCACGGCTACCCGCTCGCCGAAAGCGAACGAGGCGATGGCCGCCGCCGTGTAGCTGCCAATGCCGCGCAGCCGCAGCAGCCCGGCGTAGGAGTCAGGAAAGCGCCCACCGTAGTCCGACACCACCGTTCTGGCCGTCTGGTGCAGGTTGCGGGCGCGGGAGTAGTAACCCAAGCCCTGCCAGAGCCGGAGTACCTCGCGCTCGTCGGCGTTGGCTAACTCTCCGATGGTGGGGAAAGCTTCGACGAATTTCTCGTAGTACGGCGTCCCCTGCGCAACGCGGGTTTGCTGGAGGATGATTTCGGAGAGCCAGATGCGGTAGGGGTCGGTGGTCTGGCGCCAGGGCAAGTCGCGGCGGTGGCGATCGTACCAGCGAAGGAGCTTTTCGGCGAAGAGTTCGGGGGTCAAAACGGACGGGTTGCGGAAGCGGTTAAGCGTTAGCGAATTACCGAAAAAATATTGACCGACTTTGAAGCGTTTGCTTTCATAAACCGGTGGGAAGCCCTACTTTTGTGCCTCTTAAAAAAAGCCCGCCTTCAGTTTGTCAAGAAAGAACCACCAAAAGTACAATCTGAACGAATACAACCTTTAAAAGTTAAAAGCAACGTGACTAAAGCAGACGTCATCGCGGAAATCGCTGAAAAAACCGGCATTGACAAGGCCGACGTGTCGAGCACGCTGGAGCAATTCTTCACCGTGGTCAAAGAATCGCTCACCAACGGCGAGAACATTTACGTGCGCGGTTTTGGCAGCTTCGTCAACAAGAAGCGTGCGAAGAAAGTGGCCCGCAACATTTCCAAAAACACGGCCATCGTCATCGACGAGCACTTCATTCCCAGCTTCAAACCTGCCAAAATTTTCGTGGAGCAGGTGAAAACCAGCGACAAAGCGGGCGCGGCGGTTGAGGAGTAATCAGACGGATGCTGGATGAAAGTCGGGATACTCGATAAACGGCAGGATGCTGAATGAACTTATCCGGCATCCGGCGATTTATCCAGTATTAACCACCTCGCCTTTCATTCAGCATCTTCATGTTTATGAACAAATCCTTCGTTATCGTCCTGGTGCTGGCACTGGCCACGGTGGGTGGGTTGTACAGCCTGCCCAAGAGCGTCGTGCCCGACGACAAGCGGGGGAATGCGGCGACCACCTCGGGGGTAACGACGACTAAAACGCCCCAGGGCCAGAACGCCAAAGCGGCCTCGAACACCGGTACTACCCAACACGTGCAGGCACTTTCGGGCGAAGACAAAGAACGGGTCGAAGCCTTGAGCGGCAAATTTGGCCGGGCCACGGGCACTGAAAAAGCTGCTCTGGCCGACCAGCTCAGCGAGTTGTTCGGCACTCTGAGCCGGTACGATAGCGCCGCCCACTACGCCGAACAGGCTGCGCTGCTCGAACCCGGCCCCGAACGCTGGCTGAAGGCGGGCGACCGGTACTACCAGGCGTTCACGTTCGCCATCGACGAGGCCAAGGGCGCGCAGTTGGGCGAAAAAACACGGGCATTTTACCAGAAAGTGCTTGACCAAAACCCGGACCTGCTCTCGGCCAAAACGAACATCGCCATGACGTACATGGCCACGGCCACGCCGATGAAGGGCATCGCCCTGCTCCGCGAAGTACTGGAGCAGGACCCTGACAACGAACCGGCTCTGTTTAACCTGGGCCTGCTTTCGATGCGCTCCAACCAGTATGCTAAAGCCGCCGAGCGTTTTGAGCGCATCCTGCGCAGCCACCCCGCCAACGCCCGGGCGCAGTTTTACCTCGGCATCAGTTACGCCGAACTGGGCCGAAAAGACGAAGCCCGCAAATGGCTGCAATCGGTCAAGAAGCTGGAAACCGACCCCACCGTACAGGCGGGAGTCGATGAGTACCTCAAGAAATTAGAGTAGGCAGTTGACAGTTGGCAGTTGGCAGTCATGCCTGCTGAACTGAAACGCCGTAACGTAAAAACGAAGTCAGCAGTCGGCGGCTGGCGCATTTTCAAAACCATTTAAACATTCAAAACTATGCCCTGCGGTAAAAAACGGAAACGCCACAAGATTGCTACGCACAAGCGCAAAAAGCGCCTTCGGAAGAACCGGCACAAGAAGAAGTAAGCCGATTTCGTCTGCGTGCGGAATGCATTGACTGTCAACGTTTCAGGTTGTTGGCCTACGGGCTGGCAGGCTTGGAACGTTGACGCGTTTATGAACTTTTCCGCACCCGGACGGCTTGCGCTTCCAGTCGTTCCCCCGCGGAACGGCCTCAATCGTTTCATCCACTCCGGAGTGCCGGAGCGGCGAAACGGCCCCGGTGCGGCGTTGCGATTCCAAGGCAACCGAATACCGAACAAACAATAAAGAATATTGAATCACGAAGGCGGGACGCCACGGGCGCACTTCAACGTTCAGCATTCCTTGTTCTTTATTCGTTATTTCATCCTTTTCCCTCAACCCGGCGGGTCGTCCTCGCTTACCTGGCCTTTCTCTTCTTCCGCACTCCGCTAACCGCAGCAATCACCGGTGAGTAAAGAATTAATCATCAATTCTACTCCCAAAGGTGATCGGATCGCTCTTTTGCAGGACAAAAGAATCCTGGAGTATCACCTTGAAGAAGCAGAAGAACACTTTTCGGTCGGCGACATTTACCTCGGAACGGTCAGGAAACTGGTTTCGGGACTGAACGCCGCCTTCATCGACATCGGGTACGAGAAAGATGCGTTCCTGCATTACCTCGACCTGGGTCCGAACATCAATTCGCTCAACAAGTTTTCCCGCGAGGTGATCGCCAAGCGGGTCAACGACGGCTCGCTCGACGGCTTCAAGATGGAGCCGGAAATCGAGAAACACGGCAAAATCGACAAGGTTCTGACCAAAGGCAGCCCGATTCTGGTGCAGGTGGTCAAGGAACCCATCTCGACCAAAGGCCCGCGTCTTTCCTGCGACCTCTCCATCGCCGGGCGTTTTCTGGTGCTGGTGCCCTTCGGCAACGGCGTCAACCTTTCCAAAAAAATCACGAGCAAGTCGGAGCGGCAACGCCTCCAGAAACTGGTGCAGGCCGTGAAGCCGCCCAACTTCGGCGTCATCGTCCGCACCGTGGCCGAGGGCAAGGAAACCGCCGAACTCGAAGCCGACCTGCGGGGGCTGATCGCCAAGTGGAACGTGGGCATGAAGGCCCTGCGCGAGGCCAAGCCCCGCGACAAAGTAATCGGCGAAATGAGCCGGGCTACCTCCATGCTCCGCGACATGCTCAACGACGACTTCGACGCCGTCACCGTCGACTCGAAGGAACTGTACGAAGAAGCCCGCGCCTACGTGCAGCAGATCGCGCCCGAGAAGGAAAGAATCGTCAAACTGTATTCGGGCAAGGCCAAGATTTTCGAGCAGTTCGGCATCGAAAAGCAGCTCAAAATGCTGTTTGGCCGCTCGGTGAGCCTGCCCGGGGGGGGCTACCTCATCATCGAGCACACCGAGGCCCTGCACGTGATCGATGTCAACAGCGGCAACAAATCCAATTCGCAGGAAAGCCAAGAAGACACGGCCCTGAGCGTGAACACTGAGGCGGCCAAGGAAATCGCTCGGCAACTCCGCCTGCGCGACATGGGGGGCATCATCGTGATCGATTTCATCGACATGAAGAAGCCCGAGAACAAAAAGGCGATTCAGGACCTCATGCGCGACGAGATGAAGTCCGACCGCTCGAAGTTCACGATCCTGCCCCTGACCAAATTCGGGCTGATGCAGATCACCCGCCAGCGCGTGCGGCCCGAAATGAACATCAAAACCGTGGAGGTGTGTCCCACCTGCGGCGGCACGGGCACCATTTCGGCCTCCATCGCCGTGTCGGACACCATCGAGCACAACCTCGACTACGTGCTCGCCAAGCAAAACGAAAAGGGCGTCAGCCTCATCCTGCACCCGTACCTGCACGCCTACTTCACGGCGGGCTTTCCCTCGAAGCGGCTGCGGTGGTTCTGGAAGTACAAAACCTGGGTGAACCTCATCAAAGACACCTCGCTGGGCATGATGGAATTTCACATGCACAACAAGCAGGGCGAGGAAATCGAAATTCAGCCCTAACGCCCCACCGATCCGTATTGCGAAGCCGCCTCGAACGTTCGGGGCGGCTTTTTTGTCGGCCAATCGACTTGGATTACCGGCCCGCCTTCCCCGTGTCCGCCTTTCCTTCCGGCTTTTTCTCCCGCACCGTCGGATATTTGATGCCCAACTGCTCCAAGTAGCTTTTGTACTTCGTCGGGTCGTAGTAAAACTTCCGGAGTTCGGGCCGGAATTGCTCCATGATTTTGGTATTCAGGCTAATTGCCGGCTTGTCGTTGGGGCCGATGAGCGGCTCGTACTTCGTGTCCTTCGTCTGCACGGTGGTGTAGTAGTTCCAGGCGTTTTTGAGTAAATCGGGCTTCACCAGCAAATCGAGCAGGGTCAGGGCTTCGGCTTTGGCCCCGGCCGTGACGCCCTTGTGGGCGATGGGCGTGGCCATCGAAATGGCGTTGGCCCAGTGGTGGCCGGGCAGGCCGGGGATGTTGGAGGGGTAGTTGAGCACCACCGTCGGCACCGACCAGGCGATGTCGGCAATGTCGTCGGAGCCGCCGCCCGTCGAGACGACCGGCGGTTCGATGCCCGTCGAGTCGAGTTTGAGGGCCAGCCCTGTTTTTTCCGGCGAAAGCAGTTCTTCCTGGGTGGCTTTGGCCAGAAGCTGGTCTTCGGCGCTCCAGGCGGGCAGGCCCACGCGCTGGATGTTCTCGTGCATGGCCTCGGCGATGGGTTTGTTGAAATGCCCCGGCCAGGCGGAGCCGAGGATTTCGTAGGTAAACTTGGTGTCGGTCATCATGGCCGCGCCGTTGGCGATTTTGATTCCCGCCTCAAACAGTTCCTTGATTTTGGGGTAGCTCCGCTCGCGGAAGTAGTACCACACCGAGGCTTTCGAGGGCACCACGTTGGGCTGGTCGCCGCCATCAACGATCACGTAGTGCGAGCGCTGGGTGGGCAGCAGGTGTTCGCGCTTGAAGTTCCAGCCGATGTTCATCAGTTCCACCGCGTCGAGGGCGCTGCGGCCCCGCCAGGGTGCCCCGGCGGCGTGGGCAGCGGCTCCCTCGAAGTTGAATTTCACCGACACCATGCCGTTGTAGCCCACGTCGCCGTACTTGACGCCGAGGTTGGAGCCGACGTGGGTGAAAATGCAGGCGTCCACATCCTTGAAAAACCCGTCGCGGATGTAGTAAGCCTTCGTGCCCAACTGCTCCTCGGCTACGCCGGGCCAGAGCAGGAGCGTGCCCGGGAGGTTTTCCTGTTCCATGATTTTCTTCAGCGCCAGCACCGCCGTCACGTTGAGCGGCTGACCAGAATTGTGCCCTTCGCCGTGGCCGGGCGCACCCTCGACGATCGGGTCGTGGTAGGCCACGCCGGGTTTCTGCGAGGCCTTTGGGATGCAGTCGATGTCACTACCGACCGCGATTTTGGGCTTGCCCGTGCCGTGGCTCCAGGTGGCCGTCCAGGCGGTGGGGATGCCCGCGATGCCTTTTTGAATCGTGAAGCCAGCCTTTTCGAGAATGCCCGTCAGGTAGCGGGAGGTTTCTTCTTCCTGAAAACCCAGTTCGGCGAAGCTGAAAATCACGTCGTTCATTTCGGCGGAAAACGCCTTCATGCCGTCAATTTCCGTCAGCAGTTCGGCCTTGAGGCTTTCGAGTTTTTTGGCCGGAATGAGCAGGGTTTCGGCGGGGGCCTTGGGCTTTTTTTGCTGGGCAAGCGCCAGGCCGGGCAGGAGCGTCACCAGCCAGCACCAGCGCGGGAAGAAAAATTTCATGGCAGAACAGGTTGGGTGGAAACCGGTGGTAAGGTAGGGCCTGGAGCGGGTTTCGCCAAACCGACCGGGGTGGGCGTGGCACGGGTCAGCGCACGGGCTCCGCACCCGTGCCACGCCGGGGGAGCCACGCCGCCGTGCTATCTTTGCGCCCATGAGTGTGTTGAAAAAACTCGCCGGTGAAACGGCCCTCTACGGCCTGAGCAGCATCGTGGGGCGGTCGGTCAATTTTCTGCTCGTGCCGCTGTACACCACCGTGTTCCGGCCCGGCGAGCAGGGCGTCATCATCGAACTGTTCAGTTGGGTGGCCCTCTTCAACGTGCTCTACACGTTCGGGATGGAAACGTCGTACTTCCGCTTCGCCACCCGCACGCCCGAACGCAAGGCCGAGTACTTCAACCTCACCACGAGCGTCGTGCTGACGATCAGCGTGCTGGTGTCAGGGTTGCTCATCGCGTTTGCCCAGCCCATCATGGCCTGGCGCGAGTACCCCGGTCAGGAGCAATTGCTGGTTTGGATGGCCGTCATCATGGCCCTCGACGCCGTGGCGGCGATTCCCTTCGCCCGGCTGCGGCTCGAAAAACGCGCCAAACGCTTCGTGGCCATCCGCCTCGTCAACATCGGCCTCAACGTGGGGCTGAACGTATTTTTCCTGATTTTCTGCCGGGATGTGTTTTTCGGGAACTACCTCACCGGCCTCCAGCCCCTCGTCCAGCGGTTCTACGACCCCGGCCTCGGCGTGGGCTACATCGTGCTGGCCAACCTGATTGCCAACGCCTTCACGCTGCTCCAACTGCTGCCCCAACTCTGCCAATTCCGCTACCGGCTCGACGGCGAAATGCTCCGCCCGCTTCTGCTCTACGCCTACCCGATCCTGATCATGGGTTTCGCGGGCATCGCCAACCAGAACGTCGACCGGCTCATGCTCCGCCAACTCTTGCCCGAGGGCTTTTACCCCGGCCGCACCGCCGCCGATGCCCTGGGCATTTACGGCAACGTGTACAAATTGTCGATTCTGATGAACCTGGCGATTCAGTCGTTCCGCTTTGCCGCCGACCCGTTTTTCTTCTCAAAAGCCGAGGATAAAAACGCCCCCGCCGTGTTTGCGCTCGTCATGAAGTGGTTCGTCATCGCCTGCGCGGTGCTCTGGGTGGGCGTGAGCCTGAACCTCGACGTGATCGGCCTGCTCACCATGCGGCGGCCCGAGTACCGCGAGGGCCTCGGCGTGGTGCCCTACCTGCTGCTGGGCAATTTGTTTCTGGGGGTGTACTACAACCTCTCGGTGTGGTTCAAATTGTCGGACAAAACCACCTACGGCACACTCATCACGGGTGTGGGCGCGGTGCTGACGGTGGCGGGCAACCTGCTGCTCATTCCCCGGCTGGGCTACCTGGGCTGCGCGGTTACGTTTCTGGCGGCGAGTTTCGTGATGATGGTGCTGTGCTACGCGCTGGGCGAACGGTTTTACCCGATTCCTTACGATTTGCGCTCGGCCTTCGGCTACATCGCTTCGGCGGGTGTGCTCATTTGGCTATCGTCGTTGGTCAACCTCCCCACCCTCTGGGTGGCCGTGCCGGTACACCTGGGGTTGTGCGGTCTGTTCGTAGCGGGGATTTTCTTGGTCGAGCGGGACGCGCTGCGGCCGAAGCGGGTGAAACCCGTTAGCAGTTAGCGACGGGCAGTTGGCAAAAAAGTCGGGAATTCCGTAAACTGCCAACTGCTCACTGTCCACTGCCAACTGAACATGCACCTCCGTCCCTTCCGCGAGGGCGACCAGCCTTCCCTCCAGCACCACGCCAACAACCCCCGCGTCGCGGCCAACCTGCGCGACGTGTTTCCCCACCCCTACACCCTGGCCGACGCCGACTGGTGGGTGCGCACGGGCTGCCGGCACGACGGGCAGTTCAACCGGGCCATCGTTGTGGACGGGCAGGCCGTGGGCGGCATCGGCGCGGTGCAACTGACCGACATCTACCGGGCCAGTGCCGAAATCGGCTACTGGTTGGGCGAGGAATACTGGGGGCGGGGCCTGGCCACCGAGGCGCTGAAGCAAATGGTGCCGCTGGTGTTCGGCCATTGGCGGGAGGTGGAACGGATTTTTGCCGGGGTATTTGAGTACAATGCCGCCTCGATGCGCGTGCTCGAAAAAGCCGGGTTCGTCCGCGAAGCCGTGCTGCGCCGGGCGTTGACCAAACATGGTCGCGTGTACGATGACCATTTCTTCGCCGTCTGGCGCTCCTGAAGCAGCCCGTCTTCAGGAATTTCTTCACCCAAAGCCTCTTCGATGAAATCACCTGAACGCCTGCAACCCAGTCTGCCGCTCATCCACATCATCAAAGAACTGGCCGAGTCGGGTCGCCTGGGTGGCCTGCTGCTCATGGGCGCGACGGTGCTTTCGATGGCCCTCGCCAACTCGCCCTGGGCCGAGCCGTACACGCAGTTCTGGCACGCGTACCTGGGCGCACCGCCTCTGAAGCTCTCGGTCGAGCACTGGGTCAACGACGGGCTGATGGTTGTTTTCTTTTTTCTGGTCGGGCTGGAAATCAAGCGGGAGGTGCTGTTGGGCGAACTGAGCAGCGTTCAGCAATCGCTGCTGCCCGCCGTAGCTGCCGTGGGCGGAATGCTCGTCCCGGCGGGCATTTTTCTGTTTTTCAACGCCGGAACCCCCGCCGTAAGCGCCTGGGCCGTGCCCACGGCCACCGACATCGCCTTTTCGCTGGCGGTGCTGTCGCTGCTGGGGCCGAGGGTACCTTTCGCGCTGAGCGTGTTTCTCACGGCCCTGGCCATCATCGACGATCTGCTGGCCATTCTGGTTATCGCCGTTTTTTACACCGAACAACTGCACGGGGCGTACCTGGCCGGGGCTGCCGGGCTGTTGGCGGCGCTCATCGTGCTCAACCGGCTGCGGGTTAAAAACCTGTTCTGGTACTTCGCGCTGGGCCTGGGGCTGTGGTTCTGCGTGCTGCAATCGGGCGTGCACGCCACGCTGGCCGGGGTACTGCTGGCTCTGACGATTCCGCTCAACCGCGTCGAAGACCTTGAGCACCACCTGCACGGACCGGTCAACTACGGCATCGTGCCCGTGTTTGCCCTCGCCAACACAGCCATCGCGCTCTCGGCTGCGGCGCTGGGGGGCTTAATCGAACCCCTCGGGCTGGGCATTCTGCTCGGACTGGTGGTGGGCAAGCCCCTAGGCATTGCGGTCTTCGTCTGGATTTCCAACCGCCTGGGTCTGACGAGCCTGCCCCAGGGCGTGACCAAACCTCAACTTATCGGCGCGGGCTGCGCAGCGGGCATCGGTTTCACGATGTCCATTTTCATTGCCAACCTGTCGTTCACCGACATCGAAGCGCTCAACGTCGCCAAACTGGCCGTCGTGGGGGCCTCGCTCACGGCGGGCATCGTGGCATTCGGGTGGCTGCGGGCAAGTACGGACAAAGAAGTTTAGGGTTTAGCGCTCAGGGTTTAGAGTTGAAGATGAATTGAACCCTAAACTTCTCATTGCTTCTTCGTCCGCACAATCACCGCGCCGTGTTTGGCCTTTTCGCCGTAGTCTTTGAGCGCTTTCTGGCGCTTGCGGAGCGAAATACCCTCCACCCGGTTGGCGCTGAGCGTGTCGAGGTCGGCGGGGGTGGCGGGCTGGTCGTCGATGAGGAAGTACGGCATTTTGGCCGCGTCGCCGGGTTGTAGTTTGGCCTTCTGACCCGGTTGCAGCACGAGCACGTAACCGTTGAGAAGTGCCACGCGGGGGTTGCCGTTCACCGAAACGTCCTGGAGCGAGGTCTGAGCACGGCGGTGGAGGAGCGTGTCGTCTTTGGCCTGGGGCGCGGTCGTGGCCTGGGTGGTTGGGTTGGGCACGGAGGCGGCTTTGGTTTTTCGTTTTTGGGAAAACCCGGAACTGGCCACCAGCAACAGGCCAAACGCCATCAACACAAATTTTTTCATGGGCATGGACGTGGTTTCGGAGGAAAACGCACAAAAAATCCGGCCCCGTACACGGAACCGGATTTTTCGGAATACAAAAGGGTCTGGCCGGGCACCGCTTACTTCCTGGCTTCCTCCTTCAGCAGTTCCTTCCGCCGCAGGAGGCTATCCATGAACCGCAGGTCGTTGTCGGAATTAAAAATGGCGAAGGGCAGGTACAAATACTGGTGCTTGCCCATCACGAGCACGTAGGCTTCCTTGTTTTTGAAGGCCGACTGCACCATGTCCCACTTGATCACGCCGCCTTCCTTGGCGTTGAGGCGCATCAGAATCTGGCGGCTGTCGATTTCGTACACGTACTTCTGAAACAGGGGTTTGTTTTGCTCCAACTGCGTCACGCCCGTAAACTGAATGCCCCAGAACAGCACGTACAGCGCCGCGCCAAGCACGACGACGAGGTAAATCCACCAGTTGGAATACGCCCCGGTCACGTTCAAAATCACGTTGCCGATGATCAGCGCCACGGGAATGGCCACCCACTTCCACTGCGATTTGGCCCACTGCCGCATGGCCAGGGAAATGTACGTCTTCGGTTCGAGCGCGTATTTTTTGGTCCGAATGCCGTTGGACGGCGTCGGGTTCGGATTCTGTCCGTAGGGGATCTGGTATTTATTGACGGGAATCTTGGCCATGAGGATTGTCTGAGAAAACAGGTCGTAAAGGTACGAAAAAGGCGGGTTCGGTTTGTAGTTTGTGGTTTGTGGTTTGTAGTTCCTCCGGCATCAGCCAACTACAAACCACAAACCACAAACCACAAACTTCAAACTCCGAACTACCTTTGTCCCCATGACGCCCCCACCCACCAACGCCATCCTGACGCCCGCGCAGGTGGAGCAGAAAATCCGGCGCATTGCCTTCGAGGTGTACGAACGCCACTTCGACGAAACCGGCCTCGTGCTGGCGGGCATCGAAGGGCAGGGACTCCGCTTCGCTCACCGGCTAGCCGGACACCTGCGTGCCATTTCGCCGCTCCAGGTCGAGGTGGTCGAACTGTCCATCGATAAAATCCAACCCAACGCCCGGCCCGTGATCTTCGATCGGCCCGCCGAAACCCTCGAAGGCCGCTGCATCGTGGTCTGCGACGACGTGCTCTACACCGGCCGCACGCTGGCCTACAGTTTGTCGCCGTTTTTCCGGATTATTCCGAAAAAACTCCAGGTGGCCGTCATCGTCGATCGCGGGTATCGGCGTTACCCCATCTCCGCCGATTACGTCGGCTACGCCCTGGCTACCACGCTCTCCGAGCACGTCGAAGTCGTGCTCGAAGGCGAGGAGGCTGGAGTGTACCTCAGTTAAAAAATGAAGAATGAACAATGAAAAGCCGAGTAACGCCGGATTCATCATTCTTCATTCTTCATTGCGGTCCGCCGCGCGGTTCATTCCCATGAAATCCCTCGCCCTCTTCGCTTCCGGCTCCGGCTCCAACGCCGAGAAAATCGTGGAGTACTTCCGCAACCACCCTCAGATTGCCGTGCGGCTGATTTTGTGCAACAACCCGCAGGCGGGCGTCATCGCGCGGGCCGAGCGGCTCGGCGTGCCGCTGGTGCTGTTCAACCGGGAAGAATTCCGGTCGGGGCGGGTGCTGGAAATGTTGCGGGAAAACCGAGTGGACTGGGTCATCCTGGCCGGGTTTCTCTGGCTGGTGCCGGGCGACCTGGTGGCCGCCTTCCCCAACCGCATTCTGAACCTGCACCCGGCGCTGCTGCCCAAATTCGGGGGCAAGGGCATGTACGGGCACTTCGTCCACGAGGCGGTGGTGGCGGCGGGGGAGCGAGAATCGGGCATCACGATCCACCGCGTCAACGAGCACTACGACGAAGGGGCCGTGGTGTTCCAGGCCCGTTTTCCCGTCGAACCCACCGACACGCCCGCCGACGTAGCCCGGAAAGGGCAGGCGCTTGAGCACGAATGGTTTCCGAGAATCATCGAACGGGAAGTCCTCGCCCAGCCATGACCGACGAACAACTCATGCGCCGCGCCCTTGACCTGGCCCCGCTGGGCCTGGGAGCCGTCAGCCCCAACCCGCTGGTAGGCTGCGTGGTGGTTTTTGAAGATAAAATCATCGGCGAAGGCTGGCACCAACGCTATGGGCAAGCCCACGCCGAGGTCAATGCGGTGAACGAAGTACTGGCCCGTTTCGGCGAAACCGAGGCCGCCCGCCTGCTGGCCGAAGCCACGGCCTACGTCACGCTGGAACCTTGTTCGCACTGGGGCAAAACCCCGCCCTGTGCCGACCTGCTCGTTCGCCACCGCCTGCGCCGGGTGGTGGTGTGCAACGACGACCCGAACCCGCTCGTAGCCGGGCAGGGCCTCCAAAAACTGCGGGAAGCGGGTATGGAGGTAGAAACTGGCCTGCTCGCCGACGAAGGCCGCTGGCTGAACCGGCGGTTTTTCACGAACATCGAAAAAAAGCGCCCCTATGTGGTGCTGAAGTGGGCCGAATCGGCGGATGGGTTCATCGCCAAGCCCGATTTCGGGGCGGTGCAAATCTCCAATTCGCTTTCCCGGCAACTCGTCCACAAGTGGCGGGGGGAGGAAGACGCCATCCTCGTCGGCACCCGCACGGCTCGCTACGACAACCCGCAACTGACCGCCCGCGAGTGGCCCGGTCCGGATGGACCTGGCAGCCGAAACCCCGTGCGGGTGGTCATCGACCGGCTCGTCACCCTGCCGCCCACGCTCCGGCTCTTCGACGGCACCACGCCGACGCTTTGCTACACCACGACCGAAACGCCGGAAATCGAAGGCGCGACCTTCGTTTGTCTCGACCCGGAAGGCGAGTTTTTGCCCCAACTGCTCGCCGATTTGCACCGCCGCCGCCTCGGTTCGGTGCTCGTGGAAGGCGGTGCGGCCACGCTCAAAAGTTTCCTCGAAAGCGGCCTCTGGGACGAAATCCGGCTGTTTCGCAGCCCCGTGAGCCTGGGCATGGGCATCGCCGCGCCGCGTCCGAAGGGGCGGCTGGTGAGCCGGGAAGATGTGGTGGGGGATGAATTCCTTTTTTTTGTGAACGGCTGATTTGGCTTTGGGGAACCGGCTTGGCGGGCCACCTACGCCGACCGGAGCCTACGCGGTGCGAGTCGACGCTACCCATTCCAGATTTCCCACGACCGCTCGGCCTGCAATTCGAGCATCCGGTAGCCGTTGTGGGTGGCCGCGCCGCGTGTTGCGCCTTCGCGCAGGAAACGCGTCTGGGCCGGGTTGTACACCAGGTCGTAAAGCAAGTGCCGGTCGGTCAGAAAAGCATACGGTACGTCGGGGCTGGCCTCCACATCCGGGTAGGTGCCAAGGGGCGTGGTGTTGACGAGCAGGTGGTGGGTTTCGAGCACCTCCGGCGAGAGGTCGGCGTAGGTCAAATCGCCCTTCTCCGCGTCGCGGGACACGATTTTGTAGAAAATACCCAACTCGCGCAGGGCGGCTTCCACGGCTTTGGCCGCCCCCCCGTAGCCCAGAATCAGGGCCCGTTCGGGTCGGTTTTTTTGAAACGCCTCCCAGTCTTCGAGCGCTTTCCGGAAGCCGTACAGGTCGGAGTTGAAGCCCCGCAGCGTGCCGTCGGGCTGGCGGCGCACCACGTTGACGGCCCCGACTTTCTCCGCCGATTCATCGAGCGAACCGAGGTACGGAAAAAAAGCCTGCTTGTGCGGAATCGTGACATTCAGCCCCACCAACTCGGGGTGTTCGGCCCAGAGCGCGGGAAAGTCCGCCGGGTCAGGCAGTTCGAAGAGTTCGTAGTGGCAGTCGGCCAACCTTTCGCGGGCGAATTTTTCCGAAAAATATTTTTTGGAAAACGAATGACTCAGCGGGTAGCCGACGAGGCCGTAGAGGAGCATTTTTCAGTTCACAGTTGGTAGTTCACAGTTTACAGGTACACAATTCATCGGCATTTTCTGTGAACTGAGTTACGCTGTCGCTTTCTTCAAAAACTTCCGCTTCACCACCTGCCAGACCATCGGGAGGACCGACAGGCCGATGATGCCGAAGACGACGAGTTCAAAGTTGTTCTGCACCACGGGCAGGTTGCCGAAAAAGTAGCCCAGCAGCGTGATGCTCACCACCCACACGATCGCCCCAATCACGCAAAACCGGATGTACCGCCCGTAGTCCATGCTGCCGGCCCCCGCCACGAAGGGCGCGATGGTGCGCACGATGGGGATAAACCGGGCGATGATGACCGTCCGTCCGCCGTATTTGGCGTAGAATTTCTCGGTTTCGCTGATGTACTCGCGCTTGAAAAACAGGATGCGCTCCCGCATTTTGATCCGGTTTCCGAGGGTCTTCCCGACAAAATAATTGACGTTGTCGCCCAGCAGCGCCGCTACGATGAGCAGCGGAATGATGACGGCCACGCTCAGGTCGTTGGTTTCGCGGGCGGCCAATGCCCCGGCGGCGAAGAGCAGCGAATCGCCCGGCAGCAGGGGCATCACGATGAGGCCCGTTTCGGTGAACACGATCAGAAACAGAATCGCGTACAGCAGGACGCCGTACTCGTTGGCCCACGCGTCGAGGTACCGGTCGAGGTGGAGGAGAAAGTCGAGAAGACCGTGGATGAGTTCCATGTGATGAAGTTAAGGAGTGAGTGGTCAGGAGTGAGGAGAAAAAATACCTGCTTTCCTCCTCGCTCCTGACTACTCACTCCTGAGTTAGAAAATGCGAAAACGTATCCCCCCGCAGCCCGAGGCGGATGGTTTCGACGGAGATGACCTCCTCGGGGGCGATGTTGCCGAGGTTGACGTTGGCCCCGCAGAGTTTCACGAACCACACCTGCTGGCTTTTCTGGGGAGCTTCCCAGATGATGTGCTCGGCATCGACCTCGGTCAGAATTTCTTCCACCAGCCCCTGCCGCACCTCGCCGCTGGCCCGGAACAGGCCCACGTTGCCGCCCTCGCGGGCTTCGCCGATCACCTTCCAGGCTCCGGCCTGCAACTCGGCCTTGATGAGCCGGATCCACTTGTAGGGTGGGATAATTTTGGCCTCATCCTTTGAACCTACCTCCGACAACACCGTCACCTGCTCGGCCAGTTGGCGGATGTACTCGCACTTCTCGTCCTGCGGCATGTCGAGCGAGCCGTCGGACACCTCGGCGTACTCCAGGCCGTACTCGTCGAGCAGGCGGCGGTAGGCGTCGAACTGGTTGCGGACGATGAAGGCTTCAAACAGCGTGCCGCCGAAGTACACGGGTACGCCTGCTTCTTTGTAGATCGCCAGTTTTTCACGGAGGCGGGGCGTGACGAACGAGGTAGCCCAGCCCAGTTTGACCAAATCGGTGTAGTCGGCGGCGACGGAGAGGAAATCCTCGGTTTGGCGGAGGCTCAGGCCCTTGTCCATCACCATCGTCAGGCCCAGTTGCCGGGGCTTGACCGTCCGCTCCGGGATTTGCGTCAGCGTGTAGTTCATTCAGGAGAGAAGGTAGTGGATGAAGCACAAAAACGCGCAAAAGTAAGGAAGGGCCGGGGAACGCCCAACCGCCGCGGCCTAGACATTCCCAACAGGCTGATTTTCAATAACTAAAAAATTTTTTCGATGAACACTTGATTTTTACTAAACAGTGTTCACTAAATTTACATCGTTTTAAAACGAAACACCTTTCAACATGGGCGTGACCGAGCGTAAGGAGCGGGAGAAGCAGGAACTGCGGCAGCGGATTCTGGAAGCGGCGAAGGAAGTCTTCATCGAAGACGGCTACGACAAGGCCTCCATCCGGGCCATTGCCGAGCGGGTGGAGTACAGTCCGGCGACGATTTACCTGCATTTCAGGGACAAGGACGAACTGTTCTACGCCGTCCACGAACTGGGTTTCGCCAAAATGTTTGAGCGGATGCAGGAACTGGTCGGCATTGAGCACCCGATGCAGCGCCTGCACCGGATGGGCGAAATTTACCTCGACTTCGCCGTCGAAAACCCCGAACTCTACGATTTGATGTTCATTTCGCGGGCACCGATGGCGGCCATTCACAAAAAATACGACGCGGGTTGGGACTGCGGGCACCGCAATTTCACGCTGCTTCAGGACCTCATCCGCGCCTGCATGGAAGGCGGGCACATGGCCGTTACCGACCTCAACGTGGCCACGATGGCCATCTGGTCGTACGTCCACGGGCTGGCGTCGCTTTTCATCCGCGACCGGTTCAAAGTTTCCGACGAATTTCAGAACGCCCCCGAAACCATGCGTCATGCCCTCGACCTGATGGTAGACCGCCTGAAGCGATGAAATCAGAACGATTCAGCGAAGCTAAAACCAACCCCGCCCTCGAATTTTTTCAGGCCAACGTCGGCCAGCGAATGGGCCAGCGCAGCCCCTCGCCGTCCGGTCGGTGGCTCGACGGCACGCTGCTGGCTGCCGAACCCGGCTCGCTGACGGTGCAGTTCACCGTGCGCGAGGAGATGTGCAACCCCGCCCGCATCCTGCAAGGCGGCATCGCCGCCACGATGCTGGACGATTTGATGGGCATGACCGTGTTTTCGCTGGGCCTCGACGTGTTTTTCACCAGCGTCAACCTGAACGTGGATTTTCTGTACGCCGCCCCGCTGGGCGCGACGGTCACGGCGAAATCGGAAATCATCCGGCAGGGCAAGAAAATCATTCACGCCGAGTGCCGCCTGACCGATGAAGCCGGTCGGCTGGTGGCCAAAGCGACTTCCAACCTGGTGGCGACGAGCCAGTCGGTTGGGCGTTGAAACGAACCGATTCGCTTTTGAATCAGTTGAAATTCAGTAAATTAACCAATCAGAACTCATGAACCTTGTCGCCATTTTTAAAACCCTGCGGCTGTCGCGGCCGCCCCTTTCTATCAATCCCTATGAAACGAACCGTCTTTGTTCTCCTGCTGGCGGTCACTGTCTGCCATCCGCTCCTGGCCCAGACCGGCCCGCTCGACGCCTACGTCCGCGAGGGACTGAGCGCCAACCTGACGCTGAAGCAGCAGCAGTTTAACCTGCAAAAAGCACTGCTCAGCCTCGACGAGGCCAAAACGCTCTTCCGACCCAGCGTGGGTTTCGGAGCCAGCTACACCACCGCCCAGGGCGGTCGGCGCATCGAGTTTCCGGTCGGCGATTTGCTGAATCCGGTATACCGCACACTCAACCAGCTCACCCAGAGCGACCGGTTCCCGACCATCGAGAACGTCAACGAGCAATTTTTTCCGAGAAACTTCTACGACGCCCGTTTCCGCATCACCCAGCCGCTGGTCAACGCCGAAATCGCCTTTGCCCGGCGCATCCGGCAGGAGCAGATTTCCCTCCAACAGGCCGAACTGAACGTGTACAGGCGGGAACTGGTGAAAGACGTGAAGGTGGCGTATTTCCAGTTTCTGAAAGCCACCGAAGCCGTGCGCGTGTACCAAAATGCCCGCAATCTGCTCCTCGAAAGCCAGCGGGTAAACCAGGCGCTGGTCAACAACCAGATGGCCAACCCGACGGTGCTGCTCCGCTCGCGCAACGAACTGGGCAAGAACGACGCCGACATCGCCCAGGCCGAAAACAACCGGAAAAACGCCGCCGCCTACTTCAACTTTCTGCTCAACCGCGACCTCGACGCCGCCGTGACCGTGGATTCGAGCTACCGCCGATTGCTGCTCGACGAAATCCCGACCGGCTCGCGCGAAGAACTCGACAAACTCCGCGCCGCCACCCGGCTCGGCCAAACGCTCCTGGCCCAGAACCAGGCTTTTCGCCGCCCCAAGCTCGGTGCCCAACTCGACCTCGGCTCCCAAGGCTTCGACTTCAAGTTCAACGACCGCACCCGCTACGCCCTCCTCGGCATTTCGCTCGACATCCCGATTTACGCCGGGGGCCGCAAACTCCTCCGGATTAAGCAAACCGAAACCGACCTCGCCCAACTCCAGGCCCAGACCGAGCAGGTCGGCGACCAGTTGAACCTGCAAGCCTTCACCGCCGACAACGCCCTGCAATCGGCCCGGCAAGTGTACGGTAGCCGTCAGTTGCAAACCGAAACCGCCACCCGCTACCACCGCGACCTGCTGCGCCGCTACAAAGAAGGCCAGGCCACGTTCATTGAACTCCTCGACGCCCAAACTCAAATCACCACCGCCCAGGAAAGCGAAGTCATCGCCCTCTACGACGTGTGGATTCGGCAGGCGGAGTTGGAGCGGGCGCGGGCGGGGTACGTGTTCAATGAAAAATGAAAAAGAAAGAATTAACTCCTCTGCGCGCTCTGCATAACCCTTTGCGTCTCTGCGGTTAAGTCCGTTTCAGCAACTCTTTTCCCTTGAAATCATGAAAACCGAACGCTACGCCTTTCTCGTCCTGCTCGCCGGGGCCGTGTCCCTCGCCGGTTGCGGCGGGGCCAGCGAGGCGAAAAAAGTACAAACCCTCGCCGAGGAAGTCATCCCCGTGCGGCTCGTGTCTGTGGGCCGCGAAAGCAGCGCCGAACCGGTGAAAGCCTCCGGCCTGGTGGCTTCCGAGACTGAAGCCCGGCTGTCGTTCAAGACGGGGGGCATCATCCAAAAAATTTACGTGAAGGAAGGCGACGCTGTGCGCCGGGGCCAACTGCTGGCCGTCTTGAATTTAACCGAAATCAACGCCCAGGTGCAGCAGGCCACCGAAGCCGTCGGCAAGGCCGAGCGGGATTTGGGCCGGGTGAAAAACCTCTACCGCGACAGCGTCGCGACCCTTGAACAGGTGCAGAACCTGACCACCGCCCTCAACGTGGCCACCAACAACCTCGACATCGCGAAATACAACCGGGGTTTTTCGGAAATCCGCGCCACGACCAACGGTGTCGTGATGAAAAAGCTGATGAACGAGGGCGAACTGGCCTCGCCGGGGGCGGGTGTGCTGCTCCTCTCGGCCACCGACCGCCGGGATTGGGTCGTCAAAGTCGGTATTTCCGACAAAGACTGGGTGCGGGTGAAGGAAGGCAATCGCGCCGAAGTGCGCCTCGACGCCTACCCGAACCAGACGTTTCCGGCCACCGTCAGCAACCTCTCGGTGGGGGCCGACGCCGCCTCAGGCATGTACCTGGCCGAACTGAAACTCGCCGCCGCCCCACCCAAACTGGCCACGGGCATTTTTGCCAACGCCCTGATTTTTCCGACCGTGAAAAGCAGCCTGACGGCGATTCCGGTGGACGCGCTCATCGAAGGCTCCGACCGCGACGCCTTCGTGTACGTGGCCGAAGGCAACCAGGCCCGCCGCCACGCCGTGAAAGTAGCCTACCTCAACGCCGACAAAGCTTTCCTGCAAAGCGGCCTCGACGGTGTGAGCGAAGTGATTACCGACGGGTCGGCGTATTTGACGGAGGGGGCAAAAATCCGGATAGTGACCAGTGACCAAGTGACAAGTGCCAAGTAACCGATTCTGAAACGGGCCAGGACGTGGTTGGTCTGCACTCACCACTTACCACTTGTCACTTGCCACTTACCACTCTGAAGTCATGAACCTTTCCGAATTCTCCGTCAAAAACTACCAGTTCACCCTCGTGGTGTTTCTGGCGGCCTTGTCGCTGGGGATTTTCTCCCTCTTCAACATGCCCCGGGGCGAAGACCCCAACTACGCGGCCCCGCAGTTCCTGCTCATTTTCGTGTACCCCGGCACCAACCCCCAGGACATGGAGCAGCTCGTGGCCGACCCCGCCGAGCGCAAATTTTCCGAACTCGACAACGTCAAGCGCATCCGCACCGACAGCTACGACGGCCTCGTGACCCTGCGCCTGGAGTACAAGTACGACGAAGACCCGGAAGAAAAATACCAGGAGGTCGTGCGTGAAGTGGCCAGCCTCCGCACCGAACTGCCCGCCGAGGTGCAGGACATCCGCATTCAGAAACTCATCCCCTCCGACGTCAACATTTACCAGTGGGCCATCGTCAGCGAAAACGCCTCGTACAACGCCCTGCGCCGCAAGGCCGAGGATTTTGAAGAAGAACTGGAAAAAGTCAAATCGCTGAAAAACGTGACCAGTTGGGGCTACCCGGCTCCCCGCGTCAACGTGCGGCTGAATTTGGAAAAACTCGCCGCCGACCGCATCCCCGTCAACGCCGTGCTGGGGGCGATTCAGAGCGAAAACGTGAACATCCCCGGCGGCTCGGTGGCCGTGGGGGCCAAGAAATTCAACGTCAAAACTTCCGGCGACTACGCCTCGGTGGACGAAATCCGGAACACCATCGTCTTCACCAACGGCGCTAAAATCGTGCTGCTCAAGGACGTGGCCGACGTGGCCCTGGGTTACGACGAGGAAAAACACCTCACTCGCCTCAACGGCCACCGCGCCGTGCTCGTGACGGTGAGTTTGAAGGACAACGAAAACATCATCAAAACCCGCTCCGCCGTCGAACCCGTCGAAGCCGCCTTTCGCCAAACGCTGCCTCCAACCATGGACCTGGTGCGCGCCTTTGACCAACCCACCAGCGTGGACCGCCGCCTGGCCCGCTTCGGCAAAGACTTCGCCATCGCCATCCTGCTCGTGCTCGTCACGCTGCTGCCCCTTGGAGGGCGGGCCTCGCTGGTGGTGATGATTTCGATTCCGCTCTCGCTGGCCATCGGCCTGACGGCCCTCAACGCCCTCGGCTACACCATCAACCAGCTCAGCATCGTCGGGATGATCGTGGCCCTGGGCATTCTGGTGGACGACAGCATCGTGGTCGTCGAAAACATCGAGCGGTTTTTGCGCAACGGCTTTTCCCGCCGCGAGGCGGCCATCCAGGCCACCCGGCAAATCGGCCTCGCCGTGGTGGGGTGTACGGTGCTGCTCGTGTTTGCCTTCCTGCCGCTGGCGTTTTTGCCCGAACAGGCCGGGGCCTTCATCCGCAGCCTGCCCATGGCCGTGATTACCACCGTGCTGGCGTCGATGGTGGTCGCCTTGACGGTCGTGCCGTTTTTGTCGAGCGTGATTTTGGCGAAACACGAAAACCCCGAGGGCAACGCGATTCTCCGCGGCATGAAGCGGATTATTTCGGGCAGCTACGGCCGGGCGCTCAACTGGGCCTTGCGGCACCCCGTGGCCATGTTGCTCGTGGCGCTGGTCATTTTCGTCGGGTCGCTGGCGCTGATTCCGGCGGTGGGGTTCAGCGTGTTTCCCCGTTCCGAAAAACCCATGTTTTTGGTCAACGTCGAAACGCCCGTCGGCACCAACCTTGCCGCCACCGGGCGCGTAGTCCGGCACGTGGAGGACGTGCTCCGCCACACCCGCGACCTCAAAAACTTCACCACCAACGTGGGCCGGGGCAACCCCCGGATTTTTTACAACGAAATCCCGCGCAACGAAGCCGAAAACTACGCCCAGTTTTTCGTCCAGACCGTCGACATGGGCACCGACGAAAAAGCGGCCCTGATTGATGAATTGCGCGAGAAACTCAGCGGCTACCCCGGCGCGAAAATCGAGGTGAAAAACTTCGAGCAAGGTCCGCCGCTCGAAGCCCCGCTGGCCTACCGGATTTACGGCGAAAACCTCGACACGCTCCGCGCCGTGGCCGGTCGGATTGAAAACCTCCTGGCCAAAACCGAGGGCACGATGTACGTGGACAATCCCTTGAAGGTGCAGCCCACCGACCTCCACGTGGTGCTCAACAAGGAAAAAGCCGGGCTGGTGGGCGTGCCCGTGGCCGAGGTGGACCGCCTCGTGCGCCTCGGCATCGCGGGCCTCAACGTGGGCACCTACCGCGACGACGACGGCGACGACCACGCCATCAACGTGTCCGTCGCCCGCGAAGGCCGCACCACCGATTACGACGTGTTCTCGAAAATCTTCGTCAACAACGTCCAGGGCGCGGCCCTGCCCCTCACCCAACTCGCCGACGTGCGCTTTGAAAGCTCGCCCAACCAGATTCGCCACTACGACAAGGCCCGGTACGTGACCGTCTCGGCCTTCGTCCGGACGGGCTACAACGTGCAAAAAGTCAACGAGGGTTTCGAGAAAAAGCTGGCCGAATTTCCCTTCCCGAAGGGCTTCCGCTACGAAGTGGGGGGCGAGAAGCAAAGTTCGCAGGAAAGTTTCGGGGGCATCGGCACGGTGGTGATCATCGCCGTGTTCGGCTTCCTGGGCGTGCTGATTCTGGAATTCGGTTCGTTCCGCAGCACGCTCATCGTGCTCTCGGTGATTCCGCTGGGCGTGGTTGGGGGGATTCTGGCCTTGTTCTTCGCCGGGGAAACGCTCTCGTTCGTGGCTACCATCGGCTTCATCGCCCTCGTGGGCATTGAGGTGAAAAACTCGCTGCTGCTCGTCGATTTCACCAACCAACTGCGGGCGCAGGGCCTGAGCCTCGAAGCCGCCATCCGCGAGGCGGGCGAAATCCGCTTCGTGCCCATCGTGCTCACCTCGCTGACGGCCATCGGGGGCCTCATCCCCCTCGTGGTCGAGTACTCCGACCTGTACTCGCCCCTGGCGCTGGTGCTGATTGGCGGCATCGTGTCGTCCACGCTGCTCTCGCGGCTGGTCACGCCGGTGATGTACAAACTGCTGCCGCCGAAGGTGCAGGCCGAGGAGGCCGTGGTGCGGGAGGCGGAGTTGGTGGCGTGATAACCTCAGCCCCCGAAACTCGGGCGAGAATGCAGGTTTTTTGTGGTGAACCAGGTTGCACTAGTTCACCACAAAACGTTCAACGACTCCGTTGCCGACTCCCAAACCACCGACGCTTCCCGTCCCGCGCCCTCTCGGACGAAGCCGGTTTTTCCGAGAACGCCTTTTTCGTCGGCTCCGGCCGGGCCTGCTGCACGAAGGCCGCCGCCGTGGACGGGTACGGGTGGTCTTCCACGACGGGGATCGTCTTGGCGATGAGCTTGTTGATGTCTTTCAAAAACGGCCGCTCCTCCGTGTCGCAGAACGAAATGGCCACGCCGCTGAAACCCGCCCGGCCCGTCCGCCCAATGCGGTGCACGTAGGTTTCGGGCACGTTGGGCAACTCGAAGTTGATGACGTGCGAGAGTTCGTCGATGTCGATGCCCCGCGCGGCGATGTCGGTGGCGACCAGCACACGGGTGTCGCGGTTTTTGAAGTTGGTCAGGGCCCGCTGCCGGTGGTTCTGCGACTTGTTGCCGTGGATGGCCTCGGCCTTCACGCCCGCCTTCACCAGGTCTTTCGTGATTTTGTCGGCTCCGTGCTTGGTGCGCGTGAACACCAGCGCCGACTGGATGGCCTTGTCTTTGAGCAGGTGGATCAGGAGGGATTTCTTGTCGGGCTTCTCCACGAAATACACCGACTGGTCGATGGCGTCCACGGTCGAGGAAACGGGCGTGACCTCCACCTTCGCGGGGTTGGTCAGAATCGTGTCGGCCAGTTTCTGGATTTCGGGGGGCATCGTGGCCGAGAAAAACAGGCTCTGGCGCTTCAGCGGCAGCTTGGCGATGACCTTTTTCACGTCGTGGATGAAGCCCATGTCGAGCATGCGGTCGGCTTCGTCGAGCACGAAGTACTCGATGCCGTCGAGGCGGACGTACCCCTGACCCATCAGGTCGAGCAACCGGCCCGGCGTGGCGGTGAGGATGTCGATGCCCGCCCGGAGGGCGTCGGTCTGGGGTTTCTGGCCCACGCCGCCAAAAATCACCGCGTGCCGCAGGCCCGTGTGCCGACCGTAGGCGGCGAGGCTCTCGTCAATCTGGATGGCCAGTTCGCGGGTGGGGGTCAGGATGAGGGCCTTGATTCGGTGCGGGCCGCGCTCAGCGTGAGCCTGGTGCATCAATTGCAGGATGGGAATCGAAAAGGCGGCGGTTTTGCCGGTGCCTGTCTGGGCGCAGCCGAGGAGGTCGCGACCCTGGAGTACGACCGGGATGGCCTGTTCCTGAATCGGCGTGGGGGTTTCGTAACCCTCGGTTTTCAGCGCCTTCAGGATGGGTTCGATGAGGTTGAGTTGGGAAAATGTCATGAAGAAGAAACGGTCACCCTGAGCTCGTCGAAGGGTTTACAGGGGGTTGAAGCTTAATTGCCACACGCCCTTCGACAAGCTCAGGGTGACAGCCGAATTGGATCGTTACGTTTACACTTTCTTGGCCGGGTTGCCGAACACCGTCCCGTGGGCGGGTACGTTTTCGACCACCACCGACCCGGCCCCCACGCGGGCGCCCTTGCCCACTGTCACGCCCGCCACGAGTACAGCTCCCGCGCCGATGAAGGCGTGTTCGCCCAGTTTCGCGCCGGGTCCGACGACCGCCCCCGCCCCCACCTGCACGTAGTCGGCGAGCGTGGCCTGGGTGTCGATCACGGCCCGGGCGTGGATCAGGCAGTGGCTGCCGACGACGGCATCGGGGTTGACCACCACCCCCGCCCCGAGGAGGTTGCCGTGGCCGAGGCTCGCCGTGGCGCTGACCGTCGCCGTGTCGTGGACGGCGTTGACGGGCATCGTCTTGCGGGTTTCGGTGAGCATATCGACCAGGTCTTCGCGGGTGGCGGAGTCGTCGGCGGCCACGAAGGCCTCGCACTTTTTGCCGACGAGTTTGGTGTAGCCTTCGTCGTCGGGGCTACCGAGCACGGGCACGCTGGCGATTTCGGTGCCGTGTAGGTCTTTGTTTTCATCGAGAAACCCGTACACGACGACGTTGTTGCGGGTGAAAATATCGAGGGCGACGCGGCCCAGACTGCCCGCGCCAAAAATGAGAACCGGATTTTCCATGCGTATTAAAAAAATGAACCGCAAAGACGCCAGGAGCTGACGCCAGGAACGCAAAGCAAAAAACGCTCTGCGGCCTTTGCGTAAATCTCTGCGTCGTTGCGGTTAACCTGCTTTCGCTAACCGCAAAGGTACGGAACTGGTTTCATTCTCGCCGAAACGTGCCGTTTTCGACCCGACCGACTACTTGCCCCGACCCGTTTTTTAACACGAAATCCGCCTTGCCACCCAGTTTTAGCGGACCTTCGACGGGTTCGAGAATCAATCCGCTCGCGTCAACTTCCTCCAGCCCGAAAAACGTGGACAAATCGCCCAAATCCTCGACCGTACCGCGCACGTACCATTTCTCGGGGCGGTTGAAAAGCGGCGTTTCGAGGCGGTTCACGCCCACGTCGTAGGTGATTTTTTCGCTGTTCATCACGACCGTCGCGTTGCGGAGGAGCAGGTCGAAAATGGCGCGGGCGTTTTCGGGCAGTTGTTCGTACCGCTCCGTCGAAACGGCGGCGTAGCGCCCGGTGGCGATGGCGTCGAGGGCGGTGAGCAGTGTAGAGAAGGTGAGGCGGCGGGTGTGCTGTTTTTCGGGGTCGTTGGGGAAAATGCCCGACTCGATGAGCACCAGCGAGGTGCCCCACTTCTGGATGTTGTCGCCGAAGGCCCTCGGTTCGTACTCGATGCCCCAGCGGCCCAGCTTGCCCGGAATCAAGTCGTCCAATTCGGTACACATCAGCGCAATCAACCGCATGGCCCGCTCCCGGACGGGGTTCACGCCGAGGGTTTCGTCGTAGGCCGGGGCCAGGAACGAAAGCGTCGACGGTTCGCGCGTCCAGCCCGCCGAGTAGCGGTTGACGGGGTCGTGGAGGTTGAATCCCACGAGCGGCTTCAACGTCTGCTGCAACTGCTTCAGCAACCGGCCTTCGGGGGTTTGCAGCCGCCGGGCGTCGCGGTTCATGTCGATGCCGAGGGCCGTCTGGCGCTTCCAGGCTTCGGCCCCGTCGGGATTGAGCATGGGCACGAAATGCAGCGTGCAGCGGTCAAGGAGGCGGCTGCGGACTTCGTCAAAGCCATCACCTTTCGCCGAAAAAAACCGGAACACGTCGAACAGCGCCATCGTGGCCGTCGGCTCGTCGCCGTGCATCTGCGACCAGAGGAGCACCGGCACCGGCCCCCGCCCGATGCTGATTTTGAAAATAGGCCGGTTTTGCGTGGAACGGCCGATTTCTTCGACTTGAAAAATTGGATTTTGCTTCAGCCCGTCGAGCAAGGGCAGCAGGTCGGCGGGGCGAAAGCGGCGGTCGGACAGGGCGGCTTCACGGAACCGGGCGTGGGCGTCGAACGCCCGCCGCGTTAGCGATTGGGCCGGGGCAGTGGTGGAAAGTACCATTAAAACAAACAGCAGGGGCGTTTTCATGGAAAAAGGCTGGGCGAAATTAGACGCTTTTTCCCAACCAAAGCCCCCCGAACGTGGCCGCAATGCACCCCGTCACGTTGAACAAAATGTTGAGCAGGGCCGCCCAGGGGCGCTGGTCGAGGAGCAGCAGAACGTTGTCGTTGGCGAAGGTTGAAAACGTGCTGAAGCCCCCGCAGAACCCCACGGCCACCAGCGCCCGGAGGTTCGGAGTCGTCAGGTCTTTCGCTTCGACCAATCCGATAAAAAAACCCAGCACGAGGCTGGCAACGACGTTGACGCTGAGTGTACCGACGGGAAAATCGGCCCAACCACGTTCCTGAATGGTTTTTCCCAGAAAAAACCGCGTCAGGCTGCCGAGGCCCCCGCCGAGGAAAATGAGGAGAAGTTGGTTCATGGTGCGAGTGCGTCGTGCCACGCTGTGACGTGGCACGACTTGGATTCCAAACTGCGTTCAACCCCGCGTCAGCAATTCAATCACCGCCCGGTGCTGCGGAAACTCCGCCAGCAGCGCCGCCCGGTCGGCCAATTCAAAATCCTGAAAATCGAACCCCGGTGCCACCGTGCACCCCACCAGCGCGTAGCCGTCGGGGCGAACGGGTTTAGCTCCAAACCACCGCCCGGCGGGTACCACCGCCTGAAACACTTCGTCCGCCTCGGGGTTTTGGCCGAGGCGGATGGTTTCCAAATCCCCGTTTTCCGAAAGTACGAAGACGTCGAGCGGATTGCCGGCGTAAAAATGCCAGAGTTCGTCGGCCTCAATCCGGTGCAGGGCCGAAACGTGGTGGCCTTCGAGCAAAAAATAAATGGCCGTCGAAAACGAGCGCGACCCCGCAAACCGCCCCGGCAACGCCCCGGCGGGAATCGCCTCGGACGAGCGGTAGGTTTCGGCGAAGTACCCGCCTTCGGGGTGGGGCTGCATCCGCAGGCGCTTGACCCAGTACGCGGCGGGTTTAATCACAACTAGCATGCAAGGTGGGGTTTGCCGCGAAAGTAGCGATCTTCGCAGGAAGAAATTCCCGAAATTTTCAGCGGGCCGTGCAACGCGCCTTCAACAAGGTTCGTCTTTGCGGCACAAACCGGCGATAGGCCACGGTCGTTCGGCACAGTTCAGAAGGCGGTGGTGGCAACCGCCCGAAACAGTCCCTTTGCTTGGAAACAACGGTGTACACGGACCGACACGTGCTGCTGGTGGAGGCTTGCCGACGGGGCGAGCGCAAGGCCCAGTACGAGCTGTACCGGCTTTACTCAAAAGCCATGTACAACGTGTGCTACCGCATTCTCAACCACCCCGCCGAAGCTGAAGACGTGCTCCAGGAGGCGTTTCTGGACGCGTTTCAGCACCTGAACGACTTCCGCCAGACGAGTACATTCGGGGCGTGGCTGAAGCAGATCGTGGTCAACCGCGCCATCAACCACCTGCGCCAGCGGCGGGTGCAGTTCGTGGACGTGGAGGAGGCCGAGTGCGTGGGCGATGCGGAGCCGGTGGACGAGTCGGACCTGGAATACGACGTGACCACCGTGCGCCGGGGCATCGAAAGCCTGCCCGACGGCTTCCGGACGGTGCTGAGTTTGTACCTCCTCGAAGGCTACGACCACGAGGAAATCGCCGGGATTCTCGGCATCAGCGAGTCGACGTCGCGCTCGCAGTTTTTACGGGCGAAAAAACGCCTGCTGGAGATTTTGAAACGGAGCATGTAACACCTGAACACCGGGCAAGGAATGAATAAACCCTTACTTTTTCGTTCTTCATTCCTTGTTCCTTGTTCGTCATTCAGGAAACGATGATGAAAAAGGATCGCCTCGAACGCTTCATTCGCGACAACCGCGAGGCCTTCGACGCCCACGAACCTGCCGGCGACCTCTGGGCGCGGCTGGAGCAGCGCCTCGGGCCGGAAGCACCGCACAACGGGCACGTGGTTTCGTTTGAGCCGAAAACGTTGCCGAAGTGGAACAATGTGTTCCGGCGCAACCCCTGGGTGTGGCGCAGCGCGGCCAGCCTGCTGCTGGTGCTCGGTGTGCTGGGTGCCTGGTGGGTAAACACTACCCCGGCGGCCCGCCCGAACGCCGAAACCGTGATGGCCCAGATCGACCCCCAGGCTGCGCAGGCTACGTTTCGCTACGCTTCGATGATCGAAACGAAACGTCAGGAAATCAAACGCTTCGCCCAGACCGACCCCGAACTGTACCGCGATTTTTCGGCGGAAATTGAAGAACTGGACCGCGATTACCAGCGCCTGAAGGCCGAATTGCCCCAGACGCCCAATCAGGAAGAGTTGCTCAAAGCGATGATCACCAACCTGCAAAGCCAGTTGGACATCCTGAACCGGCAACTCAGCATCATTCAGCGTGTGAACCAAGCCAAACAACGCCATGAACCGACGATTTAACGAAACCTCCCGGCTGCTGGCCGTGCTGTTTCTGACCGGCATGACCGGGTTCGTCGCCCGCGCCAACGACCCGGATGAGCCAGCCGAGGCGTACGAGCCTTGTTTTCTGGAAAAAAAGCGGGTCATCACCAAAACCTATTCGGTGACCCAGAAGGAGCGCCTGTACGTGTCGAACCAGTTCGGCGAAGTGCGCGTGCGGCTGTGGGACAGGCCCGAAGTGCGGGCTGACATCGTCATCACGGCCTACGGGGCGGACGACGAGGAGGTGCAGGATTTGCTGGAAAAAGTGGAGATTGAGGACGAGCGCCAGGGTGACCAGATTCGGCTTACCACCAAATGCGAGGCCAAAACCAACGCCGCTTTCAACGGCCGGGTCTGGGCGTGGGCCGACTGGAGAACCAAAAAATCGGATACCCCTGCCCCGCCAACACCGCCCTCTCCGCCCGAACAGCGCGGCGTGAAGATTCACTACCTGCTGTCGATGCCCCGCTACACCGCGCTCGAAATCAAGGCCCGCTTCAGCAACACGTTCATTCCTGAATTCAACGCCCCGCTCACGGTGCGGAGCAATTACGGCACCGTGACGGCGGGCCAACTTCGGGGGCATCACAACGACATCCGGGTGGTGTATGGTCAGGCCGTCATCAAAGCCCTGGAGAAAGGCAAACTGGCCATTGAGCATTCCAAACTCATGCTCGAGAAAGCAGCCGAACTCGAACTCGACAACAAACACGGCAACCTGCGCATCGGCGAGGTGGGCAAACTCGTGGCCGACCTCTCGTATTCGACTGGGCAAATCGAAGCCCTGAGCGAATCGGCCCGGATGCAGCTCCGGTACCTCGGCAACTTTCGGCTGCCCAACCTACCGGCCAGCGTGAAGTGGGTTGAGATCAACTCGCAGTGCTCCGACCTGCGCCTGCCGATGCCCCCGGACGCCAACCTCGATTTCAACGTGACGGTCAGCTACGCCGACTTCCGCGCTCCCGGTGAACGGGTGATTTTTACCAAAAAAGACGAGGGCGACGATCCAAACGGCAAGCCGCAGTTCCGCAAAACGTACGTCGGCAAAGTAGGCAAAGGCGGCGGCACGGTCAAGATCACGTCGAGCTACGGAACGGTGAAGTTTGTGGAATGACCTCGTGGCCTTTCTTTTCAAACCAGCCTCCTGCCCGAAAGCAGGAGGCTTTTTTACACCCGTTCGGTTTCGTTGCGGGCAATCAGCCGCGGGTCCAGCACGAACGGCTCCACCTTCAGAATCTGCACCTGCCCGATGCGGTCGTGGCGGGGGTTGAGCAGGTAGTTGAACGTGTGCGCCACCACTGCCGAGGGCACCCGCAGCGCCACCGAGCGATTTTCCTCAATCCACCTCCGGGCAATGTCGTGGAGCGCGGCGGGCGGCTGGGGGTCGTTCCAGCCGTCGGGCAGGCTGGCTGGGTGGACCTCCTGCACGTCGTCTTCGTCGAGGGCCAGCGTGAAGAGTTCGATGGGTTTGGCCTCTTCGGGGTGGCAGTCGAAATGCACGAGCAGTTCGAGCAGGGCCAGTTCAATGGTGCTGCTGGCGTAGAGCACGGGTACGCCGTCGGGGTTCCAGCGGCCCCCGTCGAGGCAATTTTCTTCGAGGAAAATGTAATGCGGAGGTTGTTCCCTCTCCGGTTGCAGACGGAAAATGGTCAGCATGAGACGCGGCGTTTTCGGGGTACGTTGGGGAAGCTCCACCCCGCGCCCGGTCCTTCAGGCGTCGCCGATGCGCAGGTAAGCCACTTCCACGGGGAGATCGGACAAAAGTTGTTCCGTGCGCTCGGGCCGGGCGTCGGTCAGAAACACCTGCCCGAAGGTGCCGTCGGCCATCATGGCGACGAGTTTCTGGATGCGGCGCTCGTCGAGTTTGTCGAAAATGTCGTCGAGGAGCAGCAGGGGCTGGAAGCCTTTTTCTTCGGTGAGCAACTCGAACTGGGCCAGTTTCAGCGCCACCACGAAGCTTTTCTGCTGGCCCTGGGAGCCAAATTTGCGGAGCGGAAAGCCGTTGATTTCAAACTCAAAATCATCCCGGTGCGCCCCGCGCGTGGTGCGCTGGGCGGCTACGTCGCGCTGGCGGGTTTGCCGGAATTCCCGCGCAAACTCCTCGCTGCCCACTTCGGATTCGTAACCAATGTCCACGGCTTCGCGGCTTTCGCTGAGGTTACCGTAATGCTTCTGAAAAACGGGCAGAAACCGGCCCATGAAGTCCTGGCGGAAGGCGTGCAATTCAATCGCCCGTTCCACGAGCGGTTCGCTGTACACGTCGAGGAGGTCTTCGTCGAGGTAATGCCGTTCGGCGAATTGCCGCAACAGGCTGTTGCGCTGCTGGAGGAGTTGGTTGTAGTGCAGGAGGGCCGTCAGGTAATCGGGGTTCAACTGCGAAAGCACGCCGTCGAAAAACTTACGACGCTCGTCGGAACCTTCCCGCACGAGGTCGGTGTCATTGGGCGCGGCGAGCACCACCGGAAACCGCCCGATGTGTTCGCTGAGGCGTTCGTAGGGCTTTTTGTCGTGCAACACCGCCTTCCGCTGCCCCCGCTGGAGGCTGACGGTGATTTGAACCGATTTGGAATTTCCGAACACAGCGGTTGGCGTCTCCAGCATGGGCTGATCTTCGTGCACCGACAGGCTGTGCAATTCAGCAATCTGTCCCTCTAATTCCTCCATCTGCACACCGGTATCGCCCACACGGAAGATCCCGTCGATGAGCATAAACTCCGTGTCGTGGCGGATGGAGTTGGCGTCCTGGCTGGTGAAGGCGCTTTTCGTTAGGGAAAGAACGTAAATCGCGTCGAGCAGGTTGGTTTTACCGCTGCCGTTGGGGCCGATCAGGCAATTAACGCGGGAGGAAAACCGGAACTGGGCCGAATCGTACGACTTGAACTGCGTCAGGCTGATTCTTTCTAAGTGCATCGTTGCGCTTCGGCGATTTGGTGGTACTTTCGCGTTCCGAAAACCAGAACCCCCACCGGCAGGTTTGGTTCAGATGGAACGGGTTTTTGCCCATTTTCCATTCCCCATTTTCCATTCTTCCTTCGCAAAATGGCAGCCGTCGAAGAACAACCCGTCGCGACTAAGACGAATTATTCCAAAGAAACGTACCTCTACTGGTACGAGTCCATGCAATTGCAGCGCAAGTTTGAGGAAAAATGCGCCCAGTTGTACGGCCAGCAGAAAATCCGGGGTTTCCTGCACCTCTACATCGGCCAAGAAGCCTGCTCTTCGGGCGCGAAAACCGCCCTCCGCGAAGGCGACAAGTACATCACCGCCTACCGCGACCACGGATGGCCCCTGGCCCTGGGCACCTCACCCAACGCCGTCATGGCCGAACTGATGGCCAAGCAGACCGGTGCCTCGAAGGGCAAGGGCGGCTCGATGCACATTTTCGACAAGGAAGTGGGCTTCATGGGCGGTCACGGCATCGTGGGCGCGCAGATTCCTCTGGGTGCGGGCATCGCGTTCGCCGAGAAATACAACAAAACCGGCAACGTCTGCATGTGCATGTTCGGCGACGGGGCCGTGCGGCAGGGGGCCCTCCACGAGGCCTTCAACATGGCCATGCTGTGGAAATTGCCCGTGATTTTTGTCGTGGAAAACAACGGCTACGCGATGGGTACGTCGGTGGCGCGGACGTCCAACGTGACCGAACTCTACACCATCGGTGAAAGCTACGACATGCCCTCCGAGCCGGTGGACGCCATGAGCGTCGAGGCCGTGCACGAGGCCGTCAGCCGGGCCGCCGAGCGCGCCCGCGCCGGGGAGGGACCCACCTACCTCGAATTCCGTACCTACCGCTACCGGGGCCACTCCATGTCGGACCCGATGAAGTACCGCACCAAGGAAGAACTGGAGCAGTACCGCGAGCGCGACCCGATTGAAAAAGTGCGGGCAACGATTCTCGAAAATGGCCTGGCCACTGAGGAAGACCTCGCCGCCATCGATGCCAAAATCAAGCAGCAGGTGGACGAGAGTGTGAAGGTTGGCGAAGAATCGCCTTACCCCCCCACCGAGGAAGCTTACAAGGACGTGTACGTGCAGACGGATTATCCATTCCTGATGGAATAAGCCTGTTCCAACTTTCGGGAAGTTTCAGAACTTCCCGAAAGTTTTTGACGCGAAGCCCGCAGCCCCCGGCTGCGGGCTTTTCGTTGCGCAATCCCCTGAAAACTTTGGACGTTTCGTTTCGGCGAGAACGAACAACCCTTAACTTTGCACCTCAAATTTTGAAAATCAGCAATGGCTAAGAAAAACTCGGGCCTGGAGTTTCTGGAATCGTCGGAAGGGTTGGCGGGTGAACTGGGAAAGGCCCAGACCTTTTTTGAGCGGAACCGTAAAATCCTGCTGGGCGCGCTGGTGGCCCTTGTGGCCGTCGCGGCGGGCGTCGTGGGCTGGAAATACTACACTTCCCAGCAAAACGAAGAAGCCCAGGAAGCTCTGTTCCCCTCGGTGTACGAATGGGAGAGCGATTCGCTGAAAAAAGCCCTTAACGGCAACGGGGCTACGCCCGGCCTGGTCGCCATCGCCGACGAGTACGGGGCCACCAAAGCCGGCAACCTCGCCGCGCTCTACGCCGGTACAGCCTACCTCAAGCAGGGCAAGTACGATGAGGCCATCGAGTACCTCAAGAAATTCAGCAGCAGCGACCTGCTCGTGCAGGCCCGGGCCTACGCCCTCCTCGGCGATGCGTACAGCGAGAAAAAGCAGTTTGACGACGCCATCGATGCCTACAAAAAAGCCGCCGACTACAAGCCCAACAAGTATTTCACACCGGGCTACCTCATGAAGCTGGCCGCCGCCCAGGAAGCCGCCAATCAGCCCAAAGACGCCCTCGACACCTACACGCAGATTGCGGAGAAATACCCCGAATCCGCCGAGTACGTGTCGGCCAAGAAATACCAGGCGAAGTTGCAGGCAAGCGTCCAGGAATAAATTTTCAACGATACAGCACTGAAAATGAGGGACAATGCCTGCGGGGGTTGTCCCTTTTTTCTTGAAAAACGCGTAGCACCGACATTCTTGTCGGTGTCATTCCAGCGAAACAATGGCTTCCACCCTTAAAAACCTCAGCGATTTCCGCACCACCGACCTGCCCGACGTGAGCAACAAGCGCTTCGCCATCGTCGTGGCCGAATGGAACGAACAGGTGACGGGCGCGCTGCTGCAAGGTGCCTACGACACGCTGCTGAAGTACGGCGCAATGCCCGAAAGCGTGCTCGTGCAGTGGGTGCCGGGCAGCTACGAACTGAGCTTCGGCGCGCAACTTGCCGCCCAACAGCCCGACATCGACGCCGTGATCTGCCTCGGTTGCGTGATTCAAGGCGAAACGAAGCACAACGACTACATCAACCACGCCGTGGCCCAAGGGCTGACGAACGTGGCGCTGAAATACAACAAACCCGTGATTTTCGGCGTACTGACGCCCAACACCCTGGAGCAGGCCCTCGACCGGGCGGGCGGTCCCCACGGCAACAAAGGCGACGAGGCGGCGATGACGGCGATTAAGATGCTGGGGGTGAAATTTGGGAGTGAGATTCCGTTTTGAGTCATGCCCAAAATCGCCGTTTTCCGCAATTTGGTGTTCTTTCTGTACGCCTACGATTTGTCGGAACGGTTGCATCTGCACGTTGCTAACAACAAAACCGGTCGCAGCAAGTCGGCGAAAATTTGGTTGGATACAGCGGAAGTTTTTGAGGCCGGTTCGTTAACGGCCAAAGAACTCAAGCAAGCCCAAGCCGTCGTCGAAGCCAACCGGCAGGCCCTTTTGGAGCAAATTGAACACTTCGCGAGAGGCGAAAAAGTAGAATTGTTGAACCTCAACCTCTGAATCGTCATGAAAAATCCGGAGGGTTTTCAAGGCATTCACCCGGTCATCGACAAGGTGAGTTTTGCGTTCAAAAACAGAATCGCGGTGTACCTGCGCGACGGGCGGGTGCTGCTCGCTCCATTGCAAAATTTCCCCTCCATCGAACGGCTCACGCCCAACCAGCGCCGTAAGCTGACCATCGTTGATGACCAGTTGCTCTTGTTTCAAGACTGCGACGAGGTTTTTCACTTGGAGCAATTTCTCGGCAAAGAGCAGCAGTATTCGTACCGCGTAAACTAACCTTCTTTCTCCCAACCCATGCAAGTCTGGAAATTCGGCGGAACCTCGGTGGGCAAGCCCGAGCGGATGCACTCGATTCGACAACTCATTACGGCCGACGCGGGCCGCAAAATCGTCGTGCTGTCGGCGCTTTCGGGCACGACCAACGCACTGCTCTCGATGGGCGAAAGCGCCAAAGCGGGCAACGACGCCGAACTGGCCGAAAAAATCGCCGCCCTCCGCGCTCACTACGACGCCTTCCTGCCCGAACTCTACGCGACGCCCGAAGGACTGGCCAAAGGCCGCCACATCGTGGAAAGCGAGTTTTCGTTCATCCAATCGGTGACGGGCATCCGGCCGTTCACGTTGAAGCAGGAAAAAGAACTCGTGGCCGAGGGCGAACTGCTTTCGACCCAAATGTTCGCCGCCTACCTCGAAGAACAGGGCGAAAGTGCTGTGCTGCTGCCCGCGCTAGAGTTCATGCGCATCGACGCCGACGGGGAGCCGGTGCTCAGTTTCACCGAAGAGGCCCTCGGCGACATGCTCCGCCAGCACGCCGACAAGCAACTCATCATCACCCAGGGCTTCATCTGCCGCAACCCCCGGGGCGAGGTGGACAACCTCAAGCGGGGCGGCTCCGACTACACGGCCTCGCTCATCGGCGGGGCCATCCGGGCGGAAGAAATCCAGATCTGGACCGACATCGACGGGATGCACAACAACGACCCGCGCATCGTCCGGAAAACCTTCCCCATCCGCCAACTGACCTTCGAGGAAGCGGCGGAACTGGCCTACTTCGGCGCGAAAATCCTGCACCCGAGCACCATCACGCCCGCCAAGCTGCGCAACGTGCCGGTGCGCCTGAAAAACACGATGGAACCGCAGGCCTACGGCACGCTCATCGCCAACCAGACCACCGACCGCGACATCAAGGCCATCGCCGCCAAAGACGGCATCACGGCGATTTACATCCACTCCACCCGGATGCTCAACGCCCACGGCTTCCTGCGGCGGGTGTTCGAGATTTTCGAGAAGTACAAAACGCCGGTGGACATGATCACCACCTCGGAAGTGTCGGTGTCGGTGACCATTGACAACCCCGAACGACTGGAGGAAATCAGCGCCGAACTGAAGCAAATCGCCGACCTCGAAGAGCACGACTACGACCAGACCATCGTCTGCATCGTGGGCAATTTCTCCGCCGACAAGGAAGGCATCGCCCTGAAGGTGCTCGACGCCATGAAGCACATCCCCATCCGGATGATTTCGTACGGGGCCTCGGAGCACAACATTTCGCTGCTCATCCACGCCAAGCACAAAGCCGAAGCCCTTAACGCCCTCAACGAGCGCCTGTTTTACTACGAGGACGCGATGAAGGGGATTTTTACGGCGCCGTAACTGCGTGACTTGTGAAATACGACTTGTCCGGTGAAGAAGGCGAAGTCCTGCCCAACCTCCTCGGCTTAACCCGAGTTGAGGAGGTCGCGGAGGCGGAGTTTGAAGGATTTCTACGGGCGGAAATCCTTCTTTCTCAATCGCTGACCGGGCGAACCCGGTTTACGTTGAAGCACATCTGCGAGATTCACCGGCTTGCGTTAGGGCATTTGTATTCGTTTGCTGGAAAACCCCGGCGGGTCAACCTTTCAAAAGGAGGTTTCGCGTTCCCGTCGGCTCAGTTCCTCAGCCAATCGCTGGAGGATTTTCAGCGAAGCATCCTGGATAAATTGCCCGACAGTTACCCGGAAATTGAAGTGCTGATTCGGGACATCGCCGTCGTCCACGCCGAACTTTTATTCATCCACCCCTTTCGGGAAGGCAATGGCCGAACAGCCCGCGTTCTGGCGGGCCTGATGGCTCGGAAGCAAGGATTTGAAGGATTGAATTTGGAAGCGATGGCCAACGCGAACTTCGCGGAGTACGTCCGGGCCGTTCAACGGGCGGCGGGGCAGGACTACAGCCCGATGATTGAATTCATCCGTTCCGTTTTTCCAATTCCGCCTCCACCTTCCGGAGGATTTCCATCGCCCGCTCCTCCGAAATCGTAATGTTTTCCATTCGGAACGACGCAATCATGCCCTTAGCAATCTGCACCCGTTGCCTGCGGGCTTCTGCGGTCGATTTTTGCACCTTTGTTTTCATTCTCTAAAAATAAGCAGCCTCCGCAACACCTGCTAATTTTCCATGCTCCAACTCCCCTTCATCCGCGAAAACCGCGACCTGACTCTCGCCGGGTTGCGCAAGAAATACGTACCTAACCCCGAAGCGGCGGTGGACAACCTCCTGGCCCTCGACCAGCGCCGCCGCGAAATCCAGGCCGACCTCGACGCCACGCTGGCCCGTCAGAACGCCCTCGCCCGCGAAATCGGTGGGTTGATGAAAAGCGGCAAACGCGAGGAAGCCGAAGAGGCCAAGGCCGAAACCGCCAGCTTGAAAACCCGCTCGAAGGAGTTGGAAGAAACCCTCCAAACCGCCGAAAGCGAGTTGCAGGCCCTGCTCGTCACCCTGCCCAACCTGCCCCACGCCAGCGTGCCCGAAGGCCGCACGCCGGAGGAAAACGTGGAGGTTTTTGCCTGGGGAGAGAAGCCAACATTGGCCGAAAACGCCCTGCCGCACTGGGAACTGATCAAGAAAGCGGGCATCATCGATTTCGAACTCGGCAACAAAATCACCGGCGCGGGTTTCCCGGTGTACCGGGGCAAGGGTGCCCGGATCCAGCGGGCGCTGATCAACTTTTTCCTCGACGAAGCCCTCGCCGCCGGATACCTCGAAATTCAGCCGCCGATTCTCATCAACGAAGCCTCGGGCTTCGGCACGGGGCAGTTGCCCGACAAAGAAGGGCAGATGTACGAGGCCACAGCGGATAAACTTTTCCTGATTCCCACCGCCGAGGTGCCCATCACGAACATTTACCGCGACGTGATTCTGACCGAAGCGGATTTACCGGTGAAAAACGTGGGCTACACACCCTGCTTCCGCCGCGAGGCCGGGAGTTGGGGGGCGCACGTGCGGGGGCTGAACCGCCTGCACCAGTTCGACAAGGTGGAAATCGTACAAATCCGCAAGCCGGAGGAATCGTACGCCGCGCTGGACGAGATGCTCGAACACGTAAAGGGACTGCTGCAAAAACTCGAACTGCCCTTCCGCATCCTGCGGCTCTGCGGGGGCGACATGAGCTTCACCTCGGCCCTGACCTACGATTTCGAGGTCTGGTCGGGGGCGCAGCAGCGGTGGCTGGAGTGCAGTTCGGTGTCGAATTTCGAGACCTACCAGGCCAACCGGCTCAAACTGCGGTACAAATCGGAGGGCAAAACCCAGCTTCTCCACACCCTCAACGGCTCGGCCCTGGCCCTGCCGCGCATCCTGGCGGCGCTGCTCGAAAACAACCAGACGCCCGAAGGCATCCGCATCCCGAAGGTGCTGGTGCCGTACTGCGGGTTCGAGACGATTTGAGTTTTTTTGAAAGATTTTTCAAAATTTTTTTACAAAAAAGAAACGAGACGGGCTGACCTACGCGGTCAGCCCGTCTCGTTTCAAACTGGGGTTATCAACAATTACTTGAGGTTATCCACCGATTTTTGGTCGAAAACAGGGAGTTATCCACATTCAGTCTTCTGCCTTCTCCTTCCCGTCGGCCATCCGTACAATTTTCGGCAAAAAACGGGCCAGCACCTCGACTAACTCGGTCTGCGCGGCCATGACGGTTTCGATGTTTTTGTACACCATCGGGGCCTCGTCCAAATCCCCGCCGATGAGTTGTACGCCCGCCGCGTCAATGGCCGCCCGCACGGCTTTTTTGTCGAGGGTGCGGAAGGCCTGGCTCCGCGACATCACCCGCCCGGCTCCGTGCGAGGCGGAGTTGAGGGCCACCGGGTCGCCCTTGCCCCGCACCACGTAGCCGGGTAAGGTCATCGAGCCGGGGATAATGCCCAAATCCCGCGGCCCGGCGGGCGTCGCGCCCTTGCGGTGGACGACGACCTCGGTGCCGTCGGCCAGCTTTTCTTTCCAGGCAAAATTGTGGTGATTTTCAACCAGCGCCACGCGGGGCCGCCCCAACGCCTTCGCGATTTTGTCGTGAATTTCGTGGTGGTTGGCCGAGGCGTAATCGCCCGCGAGGTTCATCGCAATCCAGTACTCCTGCCCTTCCTCCGAATCGAGGTTCAGCCAGGCCAGGTGCTGGGCTTCCTTCGGCAACCGCGTTTTCTGCATTGCCACCTTCGAGTAGTGCGCCGCGATGCCCCCGCCGAAGCCCCGTGAGCCGGAGTGTGAGAGCAGGGCGAGGTATTTTCCGGGCGGCACGTCAAACCCCGAGGACTCGGGGTCGTCGCTGAACACCTCCAGTTCGCCCCATTCCACGAAGTGATTGCCGGTGCCGGAGGTGCCGAGTTGGCGGTAGGCTTTGTCGCGCAGGTCCCGGATGGGCTTGGTGGCCCGCCACTCGGAGCGGTCGAACAGGCTGTCGTCAAAACGCCGGTTCGACTCGGAGCCGATGCCGAAAAACGTGTTTTCGGTCAAGGCTTTTTTCAGCAGTTTCCCTTCGTTCTGGATCACCGAAGCGGGTAAATCAAACACCGAGAGGCACATCCGGCAGGCGATGTCGACGCCCACGGCGTAGGGAATCACCGCGTTGGCGTCGGTGGCGAGCACCCCGCCGATGGGCAGGCCGTAGCCCTGGTGGGCGTCGGGCATGAGCGCCCCGGCTGCCGCGACGGGCAGGCGCATGGCGGTTTCCATCTGGGCCAGCGCCCCGGCTTCGATGTGCTCGCGGCCGTAAATCCGGTACGGCAGGCTTTTTTCCCGCAGCTCAAAATCCACCTCGGCCTGGTTGGCCCGCTTGGGGAGTTCGAACGTCGGCTGCTTGGCAGCGTCCTCGGCCAGTCGGCGGCGGGCTTCGTCGCTGGGCTGGAGCGGGCGGCCCGCGTCGGCCAGACCCTGCACGAAGCGGGCGAGGTTGGTGAGTTTGTTTTTGGAAAACGTGAATTTTTTCGGGTTGGCGAGCAGTTGGGCGAAGAGCGTGAGGACTTTTTCCTTGGAATAAACTTCGTTGGAAATCAGTCCGTTGCCCACGCGGGTGAACTGGGCCAGGGCCTCGGGGGTGCTGACGCCGAGGGCGGCGAGGTCGTTGGGTTCGAGGAGGGGTTCCATTCGTTGGATAAAAAACTGCTTCGGTAAAAAACCAAGCCAATCGGGGCGGAGTTAACGGGCCTACCACACGGCGGATTATCAACCCGCCCCACAACACGCTCAAAAAATGCCACTTTCCAACAAAATCGCCCTCGTCGCCGGGGGCGCGGGGGGCGTGGGCGAGGGCATCGTCCGCGCTCTGCTTAAGGCCAATGCGGTGGTCATCGTGCCGTCGCGGAGCGAAACCAAATTCACCCGCCTGCGCACCTACCTGGCCGATGTGCCCACGGGCAAGCTCGTCACGGTGGCCGGAAACCTTTCGACCGAGGAAGGCGCGGATGCCGTGCGGGACCTGGTGCGAAAAAGCTACGGTGCCCTGGACCTCGTGGTGGCCTCGCTGGGCGGCTGGTGGCAGGGACTGTCGCTGACCGAACTCGACCTGAAAACCTGGAACACACTGATTACCAACAACCTGACCAGCCATTTTCTGGCCATCAACCGCTTCGTGCCGCTGCTGCGCCCCGAAACGGGCGTGTACGTCCATGTCAACGGTTTTTCGGCGGAGCAGGCCTACCCCAACGCCGCCCCCGTGGCGGCGAGCGCCGCTGCCCAGAAATCGCTCGTGGCGAGCCTGGCTGCTGAACTCGAACCGACGGACCTTCGCGTGTACGAACTCGTCCTCGGCCCGGTGAAAACCCGCGACCGCCTCCGGCACGGCTGGGGCAAGCCCGACTGGTACGCTCCCGAAGAAATCGGCGAGTACATCGTGCGTCTGTTCACCGGTACCGACGAAACGCTGGTGCATCGGTTGCTGTCGAAGACGGATGAGTAGGTTGGGTTTAGCATTCAGGGTTTAGGGTTGTCTTTTACTCTAAACGCTAGACCCTAAACTCTGAACACGAATTTCTACCTTCGCCCCCATGAAAAGTCTGTGCGTCTTCTGCGGGTCCAGTTTCGGGCACCGCGAACTGTTTCGGGAAACCGCTGCCGAACTGGGCCGACGGCTGGGGAAAAACGGCATTCGCCTGATTTACGGCGGCGGCAACGTGGGTCTGATGGGCGTGGTGGCCAACGCCGCACTAGCCCACGGCGGCGAGGTGACGGGCGTGATTCCGCAGTTTCTGAAAGACTGGGAAGTGGCCCACCTCGACGTAACCGAACTCATCGTCACCCAGACCATGCACGAGCGGAAAGCCCTGATGGCCGAACGCGCCGACGGTTTCGTGGCCCTGCCCGGTGGCTTCGGCACGCTCGACGAATTGTTTGAAATCCTGACCTGGAAACAACTCCGCCTTCACGCCAAGCCCATCGTGCTGCTCAACGTGGGCGGTTTCTTCGACCCGCTCATTACGATGGTGGACAAGATGGTGGCCGAAGGCTACGTCAGCATCCAGAACCGCCAGTTGCTCCACGTCGCCGCCACCCTCGACGACGTTTTCGGCCTCCTCGCCCACCGCTCCGTCAGTGCCGAAGCGACGTGGGTGGACGCATCGAAAGTTTAAAAAAGTTTACAGTTCTCAGTTATGCTCCCTTCTTAACTGGAAACTGTGGGCTGAAAACTGTAACCTGTTCCTCATGCCCTTCTGGCTTGTTTTGTTGTTCGCCGTCGTCATCGGCATGTCGCTGCCCGTGCAGGCGGGGCTGAATGCCCAGCTCGCTCGGGCGGCCGGTCACCCGGTCTGGTCGGCGCTGATTTCGTTTGGCATCGGTACCGTCAGCCTGATTACCTACGTGCTGGTGATGCGGCTGCCCTCTGGCTCGCTGGCCAACCTGCGCGCCCTGCCCTGGTACGCCTGGCTGGGCGGGGTCATTGGGGCGGTGTACGTGCCGAGCGTGTTGCTGCTGCTGCCCCGGCTGGGGCTGGCGCTCAGCTTCAGCCTCATCATCGCCGGACAACTGTTCATCAGCCTGCTGCTCGATCACTTCGGCTGGCTGGGCCTGCCTATGCAGCCGGTTTCGGCGGGCCGGATTGTCGGGGCCCTCCTGCTCATCGCGGGCGTGGTGCTGATTCGGAAATTCTGAAAAAATCATTACCCGTTCACCCCCTGCCCCCTGAAGGGGGTTCTCCCGTCTCGAAGTTTCAGCAACGAGAACCCCCTTCAGGGGGCAGGGGGTGAACGGGTGCCAACTGCCAACTTCCTATGTCCCGCCCCCGCGAATTTGCCGAACCCGACGTGCTGCAAAAAGCCACCGAGGTTTTCTGGAAAAAAGGCTACCATGCCGCTTCCATGCAGGATTTGGTGGATGGCATGGGCATCAACCGCGCCAGCCTTTACGCTACCTTCGGCGACAAGCATCAGTTGTATATTCGCTGCCTGCAAACCTACCGCGACGCCCTGCACCAAGCGATGACCACCCTCACCGTCCGCCGCCGACCCGTGCGGGAGCGACTGAGCATATTGTTCAGATACCTCGTCAAGGAAGCTGTGCAGGATACCGACCGCAAGGGCTGTCTGCTGGCCAACGCTGCCCTCGAACGCGGCTCCGAAGACCCCGACACGCTCCGTGAAGTGCGGTTGCACCTCGATTTTACGGAAAGTCTGTTCCGGGCACTGCTTGATGAAGGCCAGCGCAGCGGCGAACTTTCCACCGACCGCCCCGTGGCCGACCTGGCTCGCTACCTGATGACCCTACTGGCCGGATTTCGCATGGTGGGGAAGGTGCTGCCCGACCGGGAAGCCCTCGAAAGTGCCCTCTCCCCGGCCCTCGACGCCCTGAGCACTCCCGAACCTTTTCGAGCATGACGGGTTTTCGGGGTAACGTCTCGCGCTTCATGCAAACGCTTGCTTTTTCCGAAACCAGCCCCATTTCGTTTGAAATTCACCCCATGTCCTGGGTAGAGCAGGAGCGGCAGGCCCGCAACGAGGCTCCGCACCGGCACGAATACTACGTGGTCATCGGCGTGACGGCGGGCACGGGGACCCACGACGTGGATTTCCAGCGGTACGACATCCAACCCGGCACGTGGTGGTTTCTATCGCCGGGGCAGGCCCACCACCTGGCGATGGACGGGCCGCACGAGGGATGGGTGTTGTCGTTCGGGGCGGATTTTTTCGGAGTTTCCGAAACCAGCCGGGAAGTATTGGTGAACAGCGGGCTTTTCAACAACCTACTGAACTTTAAGCCGTTTTCACTCCAAACCCCGGCGGCGGTCTGGCGGCTTGAAAGCCCCCTGCGGGCCATGCAGGAGGAATTCGAACGCCCCGAAGCCCCGCTCCACGCCGACCTGTTGCGGAGTTGGCTCGGGGTGTTCCTCGTCGAAGCCGCCCGGGCCTTCGCCCAACAACTCGACGGCCCGCAGGAAACTTCCCGCACGGTCTGCCTGGTGCGTCAGTTCCAGGATTTAATCGAGCGGGAGTACCAGCACCACCCCAAAGTGGCCGATTACGCCGCCAAACTGGGCATCACGCCCAGCCACCTCAACGACACGGTGAAAAAAGTGACCGGCCAGCCCGCCTCCGAGCACATCAAGCAGCGGATCATCGTCGAGGCCAAACGCCGGGCGTTTTACGGCCACGCCACGGCCAAGGAAATCGCCTACGCCCTCGGATTCGACGACGAGGCACACTTCTCCAAATACTTCAAAACCAACACCGGCCAGACGTTTTCAGCCTACCGGAAAACGCTCCAATCGCGCTACGCCTGAGCGAACCGCGATTTCGGCAAGTTTTTCCGTGATTTCTACCTGGGTCGGAATGTATGTATCTACATATATTTGCATCCGAATTCAACCAAACTTAAACCGAACGACATCATGGAAACCGCAGTAGCCACCCAGTGGACCATCGACACCGCCCACAGCGAAATGCAGTTCAAAGTCAAACACCTCGTCATCGCCACCGTGACGGGCCAGTTCAATGAGTTCAGCGGCGAGGTAGAAGCCAGCGAGGATTTTTCGGACGTGCAGGCCCGGTTCGAGGCGAAAATCGCCTCGATCAGCACGAACAACGAGATGCGCGACAACCACCTCAAAAGCGCCGATTTCTTCGCCGCCGACGAGCACCCCACGCTGACGTTCGTTTCGACGGGCGTGAGCCGCCGGAGCGACGACGAATTCACCCTTCACGGCGACCTCACCATCCGGGGCGTGACCAAACCCGTGGACCTGAAGGTAACGTACAACGGCACCATCCAGGACGCCTACGGGCAGACGAAGGCATCGTTTGAAGTGGAAGGCAAACTCAACCGCAAGGAATTCGGCCTGACGTGGAGCGCCGTGACCGAAGCGGGCGGGGCCGTCGTGAGCGACGAGGTGCGCCTGCTGGCCAACATTCAACTGCTGAAGCAGGGCTGATTTTCCCGGTCTTTCTTTTCAATCAAAAGCCGGGAAGTCCCGGCTTTTTTGTTTTTTCAACCATCGGTTCCGAAAACCATCTGCTTCCCGCGGGGTTAGGTGAGGTGGCGACGGTCAACCCAATCCCTTTTTTGCATGGAAACCAACCAATCTCCGACGGCTGTGCAGGGCCTCCACCACGTGACGGCCATCGCCGGCGATGCCCGACGCAACTTCGATTTTTACACGAAGGTGCTGGGGTTGCGGTTCGTGAAAAAAACCGTCAACTTCGACGACCCGCACACCTACCATTTTTACTTTGGTAACTACGCCGCCGAGCCAGGTACCATCCTGACGTTTTTCCCCTGGGGCGACGGCATCCAGGCCGGGCGGCGCGGCACGGGCCAGACCACCGAAACGGCCTTTTCCGTGCCCGAAGGCAGCCTTGATTTCTGGCTGAAACGCCTCGACGCGCACAACGTGACCTACAACAAACCCTCGCGGAAGTTCGGCGAGGACTACCTCACGCTCCTCGACCCCGACGGCCTGAAACTCGAACTGACCATCTCGGCCCGGGGCGACAGCCGCCAGCCAAACGCGACCGAAGAGGTTCCGGAAAACGTGGGTATTCGTGGCTTCCACGCCGTGACGCTCACCCTGGCCGACGTGCAGGCCACGGCCCGAGTGCTCACCGAACTGCTCGATTTCCAGATGCTCGAACACCAGGTGAACCGCTACCGATTCCTGAGCCGCAACACCACCACGGCGGCCATCGTCGATTTGGTCGAAGCGCCGGGCGAACGCCGGGGGCACGTGGCGGGCGGGTCGGTGCACCACGTGGCCTTCCGCGTGGCCAACGACGAGGTGCAGATGGCACTTCGTGAGAAAATCGCCGCGCAAGGCTACCAGATCACCGAGCAAATCGACCGGAATTACTTCCACAGCCTGTACTTCCGGGAGCCGGGCGGGGTGCTGTTTGAAATCGCCACCGACAACCCCGGCTTCACCGCCGATGAGTCGCTCAGCGGCCTGGGCCAGACCTTGAAACTGCCCCCGCAGTACGAGCGGCGGCGGGGGGAGATTGAGGCTGCACTGCCCGAATTGTAGGCGCAAACAAAAACGTCCGGCGGTCGAACCGCCGGACGTTTTTGTTTGCGCTGCCTCCCTCAGGCTCGCCCTGACAGGAACAGCATTTCCAACAAATCCCGCTTCGACTCCGCCGGGGCCTCACCACCCACCGGCAAGAGCGGGTGCAATCGGGTCGAAACCACCGGCCGACCCGTGGTTTCTTCAACCGAAAAATCGGCCGATTTCGCGTGAAAATCGCCGGACGAGGGCTGGAATTCCGACCCGAACACGGGCACCAGGGAGCAGATGCGGTACATAAATGAAAGGGATTGATTGTGCCACAAGTATAGAAATATACTTTGATACTTGTATCATAATCGGCGTAGTTTTTTGGTACAAACCGGCAGATTTATCCCATCCCTCGCGATTCTTCCCCAAAATGCCTATCTTCACGGTTTGTTTTTTCCGACCACATTCATGGCAGAAGCGACTTCCCAAGAACTGAATCATACCGCCAAATCCGCCACCGCCGAAGAGTCCATCGAAGTCTTCGGTGCCCGCGAGCACAACCTCAAAAACGTTGACCTGAGCATTCCCCGCAACAAACTCGTCGTCGTGACGGGCATCAGCGGGTCGGGCAAGTCGTCGCTGGCCTTCGACACGATTTACGCCGAGGGGCAGCGGCGGTACATGGAGAGCTTTTCGGCCTACGCCCGGGGCTTCATCGGCAACATGGAGCGGCCCGACGTGGACAAAATCAACGGCCTCAGCCCGGTGATTTCCATCGAGCAGAAAACCACCTCGAAAAACCCCCGCTCCACGGTCGGCACGGTCACCGAAATCTACGACTTCATGCGCTTGCTCTTCGCCCGCGCGGGCGAGGCGTTCAGCTACGTAACCGGCGAGCGCATGATTCAGTTGTCGCCCGACCAGATTGTGGACCGGATTCTGGAAGATTTCGCGGGGAAAAAAACCATCCTCCTCGCCCCCGCCGTGCGGGGCCGCAAGGGCCACTACCGCGAGCTGTTCGTGCAAATCGCCAAGCAGGGCTACACGAAGGTGCGCGTGGACGGGGTGATTCAGGACATCGTGCCCAAGATGCAGGTGGACCGCTTCAAAATCCACGACATCGAAATTGTGATTGACCGCCTCGTGCCCAGCCGCGACGACCGTTTCCGCCTCAGCCAGAGCGTCACGACGGCGCTCACTCAGGGCAAGGGCCTGATGATGCTCGTGGACGACAAGGACCAGCCCCGCTGGTTTTCGAAAAACCTGATGGACCCGGTTTCGGGCATCAGCTACGACGAACCCGCGCCGAACACGTTCTCGTTCAACTCCCCCTACGGCTGGTGCCCCACCTGCCAGGGCCTCGGCGTGGTGGAGGAAATCACGGAAGAATCGGTCATTCCCGACCGCAGCCTGAGCATCAGCCGGGGGGCCATCGCGCCCATCGGCGAGTACCGGGAGCTTTGGATTTTCAAGCAATTGGAAGTGCTGCTGAAGCCCTTCAAGGTCGGCCTGACCACGCCCATCGAGAAATTCCCCCCCGAGGCCATCGAACTGATGCTCTACGGCACCGACGAACCCGTGCCCGTGCCGAGCAAAAAGTACGAAGGCACCGAGTGGAACACGAAGTACGAAGGCATCGTCAACTTCCTCAAACGCCAGCAGGAATCGGGCAACGACAAGATTCAGGACTGGCTGAAGGATTTCATGGTCGTGAAAACCTGCCCCGAGTGCGAGGGTTCACGGCTGAAAAAAGAGGCGTTGTTTTTCAAAATTGGAGACAAAAACATCGCCGAACTGGCCCGGTTGGACATTTCGGAACTGGCCGCCTGGTTCACCAACCTCGAATCCCGCCTCAGCGAGCGGCAGAACCTCATCGCCCGCGAGGTGCTGAAGGAAATCCGCAAGCGCATCGGCTTTCTGCTCGGCATCGGGCTGGACTACCTCACGCTCAACCGGGCGCTGCGCACGCTCTCGGGCGGGGAAGCCCAGCGCATCCGCCTCGCCACGCAGATTGGCACCCAACTCGTGGGCGTGCTGTACATCATGGACGAGCCGAGCATCGGCCTCCACCAGCGCGACAACGTGAAGCTCATCGAATCGCTCAAAAACCTGCGCGATTTGGGCAACACCGTGCTCGTGGTGGAGCACGACAAGGACATGATGCTCGAATCGGACTACGTGGTGGACATCGGGCCGGGGGCCGGGCGGCACGGTGGGGCCATCGTGGGCCACGGCACGCCCGAAGAGTTTCTGAAAAACGAATCCACCACGGCGGGCTACCTGAGCGGGCGGCTCAGCATCGAAGTCCCCGCCGAGCGCCGCAAGGGCAACGGCAAAACGCTCAAAATCAGCGGTGCGACGGGCAATAACCTCAAGGCCGTGACGCTCAAATTGCCCCTCGGCACCATGATTTGCGTGACGGGCGTGAGCGGCAGCGGCAAAAGCACGCTGATTCACGACACGCTGTTCCCGATTCTGAACCAGCATTTTTTCCGCTCCAAACGCGAGCCGATGCCGTACAAAAGCGTGGAGGGGCTGAATTTTCTCGACAAAGTCATCGAGGTGGACCAGGCTCCGATTGGCCGCACGCCCCGTTCCAACCCGGCCACGTACACCGGCATGTTTTCGGACATCCGCACGCTGTTCGCCGAATTACCCGAGGCCAAAATCCGGGGCTACAAGGCGGGGCGGTTCTCGTTCAACGTGAAGGGTGGGCGCTGCGAATCGTGCGAGGGCGCGGGGATGAAAAAAATCGAGATGGAGTTCCTGCCCGACGTGTACGTGCCCTGCGAAACCTGCAAGGGCAAGCGCTTCAACCGCGAAACGCTGGAGGTGCGCTTTAAGGGCAAGTCCATCGCCGACGTGCTCGACATGACCGTGGAGCAGGCGGTGGAATTTTTCGAGAACCAGCCGAAAATCCTCCGTAAGGTGCAGACCCTCAACGAGGTAGGCCTGGGCTACATCACCCTCGGGCAGCAGGCCACGACGCTCTCGGGCGGCGAGGCCCAGCGGGTAAAACTGGCCGAAGAACTCTCCAAGCGCGACACCGGCCAGACGCTCTACATTCTCGACGAACCCACCACGGGCCTCCACTTCCAGGACATCGCCCACCTGCTGGCCGTGCTCCAAAAACTGGTGGACAAGGGCAACACCGTGCTCATCATCGAACACAACCTCGACGTGATTAAAGTGGCCGACTGGGTCATCGACCTCGGCCCCGAAGGCGGCACCAAAGGCGGCCAGCTCATCGCCGAAGGCACGCCGGAAAAAGTGGCGAAGGCGAAGGGGAGTTATACGGGGGTGTTTTTGCGGGGGGAGTTGAAGAATTGATTGAGCCTCCCCACGCGTCATTGCGAGGAGCGAGGTACGAGCGACGAAGCAATCCGCTGGCCGGTAGCCTTGAGGTAGTCGATGAAAGCTCTCTTGGTCTCCGGGAGGGGATTGCTTCGCTCCGGTGGTTGAAACCTCGCTTCGCTCGTTTCAACCACCTCCGCTCGCAATGACGGGGTGGGGAGGCGCGAATAGGACCCGATTAAAAGTAACCCTTTCCATGCAGTACGGGGGCACTGTGTACATTTTGACGAACAAAAACCGCACGACGCTGTACGTGGGCGTCACGTCGAATTTGGCGGCGCGGGTTCAGGAACACCGGGAGAAAAAATACCCGAACAGCTTCACGGCCCGCTACAACTTGAACTTCCTGATTTTTTACGAAAACTTTCTGCGCATCGAGGAAGCCATTGCTCGGGAGAAGCAGTTGAAGGGCGGTTCGCGGAGAAAGAAGGAAGACCTGATTGGCAACTTCAATCCACACTGGAGGGATTTGAGCGATGAGGTGCTGAGTTGGTGAAGTAAGTCCAAGGGCTCCTGCTCGTCCGCGTCTGTGACGCGGATGCACGGGATGAGCGCCTGCGACGCACGTTACAAACGCGGACGAGCAGGGGGCGAATACCGGTGAGGCTCTCGTAAAAAATGAGAATAAGCCGGTTGACGCTGCAAGTACGTTGGTTGACGCTGACAATTCGCGGGTTGATGGTGACAATAAGCAAGTTGACGCTGACAATTCACGAGTTTACGGTGACAATTCGTAAGTTGATTGAGATAATTTACGAGTTGACAGTGACAATTGATGAGTTGACGGCGAGAATACGCAGGTTGCTCGTGACAATACGCAGGTTGTTCGTGAGAATACACGGGTTGACCGTGAGAAGAAGCAGGTTGATTCACTGCCCCCCCTGCTCGCACCGATTTGCAATCGGTGCGAGCTGGAAAGGATTTAACCACAGAGGTCACGGAGTTAAAGCACAGAGTTCGGGGAGTTGTTCCTCTGCGTCCTCTGTGCTTTAACTCCGTGACCTCTGTGGTTAAAAACGCTCACTTCACCGCAAATTTTGCCTTCAATTCCTCCGAAAGCCCCGCTTTGGGCAAAATCACGGTCACCGTGTTGAGGGCGAAGTACGGCTCCGACACGTAGATGTAGCCCCGGAACGGTCCGGCGGCCTCGCCCCAGGAATTTTTGACGAGGTAAAACCGCTTGCCCGCCGGGCTGAGGGCCGTGCCGGTGAGTTGCATGAGGTGGTCGTCGGTGGTGACCTGGCTGTCGAAGAGTTGCTGGCGGAGTTCGGGCGTGGCGGGTTTTTCGGCCGCGTCCGGGTTGGAGGCGTCGCCTTTCTGAAGCGGTTCGAGGGCGTAGCCCCGGCGCTGGTTCCAGCCGGGATTGCTCACGTCGGCGTCCCACATGACGGTGTAGCCTTTTTCGAGGGAAGAGTTGACGGCGGCGAAGAGTTCGCTGAGCGGTACGTTGAGGTAGCTTCCGTTGGCCCAGTTGTCGGGGATTTCGACGATGAAGGGTTGGTAAAACGGGTGGTGCGTGTAACTGGTCAGGCTGACGTACTCGTCGGGGTTGAATCGGAGGATTTGCGCGGCGAAGTCTTTCGGCGTGTAGGTGGTGCCGTTGAAGTCGAACGTGGCGGGGGGCGTGCCCAGCGCGTCGTCCAGAATGCTCACGAAACCTTCCCGCCAGGCGGTCGGTACGGGGCGTTGCTTCAGGGTTTCGTCGAGGTACGCCCGCAGGTTTTTGACCAACTGGCTGTGGTCGTGGCCCCGCTGACCGGGTTTGAGGCCGGAGTACGCCGCCTCGGGCATGGCCCCGTAGGTCCGGATGGCGTGGAGCACGTCGTGGCCGAGGCCGCCTTCGTCGAACTGCGCCTTGCCCTGCCGCCGGACGTAGTTCTCGGCTTTTTCAAGGTAAATGTTCCGCACGGTGAACATTTCGGACAAATCCAACTCGCCGCCGTTCTTCCGCAGGCATTCCGATTCGAGCATGGCGGTGGTCGAAAAGCTCCAGCAGGTGCCCGTCACGCCCTGATTTTTCACCGCCGTGGCGGGCAGTTGCTTCGTGACGCGCAGGCCCATTTCGGGCGCTTGGGCCAGCAGGGAGTTGGCAGCAAGCAGTTGGCAGTTGGCAAAAATCAGGAGGGCGAGGAGGCGTTTGGTGCCGCCGAATCGAATCGAGTTCATGGTCGGAAACGGTCTGTTCTCGGAAAGTAGGAAAACGGCAGCCCAGGAGGGCGCAGCGTGGACGCAAAAAGGGCGGGTTATGAACCCGCCCCACAAGATTCTGAAACTTACTTCGCCACCTTTCGGGCCACGGCCAGCAGTTCGTCGGGGTTCTGGAGTCCCAGAACTTCCTTGATCACCTTGCCGTCGGCGTTCATGAAAAAGAGCGTCGGGTAGCCCTGGAGGGGGTACTTGTCGGCCAGGGCCGGGCCTTCGCCTTTTTCCATGTCGATCTTCACGCTGACGAATTTCTTGTTGAAAAATTCGCCCACTTTCTTGTCGGGAAACGTGCGCGCCTGCATCAGTTTGCAGGGGCCGCACCAGGAGGTGTAGGCATCGAGGAAAACAAGTTTGTTTTCTTTTTTGGCCTTGGCGAGGGCGTCTTTCCAGCGGCCTTCGAAAAACTGGATGCCGGGTTTACCCTCGTCTTTCGGGGCGGGTTTGTCGGTGGCAAACGCGGTGGAACCAAACGTGAGCGTCAGCAGGAGAAGCAGAAAGCGAAAACGAGTCATGGCGTTGAAAACGGGGGAATGTTCGGAATGCGTAACGCAAAGTTGGCGGTTTTCCGTTTCGGCTCAACGCCGGAAAGGACTGGTTTAACGATTTTTTTGACCCAACTTGGGCCTGCAAATCAATTTGGTAGCGTTGCCTGACCTTCTCACTTCAAAATCATTCCCGTGAAAACCCTCCTCATCACCGGTGCCTCGGCGGGCATCGGCCGGGCCACGGCCCGGTACTTCGCCCAGAACGGCTGGAACGTGGCGGCCACCATGCGCCGCCCCGAAGCCGAAACCGAACTGGGCCAACTGCCCAACGTCAACCTGTTCCGCCTCGACGTGACCGACGCGGCCAGCATCCAGCAGGCGATTGCCGACGCCCGCGCGGCCTTCGGGGGCATCGACGTGGTGGTCAACAACGCGGGCTACGGGGCCGTGGGCGTGTTCGAGGCCGCCACGCCGGAGCAGATTCGGCGGCAGTTTGATACCAACGTGTTTGGGGTCATGAACGTGATCCGCGAAATCCTGCCTCATTTCCGCGAAAAGCGTGACGGCACCATCATCAACGTGACCTCGATGGGCGGGCTGCTCACCTTCCCGATTTATAGCGTGTACCACGCCACGAAGTGGGCCGTCGAAGGGTTCTCCGAGTCGCTGCAATTCGAATTGAAGCCTTTCAACATCCGGGTGAAAACCATCGAGCCGGGGGCCATCAAGACCGAATTTTACGACCGCTCGCAGGATTTGTTTAAAAAAGAAGGGCTGACTGCCTACGACGACTACCAGCGCGTAACCTTCGCCAATTCGCAAAAGGAGGGCGAAAACGCGCCCGGCCCGGACGTGGTGGCGAAGAGGATTTTCCAGGCGGCCAACGACCGGAGCTTCCGCCTGCGCTACCCGGTGGGCAACCAGGCTCCCGTGCTGCTGGCCCTCCGGCGGCTGTTGCCAACGGGCTGGTTTACGGGGCTGGTGGGCGGGTACGTGGAGCGGGGGTTCAAACGATAAATTCCATTTTGGTTTCTAATGCAAACGCCTCCCCGGCCTGGAGAGGCGTTTGCATTAGAAAACACGGGCGGCTCTGGTGAGCCGCCCCACACTAAAAATCAGGCGTAGGAATTGAGCATCACCGGCATGACGAGCATCAGGATGTCTTCGCCTTTTTCCTGCTCGGAGGGCACCAGCAGGCCGGCACGGTTGGGGGCCGAGAGTTCGAGCGAGACCATCCGGCTGCTCAAATTGCCCAGCATTTCGATCAGAAACTTGGCGTTGAAGCCGATTTCCATCGGCTCGCCGCTGTAGTCGCAGGCCAGGCGCTCGTTGGCTTCGTTGGAGTAGTCGAGGTCTTCGGCAGAAATCTGGAGTTCGTCTTTCCCCAGCTTCAGGCGAATCTGGTGGGTGGTTTTGTTCGAGTAAATCGAAATGCGCCGCAGCGAACCGAGCAGTTCGAGGCGGTTGATCGTCATCACATTGGGGTTGTTGGTCGGGATGGCGTTCTCGTAATCCGGGAAGCGCTCGTCGATCAACCGGCAGATCATCCGGATGTTGCTGAACCCGAAAAACGCGTTCGACTTGCTGAAATCGGCCTTCACGGCGGTGTCGTCGTTGGGCAACGTGGACTTGAGCAGGTTCAACGCCTTGCGCGGGATGATCATCGATTCGCTGCTGCCCGTGGTCAAATCGTCGCGGCGGTAGCGGATCAGCCGGTGGCCGTCGGTAGCCACGAACGTGGCGTGGTCGCTGCTCAGTTGCACGAACATTCCCGTCATGGCGGGTCGCAGGTCGTCGGTCGAGGCGGCGAAAATCGTGTTGCCGATGGCCCGGCCCAGCACGTCGGCGGTCAGGTCCACGGTCAGGCTTTTGTTGACGGTCGGGACTTTTGGGAAATCAATCGGATTCTCGCCGGAGAGTTTGTAACGCCCGTTTTCGGAGATGATTTCGGCGGCAAAGGTATCGCCGTCGATCTTAAACGTAATCGGCTGTTCGGGCAACCCGCGGAGCGTGTCGAGCAGGAGCTTGGCGGGCACGGCGATGGCCCCCTTGTCGGCCGATTCCACCTCGATGTCGGTCATCATCACGGTTTGCAGGTCGGAGGCCGTGGCGGTGAGCGTATTGCGGTCGAGTTGGAACAGAAAGTTTTCCAGAATCGGCACAATCGGGTTGGTGGCCACCACGCCGTTGATGGCCGAAAGCTGCTTGAGCAGGGCCGATGAAGACACGACGAATTTCATGGGTATGGCGTTGAGCGTTAGCGAAGTTGCGGGTAGTTTCGAGCGGATGAAGGTAAATGGCGGGGGACAAAAATACAATTTCAACCGGAAAACGGCCCGGAAATTTTCAAACCTCCCGACCTTTACCCCGCAACCCACCTCGCCCCATGCTCAACCCCGCGACCCTGCGTTTTTTGACCGACCTGAAGGCCCACAACAGCAAGCCTTGGTTCGACGCCAACCGGCCGTTTTACGACGCCGCCCGAACCGATTTCCTGAACTTCGTCACGCAAGTCATCGCCGAACTGGGCCGCCTCGACCCCGCCATCGCCGAGGCGAACCTCCAGGCCAAAGCCTGCACCTTCCGCATCAACCGCGACATGCGGTTTTCGGCCGACAAATCGCCCTACAAAACCCACTTCGGGGCCTGGTTCAACGCGGGCGGCAAGCACACCAACACGGCGGGCTACTACCTGCACGCGGAGCCGGGTGGGGCGTTTGTGGCCGGGGGCCTGTACATGCCCGAGCCGAAGGTGCTCGCCGCCCTGCGCCAGGAAATCGACTACAACCTGCCCGCCTTCGAGGAACTTCTCAACCACCCCGATTTCCGGAGCCACTTCACCGGCCTGAGCCGCGAAGACGCCCTTCAGCGCCCGCCCAAAGGCTACGACGCCAGCAACCCGGCCATCGAGTACCTGAAGCTGAAAAGTTTCACCGCCTCGCACCCCCTGCCCGACCCGGTTCTCACCAAACCGGCCCTGCTCGACGAAGTGATGGGGGCGTTCCGGGGCCTGCAACCGTTGGTGCAATTCCTAAACGGCGCGCTCGACTGACGCAACCGGCACCCATTACCGGTCAAATCGCCACGTCGCGTGGTGGCCAAACCGGTTCAGTTCCTGGCTTTGCCGAAACCCTGCTTCCTGCGCCATGCGGGCGAGGGTCGAAGGCCGCTCGGGGTAATCCTGCCCGGTGATGTGCCCGATCACGGCCTCCATTTGGGGCGGGGTGAGGGCCGTCCAGGTGGACTGCACGCCGCGCACGTACCGTTGTAGGTACAGTTCGCGGGTTTCGTCTTCGTGCCGCACGGCGTCGGGCATGAGGAAAAAGCCACCCGGCTTCAGCACGCGGTGGGCGTGGTGGAAAAACGTCTGCTTGTCGGCTTGCAGCAGGTGGTGAATGGCGAACCCGGCGAAGACTACGTCGAAACTCGCCGACGGCGTTTGCTGGATGGCCTCGAACAAATCGCCCTGCCGAAATTCGACCTCAAAGCCCAGCGGATGCAGCCACTGCGCCGCCTCGAACAAGGCCGTTGTTGCTAAATCGACGCCCACGTACCGGCGCGGCGGGTGCTGGGCCAGCACGGGGGCGAAGGTTTTGGCGCTGCCGCAACCCAGGTCAAGCAGAGTGTACCGCCCCGCTTCGCACTGCCGCAGTTGGTCAAGCACGCTGGCGTAGATCTCCCGGTGGAACATGTAGTTGCGCTCCAGGGCGATGTCGTACACGCTCCAGGAAGCGTTGAAGAAGGTTTCGACGGTTTGGAGGTCCATGAGAAGGGCAGGTTTAGCGGTTGGAAGCGGCAAGGTAAACGCCCCCCCGGGAACGTACAACCACATGCTCCGTGAAATCGCCCCAGCCCGTTGTGGTTTCCCCGACCAGGCGGTGGATTTCCCTCGGCAAGAGGGTTCGTTCACCCGCCAGGGTGGGGAGTTCACACGTCAAGGTCGCTCTTTACCCCGTCAAGCATGCCATTTATCCCGGTAAGGGAAGCATCTATCTCGTCAAGCTTCCAATATTCCTCGCCAAGCTCACAAAAAATCTCGTCAAGATAGCAATATAGTTCACTAAGCTTCCAATATACCTCGTCAAGATAGCAATCTATCTCGCTAAGCTAACAATCTAATCACATAAGATTCCAATCTTCCTCGACAAGCTTCCGATGTAACCCGCCAAGCTCCCACTTTAACCCGATGCGAGTGCTCCAACGCGCACGCAGGCGGGTTTGACACTCAGCAGGATGCGCCTGTAATCCGGGAAGAATGGCATGGGAACGCTTGCCTGCGGTAGATTCTAAAGGAGTAGCCCGGTTAACATGGCCTTTTAGTCGTCTAAAACCGGTAGAGGCCGGGTTTTATGACGCGGACCGAAGGCTGATTGTACATCAACGCGGTCAATTTCTATACGGGCAAGAAGGGAGTTTATACTGGAAACTTAACTGGGCTACAATATGGAAAAAGCCAGAAACTAATCGGATTATCAGGTTTAAATAGAAGTGGTAACAGCAAAAAAAAGGGTGCGAGTTTGCAACCTTATCCTGTCCCATAACTTTTCTAATTTCGAGGAAAAACGCTTCGGGTCATGGACAGTCAAGCCTGGGGTGAGCAGGAGTTCCTGGGGGCTGCCGTTGAAGACCACCGCCAAGCCCGCAGCTTGGCCCGGATGGCTGCCCGCCTGCTGGAACACCCCGAACTTGCCTTCAGCAGCGCCTGCGGGACGGCCTTGCGCAAGGCCGCCTGGCGCATCTTTTCCCAAGAAGAGGTCGACGTGCAGTGGGGACACCAGCGGCAAACTGCTCGCCGCTGTCAAGACCAGCAAGGCCTCGTCCTCGTCAGCCAGGACACAACCGATTTGAACTTCGACACCCACACGGCCACCCAGGGGCTGGGCCACCTGGGCGGACGAGGACGCGGCGGCCAGGGCGTCGGCGGCGTGTGCGTGCATTCGGCCCTGGCCCTCAGCGAGCAAGGCGCGCCGCTGGGCCTGCTGGGGCAGCACATTTGGGCACCCAAGGCCCAGCACCGCACCTCTGCGGCGTTGAGTCGGCTCCCCCTGCAAGAAAAAGAGAGTGCCCGCTGGGTAGAGGCCCTCGACTGGGTGGGCCAGTACCTGGCCCAGGTGCCCCAGGTGCTGGTCATCGCCGACCGCGAAGCCGATTTTTACGAATACTTCGCCCACCCCCGCCCGGCGAATGTGAACCTGCTGGTACGGGTGCATCACCTGCACCGCAAGGTCTGTTGCCAGGGGCAGTTACTGCCCTTGGGCCAGGCGACGGTGCCCGAGGTGGCCCACACTTGGGTTACCGTCAGGGAGGGAGCCAAGAAGCGGTCGGTCGAGGTGCGGGTGCAGGCCGGGCCGCTGGAGTGCCCGCCTTCTCAGGGCCGCTGCGGCCCTAACCTGCCCCTGGGGTTGATTATCGCCCGGGCCGTGGAGGGTCCCCAACTGGAATGGTACCTGTTGACGACGCAGGCAGTGGAAACAGCCCAACAAGCCTGCCGGATGCTGGCCTACTACCGCCAGCGTTGGTGCATCGAGCGGTTGCACCTGATTTTGAAGAGCGGCTTGGGCGTCGAGCAGTTGCAGTTCGACACGCTGCTGAGGCTGAAGAACGCCATTCAGATGTACTCGGCGGTAGCCTGGCAATTGCTGTGGTTGAAGGAGTTAGCCGCCGAGGACCCTTCTCCGCCGGTGGAGGAATACTTTACTGCCGAGCAGGTCACGGTGCTGCAAGCCCAGGCCAGCAAACCCCTCAACACGGTGCGGCAAGCGTTAGTGGTACTTGCGGGCCTGGCCGGATTTACACCGAGTAAAAAACAACCCCTTCCCGGTGAAAAAACCACGTGGCAGGGTTGGTGCATTTTTCTGCAACTTTGCCGGGGCTATCACCTGGCTTTCCAGAAAAGTTATGGGACAGGATAAGGTCAGAGACTCGCGCCATTCAAAGACACAGACTCGCGCCAGTTAAGGGAGTTCTCGTTCAAGTCTGTGACTTGGACGCAAAAATTGTTCAGTTTGTAACTGAAATTTAATATGAACCACATTGCTGAAACGGCAGTTGAAAACTGCCTAAAAAGAAAGGTCCAGGTTGCAAACCTGAACCAGTATCAATGCAAACTTGCGCCAGTTGGGGAATAGGAATATTGCGAACAAAGGAGGATTAATTACTGAACGACGACTCCCTTTAAAGTTAAAGTATCTTCACCAGGCACTGAATTTGTAAAAACTTTTACGGTTTTTAGTTGTCTACCTATGTAAGTTTTACTTGAAAATTTTAAAGTAATGGAATCTGTTCTACCTGGTAGTACCGGCTCTTTTGGAAAATCCGGATATGTACAGCCACAAGAAACCGATAATTTAGTTATAACTAATTCATGTTTACCACTATTTTTAAAATGGTATGTTTTGATTACCGTGTCGCCCTCTGTAATTCTTCCAAAATCATAGCTCTTTTCATCGAAAACAACTTGAGTAGTTTTATCCGTTTTGTAACCATGTATCGATTTGTATTCTCGCTTGCAAGCGAGAATACAAATCGATACACTTAAAAGTATGACACTTTTCATTTTAAAATGATTAACGCAGGACTGATATTTTGAACATTGGATTCAATTTTTGTTTTTTATATACTTCGGGAAAATTGGTAGGAAACATGAAATAATATGGTTTCCATGAATTTTTAAACGAGCGAACAAAGGATATACTACGTGAAAATTCATCTGTTAAACCAATATTTTGACCATAAAATGTATTTATTTTTTTGTTAGTGTCAGATATGTTGTTTTTCGCCCTGACTTCGTAAAAATATTTTTTATTGCTACCATATAACCATTCCATAGATAAAAATATTCCAGCTTTAGGCATTACCATTTTATATTTCAAAACGTTAATCTCAAGCCATGCGTTGGTTTTTTTTGCCGAAACGATTAGAGATGTATTTAATATATCTTCGCCAATAAGGCCACCTAAATTTGAGTATAATCTTATTCTGAATGGGGCTTTGTATTCTCCTAAATCTTTTATGAAAAAATTAACAGTTGAAATCGTTAATTCTTCTTGATATGGATTCTCGATAAAAAGCGCTATTTCGGTTGACGATGTATTTACGTTGCCAAATGTAAAGATTGAATTATCTTTTCTGGCGCCAAGGTATTCTGTGATATTACGCTTGTTCGAGACAATTACTTCAGGAAGTTGATGTGCAAATTCCTTTAATATTATGTTATTATTATTTTTGAATTTTTGAATAGATATATAGTAATCAGAAAATCCGACACTTGAGAAAATTAGAGTGTCTGTTTTGCTATGCTGTAGTATTAGCTCAAATTTGCCTAATTCATTTGCATAAGTGCCATTATTAGAATTTTTTACATGAATTGTAGCAAATGGTATTGCTTCTCCATTCACCGAAATTACTTTCCCGGTAATAATTTCTTGCGAAAATGTTTCAAACGTAATCGCTAAGATTAGAAATGCAAGTACCTGGCACTTCATAGTTAAAAAAAGCTAAGGTCCAAGTTATAAAAAATTTTACTTGGACCTTAAATTGCAATTTAAGAAGGATTACCACATCCACTTAACGCTCCTGGCGAGCTGCATGGCAATGACCAATGACTCGTAAATGGAATCCAGAAAATATACGTGGTTTCTGTGTAAACGACTGTACAGTTGTCATTATCGCTATTGACAATGTCGAAAGAACAATCCTTACCAAACATTTTCGCTTCCGCGAAAAAGGGCATAATTGTCAGAAGAGCAATCGCTGCAATCGTCCTTCTGGAGAATGAGGTTTTTTTCATAATATGTAAGGGATGAATTTGGTTAGCCTCGATGAGAGATTCTCTGTGGCCCGTTACGGCTAACGAGGTTTCGTGGCAAACTTCATTATTAATTTGACTTCGCGCAACGGGAAAAATACCCTTTTTTCAACCAAACCTTTTCCCTACCTTCGCGCCCTTTTTCGCCCGGTCTCACGAAATCCGCGCCCAATTCCGCTCGTCGGCCCGTACTGACTCCACGTGGTCCCGAATCGGGGCATGTTGGGGCAACACCAAATCCGGGTCTTCGTCGAGAATGCTCTGGGCGCACTCGCGGGCGGCTTTCAGAATTTCGCCGTCTTTGGCCAGGTCGGCGATGATGAGGTCCACTACGCCGCTTTGCTGGGTGCCGCTGAGGTCGCCGGGGCCGCGGAGCTTGAGGTCCACGTCGGCGATTTCAAAGCCGTTGTTGGTGCGTACCATCGTTTCGAGGCGCTGGCGGGTTTCCTTGCTCAGCTTCACGTCGGTCATCAGCACGCAGTAGCTCTGTTCGGCCCCGCGCCCCACGCGCCCGCGCAACTGGTGCAACTGCGCCAGCCCGAAGCGCTCGGCGCTTTCGACGACCATCACCGAGGCGTTGGGCACGTTGACGCCCACCTCGATGACCGTCGTGGCGACGAGAATCTGGGTTTCCCGCTGGATGAACCGCTGCATTTCGTAATCCTTGTCGCGGAAGGGCATCCGGCCGTGGACGATGCTCAACTGGTACTCCGGGAAGGCCCGCGCCACGCTTTCGTAGCCATCCATGAGGTCCTTGAAATCCAGCTTTTCGGACTCCTCGATGAGCGGGTACACGATGTACACTTGCCGCCCCTTGCGGATTTCCTCGCGCAGAAACCCGAACACCGCCAGCCGGTGCGAGTCGTAGCGGTGGACGGTCTTAATGGGCTTGCGGCCCGCGGGCAGTTCGTCGATGATGCTCACGTCGAGGTCGCCGTAGAGCGTCATGGCCAGCGTGCGGGGGATGGGCGTGGCCGTCATCACCAGCACGTGCGGGTACACCGTGGGGTTTTTGGCCCAGAGCCGCGCCCGCTGGGCCACGCCGAAGCGGTGCTGCTCGTCGATGATGCACAGGCCGAGGTTGCGGAACTGCACCGGGTCTTCGAGCAGCGCGTGCGTGCCGACGATGAGGTGGATGGAGCCGTCGAGCAGCCCCTCGTGGATGAGGCGGCGGCCTTTCTTGTTCGTTGAACCCGTCAATTCGACGATGCGCAGGCCCATCGCCTCGGCGTAGGGCTTGAGACCCTGGTAATGCTGGTCGCTGAGGATTTCGGTGGGGGCCATCAGGCAGGCCTGCGCCCCGTTGGCCACGGCCAGCAGCATGGCGATGAAGGCCACGATGGTTTTGCCGCTGCCCACGTCGCCCTGGAGCAGGCGGTTCATCTGGCGGCCCGTGCGCATATCCTCGAAGATTTCGCGGATGACGCGCTTCTGGGCGTTGGTGAGGTCAAACGGCAGGTGGTCTTTGTAAAACTGGGTGACGAGGTCGGTGCGGGTGAAAATCTGCCCGGCGTAGTCGGTTTTGCGGATGAGTTTCTGCTTGATGAGCCGGAACTGGTTGTAGAACAGTTCCTCGAACTTCAGCCGCCGCTTGGCCTGGTGCAGGCTGGCTTCGTTGGCGGGCAGGTGAATGTGCCAGAGGGCGTCGCGTTTGGAAATCAGCCGGTACTTCTGGATCAGGTCGGCGGGCAGCGTTTCGCGGATGTACGGCAACGCCGCTTCGAGCAGCGTGCGTTGCATCCGGGCGATGACCTTGCTGTCGACGTGCCGCTTGCGGAGGCGCTCGGTGAGGTTGTACACCGGCTGCCAGTGGCCGCCTGCTTCGTTTTCGGGCGTCAACACCTCCAGTTCCGGGTGGGTGATGGAAAACTTGCCGCCGAAGGCCACCGGCTTGCCGTACACGACGTACTCGCCGTCGCGGCGGAGGTTTTTTTCGAGCCAGGAAATGCCCTGAAACCACACCAAATCCATCGTGCCGGTGCCGTCGGTGAAGGTGCCGACGAGGCGGGTTTTGGGGCCTTCGCCGACGACTTCCCAAAACCGCAACCGGCCTTTGAGTTGGGCAGCGGGCATTTCCTCGGTCAATTCGCGGATTTCGTGAAAACGGGTGCGGTCTTCGTAGCGGAAGGGGTAATGCTGAACGAGGTCGGCGTAGGTGAAAATGTGAAGCTCGGTGTTGAGTAGCGCCGCCCGCGCCGGGCCGACGCCCTTGAGGTACTCGATGCGGGTTTCAAAAAAGGCGGGGCGTTCGGAGGTCATGAAGTGGGATTTTTTTGCTGGGATGTTTCAACCACAGAGTTCACAGAGTTTTTTCACAGAGTGCGCAGAGGAAAACTCTGTGAAAAACTCTGCGTACTCTGTGGTTAAAAACGCACTCGCATTCCAGAACCAAAAATAGGATTTCAAGCCCAAGCAACGCCGAAGGTTGAATCGGAAATTCGCTTACCTTCGTCCCCGCCCCACCTGACCGGCCGGTCGAATTCCTCGAAACCTCTTCATCGTTCCGAAAAACCATGCGTGGCCTGCGTTGCTTGCTGGGGGTAGTGTGCCTGTTGTGGCCCGGCTGGGCGGGTGCCACGCACATCGTGGGCGGCGGCTTTGAACTCCACGCCCTGCGCGACCAGCCCGGCAAGTACCGGGTGGTGCTCAACCTCTTCAACGACGACGTCAACGCCCGAAACACCCTGGGGGCCACGGCCCGCGCCGACGTGTACAGCCGGGCCACGGGCGCGCGGCTGCTCCGCTTGCGGCTCTCGCAGGTGAGCCGCACCTCGCTCGTGTTCGCCAACGAAGCCTGCGCACGCTTGCGGCGGCTGGGGTTCAGCGCCGTGCGGTACGAAGCGGTGGTCGAACTGCCCGCCGCGCAATTCTCCGACCCGGCGGGGTACTTCCTGACCACCCGCGCCTGCTGCCGCAACGAGGTGGTGGACAACATTGCGAATCCCGGCCGGACGGGGATGCAGTTTTACCTTGAATTTCCGCCCGTCACGATGGGCAATTCCTCGCCGGTTTTTGCCGCCCCCAACGGCGAGTACGTGTGCCGGGGCGAACCGTTCGCGATGGCTTTCGGGGCCACCGACGCCGACGGCGACCAACTCCGCTACGCGCTCGTGACGCCCTACCAGAACCTCACGCTCAGCGGCGGCACGCGCACGTTCCAGCCCGTGCAGTGGCAAAGCGGCTTCGACGAGCAGAACCAGATTCCCGGCAGCCCGTCGCTGCGCATCGACCCTACGACGGGCACGCTGACCGTCACGGCCTCGAACCTCGGCCTGCACGTGTTCAGCGTGGAAGTGGAGGAACGGCGGGGCGGGCGGGTCATTGGCCGGGTGCGGCGGGATTTTCAACTGCTCGTCGTCGATTGCCCCAACCTGCCCCCGCCCACGCCGCGGGTGTTCGCCAACGGCGCGCTGGCGGCCTGCCTCAACGGGGCAGTGGAGTTAAAAACCGTGCAGAACCCCGATTTCAACTACCAGTGGCAGCGCGACGGCGTGAACCTCGCCGGGGCCACGACGCCCATCCTCACCGCCAGCGAGCCGGGGCGGTACACGGTGGCGGTGAGTTCAAAATCGGGATGCGGAAAAACGGGCACCTCCGCACCCGTCACCGTCACGCAACGGGCCGGGCCGCCCGCGCCGACGCTCACGCCCAGCGGCAACCCCGACACCTGCGACGTGCGCCCGCTGACGCTCGCGGCGACTGCCGGTGATTTTTCGTACCTCTGGATTCGGGACGCCGACACGCTCCGCGCCGAAACCGGCCCCCGCCTCACCGTGCCCGGCAACGGCACCTACACCGTGCGGATGCAGGACCGGGGCAGCGGCTGCGTGTTTTTTCCGAAACTGAAAGTCAACCGCAACGCCCTGCCCCTGCCGCCCCTCGACAAACCTCGTGAGCGCCTGCTCTGCGGCACCGACCAGGCCAGCATCCGCCTGACCGCTTCGACGCCGGGTTACCAGTACCAGTGGCTCCGCGACGGACAACCCGTGGCGGGCCAGACCGACCGCCGCCTCCGCACGCGGGAGCCGGGCGTCTACGCCGTGCGCGTAACCGGGCCGGGGGGCTGCACGGTACTGTCGGACACGGTGGGGATTTTTGCCGGAACGGCCCCGACGGTGGAAATCGATTCGGTGCCGCCGATTTGCCGCCTCGATGGGCCACCGATTCAACTTACCGCCCGACCACCCGGCGGGGAATTCGATGGTCGTTGGATAACCGACGAAGGCGTTTTCGATCCTCGCCGGAGCGGGAAAGGCCGGTTCCGGATCACGTACGAGATCGAGCCGAACGACAGCACGGGAACCTGCCCCGCCGAAGCCCGAATTTGGATCACCGTGGCCGAACCGCCGACCATCACCCTGCCCGACGAAGTGACGGTGGCCGAAGGCGAAACGGTGCCGCTCCCGGCGCAGGTCGTGCCCGCCAGCCGGTACGCCTGGGAGCCGCCCGAGGACCTGAGTGACCCCGCCACTTTGGCCCCGGTCGCTTCGCCCGCCCAAACCACCGTGTACCGCCTGCGGGCAATCGGCCCGGAAGGTTGTTTTTCGGAAGACATCGTCCGCGTGGTGGTGCTTGCGGCCCGGCTGCGGGTGCCGACGGCCTTCAGTCCCAACGGCGACGGGCTGAACGATACGTGGGAATTGTTCGGAAAAGAAGCCTTCCCCGACCTGGAGGTGCGGGTTTTCAACCGCTGGGGTGCGGAAATCTTTCGCTCGAAAGGTTACGATCGGCCCTTCGATGGCACCTACGCGGGCGAGGTGGTTCCGGTGGGCGTTTACTCGTACTCGATTTCGCTCGGACCGGGCAAGCACACGTACCGGGGGGTGCTGACGGTGCTGCGGTGAGTTTTTTAACCACAGAGTTCACGGAGTTTTTGCACAGAGGACACGGAGTCTCTGCGCACTCTGTGCAAAAACTCCGTGAACTCTGTGGTTAAAACCCACCCGCAACCCCCCATTTTTGCCCCATGCAAAACCTCACCGTCACGCTCGTCCAGACGAGTTTGTTCTGGGAAAATCCGGAAGCCAACCGGGCGATGCTCGAAGAGAAAATCGCGGGCATTGGCGAAGCCACCGACTTGATCATTTTGCCCGAAATGTTCACCACCGGCTTCACCATGGCCCCCGAACGCGTGGCCGAACCGATGGGCCTGACCACCTTCCGCTGGCTGAAGCAGCAGGCCGCCCAGACCGGGGCCATCGTGACGGGCAGTTACGTGGTGCAGGAAGGCGGGAAGTTTTACAACCGGCTCGTCTGGATGCAGCCCGACGGCCAGTTTTTCACCTACGACAAACGCCACCGCTTCCGCATGGCGGGCGAGCACGAGCACTACGCGGCGGGCGAAAAACGCCTGATTGTCGAGTGGAAAGGCTGGCGCATTTGCCCCCTGATTTGCTACGATTTGCGCTTCCCGGTCTGGAGCCGGAACGGCGGACCCGACGGCCCGGAATTCGATCTGCTGCTCTACGTGGCCAACTGGCCCGCCGCTCGCTCCCACCACTGGAACGCGCTGCTCCAGGCGCGGGCCATCGAGAATTTATGCTACGTGGCGGGCGTGAACCGGGTGGGAGAGGACGGCACCGGAAAGCCCTACCTGGGCGAAAGCGCCCTTCTCGACTTCCGGGGCGAGCGGCTGACTTATCAACAAGAACTTGAGGTTATCCACACAAAAACGCTGGAAATCGAGGGGTTATCCACATATCGGGAAAACTTTCCGGCGTGGCGTGATTCGGACAAGTATACACTTTTGTGAATTTTTCAACCGCATTTTTAACCGCAAAGGCGCAGAGTTTACGCAGAGATCGCAGAGAAAAAAACTTAGCGTTCTCCGGGCTAACCTCTGCGTCTTGGCGACGGTCCGCCGTTGCGGTTAAAAAAACGGCTACTCCAGCACCTTCGGCACCCGGAAGTAATCGGCATCGCGCTTCGGCGCGTTGACCAGCGCTTGTTCGTGCGTAAGCGTTTCGACCGCCACGTCGTCGCGCAGGCCCCCGACCACGTCGGTCAGGTGCGTGAGCGGCTCGACGTTCGCCGTGTCGAGTTCGTTCAACTGCTCCATCCAGGTCAGCACTTCGGTCAGGCTGGCCACGAGGGCGTCTTCTTCGTCGGGTTTCACCTCCAGCCGGGCCAGGTGGGCGATGCGGCGGAGGGTTTCTTTATCAACGTTCATGGGTTGGGAAAGTCCGTTTTGGCAGGCGTGCGTCGGCGACCCCGGCGACGGGGCATTTCGGCCATCAGGGTTTCATCGAGAAGGTGGTAAACGCGCTCTTTCAGCGCGTTTACATCGTCCTGCGTCATTCCAACGGTCGGGATGGGCGGGTGAACGATGGCCCGCAGCCGACCAGGGTGGAGCAGGGGCTTTTTTTTGTCGGGCAACAACCGGTAGGTATTCAAGAGCGAAATCGGCACGATAGGGACCTGCTGCTGAATGGCCATCACGAACGCTCCGTTCTGAAACGGGTGGTGCATCTTGGGCGGGTGCTCGGCCCGGATGCCTCCTTCGGGAAAAATCATGATGCTCCGTCCGCTGTCGAGGGCCTTCATCGACCGCTGGAGGGCTTTCGAGCGGCTGCCGGGGTCGCTGCGGTCCACCTGAATGTGCAGCTTGGCGAACATGTAGCCGAACAGCGGGGCTTTTTTCACCGCGCTTTTGCCCATGAAGGCGTAGTAATTCGGCAGGATGACGCCCATCGCGGCGATGTCGAGGTACGAAAAATGGTTGGCGCAGAACACGTACGTCAGGTTGGGGTCGGGCTGGTAGTCGTAGCGGACGTCAATGGGCATGCCCACGAGCGGGAAAAACAGCCTGCCCCAGAGCCGGTTGCAGTAGTGCGCGTAGGGTTTCCAACGCTCACCCCGCTGCAAAAACAGGTACATGAACGGGAAGAGCAGCAGGAACAACCCCACGAACCAGAACGCCGCCCAGAAGGTGTAAAGCAGGAGAAAAACCCGTCGCATGGGGCAAAAGTAGTTTAGAGTTCAGGGTTTAGCGTTTGGAGGTGGAAAAAACCACGAACATCAACCCTCAACCCTGAACTATTCCGCCGTTTTCAGCCGTTGCAGCCCCTTCGTATCCACGCGGCGGATGAGTTCCTTGCGGGGAAACGTGATCGCCCAGAACCCCACCAGCGAGTCGCCCCGGCGCACGGGGGCGGTGTAAAACCAGGCATCGCCGTCGGCCAGTTTTTGCAGGTTCGGCTCCACGTTCAGGCGGTTGTTGACGGCGTAGCGGTAAGCGGCGGCCACCTCGCGGACTTTCGGATCGGATTCGGAGGCGAGTTGATCCAGGGTCGAAAACCGGACGTTTGCGCCGTAGCGCCGGGCCAGCGGGCCGGTTTGGGCCGTGTCGGAAAGGCGGGCGGGCGGGCGTTGGCTGAGGCTATCGGTGAGTTGGCGGCCCCACGCGTCGGCCAGAGCGGCCAGTTGCGAGGGCGTCACGCGTTTGGGCTGGCGATCGCGCATTTCCTGGGCCATGCCCGCCGTGTCGAGGCGTTTGGGGTTGCAGGCGGCCAGGAGGAGGAAAAGAAACACAGCATTTTTCATGGCAAGGTCAAAGAACACCAACCCGGCGGAGAAAGGCGAATCGTTTCGGCAAAGGTAAGCCGTATCTTTGCGCAACGGGCGGGTTGTCAGCGTAGCGTCGCACTGCCCCACAGCATCCAGCCATGATCGACAAGTTAGAAGCCATCCGGGAGCGGTACGAGGAGGTGTCGCAGCAGATTTCGCAGCCCGAAGTCGTCACCGACCTCAGGAAATTCACCGCCCTAAGCAAGGAATACAAGGAGCTCGAAAAGGTCGTCACGCAGTACCGGGCCTACCAGACCCTGCTCAAAAGCATCGAGTCGGCAAAGGAAATCATCGCCACCGAAAAAGACGAAGAATTTCGCGAACTGGCCAAAGCCGAACTCGACGAACTGCTGCCCCAGAAAGACGAGCAGGAAGCGGCACTGAAAGACTTGCTGATTCCGCGTGACCCCAACGATTCGCGCAACTGCATCCTCGAAATCCGCGGCGGCACCGGCGGCGACGAAGCGGCCATTTTCGCGGGCGATTTGTTTCGGATGTACCAGCGTTTCGCCGAAAAGCAAGGGTGGAGTTTCCAGGTCGTCGACCACACGGAAGGGTCGTCGGGTGGGTACAAGGAAATCATCGCCAACGTGGCGGGCGACGACGTGTACGGCAAACTGAAGTACGAATCGGGCGTGCACCGGGTGCAGCGCGTGCCCGCCACCGAATCGCAGGGGCGCATCCACACCTCGGCCGCCTCGGTGGCCGTGCTCCCCGAAGCCGACGAGGTGGACGTGCAAATCAACATGAACGACATCCGCAAGGACACGTTCTGCTCCTCCGGCGCGGGCGGGCAGTCGGTCAACACCACGTACTCCGCCGTGCGCGTCACTCACCTGCCCACGGGCCTCGTGGTGCAATGCCAGGACGAGCGTTCGCAGATCAAAAATTTCGAGAAAGCCCTCACCGTGCTCCGCTCGCGGCTCTACGAAATCGAACTCGAAAAGCAGCAGGCTGAAATTTCCGGGGCGCGCAAAAGCATGGTGGGCAGCGGGGACCGCTCCGACAAAATCCGCACCTACAACTACCCCCAGAGCCGCGTCACCGACCACCGCATCAACCTGACCGTGTACAACCTTCCCGCCGTCATGGACGGCGACATCGGCGAGTTCATCGAGCAACTCCGCATCGCCGAAACCGCCGAACGGATGAGGGAGGGAGCGGCGGTGTGACGGGCGGAAAATTTGCGTACGCCTCCAAACGTTTTTCGGTAAACCCGCTCCGCTTTTTTCGATGAAACCGTTTCGCTGCCTGCCGGTTCTGCTCTTTTTTTCGGTGAACCTCCTCGCCCAGCAAGGCCCCGAAAACCTCGGCGAGGCCGTCAATTCCGAGTTTGCCGAACTGCACCCGGTCATTTCGCCCGACGGGAAAATGCTGTATTTTACCCGTTCAGGCCACCCGCAGAACACGGTGCCGAAAAAAGGCAGTCAGGACGTGTGGTTTTCGGAAAACCAGGGCGGCTACTGGACGCTGGCCCGCCGAATGCCCGCACCTGTCAACCGCGAAGAGTACAACACGCTCTACAGCATCACCCCCGACGGCAACACCATCCTCACCAACTGGGTGGACCACGACGGCGGCGACGTAACCATCCGCGGGTTTGCCGTCATCAAAAAAACGGGCGGCGGCTGGGGGCAGCCCCAAAAACTGGCCATTCCGGGCTTGGAAAACCTGAGCCGGGGGCGGTTTGAAACGGCCTTCCTGGCCAACGACGGCAAAACCCTGCTCATGGCCTTCAGCACCAAAAAAGGCAGCGACGAGGACGATTTGTACGTCAGCACCCAGGACAAAAAAGGCGTCTGGTCGAAACCCGTGAACCTGGGCCGCGACGTGAACACCGACAAATTCACCGAAACGACGCCCTTCCTGGCCTCCGACGGCGTGACGCTTTATTTTTCGAGCAACCGCGACGGGGGGCTGGGCAGCAACGACATCTACGTGACCCGCCGCCTCGACAACACCTACACAAAGTGGACGCGGCCCATCAACGTCGGCCCGCCCGTCAACACGCCGGAGTACGACGCGTACTACTCTGTGGCTGCCGCAGGCGATTACGCCTACCTGGTCACCTACCGCGAAGGCCGGGGCAAGGCCGACATCGTGCGGATGAAAATCAGGCGCGACCAGCCCGCCGAACCCACCGAGGCCCCGCCCACCGTGGCCCAGACCGTCGAAAAGCCCCGTCCGGCCAGTGCCGCGTCGGCCGTGCCCGAAAAGCAAAGCCAGCCTGTGGTGCTGATGAAGGGCAAACTCCTCGACCCGAAAACCAAGAAAGTGCCCGCCGGGGCCCGCATTGTGTACGAAAGCCTCCCCGACGGCACCGAGCTCGGCCAGGCCACGCCCGACCCGATCACGGGCGAGTACCAGCTCGTGCTGCCCTACGGCAAAAAATACGGCATCACGGCCAAAGCCCCCGGTTTCGTGGCCCCTTCGCAAAACCTCGACCTGAGCCAGCCCGGCGGCTACCTCGAACTGAATGATCGCAACATCGCCGTGCAGCCCATCGAAGCGGGCCAGACGGTGCGGCTGAACAACATTTTCTTCGTGACCGGAAAATACGATTTGCAGGAGGAATCCTTCCCCGAACTCAACCGAGTGGTTGAACTAATGGCCCAGAACCCAAAACTGGTTATTGAGATCGACGGCCACACCGACAACGTGGGCGGCGACGCCAGCAACCAGACCCTCTCGCAGAACCGAGCCAGCGCCGTACGCGAGTACCTGCTTGGCAAGGGCGTCAGCGCCGCCCGCATCGCCGCGAAGGGTTTCGGCGAAAGCAAACCCGTGGCCACCAACGACACCGACGAAGGCCGCCAACTCAACCGGCGGGTGGAGTTTGTGATTGTGAAGAATTGATCCTCCTAAAAAACAAAGCCCCCAGCAAAGCCGAGGGCGTGTTTTCCTAACCCTAACCTCATTCGAGGCTACTGTCTTCAGTATCTTCAGAAACTCATCCCGACCTTGAGGGCCAGGCGGTTGTAGTTGTACACGTTCTCGGTGCGGCTGAACCCGTTGGGGTTTTCCAGAATCGTTCTGGCCCGCTGGTACTTGTAACCGATGCTCCAGGTCAGGGCCGCGCCACCGTTGAGGGTGAACCGCAGACCGAGGGCGGGATTCAGGTGCAAACCCCCATCGAAATCCACGTCATCGCCTTTCGCCAGACTTGCCACCGCGTAGCCCGCGTCGAGGGCGTAAAACGGGCTGGCCCGGCTGCGGGCCAAGTCGCCGCGTAGGCCCAGCGAGAGCGGCACCACCGCGTTGCGGGCGTACCAGTCAACCCCCACCGTAGCCCCCACGGCCAGACTCCGCGCAAACCGATATCCGTTGAACGAACTGGCCGTGAAACTGCTCCGGGTGTAGACCTCGTTGGACTGAAACGGAACGTTCACGGCCCCTAGCAACGTGCCCAGTTCGGTGTGGTTGACATAGCCCTTGCGGACCGGCACTCCCTGCCGCTGCTCCCCGGAGGAAGGCATCGGCTGGGCGCAAATATCGAACGTCCGTCCGGTCACAAGCAAGCACAAAAGCAAGTATTTCATGGAAAATGCGGAAAATTTTTCACAAAACTGACTTTTGCCGCTACGAGGCCGTGCGCTTCACCGGGATGGCGCTCAGCAGGCGCGGGTTCTTCGGGTCGGTGCCGTAGTCGTACTGGTACAGCCCGTCGGAGCCGATGAGCAGCAGCGTGCCGCCGAGCGGAATCACGTCGTAGGCGTTGAGTTGCTTGAAATGGCTGAGTAGGCTCAGCGCCAGCGGGTTGGCGGCGTTGAAGGTCTTCAGGCCGTTGTCACAGACGAACAACGTCTGCCGGTCGATGCCGAGGCCGAAGGGTTTTTCCATCGGGTACGATTTGGCCAGTTTGGGGGCGCGCAGGTTGGTTAAATCCACCACGTCGAGTTGGCTTTCCACGCCCCCGCAGAGGTTGCCCGCCTGGAGGGTCACGTAGGCGTAGTTGTCCTGCACCACCACGGGGTCGCAGCGCATGGCGTGCTGAAAGGTCGAAAGGCGCTCGGGCCGGGCCGGGTTGGCGTTGTCGTAAATGTGCATGCCCGTCGTGGAGCCGATGAACAACTTGTCGCCGTAGGGGAAAATCGTTTCAATGCCCCAACCTAGGTTCACGGTCGTGCTCGCCTTCGGCGCAGTGGGCAGGCTCACGTCGAAGAGCCGCATTTCGGTGTTCGTAACGGCGTACAAAAACCGGTCGTGGAGGGCGAAGCGGGCCATCGAGCCGCCCGTGCCGGTGCCGCCGTTGTTGGGGTTGAAGGCGCTCTGCGCGCCGGTGGAGTTGAAGGCTACGTCGGCGGTGCGGAACCACGGCCCCCACCAGCCTCCGCCGCTGCCGTTTTCGCAATCCGTGTCGCGCACTTCGGTCACCCATTCCCAGCGGGTGTCCACTACTTGCTGCCGGAACTCGTCGTACTGCCAGTGGAGGCCGTCCACCGAGCCGCTGGGGAAGGCTTTTTCCACGCGGTTGAGGAGTTTGGCCTCGGTGGGGTTGGCGATGTCGAAGGCCAAAAGGTCGGTGTAGCTGTCGGCGTAGAGCACGTTGCCCCGAACGGCGATGTCGGTGTTGCCGGGGATGTTCAGGAACGACACGATGCGCGGGGCCGAGGGGTTGGCGTTGTCGAGGAGGTGAATGCCTTTTTTCCGTTCGTTGATGAACAGAAAATTTCCCCGCACGTAGATTTTCCCCGGATTTTCGAGGTCCTGGGCCGGGAGGGTTTTCACCGCCGCCCGCAGTTCGGCCGAGGTGATGAAGTACTGCCGCTGGGTCCGGTAGGTGACTTTCTGCTGGCAATGGTCGCGGCACCCCGCCAGCCCGAGGGCCAGCAGCGCGACGAGAAAACGGTAGCGGTAGAGTTTTTCCATGACGTTGGTTTGAGGTTTAACTTTTTTCCCTTTTCATGTCATCCTGAGCGTCAGCGAAGGACCTTCCTGGCCCGCCAGTTGGCTTTCATGCGACCAAGCGCTGGACTTCGGGAGCAGCCTGGAGGTCCGGAAAGGTCCTTCGCTGACGCTCAGGATGACAGTGGGTGTTTATGGCTCGGCCACGCGCCCGGCGAAGAGGAGGGTGTTGGAATTTTTTTCGGAAATGAAAAACAAAAACGCCCGGTTGAGGTCGATGACCGGTACCTGCGGCCCGACAGAAGTCAGTTCAAACCCAATGCCGGTCACGGCGGCGGCTTCGGAGCCTTTTTCGTCGGTTTTGATGTAGGCTTTCTGCTTCACCTCGCTGATGAGCAGGTCGCGGCGGGCGCGGATTTTGCCGAAATCGGCCCCGTTGGTGAAGGCCGTCCTGATGCCCATCGCCTGGAGGGTTTCGTTCAAATTGGGCTTCAGCTCGTAGGCAAACTCGAAGCGGGGGAGGTTCACCCAGATTTTGCTTTCGGCGAGGCGCTGCTGGAGGACGGCCCAGGCGGCGTCGTCGAAGGTTTTGGCAAACTCCGTCGTCTGGGTGCCTTCGCGGGGCAGGAGGAGCGTCATGCGGTAGTCGCCGTTGCCGTAGGGCAGTTCCACGGCTGCGTAGTTTTCGGTGAAGGCGTTGCGGAAGGTTTGTTCCTGGCTCATCATCTGAACGCGGTGGAGTTTTTTCCGCCCGTCTTCGTACACCCAGGTGCGTTCGCTGGTTTGCTTTTCGTCGAACTGCTTCGTCCAGTCGCCCTTGAAGTACACGGCGTTGAGGAGCAGCAGCACGATGTCGGCGGAAATCTGGTCATACATTTTCTCGATTTTGCCCCGCGTTTTGTCCTTCACCCAGGCATTGACTGGTCCAGCGTCGTTGGTGAGCGGTTTCACCTCGGCGGCGAATGTGCTTTTGAGGCTTTCGACGTAGGGCGCTTCCACGGCCAGGCCCTCGCGGTACCAGAGCGAGTTGGCGATGGCGAGCGACACCCTGGGGTCCACGGCGGGCAGGCCCTGGGTGAGCTCGCGGTAAACCCGGTTGTACTGCTCGGGCGAGTAGCCTTTCAGCCGCAGGGCGGCGAGGAGTTCGTCGGCGGTTTGGCCGTCGGCCCCGTTGAGGGCCATGCCCAGGGCGATGTGCAGGCTCAGGGGCGAGGCGACCACGTTGGCGGAGCCGCTTTCCTGAATGAGTACGTTGCGGAACCATTCAAAGGCAAATTCCGAGGATTCGGCCCCGAAGCGGCTGCTCGACAGATTCAACGGGGTGCCGGGGCCGCTGGGGGAAACTTCATTGCGCTGGCAGGCGGCGAGCATCAGGAGAATCAGGCTGAGCGTGAGGATGCTTTTCATCGTGAAAAACGAAGGGTTGATTGTGCGGGAAAGACACGGGCGGCGGCGGAAGGGTTGGAAGGGGCTGAAAAATTTGCCAAAAAGGTTTCCAGCCGTAGAGGAATTGTGCGGCGGGACGGCTGGAAACTGCCGTGTTGCGCTTGACGCTCTTTGCCAAACTCAACCCGAAAGCCAACGCCTCAAAACCGGTAATCCACCCGCAGCCCCACGCCCACCTCGCGGGGGAAGGTCTGCACGGCGGAGGCGTTCTGCACGCCCGACGTGAGCGCCCGACGGAAGGTGCCGTTTAGCCCTAGGCCCCAGTGCGTGTCGAGGCGGTAGCGCAGGCCCAGGCCACCGAGGCCGCTCCAAAGCAGTTGCCGGTACACCCCGTCGGCGGGGGCGTAGCGCACTGTGGTGAGGTTCGACGTACCCGTGGGCTGAAGCGTGTTGCTCAGGAACACGTCACTGGAAAAACCCGCCGACAGCAGGGCCTCCACCCGGCTGTCAGGCCAGAGCCGGTAGCCCACCTGCACGGGCACCGACACGTACTGGTACGTGCTGCGGAGCTGATTGTCGGTGGGGACGAAGGCGTTTTGTGCCGCCAGGTTGCCGAAGCCGTAGGCCATGTCGAGGTTCACCGTATTTTTGTTGCTCAACGCTTCGGCGAACAGGCTCGTGGCTTCGTTGGTCGCTCGGTTGACGAGCACCAGCCCGCTTTGCAGGGTAGACTGCCCGTTGAGGTATTCCACGCCGCTTTCGACCGACCAGTGGTCGGACATCTGCCAGCCCACCCGGCCGCCGACCCGGTACGACAGCGCGGGCTGGCTCTCGGCCACCGGCGCGCCGAGCGAACCCCGCCCGATGCTCATGTTCTGGTAGTTGGCCGAATTCGTCGCGGCGCTGGCCAGGGCCGCTACCGAGCCGCCCAGCCGCACCCGCGGGTCGAAGCCTACGGGGGCCGCTCCCAGGCTGGCCCAGAATTTCGAGCCTTTCGACGATTTTCGTTCCGTTTCGCTCTCCGGCGGTGGGGGCATGAACCGGAGCTTCGGGGCCATCGGCACCGCCGGGAGCCGTACCCGGAGCGCGACGTTCAGCGGCTGGACGTTTTTCCCGTTCAGAAAATCGATGAGAACGCGCCGCTCGGCTTCGTTCAGGCTGGAACCCACCGGTTGGGTGGGTTCGACGACTGTCGGCGCGGTGGCAATTTCAACGCCCGATTCAGTGGGCGACGGGCTGGAAACGGCGGGCGAAACCTCCGGCTGCACCGGGCTTTCGCGACGGGCGGCCCGACCGCTGGGCCGGGTGGCAAGGCGGGGCAGTTCCGCAACCGGCGCTTGGTTAACCAGTGTTTCACCGGAAAAAGCGTCGGGACGGACGGCCTCGTTGCCCAATGAGGCGGGGCGGGAAGTGCGTTGCGCGGTGCGTGCGCGGTTGGGCGAATTTTCGGCGACCGTCTGGGCTGGAACGGCGGGCGCGGCGGGTCGCGACCCCCGACGGGTTATGGCATCGTTTGTTTCGGAGAGAGCGGGCGTTTCGGGGCGTGGCTCGCTGCCCGTTCCGGGGTCGGGGCGGGTTCCGGTGGGCGCGGAGTGCGTCGTGGCCACGGGGTTGTCGGTTTCGGCGTTTTGCCGCCCGGCCCACCAGCCGAGGCCCCCGGCCAGGAGGGTCAGCAGCAGCGAGGCTGCGGCGGCCCACCACCACACCACCGGGCGGCGCTTGCCGCGCTCGGCCGGGAGCTGCCGCTCGATGCGCCCCCACAGCCCTTCGCCGGGAGCCTGTTCGGCCCCCTCGAAGGCTCGTCGCCAAGCGTCCTCGAAGCGTTCGTTTTCAAGTGGTTCCATCGTTTCGTTATCGGTTAATCGTCAACCGTTCACCCTATTTCGTTCATCGTAAAAATTCGGTTAACCATTTACAAGTAATGGTTAACGATTCACCCTCACCCCGCTCCGTGCCGCAGCCGCCCCGCCTCGGCGAGTAGGTCCTGCAACAGGTGGCGGGCGCGGGCGTACTGGGCTTTGGAGGTGCCCTCGGTGACGCCCAGCAGTTCCCCGATTTCGCGGTGGTTGTAGCCTTCGATGGCGTAGAGGTTGAACACCGCCCGGCACCCCGGCGGGAGTTGCTGAATGAGCAGGAGGAGTTCGTCCACGTGCATCCCCGACGGGGCCAGGGCGGGTTCGGCCACGCTGTTTTCGGCCGATTCGAGCGGGGCGATGTAGCTCCACTGCCGCTGGCTGCGGAGGTAGTTGAGGGCCGTGTTGACCACGATTTTCTTCACCCACCCTTCCAGCGGGCTCTCGAACCGGAACGTGTCGATTTTCTCGAACACTTTCACAAAAGCTTCCTGCAACACGTCCTCGGCTTCCATGCGGCTTTTCACGTAACGCAGGCACACGGCCATCATGCGGCCCGCGAGGGCGTCGTACAGACGCCGCTGCGCGCCGCGGTCGTTCCGGCTGCAACCGGCTACAATCGCACGTTCATCGAAGGGCATTTAGGGCTTCAGGCTCGGGGGTATGACACCGCAACGAAGGAAAGGGTTGGAATCAGCCTGCAAATTTCTTTAAACCGTAGCCCACTGGTGTACTTTTGCCGAAAAGTAGTGGGAACAAATGGGAACACGGATTACACGAATTAACGCGGATAATCCGTGAAAACCCGTTAAATCCGTGTTCCCATCCATGCCCGACGTTTTCGCATGAAAGAAAAAATCCAGTCCCTCGCCGCGCAGTTTGCCGACGACCTCGTCGCCATCCGGCGGCACCTGCACAGCCACCCCGAACTGTCGTTTCACGAAACCGAAACCCAGGCGTTCGTCGCCGACCAACTGCGGGCGCTGGGCCTGACGCCCCAGCCAATGGCCAACACCGGCCTCGTGGCGCTCATCGAAGGCAAAAATCCGGAGAAAAAGGTCGTCGGCCTGCGCGCCGACATGGACGCGCTGCCCATCACTGAGGCCAACGACGTGCCCTACCGCTCGCAGAACCCCGGCGTGATGCACGCCTGCGGCCACGACGCCCACACCACCTCGCTCCTGGGCGTGGCGCGGATTCTTTCGCAGTTGAAGGACGAGTTTGAAGGCACGGTGAAACTGGTGTTCCAGCCCGCCGAGGAAAAAGCCCCTGGCGGCGCGTCGGTGATGATTCAGGAAGGCGTGCTGCAGAACCCCGCGCCTGCTGGCATGATTGGCCAGCACGTGGCCCCGCAGATTCCGGTGGGCAAAATCGGCTTCCGCGAAGGCATGTACATGGCCTCGACCGACGAACTCTACCTCACCGTGCGCGGCAAAGGCGGCCACGGAGCCATGCCCGACCAGTTGGTGGATCCTGTGCTCATCGCCTCGCACCTCATCGTAGCGCTCCAGCAAATTATTTCGCGAAACCGCCCGCCCAAATCCCCCTCGGTGCTGTCGTTTGGCAAGGTGATCGCCAACGGGGCCACCAACGTGATTCCCAATGAGGTGCACATCGAGGGCACTTTCCGCTGCATGGACGAAACCTGGCGGGCCGAGGGCCTGGCCCGCATCCGGCACCTGGCCGAAACCCTGGCCGACGCGATGGGCGGAAGCTGCGAGGTGTTCGTCCAGAAAGGCTACCCATACCTCCAGAATCACCCCGAACTCACCCGCCGCCTGCGGGCCGCCGCCGCTGAATACGTGGGCACCGAAAACATCGTGGACCTGGATTTGTGGATGGCGGGGGAGGATTTCGCCTTTTACTCGCAGGTGGTGGACTCCTGCTTCTACCGCCTCGGCACCCGCAACGACGACCGGGGCATCACGAGCGGCGTCCACACGCCCACGTTCGACATCGACGAGGCCGCGCTCCCCATCGGCGCGGGGCTGATGAGCTGGCTGGCGGTGTGCGAACTTGCCCACTGAGGCAACGCAATTGACTGGGGCTGACCGCACCGGGGCAGGATACTAGGATTAATGGGTACACAGCCCCGGAATCTCCGGGGCTGTGTACGTTCGGAGATGAACGAGCTTGGGAAACGAGGCACTCTTACCTTGTCGTGGCTGGAAAGTCGGGCGTTTATTCCCCCCATTTCCACTCCCTCCCCAGGATCAATTGATCCTTCAGCCCCTGCCTCACCAGAAAATCGCGGGTTTGGTCGCTGGGTAGGCGCTTGCTGGGCAGGGCGGGGGCGTCGGCGAGGGCGTAGAGCAGCATGGCCGTGAAACGCACGGTGTTTTGCAGGCCAGTGCGGTCGACGAGGTCGAAGCGGTCGCAGTTGGCGTGGTAGCAGCCGAGCACGTGGGGGGCCAGGCCGCCCGTGGGCGTGAGCGTGGGCACGCCTTCGATCATGAAGGGCTGGTGATCGGAGTGCAGCCCGGCCTGGTTGCCGATGACACTGGCGAAACCGGGGTCGAGGGCCTTGATGCGCTCGCCGATTTGAGTGAGCAGGGGCACCAGTTCGCTGCGGCCCGAGGCGTTGAAGCCCTTCGGGTTGTTGGTCATGTCGAGGTTGATCATGCAGCGGATTTGATCGAGCGTGCCGGCCTTCACCGCCTCGCGGACGTAGGCTTTCGAGCCGAGCAGGCCCTGTTCCTCACCCATGAACTGCACGAATTCGATGGTACGGTGGGGTTTAAGGTTCAACGCTTTGAAGGCCCGCGCGATGTCGAGCACGGCGAAGGAGCCGATGCCGTTGTCGATGGCTCCGGTGGCCAAATCCCAGGAGTCAAGATGCCCGCCGATGACGATTTTTTCTTTCGTCTTGCCCTTCAGCGTGGCAATCACGTTGCGGGCACGTACGGGGCGGTTGGCGTTGGTCATTTCGACGAAGGCCATCAGCTTTTCGGTCTGCATCCAGTCGCGGATGTGCCGACCGCTTTCGAGCGAAATGCTCACTGCCGGAATCGGAATCAGCGAACCCGTTACCGAAGCCGTGCCCGTGAGCAGCACCTCGCCCGCCACGGTATTGACCATCACGATGCCCGCTGCCCCGTAGCGGATGGCGAGGGCCGTTTTTTCGCTGCGGTGGAGGTTCCGCCGCATGCGTGGCTCCTTCAGCAGCCCGATGTTGGCCAGCACAACTCGGCCTTTTATCGCTTCTTTTTTTGCTTCAAAATCTTCCTCCAGCCCGTCGCCCACGTCGACAAGGTACCCGCCGACTTTGGCGCTGACGGGCGAGTGGGCCAGGGCCACGGTGGGCACGTCGCGGAAGTTGTCGCTCTTGCCGGGAGCGATGGCCAGCGTGGCCGTGTCGCGGCTCCAGGCTTCGACCTCGAAGGGCTGGTAGCGGAGGTCGGTGTAGCCGTACTTGGCCAGGAGGTTGAAGGTGTACTCTTCGGCCCGGCGGCCGTTGGCACTGCCGGTGAGGCGGTGGCCGATGGTCAGGGAGGCGTCGGCGAGGGTTTCGTAGGCCCGGCCGTTGCGGAGCACCTCGGCGTTGAGGCGAGCAAACACCGCGTCGAGGTCGTTGCGCGGCGGGGCCAAAGCCACGAGCAACCCGCCCGAAACGGCGAGCAGGATGATTCCGGAGGTACGTGCGCGGCGGAAAAACGTAGAGCGTTGTTTCATGCAGGGAAGCGTTCGACTTGGCGGGTTTAAAAATACGGAAAATGAACCTTGATTCAGAGGATTTTTAAGGATTGAAGGATTGGCCATTCTCTGAATCCTCAAAAATCCTCTGAATCAAGGCGGACGCCGCGCGGTTCATACCATTTTCCGTAACCACCGCCCGCTCCAGCGAATCAGCCGGGGAAGCGGAGCGGGAGCGTCGGGAACCACGTCGGTGAGGTGGTGAAGAAACCGCGCCTCGGTCTGGGAGTGCCACGCCCGGAACCGTTCCTGTACCGACACGTGCCGGGGTAGGTAGTCGAAGAAGCGATCGAGTTCGAGGAAGGAGGCGGCCCGCAGCCCGGCCCCGGCCTGTTCGGCGTCGAAGGCGTTGCAGGCCTGCTCGAAATGCTTCGGCACGGGGAGCATCATGACGGGTTTTCCCAGAAACATGGCTTCACAGATGCTCTCGAAGCCCGCCGTGCTGACCAGTCCCCGGCAGCGGCGCATGGCGTCGAGGTAGCGGGCCGGGTGGATTTGGTGAAACGTCAGGCTGGGCGTGGCCGGGTAGGGGTCGGGGGCGTCTTTTTTGTCCCAAAAAGCCACAATCGGCACGTCGGGGTGGGTGTGGCTCCAGGCAATGAGGTCGTCGGCGAGCCGGTGGTGGGTCATGTAGGCGAGGAGGAAATCGCCGGGTTCGGAATCCAATGCCAACGCCTCCGCCCGGAGCAGCGGCGGCGTGACGAAGATACGGTCTTTTTCAGCGTCGGGAAAGTCGTAAAATGACAGCGCCAGCCGCCGCGTGGTGCCGAGGCCCGTCAGGCGCGTGACCTGGTTGACCAGCGTGCGGTGCGCCCGACGGGTGCGCGGCAACCGGAACTTCGGGTGCAGCATCAGGTACTGGTGAGCAATGCTGACTGTCGGGATTTGCGGCCGGTACAGCCAGTGATACACCCCGCAGGCGACTTCGTAAAAATTGACGAGCACGTCGGGGCGGGCGTTTTCGACGATGCCGTGAATGGTTTCCGCCGCCCGCCAGTAGGCCGGAATCCGGATGAAATTCTTGCGGAGCGTTTTCCGCACGGCCAAAGCCTTCGTTTTTCCGCTATAAATCAGGGCCGGGCTGGGCACTTCCGTCATCGGTACGGGCAAACCCTCCCGAAGTAAATGCGGAATGCCCCGTCCATCGGTCGTGCCGACGACGGCCGCCACGACCTCGTGCCCGGCGCGGGTCAGGATGCCGTGCAACGCCAGCGCCTGGGTCTGGTGCCCGCGGCCTTCGCCCTGAATGAAGAAGAGGAAACGCATTGCAAAACGGCGGGAATGCCCAACAGTCAATTTTCCATGCTCAATGTTCAACGATTTCATTTGACATTGAGCATGGAGCATTGAAAATTGAGCATTCTCTTACTTTACCACCGCACTCAACCGAAGCAAACTTTCCAGGTAATCGTCCTCCTGCTCGTCGGTGAAGGCCTCATCGGGCGGGCTTTCCTCGGAATCTTCGTCCAGTTCGGCGGTTTTTTCGGGCGGGGCCTGGTAGTGCATCAGGCTCCAGTTGCCCGCGTGGTCTTCGACCAAGGCCGTCATGGACTCCACCCAGTCGCCGGAATTGAGGTACAGAATGTCGCCGATGGGCCGGATGGCGGGCTGGTGAATGTGCCCGCAGATGATCCCGTCGCAATGGTTGGCGCGGGCGAGTTCGGCGAGTTTTTCTTCAAAATCCGACACGTACGACACGGCGGCCTTTACCCGTAGTTTGATCGTCTGCGAAAGCGAATAGTACGGCAGCCCGCGCCAGGTGCGCCACTGGTTGTAGAGTTTGTTGATCCAGAGCAGGAACGTGTAGCCGAGGTCGCCGAGGTGGGCGAGCCATTTCAGGCCCGTCGTGACGCTGTCGAACACGTCGCCGTGGGTGACGTAGAACTGCTTACCACTCTGACCCTTGAGGATGTAATCGCGGCGGATGGAAAAGTGCTTGCCGATTTTGAGCGGCAGCACCTGGTCGAGGAAATCGTCGTGGTTGCCGCGCAGGTAGATGACCTTCGTGTCGTACTCGTCGATCATCTTGAGCACTTGGCGGAAAAAGGCGGTGTGTTTTTTCTTCCAGGTGCCGTATTTGCGGAGTTGCCAGCCGTCGATGATGTCGCCGTTGAGCAGCAGGCGGTTGGCTTTGTACTGTTTCAGAAACTGCGTCACCTCTTTCGCCTTCGACCCGCTGGTGCCCAGATGCACGTCGGAAATGACGATGGTGCGGAAATGCGTAATCCGTTGCATTCCCAAAAATGGAGTCTGAATGTGAACTGGGCGTGAAAACGGGGTTATGAAATCGTTAACGACCCGTCCAGCTCGGCGCACGCTTCTCGGCAAACGCCGCTAGTCCCTCGCGTGCGTCGGCGGTTTGCTGAATCTGTTGGAACTGCTCGAAGAGGTATGCCTGGCGAGCTTCGGGCGCAACGGCGGGCAGGTGCTGGTAGGCCCGCAGGCCGGCTTGCAGGGCCGTGGGAGAGAGCGTGAGGAGTTCATCCACGAGGGTTTTCACGGTGTTTGACAGCTTTTCTTTTTCGGAAATTTCCGAAACCAGTCCCAACGACCGGGCTTCGGCAGCCGTCAGGGTTTTTCCTCGCAAGCACCAGTCGAGCACGCGCCGGGGCGAAATGCCCAGCCGCAACAGGCTGTCCATGACCTGAAACGGAAACAGCCCGCGCTTCACTTCGGGCAGGCCGAAGGTGGCCCCTACGGCAGCCATCACCCACGTACACCCCGCCACAAGCAGAAAGCCGCCCGCCCACACTGGCCCCTGCACGGCGGCGATGGAGGGCTTGATCAGGCCGTTCATCAATTCACCGAGGCGGACGGGTTCGGCGGGTGCCGGAATCGTGGAAATCGTGGATTCGGTCGCATCGTCCGCCATCGCCTTCAGGTCCATGCCCGCGCAGAACGTGTCGCCCGCCGCCGCCAGCACCACCAGCCAGACGTCGGGGTGGTGCTGGGCGTGGCTGAGGGCGAAGGCCAGTTCGCGGAGCAGAACGGGGTTGAGGGCGTTTTTCTTTTCCGGGCGATTGAGCGTCAGCGTCAGCACGTGGCCTTCGGCTTCGACCCGCAGGTGGGCGAAGGTGTGGTTGGCAAGCAGGGCGGTTTGATCAGCGGCAAAAAGCATGGGCGGCGTCAGGCATTCAACTGCTTCTCCACAAATTTCCCGCTCGCTTTTTCTTTTAGCAACACAACCTGCCGCCCGTCGTGCGTCATTTCCTCCTTGATGAGGTAATGATCCGCGTCGTAGTCAACCAAGTGGCTTTCGGTGGTCAATCCTTCTTTTCCGCGCCATACCGGCAAATCTACTTTTTCCCACTGCTTCGACTTGGCCGAGCGGTAGGCCGCGTCGATGACGGCGTTGACCACGTAGCCGTCGTAGAACGTTTCGGCCGGGGTTTTGCCCTGCTCGAAGGCGTTGAACATGTCGGTGAACATGTGGTTGTAGCCTAGGTCGTTCACCTCGTCGCCGACGGGGAAGAGCCAGCCCGAGTCGCTTTCGGCTTTCTCGGCGATGTAGTCGCCGCCCTTGCCGGTGGTGAACATCTCGAAGCCCGTCCGCAGGAACGAGTTGATCCAAATCGTGCCTTCGGTGCCCATCACCTCGTCGCGGAGGTCCATGCCGCCGCGGAAGGTCCAGGAGGTTTCAAACTGGCCGATGGCCCCGTTTTCGTAGCGCACCAGCCCGATGGCGTGGTCTTCGGCGTCGATGGGTTTCACCTGGGTTTCGGCCCAGCACATCACCTCGACGGGCCGGATGTCTTTCCCGATGAAATTCCGGGCGATTTCGATGCAGTGGCAGCCCAAATCGAGGATGCACCCCCCGCCAGCCTGCTCTTTGTCCCAGAACCAGGAGGAGTGCGGGCCGGGGTGGGTTTCGCGGGATTTGGCCCAAAGGATCCGGCCCAGGGCACCTTCCTTCACCGAAGCGAGGGCTTTCAGAAACTTGGGCGTGTAGCACAAATCTTCAAGATAACCCGCAAAAATGCCCGCTTCTTCCACGGCCTGCATCATGCGGAGGGCTTCCTCGGCGTTGCGGCCCAGGGGTTTGGTCGTGACCACGGCCTTTTTGTGCTTCACGCAGGCCATCACCGCCGCCTCGTGGAGGTTGTTGGGCAGGGCAATGCACACAATGTCGACGCTGGGGTGCGACACGACGGTGTCCATGTCCGTTGACCAAAACTCGCACCCGTAGTCGTCGGCGAATTTTTTGGCGTTTTTCTCACTGCGGGCGTAGATGGCGACCACGCGGTCGCGGCCCCGCTGCCCGTGGATGGATTCGGCGTAAAACCGGCCGATGAAGCCGGAACCGAGCATGGCGATGTTGGCCATTTTTGAAGTTTTTGGATTGTTGAATTTTGAGTTTTTGTCTGAATCAGGATGCTGTTCTGGCTGACCGAATTTAATCGCGTTCATCCTCTTTTCCTGGCCATCCTGATTCAGACAACCTCCCGCCCCAAGTTCGGCAGGTCTTCCGCTCGGAGCGGCGAATGAGCTTCTTTTTCGGGCGTGGCGGTTTTGTCGTTGAACAGCAGCAGGAACAGCACCAGCACCACGGCGGCGATGGCGGCGGGCACGAGCCAGATGCTCGTCCAATCCTTCACGCCGTTGACCGTGTACCTGTCGGTCACGATGCCCGACAGGTACGAACCGATGCCCATGCCGAGGCCGTAGGTGGCCAGCGTGATGAGGCCCTGGGCCTGGGCTTTGATGCGCTCGCCCGCTTTGGTGTCGGTGTAAATCTGACCGGTGACGAAGAAAAAATCGAAACAGACCCCGTGGAGCAAGATGGCCAGGAACAGTACCCATTCCGTCGAAGCCGTGCCGTAGCCGAAGCAGACGAACCGCACAATCCAGGCAATCAGCCCGACGGCCAGCATCCACTTCACGCCCAGCCGCCGGAAGGCCAGGGGAATCAGGAGCATGAAAATCACCTCGGAGGCCTGCCCCAACGACATTTTGTTCTCCACGTTCTGCATCCCCGCGTCGGTCAGCGAGGGGTTGGCCATGGCGTAGTAAAACGACAGCGGAATGCAGATGGCCACCGACGAGAGGAAGAAGATGGCGAACGAGCGGTTGTTGAACAGCTTGAAAGCGTCGGCCCCAAGAATCTGCGCGAAGCTGGTTTCGCCCGTGGCGCGGGGCGGGGTGTCAGGCAGGAAAAACGCGAATACTCCCAGGAAGAGCGCCGTACCGAGGGATACTTTAAAGATGTCCACTTTATCGCCGAGGGCGTAGAAGCCAATGATGTTGGTCACGACGATCCACGAAATCGTGCCCATCACCCGGATGGCCGGAAACTGGCTCGCTGGGTCGGTCATGTGCCGCATGGCGATGGAACTCGTCAGCGAAATGCAGGGTGCGAACGTGAGGCAGTAGGCCAGGATGAGCCAGAAAAACCGACCGGGGTCGGTTTCCTGAATCAAAAAGTAGAGAATGCCCGCGCCGAGCAGGTTGAGCACGCCGAGCACTTTCTGGGCAGCAAAGTACCGGTCGGCCACCATCCCGACGAAGAACGGGGCGATGATCATGGCCAGCGAAAAGGCCGAGTAGGCGTTGCCCACCTGCTCGCCGGTCGCGCCGAGTTGGGTAAACAGGTACTTGCTCATCTGCCCGTACCACGCCCCCCAGACAAAAAACTGGAGGAACATCATGGCCATGAGCTGCGCACGCGTGGAAGTTTTCATGGAAAAATCCGGTTCAGAGGTTTGGTGTTTTTGAGGCCGCTATTTTAGGGAAAAATCCGCCAACGGCCCGGACACTTCCCCGGCGAATTTTGGTACGCTGTTGCGAATCGGGCCGATGCGGGGGCGATTTCGTACTTTTGCGGACACACACGGGCAGTTCTGGTGGACCACCCCACATTCGTTTTCCGAAATGTCTCTGAAATCTCAAATCGAAACCGGCATCAAGCAGGCCATGCTGGCCAAAGACGCCGACCGCCTGCGGGCCCTGCGCGCCATCAAATCAATGATTCTGCTCGAAGAAACCTCCGCCGGGGCCACCGGCGAGCTTTCGCCCGACCAGGAAATGAAGTTGTTGATGAAAGCCGCCAAGCAGCGCCGCGACTCCGCCGACATCTACCGCCAGCAGAATCGCCCCGATTTGTTGGAAAAAGAAGAAGCCGAAATCGCCGTCATCGAAGAGTTTCTGCCCAAGCAACTGAGCGAAGAGCAGTTGAAGGCGGCCCTCCAGCAAATCATCGCCCGCGTGGGGGCCACCGGCCCGCAGGACATGGGCAAGGTGATGGGCACCGCCACCAAAGAACTCGCCGGGCAGGCCGACGGCAAGGCCATTTCGGCGATGGTGAAGCAGATGCTGGGTTGATTTCAAACCGAAACGCCATGAAAACGCTGACACTTGAAGTACCCGACGAGGCCGATGAACTCGACCTCCGGATGACGGTTGCCTGTAAACTGTTCGCTCAGGGGGACTTGTCCATTGGGCAGGCAGCAAAAGTAGCGCGCGTACCTTACCGTGACTTCATGGAAAACATGGGCAAATACGGGGTTTCGCCCTTCATGCATTACACGGTCGAAGACTTGCAGCACGACATCGATGTCCTTAACCAACGAAAATAAAATCATCATTTCGGACACCAGTTGCTTGGTTGCGTTGGAACGCATCGAACAACTTTCGCTTCTGCATGATTTATTCGGGGTGGTCTCCGTCACCGAAATCGTAGCGGCCGAGTTTGGAAAACAACTCCCAGACTGGCTCGTCGAAGTTCGGGTCAGAAACGTGGACAAATTTCGGGAGTTAGCCCTGCGTCTGCACGAAGGGGAAGCCAGTTCCATCGCGCTTGCACTCGAAATCGGCGACTGTCAACTCATCTTGGACGACGGGGCCGGGAGAAGAGCGGCCCGTCAGTTTGGACTGAATTTTATTGGCACCCTCGGCTTGGGCGTAGAGGCCAAACGCCGGGGTTTAATTCGTTCCGTAAAACCATTTATCGAACGCCTTCGCCAGGTTGATTTCCGTTTTTCTGAACAGGTTGAGCGCGCCACCCTCCGTCAAGCCGGTGAACTATGAAACCCCTCGACCTCATCCTTCTCGTCCCGCTGGCGTGGGGAGCCTACACGGGCTTCCGGCGGGGCGTTTTGGTCGAAATCATCGCCGTCGTGGGGTTCGTGCTGGCCTTGATTCTGGGGTTCAAACTGCTCAACGAGGCCATCGCGTTTCTGGCCCCGCACGTGGGCGAGGCCGTGGCGAAGCGGTTTCTGCCCTACCTCGGCTTCGGGGGCATTTTCATCACGGTCATTTTCCTCATCAACCGCTTTGGCTGGCTGCTGCGGAAAAGTTTGCGCTACACGATTTTCGGGCGGTTCGACAGCATGGCGGGGGCCATCGTCGGGTTGTTCACCTACGCCTTCGGCCTGAGCGTGTTTTTCTGGCTGCTGAGCACGCTCCGCGTCGATTTCCCAAAACGTTCGCAGACCGAGGGCAGCTACGTGTACCCCGTCATCCGCCCGCTGGCTCCGCAGGTGATGAACCGCCTCGCCGAAGCCATTCCCAAGAGCGGGGATTTGATGGAAAAGGTGGAACGGGAGTGGAAAAATTAGAGTTAACCGCCTGAAACATTGGAACACGGATTGGACGGGAAATACGGATCAGCACGGAAATCTGTGAAAACCGTATTTCCCGTCCAATCCGTGTTCCAATTCACGACAGCATGAAAGCACAAATCGCCGAGAAACAAGACCTCCGCAAACTCACCCTCGCGCAGTTGAAGGACTTCCTCGTGCGCCACGGCGAGCAGGGGTTTCGTGCGAAACAGATTTACGAATGGCTCTGGAAAAAGTCGGCCACGGAATTTGGGCAGATGACCAACCTCTCGCTCAAAACCCGTGAACTGCTGGCCGAGCATTTTGAAATTCGCCCGCTCACCGTCGCCAGCCAGCAGGTTTCGGCGGACAAAACCATCAAATCGGCCTTCCGGCTCTACGACGGCAAACTGGTGGAAGGCGTGCTCATCCCCGCCGACGACCGGATGACGGCCTGCGTGTCGAGCCAGGTGGGCTGCTCGCTCACCTGCAAGTTCTGCGCGACGGGCTACATGGACCGCGAACGCAACCTCGACGCCGCCGAGATTTACGACCAGGTCGTAGCAATTAAGAATCAAGCCGCGCAACACTACCAGACGCCCCTGACCAACATCGTGTACATGGGCATGGGCGAGCCGCTGCTCAACTACGCCAGCGTGCTCGAATCGGTCGAGCGCATCACCTCGCCCGACGGCCTGAACCTCTCGCCCAAACGCATCACGGTCAGCACGGCGGGCATTGCCAAGATGATTCGCAAACTGGGCGACGACGGCGTCAAATTCAACCTCGCCCTCTCGCTCCACGCCGCCAACGACGCCAAGCGCAACCAAATCATGCCCATCAACGAGTCGAACTCGCTGGCGGCGCTGAAGGACGCGCTGAAGTATTTCTACCAGAAAACCGGCGGCAAAATCACCCTCGAATACATCCTGTTTTACCACTTCAACGACACGCCCGACGACGCCCGCGAGCTATGGAACTTCGCCAAGCACGTGCCGGGCGTGCACGTCAACATCATTGAGTACAACCCCATCGCCAACGCCGAATTTCGCAACACCGACCCGGAGACGCTGGCCAAATTCGCCCGATTCCTGGAAGAAAAACGCATCCCCGTCACCGTCCGCCGCAGCCGGGGCAAGGACATCGACGCGGCGTGTGGGCAGTTGGCGGGGAAAAGCGCCAGTTCACAGTAAGCAGTTTACAGCCGCTGTAAACTGCTTACTGTGAACTGCCCCCTGCCGGGTTAACAATTTCTTAACAAACCGCCGAAGGGAAGTTCGTAGCTTTGCGCATTACTCCTTCCCATCTGTATGCTCGGCTTAGAGCCTTCCATTTTTATCCTGTTGTGTATCTGTCTGTTCTGCGCCTGCGCGTTTGAATTCGTCAACGGATTTCACGATACGGCCAACGCCGTCGCGACGGTCATTTACACCAACTCCCTGCCCCCCAACATCGCCGTCGTCTGGTCGGGTATCTGCAATTTCCTAGGCGTTCTCACCGGCGGCATCGGCGTCGCGATGGGCATTGTCAATTTGCTGCCAGTCGAAATGCTCGTCGACCAAAACATCTACCACAGCATCGCGATGGTGCTGGCGTTGCTGCTGAGTGCCATCGTCTGGAACCTTGGCACTTGGTATTTTGGTCTGCCCTCTTCCTCGTCGCACACGTTGATTGGCTCGATTCTGGGCGTCGGGCTGGCCTACACGCTCATGCCCGAAAACGCGGGCGGCGACATTCAGGTCAACACCGAAAAAGCCTACGAAATCCTGCTCTCCCTCCTGATTTCGCCCGTCGTCGGCTTCAGTCTGGCCATCTTCGTCATGTTCATTCTGCGGCGAACGATGGGAAAAAACGACTCCCTCTTCAAAGAGCCCAAGAAAAACGCCCCGCCGCCCACGTGGATACGCAGCGTGCTCATCCTCACCTGCACGGGCGTAAGCTACGCCCATGGCAACAACGATGGCCAGAAGGGCGTCGGGCTGGTGATGCTCATTTTGATCGGCATCACGCCCGCGTTTTTCGCCCTCAAAAACGGCGTGACGCCCGCCCAACTCGAAACCAACCTCACGCGCATCGAACGGGTGATGACCGGCATCGACCAGAGCCGCCTCGCCCTCAGCGACCGCCAGCGCATCCAGAAAGTAGCCGCCAACATCGCCGGGGTGCGGCAGGCCGTGCAGAAAACGCCCATTCCCGACGACCAGCGCCTCATCGTCCGCCGCGACATTCTGCTCATCAACAGCGATCTCAAAAAGATCATCGAAAGCCCCGACGTGGACCTCAGCGCCGCCAACAAAGATGAACTCAAAGCCGCCCTCGACATCAAGGGCGGCCTGCGCGAAGCCACCGATTTCGCCCCGTTCTGGGTCGTGCTGATGATTTCCATCTCCCTCGGCCTCGGCACCATGATTGGCTGGAAGCGCATCGTGGTCACCGTGGGCGAGAAAATCGGCAAGCAGCACCTCACCTACGCCCAGGGCGCGTCGGCGGAGTTGATTACGGCCATCGTCATCATGATTTCTTCCTGGAAAAGCCTGCCCGTCAGCACCACACACATCCTGTCGTCGGGCATCGCGGGCAGCATGGTGGCCAGCAAGGGCGTCAAGAACCTCCAGGCCAAGACCGTCCGCAACATCGCCCTCGCCTGGGTACTTACCCTACCCGTCAGCATCACGCTCGCCGGCACGTTGTTTCTGCTTTTCCGCGCCATTCTGGGCTGAGGCACCCTTTGGCGGGTCGATTTCCCCGATTTCCACTCCGTAAAAAGGTCCGGCGAAGTTTCATTGGGCTGGGTTTGGGGTACAACCGGTTCACGTCCGCTCCCGACGGCGAAATTCTAGGGTTGAAGAGTAGGGTGCGCACTGGTTGGGGTAAACGCGCAGGAAACGTATCAAATGCGCCGTTGCCGCCCAAGCGAACGCTCTGTTTTTGAGCAAACGGTCAAAGCCACCTGTTACCGTGATGGTTGGAGCGGATCGCAGTCCGACGAAGTACAACAGAAAAGCCCCACCAATCGGCGGGGCTTCTCGGCTTCGGGCACTGGCACGCCTCACAGCAAGTCATTCGCCACCAAATACTCGGCAATTTGCACCGCGTTGGTCGCGGCACCTTTGCGGAGGTTGTCGGCCACAATCCAGAGGTTGAGCGTGTTGGGCTGGGTTTCGTCGCGGCGGATGCGCCCCACGAACACCTCGTCGCGGCCGTGGGCGTTGACGGGCATGGGGTACACGAAGTTCTTCACGTCGTCTTCCACGATCACGCCCTCGGCGTTTTCGAGCACGCCGTACACCTCGGCCAGTTCAAACTCCTGCGCAAACTCCACGTTGACGGCCTCCGAGTGCCCGCCAATCGTGGGGATGCGCACGGTGGTAGCCGTCACGGCGATGCCCTCGTCGCCCATGATTTTCTTCGTTTCGTTCACCATCTTCATTTCCTCCTTCGTGTAGCCGTTGTCGAGAAACACGTCGATGTGCGGCAGTACGTTGAGGTCGATGCGGTGCGGATAGACTTTCTTCACGTCTTCGTTGCCTTCGCGTTCGGCGAAAAGCTGGTCTACCGCCGCCTTGCCCGTGCCTGTCACCGACTGGTAGGTCGAAACCACCACGCGCTTCACGCCGAATTTCTGGTGCAGCGGATTGAGCACCACCACCATCTGGATGGTCGAGCAGTTGGGGTTGGCGATGATTTTGTCCTCCCGCGTCAGCGTATGGGCGTTGATTTCGGGCACGATGAGCTTCTTGGTCGGGTCCATGCGCCAGGCCGAGGAATTGTCGATGACGGTGATGCCCGCTTCGGCAAACTTCGGGGCCAGGGCCAGCGAGGTGCCACCCCCGGCGGAGAAAATGGCCACGTCGGGTTTGGCCGCGATGGCGTCTTCGTAACCGACGACGGTGTAGGGTTTGCCCTTGAACTCGATGGTTTTGCCCACCGACCGCTCTGAGGCGACGGGGATGAGTTCACTGACGGGGAAATTCCGCTCGGCGAGCACCTTCATGATTTCGCCACCGACCAGGCCCGTGGCTCCAACGACTGCGACTTTCATGGGAAAAAGACAGAATTTAGGTTTGGTTGAAAAAACGGTTTTGTCGGCGGTCACCCCCTGCCCCCTCAAGGGGGTAGGCCGGGCACAAAAAAATCGTCACCGCGTTTGGCGGAGAAACCGACGTGAATCCTCTGGCGAAGCGGGGTCCGTGGCCCGCCTCACTCCGAGAAGTTCATTTCGTTTTCTTCGTAAACACCGTGACGATTTGTGCGTTTTGCGGCGCAAAGTAAGCGGAAAAGTTTGGCAACGCCGCCCGAAAGCTTAAAATTTCATGGCCAGCCCCAGCCCCGGTGCGGTTCCGCCCGTGGAGAGGGGTTCGAGCATCAAACCGAACGCCGCCTTCGGCAACCGCTGGTTGTAGGTAACGACCGCCCGCCGCATGACGCCGTTGCGAACGATGTTCAGCCCCAACCCGGCAACAAACGTACCCCCTACGATGCCCAGGTAATAATTCCGCACGGCCTGACGACTGCTGAAACTGCGGCGGGAGCCGTTAATGACCAAATAGGCCAATGGCACAAAGGCCACCAGTCGCTCGGCGGTGCGGATGCGCTTGGCGTTGCGGTACAGCCGCCACACCTCACCATCGCCGAGTTCGAGAAACGGAATTTCGAGCGCCGTAAAATCACCGCTCAGGCGCTGGGGGCCGTAGAAATACCGGGGGCCGGGGGCGATTTCGATGGGCTTCAGGCTGTAAGTTCGGGTTTCCTGCGCCAACGCGGCGCCGCCGGCCAGCAGGAACAGAAGGAGAAGGGCGTGTTTCATGGGACGTTCAGCGCCCCGAAATTACTCCGCGACGGGTGAAAACCAGCGGAACGTTTCCGCAAAGCGGTGCAGCGCGGCGGGCGTCAGGCAGGCGTCGAGGGGCACGTCGCGGGCGTCGGCGTCGCTGATTTCGTCCACCGGCCCAAACCAGGAAAGGCCCAGTTTGAGCGCATCCGGGCGGCATTGGGCCAGAAACCGGTCATAAAATCCGCCCCCGTAGCCCACCCGCTGCCCCCGCCGGTCGAAGGCCAGCAGGGGCACGAGGATCAGATCCATTTTTTCGGGAAAAACGATTTCACCGCCCGTGGGTTCGGGCAGGCCGTGGGCATTCGGCCGAAGCGGCTCGCCGGGCTGCCAGGTCGCGTGCGTGAGTTCGCCCGTTTCAAATTCCGTTTTCGGCACGACGAGCCGGATGCCGGGAAAGTCGGTGTGCAGGCGCTGAAGCAGCGGCAACGTACCCACTTCGCGGAGGCGTTCGGCGGTGAGAAACGCGTGGAGAACCCGCACGTCGGCGAGGTTGATTTCGGCGAAAAATCGTTCCGTCAGGGCTTGGTTCAGCGCCGCCGCTTCCTCGTCGGAAACGGCCCGGCGGTGCTGGCGGAACTGGCGGCGGAGGTCGGTTTTGAGCACGGCAGAACCCGGTTTCAGCGCAGTTCGGCCCACACGGGCCGCAGGTCGAGCAGGTACATCTGCCGCCCGTTGCCGCCGTGGGTGGAGTCGATGCACACGAAGTTGCCGTCGTTGCTGGCGCGGGGGTGCAGATCGCAGCGCCACTCGCCCACGTAGTCGGTGCCCGCCGGGAACCGCCCCAGGTCGATGCGCCGGTCGGTGGGCAGGTGGTAGAGGTAGGGCACCTGGTTGCGGTCTTGCGGCCCGGCGTAGTTGTCGTTCAGCAGCCACTCGTTGCTTCGCCCCGGCAGGTAGGTCTGGTGGCCGTTGACGGGCATTTTCTCCGTTTTGATGGGTTCGATTCTGCCGGTTTTGTCTTCCAGAACGTAGAAACCGAACGGCTGCCCTTCGGGGCGGGTGTAGGCGCAGAGGTGCGTCGGGTCGCGCCAGACGAAGTGCGAGGTGAAGCCCGAGGGGTCGATGATGAAGCGATCCGCACCGTCGGGGTTGACGGTGAACATCCGCGTCACGAAGGCCGTCCGGGCCATCACCTGCCGGTCTTCGCGCCGGGCGCGCCAGCGGTGCAGAAAGGTAACGCGGGTGCCGTCGGTGTTGACGAGCAGGTGGTTGAACCAGTGAAAATTGTCGGCCACCGAGGCCCCGTTGTGCGGAATTTCGGCGGCTTCGGCCAGCGACATCAGCAGCTTCGAGTCGCCCGTTTTCAACTCCATCCGGTACAGCCCGATGGCGGCGGGGGCTTTTTCGTCAAAAAACGGGTCACGAAACCCGGCGTAGCCGTAGCCGGGGCGCAGGTCCTGAATCCGGCTAAACTCCGTGCCCACGGCCCAGCGCCCGTCGGGGCTGAGGGCGTAAACCGCCCGGGGCAGCGTGCGGATTTTCCCCGAAAACACGTCCACCACCCGGCTGACGTAGCGGTCGCCCTCGCGATCGTTGAAGATGACTTCGGAGCGAGAACCCGGAATCCACTGGAGCATGCAGCCCTGCTGCCAGCCCCAGGCCCGGCTTTCGCCGAGTTTTTGCCAGGAATCCGCTTTTCGCAAATCAATCAGCCCGATTTCCACCACGTCGTCGGCCTGGGGCGAACGGCCCTCGAAACCGACTTTCATGCCCAGCACGTAGCGGTTGGTGGGGTCGAACTGGAGTTTGTCGTAGTAGCCGAACCAGTGAAAGCCCGGCCCCTGCGTGAGGGCGCGCACGGGCACGTCGAGGGGCCGCGTCCGGCCACCGGGCAGGGCCAGGACGAGGGGCAGGGTTTTGAGAAAATGGCGTCGCTGCATGGGAGCGGGAAGTTAGTCGAAAATTTTCGGCCTCGCGTCGGCAGGCGGTGGCGAATGCCGACCGGCCCGGCTCAGTTCACCAATTTTACCCGCACTTTCCCGATTGCCCAAAATTCCCGGTCTTTCATCCGGGCCGTGTAGAGCAGCGTGAAGGTGCCGTCGGGTTCGGGCACCAGGCCCAGGGGCGTGCGCAAATCGGCCGACCAGTTGGTTTCGCGGCGGCTCTGCACGACGAGCGCCTTGCCCTGGGGCCAGTGGATGCCGTCTTTCGACACGCTGTAGCCCACGGTGTTGTCGGGGCGGGCGGGGTATTCGGGGTAGGCGGGCCAGTTGCTGGTGTCGTACACGGCCAGGTACTCGCCCGTGGGCAGGCGGAGCACGATGGGGTTTTCGATGAACAGCGTTTCGATGCCCGAGGGGTTTTCGGCTTTCACCCGCTGCCACTGCGTTTCGAACAGGCTTTTGCCCGTGGCCACGCCCACCCGCCAGGGCGAAGGCGGGTGATGGTTGCGGCTGCCGTGGAGCGTGACCCACTGCGAGCCGTTGCCAATCGGGTACGGAAAAAACGAATCCAGCCCCTGCTGGCCTTCCCAGTCCATCGAGGTGGCGTCGGGTTTCATCACGATTTCGGCGTCGCGGTACGGCCCGCCGATGCCCGCCCGGCCGGGGGTCTGCGACACGGCCCGCCAGACCACGCCCTCGTAGTCGAGGTTGAGCACTTCGCCTTTTTCCGGATTGCCGCCCCGGTAGGCGATGTAAAAAAGTTGCCAGCGGGCCGTTTTTTCGTCGAAAACAAGGGCCTGCATCCAGGCTTCGGCCTTGTGGTTGAGGTGCGAGCGGCCCGGCACGTTGGGGATGGCCGTGCCCTGGCGGGTCCAGCGCGTGGCGTCGGGGCTGGTCCAGTGGCCGATGCGCATGTCGAGGTGGTGGCGGCCGTACATTTCCGAGATGAACAGGTGGTACGTGCCGCCTTCCTTGACGGTGACGCCCGTTTCAAACCCCGACTGGATGTCACCCAGCCCGGCGTAATCGGGGCCGATGAGGGGTTTTTCGGCTTCTTCCACCAGTTCGAGCCGGTGGGGGAAGCGGTTACCCCGGCGGTCGAGGTGGTAATTCTGGGCACGGAGCAGATTCGCCGTAAAAAGCAGGGCGAGGCAAAGGGCAGTTGAACGAATCACGGGAACGGAAAAACGTGAAAAAATTAGTGAAAAACTTCCACCGCATCGGTCCGGTAAAACCGGCGGTCGCTGAAAATGTCCGACCAGGGGCGGGTGTCCGGGAATTGCTCCGGCAGAAAATGCTGCAACAGTCCGAAGGTACCCACCGCCGCCAGCAGGTAGTGCGGGTGCAGAGCCAGGAGCGCGTCGCGGTGAGTTTGCCAGTAGGCCAGCACCCCTTCGGCGTAGCGGCCCACGGCCCGCTGCACGGCGTCGCGGCGGTAGTGCGGCACCTGCCGCCCGGCGAATTTCAGGGCGTAGAGCGCGTCGAGTTCGAGGTAGCTCATGCGGTTCACGTCGGTGGTTTGGAGCCAGCGGCCGTTGGGCAATTGCAGGGCCAGCACGCTGTCGACGAGGCGTTCGGGGTAGGGAAACGTTCGCCCGTGGTGCTCGTACACGGGCAGGATGTGGACGCTCCCGCCCAGGGGCTGGTGGCGGTCGGCGTGGGGCACGCCCTTGCGCCACCAGCCCGTGCGCTCGTCGAGGTTGGCGTCGAGCCAGGCGAAAACCGCCTCCCGCCACGCTTCGGTGCAGGTATGGCTCAGGCTGAAGCAGTGCATTCCGCCCCAAAACAGGTGCGAGGCCGTCCACTGCGCGGCCCAGTCGATGGTTTCGAGCCAGGGGGCCGCTTTTTCGGGCGTATCGAAGGGCTCGTAGAGGCGGTTCGGAAACGCCTGCTTCCCGCCCAGCACGCCCAGCGCCCCGATGACCATGCCGTTGGCGTGCAGGGGCGAGTGCCCGAAGGTGTCTTCGTAGCTGCCGTCGCGGCGGTAGCGGTTGGCGAACGAATTCAGGTGGCCCACCCACTCGGTGCGCTGCCGTTCGGTGAGGGTTTGGGCGAGGTCTTCGCCCATGACGGCCCGCATTTGGGCCACGTCGCAGGCGGCGTAAAAATCGGGGCGTTTGCCCACCCCACTCCGGTAACTGCCGTACGGGCCGGCCGCGTCGAGCAGGCGCTCCAGGTGCTGGTTGATGGTTTCGCGGACGACCGACAGCAGCAACGAGGCCCGTTTCGGCAAAAGCGCGGCGGCGGCCAACCCGGCGGTGGAACGAAGGAACGTGCGTCGTTGCATGGGAAAAGAACAGGCCCCCAACCTGGGGGACTCTTGCTCGATAAACCTATGAAAAAAATCAGTAGCCCGGGTTTTGCGCAATCTTCGTTGGATTCTTGGCCACCTCGACTACCGGGACCGGAAAGAGCGTGACGAACGACTCGTAGCGCAGGATGTTCCCCCCGCGCCGGATGCCGTAGCGCTCGTGGTAGGCGTTCATGACCGGAATCAGGCGGTCGGTACGGAGCAGGTCAAACCACCGGTGGCCTTCCATGCTCAGTTCCACGCGCCGTTCGCGTTCCAGAGCCAGCCGAACCTCCGCCTGCGAAAGGCCACTCAGCGCGGGCAGCGCGGCCCGTTGCCGGATTTGGTTCAGGAACGCCAGGGACTGGGCGGTCTGGCCCTGCTCGTTGAGGGCTTCGGCGTGCATCAGCAGCACGTCGGCGTAGCGAATTACCATCCAGTGGTTGCCCGCATCCAGCGGTCCGGTGGGCACGTCCATGTACTTGCGCGTGTAAAAATTCGTGTTCCGAATTACCCCCACCGACGTGGCCTTGCGGGCATCGCCCGGCTCAAAGGCGGCTTCCAGATCGGGGGTAATCTGGCTGTAGCCCAGGGCCTCGCCCACGGCCACGATGCTGGTGCCCGAAATGGTGTTGTGCGTCGCGAAAAAGTTCGTGAAGGGGCTGCCTTCGCCGATGTTGCCCTTCGTGTACTGCACCGAAAACACCGTTTCGGCGTGGTTCACGTTTCCCACGGCAAACACGTCGGCGTAGCCGGGCAGCAGCCGGTACGCACCGCCGTCGATCACGTCCTTCAGTTTGGCGGCGGCCTGCGGGTATTGCTTGCGGGTCAGGTACACCTTGCCCAAGAGGGCTTTGGCGGCCCCGCTCGTGGCCCGGCCCCGGTCGGCGACGGCGGCGTAGGCCGCGGGCAGTTGCCCTTCGGCCTCGGTCAGGTCTTTCTCGATCTGGGCGTAGACGGTTTCGACCGACTCGCGGCCGTAGGTGTAGAGTTCGTCCACGGTCTTAATTTCGGCCGTGGTGAGCGGCACCGCCCCGAACAGCCGCACCAGGTTGAAGTAGCTCAGCGCCCGCAGAAACTTCATTTCGCCCTCGTAGCGGCTCCGGAGCTGAGAGTTCAGCCCCGGCACGTCTGCCATGCGCGAAAGCACGATGTTGGCCCGCCCGATGATGGCGTACGAGTTGTTCCACACGTTGGCCACCTGAGGCTGGTTGGTCAGCACCGGCAGCAGGTCGTAATCGCCCTGCCCCGACCCGATGGCTTCCTGGGGCGTGAAGGTGTTGTCGGTGGTGACGTCGCCAAACAGAAACATGAAGTTGTAAACCGGTTGCAGCGCGCCGTAGGCCGCCGTGACGCCCCCGGCGATGTCAGTCGGGGTTTTGTAGTAACTGGCTGTGGTGATCTGCGTGGGGGGCACCAGGTCCGTGAATTTCTCGCTACAGCCCGTCAGCAGGCCCGTCAGCAGCAGGGAAAAAAGGAGGTTCTTTTTCATGAGAATGTGGTGGTTGCGCCCGTTAAAAACCCAGATTCACGCCGACCGTGAAGGTGCGCGGCAAGGGGTATGTTCCTTGATCGATGCCCAGCGAGTTGACGCCGTCGCCGCCCTGGTTGGCTTCGGGCGAGTAGCCGAAGTAGCGGGTGAAAGTGGCCAGGTTCTGCCCCGACACGTACACGCGGGCCGTTTGCAGCCGGGCTTTCTGCGCCAGCGCGGTGGGCAGGGTGTAGCCCAGCGTGACGGTGCGGATGCGGAAGTACGACGCGTCGAAAATGTGGCGGCTCGAAAACTCGCGCAGCCCGCCCGGTACCGTGTTGGTGGTCACGCGGGGATTCTGCCCGTCGCCGGGGTCGCTTTCGCTGCGCCAGCGATTGGCCAGCCGGATGGTGCCGTTGGCCCGGCCCGTGAAGGTGTCCTGAAACCGCAGCAGCGCGTTGGTGATCTGCCCGCCGCTCACGCCCTGCGCGATGACGTTCAGGTCGAAGTTTTTCCAGGTCAGCGTGTTCACCCAGCCGTAGGTGAAGTTGGGCTGGGCGTTGCCGATGAGGGTGATGTCGTTGCCGTCGATTTTCCCGTCGCCGTTGATGTCGCGGTAGCGCGGGTCGCCCGGTACTGAGCCGTTGCCCTGCCACTGCGGCCCGGCGGCTACCTCGGTCTGGTTCCTGAACACCCCGTCCATGATGAAGCCGTACATGTCGCCCAGCGGGCGGCCTTCGGTGATGCGGTGGGTGTTGTTCCAGCCGAAAATGGGCGTGTTGAACAGCGTCTGGCCGCCCACCAGCGAGGTGACGAGGTTGCGGTTGAACGAGACGTTGGCCGAGGTGACCCAGCGCAGGCCGCCGGCTTTGGTGCCGTCGAGGGGCCGGCCCGTCAGGCTGAATTCAAGCCCCCGGTTGCGGATGTTGCCGATGTTGGTGACCACGCTCCCCGTGAAGCCGTTGAGGGTCGGGATGGGGCGGTTGGCAATCAGGCCCTCGGTGTTGCGCTCGTAGGCGTCGGCGGTCAGGTACAGGCGGTCGTTCCAGAGGCCCACTTCCAGCCCGATGTCGGTTTGGCGGTTGGTTTCCCAGGTCAGGTCGGGGTTGGCAAAGCCGTTGGGCCGGTAGCCGATTTGCCGCACCCCGCCGAAGGTGTAGTTGTCGGCCCCGATGGTGGCCACCCAGGGGAAGTCGCCGATTTCAAAATTGCCCGTCACGCCGTAGCTGCCCCGGATTTTCAGCTCGCTGAACACCGGCAGTTTTTTCATGAACGGCTCGTTGGTCACGCGCCAGGCCGCCGACACCGAGGGGAAATTGGCAAACCGCTGGTTCGGCCCGAACCGGCTGCTGCCGTCGCGCCGGACCGCCGCCGAGAACAGGTACCGGTCTTTGTAGTTGTAGTTGACCCGCCCGATGTACGACACCAGCGACCACAGCGACTGCCCCGCGTTGGCGAAGATGTCGGCGTTGTTGAGGCTGCCGACGTACGGCACGAGGTCGTTGACGAACACGCCCGGCTTCGACTGCAACTGGTTGAATTCAAAGGTATTTTTCTGCGCTTCGGTGCCCAGCAGGGCCGTGATGGCGTGGTCGCCGAAGGTGCGGCTGTAGTTGAGCGTGTTGGTCCAGACCCAGTTCAGCGACTTGTTGGAGGTCTGAAACGCCGCGATGCTGCCGATGACGGGGTTGTTGACGTTGGCCGTCTGGAAATCGAGGTTGGCGAGGATGCTGTTGCGGTAGGCATTGCGCCAGTAGTTGGTGTACGACACCCCGAAGGCCGACGACGCGTTCAGGCCCCTGGCCAGTTCGTAGGTCAGCGCGCCTCGGGTCCAGAGGCGGAGCGTCTGGTCCTTGTCGATGTAGTTGTCGAGCGACGCCAGCGGGCTGAACAGGTTTTGCAGCACGAGCGTACCGCGCAGGCTGGGGTCGATGTTGGGCTGGCCGTAGTCGCCGTTGGGGTAGCGGGCCGGAATCTGCGGGGGCATCAGCAGGGCGCTCGGAATGGCCGGGCCGAGCGTCATGCCGGGCGCAATGCCCTGGTTGCTGGGCTGGCCCGACACGGCCTGCTGGTTGCGCGTCACGTACGAGGGCGAGAAGTCGAAGTTCAGTTTCAGGCGGTTGGTGAGTTGGGCGTCGAGCCGGGCGTTGAGGTTGTACCGCTTGAAATCGGTGCCTTTCACGATGCCGTCTTCGCTGAAATACACCCCCGACACCGCAAACTGCGTGCGTTCGTTGCCGCCCGTGGCGCCCACCTGCAAGTTGTAGATGGCCGCCGGGCGGAAAATGACGTCCTGCCAGTCGGTGTTGAGCCAGCGGCTGGCCGAATCGGGGCTGAACAGGGGCGGCACGGCCACGCCTCCGGCCCGGAAGGCGTCGGTGGCCATTTCGGCGTACTGCCGGGCGTCGAGCACGTCCACTTTTTTCGCCACCGACGACACCCCCGCGTAGGCGTTCACGTCGAAGCGGGTTTTGCCCGCCCGCCCGCGTTTGGTCGTCACCACCACCACGCCGTTGCCCCCCCGGGAGCCGTAGATGGCCGCCGCGGCGGCGTCTTTCAGCACGTCGATGGTTTCGATGTCGGCGGGGTTGAGGGTGTTGAAATACGCCGCGTCGTTGAACGGATACCCGTCGATGACGTAGAGCGGCCCGTTGCCGCCCGCCAGCGAGCCGGTGCCGCGCACGCGGATGGTGGGCGCCTGCCCCGGCTGGCCGTTGCTCTGCTGCACCTGCACGCCCGCCAACTGCCCCGCCAGCGCCTGACCGGGGTTGGAAATGGGCAAATCGCGAATCTGCCGCGCATCCACCGAACTGACGGCCGTCGAAAGGTCCTTGCGGGCCTGTTCGCCGTAGCCCACCTTCACCACCACCTCGCCGAGGCTCTGCACGTCGGTCCTGAGCGTGACGTTGATGCTGGTCCGGCTGCCAACGGCGATTTCCTGGCGCTCGTAGCCCACCGAGGAGAACACCAGCACCGCGCTCCCGTCGGGCACGGCCAGGCGGTAGGCTCCGGTGCCGTCGGTGGTGGTGCCCCGCGTGGTGTTCTTCACCGAAATGTTCACTCCCGGTATTCCCGCCCCGGCCTCGTCGGTCACCCGGCCCGTGACGGTCACGTCGGCGGGAACCGGTGCCGACGGCAGCGTGAGCGGGAGGCGGCTCAACCGCAGCGGCTCGGTCACCGGGAGTTCAGCGTCGGGGCGGCTGGGTCGCAGGTTTCCGGGAACCTCGGTTGACTTTTTTTCGGAAAAAACGGGGCTTTCCGACAGCACGTAAAACCCCTCGCTGACTTTCTCCACCCGCAATCCCTGCCCCTCCAGGGCGGCGGCGAGGGCCTTGTCGAGGGTGTTGAAGCGCCTGCCCCGCGACCAGTCGATGGTGCGGTTGTCGAGCAGTTCGGAGCGGTAGGCGATGGACACCCGGAAGCGGGTTTCCAACTCGCTCAGCACGGTGCGCAGGCTCGTGTGCCGGGCGTTGGCGGGAGCGGTTTTTTCGTCGGGTGCTTGCTGGAAGCGGTTGGAGGCCAGCACCTGGCCGGTGGTAGGAAAGGCCGACCCGGCCCAGAGCAGGGCGAGCAGCAGCCTCGGGATGTAGATTTTTTTCATGGAAAACAGGGGTTCGGAGGCGTGGTTGGTTTCAGCGTTTTTCGAGGAGGAGGGCGTCGGGGGTTTTTTCGACTCGGAGGGAAAACAGGTGTGAGATTTGGGTCAGGAAGTCGTCGGCGTTGGTCAGGGGCATGGAGCCGGAGGCCCGCAGGGCCAACAGGGTGCTGTCGCGCACGGCCACGTCCACGCCGTAGGTTTCGTGGAGGATGTCCACCAGTTCGCCCAGGCTGGTTTGGTCGAGCAGGAGGCGGTTTTGTTTCCAGGCCGTGTGGCGCTCGGGGCGGGCGGTTTGCAGGGTGCCGAAGCCGTCGGGACGGGTCACGAAAAGCTGCCCCGGCTTCATCAGCACGCTGTCGCTGCGGCGGGGGTCGGAGAGCTTCACCCGGCCCGATTCGAGCAGCACCCGCACGACCTCCCGCCGGGTGTACACGTTGAACTCGGTGCCGAGCACCTGCACGTCGAGGCGGGGCGTGTGGACGACAAACCGCCGGTGGCCGGCCTGGTGCGTGACCGAGAAAAACGCCTCGCCGTCGAGCCAGGCTTGGCGGGCCTCGCCCGCTTCGCCGGCCAAGAAACGCAGGCGGGAGTTGCCGTTGAGCGTCACCCGGGAGCCGTCGGGCAGGGTGAAGGTGCGGGTTTCGCCGAAGGCCGTCTGGTACGTTTGCCCGGCTTCGGGGCGGAGGTACAGCCAGAGGCCGATGCCCGCCAGCAACAGCACGGCCACCGACGCCGCCACGCCCAGCCAGCGCCGACCGAATGCCGGGTGCGGCTGAATCAATGGCTTTCCCGAAACGTCGTCGGCGTCGAGGCTGGCGCGGAGCCGTTGCCAGGAACGGTCGAGTTGGTCGGTGGGCACGGCGGGGGGCACTTCGCCGTAGAGCACGAGCAGCCGGGCCTCGGCCACGGCCTCCCGCTGGTGGGGGTTTTCCGCCAGGAAATCCGCCCAGAAGCGCTGGGTCTCGTCGTCGGGGGCGAGCACCCAGCGGCGGAAGGGTTCGTCAAAGACGAAGTCGGTCGGGCCAAACGAGCGGTAGTCCATGAAGCGGGAGGGTCGCGTTTCGTGGAATACAGCGGGGCCGAAGGGCGGAGTACCCTAATTTTTGAAGATTTTTTTTCCGAAAAAAATCCGGGGCGACACGGGCAACACGGCCGAATACAGCGCCTGCGCCAGCACCACCAGCGGCGTGAGCAGCAGGTGGCGGCGGAGCTCGTGGAGGGCTTTCTGGATGAAATTCTTCGCCGATTGCGGGTTGACGCCCATCACCGAGGCGATTTGCTCGAAACTCAGGCCGGAGTAAAATTTCAGGTACACCGCCTCGCGCTGCCGCTGGGGCAACTGCTCCACCGCCCGGGCCAGTTTCTGAAGCTGGATTTCGCTGAATTCCCGCAGCACGAGGGCCTCCTCCACGGTCAGATCGAGGTCGGTTTCGTCGGGCGGGAGCCGCCGGGCTTCGCGCACCCGCTGGAGCACGCCGAGTTGCCGGGCCAGGGTGTTGCGCAGCGCGCCGAAGAGGTAAAACGCCACGCCGCCTTCGTCGGGGGCCCTGAGCGTGTGGCGGTAGCGGTGCAGGTTAAGGAACAAATCCTGGATGCAATCTTCAACCAGGTCGTCGTCGTGGGTGAAGGTGCGCCCGTAGCGGAACAATTTCCCGTAAAACCGCCGGTACAGCCCCTCGAAGGCCGCTTCGCTGCCGGAGCGGAAGGCTTGCCAGAGGTCGGAGTCGGTGGGAGTGGGGAGCATGGCCGGGCGTGGTGCGGGCGCAAAGTACGGGCTTTGCCGAAAAAAGTTTAACCGCTGCTGTCGGTCCGACTCAAAACACCCGCACCCGCCGCACCGGCCCCCGGTACGCGGGCTTGCCGTCCACGTTCACCTCGCACCGACCCGGCCCCAGGCGCACCGTTACCCGGCGGCCCCGCAGCCGGTAGTCGCGGAGGGTGAGCGAGCGGCCCGGCGGAAGCTGCGGGTCAAGCCAGAGCGAGCCGTCGGGGCGGGGGTCGAGGCCGGCGAGGCCGTAGAGCACAGCCTCGGCCCCGGTCAGGCCCGCCACCACGTTGGCGCGCTTGTGGGCGGGCACGGCGGGGCGGTCGGCGTAGTGCTCCTGCGGAACGTACGGCAGGTGATCGCCCATCCAGAACTCCCGGCGCAGCACCTCGAAGGCCAGGTCGGGGCGGCGTTGTTCGTAGAGCGTCAGGGCGAGTTGGGGGGCGTCGCCGGAGTAGGCCCCGCTGCCACCCCAGTCGGTGTCGCCGTATTCGTAATGCACCGAATCTTCGGCGGAAACCGAGGTCAGGCCGTATTCACCCAGGAATTTCCCCGGTTTCAGGTGGCCGTACAGCCGCGCGGCCATCGCGGGCGTGCAGGCCCCGGCCCGCAGGGCGTCGAACGCCTGCACGGAGTACACGGTTTCGGCGTGACCGTCCGGGTAGAGGCAGCGGAACCAGCCCGCTTTTTCGTCCCACAAGTTTTCCTGCACGGCCCGGCGAATCTGCGCGGCTTTTTGCCGCCACCCCGCCGTTTTGTCCCCGTCTTTTTTCAGCAACTCGGCCAGGTCGGCCAGGCGGTCGAGGCACCAGGCCCGTTCGGCGTTGGGGCTGGGCACGACGTGCTCCCAGCCGACGGTGCGCATTTCGAGCAGGTTGTGCTGGTTGCCGAAGTCGATGAGGTGGTTGTGCTGGGGCCGGGCTTCGAGCGCCGCAATCAGCCGTTTGGCTTCTTCGTACAAATCGGGGGCGAGGTGCCCGTGCCGGGCCAATGCCCACACCAGGCTCGTGAAGGCGTGGGTCGAATACGCGTAGCTGACGCCGATGCCCGTGCCGGCGGGCGTAAAACTGTAAAATTCGTCGAGTTTCACCCCCGCCAGTTGGCGGGCGAGGGTCTGGGCGTACTCGCCGAAAAGCAGCGCCACGGCGGTGGACGAGTACCCGGCCACGTCCCAGAGGTAGGCGTTCATGCCGCCCCCGTCGATGCCCGAGGTGGCCAGGTAGGGGTTGAGCACGAAGCCCGGTTTTTCCCACACGCACACCAGTCCGCTGACGAGCGCCCGGCGGTAGTACCCGGCCAGACCGGGGATGTCGGTTTCGAGGGTGGGCGCGTTGGCCAACCAGCGGTCGAGGCGGGCCTGCCAGGCGGCGGCGGTGCGGCGTTCGGCTTCGGCGAAGTCGGTCAGCGGGGCGGGTTCGGTGCCAGCCGGGGCCATCGTCACGCCCACGTACCAAACGGCGGTCCGGCCCGGCGCGACGGCGGTTTTGGCTGAATCGGACTGACTCAGGAGCAGCCTGGCCTCGGCGTTGCCCCAGCGGTTGGGGCCGAGGGGTCGGGCCTCCTCGCGCCCGGCCTGGGGCGTAAAACCCCAGCGGTCGAGGGGCACGTGGGCCGGGCGTCCGGCGCTGACCTGCGGCATGACGCCCACCCGCAGGGCTTGGACGGTGCGGTTGGTGAGCGAAATTTTCAGCAAAAAACCGGGCTGGTCGGCCAGGGGTACGAGGTCGGTTCGGAGGCCGAACGACACCAGCCCTTCGGACCACTGCCGGTGAAACGTGCCCCGGCGCACCAGCCGGTCGGGCTGCCAGGTTCCGCCCGCGTAGAGCAGGCTGTCCACCCAGGGGCGGCCCGTGTCGCCGACGCGCCGCCCGTTGATTTCAAACAGCACGCCCAGTTCGAACCCCGTGGCGGCCAGGGGCGGCGAGAAAAAACCGCCCACCCCCGCCACCGTGCCGAAGCGGGGCGCGACGGTGCTGAACCCGCTCCCGACGAACAACTGGTTGGGATTGCCGAAATTCCGATGGAGGGGCAGGGAAAAATCCGTCGCCCGCCAGACGGGCTGGGCGGCGGCGACGTGGACGAAAACGAAAACGGCAGGAAAAAGAAAACGAACCATGCGAACGGTTGAAAAGAAACCGGCCCCCACGCGGGAGCCGGTTTGCCAGCTAAACCTATGAAAAGTCGTCAGTCGATAGTCGTCAGTCGTAAGCCGAGGGGTGAAGGCTGAAAATATTCGCTGCACCAACGACTGTTGACTATCGACTGACGACTATCGACTTCCCGTCAATACCCCGGATTCTGCGGCAATTTGTCGGGTTTGAGCGTCACCTGGCTGAAGGGCAGGGGGAAGAGCAGTTCGAACTCTTCGAGTTTCGAGGGGCGATTGTTGCGGGCGTAAAACGCGTTGAGCACCGTCAAGGCCCGACCACGCCGGAGCAGGTCGAACCAGCGGTCGCCTTCGAGGGCAAATTCCAGCCGCCGTTCGGCCTCCAGCGCCAGGCGCAGTTCGGCCTGACCCAGGCCCGCCAGGGCCGGGACGCCCGCCCTCGCCCGCACGGCGTTGAGGTGCGGGAGGGCTTCGGCGGCTTTGCCGGTTTCGTTCAGCGCGTCGGCGTACAGCAGGAGCATGTCGGCGTAGCGGAGCACGTTCCAGTCGGCGGCGGAATTGTTGGCGGCGGTCATTTTGGGGTCGAGGTACTTTTTCGTGTAGTAGTATTTCACCCCGCTGAGCGTCAGGCTGTCGATGAGCGCCCGGCGGGCGTCGGTGCGGGCGTAAGCGTTGAGGAGTTCAGGCTCAATTTGGCTGAACCCCTGCGCCACCCCGAAGGGCACCAGCGCGTTGCCCGACCCGTTGGGCACGAAGTCGTTGGCAAAACTGCTCCCCTGCCCCGGTGCCCGGTCGTAGTTGACCACGAAAAGCTGCTCGTCGTTGAAGGGCTGGTCGGCGTTGAAAATCCCCGCGTAGCTGGGAGCCAGCGTGCCCTTGCCCACCACCTCGGCCAGTTTGGCAGCGGCTTCGGCCCATTTTTTCTGCGTGAGCAGCACCTTGCCCAGCAGGCCCTTCGCCGCCAAGGCGCTGGCCCGGCCCTTCACGGCGGGGGTGGCGGGCAGCGCGGTTTCGGCTTCCTTCAGGTCGGCTTCGATGAGCGCGTACACCTCGGCCACCGACGAGCGGCCCGTCAGGTAGGCTTCGTCGATGCTGGTTTGCTCCTTCGTGTACACCGGCACCCCGCCGAACACCTGCACGAGGTTGAAGTAGGTCAGGGCGCGGATGAATTTCGCCTCGGCCATCAGCCCCTTCCTTTTGTCTTCGGCCATCGGCACGGCCCCGATGCGGCTCAACACGGTGTTGGTGCGATCGAGGGTGGCGTAGGCGGCGTTCCAGAACCCACCGACCGGCCCGGCGGTGGGCGTGACGTTGTTGAGGTCGAAGAAATTCTGGTCGTTGGCCGCGTTGAGGGGCGTGTTCCACCCGTTGTCGGTGGTCAGATCGCCAAACACGTACCACTGGGCCAACTGGGGCCGCAGCGAGGCGTAGGCGGCCACCACCGCCGCATCGAGGTCGGCTTCGGTTTTGTAGAATTTATCGCTGGTGAAGGCGTTGGGGTCGGTCAGGTCGAGGAAAGATTCCTTACAGGCCGACAGCGACCCCGTCAGCGCCGCGCCCAGCAGCAGGATTTTCAGGAAGTTTTTCATGAAAAAAAAAGAGGTTTAGAACCCGACGTTCAGGCCGAAGGTGAGCGTTTTGGCCAGGGGGTAGGCGCCCATGTCCACACCGATTTGTGCGCCTCCGGCGGCTCCCTGGTAGTTGTTGGCTTCGGGGCTGTAGCCGAAGTACTTCGTGAAGGTCAGGTAGTTCTGGGCCGACACGAACACGCGGGCGTTTTGCAGCCAGAGCCGGTTGAGCAGGGCGCTGGGCAGGGTGTAGCCCAGCGTGACGTTGCGCACCCGCAGGTACGAGGCGTCGAAGAGGTACTGGCTGGTGGGCTGGTTGACGCCCCCGGTCAGGTTTTGCTTGGCGATGCCCCACTGGCCCGCGCCGGGGTCGGAGGGCGAGCGGTAGCGGTTGGCGAGTTCGGCGAGGCTGTTTTCAAAAGCCCGCCCGAGCACCACCTGCCGGAGGATGGGGTTGAAGAGTTTCGCCCCCTGCACCCCGTCGAGGATCACGCTCAGGTCGAAGCCCCGGTAGCTGACGTTGTTGGTGATGCCGTAGGTGAATTTGGGCAGCACGTTGCCGAGCAGGGTGATGTCGTTGCCGTCGATGCGCCCGTCGCCGTTCACGTCTTCAAATTTGGCGTTGCCCACCGTCGAGTTGCCGAACTTCGGGTAGGCGTCGAACTCGGCCTGGTCCTTGAAAACGCCGATGACGTTGTAGCCATACACGTTGCCGATGGGCTGACCCTCCTCGAAGCGGAAGGCCGTGGCAAACGCCCCCGTGCCCTCGTAACCCGCCACGCCGAATTGCAGGGGCCGCCCGCCCACCAGCGTGCGCACCTTGTTGCGGTTGAGGGTGAAAAATACGCCCGTGGTCCACTTGACGGCCCCGGTGGTGTTGCGGGTGTTGAGGGCCAGTTCGACGCCCCGGTTTTCCATGCTGCCCACGTTGGCCAGCACGCTGCCCGCCACGCCGTTTTCGGTGGGCAGGGGCCGGGCCAGGATCAGGTCGCGGGTGGTGCGGACGTAGTAATCGGCGGCGAGCGTGAGGCGGTCGCCGAGCACGCCCAAGTCGAGGCCGAGGTTGGTCTGGATGTTGGTTTCCCAGCGGAAATCGCGGTTTTCAAACGTAATTTTCTGGATGCCCTGCTGCGAGCCGTTGCCGAAGGTGTAGTTGGCGTTGGTCACCTGCCGCCCCAGCCAGCCGTAGTTGGCGATCTGGTCGTTGCCCGACACGCCGTAGCTGGCGCGGAGTTTCAAATCGCTGAACAGTTTCTGGGTTTTCATGAACGGCTCCTCGACCACCCGCCAGCCCACCGACACGGCCGGGAAAGTGCCGAAGCGGTGGTTGGGCGCAAACTTGCTCGACCCGTCGCGGCGGATGCTGGCCTGCACGAGGTAGCGGCCTTTGTAGTCGTAGTTGACGCGCCCGAAGGTCGAGAGAAACGTGTACTCGGTGGTGCTGCCCCCGCCCAGGATGAGCGCCGCGCCGTTGATGTTGGGCACGTAGTCGCTGCTGAAGGCGGGCTGGGGGTTGGTGGCGTTGGCCGTGCCCCGGTCGTTGATCGACGAAAAGCCGAAGGTCTGGAAGAAGTTGTTCCGCTGCGAGGAGTAGCCCGCGTCCACCTTCAGGTTGTGGGCCTCGCCGAAGGTTTTCTGGTACGTGAGCAGCCCCTCGAAGAGCCAGTTGGTCACCATCGTGTTGCTCTGGCTGGCGTTGGAACGGGCGTAGGTGGGCGTCGAGCGGTTGGCCGTGTTGAGCAGGGAGCCTTCGCCCGCCACGAACGGAGCCACGAACACGCTGCTGTAGGCCGACGACACCAGCCCGCCAAAGCTCACGTTGGCCGAAAGGCCGTCGAAAATTTGGTAGTCCAGGAACGAGCGGCCCACGAGGCGCACCTGCCTGGTGACGTCGTCGATGCCGTCGGAGGTGGCCACGGGGTTGTAAATCCGGTTGACGGCGAAGCCCTGGTAACCGAGTTTCATCACCTGCCCGTAGTCGCCGTCGGGGGTGTACACCGGGATGATGGGCACCATCGCCAGGGCCGACTGGATCAACCCGCCCACGCCCCCGTAGCCGCCCCCGCCCGTAACCGACCCGATGGTAGGCTGCACCTGGGTGCGGGTGTACGAGGGCACGAACGAAAACCCGGCCTTGAGGCGGGGCGAAAGCTGGGCGTCGAGGTTGGCGTTGAACTGGTAGTTTTCGTAGCCCGTGCGCCGCACGATGCCGCCCTGCTTGAGGTAGTTGCCGGAGAGGAAAAACCGGACCTTTTCGCTGCCTCCGGTGGCCGAAACCTGGTAGTTGCTGAACGGGGCGGGGTCGAAAATGGCGTCCTGCCAGTCGGTGTCGGGCAGTTGACCGGTGTTGGTGGTCAGCACCGCAGGCACGGGCAGGTTGGAGTTGCGCAGGGCCTCGGCGGCAATGTCGAGGTACTGGTCGCGGTTCATGACCTCGATTTTCTTGATGAGGCGGCTCGTCCCGGCGTTGGCGCTGAAGGCAAACTGGGTGCGGCCCGCCTTGCCGCGTTTGGTCGTGACGATGATCACGCCGTTGCCCGCCCGCGAACCGTAGATGGCCCCGGCGGCGGCGTCCTTGAGCACCTCGATGCTTTCGATGATGTTGGGGTTGAGTGAGTTGAACAGGCTGGCGTCGGGCGTGACGTAGCCGTCGATGACGTACAGCGGCTCGGACCCAGCGTTGATCGAACCAAACCCCCGGATACGCAGCACCGGCGCGGCCCCCGGCTGTCCGGATCCTTGCTGCACGAACACCCCCGCCACCTGCCCGGCCAGGGCCTGGGCGGCGTTCGACACGGGCAGGTTCTGAATCTGCTTCGCGCCCACCGACGCCACCGAAGTGGTCAGTTTGGCGCGCTGCTGGGTGCCGTAGCCCACCACCACGACCTCGCTCAGGCTACGGACGTCGGTTTTCAGCGTCACGTCAATGCTCGTGCGGCTGCCCACGGTCACTTCCTGTTTTTCGTACCCCACCGACGAAAACACCAGCACGGCGCTCGCGTCGGGCACGGCCAGCCGGTAGCGCCCCTCGCCGTCGGTGGTGGTGCCCCGCGTGGTGTTCTTCACCGACACGTTGACGCCCGGCAAACCCGCCCCGGCTTCGTCGGTCACCCGGCCCGTGATGGTCACGTCGGCGGGGACCGGCGCGGCGGGGGCAAGGGCGGGAACTTCCGGTGGGGCAGCCATCGGCTCCGCCGGGCGGGCGGGTCCCGATTGCCCCGGCACGGGTACCCCCGGCGCGCTTTCCGGTTTGGCCAGCGGCGTGACGAGGTAAGAGTTGTTTTTCAGCTTCCGAAACGTGAGCCGGAAGGGCCGCAGCAGGGTTTCAAGCTGCCGTTCCAGCTTGCCCGTTTCGCGCAGCAGCGCGGGCGAGATCGTCAGGCCTTCGACGGTGCTTTCCTCGAACAGGATGTTCACGCCCCGGGTGCGGCCCCATTCGTTGAGCACGTCCTTGAGTTTGCGTTCGGCGGGGGCCGGTCGGGCAGCGGGCAATTGCCGGGCCGAGGCGAGTTGCTGGGCGTGCAGGGGCAGCAGGCCAGTCAGGAGGACCATCAGCCCCAGGCCACGAAGTACAGGGTGTTTCATGATCAACGGTTTAGAAAAGTCAATTTTTGGGAAACGGTCGGATGTCAACGCCGTCGCCGGTTTTCTCCACCCGAAACTGGAGCAGTTCGGCGAGGGCGTCGAGGAGTTCGTCGGCCTTCTCGGCCCGGAACACCCCCGACACCCGGCGCTCGGCCAGGGTGGCGTCGGCGATGCGGACGCTCAGGCCGAAGTGCTCGCCGACGAGGCCCGCGATGTCGGCCAGGCGGGTCTGGTCAAAGGTGAACTGGTGCTGCTTCCAGGCGGCGAAGCGGGCGGGGTTGGTGGTTTTGCGGCGGGCCAGTCGTCCGGCGTCGTCGAGGGCCACCCAGTCGCCGGGGCGCATGAGCACCTGCTTGCCGGGTTGGTACGTGACTTTCACGCTCCCTTGGTTGAGCACCACCCGGCGGCGGGCGTCGCGGGCGTAGAGCACGAACTCGGTGCCGAGCACTTCCACCGAAAAATCCGTCCCGGTTTTTACCACAAACCTCCGGTGGTCGGGCAGGTGCCGCACGCTGAACTCGGCCTCGCCGTCGAGGCGCACCTCGCGGGTACGTTGGCCAAAGCCCCAGCGCGGCACCCGCAGGGCGGAGTTGGCGTTGAGCGTCGCCGTGCTGCCGTCGGGCAGGGCGACGGCCCGCGTTTCGCCGAAGGCCGTGCGGTGGGTTTCGTAGAAAATCGCCTCCCGCCCGAACCACCCGCCCGCCAGGAGCAGCAGGGCCGCCGCCGCCGCCCAGCGCCAGGAAGCGCGGAAACCGCGGCGGGGATAAACCGTTAAAACGGTTTCAGCGTCCACCGGTTCGGGCGTTTGCAGGGATTCGCGGAAACGGCTCAGGGCGGCGTCCGCATCAACGGGGTACTGGGGGTGCTGGCGCTCCCACTCGTCGAGGGCGAGGTAAAAGGTGGCCTGGTTCTCCGGGTTTTGCAGCCACTCGGCCAGCCACTGGCGCTGGAGGGCGGTGCTTTTTCCGTCGAAGAAAAGGGCCAGCAAATTCGGTAGCAGCGGTTCGGACATGGCCGGTTGCGGGGTTTAGCGGTACGACAAGCAGGGCAGGCGAAACCCCACGCGGGGGTGGGAGAAATTTTTACGAACCATCGTAGGGGCAACCCTTGCGGTTGCCCGTGACCAGGTTGGCAACGACGCCACGGGCAACCGCAAGGGTTGCCCCTACGATAATTCACAAGGAAAAAGTAGCAGCAAAACCCCCAGCCACTCCCCGCCCAAGCCCGTTCGCAGGCGGGCGAGCACCCGGCTCACGAGGTGTTCGACGGCCTTCACGCTGATGCCCAGTTCGGCGGCGATGTCGGCGTAGCGCTTGCCTTCGTAGCGGTGCAGCAGAAACGCCCGCCGCGATTGGGGCGGTAGGGCGGCGATTTCGGCGTCGAGGCGCTGGGTCAGTTCGTGGACGTGCAGCAGGCTTTCCGGGGTTTCGGGCTGGGCAAAATCCGCCTCGTCGGGTTCGAGGGGGCGGGTTTGGTGGAGTTCGTAGCGCAGGTGGTTGAGGGCGCGGTTGCGCACGGCCCGGTAGAGGTAGGCCCCGTAGCAAGCGGTGATGCGCTCGTGGGTGCGGGCTTTCCAGAAGGTCAGAAACACGTCGGACACGAGGTCTTCGGCCACGGGTTTCGACAGCACCAGCCGCACGGCGTGGCTGCACAGGTTGGCGTAGTAGCGGCGGAAGAGCAGTTCGCAGCCCAGTTGGGGGTCCTGGTCGAAGGCCCGGCGGATGAAGAGTTCGGGGTCGTCGGGGCGGACGGACGCACTGTCCTCCGGTCCGGTTTGGAACGGAGACGGGTCGGGTTCGGGCCGGGAAGGGTGCCGACGGTGCATCGGGTAGAGCGCGGGGAATCGTGGTGCAGTCCTACGACAAGATTGCACTTTTTTACCCCACGCGGGCCGGAAGATTTTTTCAGGGCAGCGCCAGTAGCCACACCGGCCCCAGCAGCCCGGAAGGCACCGGCTCGGCGCGGGAGGCGTCGAAGGGCCGGTAGCGGATGTCCACGAGGTTGATGTCGTAGAAGTTTTTCCAGGGTATTTTTTTCTGGTCGAGAAACCGAACGCGGTTGGCCGAAAGGTTGGTCACGCGGATTTCGAGCGTGTTTTCCGCCCGCAGCAGGCCCGGCGGCACCGCGACCCGGAAGGGCAGGCACCAGGCCGTGCCGAGATCGCGCCCGTTGAGGCGCACCTCGGCCACCTCGCGCACGTCGCCGAGGTCGAGGGTCAGGGGTTGATTTTTCGGAAAACCGGCGGGCAGCGCAAACCGCAGCCTGTACCGCCCCGTGCCGCTGAACCAGCCCGTGAGCGAGTCGCCCTGCAGCACCCAGGAGCGGAGCGCGGGGAGGATTTGGGGAGCGGGGCGGTAGGGCGCGCCTGCGGGGAAGTCGAGGTGCCAGGGGCCGGTGAGCGTCAGCGGGGCGGGCGTTGCCGCCGGACGCTTCACCACGGGCTGGGCTTTTCCGGAAAAAACCGTCAGGAACATCGATTCGCCCGGTTCGAGGCGGATGCCGACGTGGTCGGTGGTGACGGGCAGTTCGGTGGTGCGGTCGGTGAGCGGGTCGTAGCGCCGCGCCCGCGTCTGGGAAGGGGCCAGGGCGAGGTGAATCTGCACCGAGTCGGCGACGGCGCGATTGGTGAGGTTGGCGATGAAGTACACGAGGCTGTCGCCGCTTTTGCGCCGGATGAACGCTAGCCGCGAGCGCAGCACGAAGCCTTCGGGTAGTCCGCCGCTCCACCAGAGCTGGCCCACCAGCGTGCCGCTCAGGGTGGGCACGACGCTCACCGAAGGCTGCGCCCGCGCTTCCTGCATCAACCGTTGCACCTGGGCGTTGCGGGCTTCGGCTTCCCGAAAACCGGGGGCCAGCGCGGGCGTTTTTCCAACGAAAACCACCGTGACGCCCTGCCGGGCCAGGTCGAGCAGGCGCTGGGCGGTGGCTTCAGGCAGGTACGTGACCTCGGGCACCACCAGCACCCGGTAGCGGCCCCCGGCGGCGAGCAGTTGCTCGGCTGGCCCCGCGCGCAGGTCGGTTAGTTGCCGGTCCGACACGTAGTCGAAGCCCAGGCCGTTGCGGGTGAGGAACTCGCACAACCGCCCAAACGGCAGCGGCAGCAACCACCGGCCCACGTGGTGGACTTCGAGTTGGTGAATGCCCCCGCCCGACTTTGCGGGTTTTGCCCACAAATCATGCATCGGAAAATACACGAGCACGTGGTTGTCGGGCTGGGTGGCTTGCAGCCGGGTCTGGCAGCGTTCGATGTACTTCGTGAGCAGGGGCAGGTGGGGGTAAAAATGCGAGGTCGGGCCGTAGTGGGTCGAGGCGTAAAACAGCCAGCCGGGCCAGGGCGCGGCGGCGGGCGAGTAGGTGGTGCCGTGGAAAAACACGTGGTTGATGCCCGCCGTGAACAACTCGTCCACCTGCGGCTTGATTTGCGCCAGCGAAACCTTGAAGTGGTCGGCCAGCCAGGTGGTGGTTTCGCTGCTGACGAGGGGTTTGCCCAATACATGCGCCGCCGACGAGGCGAATTTCATCGCCAGCGGGTGGGGCGTGCCGAAGCGCTCCGGCTCGTAGCCCTCGTCCACCCGCAGGCCGGGAATCGGGAAGCGGCTGGAGCCGAAGGACTCGGTTTCGGGGATGTCGGCCAGGGCGTAGAGGTCGAGCAAATTGCCCGGTGAGCCGTGGGCTTGGTTGCGGGTGCGGTAGCCGTGGGCGCGCGCCCAATCCGTCCAGGTTTCGGTGAAACCTTCGCGGAGCAGGTCGGCGAGGGTTTCGTGATAGTCCTGCTTCACCCGGACCGCAGTTTCGCTGCTGGTCGTGTCGAGGAAGGCGGCGAGTTGGTCGGCCAGGTCGTAACCCCGGCGGGTTTTGAATTCCTGGAGAAAACGTTCCGAAAAATTCGCCCCGAACGCTTCGTAGGAATCGTTGTAGACGGCCCGCGGACGGTCGGGCAGCCGGGCCAGCGTGGAGTCGAAGCGGGCGAGGTAGCGTTGCAGGGCGGTTTTCGAGAACGGGTCCACCACCCGCCCTTCGCCGCCGGGGGCGGGGCGTTTCACCTGCTGGCCCGTCGGCACAGCCACGAGTTTTCCGTCCTGCACCGCCCACTTTTTCGCGGCCATGTCGGTCGTTACGTTCGGCCCGCCGAAGGGCCAGCCCGTCCCGGTGGTCAGGTCCACGCCGAGGCCGAGGCGCTTCGCCTCCCGCACGGTGTGGCCGAAAGCCGCCAGCCATTTCTCGCCCAGAAACGGCAGAAACTGGTTTTCGTAGCCCTTCACCCCGTAAATCGGGATGACGTGCACGCCGCCGATGCCCACGGCCTTGAACTGCTCCAGTTGGCGCGTCAGGTCAGCGGAGTTGACGGCGCTGCCCATCCACCACCAGTAGGTCCAGGGTTTCGCGGTGTTGTAGACCGGCGTTTGGGCCGGGGCGACAGGACCGGCGAGGAGGAGAACGAAGAGGGTTTTCCGGAGGAAATCCATGTAGAAATGATTCGGCATTGCCGCGCCCACAACCCGGCGTTTTCCGAACAGATGTTAAAACGACACGGCCCGACAGGAGGCCGGGCCGTGTCTGGTATCCTAAACCCGCAAAATCGGCGTCAATACCCAGGTTCGAGGGGGCATGCACGCTCGATGGCCAACCGGAGGTCGGCCTGGGTGGTGGCGAGGGCGGGCTGCCCCGGGCCAGGTGTGCCGCGGGCGCTTCGTTTGGCCGGGCCACACTTTTTGGACACGCTCGTTTGGGGTTAGGGCCTTGTCGCCACGATTTTCTGCGGATTCATCCGCGCTTCCTCGTCGGCTCCGTCGGCCCTGGCCCGGCGGATGACGGCGGCGGCGACTTTCCGGCCCAGATCGAGGCCCACTTCGTTGTCGGTGCGGAAGTGAATGCCGCCCTGGAAGCGCGATTCGGCCCCGTCCCTGGCCCGTTTCTGGAAGTAGGCCCGTTCGGCGGGGAAAAAGTACGAGTACAACTCCCCGTGTACGCCCCCGACGGCGGCGTGGCCCGACGGATACCCCGGAAAGGGCGGCGTGGGCAGCAGCGGGCGGTAGGTCGTGTCGAGTTGGTCGGGGCGGATGCCCCAGTAGGCGTACTTGGCGTCCCAGCAGGCCACGAAGCCGTCGTAGGTGCCGATGGCCGTCAGGGCGTAAAGCCGGGCGGCGCGGGGCGGGTTCAGGTGCAGGTTGTACTCGAAGATTTTGCGGTGCAGCACGTCCTCGGCGGTGGATTCGGCGTAGTAAAACGCGTTGGCCTGCGAACGAAACGTGGGTTTGAATGCCTTCAACTCGGCCATGTCAGCGGCAAAATCGGGCGGCGGGCCGGGGCGGAACTGACTGGCGCTGTCGAGCGCGACGGTTTTGCTCTGTCCGGCGAGGGGAAACGCCGGATGCTGCCCCCGCCAGTAGGCCGGTCCCTGGGGCATTTTGCCATCCCAGGTGCCGTTGGGGGCAAAGTGCTTCGTTCGTTCGATTTCCGCTTCGGCGATGCGTCGGCCCAGGTCGAACCCGGCGCGGGTGTCGCTCGGAAACGCCACCCCGGCGGCCACCCGCGAGGCCATGGCCTGCTCGGCCATCCGCCGCACCGAATCGGCCAGGGTGGGGTAAAAATGCGCGATGACCGTCGCCGCCACGCCCGCTGCCACCGAATGTTCGCAGGGATAAGAAGGACTTTCCGGTTTCGGGGCGAGGGCCACCACCCGGCCGTCGGTGGCAAATGGCCTGGGGCGTTTGTAGGCGTACTTCGCGACCCAGGCGGCCACGGTGGCGTCGTAGGTGGCCACGCTGAGCAGCAGGTACGACAGGGGGCCGGTATTGCCGGCGTGGTTCATCCAGAGTTTGCCGATCAGGAGTTGCCAGCGGTAGCCGGGCGCGCCCGCGTTCCAGTACGCGATGCGCTGCCGGTCGGTCGGAGTCAGGTTTTTTTGCTGGGAAATCACCTGGGCCAGTTCCGTTTTGTCGGCGGGTGGCGGGGGCAGGCGGTAGGCGTTTCCCGAAGGAATGAACCAGGTTTTCCAGGTGCCCGCCGAGGGTTCGACCTGGGCCTGGGCGTACGTAGCCGTCAGCAAAACGGCGATGGGGAGGAGGAGGTATTTTTTCATGGGCGAAAACGACTTTTTTTGCAAGCATACCGCCCGGAAACCCGTCCCGAAAGCTACCGTCAACCGACAACGGATTGGCGCGAACGAACTCCCAAACCGGGTCAACGGGCCTGAATCCGTCGGCGGGAAGACGGGCGTTTTCAACCCGGTTTCGGCTTTCCCATTTTTTCGTTGACCGTTTCGGGCCGTTCGTTGACCCGAACGCTCCGCTGGTCGTCCGGCCGGGAAAAGGTGGGGCGTTTTTTTCGTAACTCGCGGCATGAAGAGGCCGAAACTACCGGAGCGGGTGTGGCTGTACGTGCGCATCGGGGCGGTGTACGGCGGGCTGTCCCTGTTCGGCGATTTGGTGAGCGAACCGGCCACCTTTCCCCAACGGTTCATCAACACCCTCTGGCTTCACCTCTACCTCGTTGGCCTTAACTTCGGGCTGTTCGAGCGCACGATTCCGTTTCTGAGCGGTTCCTGGAAGCGCCTTTTCACCCTGCCGTTCTTTTTTTTCGGCTACCTGTTTCTCTACTCGGTCGGGTTTTACGCGTGGCGGGCGCTCGGCATCAACCTTCGCGTGTATTTTCAACTGATTGCACACGAATCCGTCCAGGAAGGAATCGCGTACCACATGCCGTACAGCCTTTTTTCGGTGCTGTTTTTTGGCGTGGCGAAATCGGTGTACGATTTCCGAAAACTGAAAACCGATGCCCGGCAGTTGCGCCTCGAAAAGCAGCAGGCCGAACTGGCCTTCCTGAAAGCGCAGACCAATCCGCATTTTCTGTTCAACACCCTCAACAACCTCTACGCCCTGGCCAAAGACAAATCCGACCTGGCCCCGGAGGCCATCCTGCGGTTGTCGCAACTCCTAAGGTTCATGCTGTACGAAACCAGCGGGCAGTACATCGCCATCGAGCAGGAATTGAAAATCATCGCCGATTACCTTGCCCTCGAACGCCTGCGCTACGACGACTCGCTGCGGGTGCGTTTCAGCCACGACCTCGAAGACCCCAAACAGGCCCTGCCTCCCCTGCTGCTGATGCCGCTGGTCGAAAACGCCTTCAAGCACGGCGTTTCCGAAACCCGTCGCGAGCCGTTCATCGACATCCACCTGGCCGTCCGGCAGCGGCGGCTGACGTTTCTCGTCCGAAATTCAACCGAACCTGGTGCCGGTGAGCGCAGTTTCCGCGAAAACATCGGCCTTTCCAACCTCCGGCGACAGCTTCACCTGCTCTACACCGACTACGACCTGACCGTCCGGCAGGAGGACGCGCAGTTCACGGCCTCGCTCACCATCAACCTCGCCAGCCATGCCTAACCTCCGGTGCATCCTCGTCGAAGACGAACCCTTGGCCGTCAAAGTGCTCACCGACTACGTCGCGCAGGTGCCGTTTCTCGATCTGCTCGGCACGTTCCGGGATGCCCTGCTGGCCGCGGATTTCCTGCGCCAGCACCCGGTCGATTTGATGTTTCTCGACATTCATCTGCCCAAACTGAAGGGCATGGCGTTTTTGAAAACGCTGACGGCCCCGCCCGCCGTCGTCATCACCACGGCCTACCACCAGTACGCCGTCGAAGGCTTTGAACTCAACGTCACCGATTACCTGCTCAAGCCCTTCGACTTCGAGCGGTTTCTGGTGGCCGTCAACAAGGTGCGGGTGCGGGAGGCCGCGCCTTCCGCCGCGCCGGAAACGGCCCAACCCCGCGAACACGTGTTCGTGACGGTGCAGAAAAAGAAAGTGAAGCTGGTGTTCGCCGACCTCGTGTACGTGGAAAGTCAGCGGGAGTACGTCAAAATCGTGACGACGAAAGGGACGTATTTTTCAAAAATGAGCACCCACGAACTCGAAGCGGCCCTGCCCCCGGAGCGGTTTCGGCGGATTCACCGCTCGTTCCTCGTTTCGCTGGCCCGCATCGACTCGTACACCGCCGACACGGTGGACGTCGGCGGCATGACGCTGCCCATCGGGCGGGGGTACCGGGAGGTCGTGGCGGGATGGTGAGGGGTGGGGTTTAAATCCAGACGTAAGCCGCCAGCACACCGGGGAGCTTAGGCTCGCTTCACAGCACCCGGTACCGCCACTCCTCGCCCGTCTGCAAGTCCTGGTAGGCCAGGCGCAGGTGCCCGGTACGCTGCTCGACCTGCATCACGCTGAAGGTGAGCAGGCCGTTGGGGCGTTCCATGACAAGGTCGTTGCGCCGGTCGCCGTGGGCGCTGTGGTGAAACTGCCAGATTGTTTCGGCCTCAAATTTCGGATTCTCCCGTTGCCAGGCCCGGAACCAGCCCTCGCGGGCGGCCACCACCTCGGGCGCGTACAGTGTTACCGACGACCAGATGCCCGGCGCGGCGGGGTCTTTCTCCGAACGAAACAGCCGCTCGCCGTCCCACTTCAGTTCGCTGATTTTCAGCCCGTCGAACGCGTCGAAGGCCAGCAGCGTGAAGGGTTCGAGGTGGGTGAAATCGTAACTCCGGGCGAAGGCGTCGGCGCTGGCGTAACCGAAAAAATCGAGTACCACCTGGCCGCGGCTGTGGCGGTAGGGCGGGCGCGGCTCGTGGGGCACAAAGGCCCCGTTGAGCAAACACACCGACCGCCCCGGCGTGCTGGCCAGCCAGGTCCCTCCGGCGCGCGGGTCTTTCGGAAAATATACCTCCCGGCCGTGCAGGCAGTACCGCCTTGGGGCGACCGCCCGCGGACGGCTCAGGTGCTCGTCGCGGTTGTTGGTCAGAATGAACCCGTCGGGCAGGGGCAGGTAGGTGAGGACGCACATTTTTCAGTTGGCAGTTTTGCGGACCGGGTTTTTGCCAACTGTCAATGGCCAACTGCCAACTGCGCCCGGTGCCGCAGCGTGGAGTGGGCCACGCCGAAGGTTTCGGGGATGAAAAAATGCGGCAGGGCCACGTTGAGGGCGATTTTCAGGATGGCCAGGTGGTGCACGGTGTGTTCGACGAGGTAGCACAGTTCGCGCGAAAGGCTGGTGGGGGCCGGGCTGCCTTCCTCGCTTTCGAGGCGGAGGGGCACTTCCTCGGGCAGGCGCTCCAGTCGCCGGGCGAGGTGGTGCAGCGTCAGGAGGGCCGTCTGGGGGTCGGCTTCGAGGAGGGGGTTGCGCAGGCGGGCGTCGTAGTTGACCGTGCCGTGGTCGAAGTCGGCGAGCAAGCACTCGTAAAATTCCACGACGTGCCGGGTGTGCTGCCCGGCCGAGTGCCCGTGCAGCACGGCGAGCGGCTCGCGGTAGGCCGCCTCGGGCAGGCGCTGGAGCAGGTCGGCGAGTTGGTCGAGCAGGTCGAGGTTGCGGGCTTGCCAAACGGTCATGGGGCTGGGGAGTTTACGGTGTGGACCACGAGGGCGATGGTCACGGTTTCGCTCATGCCGAGGGTATTTCCCCCGAAGTCAAAATCTTTCCGGTTGATGCTGAACGTGCCAACAAACGTACCCTTCGGTCCTTTGGTGGTGAACGTGAACGGCACGCGCACGGGCCGGGTGGTGCTTTTCACCGTCAGATCGAACGTACCCGCGTAGCCGGTGGCGGTTTTTTCCAACCGGGTGGATTTCATCCGAATTACGGGAAATTTTTCCGCGTTGAAAAAACTCTCGCGCTCGCGTAGGTGGCGGTTGCGAAGGGCGTTGTCGGTGTCCACGGTGTTGGCATCGACGGTGGCCGTCAGGCTCCCGGTGCCCGTGGCGGGGTCGAACTGCAACTGGCCGATGAACCCCTTGAAACGTCCCTCCACCGCCGTACCGAACATTTTAGCCCGGAACGTGACGGAAGCCGACGTGGGCTTCCAAACCTGTGCCACGGTGGGCCATCCGACCAAACTTACGAGAAAAAAGGCGAGAACGACGGGGCGAGGCATGGGAAGCCGGTTTAAGGTTCAGGGTTTAGGGCGGCCGCCGTGCGGTTCAGGGTTTAGAGTTGTTCATCAACGCTGAACCGTGCGGCGGCCGCCCTAAACCCTGAACTTTAAACTCAATTCACAACTTCACCGACACGGCCAGCAGGGGCATGAGCGTTTTGGCCCGGAAGCGGTCGTTGTTAAAGGTCAGTCGGCGGTCGGTGGTGTATTCGGAAAACTGAAAGCTCAACCCGGCGCGCAGGCCGACTTTCGGCCTGAACCAGTAGCGGGCGTAGAGTTCGGAGTTGAGGCTGCCCCGGTCGCTGTCGCTGATGAGGAGCAGGTTGAAGGGCGTCACCTTCGCGGGTTCAATCGTGAGCGGTCGGCCCTGCGAGCGGGCGATGAATTCGCCGGATTTTCGCCCGCCGAACGTGGCCCCGAGGGCATCGATGTTGAAACCCACGTCGAAGCGGCTGCTGAAACTGTACTGGAGGTGGATAGCCAGGTTGATGGCGTTGGTCTGGGCGCGGGGCATCCGCAACGTGTCGATGTTGGCGGGGATGTCTTCCGAAAACAGCGCGGCGATGCTTTCCTTGCCCGACGTGAGGCGGGCCGGAGCGGTGCGGAAGTCGAGGTCATTCCCGAAAAACGACGTCAGGCGCAGGCCGAGGCCGACCTTGAAGCGGCCGTGTTCGCCAAAACCCCAGAACCGGTTGACCGAAACGGCGGGCGAAAACGCCCCGCCGCCGCCGGCCAGGGCCAGGTCGGCAGTGGTGTACGATTTCTGGGCCAGGGCCGAGAGAGGCAGGGCGAGGAGAAAAAGAGTTGGTTTCATGGATGTTAGCGGTTAGTCGTCAGTCGACAGTTAAGAAATGCATTTCACTGACGACTGACGACTGTCGACTACTGCAATTCCGCGCTGCCAAACAGCACCGAAAACTGACGGCACCAGATGAGCACGAACTTGCGCTGGTCGGGTTTGGCGTCGGCGGGCAGGGGGAGCGAGAACGTGCCCGATTTGGTCAGCAGGGCCACTTCGACGAAGTTTTTGGCCTGGCGGTCTTCGGCCAGGTACACGCGCAGGTCGGGGCCGGCGTCGGTTTTGAAGTCTTTGAATGCCAGGCTCCGCGTGCCGTCGGCGGCCTGCACGACGCTGACCGTGCCGGAGGTCGGGTGCGCGCCGTTGGCAAAGGTGCCCTTCGGGGTGACCTGGCCGGGAGCGTTCATCGGCAGGGTTTCGTCGGTGGGCGTGAGTTCGGGGTCTTTTTGGCAGGCGACCAGCGTCAGCGCTGCCAGCAGGGTAAGCAAGATGTTAGCTACGCTGAATCGTTCGGATTTCATGGTTTTGGAGCGGTTTGGTGAAGCAAAAGTGGCAGGCGGTGGGGAAGCGCGGTGTCGGCTGGCTGACGTTTGAAGCAGGTTTCAGCGGGGCGCGTAGCCTTTTCGGTTCTCAGTTGTTGCAGATGCGAACCGGAAACGGTTCACAGTCTCCCCACATCCCCGATCGTCAGCGTCGTGCGGTCGTAGTCGAGCAGGCCGGCCTGGCGGCATTCGCTGAACAACTGGTTGACGGTCTGACGGGTGGAGCAGATGAGGCTGGCGATGTCCTGGTGGGTGAGGTAGTTTTTCAGCGTCACGTTCTGGCGTTGGTTGGGAGCTTCGCGGGCGGCCCACTCCTTCAGAAACAACAGAAACCGGGCGCGCACGTCCTTGAACATCAGGTTGGCGTAGCGGTTTTCGAGGCGTTTCAGCCGCAGGCCCACGAGTTTGGTGAATCCGATGGCCAGCGACGGGTTGCGGGCCAGTACGTTCTCGAAATCCGAGATTTTGAAACTGCACACCGTCACGTAATCGGTCACGGCCACGGCGTACTCGTCGGTGGGGCGGTCGTCGAGGGTGATTTGGCCGAAGAGGTCGCCCTGCTGGAGGATGTCTTTGACCGTTTCGCGGCCTTCCTCGTCCACCTCCACGATTTTCAGCACGCCGTGTTTGAGGGTGAAAATTCGGGTCAGGTCTTCGTTCTGCGAAAAATAAAGAATGTCGCCCTTGCGGGCAGTTTTGAAGTTGGAAATCAGGCAGATTTCCTGCATTTCGTCGCGGTCGAGCGCCGCGAACAGCTTGTGGTTGCGCAGGTACCAGTAGCGGGTTTCGTAGGGGACGGAAGGCATCATGGCATTGGGAAGACGGGGGCGCGACATACCTACGGGAAAGGTACGGGTTTCGTTGCGTTTTTGACGAAGGATTTCCCCGTCGCGGTGCCACCCGGCACCGCTCCAACGAGGAAAACCCGGAAAAACTTAAAAACCCCAATCGCTCGCGTTAGCGGAGTTGCCCCGATTGTGGTTATTTTGCCCTCGACCCGAACCCTCTGCTTGCTGCAATGGCAAAAATCCTCCTCGTCGACGACGAGCAATCCATTCGCGCCGCCTTACGCGATATCCTGGAATACGAAGGCTACACCATCGACGAAGCCCGCGACGGCGACGAGGGCCTCGAAGCCCTCCGCCAGAACGGTTACGACGTGGTGCTCTGCGACATCAAAATGCCGAAAATGGACGGCCTCGAACTGCTCCTGAAGGCCAAAGAACTGGAGCACCACGCCCAGTTCATCATGATTTCGGCCTTTGGCAACATCGAAAACGCCGTCGAGGCCACCAAGCGCGGGGCCTTCGATTTCCTGCAGAAACCCCCGGATCTGAACCGGCTGCTCGTGACCGTGCGCAACGCCTACGAAAAATCGCAGGAGCAGACCACCCTCCGCCAGCAGCAGACAGAGATCAAAACGCTCAAAAAGCGGGTGTACAAGCTCAACGAAATCGTGGGCGATTCGTCGGCGATTCAGAAGGTAAAGGAAACCATCGACCGCGTGGCCCCCACCGAGGCGCGGGTGCTCATCACGGGGCCGAACGGGTCGGGCAAGGAAATGGTGGCCAAGCAGTTGCACGAAAAATCGAACCGGGCGGGCAAGCCCATCATCGAGGTCAACTGCGCGGCGATTCCCTCCGAACTGATCGAAAGCGAATTGTTCGGGCACGAAAAAGGGGCCTTCACCTCGGCCATCAAGCAGCGCATCGGCAAGTTCGAGCAGGCCGACGGCGGCACGCTGTTCCTCGACGAAATCGGCGACATGAGCCTCTCGGCCCAGGCCAAAGTGCTCCGGGCCTTGCAGGAAGGCAAAATCACCCGCGTGGGCGGCGACAAGGAAATCAAGGTCAACGTGCGCGTGATCGCGGCCACCAACAAGGAATTGCAGACCGAAATCCGCGAAGGCCGCTTCCGCGAGGATTTGTACCACCGCCTCAACGTGATTCCCATCCACGTGCCGCCTCTGGCCGAACGGCGGGAAGACATTCCCCTTCTGGTGGACAAGTTCCTGAACGACGTGGCCGAAGAGTACGGCAGCCCCGGCAACCCCAAAGCGATGGCCCCCAACGCGCTGGCCTTCCTGCAAACCCTGCCCTGGACCGGCAACGTCCGCGAACTCCGCAACGTGGTTGAGCGCCTGGTCATCATGTGCGGTCACGAAATCACGCTCGAAGACGCGCGGCTGTACGCGGTAGTGAGGTAAGTGCCGATGCCGGATAAAAGCAAAATGCTGGATACGGGATAAAACAAGTTCATCCCGTATCCAGCATTTTGCTTTTATCCGGCATCTACTTTTTCAAATACCGCATCAGCGCCTCGATGTAGTAGTACTCGGCGTAGCTGATGGGCACGTCGATTTCCGACTTCAGCGGCTTGGCTCCCACGCTGTGCATGAGGATGAAATTCTGGTTGTCGCCGGGTTTGGCGGCGCGGTAGGCAGGCGAGGCCAGGCTCTGAAGCATTTTTTCGGCGGCAGCGTAGTAGTTTTTGCCCTTCGCGCCGGGGGTGTAGCGGCTCAGTTCGAGCAGGGCCGAGGCCGTGATGGCCCCCGCCGAGGCGTCGCGTTCTTCGTTGGGGATGTTGGGGGCGTTGAAATCCCAGTACGGAATTTTATCGGCGGGCAGGTTGGGGTGATTCAGGTAAAAATCTGCGATTTTCTGGGCCTGCTGGAGGTAGCGCGGAAACTTCGTGTCGCGGTACATCGTCGTGAAGCCGTACAGCCCCCAGGCCTGCCCCCGCGCCCAGGCCGACTCGTCGGCGTAGCCCTGGTGGGTTTTCTTCGCCAGCACTTCCCCGTTGGGGCCGTAGCAGACGACGTGAACGCTGCTGTTGTCGGGCCGGAAGTGGTGTTTGATCGTGTTGTCGGAGTGCGTGATGGCGATGTTCCGGAAACTTTGATCGCCGCTTTCGCGGCTGGCCCACATCAGAAATTCCAGGTTCATCATGTTGTCGACGATGACCGGGTACTCGTACGTCACGTCGCCTTTTTTGAGCCGGTTCCACGACTTAATGACGCCGACTTTGGGGTCAAAACGGGTGGCGAGCGACTTCGCCCCTTGCAACAGCACCTCGCGGTACTTCGGGTTTTTGGTCAGGCGGTAGCCGTTGCCGTAGGAGCAGTAGAGCATGAAGCCCAGGTCGTGGGTGCCCGTGTTGAACTGTTCTTTTTCGAGCGGAGCCGTCCATTTTTCGGCCAATGCCCGGAATTTCGGGTCTTTCGTGTACTCGTAAAGGTACCACAAATCGCCGGGGAAAAAACCGCTGCACCACCAGGAGGTTTCGCGATCGTTGAGTGAGCCATCGGGTTTGAGCGAGTGCGGAATGCGCTCGGGAGGCGCTCCTCCGGTAGAGGTGCGGGCTGCATCGGCCCGGACGAGCTGTTCACCGGCAAAAAGGAGTTCTTTTTTGGCATCGAGGCCAGGAGCCAGCGCGGCCACGCACAACGCGCCCGCCGCCAGCAGGGCTAGGAAGGATTTCATGGGGGAGGGGAGAAAAGAGTTTTCGGTTTCCGGTTTTCAGTTACTGATGGTTCACAACTGGAAACTGAAAACCAGAAACTTAATCCAGCGCCACCCGCTGCCGCAGCGTGTCGAGCGCCCGGTACACGAGGTTGCACACCGACTGGTAGTTGAGCGACATGATGTCGCAGATTTCCTTGTAGTCGTGGTTGTGGTAGAAACGTAGCGAAATCACCTCGCGCTGGCGGCGGCTCAGGCCCTCGACGGCCCGTTGCAGGCCCGCGATGCGGTCGGCGTTGGCTTGGCATTCCACGAGCAGAGCCTCGGCCGAAGGCGTCGAGAGCCATTCGGCTTGTTCGGGCAGTTCGGTGGCCTCGCTGCGCAGAGGGTCGGTGTTGATGGTGCGGCTGATGCGACGGCGCAGCGAGCGGAAGAGGTAAAATTTGATCGACGTCGTGTCGGACAAATTTTCCCGCGTGCGCCAGAGTTCGATGAACAAATCCTGGATGCTGTCCTCAATGAGCGCGGCGTCCGACGTAACCCGGAAGCCATAGCCGTACAGGATGCGCGAGTAACGCTGATACATCCGCGCGAAGGCGGCTTCGTCGCCCGACTTGAACGCCCGCCAGAGGGCCATTTCGTCGGTGTCGTACACGGTCATGCCCGCGGAGCGGTCGGCAAGGGGAGAACGGGGACGCATCGGTTTAGCAGGAGAAAGTTAGGTGTAGATGATTCTGGGTTCACGGAATAGTTCAAAAAACGTCGAAATAGAACAGACTTGATAAACGGCTAATTCATCTAAAAATCGTTCTGCGATCTTTTTAAACTTCCTTCGATTGTACCACTATGAATCGAAAATGCAATACAAATGGCCAGGTTTTTTTCCGCAAACGTTACCGTAAACGTTTACATGTTGCAACCGATTTCGTTGGAAAAGTACCAAACCACTAAATGAGTAGAGAAAAGCAGTGTCGGCAGGGTGAAAAACAGATGAGCCGACCGGGTTAAGAAGTTTCTTGCCGCAGTCCTATTTCTGTATGTACCTTTGACAGGCTCGCCGCATCTGACCGCATGAAAACCCAGCCCGTCACCATCAAAGACCTGGCCCGCCGCCTTAACGTGTCGGTGGCCACTGTCTCGCGGGCTTTGCGGGGTTTGCCCGACATTCACCCCGACACCCGGCAGGCCATTCTCGACCTGGCCCGCGAACTCGACTACCAACCCAACCAACTCGCCACCAGCCTTGTCAAAAGCAGCACCCGCACCATCGGGGTGATTGTGCCCAACCTGGGCTATCATTTTTTCTCGACGGCCATCAACGGGATCGAGGAAATCGCCTACGCGGCGGGCTACAGCGTGCTGCTCACCCAATCGAAGGAATCGTACGCGCGCGAACTGAACCAGTTTGCAGGATTTGGCCCGAGGGCAGGTGGATGGCCTCGTCGTGTCGATTTCGCGCGAAACAGCCGATTACGAACACTTCCGGCGGCTCCAGCGCCGGGGCGTGCCGCTGGTGCTCTTCGACCGCGATTGCGAGGCCCTCGACGTACCGAAGGTGCTCATTGACAACCGCGCCGCCGCCCGGCAGGCCGCCGATCACCTGCTGGCCAACGGGTGCCGCCGCCTTGCCCTGCTGGCCGGGCCGGCGTACCTCGCCCTGACCGTGCAGCGCGAACGGGGCTTCCGCGAAGCCGCTGCAGCCCATGGCCTCCGGGTGGACGACAGCCTGATTGCCTACGGCGATTACAGCCAGGCGAACGCCGTCGAACTGACGCATCGGCTAATGAACGCCCCCGAACCGCCCGACGGCATCCTGGCCCTGAGCGACCGCATCGCCATCGGTGGGATGATTGCCTTGAAGGAACGGGGCCTGCGTATTCCCGACGACGTGGCCCTGGTGGGCTTCAATAATGAACCCGTCAGCGCGCTCATTACGCCTGGCCTGACGAGCGTGGCCCAGCCCGTGGAAGAAATCGGCCGCGAAGCGGCCCGGTTGCTGATTGCCCAGCTCGTCAGTACTGACCCGGTGCCACCCACCGTGCGCGTGTTGCCGACGCATTTGGTCGTGCGGGAATCGTCGCGCCGGGTTTTGGAAAGCATGAAGATTTGAAAACAGAAATTTCCGTCCCGCTCCCTACGGATTCGGCGTTAGGATAGTTCAGCGCCATCGCGAGGGCAAAAAACCAACCGCAGCACAAACCCCATTCAGGTAAAAAACCGCTTTCTTCGTCTTTATCTAAAATCAACGCGAATCCTCTAAAATCCTCTAACTTGATCTATGGAAAACCAATCGCAGAATTCCCGTCGTGAGTTCCTGAAAAAAGCCGCCGTGGCGGCCACGGCGTTTTACATCGTGCCCCGCCACGTACTCGGCAAGGGTTTCCGCGCCCCCTCCGACAAGCTCAACATCGCCGCCATCGGCGCGGGGGGCAAAGGCAGCAGCGACATCGCCAACGCCTACGCCAACGGCGAAAACAACGTCGTGGCCCTGGCCGACGTGGACTGGGTGCGTGCCGAAGGCTCCGTCAAGAAATTTCCGAACGCCAAAAAATTCAAGGACTACCGCAAGATGCTGGACGAAATGGGCAAGGGCATTGACGCCGTGACCATTTCGACCCCCGACCACCAGCACGCCGTGGCCGCGATGGCCGCCATGCAACTCGGCAAACACGTGTACGTGCAGAAACCGCTGACGCACGACATTTACGAGGCCCGGATGCTCACCGAAGCCGCCCGCAAGTACAAAGTCGTGACCCAGATGGGCAACCAGGGCGCTTCCAGCGACGGCTCCCAGCAACTCGTGGAGTGGTTTGACAAGGGCCTGATTGGCACGGTCCACACCGCGCACATCTGGACCAACCGGCCTGTGTGGCCCCAGGGCATTCCGGCCCCGACCGACAAGCCCGCCCTGCCCGAAAGCATGAGCAAGGAAGACTGGGATTTGTTCATCGGCACGGCGCAGTACGTCGATTACCACCCGCTGTACCACCCGTTCAAGTGGCGGGGCTGGTGGAACTTCGGCACCGGTGCCCTCGGCGACATGGGTTGCCACCTCATCGACCCGGCCTTCCGGGTGCTGGGCCTCGGCTACCCCACCGAAGTGGAGTGCAGCGTGGGGCAGGTGTTCCTGAAAGACTGGCAACCCGAGTACATCCCCGAAGGCTGCCCGCCCTCGTCGAACGTGCAGTTGAAGTTTCCGGCGACGAAGAAAAACAAGTCGGAAGTGACCATGATTTGGAACGACGGCGGCATCCGGCCCTTCCACCCCGACCTCATCCCGGCCAACGACTACATCGGCGAACCCGACAACTCCAACGGCGGGATGCTGATTGGCACGAAGGGCGTGATGACCTTCGGCACCTACGGCCTGGGGCCGCAGATTTACTTCAAGGACGGTAAAAAGCTGACCCAGCAGAACCAGAAAACCGAGTTGCAGAAACTGCCCGAAAACGGCCATCAGGTCGCCTGGGGCCGGGCCTGCAAAGCCGGTTTCGACAGCAAGGAGCACCGCTCGCTCACCTCGTCGTTCGACTACGCTGGGCCGCTCAACGAAACCGTCATCATGGGCAATCTCGCCATCCGCAGTTACAACCTGCGCCAAGCCAACGCCAACGGCCGCGGGTTCACGTTCCCCGGTCGGAAAAAACTGCTCTGGGATGGCCAGAACATGAAAATCACCAACTTCGACGAAGCCAACCAGTTCGTCCGCCGCGAGTACCGCAGCGGGTGGAGTTTGGGGGCGTAAACTTGGTTTGAAATGGTTTGAGGGTTTGAAATGGTTTGAAATGTTTCTTCAAGCCTTTCAAACCCTCAAACCGTTCAAACCCTCAAACCATTTCAAACCCTAAACCTATGAACGACCCAAAACCCCAAGCCTCCCGCCGCGATTTCATGAAAAAAGCCGTCGTCGCGGCCACGGCGTTTTACATCGTGCCCCGTCACGTGCTCGGCGGCAAGGGCTACCTCGCTCCTTCGGACAAACTGAACATCGCGGGCATCGGCTGCGGCGGCAAGGGGAAGGTGGACGTGAACGGAGCCTACAACGGGGGTACCGAAAACATCGTCGCCCTCTGCGACGTGGACGACCGCCAGGTGGAGTGGGCCGTGAAAAAATGGCCCAACGCGAAAGTTTACAAAGACTACCGCCGAATGCTCGACGCCGAAAAAGGCATCGACGCCGTGACCATCACCACCGCCGACCACACCCACGCGGTCATCGGCATGGCGGCCATGCAGCGGGGCAAGCACGTCTACATCCAGAAGCCCCTAGCCCACAACATCCACGAAGTGCGGATGCTCACCGAAGGCGCGCGCCGCTACAAATCCGTCAGCCAGATGGGCAACCAGGGGGCTTCGGGCGACGGTGTGCGGCGCTTCGTGGAGTGGTTCGACGCGGGCGTCATCGGCGACTGCGACCGGGTGCACGTGTGGACCAACCGGCCCGTCTGGCCCCAGGGCATTCCTAAACCGACCGGGCAGTTCGACGTGCCAAAAGAGTTGGATTGGGACCTTTGGCTCGGCCCCGCCGCCTACGAAGCCTACAACCCGGCCTACCACCCCTTCAACTGGCGGGGCTGGGTGGCCTACGGAACGGGTGCGCTGGGCGACATGGGTTGCCACATGATGGACCCGCCCTACCGCGCCCTCAAGCTGGGCTACCCCAGCGAGGTGGAGTGCAGCGCGGCCTCGGTGTACTCCGACTTTTTCAAGGAAGCCTTCTACACTGACGGCTTCCCGTCGGCGTCGGTGATTCACCTGAAATTCCCCCGCCCCGGCCACGACGACGTGCGGATGACCTGGTACGACGGCGGCATCCTGCCCGAACGCCCCGACGCCATCCCCGCCGACGTGCAACTGGGCGACCAGAACGGCGGCGTGCTGATGATTGGCAAAAAAGGCGTGCTGATGTGCGGCCTCTACGGCAACAACCCGACGGCTTGGCCCGAAAAACGCGCCGAACGGGCGGCGAAGGTGAAGCAAACCCTCCCGCGCATTCCCGGGGCCGACCGTGAAGGCCACTACCAGCACTGGCTCGCCGCCTGCAAGGCCGGGTTCGACAGCCCCGAGCACAAAGCCCTCAGTTCGAGCTTCGACTACGCCGGGCCGATGACCGAGGCGGTGATCATGGGCAACCTCGCCATCCGCAGTTTCTACCTCCGCGACGGCAAGGGTTTCCCCGGCCGCAAAAAACTGCTCTGGGACGGCGCGGCCATGAAAATCACGAATTTCGACGAAGCCAACCAGTTCGTCACCCGCCGCTATCGGGATGGGTGGAGTCTGGGCGCGTAATTTTTTTGTGGGGCGAGGAGAACCGCCCGTGCGCCAGCCCGCCAGAATTGTTCGATTTCGGCGGGCTGGTGTTTTTCAGTCAATTCCCTCGTAAAAAATCCCCGCCTCCCGCCGCACCGCGTCCATGATGTCCATCAAGTCCCGGCTCAATTGCCGCGACACCAGCGCGTTTTCCGTGCGCCCGGCGGCGAGGTCGGCCATGACCGCAGCGGCTTCGTGCTGGTACCCGAAACCCTCCCGCTCGTAGGGAAACCGCTGCGGCTCCGTGCCGTCGTAGCGGGTGAGGAGCAGGTCGCCGCCGGGTTCGTGCCAACGGGAGCTGAGCTTCAGCGTGCCTTCCGTGCCGAACAGCAGGGCTTCGCAGGGCGTCACCGTCGTGATGGCCGAATCGAGCATCGCCAGTTCATTTCCCGGATACTGAAAAAGAATCGCGCAGGTTTCGTCCACGCCTGTCGGCCCCAGCCGGGCGACGGCCTTCACGGTTTGGGGTTTTCCCAGCAACAGGTACGCTAGGAAAATCGGGTAAATGCCCACGTCGAGCAGCGAACCGCCGCCCTGCCGGGCGTCGAACACGCGGTTGGTCGGGTCGAAGTCTTTCCGAAACCCAAAATCGGCCTTGACGGCCTGGAGTTTCCCAATTGCGCCTTCTTCGACGAGGCCCAGCACCCGCTGAATTTTCGGTAAAAACCGCGTCCACAGCGCTTCCATCAGGTACGTTTGGTGCCGCTCCGCCGCGTCGAGCATCGCCGAAACCTGCCACCCGTTGATGGCCAGCGGTTTTTCGCAGAGCACCGGAATCCGGTTTTCCAGCAGCATGACGGTGTTCTCGGCGTGGCCGTGGTGGGGCGTGGCGATGTACACCACGTCGAGGTCGGGGCAGGTGAGCAGGCCGCCGTAACTGCCGTAAGCGTGCGGCGCGCCGTATTGGTGGGCGAATGCTTCCGCCCGTTGCAACGAAGTCGAGGCCACGGCGTGCAGCCGGACGTTGGGCAGCGTCAGCAAATCCTGCACGAACTTGTGGGCAATGCGCCCCGCGCCGAGCACGCCCCAGTTGAAGGTCTTTTCCATGCGGGCAAACTTAACGCGGTTTGGCGGAGTTTTTGTCTGAACCAGGATTTCACGGATTCAAGATTAAAATCAGAATCCGGTAATTCACAAATCCGTGAAATCCTGGTTCAGACAACCGACCTTTGCACCATGCCCGTCGTTCCCTACAAAGAAAAAGCCGCTTCCAAAAAAGAGCAGGTCGCCGAGATGTTTGACGGCATCTCGCCGAAGTACGATTTCCTCAACCACCTCCTCAGCGTGGGCATCGACCGGCTTTGGCGGAAAAAAGCCATCCGCCTGCTGGCACCTGGTCAACCCAAGAAAATCCTCGACGTGGCCACCGGCACGGGCGATTTCGCCATCGAAGCCCTCAAGTTGAACCCCCAGAAAATCGTCGGCGTGGACATTTCGGAGGGCATGCTCCAGGTGGGCCGCGAAAAAATGAAGAAATTAGGCGTGGAAAACGTGGTCGAGATGCGTAAGGGCGACAGCGAGCGGCTGCCGTTCTCCGACAATAGTTTCGACGCCGTCATCGTTTCCTTCGGCGTGCGCAACTTTGAAAACCTCGAAAAGGGCCTCCGCGACATGAACCGCGTGCTCAAGACCGGCGGTACCTGCGTGGTGCTGGAGTTTTCAAAACCCCGCAACGCCCTGTTTAAGGCCGTTTACAATTTCTATTTCAAGTACATCACGCCCACCATCGGGGGCTTTTTCTCCCGCGACCGCGCCGCCTACAGTTACCTCCCCGAGTCGGTGCAGGCGTTTCCCGACGGGGCCGATTTCCTCCGCATTTACGAAGCCGCCGGTTTCACTCAGACCCAATGCATACCCCTGACGTTCGGCATCAGTTCGATTTACCTCGGCAAAAAATAGCCCTGCTGGCGCTGCTGAGCTTATTTTTTCTGGGAAAATCCGCGTCCGTTCAGGCCCAGAACAAGCTCACCACGCGGCGGTTCATGGAATTTTACGACGACAAAACCGTCCACTATGGCTTTTTCTTCGCCGCGCCGTTCACGCGCTTCAACGTCCGGCACAGCGAGGCCTTCGTCAACGCCGACTCCACCACGTCCATCGTCTCGCCCACGCAGCCCGGTTTCCGGATGGGCTTCGTCTTCAACGCTCGCCTCAACAACCGCTTCGATTTCCGGGTCACGCCCACGCTTTCGCTCTACGGCCGCTCGGTGCAGTACGCCTTCGCCGGGGGCAGCGAGCGCACCCAACTCCGCGAATCGAGCTGGTTTGAAGTGCCCTTGCTGCTGAAGTACAAGTCGGTGCGCCGGGGCAACACCCGGATGTACGTGGTCGGCGGGATGGCCTTCGCCATCGAAACCAACGTGCGCCGGAAGGAAAACCTGGGCTTCAACCGCGAACGCCTCGCCACCCGCACCGCCGATGTGACCGTGGAGTACGGCGTGGGGCTGGAGCGGTTTTTCGAGTTCTTCAAATTCTCGCCCGAACTGCGTTTTTCGCACGGCCTCGTCAACCTCCTCGACCCTAACGCCTCCACGTACAGCCAGGGCATCAGCCGCCTGACGAGCCATACGGTGACGTTGTATTTGATGTTTGAATAGTTTCGAGTTTGAAGTTCGAGGTTTGAAGTTTGAAGTCAACAACAACTTCAAACTTCAAACCTCGAACTTCAAACTATTTTTGCCCCATGCGCCCCCGCCTCCCCCAACTCCTCCTCGTCCTCGCTGCCCTCGTTGGCCTTAACGTGCTGGCCTCGTTCGCGCCGTTTCGGGTGGATTTGACCGAGGATAAGCGCTTCAGCCTCTCCGAAGCCACCGAGCGCCTGCTCGCCAACCTCGACGACGAGGTGGTCGTGAAGGTGTACCTCGCCGGCGACGACCTGCCCGCCGGATTTGAGCGGTTGCGGAACGCCGTCCGCGAAACCCTCGATGAAATGCAGGCCACCGCGGGCAGCCGCCTGAGCTACCGCTTCATCGATCCGGCCAGCGTTTCCTCCGACCCGAAAGAACGCACGCAGTTCTACGAAGAACTGGCCGCCCGTGGCATCCCGCCCACCAACGTTGTGCAGGGTGGCAACGACAGCCGGAGCGAACGGCTGATTTTTCCCGGCGCGGTGCTGAGTTACCGGGGCCGCGAAGTCACCGCCCTGCTGCTGCGGGGCAACATCGCCCGCTCGGCTCAGGAGAATTTGAATCTTTCCTACGAGAACGTCGAGTTTCAACTCGCCACGGCCCTGCGCGAACTGACCAACACCGAGAAGAAAAAAATCGGCCTGCTCAACACCTTCAGCCGCGTGCCCGCCGGGCGGCTGGCCGATTTGATTACCTCGCTCCAGCGCAACTACGATTTCTTCACGGTCAACCTCTCCGCCTCGCCCACTCTCGAAGGGCTGGACGCCGTGCTGCTCATCAAGCCGGACACGCTGATGGCCGAGGCCGACAAGTTCAAGCTCGACCAGTTCATCGTCAAGGGCGGCAAGGCGCTGTTTTTCGTGGATGCCCTCGCCATCGACAGCGTGGGCCGCGAGGGCACCTACGCCTACCCGGCCCGGCTCAACCTCGACGATCTGCTCTTCAACTACGGCGCGCGGGTGAACCCCAACCTCGTCAAGGACCTGCTCTGCGCCCAGATTCCGCTCAACGTGGGCAACCTCGGCGACAAGTCCCAAATTCAGCTCATGCCCTGGCGGTTTTTCCCCCTGCTCAACGCGTTCGGCCCCTCGGTCATCACCCGCAACCTCGACGCGGTGTACACCCGTTTCGCCGGAACGCTCGACACCGTACGCGCCGACGGCATCGTTAAAACGCCCCTGCTGCTCACCTCGCGCTACACCCAACTGGTGAAGGCCCCCGCGCTCGTGACCTACAACGAAGCCCGCCAGCAGCCCGACCCCCGCGCCTACAACGCCGGGCCGAAGTTGATTTCGGTGCTGCTCGAAGGGCGCTTCGAGTCGCTCTACAAAAACCGCATCCTGCCCGGCGACCCCCGCGCCAGCGGCTTCGTGGCCCAAGGGCAGCCCTCGAAAATCCTCGTTTGCTCCGACGGCGATTTGCCCCTCAACGACTTCGATTTCCGGCAAAACCGCCCCCTGCCCCTCGGCTTCGACCGCTTCAGCGCCGACCGGCACGTGTTCTCCAACAAAGAATTCATCCTCAACGCCGTGGATTACCTCGTGGACGAAAACGGCGTCATCACCGCCCGCAACAAAGCCGTGCGCCTACGTCCGCTGGATGCCCTGCAACTCCGCGAAAACCGGACGTTTTGGCAAACGCTGAACCTGGGATTGCCGCTGGTTTTGATTGGGGTGCTGGGGGTGGTGGTGCAGGTGGTGAGAAGGCGGCGGTTTGCGGGGTAAGACTATTCTTCTCTCGTTCAAGTTTGCAATTTGGACGCTGATCTTGTTCAGTTTGTAACTTGTGTTTAATGCGGAATATTTTGCTGAAGCGGCAGTTGCAAGCCGCCCAAAAGAAAGGTCCAGGTTGCAAACCTGAACCAGTCGTTAGCGCAGACTTGCGCCAATTGGGGATAGAACCGACGTATTTCGGGAACCAACTCAACACCGGTCCCAGAGGGGCTTGATGGGTTTCACCCATAACACACGAGCGACTGCGGGAATGTTGCATTCTGCATCAACCGCGAGGATTACCGGGTACTTTTGCACCAATCCGGTTCACACTTCCCGAAAATCCCATGACCCGACTCTCTGTCAACATCAACAAAATTGCCACGCTGCGCAACTCGCGCGGGGGCAACAACCCCGATTTGGTCAAAACCGCCCTCGACTGCGAACGCTTCGGGGCCGAGGGCATCACCGTCCATCCCCGCCCCGACGAGCGCCACATCCGCTACCGCGACGTGCTTGACCTGACCGAGGTGCTCACTACCGAGTTCAACATCGAAGGCAACCCCACCGAACCGAAATTCGTCGACCTCGTGCTGCGCGTCAAGCCTGCCCAGGTCACGCTCGTGCCCGACGCGCTGGGGGCCATCACCTCCAACGCGGGCTGGGATACGATTGCCCACCGCGACCGGTTGGTCGATTTAGTCGGCACCTTCAAAAGCGCGGGCATCCGCACCTCCATTTTCGTGGACGCGGACGTGCGGATGGTCGAAGGGGCCGCCGCCACCGGCACTGACCGCGTCGAACTCTACACCGAACCCTACGCCCACCATTACGCCCAAAACCGCGAACGGGCCGTCGCGCCCTTCGCGGAAGCCGCCCGCCGCGCCCAGCAGGTCGGCCTCGGCCTCAACGCCGGTCACGATTTGAGCCTCGACAACCTGCGGTTTTTCCAGCAATCCGTCCCCGGCCTGCTCGAAGTGTCCATCGGTCACGCCCTCATCTGCGACGCGCTGTATTTCGGGCTGGAAAACACGATTCAATTGTATCTGCGGGAAGCAAAAGCCGCATGAACTTTTTAACCGCAAAGACGCGGAGGTTAACGCAGAGGTCGCAAAGGATTTTTTCTCTGCGATCTTTGCGTAAAATCTCTGCGTCTTCGCGGTTAGAAAATTGATCATGCCCCAATCGCTGACCATCGACGAGTTTCTCGAAAAAGCCAAAACCCGCCCCGTCCTCGACGTGCGTTCGCCGGGGGAATTTGCCCACGCCCACCTGCCGGGCGCGGTCAACCTGCCGCTTTTCGACAACCCCGAACGGGCCGAAATCGGGACGATCTACAAGCAAATCGGCAAAGACGACGCCGTGCTGCGGGGCCTCGAACTCGTCGGACCGAAGCTGGCCGGTTTCGTCCGTACTGCCCGCGAGTTGACCCCCGACGGCGGCGAAGTGCTCGTGCATTGCTGGCGGGGCGGGATGCGCTCCGGCTCCGTGGCCTGGCTGCTCCAGACGGCGGGCCTGCCCACCGCCACGCTGCAAGGCGGCTACAAAGCCTACCGGCAGGCGGTGTTGCAGGAATTTGAGAAACCCCTGAACCTCCTCGTGCTGGGCGGCAAAACGGGCAGCGCCAAAACCGAAGTGCTCCACGAACTGGCCTGCCGGGGCGAACAAATCCTTGACCTGGAAGCCTTGGCCCACCACCGGGGTTCGTCGTACGGCATGCTCGGGCAACCACCCCAGCCCTCGGGCGAACAGTTTGAAAACCTGCTTTTCGCAGCAATCCGAAAGCTCGACCCCACCCGCCGGATTTGGGTGGAAGACGAAAGCCGGAAAGTAGGCACCTGCGTACTGCCCGACGGGTTCTGGCGGCAATTCATGGCTGCGCCCGTGCTGGCGCTGGACGTGCCGCTGGAAGCGCGCGTCGCTTTTCTGGTGAAGACCTACGGCCAATTTCCCCGCGAAGCCCTCCGCGCCGCCACCGAGCGCATCCGCAAGCGCCTCGGCAACGACCGGGCGCAGGTCGCCCTCGAAGCCCTCGACCGGGGCGATTACGCCGAGGTCGTCCGCCTCACGCTGGCGTATTACGACAAGGCGTACCAGCACGGGCTTTCGCTGCGCGAACCGTCGCGGGTGAAGAAAATTGAAGTTGAAGGAATTGACCCGGCGGGGAATGCGGAACGATTGCTGGCGGGTATCTGAACCACGCGGTGGCCGCCACGATTGGCCAGGATTTTAGGATTATAAGGATTTGAAAATGGCATTTTGCCTTTCATCCTGCCCATCCTAAAATCCTGGCCAATCGTGGCGGCCACCGCGTGGTTCAGACAGACGGACAATCCTCAATCCCGGTCCACCAGCCCGCCCAGCACGGCGTTGATGAGCGCCACGAGCAGGCTGAACAGCAGGGCCGTGATGAAGCCGTCCACCGAAAACCCGCCCACGAGGTAATCGGTGAGGTAAATAATGACGACGTTGATGACGAGGTAAAACAGCCCCAGCGTCAGGATGGTGATGGGCAGGGTCAGGATAACCAGAATCGGCTTGACGATGAGGTTGAGCAGCCCCAGCACGAGGGCCACGATGAGGGCCGTGCCGAAGCCATCCACGCGGACGCCCGGCAGCAAGTACGCCCCGGCGACGACGGCCACGGCCGTGAGGAGCAAGCGAAGAATGAAACCCATAGCAGGTTGGAGGAGGAATTGGTTGAAAAATAAGTTGCCTCAACGCTTCGCGTCGTGACGCTGGCGAAGGACGGCGATTATTTCATCAAAATCAATGCCCCGGTCTTCGAGCAACACGAGGTAGTGGAACAGCAGGTCGGCGGCTTCGTTTTTGAACAGTTCGTCGTTTTGGCTCATGGCTTCGATGACGAGTTCCACTGCCTCCTCCCCCACCTTCTGGGCCACCTTGTGCGTGCCACGGGCGAACAGCTTCGCCGTGTACGAACTTTCGGGGGCCTGCTGCTTCCGGTCGCGGATGACGGCTTTCAGGTGGTTCAGCCAACCAGCCTGGCCGCGATTTTCTTCGTCGAAACAGGTGTCCGCGCCCGTGTGGCACGTCGGCCCGGCGGGCGTGGCCTTGATGAGCACCGTGTCGCCGTCGCAGTCAGCCAGGATGTCCCGGACGTGGAGGAAATTCCCGGAGGTTTCGCCCTTCGTCCAGAGCCGCTGCTTGCTCCGGCTGAAAAACGTGACGACGCCTTCGGCCACCGTTTTCGCCAGACTTTCTTCGTTGAGGTAGCCCAGCATGAGCACCTTGCCCGTGACGGCGTCCTGCACAACGGCGGGCAGCAGGCCGTCAGGAGATTTTTGGAAATTTAGGGTGGTTAGGTCAGCCATTCGGTTCTTCGTAAAAGCGGTCAAAGCCTTGGGCGCGGAGGTGTAACATCTTGCTCCAAACTTTCAAAACGGTGCTTGTTCTCCCGCCACCAGTTGGCCTTGATGTCCTGACCCAACGTTTCGATGGATTCATCAAAATCAGCCTGTTGAATCAGCCGTTGGATTTCCAGCCGCTCCAGCAAGTCGAGCAGGAAATCCTGATTGATGGCCTGTTTGTCAATCGTAATCACCACGCGGTCTTTTTCCGATTGAATGTGAATTGTTTCCATGATGCCGTTCAATTTCGGGTAAAGCTACGGATTCACCGCCGCACCGCCCATCCTGCACGACGGCGGGCAGCAGGCCGTCGGGGGCTTTCTGGAAACTCAGGGTATTCAGGCTATTCGGCATCCAGAAATTGCTTTTTAACGTCCTCCAACGAGTACCACTTCGTCGTCTGGGCTTTCACCTCGAGCGCGTGGATGTAATCGAGAAAGTCTTCGAGGCTGTCGAATCCTTCCAACTCTTTTGAGAACCGCTCGCTGTATGGCAGTACCGTGAATCGAGGTACGCCATTTTCTTCAATGACTTGCAGTTTCATTCGTAAATGGATTTGCGGTGACCTACGTCGATGATTTCGATAATTCTCAACCGGTCTTCCCGGTCGAAAAGCACCCGGTAATCGCCCACCCGCAGGCGGTAAACGGCCAGCGGATGGTTGTGCAGTTTTTTAACGCTGGTTTTAGACGTCGGATTCTCCGCCAAATCCTCAATAGCTTCCAACACGCGTGCAGCGTCCTTTCGTGGAATTGCCTTTAAATTTTTGAGTGCTTTTTCGGAGAAAATGACCTCGTACATGAAGGCAAAAGTAGCCCATTTCTTCCGGCTTTACCGCCGCACCGCCACGCCGCGCTCGTGCAGGTAGCGTTTCAGGTCGGCGATGTCGATTTCACGGAAGTGGAAAATGCTCGCCGCCAGCCCGGCGTCGGCCTGCCCAGCAGTGAACACTTCGTGGAAATGTTCCATCGTGCCCGCCCCACCCGAGGCGATGACGGGGATGGACGCGTTGCCGGAAATTTCCGCCGTCAGGCTGAGGGCAAACCCGGCTTTGGTGCCGTCGGTGTCCATCGAGGTGAGCAACAGTTCGCCCGCGCCCCGTCGCTCGACTTCTTTGGCCCAAGCTTGCGTGCGGAGGTCGGTGGGTTTGCGCCCGCCGTGGGTGTGGACGAGGTCTTCGCCGTCCACGTGCCGGGTGTCGATGGCCACCACGATGCACTGGGAGCCGAAATGCAGGGCCAGTTCGTCCACCAAATCGGGGTTGCGCACGGCGGCGGAGTTGATGGACACTTTGTCCGCGCCCGCGTTGAGCAGGGCCGACACGTCGGCCACCGAGCCGATGCCGCCGCCGACGGTGAACGGAATGTTGACCACGCGGGCGACATTGCGCACGAGTTCGACGAGGGTTTTGCGGGCTTCGACGGTGGCCGTGATGTCGAGAAACACGAGTTCGTCGGCCCCCTGGGCGGCGTAGAGCGCGCCGAGTTCCACGGGGTCGCCCGCGTCGCGGAGGTTGACGAAGTTGGTGCCTTTCACCGTGCGCCCGTCTTTGATGTCGAGGCAGGGGATGATGCGTTTGGTCAGCACGGTTTCGGGTTCAGGGTTTAGCGTTTAGGGTTGTTGGTTTTGAAACGCCGACAAATCCGCCAGCGTCACTCGGCCTTCGTAAATCGCCTTGCCGACGATGACGCCGAAGAGGTTTTGCTCGGCCAGTTTTTCGATGTCGGCCATCGAACTGACGCCGCCGGAGGCGATGATGCGCAGGTCGGGGGTGGCCTCCTGGAGGTTTTTGTACAACTCGAACGAAGGGCCTTGCAGGAGGCCGTCCTTCGCCACGTCGGTGCTGATGGCGTATTTCGCGCCTTTCTCCACCCACTGTTGCACGAAATCATACACCCACAATTCGGTGCCTTCCTCCCAGCCGCTGACGGCGATTTTCTCGCCCTTCGCGTCGGCGCCCAGAATCAGTTTTTCGCCGCCGTGCCGGTTCAGCCAGCTTTCAAACAGTTCCGGCTTTTTCACGGCCACGCTGCCGCCGGTCACCTGTTGAGCGCCGCACTCGAAGGCAATCCGCAGGTCGTCGTCCGACTGCACGCCACCGCCGAAATCAACGTGGAGGCGGGTGTGCCCGGCGATGGCTTCGAGGACCCGGTGATTGACGATTTTTTTCGCCTTTGCTCCGTCTAAATCGACGAGGTGGAGGCGGGTCAATCCGGCGTCCTCAAACTGCTTGGCCACGTCGAGCGGGCGTGCGTTGTACACCGTTTTCTGCGAGTAATCGCCCTGGGTAAGGCGGACGGCCTTGCCTTCGATGAGGTCGATGGCGGGGATGATGTGCATACGGTAGCTCCGACCTCTGGTCGGAGAAGGTTTCGGCTCAGACCGGTTGGTTCGGCGGGGAAATACCCTCCGACCAGAGGTCGGAGCTACAGTTTTAAGAAATTCTCCAGAATCCGCTGCCCGGCGTCGCCACTGATTTCGGCGTGGAACTGGGCGGCGTAGAAATTGTCGCGGTGCAGCATCGCCGAAAACGGCACGACGTACTCGCAGGTCGCCACCGTTTGCTCGGTGACAGGCGCGCAGTAGCTGTGGACGAAGTACACGTAGGCCCCATCGGCCAGCCCTTCGGTCAGTGGTCCTCTGAAACCGGAAATGCTGTTCCAGCCCACGTGGGGCACTTTCAGGCTGCCCGCCGGGAAACGCTTCACCTCCACGTCGAAGATACCCAAGCCCATCGTATCGTTTTCTTCCGAATGCCGACACATCAACTGCATCCCGATGCAGGTGCCCAGGACGGGCTGGCGGAGCGTCGGAATCACCCGGTCGAGGCCGGTTTTGCGCAGGTGGGCCATCGCTGTGCTGGCCTCGCCCACGCCGGGGAAAATCACCCGGTCGGCGGCGCGGATTTCGGCCTCGTCGTCGGTCCAGAGGTAGCTGGCCCCGATGCGCTCCAGGGCGTACATCACGCTCTGCACGTTGCCGGCGTTGTATTTGATGAGGACGGTTTTCATGCGTTTGAGTTGTCTGAACCACGATTGGCCAGGATTTTAGGATGGACAGGATGTTTGCTCCTGCGGTTTGCATTTCATCCTACTCATCCTAAAATCCTGGCCAATCGTGGTTCAGACAAATGACAAAAAAGCCCGATTCGCTCGGAATCAGGCTTTGGGAATGGGTTCAAAATCAAGGGTTCTGAACGTCGGCAATTTCCATCAGCCCTTCCGGTTAGAGGAAGCGGGATGGTGGAAATGGGATTTTTGCGTCGGTTTCACGGAACAAAAGTAGGCAAGGTTTTCAAAAAAGCGAGGTTTGAATCACCTGCGGCAGAAACTTCGGCTCCGGCAGGCTCAAGCCGCACACGGCGTTGAGTTGCTGAATCCAGTATTGGGCCAGTTCGGGGGCGGTGTCATTTTGCCCGCCGCTGTGGATGAAGAGGTAGAGCGTTTCCAGCCCGCTGTCGATCCACGTTTTCAGGCGCTGCACCCAGGCGTCGGCGCGGGTGCGGTCGGTGGGGTGGCCCTCGTTGCCCACGAAGCGGATGAACGCCGTCGGGATGCTCAGGCTCTGGTGGAGCACGTCGCGGCGGCCCGATACGTCGGTGATGACGGTGGCCACACCGCGTTCGCGGAGGAAACCGACCGTGCGCGTCCAGGTATCATGCCGGAACCAGTCGCGGTGGCGGAACTCGACGGCCAGGGGCAGGTTGGAGGAAAAATTTTCCAGGAAATTCTTCAAATCAATCGCCTGCTTGGGGCTGAACATCGGGCCGAGTTGGAGGAAACTCATGCCGAGGTGATCGCCCAGCCCCTGGAGCCGCTCGGCGAACTCGCGGGTTTCGGCTTCGGCGTCGCGCAGGGCCTTGTCGTGGCTGATGCTCTGCGGAAACTTGGGACAATACCGGAAGCCCGGCGTGGCCTCGGCCTTCCAGTGGCGGATGGTGGCCGGGTCGGGGATGCGGTAGTGCGTGGTGTTCAATTCAATCGTGTTGAACTGACGGGTGTAATGGTGCAGGAAATCGCGGTTGCGGGCCGTGGGCGGGTAAATTTTCCCAACCCACACGTCGTTGGCCCAAATCGGCAGGCCCAGGTACACCCGCAGCGGGGCGTTGCGGCTTTCGGCCAGCACCTGAGCCGTGAGCGGGTGGTCCGGCGGCAGGGTAAAATCGACTTTCGACGGGTCAGGCACTTTGCCAAAATCCATGACTGCGGGGTTTAGGTGCGGGGAAATTTGTCAAAAAGCCGTGCCTTTTCTCCCGCCGATTGCGCAGATTTACGCAGAAATTTCATTTCCCGAATGAATCCTGAAAACGCCTGGCTGCTGCTTCTGGCCCTCGGCGCGGTGGCTTTCCTTTACGCCTCGGTGGGCCACGGTGGGGCCAGCGGGTACCTGGCCGTGCTGGCGCTGTTCGGAGCCGCGCCTGAGCCGATGAAATCGTCGGCACTGGTGCTCAACCTCGTGGTTTCGACGGTGTCGTTCCTCAATTTTTACCGGGGCGGGCACTTCGTGTGGCGGAAATTCTGGCCGTTTGCCGTGGCGAGCGTGCCGATGGCGTTCGTGGGGGCGGGGGTGCCGCTGAGCGTGGGGCTGTACAAACAACTCCTCGGCGCGTGCCTGCTGCTGGCCATTGCCCGGATGCTCTGGAAACCCCGCCACACCGAGGACGAGCCAAACGAAATTCCCCTCGTGGCTGCGCTGCTCGTCGGGGTCGTGATTGGCCTTCTGTCGGGGATGCTGGGTATCGGGGGCGGCATCATCCTAAGCCCCGTGCTGTTGCTGATGCACTGGGCGAAGTTGAAGCAGACGGCGGCGATTTCGGCCCTATTTATTTTCGTCAATTCGCTGTCGGGCCTCAGCAAACTCCTCCTGAAAGGCTACCAGCCCGACACCCAGACGCTCACCTGGCTGGCCGTGGCGCTGGTGGGCGGGTTGCTCGGTGGCTACGTCGGTGCCCGCCGCTTCAACGTGCCCACCCTCCGCTACGCCCTGGCGACGGGGTTGCTCGTGGCGACGCTGAAACTGATGTTGACGTAATGCCTGGCGTGCCACCGGTCGGGAGGCCATGCGTGGGCCGGTGCCACGCCTACGCGTCCAACCTGCCTCCGGTTAGGCGTGGCACGGCCCCACCGCACCGCCTTCCGAGCCGTGCCACGCCGGTTATCCTCCGATGGTCGTCATGCTTTCGCGCACTTCGACGGGCCGCAGTCGTTCGGCCTCGAAGCCGTCGCGGGGGCGGTTCTGAAAAGCTTCCAGCAACAATTCGGTCAAGCCTTCGTCGGAGATGCCTTCGCGGAGCCGGTCGCGGAGGTGCAGGCCGCCGTGCTGGTAGAGGCAGGTTTTCAACTCGCCCTGGGCGGTGAGGCGGATGCGGTTGCAGGTGCCGCAGAAGGTCCGGCTGAAGGCGGCAATGATGCCCAGGTCGCCCGCGTAGCCCGGCACGCGGTAGGTCGCGGCGGTGGCGTGGGCCGGGTCGGGCAATTTTTGGAGGTCGGGGTAAAACCGGCGCAGTTCGTCCAGAATGCGGCGGTGGTTCCAGGTGAGCGTCGGGTAGTGGCTGCCTTCGCCGTTGAAGGGCATTTCTTCGATGAACCGCACGGCCACCGGGTGCTGGCAGGTCAATTCGGCCAGCGGACGCAGGTCGGCCTCGTTCTGGCCTTCCATCACCACGGCGTTGATTTTCACCTCGAAATCCTGCTCCAGCAGCGCGTCGAGCGTGCGGCGGACGGCGGTAAATTCATCCCGGCGGGTGATGCGGAAAAACCGTTCCGGGTCGAGCGTGTCGAGGCTGAGGTTGACGCTCCGCACGCCCAGCGCTTTGAGTTCGGGCAGGTGCGGCTCGGTCAGCACGCCGTTGGTGGTGATGGCGATTTCGTGGAGGTCGTCGATGTCCCGGAGTTTTCGCAGAAACGCCATCAATTCGTGCCGCACGAACGGCTCGCCCCCTGTGATGCGCACCTTGCGGATGCCCAAACCCGCCAGCACCCGCACCAGCCGTTCCATTTCCTCAAACGACAACACCTGCTTTTTAGGCAAATACCGCACGCCCTCGGCGGGCATGCAGTAAAAACACCGCAGGTTGCAGCGGTCGGTCACGGCCAGGCGAAGGTAGCTCAGGGGCCGTCCGTGGTTGTCGAAGAGCATTGCGGTTGCGGGCTGTCGGTTGTTTGTTGTTGATTGAGGGTTGCAAAAACGAACAACCAGCAACGGGCAACGAAATTCCCCGAAAGGTACGCCAAAAACCCGTTTGCGCGTTACTTTTGGGCTATGGCTCACATGCTCACCATCGCCCTGTTCGGCATCACGCGCGACATCGTCGGGGCGTCGTCCGTCGATTTGAAAGTCAGCAAACCCACCGACGTGGCCGGATTGCTCGACCGCCTGCGGGCCGAGTACCCGAGGCTCGGCGAATTGCGTTCGCTACTCGTGGCCGTCAACCAGGAATACGCCGAAAATTCACAGCCCCTGAAAAAAGGCGACGAAATCGCGCTGATTCCGCCCGTGGCGGGGGGATAGACTAATTTTTGATTTTCGAGTTCCAATTTTGATTCTCCTCACCGAAACCCCCATCGACCTCCCCGCCGTGCTCGCCCACGTGCAGGCCCCTGGCGCGGGGGCCATCGACGTGTTCATCGGCACCGTGCGCGACAACACGCAACGTAAGGCCGTCGTGCGCCTTGAGTACGAAGCCTACGCCCCGATGGCCCTTAAAAAAATGGAGGAACTGGCCGCCGAAGCCCACCACCGCTGGCCCGTGGAGGCCCTGGCGCTGGTGCACCGGGTCGGGTTACTCGACATCGGCGAGGCCGCCGTGGTTATTGCCATAGCCACGCCCCACCGGGCCGAGGCCTTCGAGGCCTGCCGCTGGCTCATCGACACGCTGAAGGAGACCGTCCCCATTTGGAAAAAAGAAGTATTCGAGGACGGCGAAGTGTGGGTGGCGGCGCATCCGTGAAGTGAGTGTAGGGCGCCCGCCCTACGCTCACTCCCCCACCACGTATACCGCCGAAATCGGGTTGTGATCGGAAAAGCGCACGGGGTGCGTTTCGAAATTCGTAATTCGTACTTCGTACTTCTGAGTTCTGCCGTAAAACTGATTGTCGATCCGGATGAACTTCGGGGCGCGGTTGTAGGTGAAGCCGAAGCCCCGCCCCGCGTCTTCAAACGCGTTGCGCAGGTGCTGGCGCAGGCTCCCGTAGGCTAGGCCGTAGGGCGTTTCGTTCAGGTCGCCGCAGAGGATGACCGGGTGCGGACTTTTCCGGATCAACGCTTCCACTTCCTCAACCTGCCCGTTGCGCCGCTCGAAACCCCGTTTCAGCCGCCGTAACACGCCTTGGGTTTCGGTTTTGGCTCCCTCGTAGCTTCGCTGCCGCAGCACCTGCCCCACTCGAATTCCCATTGAATACAACTGCACGTTGATGAGCCGCAGCGTGTCGCGCCCCCGCACGAGGTCAGCCACGAGGTAGCCGTTGCCGTTGGGAGCAAACACCCGCGAAGCCCGGCGCAGCAGCGGGTATTTCGAGAAAATCGCCAGACCCACGAAGCCTTCACCCCGTTTTCGGTCTGATTCGGTGAACACGGCGTGGCGGTAGCCCGCGTCAGTCAGCCGGGTACGGGTGCGAAACACGCCAGGGCGGTGCGGTTCGTCGGAGTTGTAAAATTCCTGAAACACCTTCACGTCGGCGTCGAAGTGCGCCACCCAGTCCACCATGCGGGGGGCCGTTTCGGTGCGGCCCTCTTCGGTGTACCCAACCACGTCGAAGTAATGCAGGTTGTAGCTGAGCACCTTCAGCGGTTTACCGCCCGTGAGCGGTTCGCGGGCTGAGTGCCAGGCCACCGTCCGCTGCCAGAACGGCCATCCTAGCACCAACACGCCCAACGGAAACCAGCACCGGGCCGGATACACGAAGAGCCAAACCACGAAAGCCGCCGCCAACAACCCCATTGCAACCGGCAACGAAAGCATCAGAAACCCGGCCACCCAATGCCCGCTCCAGAGCGTGTAACTCAGGGCGTACACGGCCAGGGTATACAGGCCCAGCAGCACGGTCAGAAATTGGAGCAGGGAGGCTCGCGGCCTGGCGGATTGCCGGGATTTTGCTTTCATTGAAATGGACGGTGGACCTGCGTTGCCCGATGGAGGCTCCCGGCTCTTTCAACCACTTGCTCCCACCCCGCAACGAAGAACGGACAGGCGTTGCCTTTTTTGGAAAATTCGCTTACTTTTGCGGCGGTTTTTCTAACTGGAAAAGAGGGGCGAAGCACTCCTCTTTTTTGTTTATTTTTCAGAATGGATTCCCGCGCCGACGATTTAAGAGCAAAGATAGAGGAACTGCTGCCCTCGCTGCTGACCGACGAGAAGTATTTCGTGGTGGCCGTGCAGGTGAGCAATCCGCGCGTGAAAACGAAAATTACCGTGTTGCTCGACAGCGACACGGGCGTGAGCATCGACGAATGCGCCGCCGTCAGCCGCCGCCTGGGCCACCGCCTGGAGGAACTTAACTGGATTGAAAACGCTTACACCCTGGAGGTTTCTTCCCCCGGCGTTGACTTTCCGATTACCTTTCCCCGGCAGTACCCCAAGCACGTGGGTCGCACACTGGTTGTGACCTTGCGCGACGGCTCCACCCGCACCGGGCGGCTCGAAGCCATGGCCGAAACCGGGCTGGTGCTGCGCGAAGAGGTGTTACGCGGAAAAAAGAAAATGGACGCCGAAGCCCCTACCGGTATTCCGTTCGATGCCATCGAGCGGAGTCAGGTGCAGGTTTCGTTTCGATAACGTTTGCAAAAAGGCGGCTGGATTGATAGCCCGGTCGGCTTGTTTTTCAATAACTCAGTAGCTGTTTTTACGGACCATGAATAGTTCCGAACTGATTTCATCCTTCGCCGATTTTGCGAAGGAAAAAAACATTGATCGTCCCACGATGATCAAGATTCTGGAGGACGTGTTCCGGACCATGATTCGGAAAAAATACGAACGGGACGACAACTTTGACGTCATCATCAATCCTGAAAACGGCGACCTCGAAATGTGGCGCACCCGTGAAATCGTGGACGACGATTCGGAGGACATTTGGGATCACGATAAAATCCCCCTCGCCGAAGCCCGGAAAATCGAGCCGGACTTTGAGGTGGGCGAAGAAGTGGCCGAATCCATTAAGCTCGAAGATTTTGGCCGCCGCATCGTGCAAACGGCCCGGCAAACGCTGATTCAGAAGGTCAAAGACCTCGAAAAAGAACTGCTGTACGAAAAATACAAAGACCAGGTCGGCGATTTGATTACGGCGGAAGTGTACCAGATTTTAGGCCGGGAAATTATCTGCGTGGACCGCGAAGGCAACGAACTCAGCCTGCCCCGGGGCGAGCAGATTCCGAAAGACCGATTCCGGAAGGGCGAAAGCCTGAAGGCGGTGATTCACAAGGTAGAAATGCTCAACGGCACACCCAAGATCATCCTCTCGCGTACCTCGCCGGTGTTCCTGGAGCGGTTGTTCGAGCAGGAAATCCCGGAGGTGTACGACGGGCTGATCACGATTCGGAAAATCGTCCGCGAGCCAGGCGAACGGGCCAAAGTGGCCGTTGAGTCTTACGACGACCGCATCGACCCCGTCGGGGCCTGCGTCGGGATGAAGGGCAGCCGGATTCACAGCATCGTCCGCGAACTCGAAAACGAGAACATCGACGTCATCAACTACACCGAAAACCTGGATTTGTACATCAGCCGGGCGCTCAGCCCCGCCAAGCTGACGTCGATCAACATCGACCGAGACGCCAAGCGGGTATCGGTATTTTTGAAACCCGACCAGGTATCGCTGGCCATCGGCAAGGGCGGCCAGAACATCAAACTGGCCGGGCGGCTCATCGGCATGGAAATCGACGTGTTCCGCGATGTAGAGGGCGTCGTGGACGACGAAGACGTGGACTTGTCGGAATTCAATGATGAAATCGAAGATTGGATCATCGAAGAATTCCGGCGCGTGGGCCTCGATACCGCCAAACAAGTGCTGGCTTTGAACAAGGAAGACCTCGTGCGCCGCACCGAGTTGGAAGAAGAAACCGTCGAGGAAGTGCTCGACATTCTGCGGCAGGAGTTTGAATAGGGTGAGGGCTTAGGTTGTTGGGGTAATTCGTTCGCTGAGTTATTGCCACCATCAATCCCCCACAAAACGACGTAACTCAGTAACCAACCGTAACGAATTCAACCACAACGCATTTGACCGAACGCAATTCTCAAACCCCCAACATGGCAGAAGAACTGACGATGCGACTGAGCCTGGCGGCCAAAAAAGTAAACAGGGGCACGACCACCATTGTGGAGCTTCTTTCTGCCAAAGGGTTAAAAGTCGAAAACAACCCCAACGCGAAGTTGACCAACGCCCACCTTCAGGTGCTGGCCAAGGAATACAACGCGCCCGATTTGCTCACGCTCGCTCCCCGTCCCGTAGTTGAACCGGTCGTGAGCAAACCCGCTGACAACGATACCCCGCTTTACACCCGGCCTGAGCCGATCCGCCCGGTCCAACCGGCGGTAGCGGCTCCACCCGTGGCCCCGCTCCCCGCGCCGGTGCGGCCCCCCGTTGAAGCACCCAAAACGGCCCCCGCGCCGGTAGCGGCCCAACCGGCTCCGCCACCCCAGCCGGTCGCTGAAAAACCGGCGGCTCCGGTCCCGCCGCCGCCCGTGCCCCAGCCGACCACTGCCGACGACAACCGCCTGCAAGGATTGAAGGTATTGGGCAAAATCGACCTGTCCACCGGTCGGCCCGTAGGCCAACCCGCTGCTCCACCCCCCGCGCCAAAAGCCGAACCGGCTCCCGTAGAAACCAAACCGGAACCTCAGCCCGTGGAGGCAAAGGCTCCGGTTCCTCAATCCGCTCCGCCCGCCCGTCCGACAACGCAACCTGCCGCCCCGAGGCAGGACGCCCCCCGGCCGCAGCAACCCCAGAGCGGCGCTCCCCGTCCGGCACAACCCGGTGCGGGTCAGCCTGCGGTGCCCCAGCCCCGGCAGGAGCAACCCCAACGGCCCGCTGCCCCAACATCACCGCCGGCTCAACCGACTGCGGCCCAACCGGAGAAACCCGCCGAACCCGAACTCATCGAGGCCAAAGCTGACCGGTTGCAGGGGTTGAAGGTGTTGGGCAAAATCGAACTGCCCGTCAACAACGGCAACGGCCGCGGCGGCAACGGGCGCAACCCCGTCGCCTCGTCGGACAGCCGCGACAAGAAAAAGCGCAAACGCATCAACAAGCCCGAAGGCACCAGCGACCGCGGTGGCAACCAGCAACGTCCCGGCGGCAGTGGCCAGCCGGGCGGTGGTCAAGGTCAAGGTGGCAACCGTCCGCCCCAGCAGGGTCAGGGCAACCGGCCCGGTGGTCCCGGCGGCAATCGCCCCGGCGGACCGGGTGGTAACCGCCCCGGTGGCAACAACGCCGGTACGGCCCGCCCCGGACGGCGAGAAGAGCCTTCGGAAAAAGAAATCCAGGATCAGATCAAGGCCACGATGGCCCGCCTCAGCGGCAGCGGCAACCGGCCCAACTTCGGGGCTGACCGCCGTCGTGACCGCCGCCGTGCCCGCGCCGGCGAACGCGAAGCCCAGGAGCTTCAGGCTCAGGAGGAGTCCAAGAATTTGAAGGTCACCGAATTCATCTCGGCCAACGACCTGGCGTCGCTCATGGACGTGTCGGTCAACGAGGTCATTTCGGTTTGCATGAACCTGGGGATGTTTGTCTCCATCAACCAGCGCCTTGACGCCGAGGCCATTACCATCATTGCCGACGAATTTGGCTACGCCGTGCAGTTCGTGTCGGCGGAAGAAGAAATCGAGGCGGCGCTGATCGAGGAAGAGGACACCCCGGAAGACCTCGTGTCGCGCGCGCCCATCGTAACCATCATGGGCCACGTGGACCACGGGAAAACCTCGCTGCTCGATTACATCCGCCGCACGAAAGTGGCCGCCGGCGAAGCCGGCGGCATCACCCAGCACATCGGGGCCTACGACGTGGAAACCGATTCGGGCAAGCGCATCACCTTCCTCGATACGCCGGGCCACGAAGCGTTCACGGCCATGCGCGCTCGGGGTGCGCAGGTCACCGACGTGGTCATCATCGTCATCGCCGCCGACGACAGCGTAATGCCCCAGACCCGCGAGGCCATCAACCACGCCCAGAATGCCAACGTGCCCATCGTGTTTGCCTTCAGCAAGGTGGACAAACCGGGGGCCAACGCCGAGAAAATCCGCGAGGAACTGGCCCAGATGAACCTGCTCGTTGAAGAGTGGGGCGGCAAGTACCAGACCCAAGAGATTTCCTCGAAGTCGGGCATGGGTGTGCCGGATTTGCTCGAAAAAGTGCTGCTCGAAGCCGAATTGCTCGACCTGAAGGCCAACCCGAAGAAGCGCGCCACTGGGGCCGTCATCGAAGCTTCGCTCGACAAGGGCCGGGGCTACGTAACCACCCTGCTCGTGCAGAACGGCACCCTCCACGTGGGCGACGTGATGCTGGCGGGCGAGCACTTTGGCCGGGTCAAGGCCATGTTCGACCACACCGGCAAGAAGCTGAAATCCGCCGGGCCGTCCACGCCCGTACAGGTGCTCGGTCTGAGCGGCGCGCCCACAGCGGGCGACAAGCTTAACGTGGTGGAAAACGAACGCGAAGCCCGCGAAATCGCCAACAAACGGGAGCAGATTCTGCGTGAGCAAAGCCTGCGCACCCGCAAGCACATCACGCTCGAAGAAATCGGGCGGCGCAAAGCCATCGGCACGTTCCGCGAACTCAATGTCATCGTCAAAGGCGACGTGGACGGTTCGGTGGAAGCTCTCAGCGACTCGCTGCTCAAGCTCTCGACCGAGGAAGTGCAGGTGCGCATCATCCACAAGGGCGTGGGCCAGGTGTCCGAATCCGACGTGCTGCTGGCTTCGACCTCCGACGCCGTCGTGGTGGCCTTCCAGGTGCGGCCCTCGGTCAACGCCCGCCGCATCGCCGAGCAGGAGCAGATCGAAATCCGCAACTACTCCATCATCTACGACGCCATCAACGACGTCCGCGACGCCATGGAGGGCCTGCTCGCCCCGACGATGGAAGAAAACGTGACGGCCACCATCGAAGTCCGCGAAGTGTTCAAGATTTCCAAAATCGGCACCGTGGCCGGTTGCTACGTTACCGACGGCACCGTCAAGCGGAACCACAAAGTCCGGGTGCTGCGCGATTTCGTGGTTGTCCACGACGGCGAAATCGCCGCGCTCAAGCGCTTCAAGGACGACGTGGGCGAAGTCCGCGCTGGTTACGAATGCGGCATGAGCATCAAAAACTTCAACGACATCGAAGTGGGCGACACCTTCGAATGCTACGAAATGAAGGAAGTGAAGCGGACGCTGTAAGCCAGTTCCGACCCCTTGCGAATTTTCCGAAACCCTCCGCGGCAAACCGTGGAGGGTTTTTCGTTAGTTTTGGAAACGGTGTGAACGAAAAACCTCCCAACACCGCGTCATTGCTTCGCTCCGGCGATTGGATTTCGCTTCGCTTGTCAAATCGCCTCCGCTCGCAATCACGCGGTGGGGAGGGCTTTTTTGAAGACATTTTCCTGAATGCAATTCCTCTTCCCCTCCTTCCTCTTCGCCCTGGCGGCCACGGCCGTGCCGGTGGTGATCCACTTGTTCAACTTCCGGCGCACGCGGCGGGTGCTGTTCACCAACGTGGCCTTCCTAAAACAAGTCAACACCACCACGAGCAGCTTCCGGCGGCTGAAGCACTGGCTCATCCTGGCGGCGCGGATCATGGCCATCGTCTGCCTCGTGCTGGCCTTTGCCCAGCCGGTCATTCCGGCCGAAAGCGGTGCGGGCTTCACCGGGCGGGGCGTAACCAGCCTGTACCTCGACAACTCGCTCAGCTTGCAAAGTGAACTCGACAACAAACCCGCCCTCGACGTGGCTGTGACCAAAGCGGAGGAATTGCTGACCGTTTTCCCGAACGCCACCAACCTGCAACTGCTCACCAACGACTTCGGCAGCGACGAACACGCCCTCGTCGGCACCGACCGGGTGCGCGACCGCCTCGCCGCCGTGCGGTTCACCCAGACGCCCCGCGCCCTCGAAAGCGTGTACCGCCGTCAGCAGGCCCTCGCCGCCTCGCACGCTGGGGGCGGCAACCAGGCTTTCTGGATTTCGGATTTTCAAAAAAGCACCACCGGTGACCTGAACCGGCTCCGGCTCGATTCGAGCACGCGCCTGTTTCTGGTGCCCGTGCAGGCCCCCAACCGGCAGAACGTGCTCGTCGATTCGGTGTGGCTGGCCACGCCCTTCGTGCGCGACATGCAGCCCAACCGCCTCAGCGTCACGCTCCGCAACACGGGCGACGAATCGGTGGAAAATCTTTCGGTGAAACTGCTCATTGACGAAAAACAGGTGGCTGCCCAGCCGGTTACGGTGCCCGCTAGGGGGGCCGTCACGGTCCAGTTTCCGTTCACCGTCCGGGGGCGGGGTTATCAACGCGGGCGCGTGACGTTCGATGATTCGCCCATCACCTTCGACAACGATTATTTTTTCGTGCTCAACGCCGCACCGACCATTCCGGTGCTGCACCTCTACGGGCAAAAAGCCGCCGCCGGGTATGTGGAGGCCGTTTTCGCCAACGACAGCCTCTTCGCCCTGCGCAGCCTGCCCTCGGCCAACGCCGACCCCGGCCTGCTCCGCACCGTCAACCTCGTGGTGCTCGAAGGCGTCAGCCGGGTGGAGGGGGCCTTGCGCAGCAGCCTTGATGCCTTCGTGCGTGGGGGCGGCAGCGTGCTCGTGATTCCGCCCGGCCAGCCCGACGCCGGGGCGTACACGTCGCTGCTCGGCGGCTTCGGCATCCGGCCCGCCCTGGGTGCACCCTCGCCCAATCCGCCCCAGTCCCTAGCCGAACCGGCCCGGCAAAGCCCGTTTTTTTCGGATTTGTTCGAAAACACCACCCAGCGCGACGCCCTCGCCATGCCCAGCGCCGCCCCCGTGCTGACCTGGCAGGTGCCCGGCGACAAACTCCTTCAATTCCGCGACGGGCGGCCATTCCTGAGCCAGTCGCGGAGCGGGCAAGGCACGGTGTACCTGCTGGCCTCGCCGCTGGACAACGCCTTCGGCGATTTCGCGCGCAACGCACTCTTCGTGCCGATTCTCTACAAAATGGCCGCCCTGAGCGTGCGGCAGGAACCCCTCGCGTACTCGTTCCGTGAAAATGCGCTGACCCTCGACGCCCCCGGCGCGCCGCCCAACGCGGTGTTCCGCCTGCGGCGGGAAAAGCTCGACCTGATTCCGGTGCAGCGGCTGGTGGGCAATCGCCTGACGCTCGAACTACCCAAAATGGATCAGTTGAGCGACGGCCAGACCCTCGACGCGGGCTACTACGAACTCCTTCTGAACGGCCGCGTCCAGCGCCTGCTCGCCTTCAACCCCGACGACACCGAGTCGCAGCTCGACGTGTACGCGCCCGCCGAACTGCGGCGGATTTTTGCCGGGAAAAAGAACGTGCAGGTGTTCGATAACCTCGCCGACGGCGATTTCGTGAAAACCTTCCGCGAACAAAACCTGGGCGTCAGCCTCTGGAAGTACTTCCTCGTCGCGGCGCTGGGTTTTTTGCTGGCCGAGGTGCTGATCATCCGGTTCGTGCGCGGCTGAAAAAGGTGAGAGGTAAGAAGGAGGAGGTGGCCTCCTCTTCCTTCTTACCTCTCACCGGCTAAACAAACCGCACCAGCAGCGAGCAATCCAGTTCCTCGCGCCAGCTTTCGTCGAGGGAGAAGAGCAGGTGTGAATCCTCGCCCTTGCCGAGGTAGCCCAGACCCCGTACCATCGTTTTTTGCTCCTTCAGCGAGGGCGGGAAGTGGCGGCTGAAGCCCATCCGCAGCAGGAGCTCGGGGCGGGCCGTCGAGAAAAGTTGTTCCTCCGTCCAGACCAGCGAATCCAGCGCGCGGCGCACGGCGCGTTCGGCCCGGCGCTCGCCCCGGGCGCGGCCAAAGCCGAAGTGCAGCCGCCCGGCTCCCCGCACGAAGCGCAGGATGTCGTGGGTGTCGCCGTTTTTGAGCGGGTTGAGCAGGGTCTGCACCGATTCGCTGACGAGTTCGTCGGCGTGGGCGAAGGCCTCGTCCAGCCCCCGGTTGCCGGGCCACACGCGCTCGATGTCCTGAAGGTCGTGGACAAGCACCGCCTCGCAGTGTTTTTGGAGCAGCGCCAGCCCGCGCTGCGCCTGGGCGTGTTTGGTTTTGCCTTCCCACGAAAACGGCAGCGTCACCACCGCCACGACGGGGATGCCCATCTCACGGGCCAGCCGCGCCACCACGGGCGAAGCCCCCGTGCCCGTGCCCCCGCCCAGCCCGGCCACGAGCACGAGCAGTTCGGTTGTCCCGGCCAGGGTCTGGCGGAGTTCGCGGGTGGAGGCCACGGCGGCCTGCTGGCCCACGTCGGTGCGGAGGCCAGCGCCCATGCCCTGGTGACCCAGCAGTAATTTGTGGGGAGCTTTGCTCCAGTCGAGGGCCTGCGCGTCGGTGTTGCAGGCCAGCACGTCCACATTCGGGAGTGCGCATTCCACCAACTGGCTCGCCAGCGTGGAACCGGCCCCGCCCACTCCGAGGAGTTTGACGGACGCCGGGAAAGTGTTCAAATTCATCGTAGCTCGGTAGGTTAAGAATCTACCGAAGAAACGTAGAATTCCCGGATAAATAACAAGCAGATGCCCGCTTTTACGATAAAAAATTTGTTAAATCCAATTTATAGCCTCAGAATCAATTTCCTGCACGGAACGCCGTCCCGAAAGGCCCATCGTCAGTTCGAAATCGGCCAGCAGGTGCTGTAGAACGGCTTCCACACCGCGTTCGCCGCCGAGAGCCAGCCCGTACACGTAGGGCCTGCCAACGCACACGGCTTTCGCCCCTAACGCAAGGGCTTTGACCACGTCGGCACCGGTGCGGATACCGCTGTCGAAGAGCACCGGAATTTGCCCGTTCACCGCCTGGACAACCCCAGGCAACGCATCGAAGGCGGCGATGGAACCGTCCACCTGCCGCCCGCCGTGGTTCGACACGACGATTCCGTCCAGCCCCGCGTCCACGGCCCGGCGGGCGTCGTCGGGGTGGAGGATGCCTTTCAGCAAAATCGGCAGGCGCGTCTGCTGGCGCAGAAACGGCAGGTCGTCCCAGGTGATGGCCGGGTTGGAGAAAATGCCGACGAACTGCCGTACGGCCCGCAGTGCCCGGCCGGAGCGCAGGGCCGCCCAGGTGGAACCGGGGTAGCGTTGGGCCATGCTGAGCAGGCCCAGCACGGTGTCGAGCGTGATCCGGCGCTTCGCGGCCTGCGTGGGCAGGGAGTTTTCGTCAAGCAACCGCTGAAAAACGGGGTCGGAGGTGTACTGGGCGATGCCCATGCCGTGCAGGAAAGGCAGGTAGGCCAGGTCGAGGTCGCGCGTGCGCCAGCCGAGCATCGTGGTGTCGAGCGTCACGACGATGGCCCGGCTGCCGCAGGCCTCGGCCCGTTGGACGAACGAGGCCACCAGGTCCCGCGATTTGCTCCAGTACAATTGGAAAAAATGCGGCGTGCTCCCCATCGCCGCAGCGGCGCGTTCCATCGGTACGGAAGCCTGGTTGGAGAAAATGTACGGCACGCCCAGCGCACCCGCCGCCTTCGCCACGGCCTCGTCGGCAGAGGGGTGGGCGAGTTCTAAGATGCCCACTGGCGCGAGTAGCAGGGGCGAGGGCAATTTCAGGCCCAGCAGTTCGACGGAGGTGTCGCGCATCGACACGTCGCGGAGCATCCGGGGCACGATGCGGCAGCGGTCGAAGGCCGCGCGGTTGGCGGCCATCGTGCGCTCGGCCCCCGCGCCCCCGGCCACGTAGGCAAAGGCCCGTTCGGACATGGCGCGCCGGGCTTTTTCTTCCAGTTCCTGCACGCCGAAGGGTACCAGGGAGCGGGTGCCCGCCAGTCCTTCGAGGTAGATTTTCGCCTGTAAATCAGGCGCTTTGAGGGGAGTCTGATTTTCCATGGACAAAAAAAAACGTAGCAGGCCGGGCCACTACGTTAACAGAAGAACAGGTTACTCCGGATAGGTTTACCGAGGTTATGCGGATAGGACTGGAAAGGTAGGGACGAATCCGAAACGGTGCAAAATTTTTCGGGAAAATTTCTATCGAAATTGTAGAGTAAACGTTTACAGTCCGCTTCGCTCCAGTTCGACGAACTCGAAGGCGTGGGCGTGGCGCTCGTCGGCAGGGTGGGGGAGGCGGCTCAGTTCGTCCCAGTCGGTAAGGTTGATGGTGGGAAAAAATACGTCGCCCTCGGGACTGGCCTTCACTTCGGTCAGGTAGAGCTTGTCGGCTAAGGGGAGGGCCTGTTCGTAGAGTTCGGCACCACCGATGATGAAAAGTTGTTCGTGCTTCGTTGTTCGTGCTTCGTTGTTCGTGCTTCGTTGCGGTTCGCCGCGCATTTCGTCGATCGCCTCTTCCAGGGAATGCACTACTTTACATCCCTCGGCCCGGTAGTCGGGCTGGCGGGTGACGACGATGTTGGTGCGGTTGGGCAACGGCTTACCAATGGACTCGAAGGTTTTCCGGCCCATCACCACGACGTGGCCGGTGGTGAGGCGTTTGAAGTGCTGCAAATCGGCGGGCAGGTGCCAGAGGAGGGCGTTGTCTTTGCCGATGGCCCCGTTTTCGGCGACGGCGGCGATTAACGCAATTTTCATAATTTCATTCCCCGTAAAAATTCTTCAATTCCCATCCGCTTCTTGCCCTCCAACTGCAATTCTTCCACGGCCACCCACCCGTCGGCGCAGCGGAAGCAGAGGTAGTGGCGGTGGTCGGTTTCAAGTTGTCCTGGCCCCTGGCCCCCCGCTCCCTGCCCTTGGCTCTCCGCTACGGCAACTCGGAAAATCTTGCAGTTTTTCCCCGCCAACGTCGTCCACGCCGCCGGGTAGGGTGCCAGGCCGCGTACGAAATTGCGGATGGTTTCGGCGGTCTGGTTCCAGTTGATTTCGCAGGTTTCCCGGAAAATCTTGGGGGCTTTTTTCAGGCCGTCGCCCGCTTCGGGCTGGGGAATTTCGCGGTATTCGTCCGCTTCGATGGCCCGGACGGTGCGCAGCACGAGGTCCGCGCCCTGCTCCATCAGCCGGTCGTGGAGGGTTCCGGCGGTGTCGTCGGGGCGAATGGGCTGGGTTTCCTGAAACAGCAGCGGGCCGGTGTCGATTTCTTGTTGAATGAAAAACGTAGTGACGCCCGTTTCGGTCTCGCCGTTGATGACGGCCCAGTTGATCGGCGCGGCCCCCCGGTACTGGGGCAGCAGCGAAGCGTGGAGGTTGAAGGTGCCCTTCGGCGGCATGGCCCAGACCACCTCCGGCAGCATCCGGAAGGCCACCACCACCTGGAGGTCGGCGCGGTAGCTGCGCAATTCTTCGAGAAATTCCGCGTTTTTGAGTTTCTCCGGCTGCAACACGGGCAGGCCCACCGACGCGGCGTACTGCTTCACCGCCGACTGCTGGAGGTGGCTGCCCCGCCCGGCGGGTTTGTCGGGGGCGGTGATGACGGCCACCACCTCGCACCCCGCCTCGACCAACCGGCGAAGGCTCGCCACGGCGAAGTCGGGAGTACCCATGAAGACGATGCGCATGATTGGGTAACGGTTGTTGGTTGCTGGTTGTCGGTTGTTGGTTGTTGGTTTTCGGCAAACGCAAATAAATTGATGCGCAAACGAACAACCAACAACGAACAACTGACAACCTCCTGCTTGCAGAGTGCGGCAAAGTTGGCTATTTTTGACGGCTCAATTCTTACGAATGGCGCATAATCTGAAACGCACCGCCCGTCCGCTTGGACACCTTGTGAACTCAGCGTAGTTTCTGCCGAATCCTTCATTCACGCAGAGAACGGTTTGAGTCACCGTTCTTTTTTTTGTCTCCAACCGAGGCCCCACACTGATTTAGAGAGAAGTTTTTTACCATGGGAAAAGTTGCCTACTACACCGAAGAAGGGTTGACCAAGCTCAAAGCCGAACTCAACGACCTCAAGATTAAAGGACGGGCCGACATCGCCCGGCAGATTGCCGAAGCCCGCGACAAGGGCGATTTGAGCGAAAACGCTGAGTACGACGCCGCCAAAGACGCCCAGGGCCTGCTGGAACTGAAAATCTCGAAACTCGAAGAGGTCATCGCCAACGCCCGATTGGTGGACGAATCGACCATCGACACCTCGAAGGTGTCGGTGCTTTCGAAGGTGCGCATTAAAAACAAGCGCAACGGAGCCACGCTGGAGTACACGCTGGTGTCGGAGGAAGAGGCCGATTTGAAGCAAAACAAAATCTCGGTGCAGTCGCCCATTGGCAAGGGGCTCCTGGGTAAAAAAGCGGGCGAAACCGCCGAAATCACCATCCCCGCCGGGAAAATCGAATTTGAAGTGCTGGAAATCTCCCGGTAGTAGTCGGGATTCGGGATTCAGGAGTCAGTGGAAAAGACATTCTGAATCCCGAATCCTGAATTCTGAATCCTCCACTCATGCCTTCCATCTTCACCCGCATCGTCAATGGTGAAATCCCGGCGCACACCGTGGCTGAGGACGACCGCTTCCTTGCGTTTCTCGACATCAATCCCCTGGCCGAAGGCCACACGCTGGTGATTCCGAAAAAAGAGGTGGATTACCTCTTCGACCTCGACGACGAGACCTACGACGGCCTCTGGCAGTTCGCCAAACGCCTCGCCGGGCCGTTGAAACGGGCCGTGCCCTGCCGCCGGGTGTGCGTGGTGGTGATTGGCGACGAGGTGCCGCACGCGCACGTTCACCTGATTCCGATGAACCGGCTGAGCGAAGTGAGTTTCACCTCGCCAAAGCTGAAGATGAGCCAAGACCAACTGGCGGCGGTGGCAGCGCGGATAAAAAAAGAAATGAACCATGATTTAGAGGATTCAGAAGGATGAAAAGATGATTTTTTTAGCAATCCTTACATCCTTTGTAATCCTCTAAATCATGGTTCCTCCTTCCGTGCAATTCCTCCTCCGCGCCCACGATTTTACCGACGAGCAGGCCCTCGATCGCCGCATGGCGGCCCGGCCCGCCCATTTTGAAACCGCCCGCCAGTTGAAAGCCAACGGCCACTTCGTCGTTGGCGGGGCGGTGCTCAACGAGGCCGGGCAGATGGTCGGCTCGATGATGGTCGTGGAGTTTCCCGACGAAGCGGCCTTGCAGGAGTGGCTTCAGAACGACCCCTACGTGACGGGCCGGGTCTGGAACCCGGAGACGATTGACATCCGGCCGTTTCGGGTGGCGCAACTGTGAACTGCTTTGCTTGTCTTCCACCTGTCCGTCAGCTAAAGCAGACGGCAAGCAGTAAAAGCCCCGCTTGGGCTAAATTCAAACTGTGGTTTCAGTCCCGCAGGGACTTCTCACGCTTGCCGTCTGCTTTAGCTGACGGATGCGCGGGCGGAAATGCCTAACTTGCTACCCGACTTTTTTCTCTAAACCATGAACCGCAGAAACCTGCTCAAAACGACGGCCTCCGCCGCCGCCCTGACCATGACCGGCCCGCTCGCTTCCCTCGCCGCCGACGCCCCCGCCCCGCAACTCAAAGGCAACATCAAGCACTCCGTGTCGCGGTGGTGCTACGGCTCGATTCCGCTCGAAGAACTCTGCCAGGCCGTCAAGCCCATGGGCATCACGTCCATCGAACTGACGGGACCGAAGGAGTGGGAAGTGCTCAAAAAATACGGACTCACCTCGGCGATGGGCCAGGCCGATGGCTGGTCGAACAACATCGGCCTGCCCAACTTTTTCAACAACCCGAAAAACCACGACGCCATTGTGGCCGGGTTTGAGCAACTGATTCCGAAGGCCAAGGAGTACGGCGTGACCAACCTCATCTGCTTTTCGGGCAACCGCAATGGCCTCCACGATTACCAGGGGCTGCTCAACTGCAAAAAAGGCCTCGTGCGCGTGATGCCCATGGCCGAACAGGCGGGCGTGACCATCACGATGGAACTGCTTTCGTCGCGCGACAGCCACCCCGATTACCAGGCCGACAACGTGGAGTGGGGCGCGGTGCTCTGCGAGATGGTGGGTTCGCCCAACTTCAAGCTGCTCTACGACATTTTCCACATGCAAAGCATGAGCGGCGACCACATCCGCAACATCCAGCGGTACGGGCAATACATCAGCCACTACCACACGGGCGGGATGCCGGGCCGCCACGAGATTGACGAAACCCAGGAAATCTACTACCCGGCCATCGTGCGGGCCATCGTGGCCTCGGGCTACAAGGGCTACATCGGGCAGGAGTTCATTCCGTCGTCGAAAGACAAAGCCGCGATGCTCGAATCGCTGCGCAAGTCGGTGCTGATTTGCGACGTGTAGGCTGGCCAGGAAATTTTAACCACAGAGGTCACGGAGTTTTAGCCCAGAGTGCGCAGAGTTTTTTCTCCGTGTTCTCTGTGATTAAACTCCGTGACCTCTGTGGTTAAATCATTCAGAACTGACGAAAATCATCGCTCCAACGCCCGCGCGGGGTTATTCTTGCGGCTTTCCCTGCCTCCGACCGTCGTGAACACCCGAAACCGTCCCCTGTTTTTCGCCCTGCTGAGTTTTGTCGCCGCCGTGGCCTGGCGCTGCGGGGGGTCGGAAGAAACGTCATCCAAAGGAGAACCGGATGGGTTTTCCGATGAAAAGCTGGTTGCCCTCTTCGGCGCGCTGCCCCAAACCGCCAACGCCCCCGCCGACAACCCCACCACGCCCGAGAAGGTGGAACTGGGGCGGTTGTTGTTCTACGACCCCATTCTTTCGGGGCAAAAAGACGTGGCCTGCGCCACCTGCCACCACCCCGAGTTTGGCTACGCCGAAAGCCTGGAGATTTCCATCGGTGCCAACGGCCACGGTTTCGGCAGCAACCGCGTGTTTGCCGACCCCAACGACGTGCCGTTCACCAAACGCAACGCCCACACCGTGGTCAACGCCGCCTTCAACGGCATCACCGCCGACGGCACCTACGACCCCGCCAAAGCCCCGATGTTCTGGGATTTGCGGAGCGAAAGTCTCGAAAAACAAGCGCTCGAACCCATCAAATCGTTCGAAGAAATGCGCGGGCACCCGTACCAAACCGAGGCGGCTCTCGACAGCGCCGTGGCCCGGCTGCGGGCGATTGCCGAGTACCGTCAGCAATTCAAAACGGCGTTTGGCACCGAAACCATCACGCCGGTGGAGGTGGGTAAGGCGTTGGCGGCGTTTCAACGTACGCTCATCGCCCCCAACTCCCGCTTCGACCAGTACGCGCGGGGCGATAAGTCGGCGCTTTCCGAACTCGAAAAAGAAGGCATGCTGGCCTTCGTGAAATCGGGTTGTGCCGAATGCCACCGGGGGCCGATGTTTTCGGACTTCAAACTCCACGCCCTCGGCGTGGCCGACAACGAAAAGCTCGCCGAATCGGACGCCGGGAAAGACGGTCGATACGCCTTTCGTACGCCCACCCTCCGCAACCTGCGCCACACCGCGCCGTACATGCACAGTGGCAAGCTGCCGGGCCTGCAACAGGTGCTGGAATTCTACGAAGACTTAAGCGGGAACCAGATCGCCAACCCGCACGTCACGCCCGCGATGCTCGACCCGCTGGTGGCGAAGAAACTCCGCCTCGAATTCCGCGACATCCAGGCCATCATCGCCTTCCTCGACGCCCTCAACGACGACGATTTCGATAAGAGGCTCCCGGAACGCGTGCCCAGCGGCCTGCCCGTGGGCGGTAACCTTCAGTAAACGCTCCCGACTTTTGACAGAGGCCCCTGGCCGTTTGGAAAAAGGCTCTGGCGAGTTGTCGAAAGGCATTGGCGAGTTGGAAAAATGCTCTGGCGGTTTGGAAAAACGCCATAGTGAGTTGGAAAAACGGTCTGGCGTCTTGGAAAAAGGCGTTGGCAATTTGGTTAAACGTTCCGGAAAGTTGGAAGTGTGCAAGGTCATGCAGTTATCTGCAAACTTCCTTCAGCAAAGTGCAAACCCATTTCCGCTTTTTCCGGACTTGATTCGGTTTTATGCGGGAATGCAGTTGGAAAGATGCGGAAAGATTCTGGTTTTGTGCGGAAAGAAGTTGGTTAAGTACCCGGTGAAGTTGGCAAAGCCCTCGGTACAGTTGGAAAGTAGCTTGGTATTCTTGGTTAAGTGCTCGGTACAGTTGTCAGAACACGGGGTACACCCGCCGAAGAACGGTGGGCAGTTGGCAAGAAAAAACCCGTCGGAAGGTTGGACCTCCGACGGCGAGCGGTTTAACCCGCCCCCTCCGGGAAGCCCTACCCTCCGACGGGGAACAGCCGAAGTCACTTAGAGATTTTTCTTTTTCAACTCGTTCACCGCAAAATCCGCCGCGCGGGCCGTCAGGGCCATGTAGGTGATGGAGGGGTTCTGGCAGGCGGTGGAGGTCATGCTGGAGCCGTCGGTGACGAACACGTTTTTTACGGCGTGCATCTGGTTGAATCCGTTGAGCATCGACGTTTTCGGGTCGCGGCCCATGCGGCAGCCGCCCATTTCGTGGATGTCGAGACCGGGGTTCTGGTGGTTGTCGCGGGCGCTGACGTTTTTGAGTCCGGCCCGTTCGAGCATTTCCTGAATCTGGATGACGGCGTCCTTGCTCATTTCGTCCTCGTTTTGCTTCCACTCCACGTTGATGCGCACGAGCGGCATGCCCCACTGGTCTTTCTGGGTCTTGTCGAGGGTGATGGTGTTGTCCTCGTAGGGCAGCATTTCGCCCATCGCGTTGATGCCAAAGTACCAGGGACCGGGTTTGGAAGCGGCCTCCTTGAGGTCGGCCCCGAAGCCCGGCATGCCCATGGCCCGGCCCCAACTGGCCCGGCTGCCGCTGCCCGAGTGCGAGTAGCCGCGCAGGAAGGCCGTCTGTTTGTCGGAGCCGAAGTTGCGGTAGCGGGGGATGTAAATGCCCGTGGGTCGCCGCCCGAAGTAGTACTGGTCTTCGAACCCTTCGACCGTGCCCCCGCCGCTGACGCGGTAGTTGTGGGCCATGACGTAGTGGCCCAGCACGCCGGAGTCGTTGCCGAGGCCATTGGGGAAGCGGGTGCTGGTGGAGTTTTGCAGAATCAAATTCGTGTTGACCGTCGAGGCGTTGACGAAAATGATTTTCGCGAAATACTCCGTCATCTGCTTTGTTTTCGCGTCCACCACGCGCACGCCGGTTGCCTTGTTTTTGGTTTCGTCGAAAATGATGCTGTGCACGACCGAATCGGGCCGGAGCGTGAGCCGACCCGTGGCGCGGGCGGCGGGCAGCGTAGCCGCGTTGGTGCTGAAGGCCCCACCGAACGGACAGCCCCGCTCGCAGAGGGCGCGGTACTGGCACGACCCGCGGCCGACGGCCTGCTGCTGCGGCCCGGCCACCGAGAGGTTGGCCGTGCGGCTGATGATCAGGTGCCGGTCGGCGTACTTCGATTTCAACTGGTCGCGGACGTGTTTTTCGACGCAGTTCATGTCCATTGGGGGCAGAAACTCCCCGTCGGGCACCTGGGGCAGGCCGTCTTTATTTCCCGAAATCCCGGCGAATTTCTCGACGTAGCTGTACCAGGGGGCCAGGTCTTTGTAGCGAATCGGCCAGTCCACGCCGATGCCTTCCCGGGCGTTGGCTTCGAAATCGTGCTCGCCCCAACGCTGGGTCCAGCGCGCCCAAAGCAGCGATTTCCCCCCGACCTGGTAGCCCCGAATCCAGTCGAAGGGCTTGTCCTGGATGTAAGGGTGGTCCTGGTCTTTGACGAAAAAATGTTCGGTGTTTTCGTTGAAGGCGTAGCAGCGGGCCACCACGGGGTTGGCCTGGAGCACTTCGGGACTGAGGCGGCCCCGGTGGGCGATTTCCCAGGGTTTGAGCATCGTGGTGGGGTAGTCGGTCACGTGTTCGACCATCCGGCCGCGCTCCAGGGCCAGCACCTTGAGGCCCTTCTGGGTGAGTTCTTTTAGGGCCCAGCCGCCCGAAATGCCCGTGCCAATCACGATGGCGTCGTAGGTGTTCTGGGCGGCGGCTTTGAGGTTGAGGTTCATGGGGTGGAAAAATTTGCTTCGCACAGCGTCACGCGAGAGGCTCTGCTTAGCTTCGTTTTGTCAAAAATCTACTTTATGCCAATCTGTGTAATCTGCGGAAATACGCATTTCGAAAACGGCCAGACCACCTACAGCGTGGATTTGGGTTTCACGTTGGTCGTTGTTCGGAATGTTCCGGCCCGCGTCTGCACCCAGTGCGGCGAGGAATGGATTGCTCCTGCCACGGCCCGCCAACTGGAGGAAATCACCGAGGAAGCCCGCCGGAAAAACCATCAGGTGGAGGTTGTGGTGTTTTGAATTTACCTCGTCGCCCCCTTCGTCTTCGTCCGAATCCGGCAGAGGTGCATGTCGGCGGTGAGGTACAGCCAGCCGTCGGGGCCGAAGGCGCAGTTGGCGGTGGCTTCGCCGGGGTCGATGCGGCCCAGTAGTTTGCCCTGGGGCGAAATCACCAGCACGCCGCCCGGCCCGGTGGCGAACAAATTTCCTTTCGCGTCCACCTTCAGGCCGTCGGGGAGGCCCTTCAGTCCCTGCTTCACCATCGGCGTGGCGTCGAACAGGATGCGGCCTTTGCCCAGCGTGCCGTTGGCGTTCACCGGGTAAGCCATGACGTACGCTTCCGCGTCGAAGGACTGGGCCACGTAGAGCGTTTTTTCGTCGGGTGAAAACGCCAGGCCGTTCGGGCGTTTCAGGTCGGCGATAACCTGCGTCACCTTGCCATCGGGGGCGATGCGGTACACGCCCAACTGCTGAATTTCGCGGGTCGGGTCGTCGGCTTTTTTCGCCAGGCCGTAGGGCGGGTCGGTGAAGTAATACGCGCCGGAGGAGTGTTGCACCACGTCGTTGGGCGAGTTGAAGCGCTTGCCTTCCCAGCGGTCGGCCAACGTCCTTTTTCCACCCCCGCTGAGTGGCATGACCGACACGCGGCGGTCACCGTGTTCGCAGGAAACGAGTTCACCTTTTTGATTCATAATCAACCCGTTGCTACCCGGCTCGTCGCTGTACGATCCGTGGCCGGTGTAGCCCGAGGGTTTCAGAAATTCGGTGACGCCTTCGCCTTCTTTCCAGCGGTACACGGTGTTTTTCGGAACGTCCGAAAACAACAGGTAGCCGCCCTCTTTCACCCACACCGGCCCTTCGCTCCACTCAAAACCGGAGGCAAGCACTTCGGTTTGGGCGTCTTTTTCCAGCAAGGCATCCAGGGCCGGGTCGAGGCGGACGACTTGGCCGATGGTTTTGGTTTGGGAAAACGAAACGATGGGCATACCTGCAAAGGCAATAGCAGCAAGGACTCGGTTCATGGACGAAAAGCTTTTTGCGTGGTTCCGGGCTTAAAACCGTCGCCGGTTGCGCTGGGCAAGGTACCGAATCAGAAACAAGACGCTGGCCAGCGCCATGCCCATCAGCACGCCCAACCCGAAGCCCCAGCCGCCTTCGGGCCAGTCGATTAAAAAGATGGTTTGCATGTTCTGACGGGGATGATTTAAGGAAAGAGCGCTGACTGTCGCCAGCCAACGCTCTTTCGTGGGAAATGCTCGCCGACAAGAATGTCGGCGCTACAGGTTTTTCTTCTTCAGTTCCTTCACCGCGAAATCCGCCGCGCGGGCCGTGAGGGCCATGTAGGTGAGCGAGGGGTTTACGCAGGAGGCCGAGGTCATGGCCGCGCCGTCGGTGACGAACACGTTTTTCGCGCCCCACACCTGGTTGTAGGCGTTCAGGATGGAGGTTTTCGGGTCGCGGCCCATGCGGGCGGTGCCCATTTCGTGAATCGCCATGCCGAGGTACGAACCGCCGTCGTAGGTGTTGACGTTTTTCAGGCCCGCCGCCGTGAGCATTTCAGCGGCGTCGTTGGCCATGTCCTTGCGCATTTTTTTCTCATTCTCCTTCAGGTCGGCGTCGAAGGTGAGCGTCGGTTGGCCCCACTTGTCGAGCTTTTCCTTGTTGAGGTACAGCCGGTTGTCGTGGTAGGGCAGGGTTTCACCGAAGCCCCCGAGGCCCATCGTCCAGGGGCCGGGTTTCATCGCTTTATCCTTCAATTCGGCCCCGAAGCCCATTTCGGCCACGAGCCGCTGCCAGCCCGCCCGGCTGCCGCCCCCCTGGTAGCCGAAGCCCCGCAGGTAGTCGCGCTTGTCGCTGCCGATGTTGCGGTAGCGCGGCACGTAGATGCCGTTGGCCCGGCGACCGAAGTAGTACTGGTCGTCGTAGCCTTCGAGGGTGCCGCTGGCCCCGGTGCGGAAGTGGTGGTCCATCAGGTAGCGGCCCAGGATGTCGTTGTCGTTGCCGAGGCCGTTGGGGAATCGGTTCGACATTGAGTTGAGCAGAATCCAGGTGCTCGACATGGCCGAGGCGCACACGAACACGAGCTTGGCGTAGTACTCGGTCATCTGGCTCGTGTTGGCGTCGATGACTTTCACCCCGCTGGCCTTCTGGGTTTTCTCGTCGTACATGATCGAGTTGACGATGGAATCGGGCTTGAGCGTCAACCGGCCCGTTTTCATCGCGGCGGGCAGCGTGGCGGCCTGGGTGCTGAAGTACGCGCCGTAGGGGCAGCCCCGGCTGCACAGGTTGCGGTACTGGCAGGAAGCCCGGCCCACGTCGGTCTGGGGTTTGGCGGCCTTCGAGAGGTTGGCCACGCGGCCCATCGTCATGACCCGGCCGGGGAATTTCTCGGCGATGCTTTTCTTGACCACCCGCTCGGCGCAGTTGTACTCCATCGGGGGCAGAAACTCGCCGTCGGGGAGTTGTTCCAGGCCCAGTTTTTCGCCCGAAATGCCTGCGAAGCGCTCCACGTAGCTGTACCAGGGGGCGATGTCTTTGTACCGGATGGGCCAGTCAATGGCGATGCCTTCCTTCGCGTTGGCCTCGAAGTCGATGTCGCTGAGGCGGTAGCTTTGCCGCCCCCACATGATCGATTTGCCCCCGACGATGTTGGGCCGGTACCAGTCGAAGCGCTTCACTTCGCTGTACGGGGCTTTTTCGTCGTCAAACCAGTAGCTGGCGTTGGCCTCCCCGTAGGGATAATCGCGGCTGAGGAAGGGGTGCGTTTTGCGTTGTTCTTCGGTGATGCGGCCCCCGTACTTGAATTCCCAGGGGTGTTTCATGGCCGACTCGTAGCCCGACACGTGTTCGAGCGCGTGGCCGCGCTCGAGCATCACCACCTTCAGGCCTTTCTCGGTCAATTCCTTGGCCGCCCAGCCCCCAGCAACGCCCGACCCGATCACGATGGCGTCGTAGGTATTTTGTTCTTTTGCTCTCAGGTTCAGGTTCATCGTCAATTACGAATTAAAAATTAGGAATTAGGAATTCAATGCCGAATCAGGAGCCAGGAATCGAATCGCAACGGGTTTTCAATTCCTAATTCCTAATTCGTAATTCCTAATTGACTACGTCGCCCAGGCGCGCTGGCCGGGTTTGAGCGGAATGCAGCCCTCGTACTTGCCGGGCACCCACTGATAGTCGAGGACTTTGGTGGCACCGGGTTCGGAGGTGAAAAAGCCGAAGAGCGTCAACTCCTTGGCCATCATGAAAAAGGGCGTTTCCTTGACGCCCGCCTTGCGGTCGGCGTAGGCGTTGGCCTCTTCTTTTTTCAGAAGCGAAACCCGCTGCTCGGGCAGCACTTGCGTGAACGGTTTTCCGAAAAGCGCCTTGCTTTCGCGGTCCACGCGTTCCAGGCCGGCCTTGAAGCGGTCCTGGTACTCTTTCGGGTAGCAGTCGCTCACGAGCCGGACGATGAATTTCTCCACCTGGGCGTCTTTGGCACCGGGGGTGTCGGTGGCCGGGATGATGGTCTCGCAAATTTCGGCCAGGAGGTTCTCCTGCTCGGCGGTCAGGTTCAGACCCGGCGCGTCGGCGGCGCGGAGGGGGCCGTCGGTCAGGGCCGCCAGCGTGGGAGCCGAAATCAGGCCGCCCATCATCACCGCCACCATCTGAAGGGCATCTCTGCGGTTCATGAGGTCAATTGGGGTTGAAAGAATGAATGAAAAGCGCGTCGTAAAAAACGGAAGATAAAGTTACACCCGTCCGGGAGGATGACAAAATTTTATGGGGAAAAGATAAGGCGGGGCAAGTTACGGCATTCGTATTGCCGGGTGAATCACCGCAAAACCGATTACACGTTCATGAAAATCCTCCTGTTTTGTTTGCTGCTGGGCGTGACATGGTCGTCCTGGCAAGCCGACCCGCTGGCCGCGTACCGCTGGAAATTCCGCGTGCTGCTGGTTTTTGCGCCCCGCGCCGACGCCACTGCGCTGGCGGAGCAGCGGCGTTTCATCGAAAACAAAAAAACCGGATTTCAGGACCGCGACCTCGTGGTGCTCGAACTCACCAACGGCGCGAAAGCCGAAGCCCTGCGGCAGCAATTCTCGGTAAAACCCGAAGTGTTTGCCGTGATTTTAATCGGAAAAGACGGGGGCGAAAAGCTCCGCCAAACCAAACCCGTCGCGCCCGGTGAACTGTTCGACCTGATTGACTCCATGCCCATGCGGCAACGGGAAATGCGGCGGCAGTGACGCAGGTTAGTTTTCCCCGAATGCCTCCCGCAGCACCTCCCGGTCGTCGAAGTGGGTTTTTACCCCCTGAACTTCCTGGTAGGTTTCGTGGCCCTTGCCCGCCACGAGGACGATGTCGTTGGGGTTGGCCAGCGAAACGGCCCGGAAAATGGCCTCCCGGCGGTCGGGGATGGTTTCGGTTTTGCGGGCGTCGGTCACGGAAACGCCCCGCTCCATGTCGGCCAGGATGGCGAGGGGGTCTTCAAACCGCGGGTTGTCAGACGTGAGGATGACCCGGTTGCTGAATTTGCAGGCGATTTCGGCCATAACGGGCCGTTTCGTCGCGTCACGGTTGCCCCCGCAGCCCACCACGGTGATGAGTTGCTCGCCGCCCTGCCGCAGCCCGGCGATGGTTTGCAGCACGTTTTGCAGGGCGTCGGGGGTGTGGGCGTAGTCGACGATGCCGAGGATTCGGTTCGGTGAAATCACCTGCTCGAAGCGGCCCGGCGCGGTTTGCAGGTCCGAGAGCTGGGTGAGCACCTCCTCCGGGTCTTCGCCGAGCAGCACCGCCGCGCCGTACACGCCGAGCAGGTTGTACGCGTTGAAAGCCCCGATGAGGCCGAAATGCACCTCGCGCCCGTCCACTTCCATCTGCAAGCCAAACATCGAGTCGGCGATGAGTTTGCCCTTGAAACTCGCGCCCGTCTCGAGCGAGAACGTCTCCCGGCGGGCCGCCGTGTTCTGCACCATCACGGCCCCGCGGCGGTCGTCGGCGTTGACGAGCGCGAAGGCGGTTTTCGGCAATTGGTCGAAAAAACCTTTTTTGGCCCGGATGTAATTCTCGAAGGTTTTGTGAAAATCGAGGTGGTCGTGGGTGATGTTGGTGAAAATGCCCCCCGTGAACGTCAGGCCCGCGATGCGTTCCTGCACCACGGCGTGTGAACTGACTTCCATGAACGCGTGCGAACAGCCGCGCCTCACCATGTCGGCCAGCAGCGCGTTGAGAGCCACGGTATCGGGCGTGGTGTGCGTGGACGGGATAACGGTTTCGTCAATCTGGTTCTGCACCGTTGAAATCAGCCCGGCGTGGTAGCCCAGCCGCCGGAACAGCCGGAACAGCAGCGTGGCCGTGGTTGTCTTGCCGTTGGTGCCCGTCACGCCGACGAGCTTGAGTCTGGCCGACGGGTTTTCGTAAAAATTGGAGGCGAGGAACCCCAGCGCCCGCGCCGCGTCGACGGCCTGCACGTAGCTGACGGATTCAACCAGAGTTTCCGGCAATTTCTCGCACAAAATCACCGCCGCGCCGCTTTCGATGGCCTTGGGGATGAACTGGTGCCCGTCCACCTGGGTACCGGGCAGGGCGGCGAACAGCGAGCCGGGCGTGACGCGGCGGGAATCGAGGACGAGGGCCGTGACGTCCACGTCGGTCGGCCCGGCGGTGGCCGTCAGGCCGGGGACTTTGTAGAGGAGGGTTTGGAGGAGCATTCAGGAAGTGAGCAGTTGAGAATGTTCAATGCTCAGTGTTCAATTTTCAATGTTCAACGGCGCTGGGCGGACGGCTTTAACCGTACTTTCCAGCTTTTCTGCACCCGCTTTTTCGCGTTCCAATCGCTTTTGAAAAGCCAGTTCGATGCCCCGTTTGACCAGCGGAAGTTTAGATTTCGGCGTCGGTTTCATAACGGATGATTTTTTGCCAAATCGTTTCGTTCAGAACGACGGCTTCAGATTGGTCTCTTCGTTTTTCGGCCACGAACGTTGGCAGTTCGCCGTTGTTTTCGCAAACCAGCCATTCGTCCACCAGTGGCAAAAACAGTTCCCGCAAATTCTTCAGTCCCAGCGCGTACCGGCGGCGCACCACGTCGTCGGGAATGGAATGCCCACCCTCGCGGACGCGCCGGGCGACCCGCTGAATGGCCAAATCCGGGCTTTCCAGCCAAAAGTACACCAAAATGACGGCGTAGCCAACGGCCTGCGCCCGGCGCACCAGTCCGGCGTAGCTGCGGGTGGCGAGGGTAGTTTCGAGGGCGAAATCGGCCCGTTCGGCCAGCAGTTCGTCCACGCGGTGCAGCATCAGGCGCCCGGCCTGGATGACCACGGCTTCGGGGTTTTCTGGGGAAGTTCGGCGGCAATCTGGTCGGCGTTGACGAAGTGTTGGATGCCCAGCACCTCGGGCAGCAGCACCGTGGCCGCGGTCGTTTTCCCCGCGCCGTTGCAACCGGCGATGAGGTAGAGGTCGGGCATGGTTGGATTTTTTTAACCACAGAGGTAACGGAGGTTTACGCAGAGGACACAGAGAAACCTCCGTGAACGCTGTGAAAAACTCTGTTAACTCTGTGGTTAAAAATCTTCACTCTAATTTCAACGTCACCCGCTTCCCCTCCGCTTCCTGGCTTACCACGCGGCCCGTGCCGGCGTAGCTGACCCGGTAGCCCCGGTTTTCGAGCACGAAGAGCGCGTCGCGGAGGGTCAGGCCGCGCACGTCGGGCAGGTCGGTGCGGGCGGCGGTGGCGGCCTTCCAGCCGGTGGCTTCGGGGGTGCCGAGTTCGTCGGTCAGCACGCGGGCGTCGGCGGGGAGCACGGTTTGCAGGCGCTGGGCGAGGTAGCTGTCGGTCGGTTTTTTACCCCGCAGTTCGCGGTGCAGGCGCAAGTCGGTGGCGTAAATTTTATCGGCGATTTCCTTGAACACCGGCGCGGCCACGTCGCGGGCGTAGAGCGCCTCGCGGTTGACGCCCCTGGGGTTGTCGATGACCACGATGCAGGAATACTTCGGTTTGGCTGCCGGAAAATACCCGGCAAACGAGGTGTAGTACACCCCCTTGCGGTACTGGCCGTTGACGAGTTTCTGGCAGGTGCCCGTTTTTCCGGCAATGGCGTAGTGACTGCCCCGGATGTTGGTTGCCGTACCGTGTTCGACCACGCCTTTCAGCATCCCACGCACGATGTTCAGCGTGCGTTCGGAGCAAATCGGCGTTTCGGAGCGCACCTGAGTTTTCGTGAAGTCGCTTATCACTTCGTCGGCCCGCTGGGTACGCTTCACGATGAGCGGCTGCACCCAGTAACCTCCGTTGGCGATGGCGTTGTAAAACGTGAGCAGTTGTAGGGGCGTGATCATCGATTCGTAGCCGATGCTCGTCCAGGGCAGGGACGTTTTGCTCCAGTAGCGGTCGGAGGTGCGGCGAAAAAACGGCTTGGCTTCGCCCTGAAACTGGAAATTGAGCGGTTTCGTGAGCCGGAACTTATCGAGGTAGCCGAGGTATTTTTCGGGTTTTCCGGCAAAATGCCGCAGGGCCAGCTTCACGATGCCGATGTTGGACGACGCCTCGAAAATGTGCTGCACGGTGGTTTTGCCGTGCCCGCCTCGGTTGGCGTTGGAATCTTCGAGCCGCCGGTTGTGGTAGGTGAACACGCCGTTGCCCGTGTCGATGAGGTCGTTGGGCGAAATGGCGGCTTCTTCCAGCAGGGCCACCATCGTGGGCAGTTTGAACGTGCTGCCCGGGTTGGTGGCCCAGCGCACGGCGAAGTTGTACTCGTCGGCGTAAGTGCTGTCGTGCTTGAACTTCAGGTTGGTCATGGCCTTGATTTCGCCGGTGGCCACTTCCATCACCACCACGCAACCGTTGTCGGCCCGGTACTCGCGCAGGGCGCGGAGCAGGGCGGCTTCGGCCACGTCCTGGATGTTGACGTCGAGCGTGGTGTGCAGGTCGAGGCCGGGTACGGGCTTGGTTTCGGAGCCGTCGTCGCGGGCGCGCCAGCTTCCGCCGGCCAGTTTTTCGTACACGCCCTTGCCGGGTTTGCCCGCCAGACTTTCCTGAAAACTGGCCTCCAGGCCCGAAATGCCCACCTGCCCGTGGTTGTCGTTGGTCGAGCCGATGGTGCGCTTGCCCATGTTGCCGAAGGGGTTCACCCGCTCCGGCACGGGGTCGAACGAGACGCCGCCCTTGTTTTTGCCCAGCTTGAACAACGGCCAGGTTTCGATGTATTTTCGCTGCAAATAATCGACGGTGCGGGTGTTGAGCGTCAGGAAGGTCCGGGTCGAGTCGTCGTGGGCCACCTGAATGCGCCGCCGGTACCACTCGGCGGAATGGTCGCCGAAAAACCGGGAGAGGCGCTTGGCCACGGCGGGCAGGTGTTGGTCAAACAGCGAATCGTTACCCTTCGCGCGCCCCACGTTCAGGTCGAGGCCCAGGCGGTAGTACGGCAGCGAGGTGGCCAGCAGGCTACCGTCGGCGGCGTAGATGTTGCCCCGCGTGGCCGGGATGGTCAGGTTGCGGATGTACGATTTGCTGGCCCGTTGCCGCCACTTGGTGCCTTCCACCGTCTGTAACTGCACGATGCGGACGGCAATGGCCACCGAAAATACCGCCACGGCCAGAAACGCCAGCCGGACCCGGAGCATGATGGAGCGTTTGATGTTCATAGGCAGAGGAGTTAGGCGTCGGGATTCAGGAGTCAGGATTCAGGAGAAATGCATGTCTCATTCTGACTCCTGACTCCTGAATCCCGACGACTCTTTTTTCACCACCACCTTCGCCGGTGGGGTTTTGGCTTCGATGAGGCCGAGAGGGGCCACTTTTTTGGCAACTTCTGATTGCTTGCCCGCTTTCATCAGTTGGGCCTTACGGGTGGTGTAGTCGGCGCGGAGTTCGTCGAGTTGGCGCTTGGCCTTGTCGGTGTCGCGGATGAGCTTTTCGGCGTGGTGAGTCAATCCGATGTAAATCAACAGCAGCAGGGCGATCCAGAGCGCGTAGTCGAGGTGCTGTACGGGCAGGCGCCCGCCCAGCAGCCGGTTCATGTCAAACCGCCGGTCGAGCCACGAAAACACGCCAAGGCGGTTGCGCGGCCCCTCGCTCCGGGCGGGCTTTTGGGTGCGGGAGACGTTTTTGGCCATTTCGGTTTCTGGTTTTCGGTTTCTGGTTCTCAGTTGAATTGGTTAACCGAAAACCAAAAACCACTCACCCATTCGGTTCGGCAATCCGCAGTTTGGCGCTGCGGGCGCGGTTGTTTTGGGCGATTTCGGCTTCGCTGGCTTCGAGGGGCTGCCCCCGTGTGGTGGGGCGGAGGGGTTTGAGGTCGTTGCCGTAGAGGTCTTTTTCGACTTCGCCCTCGAATTTTCCTTTGTTGATGAAATTCTTGACAAGGCGGTCTTCGAGCGAGTGGTAGCTCATCACGACCAGCCGCCCGCCGGGGGCCAGCACGTCGGGCGCCTGCTGGAGAAATTCCTCCAGCGCCTTCAGTTCGTCGTTGACCTCGATCCGGATGGCCTGAAACACCTGCGCGAGGTACTTGAATTCCTTGCCACGAGGGGCCAGTTTCCAGGCGATGTCCTTCAACTGCGCCGCCGTGTCAATAGGCTGGTTGGCGCGGGCCTGCACCACGGCAGCGGCTAGCGTACGGGCGTTTTTCACCTCGCCGTACAGCCCGAAAATGCGGTGCAGTTTGGCCTCGTCGTACTCGTTGACCACGTTTTTAGCCGAAAACGGTGCGTCCTGGTTCATCCGCATGTCGAGTTCGCCGTCGAAACGGGTCGAAAAGCCCCGCGCGCCTTCGTCCAACTGGTGCGACGACACGCCGAGGTCGGCCAGAATGCCGTCCACCTGCTTGATGCCGTGGAGCCGGAGGTATTTTTTCAGGTGCCGGAAATTGGCCTCGATGAACGTGAACCGCTTGTCATCGAATGCTTTGGCGTTGACTCTCGCGTCGGCGTCTTGGTCAAAAGCCAGCAGGCGACCGGTGGGACCGAGGCGGTCGAGGATGGCCCGGCTGTGCCCGCCGCCCCCGAAGGTCACGTCCACGTAGGTGCCGCTGGGCTGGATGTTCAGCGCGTCGAGGCATTCGGCGAGCATGACGGGCTGGTGGTACGCGGTGGCGAGCATTGCGGAACGCGGCTTTTTGCAAAAATGAAGGTTTTTCGCCGGAGGCGAACCGGAAACTTGCTACAAAAAGTTATTCAGGCGTTTTTTGGCAAAACGGTCTTTTCTCATGAAAAAAATTTTCTTGCTTTTTCTGCCCGTTCTCGGCTTCGCGCAAGCCCCTCCAGTTGGCACCTACCGGGCCGTCATCACCATGCAGGGCCAGCAATTGCCTTTCGGTCTCGACATCCGGCCCGGTAAGGACGCCAACACCTTCGAGGTGTTCGCTCTCAGCGGTAAGGAACGCCTGCCCATGCCCGCCACGCTCGACGGCGATTCGCTCAGGATGCCGTCGCCGCTGTCGGAAGGCGAACTGGTTGGGAAAATTTCGGGTAACGCGCTCGTCGGGCGTTACCACCGCAAGCGCGGCAACGTGCTGCTCCAGGCTCCGTTCCGGGCCGAGCGGGGCGACCCCTGGCGCTTCACGCCGACGGTGAAAGACGAACCCTGGAACGTGACCGGCAAGTACGCGACCACGTTCCGCGACAAAGACGGCAAAGAATCGACCGCTGTCGGGGTGTTCGAGCAAGCGAAAAACCGCGTGACGGGCACCTTTCTGACCACCACCGGCGACTACCGCTTTCTCGACGGCAACGTCATCGGAGACAGCCTGTTTCTGTCGGTGTACGACGGCATCCACTTGTATTTATTTAAGGCGAAAAAAACCGCCGAAGGCTTCGCAGGGGATTATTTCGCGGGCCTGGGGGGCCGCAGCGCCATTATCGCCCGCCGCGACGACACCGCCGCCCTGCCCGACGAACGAACGCTGACCTTCCTGAAACCCGGTGCTGACCGCTTCACCTTCCGCTTCCCCGACGCGGTGACTGGCCAACCCGTCGGCCTCGACGACCCGCGCTTCAAGGGCAAGGTGACGGTGGTGCAAATCATGGGCTCGTGGTGCCCTAATTGCATGGACGAGACGAATTTTCTGGTGCCCTGGTACCAGAAAAACAAGCAGCGGGGCGTGGAGATGGTCGGGTTGGCCTACGAGCGCAGCCCGGAGTTTGCCGTTTCGGCCCCGAAGGTGGTGCGGATGAAGGAGCGGTTCAAGATTCCCTACCCCGTGCTGCTGGCGGGCGTCAACGACGCCACCGCCTCGGCCACCCTGCCCCAACTCAACCGCATTATGGGCTACCCAACCACGATTTTCGTGGACAAAAAAGGCACTGTCCGTGAAATCCACACGGGCTTCAGCGGCCCCGGTACGGGTGCCTACTACGACAAATTCGTGGACGAGTTCAACCGGCTGATGGACAAGCTGCTGGCGGAGTAAGTGTGGTAGCTACGGACTTTAGTCCGTAGCCGCCTCCCAGCCAAAGTCGATTTGATGTTACCGATTCAAACTACCGTACTGTCCTTGCACGCCCAAGCCAAAAGTTTAGTAAACGGTAACGCACAATTGCACCGGATTCCCCAACTTGGCGCAAAATGCGACACGCCATGCTTAAGTTGGAATACACTCGAAACTTACCTCATTTTCAGCGGTTAGGCCGTGTTTTCTTTGTAATCAGCAACCTGAAAGGAGCAATACCACCGATGTCGTCCGGCAACTGCAACGCGAACACGACGCCGGGTTGTTAAGACTTGCTCGGTCTGCCGTTGCCGACGATTCCGAAGAAGTGCTGAACGTTCGTAAAAGATACCTAGCCAAGGTCGATGCCATACTGGACGCTTGTCAATTCGGCCCCCGTTGGTTGGCGGAACCGGGCATCGGCAAGCTCGTCCTGGATGAAATTCGTCGGATGGACGGCGTCGACTGCACCGTGCTGGCAACCTGCATCATGCCAAACCACGTGCATTTAGTTGCTGACCTGGCACTGCAATTGGAGCGTCTCGGGTCGGACAAAAACCCCAATTCGACAAACTACAAGCAGCTTTACCGCATTTTACAGCACTTGAAAGGCCGCACGGCCTTTCAAGCCAACACGCAACTTGGTCGGCGAGGCGCATTCTGGCAACCGGAAAGTTTTGACCATTACATCCGGAACGGGGCGAGTTTAGAACGGTTCATCCGGTATGTTTTGAATAATCCGGTGAAAGCAGGCCTGGTCAGCCGTTGGTGGGAATGGCCGCATCACTATGTTCATCCGGACTTCGTGCCCGTGGAATGAAGGAGTTGGAAGAAACGTGGTCAAGCGTTTTCCGGCTGCTTCGGTTGCGGTCGAATGGCTACGGTCGGGAAGCGGCTACGGACTAAAGTCCGTAGCTACCACATCAATGCAGTCGGTCCAACTCCGCCTTCATCCGGTACCGCAGCAGCACCTTCCGGCCCGACACGCTTTCGAGCAGGGGCTTCAGCATTTTGTCGGCGTTGGTGCGGGTTTGTTCGAGAATGCCGCCCTGCAAAGCCGATTCACGTACCTGAATTTCGGCCTTGCGGTAGGCTTCGTCCACCAGCGCCGATTCGTCGAGCAGGGCGTACTCGGTGTTGTACACCTTTGAGCGGGAGTGGTCGATTTTGAAGTCGCAGAGTTCGGGTTCAGGCAGGTGCACGACGAGCGTATCCGCGCCCAGCGAGGCGATGTCGGCGGGGCCGATTTTGGTCAAATCGAGGCAGCCCACGGCCTCGCCCCGTACGATGAGCAGGGCGCGGGAGTTGGGCAGCAGGGGTTTGACGATTTCGTGCTCCACAATGTCGCGAAACTGGTAGCGGACGAGTTCCAACTTGCCCAGCGTCACCATTTTTTCGAGCACGACATTGTGCCGCGTCTCGGTTTCGCCATCCCTCAGCCAAGCGGACGTGCGAAAATTTTCCCAGCCCCAAATCACTCCGGTGGCGAATAAAATCAGGATGAAGAGGCGGATGAAAAAGCGAAACATAGCAAGCGACGGGTTTCGCCAAAACTAAAAAAAAGAAAGCACCCGCCGCCACGGGTGCTTTAGGCCCTTGCAAAAAGTCTTTGTGAGTGCTTTGTATGGAAGGGCTCGATTAAAAATTAAAAACCCATTCCTTCACTGGTATTTTTCACCATGACTCAGCGGAAAAAATTACTTTTTCGCTGAGTCAGGTTTCGGAGCTGCTTTCATGACCCGCATCACGCCATTCATGACCCGCCAGTGGCCTGGGAACGTGCACACAAAGGGATAAAGTCCTGGTTCGGTCGGTGCGGTGAAGGCCAATCTGAATGTTTCGTCGGGGTTAATCAGCCTCGTTGCCGCTACAACCTGGGGAATTTCGGGGACGTAACTTCTCAACTGGCCGTTTGGCATCGTAATCATTTTGTCGGCAGCAGCGCCGATAACTTCCAGCGACTTCGGTTTCCCAATGACCAGATTGTGCTGCATCTGGTCGGGATTCTCGACGATGATTTCGACGGGCCGACCTGCTTCGACGGTAAACTCCTTTTTGTCGAACAGCAGCTTTTCGGGAACGACCTTCATCCGCACCACCTGCGTGTTGGGGTCGGCGGCGGCGTCGGTGCGCAGGCCCCAAGCCACGAGCAATTTGCCGAGCAGGGCCTGGTTTTCGGGGGAAAACTTCGGCTCAATCCGGGCCAGCAGTTGCTGGTCGTTGGGCCGTACGGTCACTTTCGCCTTTGGGTCCACGGCCCGGTTAAGGCCGGTAAGCACAGCCTTGGCGTCGGCGTCGTTCATGGTTTGCAGCGAGGCCACCAGCGCCACGACCGAATCCACCGGCATCACGGCGGCGTAGCTGCGGGAGGCGTTTTCGAGCACGTACCCCGTCAGGCTCGCCAGGGGCACGTAGGTGATTTTCTGGCGGAATGCGTTGTTGCCGTCGGCCAGTTCGGGAATCAGCCCGTTCGGGTCGGCCTGCACCGACACGGTGAACTCGCCCGGCACGTCGGAGTACATCGTCATCCCGCCCTTCCACGGCCCGTTGGTCACTTCGGCAATGCGGGCTTTGGCCCCCGGTGCGAGGCCGTCGGTGAAGGTTTCGCTGACCAAATCCACCGTCTTGCCCGGCCCTTCGATGCGGATGGCGAGTGGAATCGGCACGCCCTTCGGCACGGCCCCGCCGCCCCGGTTTTCCACTTCCACCACCATCCGCACGGTTTCCTGCACGGTCGGATTGGCGGGCGTGGCGCGGATGGCGGTGATGACGAGGTCGGGTTTGTTCCCCGTCGGAGTGACGGTCGTTTCGGCTTTTGGTGCGTCGTGCCCGTGGTGCATGGCGTCGTGGTTCATCGCCCCGCCGACCATCGCCGTACCCGACGAAGCCGTTTTGCGCGGGGCCTTCGCCAGCAGCGAACGCATTCCCCGGAACTGCTGGGCCGTGGCCGTCACGGTCAGCGCGTCGGGCAGCCAGCGGTCGTTGAGGAAGGTTTTGTTGTCGAACAACCCGGCCAGGGCCGCGTCCACGGCGGGCGTGGGGGCCACTTCCGACAATTTCAGCACGGTGTTCAGCGCCACGAGCGGCTCGGCGTCCCGCAGGGCATTGGCCGCGAGCAGGGCCTGGGCCGTGGCGTCAGTGGCGGGCAGCACCTGCACGGCGGTTTTGCGCACGGCGGGGTCGGGGTGGCGCAGGGCGGCGGTGGCCGCTTGCAGGGCTTCGGCGTTGGAGCCGTTCAGGGCGCCGAGGCCGTGGAGCGTCCAGAGGGCGTGAATCGCGGCGGGGCTGAGGCCGAGTTCGTCGCGGGTTTGGTCGTTCGCCAGGGCCAGCAGTTTGGGCAAGACGTCCGTTTTTCCCCGTTCCACGAGCAGCCGCTGGGCCGTCTGCCGCCAGAACAGGTTGTTGTTTTTCAGCGCCGCGATGAGTTCGTCGGGCCGGTCTTTCGACAGCGTCATTGGCGTGTAGGCCGGGGCGTTTTTGTAGGTAATCCGGTACATCCGCCCGTGGGAGTTGTCGCGGAGGTCGGTCTGGTAGGCGTTGCCGGGGCCGTTTTCAAACCCCTTCGGCGTGGGGTTGTGCTGGATGATGAAGCTGTACCAGTCGAGCACGTACACGGCCCCGTCGGGACCGACTTCGGCGAAGACGGGCGAGAACCACTCGTCGGCCCCGGCGATGAGGTTGAAGGAATTTTTGTCCGAAAAATCCGTCCCACTTTTTTCGACCGGGTTCAGGTGGACGAGGTGGCCCGTGGGTTCGGCCACGAAGGCGACCCGGTTCCAGAAACTTTTGGGAAACGCCCGGGCCGTGTAGAAACTGTGCCCGGCGGCGGCGGTGAAGCCCCCGAACACGTCCACTTGCCGGATGCGGGCCAGGGGCTTCATGTCCTTGTGCGTGTCGATGCCCCGCCCGCCCCGCTGCCGGAGTTTCTCGACCCCGGCGAGGTAGCGGTTGGGAATGGCCATGTACCAGCCGTGGTCGTTGTTGGCCGTCGAGCCGAAGAGGTTGCCCGTTTCGTCGAAGGCCAGTCCCCAGGTGTTGTTGTTGGTAGCGGTGAGAAATTCGAGGTCGCTGCCGTCGGGCCGGAAGCGGAAAAAGCCCTGGGTGAAGTTGTGGTTTTTTCCGCCAACCGTTCCCTTGAAGCCCGCGTAGCCGACGCTGGCGTACATCCAGTTGTCGAAGCCGTAGTGGAGGTTGCTCGGCCCGGCGTGGGTGTCGAACGTGCCGAAGCCGGTGAAGAGCACCTTGCGGAGGTCGGCCTTGCCGTCGCCGTCGGTGTCTTTCAGGTAGAGCATGTCGGGGGCCTGGCTGACGATGAATCCGCCGTCGTAGGCCACCAGACTCGTGGGCACGCTCAGGTTTTCGGCGAATTTGACGTAACTGTCGGTTTTGCCGTCGCCGTTCGTGTCGTCGAGGCGCAGGATGTAGTCGTTACCCTGGCCGTCAGGCTTGCGTTCGTTGGGGTAATCGAGCGTGACAATGACGAACGGACGGGCTTTTTCGTCCCAGGCCATCGCAATCGGGTGCTGGATGCCCGGCTCCTGGGCCACGAGGCTAAGGGTGAAATCGGGATGCACCTGGAGGTGCTTCATCGATTCTTCGGGCGACAGCGGCTCCTGCTGCAACTGCGGACCAGGGCGGCGCTCGTAGTTGGGCAGGTTCGCCTCGTGGTACTTGAACGGCTGGGGATTCAGCGCCGCGAGCGCCCGGCTGGCTTCCTCGCCGACGGCCCACCGGATGCCTTTTTCGAGCAGGTTTTCAAAATCGGCGTTCGCCCAGGTGTTCTGGTCGTGGCCGTAGGCGGTGTAAAACACCCGGCCCTTGCCGTGGGTGCGCACCCAGGTGTACGGCTCGGTGGCCTGGCCCGGCTTGTCTTTGGCCTGGTCGGGCTGGATGAGCCGCTCGGTCAGCACGAGGTTGTCGGGCTGGAGTTTCTGGTGCAAATACGTTTCGTCGAGCGTCGAAACGGGCTTCGTGCCCGCCAGGGCGGGGTGTTCGGGTTTCACCCAGACGGGCCGGATGGTGTCCCAGGTGTGCCGCCAGAACTGCCCGCCCATCATCCGCACGAGGGGTTCGGAATTGCGGAAACACCAGGAGGCGCAGTGAACGGCAATCAGCCCCTTGCCCCCCGCCACGTAATCGAGCAACGCCTGCTCCTGGGCCTGCGGGATGCTGTCCCAGTTGGCGTAGAGCAACAGGCCGTCGAACTTGGCGAGGTACTCGGGCGTGATGTCCTCCAGCCGGTCGGTGTAGGTGAAGTTGATGCCCCGGTTGCCCAGCGCGGCCATCGCGTAGGGAGCCATTTTGATGGGCTGGTGGTGGCCGTTGTCGCCCAGGAACAGGATTTCCAGCCGACGGCCCTTGGGTTCGGGCGCTGCGGGTTGGATTTGGGCAGTTTGTTGGGTCGTGGTCGTGCCCGTTTGCTGCGTGGCGCAGGCGGTCAGGAGGAACGCCGCGCCGAGGGCGGTCAGGAGGTTGTTCTTCATGTTCGGTTTTCCGTTCATCTTTCCTTATTTTCTCCCCTGAAGTTTGTCATCCTGAGCGTCAGCGAAGGATGACAAACTTCAGGATTGTCGTTTTTCAAAAATTCACCGTTTCGCCTGCTTCACCGGCGTCATCGAGCGCAGGTACCCGACCAAATCCACGACTTCCTCGTCGCTGAGGGCGTCGAACAGGCCCGTGGGCATCATCGAAACCGGCGTCACTTCCCGCGACTGGATGTCGGATTTGTTGACGGTCACGACCGTCTCTTGCCCCACCACCTTCAGCCGGAGCTGCCGGTCGTTTTCGCCCGCCACGTTGCCGGTGTAGGTGCGCCCGTCGCGGGTCGTGACGACCACCATTTTGTAATCGTCTTGGATGTCGCCGCTGGGGTTCAACACGTTGAACAGCACGTAATCGAGGTTGGCCCGGTTGGAGCCGGTCAGGTCGGGGCCGAGGGTGCCGCCCTCGCCGTAGAGCTTGTGGCAGGGGCCGCAGGTGCGCTGGAACAGGCCGTGGCCCTTGAGCACGTTTGCGCTGGCGAGGGCCTTATCGGTGAGCAGGCGCGTGTATTTTTTGTAAGCCCGTTCGTCGGTGCCGCTCTGCTCGATGGGGCCGTACACCTCCACGAAGCCGCTGCCCACCACCCGAAGCAGTTGCCGGGCGGCGTAGGGCGGCACGTCGCGTTTCGGCACGGTGCCCGCTTTCAGGGCTTTTGTCAACGCCCAGCCGTACTTCGGGCGGGAGGAGAGCGCCTGCACGGCCAGCAGTTTTTCCGAAGGCGAAAACGAGGCGTACCGGCTCAGCAGCAGGTCACCCAGCGATTCCACGTCGTAGGCGGCCACGGCCCGGATAACGTCGGGGCGGAGGCCGGCGTCGGCCAGCAAATTCGGCAGCAGGGCGGGCAGTTCGGGGCGTTGGCGGGCGGCCAGGGCCTGGAGCGCCTGCCGCCGGGCTTCCACCGGCGCGGTGCGGTTGGTGAGCGTGGACACGAAATTCTTGGCCGATTCCGTGTCGCCGAAGCGCTGGCCGATTTCCACCGCCAGTTTCGCGGCGTTCGGGTTGGCCTTCAGTTTGGCCTGCACGGTTTTCCAACTGGCCGGGGCCAGCACGTCGTCGCGGCCTTCCAGCCCCAGGCGCAGCCCTTCGAGCAGCGCCAGAGGGGCGGCGGGTTGTTTTCCGATAAAATTCACCAACCTCGGGACCTCGTTGGCGTCCACCACCCGGCGGGCGACGCAGGTGGCGACATAGGGGATTTTGCTGCCCGCCGCCAGGGCCAGCGCCCGGTCAGGTTGGGCCTTCGCGAGCGGTTCGAGGGCGAACCAAATCATCTTGGGCAGGTTGTGGTCGGTGGCGTCCTCGGCGTGGGTGAGCAGGCCCTCGGCGATGGGCCAGCGGGCCTCGGCGGGCAGGCGTTGCAGGGCCGAGGCGAGGTACAGCCGCACGACCGGCGAGGCGTCGGCGCGGGCCATCCGGGCGAACTGCGCCAGCACGTCGGCGGCGGGGGCGTGGTCTTCGCAGAGCAGTTGAATCGCCCAGGCCCGCACGTGGGCGTCGCCGTCGGTCAGGGAAGCGGCGAGCGACTTTTCGTCAAAACCGCCCGTCACGTGCAAGGCCCACATCGCCCGCAGGCGGTGGTCAGCGTCCGAATTTTTCGTGAAAATCTCCCGCAGTTGCCCGTGGGTTTGGGCGGAAAGTTTGCCGGAGGCGGCCCGGCCTTGCAGCAACAAGCGGGCGCGGCGGGCGTGCCAGTCGCTGGGGCTGGTTTGCAGGGCGACGAGTTGCTCGTCCTCAACTTTCGCCAAATCAGCGTAGCGCCCGGCCCAGTTCTGTGCGGCGCTGGTTTTCGGAGAAATCCGGAAAATCCGGCCCGTTTCGCCGTTGAGCACCTTGTTGCCGCAAATGTCGGCGTCGTGCCAGTCGAGCACGTAGAGGTTGCCTTCGGGGCCGATTTCAAGGCTGAAGCCCACCCACTGGGCGTTGTTGGCCATCACGAAATCGTCGCCGTGGCGGCCCACGAAGCCCGAGCCTTTCGGCTCCAGCACGTCCGACAACACGGCGTGTTCGTGGATGTTGGCCATGAAAATCCGTCCCTGCTGCCCTTTCGGAAACGCGTCCGACTGGTAAATCCGGGCGCCGCCGTGGGCCGAGCGGTGGCTGTGGTCGGCGATGGTCTTGATGTCGTCGTACACGTAGGGGTTGAAGTGCTGCCCGCCCTGCCGGTGGTACACCCCGCCGGGGATGACGTGCCAGAGGTGCGGAATCACGCAGGCGCTGATGAACAGTTGGCCCTTGGCGTCGTAGTCCACGCCCCAGGGGTTGCTGAAGCCGTGCGAGACGACCTCGAAGCGGTCCTTCGTCGGGTGGTAGCGCCACACGCCGCCGTTGATGTCCACGCCTTCGCCTTCGAGGATGTCGGCGGGAAACGGGTCGTTGTGCCGGTAAATTTTTCCTTTGCCGACCGGCTTCCGGACTTTGGAAGGCGTCGCGAAACCCTGCAAGCCGTAGAGCCAGCCGTCCGGCCCCCAGTGGAAGCTGTTGAGCGTTTCGTGCCGGTCGCGGATGCCCCAGCCGGTGAGTCGCACCTCGATGTCGGCTTCGTCGGCCTTGTCGTCGCCGTTTTTGTCGGGCACGAACAGCAGGTTGGGCGGCGCGCCGAGGAACAGACCGCCCATGCCCACGGCCATCGCCGAGGGGAACGCGATGCCTTCGAGGAACACCTTCCGGGAGTCGGCCTTGCCGTCGTGGTCGGTGTCTTCCAGAATCAGAATCCGGCTGTTGCCCGCTTTGGAAAACCCGTGGCCCCGCGATTCGTAGTCCAGATTTTCGGCCACCCAGAGCCGCCCGCGATCGTCCCAGCAGAAGGCCATCGGCTGGGTCATCATTGGCTCCGAGGCCCAGACGTTCACGTCGTAGCCGTCAGGAATCGTCATGGCCTTCACGGCTTCGTCGGGCGTCAGGAATTTGGCCTCCAACGCCTCGCGCTGGGCGATGCCCCACAGCGCATAGGTGGAGTTGACGCCACTGAAGCTGCTCCAGGTTTTGGTCATTTCCACGTCGTTCAACTCGCCGGTGTACACGACCACCTGGTGCTTGATGACCTCCGTTTCACCCTTCGGGATTTTCCAGTCGCCGGTGCGGGCGCGGGCCGGGCCGATGCCGAGCTGGCCGTCTACCCGCCAGGTTTGGGGGTAGCCCTTGTTTTCGGGGTGGTCGAAAATGGCGACGTGGGCGAGGTCGTCGCGGCCTTCCACCTGCATGCCCACGTCTACCCACATGGCCCGTTGGCCTTCGGCTTTCTCATTGCGCTGCCGGGCGGCGTTGATGACCTCGCCCTTGATACCCGGTTTCCAGGGCATCCTGAGAAACAGCCCGCCGTAGTCGTACTTGCCGATGGTGACGTCGGTTTTGGCTTCGCCGCTCCATTCCAGGTCGAGCAGGTACTTGCCTCCCGCCTCGCGCATGGACCAGGTCTGGGTTTCGGTCAAAACCGCCGTGCCCGTCGAGTCGAGCAGATCGTACACGGTGCGCCACTTCACTTCGGGGCCGGTGGCGGTCAGGATTTTCGCCGAAACCCGCCGCCAGTAATCGCCCTGGGGGTGGTGAAAGTAATCGCGGCCGTTGACCCGTGTGAAGCCCCAATACAGGCCCGTCTGGTGCTTGTGGTGGCCGGGGCTGTACTCGGTGAGCAGGCCCTTGCCGTCGGGAGCGACAATGGGGTGCAGGTACGGGCGGAAATCGGGTTTGGCGTTCTGGGTGACCACCGGCGTTTTTTCCCCGGCCCGGAACACGGCAATCGTGCCCGCTTTCGCGTCCTGAACCAGCCTTAAACCTTTGCCGGGAGGCGCGGGGTGGCTTTCCGGCTGGCGCATCGCGCTGGCACCGCAGAGCAGGAGCAGGGCGAGAAAAAGCGCGGGGGATTTCATAAAGTTTAGAGGTTAAGTGGACAGGGCAGGTTTCACGCCGCGTCAAAATCCGGCAGCCGCAGCAGCTCCCCGCCCCGCAGCGCCGACTCGTGGGCCAGGATGCCCACGCTCGTCCAGTAGGCCGACTGGGCCGCGTTGGGGAAGGGGTCGCGGTCTTCGACCAGCGCCGTGATGAACTCGTGGGCCAGGTGCGGGTGCGAGCCGCCGTGGCCACTGCCCTGCGTAAAGCTCAGGTGCCCGTTTTCTTCCAAATCGTACACGCCCTTCGTCGTAAAATCCCGGATTTCTTCGGGCAACAGGTGCGCGAAATCGGGCACTTCGACCGGCTCCGGAATTTCGTGCTCCGGCTTTTTGGCCGTGTGCAGAATGGCCGGCTGGCCTTCCACCAGCGGCCACTCGAACGACTGCTTCGTGCCGTACACCTCGAAGCTTTCGCGATACTGCCGGGCCACGTCGAAGAGCGAGCGGTACACGTAGGCGCTCAAGTCGCTGTCCTTGAACTTGATGTGCGCCGACTCGACGGCGAAGGGCGAATTGTGAATCTTGGCCAGTTCCTCCCGAATCGTGCCCGAGCCGAAGCACGACACCACCTCGGGCGTGAGCTTCAGCAGCCCCGCCACCGGCCCGACGCAGTGCGTGGCGTAGTGCATGGGCGGCAGGCCGGGCCAGTAGTCGGGCCAGCCGTCCATGTCCTGCTGGTGGCTGGCTTTCAGAAACTGGATTTTGCCCAACTCGCCCTTTTCGTAGAGTTCCTTCACGAACAGAAATTCCCGGCTGTACACGACGGTTTCCATCATCATGTACTTTTTGCCGGACTCCTTGCAGGCTTTCACGATTTCGGCGCATTCCTCCACGGTCGTGGCCATGGGCACGGTGCAGGCCACGTGCTTGCCCGCCCGGAGGGCCTTCAGGCTCTGCTCGGCGTGGTTGGGGATGGGCGAGTTGATGTGGACGGCGTCGACGTTGGGGTCTTCCAGCAATTCGTCGTAGCTGGCGTAGCGCACGGCCACGCCGAAAGCATCGCCAATCTGGTTCAGTTTTTCCTTGTTCCGCTGGCAGATGGCGTACATTTCGGCCTGGGGGTGGCGCTGGTAAATCGGGATGAATTCGGCCCCGAAGCCGAGGCCCACGATGGCGACGTTGATTTTGCGAGACATAAAAACGGTTCGGAGGAAAAGTGGCCCCGCCGGGTTGCCGGAGGCATTTTTTCGAGGATACAAGTTTAACCCCGAATTTTCATACGGTGTGCGCCTGCTTTTGCGAATGCTGACTGTTTTTTGACGGCATTTTCGTAGGTTTCGGGAAACCTCTGAAAAAAGCAGGTATGAAGGCAGCTTTACGAAAATCGCTGGACAGCCCCGTGCGCTCGTTCGTGGTGCGCGAACTGACCGAACCGCACTTCGACCCCAACTGGCATTTTCACCCGCAATACCAGCTCTTCACCGTGCTCGAAGGCACCGGCACGCGCTTCATCGGCGACCACATCCGGCCCTTCGCGCCCGGCGACACGGTGTTTCTGGCACCCAACCTGCCCCACCTCTGGCGCAGCGACCAGGCGTACTTCGAGCCGGATTCGGGGCTGAACACCCACGGCCTCGTCGTGTACTTCACGGAAGATTTTTTGGGGGAAGGCTTTTTCGACAAACCCGAAATGGCGGCCATCCGGCGGCTCTTCGCCGAAGCCCAGCGCGGGCTGGAAGTGCCCGCCGCGAGCCAGTTCGAAGTGCAGCACCACCTGCGCGGGCTGCTCCGGGCCACGGGCTTCGACGCCGTGCTGCGGCTGCTGCACCTGCTCCACGACCTATCCCAGCGTGCTGATTTGCAGCCTATTGCCAGCCTGGGCTACGCCAACACGCACAAAACGTCGGAAACCGAGCGGATGCAGCGGGTGTATGAGTACGCCATGAGCCAGTTTCGGGGCGAAGTCCACCTGGAGGAAGCCGCCTCGCGGGCGGGCATGAGTCCGGCGGCGTTTTGCCGGTACTTTAAGGCCCGGACGAACAAGACCTTCACGGGGTTTGTGAGCGAAATCCGCATTGGGCACGCCTGCAAGCTGTTGCAGGAGCCTTCGCTCAGCGTGAATCAGGTGGCCTACGAAAGCGGCTTCAACACGCTGTCGAACTTCAACCGGCAGTTTCGGGAAGTGACCGGGCAGACGCCGGTGGCGTACCGGAAGGCGTACGGCAAGGGGTAACGAGGCTGTAGTTTTCTTCGCAGAAAATCAAAAAGCCGTCCCAAAGGTGTTTGAGACGGCTTTTTTAAACAGGCATCTGGTTCTTAGTGCCCGTGGGTGTAGGCTTGTTTCTCCAAATCAAAAAGTTCGTGCAGCACGTCCACGAGCGTGTCGGCTTCGCCGCGTTTGCAGGCGGCTTTGAGCTGCACGACGGGCTGGCGGAGGATTTTCTGGACGATGCCCGCCGTGATGCGTTCCAGCCGCTCGGCTTCGGCGGGGCTGAGGCCCTTCAAGTGCCGGGCCAGTTCGTCCTTGCGGATTTGCTCCAGCGCGTTTTTGAGTTTCTGAATCGTGGGCGAAACGAGCATTTCCTTCGACCAGTCGTTGAACTGCTCGATGGCTTCGGCCACGATGGACCGCACGTGCGGGATGGCGTCGAGGCGGGCCTGAAGGGCTTCGTCGGCGCGGGCGCGGATGGTGTCGATGTTGTACACCAGCACGCCGGGCACTTCCTCAACGGCAGGTTCCACGCTGCGGGGCACCGAGAGATCGATAAAGTACTTGAACGTCAGCACGTCGAGGCGCTCGACCAAAGTCTTCGTCACCAGCGGTTCGGCCTTCAGCACCGACGACACCACCACGTCGGCCCGGCGGATTTCGTCCTCCAGGTACTCGAAGGGCACCACGCGGAAATTGCCCGACTTGGCAATGTCCATCGCCCGGCTGTAGGTGCGGTTGGTGACGGTGATTTCGGCGAAGGCCTTGTCGGCCAGGTTTTTACACACGTCCGTTCCGATTTCGCCCAGGCCCACGATGAGCACCTTCGGGGCGGTCATGTTCTGGGTGAGGGTCTCGATGAGTTCGGCGGTGGCGTAGCTGACCGATGCGGCCCCGTCGCGGAAGGAAGTTTCCTGGGCGACGCGCTTGTTGGTGAAGAAAATCGTGTGCATCAGCCGGTGGAGGAAGGGCCCGGCCATGTTCACGTCGGCGGCCCACTGGTAGGCCTGCTTGATTTGGTTCGGAATCTGCATGTCGCCGACCACCTTCGAGTGCAGGCCCACGGCCACTTCGAAGAGGTGCTGGACGGCTTCGGCGCTATGGGCCATCACCCGGAAGTACGCGCGGTACTCGTCGGGGCTGAGGCCCTTGTGAAGGCAGAGGAGTTTGATGAGGTCGTCGCTGCGATCGGTCGGAGCAACGTAGTAGATTTCGGTGCGGTTGCAGGTCGAGACGATGAGCGATTCGGTCACGCCCAGCAATTCGTTCAGTTTCAGCGCCAGTGCTTTGCTCTCGCCTTCGTTAAGTGCAACTTGCTCGCGCACCTGGAGGGGAGCCGACTGATGAGATAAACTTATCGCTTTGAACTGATTAGCCATGTGCTTCTTCCAGAAAAACAGACAAAAATACGGCCCGGACGCGGAAAGGTAAACGCCAAAATGTCCAAGGAGGTTTATTTAGAAAACGTATAAATTACCTGCCTTCTGGCTCCCGCTCCGCCGTTGGTAATGCATAGGTACGGCAGGATGACTGATGGCCCAATGACTTTCGTCAACGGAGCAGCTCAAGTGGCGGTTGAACCGCCGCGTCCGGCGGTTCAACCGCCACCAGCGCAAACGGCTCGCTGCCCCATTTTTTGAATGGCGTTGCGAAACGGCCCGGTTTTAGCGTTATTTCAAAAAACGAACGCGCTTCCCCGTGTCAACTTCGCTTTTAGACCGGCTGAAATCCAAAGAAATCACGGCTCCGTCGTGGTCGTTGCCGACCCAGATGCTGAGCGTCGATTTGTACAACCAGAAAAACCAGGTCCGGTTAGGCATTCTGATCGTGCTGGCCTTGCTGGCTCTGGGCACGTTTTACTACACCAACAACCTCATCCGCCGCCTGGAGGCCCACGAAGAAGAAGAAATCCGGCTCTACGCCAAAGGCATGCAGTACGCCCTGACGAGCGATTTCGACGAAGACGTCAATTTCTTTTTCAACGAAATCGTCCGGGTCAACACCGAAATTCCGGTGATTTTGGTGGACAGCAAGGAACACATTCTCGGTAGCCGCAACATTCCCTATGCCGACACCGACACGACCTCCCAGTTGCGGGAAGCCGCCGACCGCCGCTACCTGGTCGGAATGAAAACGGAGCACGACCCCATCGAGCTCGACACGGGCCTGGGCGAGAAGCAGTTTATGTACTACAGCAATTCCTTCCTCTCGAAGCAGTTGCAGTATTATCCGCTCGTGCAACTGGCCGGATTGCTCATTTTCGGCTACCTTGGTTTTTTGGCGTTTAGTTCGGCACGGCGAGCGGAACAGAACCGGGTCTGGGTGGGGCTGGCCAAGGAAACGGCCCACCAACTGGGCACGCCGCTCTCCTCGCTGACGGCCTGGGTGGAGTACTTCAAAACCGACCCGAAGTACGACCCCGACATCGTGACCGAACTGGAAAAAGACATCCAGCGCCTGGATACCATCACGACGCGCTTCTCGAACATCGGCTCGGTGCCGACGCTGAAGCCCGAACCCGTGTCGGAAGCGGTCACGCAGTTCATCAGTTACCTGCAAAAACGGATCTCGTCGAAGGTAAAGGTGTTTGTAGACGACCGGCTTTCGCCCGAACAAACCGCCCCGATGAACCGCTACCTGTTCGAGTGGGTGATTGAAAACCTCTGCAAGAATGCCGTGGACGCCATGAACGGCACGGGCGAATTGCGCATCAAACTCCAGGAGTTGAAAGGCCACCAAATCGCCATCGACATCAGCGACACGGGCAAGGGCATCACCAAGGCCCACCTGAGCAAGGTGTTCAACCCCGGTTTCAGCACCAAAAAACGCGGCTGGGGCCTCGGCCTGACGCTGGCCAAGCGCATCGTGGAAAATTACCACAATGGCAAACTCTTCGTCAAACAGTCGGAAGTGGGCAAGGGCACCACGTTTCGGATCGTGATGCCGACGGGGGAAGAAGTGTAAAGGGAAAAGGGAAAAGTTGTTGTCTGAACTTTTCCCTTTTCACTCTTTCAGGGTTTGTACACCGGCGGGAACACGATCACCGTGTCCGTTTCGATGGTATTGCTTTCGTTGAGGGCCCGGTCAAGGATTTTGATCTGGAATTTGAGCGTGTCCTTTTTCCGCGTGTTGGCGATGTCGTAGAACGTCTGCGAAAAGCGCAGGGTGCCCTCGATGGGGCCACGCTTGCCGTCGGGTTTCAGGATGGGGAAAAAGCTGGAATACGACACCGTCGGGAACACTTCGCGGTACTCGTTGCGGCCCGGCCCGGTTTTGCGCAGCACCCGGACGACGTAGTTGTTGAGCCCCTTCAGTTTGGGATCGCCTTTGCCCGCAAATTCATCGGAGGTGATGCCCAAATCACCGTCGCCGTCCTGAAATGCCACCTGGAACACCAGCGAGTCGCGCGTGACGCGGTTACCAAGGCGGTCCTGCGAATTTAGAATGGAATGCTCGAAGGGCAGAGGCGAAATAACGGGGACGTTGCTGAAATCGGGTGGCTCCAGGCAACTGGCCAGCAACACCAGCAGGCTGGCGGGCAACGCAAATGACGTAAACCTTTTCATGGCAAAATTCATAACGTGCTGACGCAACGCAGCACACTCGTGCACCGACAATAACGTTGCCGGGCGGGTAAAGTTACGCGTAGCCAAAAATTATTCCACCGTAGTTTTGCCCCATGATGCCCGAAATTTCGCTCCGCGACCAGCTCAAACAGCGCGTTCTGACCGTCACGCCCGGCGGTCTCGAGGGCCTGGCGCTGGATGTATTCCGGTATCAGGCCGCCGAAAACGCGGTGTACCGGCAGTACCTCCATCACCTCGGCGTGCGCTCCGAAGCGGTGCGGCAGTTGGAAGACATTCCCTTCCTGCCCCTGGAGTTTTTCAAAACCCACCGCATCCTCAGCGGACCGGTCACCCCCGAAATCACGTTCGCCAGCAGCGGTACCACCGGGCAGGTCGCCAGCCGCCACGCCGTGGCCGACGCGGCGTTTTACCGAACCGTCAGCCAACGAATTTTCGAACAAACCTACGGGCCGCTTGGTGAGTGGGTCGTGCTGGCGCTGCTGCCCTCGTACCTGGAGCGGGGCAACTCCTCGCTCGTGTACATGGTGCGGCATTTCATCGACCAAACCACCCACCCCGCTTCCGGCTTTTTCCTGCGCAACACCGACGAACTGCGGCAGCGTCTGGACGCATTCAGCATTCAGCACGGTCCGTCGCACGGTTCAGCATTCAGCGTTCTCCTCATCGGCGTCACCTTCGCCCTGCTCGATTTGGCCGAGTCGGGCACCGACTGGTCGTTTCTCGGAAAAATCCCCAACCTCGTCGTGATGGAAACCGGAGGGATGAAAGGCCGGCGGCGGGAAATGCTTCGGGAAGAGGTTCACGATACGCTGACGCGGGCCTTCGGCGTCAGCCGGATTCATTCGGAATACGGCATGACCGAGTTGCTTTCGCAGGCCTACTCGCCGGGCGAGGGCGTATTTCGCCTCCCACCGACGATGCGCGTGCTGCTCCGCGACGTGAACGACCCCTTCCAGTACCTCCGCCCTGGCGGGCGCAGCACGGGGGGCATCAACATCATCGACCTCGCCAACGTGGATTCGTGCGCCTTTCTCGAAACCAAAGACCTCGGCAGCTACGCCGGGCCTGACCAATTTCGCGTGCTGGGCCGGTTCGATAACTCCGACGTCCGGGGGTGTAATCTGATGGTGGGGTGAAGAAGTCAACCGATTCGCCCTACGCAGCGGGCGTTTTTCCAACCCATCAGGCCCTGCCCCGGGGCTAAACGGTTGTTGCCGCCCGTTCGAGCAGGGCTTTGGTTTTGCGGATGCCGTCTTCTTCCGAAAGCGCGTTGCCTTCGTACTCGATGCCGATGGTGCCCTTGAAGCCTGCCGCCTTGATGATTTTCAGCATCCGGGCGTAGTCGGTTTCGATGCAGTTGCCGACCTCGTCGAAGTCGTAGGTTTTGGCCGAAACGCCTTTGGCGAAGGGCATCAGCTCCTGGGTGCCCTGGTAGCGGTCGTACATTTCTTCGCAGGTGCGCCAGTCGGCGGAGCGTTTGATGCAGAAATTGCCGAGGTCGGGCAGGGTGCCGCAGTTTTTCATCCCGACGCTCCGGATCACCCCCGCCAGCCACTGCCCGTTGGAGGAGTTACCGCCGTGGTTTTCCACGATGACGTTGATGCCCGTTTTCGCCGCAAATTCGCTCAGGCGGCGCAGGCCGTCGGCGGCTTGCTTGGCCTGTTCGTCGGGCGTGCCCGACCCGGCGGCGTTGACCCGGATGGTTTTGCAGCCGAGGTACTTGGCGGCTTCGACCCACTTGTAATGGTTTTCGACGGCCTTCGTGCGTTTGGCCTCGTCGGCGGCCCCGAGGTCGCCCTCGCCGTCGATCATGATGAGGTGGTTTTTCACGCCCAGATCCTTGCAGCGGGTGAGCAGGTCGTTCAGGTAGGCCGTGTCCTGGGCCTTGTCGCGAAAAAACTGATTGACGTACTCGACGGTGCTGATGCCGAACTCATTTTTGGCCTTGGCCGGAAAATCGAGGTTGGTCATTTTCTTGCCGAACAACGCCTTGTGCAGGGACCATTCGGCCAACGAAATCTCGAAAAAGGGTTTTTTAACGGTTTCGGCGAAAAGCTCTGAAGCGGGCAGGGCCGAAGCAGCGGCCAGCGCGCCGAGTTGCCCCAGAAACGCGCGACGGGAGGTGTTCATCGTCAGGACGAGGTTTAGTGGTTGGTTGCGAGGCGAAAGGTACGATTCGGTTGACAGTTGGCGGCAGGCAACGGGCAGTTTTTCGACCACGGGCGGTTTTTTCAGTACAAAAAATTTGAACCGCAAAGACGCAGGAGGTTCACGCGGATCGCGCCGAGGTTCTTTCTCCGCGTCCTCTGCGTGAACCTCCTGCGTCTCTGCGGTTAAACCGGCGTGCAACGCAACCGCCACCCCGGCATTGACGCAGGGGCCGGAATTAGTTTCCGCCCCCCGTCGTTCGTACTTTTGCAAACCCTGATGGCAGGAGCGTTGTTAACCGAAATGAATACCGAACTGGCCGAACCGCAGCCGAAGGCGCTGCGCATGAAGAAAATGAAGTCCTTCCAGATTCCGGACCTGTACAAAAGCCGCATCATCGGCGGCATCAAGGAATTCCGCCGCCAGCAGGACAAACTGAAGCGCGATTTCACGCCCACCCGCCTCGATTTTGGGGCGGTGCAGTTTCTCGTGGCCCGGCATTTCGGGTTTTGCTACGGGGTGGAAAACGCCATCGAAATCGCCTACAAAACCATCGCCGGGAACCCGGGGAAGAACATCTACCTCCTCAGCGAGATGATCCACAACCCCGACGTGAACCGCGACCTCCACGACCGCGGCGTGCGGTTCATCCTGGAAACCTCCGGCGAGCAAATCATCCCCTGGGACCGGCTGACCCCCGACGACATCGTGATCGTGCCCGCCTTCGGCACGACGGTGGAGATCCAGCAGAAACTGGCCGCCATCGGCATCAACGCCTACCAGTACGACACCACGTGCCCCTTCGTGGAGAAAGTCTGGAACCGGGCCACGGCCATCGGCAAGAAAGACTACACGGTGGTGGTGCACGGCAAACCCACCCACGAAGAAACCCGGGCCACGTTTTCGCACAGCAAGGAAGCCGCCCCGACGGTGGTGGTACGCGACATGGCCGAGGCCCGCAAGCTGGCCCGCTACATCACGGGCGAGGCCCCGGCGGAAAGCTTTTACCGGGAATTTCGGGGGCAGTTTTCCGAAGGGTTCGACGTGACGAAACACCTCCGGCGCATCGGCGTCGTGAACCAGACGACCATGCTGGCCTCCGACACCCAGGCCATCGCCGACTACCTCAAGCAGGTGATGGTGGACACCTTCGGCATCGAAGGCCGCGACGTGACGACCCACTTCGCCGACACCCGCGACACGCTCTGCTACGCCACCAACGACAACCAGAGCGCCACCTACGGCCTGCTCGAGGCCCAGGCCGACCTGGCCATCGTGGCCGGGGGCTACAACTCCTCGAACACCTCGCACCTGGTCGAACTCTGCGAAGGGAAACTGCCCACGTACTTCATCGAGTCGGAGCACAAAATCCTCTCGCCCGACCTGATTCAGCACTTCGATCTGCACCACAAGGAGGAAATCACCTCCGTGGGCTTCCTGCCCGACGCCCGCCCCCTGCGAATCCTGCTCACCTGCGGAGCCTCCTGCCCCGACGCGGTGGTGGAGGCCATCCTGCTTCGCCTGCTCTCGTTTTTCCCCGACGCCCGGCCGGTGGAGGAGGTGCTGGAGGAAGTGGGGGTATTGGCGTGAGAGGGTGGGAGAGTAAAAACAAGAAATGAAAAAGGCAGAAGGTGCTCAGGTCACTTCTGCTTTTTTCATTTCTTGTTTTTCATTTTAAAAAACCACGCTCCCAGCCCCAGCACCGCCAGCCCTCCGCCCGCCCAGGCCCAGAGCGGCATTCCGCTTTCGAGGGGCGCGGCGTCGCCGATGAGCACCAGGCCCGCCCAGAACGGGGGGAGTTGCTGCCTTCCCGCCGCGCTTTTCAGATACTCCAGTTTCGCCCGTTGCAGGGCTTCGTCTTTGGGCAGGCCCTGCTTCAATTTCTCGAAAAAAAGCTCCGTCAGGCGGTAGGTGGCGTGGTCGTCCACGCGCCATAGCGTCGTGACCGTGGCCGGTACGCCCGCCCCCGCCAGGGCCCGGGCCAGGCTGAACACGCCCTCGCCCCGGGTGGCCTGCCCCACGCCCGTCTGGCAGGCTGAAAGGACGACGAGTTGGGTGAGTAGCAGCCCCGTGGTGCTTAGTTCGGAGGCTCTCAGAATGGAATCGGCGAAGAAAATCAGCGGTTCGTTTTCGGTGCTGTCGGCTTGGGCGTGGGCGTAAAGCTGCACGACCCGGTGCCGGGGAATTTCCCGCAAAAACGCCCGCTTCGTGGCCGTTGAACCAACGAGCAACGTGGGCGAAAAAAAGCCGTCGGCCACGGCATTCAGCGAGGCGTCCGAGCCGCGAAGCGTGGGCTGCCCGCTGGCGAAGGCCACCGGAGCCAGCCCCAGGAACGACTTCGCCGCGGCGGAACGCCGCTCCGGTTGCTTGACCAGCACCCGCGCCGAGTACGTGTAGCTGAATGCGTAATCGCCCAGCAGCCAGTCGGGTTGGGTGGTCGAGCGGCTGAGCACATCAAGCGGCACGACGGCCCCGTCGGGCGAAACGAGGACCCGGCCGTTGGGCACGGCCAGTTTTTCAAAAAATTCCCGGAAAAATCGGTTCGAGAGAGTAAGAAACCGCGGGAACTGCCGATTCAACGTGGCGTCGGCGCTCAGGGCGAGGAGTTGGCGGGCCGTCTCGGTGTACGTTTTCGCGTCAAAGCGCACCAGCCTGGCCGTGCGGGCCGTGGCGACGAGGGCGTACCCGGCGCTGTCACCGACGAAGTATTCCAGCAAGGTCTGCCCGTTGGTGAGCAGTTTCTTGCGCACCTCCCGGAGCATGACGGCGCTGGTGTCGTAGCGATACTGGTGGTAGGCGGGATTTTTGGTTTTAAGGCTGTCGATGAACGCGGCCTGGTCGTCTTCGGCCACGAGCCGCTTCTGCTGAAGTTCGGAGTACTTTTTATCGCCGGGTTTCACCTCACTGAACTGTTGGCGCAGCGTGGTGACGGTGGTTTGGAGGTCAGCTTCACGTTTGCGATCGGCTGGTGAAAGCAACTGGCTGGCTCCGAGTTCGTTGAGGCGGTCGGCGAGGAGGGCGGCGCGGCTTTTTTCGAAGAAATAAAATGCCTGCTCGGGCTGACCGAGGCGGTGACAGGTTTCGAGGGCGGCTTCGTAGAGCCGGTGGGTTTTTTCCCGCCAGAATTTCTTGGAACCTTCGCCGGTGTGCTCCCAGCGCAGGTAATCCACCATTTTGTCGGCGGTGGCGTAGGTGGCGAGGGCGTGTTGGAGGTACGCGCGGTTGCCGGTGGCTTTAGCCCAGTCGAGCCAGGTGTCGGCTTTGTCCTGGATGAGCGTGAGGAGGTATTCCTTCCGGATCGCCATCCGCATGAACACGGCGGGCGGGTTGTGGCTGCGGCCGCGTGATTTAAAGCCTAACTCCAACGCCTCGAAGCCCCGCTGGTAGGCGTCGAGGGCCTTGCCAAACTGCCGGTCGTACCAGTACGTGGCCCCGAGGTTGTTGTAAGCGCGGAGCCTATCGTAGGGGTCGGTGAAATTTCGGATGGCCTGCTCGAAGTAGGGGATGGCTTTGGCGTATTCGCGGGTACGGGTAGAGTAGTGGTAGCCGAGGCTGTTGAAAACGCGGGCCAACTGGGCGGGTTGCTTTTCGCTTTGGTACAAGACGACCGCATATTGGTACTGCGCAACGGTACCGGCGTTATCGCCCAGCCTGCCCAAGACTTCCCCGAGATTGTTGTGCAACGAGGCTCGCCTGATTGCCAACAAGTGGTGCCTGAAAGCCGTTGCAATCGCTTGCTCAAACGCCAATTTGGCTTCAAGTAACCTGCCGTTGGCTTTTAACGCTAATCCTTTGTTCTCGAGAACGTCGCACAGCAGCATTGGATTTTCTTGCGGCTGGACGTAAGTCAGGGCTAAATCGGCGTGTTCAACGGCGGTCTGGTAATCGCCTTGTTCAAAAAACAGATAGGACAACGCGCTGTACGCTTCGGCCTGCGCAGAAGTGCTGCGGTGGTGTTGGCCCCAGGCGAGCAGTTGGCGGTACGTATCGAGGACTGCTGCGGTATTTTGGCGAAGAAAATAAGCTAGGTTCAGGTAGCTTAGGATGACGTCGGCTTCCGCCGCAGGCTTACCCTCGCGTAGGGCGATGGCGTGTTTGGTGTAAACGATGGCTTGGGGCAGATTTCCTTCCCGAAAAAACAGCAACCCCAGTCGGTGGTGCAGGTTGGCGTACAGCGAGTCCGGTGCCCGTCGGCAACGGGAATATGTGGCCCTCAGCGCCTGAAGTTCCCGAAACTGTAGGGAACCCGGCAGGGTAAGCGAGGCCCGAAACCGCCGGGATAGTTCCGGCGGCGGGGGACACTGCCCCCGACCCGGCGTGCTCCACAGGAGCCAAACACCGAGCAGCAACCAGGCCGGATATCGAAAAAGCGCATGCATGGAGGGGCGAAACAGGCCCTCAAGGTACGGATTTGGCCGTCATGCTCCCGCAGGTGCGGGGCTGAAACGCAAAAAGTCGGTTATCCAACCGACTTTTTGCGTATGAAGAGGGCGAGGTTACGAGCTTATCCTCAACAACCGCGCGGCGGCCGCCGCGCGGTTGTTGAGGCGACGGAGTCGTGCACTTTTCGGATAGGCTCACGATGGCTCGTACACCAAATCCTGACGCACCGTATTCGGTTCTACCGGCATGACCGATTGGTGCGCGCTTAAGAGGTTGGTCAGTTCGGATTTGAGGTCGATGCCCCCGAAAGCGGCGGTTTCCGCCTTCGCCCACACCTGCGGCAGCACCCCCGCCACCAGCCGAATGTAGTGCGGAACGGCAAACGAACTTCCCTTGATGGCCTGCTGGTTGGCGATGGCCCGCTGGGTCAGAAATTCCTGCACCTGGGTTTCGAGGGCACCGGGCGTGGTGGGCTGCACGGCGTAGCTGCCCAGCGTCCGGGCGTTGATGCGCGCCCACTCAGCGGGGGTGACGGGGTTGGGAAACCGTCCGTCCGGGGTGGGTGCACACACACCCGCGTCCACGTACCGGGCCGAATAGTTTTCGCAGGGTTCGAGGCGAGGCCCGGCACCGGCCACGGCCGGGGCTGGCTGGGCTTTGGTGAACGTGGTGACGACGATCAGGTTGGAAAACTTCCGGCTGAGGCGGGCCGGGTACATGCGCGTGGTGTTGAGGTTGCGCCCCCGCTTGGGCGCGGGACCGCTGTCGGCAAAGTCCACCGCGTTGCCCGCCGCCGTCACGAACAGGATGTTGCGGCGCTGGAGCCGGACGAGGTACTTGTCGAGCAGGGCGGGCTTCGGGGGCGGCGCTCCGGGTACCGCCACGGGCGGGGTTTCGACGTAGTAACTCCAACTGGCGTTGACGACGTGGATGTTGTTGGCTAGCACGTACTCCAGGGCGCAGAGGATATCGAACAACGTGCCGACGCCCTGAGCGTCGTGGGTTTTGAGCGGCACGAGCGACACGTCAGGGGCATCTTTCAGAATGCCCGCGATCTTGGTGCCGTGCTTAGCAAAATGGTCGTCGAAGGGGTCGTTGCTGTCTTCGACGAAATTCCACCCCAGGTAGTCGGGCTGAATCGTGAACTGGGCCTGGCTTTGAAAGGCTAGCCGGTACTGCTGTAGGTTCAGGCTCTCGTGGTCGAAGCCCGTGTCGAGGATGCCCACCCGGATGCGCCCCGGTTGGTGGGCGTCGCGCAGGGCGATGAGCGTGTCTTCGGCGAGGGGAAAAAATGGCTCGGGCAGGATGTTGAGGGTTTTGAACGTCAGGTGGTTGACGTACTCGTCGGCCCGTGGAATCAGGCTGCCGTTGCGATCAGTATCGCCGCCGGGCCGGATCTTGGTCAACACTTGGTTGCCGTTGAGCAGAAACAGCCGGGGGTTCCAGTGGCACACCCGCAGCACCCTCAGGGCCTGGGGATTGAACTCCGGGTCGGCGAGCAGGTCGGGGCGGAGGGCGAGGTAGGCATTGAGCAGAGCTTGCTTTAATTCGGCCCGCGTGGCCGTAGCGGGCAGGGGCACGCTCTCGTCGAGCAGAATCACGGCTTCGTTTTCGGAGCGGATCAACCCAGACCGGGCCAGCCCCAGGGCGTTGAGGCGGTCTTCGCCTTGGCCGAGGTACAGGTTCTCGCCCCGGCCCCGGCCCACGAGGTTGCGCAGTTCGTAGCCCCGGCAGAGGAAGCGCCGGAAGGCTTCAAACTGCGCCGCCCGGCGGGCCGGGCTACCCGTGAAAAAAGGTGCGGGGGCAGGCTTTGGCGCGTTGGGCTTCAGATTTTCGAGGGTTTCCCGAAAGGCCGAGTCATTGAGCCAGCCGAAACCGCGCGGGGGCTTCGGGGGTGGTAGTGGCTTTAATTCCATGAATAAGACAGGGATTGAAGGTTTGATTCAAATTAACGATTTACTCCCACGCCTCCAGCCACTTCACCGCCTCCTCCTTCCCCTCCAAATTCTCCCGCACGACGGTTTCAAGCAGCGTTCTGGCGGCGGCTTTGTCGCCCGGTTGCCCGCGCTTCAGGCGGACGACGGCCTCGTAAAACGCGCCGGGGTTGCTGTACAGCCCCGGCTGCTGGCCCAGGGCGTGGAAGTACGCGACGGCTTGGTCGTAATTCCCCAACCGAAAGGCAACAATGCCTGCGTAATTTTTCGCCGCTTCGCTGGTCGGGTCGCGGCGCACGAGGGCATCGAGCAGGGCGAGGGCTTCCTTGTTTTTCCCCTGGTTGGCCAGGCTGAGGGCCGTTTGAAGGCTGTCGGCCTGTCCGCTCATGAGCAGGCTCAGGTTTCCCGAAAAATTCTCCTGCACGTAGGTGTCGGCAAAGCGTTCGGGCGATTCGGCCTGCCGGTAGAGGCTCCACCAGCCCAGCAGGAGCAGCAGCACGGCGGCGACGCTGGCGATGCTGGCGTAGGCGATCCGGATGGTGCGGGTGCGGGGCGCGGCGGCTTCGGGGCGGCGCAGGCCCTGCCACTCGGCGTGGCGTTCGAGCAGGGCGGCCTGCCGGGCGGTATGCTGGGCCTGGAGAAAAAAGGCCAGCCGCTCGGCCAGGGTGACGTCGGTACCCAGGCGGGCCTCGAAAGCCTGTCGCGCGTCGGCGGGCATCCGGCCTTCGAGGTAATCGTCGATGTCGTCGAACTCGTTCATGATGTTTGCGGCGGAAAAAAGTGTTGGTTTTTGTGAGAGGTGAGAGGTGCGATGTTGAAAGACAAATCTGAATTTACTTCTCACTTCTCACCACCCCGGTACAATTCCCGCAGCCGCTCCAGGCAACGCAGGCGCGAGACTTTGGCGACGTTGGCCGAGTTGTAACCCAGTTCGAGGGCCAGTTCTTCGTCGCTGAAGCCCTGCCCCCAGCCGAGTAGCATGGTGCGGCACTTTTCGCCCAGTTGGTCGAGCAGGCGGTGGAGGCGTTCGGCCTCGAACTGGCTGACCAACTGCTGCAGGGCCGTGCGGGCCGAGTCGGGGAGGGCGACCGTCAAATCGTCGAGCGAGACGGCCTGGTGGACGCTTGCCCGGTTAGTCGCGTTTTTCCGAATCTGGTCAATGCACTTGTTCGTAAAAATCTGGTAGAGGTACGTTTTCAGCTCCGAACGCCCCTCGAAGCGGTCGGTGGCGAGGTGGCCGATGACGGTCAGGAGCGCGTCGGAGTAGGCCATGGAAGCTTCCTCGTCGGTGAGGCGGTGCTTGCGCGTGCCCTCGCGGATGAGGTACGCGTATTTTTCGTAGAGGCGGTTTTCGTAGAGTCGGCGGCGCGGGCCACCCGCGCGGATACCCGCGATGAGGTCGGCGTCGGTGGTGCCTAATCGGAAGAGGGCCATGCGCGGGTTACGGGCTGGGGCAGGTGAACGGGCGTCAGGGCGGCGGGTTGGTCAAGGTTAGGGCATTTGGCCGGAAAAACCAAGTCAGCACGGGTTTTTCACGCATTCTACCCGCATTTCCACCGATTTCTAAAAATAATTGGGCGGGGGTGTTACTCCATCCGGCGATTTTGGCGACTGACGGGGCAGAATCCAATTCCTTTTTTCAACTCTCAAACAACCCAATCATCATGCAAGTCTCGCTCAAACTCCTCGCCCTCCTGGTGACCCTGACGACCACCGCCCTGCAAGCCCGCGCCGACGAAGAACCGCCCACCGTCCGCAAACCGTTCTACGCGTTTTTCCGCGTAACCAGCCCTTCGGATTTCCGGGTGTTCATCAATAAAAATTCCCCGGAAACCCTCTGCGTTGAACTCAAAAACGCCCAGGGCGAAATGCTTTACACCACCCACGTGGGCAAACGCGAACCGGGTAAGGCGCTGACCTTCAACCTGCGTTCTCAACCCGATGGCGTGTACATCCTGCACGTGCGGGGCAAGAACGAAACGGTGACGAAAACCTTCGTGCTGAGTACGCCCGCGCCCATGCCCGCCCCGGAGCGCACCCTGGCCCTGCGGCAGTAGGCTGGGTTGGGTGAAAACCCGCCCCGAAGCCGTGGGGCGGGTCTTTCGTAAATCGTCAATCCTTCTCGTCCATGAAACCGCTTCATCAACTCCTGCTGGGGGCTGGCCTGCTCGTGGCCAGCCCCAACGCCGAGGGCCAGCTCCGTACCGACTACACCGGCACCTGGCTCAACACGGCACCCTACACGCACGCAGTGGCGAAGTTGGAAGTCAGCCGTGCCGACCGCTGGGCACCGAGCCTGACTGCGTGGGAGGGCCTGCCCGCCAGCCCCACCCGACGACCGATGGGCTACCTGTGGTCGCGGCCTTCGGCCGACGGCACGGTGAATCGCCTGGGGCTGCGGCGGGTCACGGCCGACGTAGCCGAAACTTACCTGCTCGACCTTCAGCCTGACGGCTCGCTGTGGGTGCTGCACCACGTGGCCCAGGCGGGCCGGGCGGTGCGCTGCGACACAATGCGCTTCGAGCGGCGGCACGCCCGCTCCGTCGGCAGGCACCGGGCCCACCGTCCGGTTTCCCCACCCGAAGTGGCCCTGCATTTCGCCCCCTCCGCGCCAATGCCAACCGAGGTGCCGACGCTGCTGGCCCTCCGGCTTCGTCCCTGACGCGGTGAAAAACGCCTTCAACCTGTCGGGCTGAAGCGGATTTTCCGGCGCATGTTCTCGAAAAACTCATAGGTTAGGTGGAAATCAGAAAAGCCGCCCTCGGTTGAAGGCGGCTTTTTTTCGTTCGAAAAAACGGAAGGGTTATTTTTTCAGACTTGCCAGAAACTCCACCACGTCGCGGATTTCGCGGCGCGACATGATCGTACCCATCGGCGGCATGCTCGACGGCAGGTTTTCGCGCTTGGCGATCCGGGCTACGGGCACCCGCAGGGGTTCGGCTTCGCTGGTTTTCAGGGTCAGTTCGGCAGCGGTTTCGTGGGACAGGATGCCTGTCACCGTCTGGCCGTCCTTGAGCGTGAGCATCACCGTGCCGTAGCCGGGCGAAAGCCGGGCGCTGGGTTCGATGAGGGCCTGCACCAGTTGCTCGCGGGTCAGCACGCTGCCGATGCCCGACAGCGGCGGCCCCACCTCGCCGCCCTGCCCGCCGATGGCGTGGCAGCGGATGCACTGCGCGGCGGTGCTGTTGAACACGTACTGCCGACCCGCTCGGGCATTACCACCGAGGAGCACGTCGGCGTAGTCGGCGGCGGTGCTGCCGGTGGAGCGGTACGGCGCGAGTTTGGCCGTCAGCGTGGGCGATTTGGCCGCGTCCACGGCTTCGTTGAGATCGAGGGCCAGTTCGGGAGCCAGCGATTTGTCGGCGGCTTTGGCAATCAGCCCCTCCAGTACCCGCTCGGTGCTGGTGGCGGGGAGGGTGCCTAGCGTGCGCAAGAACTGCTGCTGCTCGCGGAGGGAGCCTTTTTCAAAAACTGCCTTCGAAACGTCGGCCAGGGCACCGGGCGAAAGATTCAACCCGCCAACCAACCCCAGCGCCGCCGTGCGAACCTCGGGGTTGGCATCGTTCATGCCCTGACGGATGGCGGCTTCCATGCCGGGGTAGCTCACTTGGCTGAGGGCCGTCAACATGGCTGCCCGGACGGTGGACGACCGGCTTTCGTTGAACACGCCCGCCAGGGCGTTGCCCGCTTCACTCAAACCCAGGCTCCCGGCCATTTTCGCCGCCGCGATGAGCACCGATTCGTCGCTCTCCCGCAGCAGGTCGGCCACGTGGGGCTGCACGTTTCGCCGCACGAGCGCCGGGTCGCGCCGGAGTTCGCCCCGGTATCGGCCGTCCACGCGGTCGAGCACGGAAGGGTTGGCCCAGGTGCCCAGCGTGGCGAGGGCTTCGGCGCGCAGTTCGGCCGTGGCGTCGGGGCGTTTGGCGAAAGCCAGCACCTGGTCGAGTTGGGCCTCGCCGCCCACGCGGAGGCAGGCGTTGATGGCCCGGCGGAGCAGGGCTTCGTCGGTGAAGCGCTTCTCGCCCAACACGGCCGCCAGGGCGGGCAGGGCGGCGGGCAGGGACTCGTCGTCGTTGATGGACCGGGCGGCTTCGGTGACGATGTATTCGTCGGAATCCTTCAGGAACACGCTCACGCGGTCGCTTTTCATCTGGCGCAGCACGAGCACGGCGGCCAGGCGCAGCGAGCGGTCGGGGCTGCTGGTCAGGGCCAGGAGGGGTTCCACCTGCCCGATGCGCGCCAGGGCCAGCACGGCGGCGTGGCGCAGGTACACGTCGCCGTCGTTGTTGGCCTTCAGCATCGCCAGCAGGGGCTGCACGGCGGGTTGGTGCTTGATGCGTCCCAGGCTCTGGGCGGCAAAAAACTGCACGCGGGGGTTGGCGTTCGTCAGCAGCGGCACCAGTTGAGAACCGGCGTCGGCTAGCCGGACGTCGCCGAGCACTTTGGCGGCCTGGGCGATGATTTCGGCATCCGGATCGCTCAGCAGGGGCAGCAACGATTTCCCGGCGCTTGCATCCCGCCCGGCCAGTTGGCCCGTGCCCCAGATGCCATGAATGCGGGCGAGCTGGTTGTCCCGTTGGGCGATGGCTTTGGCAAAAACCGCCGCACCCGCCGCGCCGCGGGTGGCCAGTTCAAACTGGGCCTTGAGCCGGACGCGCTGGTCGGGGTAGGCGAGGAGCTTTTCGAGGACGTCCACCGGTTGTGCCGGGTAGTCGAGTTGGATCAGGCGTTTGGTTTCGGCGCGTTGGGTCTTTAAATCATTCGTTTCCGGCGTCACGTCAAGCTTCCACACGCGGCCGTAGTCTTTCGTTCCCCAGCCATTGACCCAGTCGGCCACGTAGAGCGCCCCGTCGGGGCCGAAGCGGATGCCCGTCGGCAGGATGCCCGTCAGCACGTTCTTCTCGCCGTCGAGCACGAACGACGCGCCTTTCGGCTTCAACCCAAACGACCAGATCGGCGAGCGGGCCGGGTTGCCGACGAATTCAACGAGGAAAAACTTGTTCTGCCAGGCCTTGCCGAGCGCCGTGCCGGGGTTGTACACCATGCCCGTGGGGCCGTTGTGGAAGTTCTGAATGGGAGGAATGATGTACGCCGCCTGGCCTTCCCAGCGGGGTTTGTACAGCTTTTCATCCATCCAAACTTTGTAGCTGTTGTTTTTAGGGTCGGTGTACTTGCCGTACTGCCAGTTGGAGCGCCAGCCTGCGTCGGAGCCTTCGACCACGTGCACAAGCCGCTCGCTTTCGCCGGGGTGGTCGCCGTCGTTGTCCGACGAAATCAGGTTGCCGTAGTCGTCAAAGACGAATTCGTGGGTATTGCGCAGGCCGTGGGCGAACACCTCAAAGTCGGAGCCGTCGGGGTTGGCGCGGGCGATGATGCCCTCGTTGGGGTAACGGTGGTTGGTGCCCTCGGCGGTGGTGATGTTGGCCCCGATGTCGCCGATGTTCCAGTAAATCTTGCCGTCGGGCCCTTCAATGGGGTTCGACATGCCGTGGCCGCTGAAGCCGATGTGCACCGCGTAGCCGTGGCTGATGGACGTTTTCTGGTCGGGCAGGCCGTCGCCGTTGGTGTCGCGCAGGCGCCAGAGGTCGGGGGCAATGGCCACGAACATGTCCTTGGCCCGCACGAGCAGGCCCCCGGCCACGTCGGTGACTTCGTTGAAAAAGTCGCTCAGAATCCGGGTGGAAACGTCGGCGAAGCCGTCCCCATCGGTATCCTCCAGCCGCCAGATTTCGTCTTTTTCCACGGCCAAATCCTTCCAGTCGTGGGAGCCGTCTTCGTTTAAGTCCTTCAGCCACTCGTTTTCCTTGCTCCGTTCGGGGGCGAAGGTTTTACGGAGAAACGCCCGCCGGTCTTCCACCGATTGCAGGGCAATGGAGGGCGTCATCCAGTCCTGGTGACCGCGAATGTCGAATTCGGAGTTTTTCTGGCGGTTGGTGCGGTTGAGGTACACCCGTCCCTGGTCGTCGATGGACATGGCCACCGGGTCGGGGGCCAGGGAATCGGAGGCCCAGAGGTCAATTTGCAGGCCGTCGGCTAGCTTGAGGGCCGTTTTCTCGCGCAGGGATTTGGCCTTGGCGCGGGCCGTGGCGGCGTCTTCCTTCACCACCACGGGCGGGTCGGATTTGCCCCGCGAGGGGGCCATTTTCATGCAGGAAATCACCGCCACGCCCACGAGGGCCAGCGGTGCCCAGGGGGAGCGGAGGTAGCGGAGTGGTGTCATCGGCGATGGGGTTTAGAGCGGATGTTTTCGCAAAGAAAAATTCGGGAGAAGTTTCCTCAATTCGTACCCGGCAAATTACGCCTTCAGGGGGCGCGAAACCTACGTGCTGGGCTAAAAATCGAATGGAACGGCGGAAGAATGAAAAATTATTTTTACAATTTTCCGTAACCTTCCCCAAGTCGCCCGGTTTCCACGTCCAAATTCCCAAAACCACCCCTACCCGGTTGAACGCGCTGACGGATAATGCCCTGATGCTCCAGGTAAAGGCGGGCGACATCGCCCGGATGGGGTTGCTTTTTGAGCGGTACCACCGCGAACTTTTCGGCTTTCTCTACCACATGAGCCACGACGCCACGGCCAGCGAAGACATGGTGCAGACGGTGTTTTACCGGATGCTCAAGTACCGGCATACGTTCACCGGCGAGGGGGCCTCCGGCAACGGTGCCTTCCGCACCTGGATGTACCACATTGCCCGCAACGTGCTGGCCGACGTGGTGCAGCGCGAAAAGGGCGTGGTCCGGTACGTTGGACTGGACGCCTACGCCGAACGGCTCGCCGACGCAACGACCACCGACGGGGGGCTGCAACGCGAGCAGGAACTGGCCCTGTTGCAGGACGCCCTGGCGCGGCTCAGCCCCGAATACCTCGAAGTGCTCGTACTGAGCCGCTACCAGGAACTGAAGTACGAGGAGATTGCCCGGCTGCTGAACACGACGGAGGGAGCCGTGAAAGTGCGGGTCCACCGGGCCATGAACGAGTTAAAAACGATTTACCTGAACCTTGAACACGAACGATAATTCCGCATCCTGCGCCGCCGCGAAACACCAGTTCGCGGATGCGTTGAGCGACGAACTGTCGCCTACGGACCGGGCCGCGCTCGACGCCCACCTGGCCCAGTGCCCCGCCTGTCAACGGGAGTTGGCCGCACTCCGGCAGGTGTGGCGGGGGCTGGGCCAGGTGCCGACGCCCGAACCTGGTCCGCAGGTACGGACGCGGTTTTACGCCATGCTCGACGAGATGACAGCGGCGGAGCAAACGCGCCGCAACTCGGGTTGGAGGGGCATTTTTGAAAAACTGAACGGGGTCGTAACGTCCGCTTGGGTTCCCCGGCTGGCGTACAGCCTGCTGCTGCTGGGCGTCGGCCTGGGGGCGGGCTACTGGATTCATGAACGCAGAACTCCCGACGTGGCCCAGCAGCGGCAAATCGACGCCCTCTCGGCCCAGGTCGAAGACATGCGCCAGACGATGATGCTCTCGCTGCTCGAAAATCCCTCGGCCACCGAACGCCTGCGGGCGGTGGGTTTCACGAAAGAAATCAACGGCGTGGACGGTCAGGTCATCGACGCCCTGCTCACCACGCTCAACAACGACCCGAACGTGAACGTCCGCCTCGTGACCCTCGAAGCCCTCGCCGATTTGGCCCGCGACGCCCGCGTCCGCGAGGGGCTGGTGCAGTCGATTACCCGGCAGGAGTCACCGCTGGTGCAGGTGGCCCTGGCCGACGTGATGGTGCGGTTGCAGGAAAAACGCTCGCTGAAACCGCTCCGCCAGATGCTCCGGCAACCCGGCATCAACGACCTCGTCAAAAGTAAACTGGAACAGACCATCAAGGAATTGTCCTGAGGGCCGGTTGTTTGAAAAGTTTTTAGGTTTTGAGTTTTTAAGCCAAACGCCTCCCCAACCCGTCATTGCGAGCGGAGTGTTCAAAAGCGAGACGAAGTCGAGATTTTGAACACGGAGCGAAGCAATCCCCTGCCGAAGACCGAGGTAGCTTTGGGCAAGAACGGTTGGATTTCAGGGCTGCTTGGCGCAAGCCCTCTTGGTTTTCGGCAGGGGATTGCTTCGCTCCGGTTTTCAGATTTCGTTTCACTCATCTGAAAACCTGCGCTCGCAATGACGCCGAGGTGTGGCACTGATTTTCAAAGAATTAGTTTTTAAGTTTTTGAAAATCAACCATAAACTTAAAACGTAGAACCCTGTAAACGCAAAACCCCTAATTTCCCATGAAACCAACCCTTCTCCCCGTGCTGGCGGGGCTGGCCCTGTCGTGTGCCCACGCGGCGGCCCAATCCACTGAATTCAAGGAACGCGTTCACAAAGAGTTTACCGTCGCGGCGGGCGGCAGCACCAGCACGCTGGTCATCTACAACATCAACGGCTTCATCAAGGTTGAAGGCACTTCGGGCGACAACGTGACGCTCGACGTGGACAAGCGCCTCGCCGCCGACGACCCGGCCGAACTCAACCGGGGCAAGCAGGAATTCAAACTCGTTTTCGAGCAAAAAGGCGATTCCATCCTGGCCTACATCGCCGAACCCTTCGACACCCGACCCAACCGCAACCGCTGGGAGGAGCGCAACCACCGCCGCATCGAGTACGATTTCACGTTGGAGTTCACGGTAAAAGTGCCCCGCCAGATGAAACTGCACGTTTCGACCGTCAACCACGGGAACGTCGAGGTGAAGGACGTGGCCGGGGCCATGAAGGTGCGCAACGTCAACGGAGCCATCGCCTTGACGAACGTCCGGGGGACCACCGACGCCCACACCATCAACGGCAACGTGGAGGCCAATTACCCCGCCGCGCCCCCGGAAAAGTCGTCGTACTACACCCTCAACGGCGACATCAAGGTAACCTACCCGGCTAACCTCTCGGCGGATCTGACGTTCAAAACCTTCCAGGGCGAGTTCTACACCGACTTCCCGGAAGTCGAAACCCTGCCCGCGCAGGTGGTCAAAAACGAGCAGCGCCGGGGCGACAAAACCGTGTACAAGCTCGACAAAACCACGGCCATCCGCATCGGCAAGGGGGGGCGAACCCTTCGCTTCGAAACCTTCAACGGCAGCGTTTACATCAAAAAACAATCCTGATTGACCATGAAAGTTGCATTCCTCAACGCCCTTTTCTTCCTCCTGCTGACCGGCCTGACGCCGCTCGTGGCCCAGAACGACCTCAGCCAGCAAATTACCGTCCCCCTGTCCGACCCCGGCAAACCCGGCACGCTCGAAGTGGGCCTTCTCAACGGCTTCATCCACGTGGCGAGCCATTCGGGCAAGGACGTCATCATCGAAGCCACGTCGGAAAACCGCCGCGGTCGCGGCGACGAACGCCCCAACGCCCCGGCCACCGGCGGGATGCGCCGGATTTCGACGGGCGGCGGGCTGGAACTTTCCGCCGAAGAAAAAAACAACCGCGTCAAGGTCAGCGCCAGCAGCCACTTCCGGCCCGTCAACCTGACGATCAAAGTGCCTCAGCGCTTTTCGCTCAAACTTAACACCGTCAACAACGGCGACATCACGGTCGAGAACGTGAACGGCGAACTGGAAATCAACAACGTGAACGGGCCGATTGAACTCCACGAAATCAGCGGGTCGGCCGTGGCCCAGACCATCAACGGCGACATCAAAGTGGATTTCCGCAACGTAAACGCCAACACGCCGATGGCCTTTTCAACCCTCAATGGCAACGTCCACGTGACCTTCCCGGCGTCGGTGAAAGCCAACCTGAAGCTGAAATCCGACCGGGGCGACGTGTACAGCGATTTCGACATGGACATCGAAAAGAGCCAGCCCAAACCCACTCGTTCCAACGAGTCGGGCTGGTACCGCGTGACCGTCGACGACTGGGTCAACGCCAAACTCAACGGCGGCGGCCCCGAAGTGATGATGAAAAACATGAACGGGAACATCTACGTCCGGAAGGCGAAGTAGGTGAATTGCTTGGTGTCGAAAACGGCTTTGTCCATCCCGGCACGACCCACCCCCCAGCCGCACAGCCCCCCGCACCCCCTCCCAGGAGGGGACTAAATTCCGGCGTTCCTTTTTCTGTGCCCGGATGGTGTCTTTAGTCCCCTCCTGGGAGGGGGTGTGGTGGACCTGTGCGGCTGGGGGGTGGGTCGCGCCGGGGAAGGCACACAGTCCAATCCACGAAGACAATCAACTCTAAAAAAAACGCCGTTGGGCGTTGCCAAATCCTGCCCATGCCCAGCGGTACCGATGCAACGCCGCCCCACCTTCCCGCATCTTTCCGCCCGAAATCCTTCACGCCAACAACCTCGCCCATGTTCCGCAACTACCTGAAGATCGCCTGGCGCAACCTCGCCAAGAGCAAGACTTTCTCGGCCATCAACGTCCTCGGCCTGGCCCTGGGCATGACGTGCAGTTTGTTGATCTTCCTCTGGGTGCAGGACGAACGGAGCATCAACCGCTTCCACGCCAACGGCAAGCGGTTGTACCAGGTGCTCGAAAACCAGGCCTGGACGGGCAACGAAGTCAGCACCACCCCGGCCACGCCCGGCCCGCTGGCTCCGGCGCTGGTGGCCGAGGTGCCGGAGGTACAAAAAGCCGTGAAAATCACCTGGGAGGAGGAACACCTGCTGACCGTGGGCGAGAAAGCGCACAAGGAAAAAGGTCGGTTTTCCAGCCCTGATTTATTCCAAATCTTCACATTTCCGCTCCGCCACGGCGACGCCCGCACGGCCATCACCGGGCCAACGTCCATCGTGATTTCGGAGAAAGTGGCCCTCAAGTTGTTTGGCAAAACCGACGTGCTCGGGCGGACGATTCGCCTCGACAACGAGGAAGACCGGCAGGTGAGCGGCGTGATGGTGGATCTGCCCGAAACCTCGTCCCTGAAGTTCGATTTCGTGCTGCCCCTGGAGCCGTTCGAGAAGAAAAACCAGTGGCTGACCAAGTGGGAAAACAACGGCATCCGCACGTTCGCGCTACTGCACCCGGCCGCCGACGTAAACCGGGTGAATGCCAAAATTCTGAACTTCGTCCGGAAGCACGACAAAAAAGTGACGACCATCACTACGTTCCTGTTTCCCTACGAAGATGCCTACCTGTACTCCAAATTCACCAACGGCAAGCCCGACGGCGGGCGCATCGAGTACGTGCGGCTGTTCACAGTGGTGGCCATTTTCATTCTGATCATCGCCTGCATCAACTTCATGAACCTCGCCACGGCCCGCTCGGCCAAACGGGCGAAGGAGGTGGGCATCCGCAAGGTGGTGGGGGCCGAGCGGCCCTACCTCATCGGGCAATTTGTGGGGGAAGCCGTGCTGACGGCGGGAATGGCGCTGGTGCTGGCCGTCGCGCTGGTGCAGGTGCTGCTGCCCTGGTTCAACGGCCTGACCGAAAAGCACATCCGCATCGAGTACGCCAACCCCCTGTACTGGCTCACGCTGCTCGGGCTGGCGCTCGTTACGGGCATTGTGTCGGGCAGCTACCCGGCGTTGTTCCTCTCGTCGCTGCAACCGGTCCGGATTCTGAAGGGCACGTTGCGGTTCAACGCGGGAGCGGTGCTGTTTCGGCAGGGGCTGGTGGTGTTTCAGTTCGCGCTGTCGCTGTTGCTCATCATCGGCACGCTCATCGCCGGGCGGCAGGTGGACTACATCCGCACCAAAAACCTCGGGCTTGACCGCGAGAACGTGGTGTACGTACCCCTCGAAGGCGATTTGCCGAAAAAGTACGAGGTGTTCCGGCAGCAGCTTCTCCAAGCGCCGGGCGTGCAAGCGGTGTCGGCGTCGAGCAACGACCCGCTCGCCATCGGCAACTCCACCATCGGCGTGGAGTGGAAGGGCAAAGACCCCGCCGACAAAACGCTCTTCACCCAGATGGGCGTCAGCTACGAGTTCATCGGCACGATGAAAATCAAGCTCCGCGACGGGCGGGATTTCTCGCGGGCGTTCGTCACCGACAGCACCAACTACGTCATCAACGAAGAAGCCGCCCGGCGGATGGGCATGAAGGCTCCGGTAGGGCAGGAGTTGAAATTCTGGGGCCGTTCGGGCAAAATCATCGGGCTGATGCAGAATTTCCACCTCAATTCCCTGCGGGTGGCCATCGAACCGCTCATCCTGCGCCTCGACACCACCTACAACAGCACGTTGCTCGTGCGCACCCAGCCCGGCCAGACCGACAAAGCGCTGGCGAGCCTCGAACGCCTGGCTAAACAGCACAACCCGGCGTATCCCTTCGCCTACGAATTCGCCGACGACAGTTTTGAGAAGCAGTACAAAAGCGAAACGCTCATCGGAAAGCTGGCCAATTGCTTCGCCGTCCTGGCCATTTTCATCGCCTGCCTGGGGCTGTTCGGCCTGGCCATGTTCACCGCCGAGCAACGGACGAAGGAAATCGGCGTGCGGAAAGTACTGGGAGCGTCGGTAACGAGCATTGTAGCGCTCTTGTCGAAAGATTTCCTCCGCCTCGTGTTCATCGCCATTCTGATTGCCAGCCCCGTGGCCTGGTACCTCATGCGGCAGTGGCTCGACGATTTCAAGTACCGCATCGACATCGGCTGGGGCGTGTTCGCGCTGGCGGGCCTGCTGGCTGTGGGCATCGCGCTGCTGACGGTGAGCTTCCAGAGCGTGAAGGCCGCGCTGATGGACCCGGTGAAGAGTTTGCGGGCGGAATAGAGCAGCAAAGGGCGAGGGGCCGGGGGCATGGGGTAACGAATCTGATTTTACCCCATGCCCCCGGCCCCTCGCCCTTTGCTTTTTCAGAACTGGTGGAAACTCTCGCCGATGAACTGAAGCGCCGGAACGATGCCCGAACGCCAGTACGGCCAGGTGTGCGCGCCGTGGCGCACCATGAATTTGTGCGGAATCTGCCGGGTTTTCATGGCCAGGTGCAGGGCGCAGTTGCCGCCGATGAGAAAATCGTCGTCGCCGCAGTCGAGCCAGTAGCGCACGGACTTCAGCTTTTCCAAATCCCCCGAATTGACGAGCGCAAGCGGTGAGTTTTGCTGCCAGGACGGCGTAATCCGGTTCCCCTCGGGCGTGGGCGGGCCGAACCATTTGGCAAAAAAGCCGTCGTACTGCTGCTGGGGCCAGGTTTTGATTTCGTCGTCGGTCCACACCGCCGCGCTGAGCGGGGCGCAGGCGGCGAACAAGTCGGGGTGCTTGAGGGCCATCAGCAGCGAACCGTAGCCGCCCATCGAAAGCCCCGCCACGCCCCGGTAGCGCTTCTCGGCCAGGATGGGGTAGCTTTTCTCGACGAAGGGCATGAATTCCTGCACGAAAAAATCCTCGTAGCGCACCTTGCCGTCGAAGGAGTTGAGGTAAAAATCCTTCTGCCCGTCGGGCATGACGATGATCATCGGCGGGATGGTGCCCTCGGCGATGGCCTTGTCGGCCAGGCGGTTCACTTCGCCAAACTGCACCCAGCCCGTTTCATCGTCGCCGTAGCCGTGGAGCAGGTACACGACGGGGTACTTGCGTTCGGAAACGCCGAAATCGGGCGGCAGGTACACCGAGTAGCGGACTTCGCGGTTGAGGACTTTGCTCGGAACCTTGCGGCTGGCGAACACCTTGCCGGTTTGCTGGGCCAGCAGCGAAACCGAGAGCAGCAAGCCCGCCACCAACGGCAGGGTGGTGCGTAGGATTTTTTTCATAGGTAGGTTTAGAGAAAAGGTTTGGAAACGGGCCTGTCCGGGTTAACCTGCCGGTTGCAGATTTCGACAAACGGAGCAGGCGTAGCCGTTCACGTAAAATTTTCGTGAAGTTGTCCGATTCTTAGCGAACGGTCAATGACCTTCCGAAGGTTTAGCCTACCTTTCCCACTTCTTGCCTGACTACCTCTGTTCAACCTTCTCACTCTCAAACTACTACGGTCATGGCCAAAGCCATTGAACAACTCAAATTTTTGACCGTCGGCCACTTCGGCCTCGGTCAACACGGGGCGGGCATCGGCAGCCCCGCCCAGCAGGTCCACGACGGCGACACCGTCACGGTGCGCGCCCTGGGCAACTTCGGCGTCCGGTTCCTGGGCATCGACGCGCCCGAGGTCAGCTTCGATTTCCCCGGTGGCGGGTCTTCCAACTTCCTGGGTCTGACGAACCCGAAGTGGGAGGAATTTCTCAGCGATCCGTTCAACGCCGAAAAGTGGGGCGACATCACGCTCACCAACGGCCTGAAAACGCACCTGAAAAAAGTGACTGGCCCCGGTACTGCCGCCAACCACGCCCGCCACAACAAGGCCCCCGAAGAATTCCTGACCGCTGAGGTGGTGAACGACCGCGAGGCCCTCGGCGTGACCAACGAGCAGTTCAAGTTTTTCCTGGCCTTCGCCTACGAAATCATGGACGGCTACGGCCGGATGCTGGCCTACCTCAACGCCGACTACCCCCAGCCGCCCCGGCCCAACTACTACAACGAGCGCCTGCTCGAAGCCGGGCTGGTGGTGCCGTACTTCATTTTCCCCAACGTGGACCCGTTCGTGCGGAGCAAATCCCCGGCGCAGACCCTGGGCGAATCGCCCGCCGAGTTTCGCCAGAAAATCGCCGCCGCGAAGGGCCTGACCGCCGCCCGCACCTGGACGCGCCTGGCCCGCGAAGCAAAAAAAGGCGTGTTTTCGGCCACCGACCCGCTCCGGCTGCTGCCCTTCGAACTGCGCTTCCTGGCCCAGCGCCGCGCCCCCAACCGCTGGGTGATCGACTTGGGCAAGACCGACAATGTGCTCATCCGCCCCGAAAAGTACCACACCATCGCCAACCTCGAAGACCGGCTGTTCGTACCCGACGAGTTCGTGCCGCTGTTCGTGGAGAAAGGGTGGCGGAGGGGGAGGTAGAGTTTGTAGTTTGTGGTTTGTAGTTTGTGGTTTGTAGTTCACGCGAGCCGTCAACTACAAACCACAAACTACAAACCCGCTACAGCCCCGGGTGCTTCTTATGAAACTCCGTTGCCTCCTGGTACGCCTTCGCGATTTGGAGGAGTTTGGCTTCGCCGAACAACTGACCCGTGAAGGTGATGCTGACGGGCCGCGTGGGTTTCCCCGGTTCGGTGCGGAAGCCGTTGGGCAGCACCAGCGCCGGGTGGCCGGTGAGGTTGGTGAGCGTCAGGCTGCGGCCAAACGACGGGGCCACGTAGGCGTCCAGCCCACGGAGGGTTTCGTGCATGGCCCGGATGAGTTGGGTGCGGTGGCGGTTGGCCTGCACGTACTCCACGGCGGGCACGAAGCGGGCCGCCCGGAAGGCGTTCGGCCAGGCGTTTTTGATTTGCCGCACCATCTGGTCGTCGCGGCCATCGCGGGTGAGTTCGTCGAACGCGGCGGCAGCTTCCACACCGAGCACGAAGGAGATGTCGTTGGCGGGGAGGCCGGGCAGTTGGAGGGGCACCAACTCCGCGCCGAGTTTGCGCAGCACGGCCAGGCTGGCCGAATCGGCAGCGCGGTTGGGGTAAGCTCGTTCAAAATCGGCTTTCACGAAACCGATTTTCAGGCCCTTCAAACTCGTTTTCGAGCCGTCGTAATTAAACGGCGCGTCCACCACGGTGGGGTCTTGGCCGTCGGGGCCGAGGATCGCGTTGAACACCAGCGCGCAGTCTTCCACCGTCCGGCAGATGGGGCCGAGCTTGTCCATGCTCCAGCTCAGGGCCATCGCGCCGGTGCGGGGCACCCGCCCGAACGTGGGCCGCAGGCCCGTGGTGCCGCATTCGGTGGAGGGCGACACGATGCTGCCGAGCGTTTCCGACCCAATGGCAAACGGGAGTAACCCCGCTGCCACTGCCGACGCCGACCCCGCCGAGGAGCCGCTCGATCCCCGGCTCGGGTCCCAGGGGTTTTTGGTCGTGCCGCCGAACCACACGTCGCCCCAGGCCAGTTCGCCGAGGCTGAGTTTGGCGCAGAGCACGGCCCCGGCTTTCTCCAGGCGTTGAATCACCGTCGCGTCGGCATCGAGCGTCTGGGTGCGGTAGGGCACCGAACCCCAGGTGGTGGGGTAGCCTTTTTTCGCCAGCAAATCCTTCGCCCCGAACGGGATTCCGTGCAGCGGTCCTCGGTACTTTCCCTGACGGATTTCAGCATCGGCCTGGGCTGCCTGGGCAAGGGCCAGCTTTTCAGTCATCGTCACGACGCACTTCAATTGCGGGTCGTGTTTTTTCAGGCGGTCCAGGAAAAACGTCGTGAGTTCGGTGGAGGAAACGAGCCGGGTGCGGATCAGTTCGCCCAGTTCGCGGACGGACAGGAACGCGAGGTCATCCAGGTTGGCGGGCCGTTTCACCACCCCGACGGGGCCGGGTTTGAAGGGCAATTTTTGTTTTTCAAATTGAAATCCCGGCGGCAGCGGGTTGAAGTACAGCGCCGGGGCGACGTCGTTGGCCAGGCTGAGCCTCCGGTTGTTCTCGAAGTTTTTGCGGGTGTCGCGGAGTTCGTCGAGCATCGAATCGGCTTCGGCGGGGGTAAAGTCGAGGCCGATGAGTTTCTGGGCTTCCTGCACGACGCCCACCGTCAGCGGGGCTTCGGCGAGTTTGACGGCTCCCGCGCCGAGCAAGATGCCGAGGGGCAGGAGGAGCAAGGACTGTTTTTTCACGAAAAAATGCGGGGTTTCGGTGCGTGGCCGAAGATACGCAACGCGGGGGTGGTCTTGAGAATGTTTGCAAAAACAAACACGCCCCGCTCCCACTGACTCCTTTCCCGATGGACGAATTTCTCAACCCCGTCCCGCCCGTCCTGTTCCGGGCCACCAACGGCCCCTGGAACGCCCTGCGGCTCAACGCCCCCTGGAGCGTGGGCTACGTGACGAGCCTCGTCGAAAGCCAGCCGTTCGAGGCAAAGGAAGAATGGGCGCGGTTTTACTACGAAAGTGGGGCCGAACGCCTCCGGCGGCTGGCCGCGTTGCCCGAACCTGACCGGCTGTTGCTCACCGATTTCCGCCTCGCCCTGACCGACCCTGCCCGCATCCAGCGCCTGCCCGCCGCGCTGAAAATCCTCAACTTCGATTTTGGCCGCACCCGCGACGAACTGGCTGAAAAAGGCCGCGCACTCTGCCAGCGAATGGAAATTTCGGGCACGCCGCTTTCGCTGGAGCAGGCCGTTACCTGCGTCCGCTTCCGGGTGGTGGGCGAAACCTGGAACGGCGTCGTGCTGCGCGAACGGACTACGGTGGCCACGCTGCAACGCCACCTGCCCGGCCTGCGGTTCGAGAAAACCCCCGGCGACTTCGACCACCGCTACGCCGTGGATTACCAGCTTTTTCGGGAGGGTACGCTACTCGGCGGCATTCAAATTAAACCTGCCAGCTACGCCACATCCAGCGCCCCGTACCTGGTCACGGCCCGACAAGCCAACCGAGCCAAAAACGAAGCGTACCGCCGCGACTTCGGTTGCCCCGTGTTCGACGTGGTGGCCCAAATCAACGGCGAAATTCTCAATGCGGCGGTGGTGGAACGGCTGCGGGAGCTTTGAGCGCCGGTTCGAGGTAGGGATTTCACACAGATTTTCACAGAAAGCAGAATCCATCTGAGTGAATCTGTGGTGCAAAATCTGCGAAAATCTGTGTGAACCCCTGGTAAAAACCGAGTTGTCAGCTCAGTACGACCGATTCGACGGGTAGTTCCGGCCCTTCGCCCCAGGGCAGCATGGCGTTGAATAGCCTGATTTTATGAAAATACCGCAAGTCCTCCTCCGCCAGGCGTTCGCGAATCAGCACGCCCTCGGCCAACAGCCGCGCCCGCTGGGTACCTTCGAGCAGGGGCTGGGCGGGGGTGTACCAGGTGGACCCGTCGAAGAGGGCCACGTTGGCGTAGGTGGTGTCGGTGAGGAGGCCGGCCTTCAACAACAACACTTCTTCGTCGGCGGGCAGATACGCGCGCAGGCCGTCGAGCGCGGCGCGGTCGGCGTACTTGAAGGCGTAGTCGAGGTGGTCGGCGGGCACGAGGTGCAAGGCGCGGACGGGGCGTTTTTCGTAGGGAATGAATTCCACCAATTCGATTTCTTGCCCATAAATCAGGCGGCAGCGGTACACCCGATGGGAGTCAAGTCCGGACGGGACTGGAACCCGCGACCCTAAATCCCATTCGTCCGTTGCGCCGAAAATGGCCCGCCGCGTGCGGTTCAGGCGGGCTTCGTGCCAACCGAGGTTTTCGAGCACGCCGTTCGCGCAGCGGATGGTTTCAAGAAATCGGGACATAAATTTTGGCGAGCAATTCGTCGTACTCGGCCCGGGCGTCGCTCTGGAACGTGATGCCGCCGCCGCTGCGAAAGTACAGTCCGTCGGCGGTTTGCTCGATGAAGCGGATGAGCACGGTACTGTCCAGCGTTTTTCCGTCGAAAATTCCGGCCACGCCCGTGTAAAATCCGCGCGGGCCGTCCTCGACGGACCGGATGATTTCCACCGTTCTTTTCTTCGGCGCGCCCGACACCGACCCGGCGGGCAAGAGCCGGAAAAACCAGTCGCCGAGGGTATCGGGCCAGCCGGGGGGCAGTTCGCCGCTGATTTCCGAACTGGCCTGGAGCAGCGGCCCCCGGTGCGTGGCGATTTCCTCGACGTACCGAAATCGATCCACCCGCACCCGTTTGGCGACGAGACTCAAATCGTTTCGTAGCAAATCGACGATGGTGTAGTGTTCGGCTTCTTCCTTCGGGTCGGCCAGCAGGCGGGCACGGGCGTCGGGGGCATCGGCGGGCAGGGTGCCTTTCATCGGGAAGGTCGAAATCCGGTTGTTGGCGACACGGACGAAGGGTTCGGGGGAGAAGCAGACCCAGTTGGCCGTTGGCCGTTGGCCGTTGGCAATCGTTCTGGAAATTTCATTTTGGGACAGAATCCGATAGCGCGCCTGGCTGAAGCGAAAAACCTCCTCCAGCGTCAGCGAGAGCGTAATGGGCGTGCGGGCCGTGAGGTTGAGCAGGAAAGTGTTGCCCGCGTGGAGTTCGGCCTGCACCCGCTCAAAGGCAGTGTTGAAGATTGAAAACGGAGCCGGAGATTTTTGTAGAATCACGGCTTCCGGCTTCGCGCTGGCGACCGGCGGCGCGTTGGTCACCCCGCCAAAATCGTAGCGCAGCCAGGTCGGATCGACCTGGGCCAGCGGCAGCACGAGCGGGGTTTGTTCCTCAAAATCGATCAGAAACAGAAACGGCTCGCGCCGTCGACCCAACTCGTTCATGCGGGCGATGGCGGCTTGACGTGGCGTCATGCCGCAAAAATAGTCTGAACCGCGATTGTCCCGGATTTAAAGATGTACAGGATGATTCTGATTCGTTGAATCTCATCCTGTACATCTTTAAATCCGGGACAATCGCGGTTCAGACAACCAACTTACCGCCCGCCGCGTCCGCCACCACCGGGGCGGAAGCCCCCGCCCCCGCCGGGCCGCATGCCGCCGGGAGATGCAGGAGCCGGTGAGGTTTGCTGCTGCTGACCGCCGCCCCCGCCGCCGTCGTCACCGCCCGACTTCACGTCGTCGTTGTTGATGCCCCGGCGGCGGCGGGGTTGCGGGTTCATGGTCATTTTGCCAATCTGGTAGCTGAAGGTCATCCGCACGCCCCGGTTGAACATCTCCATCGTGTTGAACTGGCTGAGCGCGGGCGATACCACTTCCGTGCGGATTTTGAAGCTGTTCATCAGGAAGTTTTCGGCGGCTACCCCGATGCTGCCTTTTTTGTTCTTGAATTCCTTCCGCACGCCCGCCGAGTAGAACAAAAAGCCACCCTGGAAGCCCTGCAACTGAATCTGCCGACCGCGCATGAACCCGAAGGCCTGGGCGGCCCAGCCGTTTTTGAACGTCAGGCTGGTGTTGAGGCGACCGCCGTAGTTCCAGCCTCGGTTGCTGAGGCTCTGCGACAGGCCGTTGGCTCCCGGCACGAGGCCGTTGAGGAAGCGGTAGAACAGGTCGATGCCGCCGCCGATTTGCCATTTCTGGGTGACGTTGACGTTGCCGAACACGTTCAGGCCGTAGTCTTGCTGCTTGCCGATGTTCTGGAACGTGTTGATGATGGCCCCGCGCAGGGTATCCGACGGGATGCGGACGGTCTCGATGGAATTGCCCGTGAACCGCGCGAAGGTCGCGAAGTTGAGGTAGGTTTTGTTGAAAAACGAACTCCAGCTAAACTCCACGTTGTCGGTCAGTTCGGGCCGCAGGGTGGGGTTCCCTACGCTGATGTTCTGGGGGTTGGCGGCGTTGAAGTTGGGATTCAACTGCCGGATGCCGGGGCGTTGAATGCGCCGGTTGTAGGCCAATTTGTAGGTTTTGCCCTTGATGGCCTTCGAGATGTTGAGGCTCGGCACCAGGTTGCTGTAGTCGGGGATAAACAGCGCGCCGCCCTCGCGGGTGCTGGCGTCGATGAAGGTGTACTCGTAGCGGGCACCCGCTTTGACGGTAAACTTGCTCTTCGTCTGGAAGGTGTACGACAGGTAGCCCGCCGCCACGTTCTGGTCGTAATCGAGCGAACCCGACGGGCGGCGCGGGTCGGGCAGAAACTCGCCCGTCGGGCTGCTGGCCAGTTCGTAGCGGTAGTCGCTGAGCACCTTGCGAAGAATGCCCTTCGCGCCGAATTCGATCAATTGGTTGGTTTTGATCGGCGTCTGATAGTCGGTCTGGAGGGTGATTTCCTGGTCGTTGCCGTTGTTGAGGTTTTTCTGGATGCCCGTGAAATTGCCAATGCCGTTGAGCAGTTCGGCGTCGAAGTTGTTGACGCGGTCGTTGCGGCTGAACTGAGCCGACATGCTCCACTCCTGCTGGGGTTTGTAGATGCGCAGGTAGTCGAGGTTAAAATCGACCGTGCCCGAAACGTCCCGCGAATCGACGTTGCGGCCCGATACATTGCTGGCAATGGTGCTGCTGTTCTGAAACTGGCGGATGTCGAAGTTCTGGGTGTTGATCTGCCCCCGCGTGCCGTACGACAGGCTGGCCGTGAGCGACTGGTTTTTGTCCAGATCGTAATCCCAACTCAGGTTGTAGCGGCCAAACATTCCCCGGTTCAACCCGTCGGCCACCTGGAGGGTGCGCACCGTACCGCCGGTGTACACGCTGGTCTGGTCGTTGGTGAGGCGGGTTTTTACGTTGTAATTGGCCCGCCCGAAACCACTCAGGTTGATGCCCATTTTGCCCTTGCGGTAACTGCCGTTAAGGCCCAGGTTGGCGCCCCGGTTGCCCACGCCCGTGTCGAGGTTGAGCGTCATGCCTTGCAGGGTATTTTTCTTGGTGATGATGTTGATGATGCCGCCCGAACCCTCGGCATCGTAACGGGCCGAGGGGCTGGTGATGACCTCCACGGTTTTGATCTGGTCGGCGGGAATCTGCTTCAGGGCGTCGGCCACGCTCTGGGCCACGATGGTGGAGGGCTTGTTGTTGATCAACACCCGGATGTTGGAGTTGCCCCGAAGTTGCACGTTGCCGTCGAGGTCTACCGAAAGCAGGGGCACCTTGCGCAGAATTTCGGTGGCGTCGCCGCCTTTGGCGGTTACGTCTTTTTCGGCGTTGTAAATGAGGCGGTCCACTTTTTCTTCCACCAGCGCGCGCTGGCCCGTCACGGTCACTTCGTCGAGGGTTTTGACCTGCGGCGAGAGTTTTATCACGCCCAGGTCGAGATCCTGGCTCCGCACGACGGTCAGGTTGTCGATGGTCCTGGTGGCGTAGCCGATGAACGTGATCAGCAATTTGTAGTCGCCGGGGGCCACGCGGTTGAGGGTGAACTTGCCTTTTTCGTCGGCCACGGCCCCGTCCACGGCCTTGTTGGTGGCTTTGGTGTAGAGGGCTACGCTGGCGAATTCGACGGCTTTCGTTACGGCCGAATCGACAATGTAGCCGGTGATTTTGGAATTGCCCCGGGGCGTGGGGTCGTTGGCCGTGCCGGGAATGGCCGCCGGTTGCTGCGGGGGCCGCTGCCCTCCGCCGAAGCCGCCCGGAGGGCCGCCTCCCGGCGGAAACTGGGCGAACGCGGGCAGCGCGAGGGCACCGAGGAGAAACGAAAGATACACCGTTTTCATGAGGCTCGTTGTCTGATGCGCGATTGGGAAACCAACCGGCGTGTCTTAAAAAAGTTGGGCCTATCGGGAAGGAAAAAAAGCGGACCGAAGTGAAATTCGAGGTGGCGGAAGATTGTGTTTTTCCAACCCGGCTCCGGAAGCGTCACCACCCGGAGCGTGCCAGAACCTCGGTTCTTCAGGCAAAGGTCAAGCCTTAAACTCCCGTGGGTTGCCAGGGTTTACGCGGTTTGCGACCAAGCGCACAAAGTCAGCGGCAAGGATTGCGTTTTTGTCGTTTTTGGGGAAAACAGGAAACGAATCCTTCTTTCGCGAGAGAGCGTGTACGAGGAAAACCCTATCGGACGTTACCCTTACGGATCAATTCGATTTCTGATGCGCTGTTGTGTACTGTTGGCTGTCGGGATGGTGTTGCTCGCGTTGGCCGTTCAGGCCCAGGAAATCGGCGGCGATTCGCTCCGGCGACTGGAAAACTTCCGGGCCGATACCTTGTTCATCGGCGAAACTGAAGCGGAGCCGGGCCTGCCGCAGAAAGTGCTTCACGCCGAGCCACTGTTCATTGACCTCATCCGCGACTTGGGTGCCCGCCGGGGCGAAGCCGAATGGAACGTGGGCCTGGGGATGACCGACGCCGGTACGCACAGCCGTTACGACGGCCTCGTCGAGTACGAATTCGCGCCCGTTCACCGGCTGGGGCTGGAGGTGGAAGTGCCGTTTTCGATCCACCGCACCTACCGCGCCGAGCGGGGCAACGGAACACGTCCTCCCGCCGACCGCATCGAAGGGCTGAAGCTGGCGGCGCAGTATTCGTTTTTCGTCTCAGAACGGCTGAAAACCTCGGCGGCCCTGGGCTACATTCACACCTTCAAAGCCTACGATTTCGAGCAGTTTGGGGCGGGCAAACGGCTCAAGGGCCAGCAGCACAATCCGTTTCTGGTGGTGGCCCGGCGGTGGGGCACTCATTTCCACACGCTCCTCTACACCGGCCCGACCTGGGAGCGACAGCGCACCGGGAGCACATCGCGGCAGTTCGCCTTCAATTCCAACCTGCATTACATGATCCCGGGTACGCGCAATTTCGTGGGACTGGAGGTCAACAAGCAGTGGGGCAGCCGCAACTTCGATGCTACGTTCCGACCTCAACTTCGCCTCGGCATCAGCGACCACCTGCTCGTGGGCATCGTGGCGGCCATTCCGGCCAGCGTGGAGCGGGAGCGGTTCGGGAGTTTCGTGCGGCTGATCTACGAACCGCCTCACCGGAAGGGGTAGGCTCATTCCCGCAAAAACGCCCACCACTTTCGGCGTTTCAGATAATCCAACTCCCCGTCGTGGCAGTAGGCTTCCCGCTCAAACCGAATGGCCAGGTACGCCGCACGGTGGTCCAGGCCCCGCACGCGGTGCCAGAGGTATTCGAGCAGGTACCAGACGTAAAACGGCACAATCAGCAGTTCCACCTGCTGGCGGTGGTGAATGCGCTCGTGGTTGACCAGGCGGGCACTTGGATTGCCCTCCCGAACGAGAATGAACGGAAACAGCGCCATGCCGTTGACGCGCAGAAACGGAACTCTGAGCAGGAAAAACGGCGGAAGGAAAAAGGGGAAAAGGGGACTGCGCTTCATGCGGTTTCCGTAGTTTTGCCGGTCAACAATTCGCACCGTATTTGATTCCCGCACTCATCTCCGTCTTTGCCGTGGGCTACCTGCTCATCGCCCTCGAAGAATCCATCCGCCTCAACAAGACGGCTTCGGCCCTGCTCACGGGGGTGCTGTGCTGGACGATTTACGCCGTGTTTGGTCACCACGACCCTGACTCGGTCGTCGGGGAATTGAGCCACCACCTGGCCAGCGTGGCCGAAATTCTGTTTTTCCTGCTGGCGGCCATGACGGTGGTCGAACTCATCGACGCCCACGACGGCTTCAGCCTCCTCACCAACCGCATTACCACCACCAGTGCCCGGACGCTGCTCTGGATCGTGTCGTTGCTGTCGTTTTTCCTCTCGGCGGTGCTCGACAACCTCACCACGTCCATCGTGATGGTGTCGCTGCTACGGAAACTCATTCGTGACGAGGAACAGCGCAAGTTTTACGCGGGCATCGTCATCATCGCGGCCAATTCGGGCGGGGCCTGGTCGCCGCTGGGCGACGTGACGACGACCATGCTCTGGATTGGCGGCCAAATTACGGCGGCCAACATCATGAAAGAATTATTCCTGCCCAGCCTCGTTTCGTTGCTGGTTCCGCTGGGATTTCTGACCTGGAAATTGCGCGGTTCGCTCGAAAAACCGCCCCGGCCCGCGCGGGCCGCAGGTACCGTGCCCGTTAGTGCGTTCGAGAGCAACGTCATGCTCGGCCTCGGCGTGTTGATGCTGCTGTTCGTGCCCGTGTTCAAAACCCTCACGCACCTGCCTCCGTTCATGGGGATGCTGCTGGCGCTCGGGGTGATGTGGGTGGCCTCCGAAATCCTCCACAGCGGCAAAGACGACGAGGACAAACAACCCTTCACTGCCGCCCACGCGCTGAGCAAAATCGACGCGCCAAGCATTCTGTTCTTCCTTGGCATCCTTGTGGCCATCGGCGCGCTCGAAGCCACCGGCCTGCTCCGCGGCCTGGCCACCTGGCTCGACCAAACCGTCGGCAATCAGGACCTCATCGTCGTCCTCATCGGCATCGCTTCGGCGGTGATCGACAACGTGCCCCTCGTGGCCGCCGCGATGGGCATGTACCCGCTCGAGCAGTTCCCGCCCGATGCCAAAATCTGGGAATTCCTGGCGTATTGCGCCGGTACCGGTGGCAGTCTGCTCATCATTGGCTCGGCGGCGGGCGTGGCCGTGATGGGCATGGAAAAAATCGATTTCATCTGGTACCTCCGCCGAATCTCCCTGCTGGCGCTGCTCGGATACCTGGCGGGCGTGCTGGCGTATTTGATGATTTTCGCGGCGTTGCACGGAGGGTAAAAAAACGCTGCAACGCATGGCCTGGCCGATGGCCTACCCCAACCCTTTGGAGGGAAGTTTAACTTGCACCGTCGTGCCAACGTTGACGGTGGAAGATACGTTGAGTTCGCCGCCGTGCAATTTGATGATGTTCCGGGCCAGGGGCAGGCCAATGCCGTACCCTTCGAACAAATGCGTGTTGGATGCCCGAAAGAACGGATCGTAAATGAATTTCAATTCATCGGCCGGAATGCCAACGCCTTTGTCGGCAATGGCAATCACGACCTGATGGTCGGTGGCGGCGATGTGCACCGATACGGGTTTGTTGTGGGAATACTTGCAGGCATTGTTGAACAGGTTGGCGAGGGAAAGGTGGAGAAGCTGACGGTTGCCGTTGATTTTTAGTTTTCTGGGATCTTCGGGTAAGAAACTCAGATCCACATTAATTTCATTCTTGGGATTCAGCCGGTCGAGCGTTGCTTTCGCTTCCCAGATGATTTCATCCATCCGGACGGTTTCAAACACGATTTTCTTACCCTTAAACCCAATCTGGGCCAAAAACAAAAGCGACTTGGTGATCTGGTCGAGTCGTTCGGCCTGAACCAGGATGTTTTGCAGGGACATCTGATACTCAGCCGACGTACGTTCTTTTTTCAGCGTCACGTCGGCTTCGCCAATGATGGCCGTCAGGGGCGTAGCCAGTTCATGGGAGGCGTTGCTGATGAAATTTTTCTGGGTTTCAAAAGCCGTTTCGAGGCGATTAAGCAAATCGTTGAAAGTGATGACCAATGCACCGATTTCGGCCTGGTATTCTTCTTCATTCAAGCGCAGGTATATATTTTCGGTACTAATTTGCTGAACGTTGTTCGTGATTTTCCGAATGGGATCGAAGATGTGCCTTGAAAAATAAATGGAAATGCCCACCGTAATCAGCGAAGTGAAAAAAACACCCACTCCCAGAATGTTTCTCAAAAAATTCAGGTGATGCGTCGCGTAGTAATTGTTTGCGGATACGATCACTGCGTAGCGTTTCCCCTTTACTTTGTAGCGGACTCCGGCATAAAGCGTAGTGCCGTTTTTTGCCGTTGATTTTCCTTCATTCAGAATGGTTCTGAGCAATGCTGCGGGCACTTGATGCGTTTTCGCAAGGTGTTCTATGTTTTTTTGAGATTGCATTTCGATTACGTATTCCTTCTCCTGATCCAGAATTTCAAGGTGCTGCTCGCGGATGGCTTTGAAATATTCCGCGTTTACGCTGTCTAACTTCAGGTTGTATTTGGCCGCGATGGTGGCTCGGGTTTCCAATCGCTTGTAAAAGTCAACGTAGGAGTATTCGTTTTGAAAAAAATAAACGCCCAGCCCAAATAGGATCAGGATGGTGAGATTACAAAAAACCAGCAAGAGGGCTATTTTGGCTTGCGTTTTCATGTTTCTTTCAACACGTATCCCATTCCGACCACGGTATGAATTAGTTTATTGCTGGCATCTGAGTCGATTTTCTTGCGGAGGTAGTTGATGTACACATCGACGACGTTCGTCCCCGAATTGAAATTCAAATCCCAGGCGGTTTCCAGCAGGTCCATGCGTGAAAGCACTTTTCCCTTGTTCTTGATCAGGGCCAGCAGCAACCGGTATTCCGTGGCGGTCAGGGTGATGGTCTGCTCGTTGCGCTTGACGGTTTTAGCGGTGTCGTCCACCCTTAAATCGGCGATGAAGTACTGCGAATGGTAATGGGTGCCTTCCAACTCCCCGGCGCGGTTGGCCCGCCGGATCAGGGCGTTGATGCGGGCGCTGAGTTCGATGAACTTGAAAGGCTTGACCAGGTAATCGTCGGCACCGTAGTTCAGGCCGACGGCGATGTTCTCGGAAGTACCCAGCGCCGTGAGGAATAAAATGGGGGTCTGGAGGTTGTTGGCGCGCAGTTCCTTGCAGACGTCCAGGCCGTTTTTATCCGGCAGCATGATGTCGAGGATGATGAGGTCGAACGGAGCCTCCAGGGCCATTTTGATGCCATTCGCCCCATTGAACGCCACCGACACCGCGTAATTCTCCTCCGCGAGGCCCCTTTTGATGAAGTTGACCACGCTGGCCTCGTCTTCCACGAGCAGAATGTTTTTCATGTACTATTCCGGCTAAGGATGACCTGCTCCGGGCAAGCCCGCCCGGCCTTTGGGAGTGACTTTTGACGACCGCCCGGTCGATGGCGAGTACGACCGGCCAACGGCCCGGTACCGGCATGTTCCAAAACCCACAGCCCGGCTAGCGGAGCAGCCGAAACGGAGGAATAAATCCCGAAACGCCGCTCCTTTCCTCCCAAAAGTAAAATAAAATCCCAACCGGCTTCAATTTTAATTGAATTCTAATGGACCTCTTAGAAGACTCTAATGTGGGCCTGACACATTTGTCAGCCAACGTTAAAGCAGTGTAAAAATGGACACCCGAAATACAATTCTGGTACCGGTGGATTTCCGCGTCGCGTCGCTGAATACGCTCAGACTCGCTATGGAGAGCGCTCCAGAAACGCACATGAGCGTACTCTTGTGCTACTGTGAATGCATGACCGATTCAATCACAGAATTGCTTTTTTATTCGCCTAGCCGGAGAGTTAACGAATTAATGACCGATGATTTCAAAGAGGCCCTTGCTATTTTAAGGAATCGATTTGAAAAAAAGCTTGGTGATGTAACCATCGACTTGTTTCATGGCCGGAATCAGAATGCGTTCAATGCGTTTCTTTCTGGCAGGCAAGTGGGCCAGATTTACATTCCAAAATCGTACAAACTACACTGCAAAAACGGCGCATTCGATCCGATTCCCTACATTAAGAAAAGTCGCGTTCCTTTTCATGAGGTGGACTGGATGAACGAACAAAGAACCGTTGAAACCGATCAGTTGGAATCTTTATTCATCAATTTCTCCGAATGGGAAAAGCAGCCTCATTTCCGACTACGCCATCAGGCCGAGTAAAGCTTTTTTTTACGTTTTTCGACTCCCGTTGGGAGGATTTGACCCGGGAGAACTGGGTCCGAACGGTGTATCGCGACTTCAGCGCGGGCCTCATTGTGGCCATGACGGCCATTCCCATGGCCATGGGGTTTGCGATGGCCATGGGGATGCGTCCCGAAAACGGCATCATTGCCGGTGCGCTGGCCTGCGTAGTGGGGCGAACGTTCGGCGGTTCGAAGTACCAGGTGTACGGGCCCACCGCCGCCTTCATTCCCGTCATCGCCAGCCTGATTGCGAAGTACGGGCCAGCCAGCGGGGGAGAATTCGCCGCCGCGCACGGCTTTCTGGTGCTGGTTTCGATTCTGGCCGGTCTCGTGCTCATCGTCATGGGCATTTACGGGTTCGGCCGCTACGCCAAACTGGTGCCCAATTCCATCATCGTGGGCTTCACGATTGGCATTGCCGTCGCCATCGCGTTGACCAACCTGGAGGACATTCTCGGCATTGAATCGTTCGCCAGCCTGCTGGGACAGGACGAAGAAATCAAAGGCGGGCTGTTCGACAACCTGCAAACGGCCTATCAGAACCTTTACAAAATCAACGGCTGGTCCATTTTTCTGGGAGTGCTGACGTTTGCCGTGACGAAAAGTCTCCTGCGGATTTCCATTTTCATCCCCGGTCCGATCGTTGCCATGGGGTTGGCGACGGTCCTTTCGGCCACGGTGTTGTCCGGCAAAGGCATCGTGCTGGTGAAAGACATCTACGGCTCCATTCCCAACAACTTCTTCGTCTTCACGGCTCCCTCGCTGCCCGGTTTCAACGGCGAAGTTCTTTTCGACATCCTGTACTACGTCGGGGCCATCGTGTTCGTGTCGGGGGTGGAAAGCATCCTGTGTTCGTCGATGGCCGACAAACTGGCCAACAACACCCGCACGCCCTTCAACCCCGACAAGGAGTTTTTCGGGCAGGGCCTCGTGCAGATCATCACGCCGCTGGTGCAGGGCTTTCCGTGCACCGGTGCCCTGGCCCGCACCGCCACCAGCATCAAAGCCGGCGCCGTAACGCCCCTGGCGGGGTATTTCAAAGCCATCCTGAAACTCACGATGGCCTACTACCTCGCGCAGTACCTCGAACTGATTCCGATGGCCTGCATCGGGGGTATTCTGGTGTGGGTGGCGAGCAACATGATCAAACCGCGCGAGATTCGGGAAGTGCGGCACTCGGGCAAGTTTGAACTGGCCATGATGGTCTACACCGCCGTCATGGTGCCCGTGACGGATTTCCTCACCGGTGTGCTTTCGGCCCTGGTGATCTACTTCATCTGCGTGAAGTTCGTTCTTCGTAAAAAGAAGAAGGATCAGGAAGTCGCCGAGCCTTCGCTCAATCTTGAAGTATAGTCTTCTGTGTGTACGAAAGGGTCATGGAAAGTCCGGGTTCGACTGAATCCGGACTTTTTTATGCCGTTTCCTCAAGGAGACGTTTGACGGCGAATGAGTAAACAACGGCCATGCCTTGCTTTTCCCGGCTGACGCTCCACCTTCGCTTCCATGCTTCAGCTTTTCGCGAACGCCCAGGTTCACGCCGCTTCAACGGCACTTCTCGCCAACGGGCGCGCGCACACCTACCGGCAACTCCTCGACGCCTCCGAATCCCTCGCCCATCGCCTGCTCGACAACGCCACCGATCTCGGCGAAGCCCGCGTGGCCTTCCTGATCACGCCCGGTTTCGATTACGTCCGCACGCAGTGGGCCATCTGGCGGGCGGGGGGCGTGGCCGTGCCCCTGGCCCTGTCGTACCCGCCCCCGTCGTTGCGCTACGTGATCGACGACACCAACGCGGGCATCGTCGTCGCCGACGCGGCCTTTGCTCCGGTGTTGATGCCGCTGGCCACGGAAATGGGATTCCGCCTGATGATACTGGACGAAGAACCCGAAGCGGTTTCCCCCAACCCCCTCCCCAACCTCGACGCCCACCGCCGGGCCATGATCCTCTACACCAGCGGCACCACCAACCTGCCCAAGGGCGTCGTGACCACCCACGCCAACCTTGAAGCCCAGATTTCAACGCTGGTCAACGTCTGGCGCTGGACTTCCGCCGACCACACCCTCTGCGTGCTGCCCCTGCACCACGTTCACGGCATCGTCAACGTGGTCAGTTGCGCGCTCTGGGCCGGGGCCACGGTGGAATTCCTGCCCACCCTCTCCGCCGAAGCCGTGTTCGCTACCTTCCAGCGCGGCCAGGTCAACGTGTTCATGGCCGTGCCGACGATTTACTTCAAACTGATCGCCTTCTGGGAAAGCCTCCCCGACGTTGAACAGAAACAGCTCTCCGCCACCCTAACCCGCTTCCGGCTGATGGTATCCGGGTCGGCGGCGCTGCCCGTGACGGTGATGGAACGCTGGCGCGCCATCAGCGGCCACACCCTGCTCGAACGCTACGGCATGACCGAAATCGGCATGGCCATCAGCAACCCCTACGACGGCGAGCGCCGGGTGGGCTGCATCGGCCTGCCCCTGCCGGGCGTCAGCGTGCGGTTGGTGAACGACGACAACGCCCCCGTGCCCGAAGGCCAACCCGGCGAGATTCAGATCCAAGGCCCCACCGTGTTTCTCGAATACCACCACCGCCCCGAAGCCACCCAAAACGCCTTCACTGCCGACGGCTGGTTCCGTACGGGCGACATCGCCGTGGTCGAAGACGGGTACTACCGGATGCTGGGCCGCGACTCCATCGACATCATCAAGTCGGGGGGCTACAAGATTTCGGCCCTTGAAATCGAAGAAATCCTGCGCACCCACCCGGCCATCGCCGATTGCAGCGTCGTGGGCATTCCCAACGACGAATGGGGCGAACTGGTCTGCGCCGCGCTGGTGCTCAACGCCACGGCGGCGGCCATCACCCCCACCGACCTCACCGCCTGGCTCCGCGACCGGCTCCCGGCTTACAAACTCCCCCGGCAGTACCGCATCGTCGCCGAACTGCCCCGCAACGCCATGGGCAAAGTCACCAAAAACGACCTCAAACCGCTTTTCAGCAAGGAGTGAAGGAAAGCAGAAGGGAATGAACGAATCGCTGCGCCGTTTTTTCATTCGCTCCTTCTCTTTCCTTCCTTCCCTCTCGTTCTCTTTCCCATGATCATCTACGGCGTCGCCCTCCTCGCGTTTTGCTACGTCACGGGCCAACTCGTCGGCGAGTACCTCGGCCACCTGCTCGGCATCGACGCCAACGTGGGCGGCGTGGGCTTTGCCATGCTGCTGCTCATCCTGCTCAACGACTGGTTCACCCGCAAGGGCTACGCCAACGCGTCCACCGAGCGGGGCATCGAGTTCTGGAGCCAGATGTACATCCCCATCGTGGTCGCCATGTCGGCCATTCAAAACGTGAAAGTGGCCGTGTCGAGCGGAGCCATCGCCCTGCTGGCGGGCATCGTGCCCGTGCTGCTCTGCCTGGCCACCATCCCGCTGCTCAACCGGCTCACCAAGCCCAATCCCGCCCCACCGCATGGAACTCATCACCCGATTTCTTGAAAAAAACAACCTCATCGTGGCCTTCCTGCTCGTGGGGCTGCTCATGTACGGCTCGGAGCTTATTTCCCGGCACCTGCTTCGCCGCAAAATCCCCGGTTCGGCCCTCGCCATTCTCACCGGACTGGTGCTCGCCTACCTCGGCGGCGTACGCACGGGAGGCGTGAAGGGCGTCGCCGATCTGAAACTCTTCTCCGGCTTCAGCCTCCTGGGCGGCCCCATGTTCCGCGACTTCGCCATTGTTTCGACCGCGATGGGGGCCAGTTTCGTCGTCATGAAACGCACCGGCTGGGTCGGTATCCTGTCGCTGCTGCTCGGCATTCTGCTTTCGTTCGCGAGTGGCGTCGTCGTGGGGTGGCTCGGCGGGTACACCGATCCCGTGAGCCTGACCACCCTCGGCGCGGGTGCGTGTACCTACATCGTCGGCCCGGTTACGGGCGCGGCCATCGGGGCTTCGTCCGACCTGATCACCCTCAGCATCGCGGCGGGCGTGGTCAAGGTCGTGCTCGTCACCATCGGCACGCCCCTCGTGGCCCGCTTCATCGGCCTCGACAACCCCCACACGGCCATGATCTTCGGCGGACTCATGGGCACCACCAGCGGCGTTTCGGCGGGCCTGGCCGCCACCGACCCCAAACTCGTGCCCTACGGCGCGCTCACGGCCACGTTCTACACCGGCCTCGGTTGCCTGGCCTGCCCCTCGGTGCTGTACCTGCTCATGCGCTACGCCTTCGGCGGATAACGGGCGCATTTTCGCAATTCTCCGCGTAGTTTCGGGTTCGTAACCTCATCCAAACCCGTTATGCCCGACTTCACCACCACCCTTCACGGCCACACCATCGACATCGACACCAGCAGTTGGTCCGGTCACGAAGAAATCCGCTACGACGGCCGCGTCGTTTCCGAAAAACGCAGCTTCATGTACCTCACCCCGCACTCGTTCACCGTCGAAGAAGACGGCCAGCCCGTCGTGTACGAAGTCAACGTCATCACCGGCATGGCCAGCCACGGCTACATCATCCGGCGCAACGGCATCATTCAGGCGCATCAGCCCTGACGGGACGGAGCGTTAGAACACTAGCCGCGTGTTTACTGAAAAAGCCAGAGGGTGCGGTAAAAACCAAGCCCGCTTTTTCGGCAAGGGGCAACCCACCCCCCAGCCGCACGCTCCCACCGCACCCCCTCCGAGGAGGGGACGAAAGACAACTCACGTGCCGGTAGTTAATCCCCTCCTCGGAGGGGGTGCGGTGGGACCGTGCGGCTGGGGGGTGGGTGCAGCGATGGTCAACAAGCGTGTCAGACCCGTATTCACAACGTGGACCACAAAAAAATCGGCTCCGAACCCTCGGAGCCGACCCTACTCAACGTGTCCACGCTCCCTCAGAGCTTATCCGGCTGGTATACATTCACCACGCCGTCTTCCTCGCTGCTCACCACGAGCATGCTGCGCCCGTTGGGGCTGTCTTTCGGCGCTACGTACAGCAAGCCTTCCGGCGCATCGCCCGTCGAAATCAAGTGCAGAAACACCGGGGCCGTCGGATTGCTCACGTCGTACACGGCCACGGCATCGGCCCGCTCCAGCCCGACGAACGCAATCGTTTTCCCGTCGATGACGGCCGTCGTCACGCCTTCGGGTTCCACGCCCTTGTCGTCCGAGCGCCCGTCGTCGTACTTGCCCGCTTTGATCACCTCTTCTTCGAGGCTTTTCCCCATGCCAAACACCCGTTGTCCGGTCACGGCGTCGTAAATGCTGAACCCCCGCCCGCCAAACGAAAACAGCGCGTCGAAGTCCCCGTCTTTGTCCGTATCGCCCGCCGTTTTGGTCACGTTCAGGCGCCCCAGGTTGGCGTTTTGCTTCAACGTGGCGGCGGTTGGAAACGCCGTCGGGTCGAGCGGCAGGTTGGCCACCCGCTCCTGCTCCACGTACGCCGTGTATTCGCGGGCATCGCCCTCGTCGGCCGTAATCAGGTAGCCCTTGTTGCCAGCCCGGAAGTACGCAATCGCATCGGGCAGAAAGTACGACTTCACCGGCCACGTGCCCAGCACAATCGTGTTGCCCGTGTTGGTGGGGTCGATGGCGTTGTTCGGCAGGCTGTAATCCTTCGTACCCAGTGGCCAGATGCGCAGAATCTGCCCCCCGACCAAATCCACTTCCGCGATGCCGTTGTTTTCCTGCAACGTCACCCAGGCTTTTTTCGAATCCGACGAAATCGCCACGTACTCCGGCTCCACATCCCGCGACAGGTCGGCGTTGGGGCCAAACACCCGGAAGCCACCCGCTCCCAACTGGTCGCGCTGCCCCTCGAACGTCAGAAAATGCAGGGTTTTCACGCTGTAATTGGCCGCCACGTCGATGATCGAAATCGTGCCGGGCGGGTCGTTGGAATAGCTCGCGTTGGGTTCGCCTTCGTTGGCCGTCACGATGTACTTGCCATCGGGGCTCACGGTCACCATGTCGGGCAGTGCCCCCACCATGAGTTGTTTCAGCAGCACCAGCGTCGACGCCTCGTACACCAGCACGCTGCCATTGGCCTGTTTGTCGGAGGCTTCGAGGGCCACGATGAGTTTCCCGTTGCTCACGGCCACGCTGTTGGCCACGCCGCCGAGCGCAGCCAGGTTGAGCGAAGGCAGTTTGGTCAGGGTCGGAAAGGCCGAAAAATCCACCACCGCGATGGTGGCCGCGCTTTCGTTGCTCACCGTAAACAGCCGCTTGCTCATCGGGTCGTAGGCCGAAATTTCGGCCGCTGCCACGCCGCCGAGGTCAACGGAGGCGACGTTCTTGAACGAAGCAGGATTCTCCCGCACCTCCGGGTCGAGGTGATCGGTACAGGCCACGGCCAGCAGGGCCAGGGCACCGGCAAAAAAGAAGGGTAACGAACGATTCATGGGGAAATAGGGAAGGGTGACAGGTAGCAAAAATACCCGCCCCATCCACGCCCGGTGAGGCCCGGAGCGAATGATCACAATTCGTTAAACCCACGTAACAGTTTGGTAATAATGCCTTTGCTTTCGCCGAAACGGCCAACCTGGCTTCCCTCAGTCAGGGGCATTCGGGACGCACGCACCACCGGATGTGAACCCATATGAAAGCGATCCAACCCGATTTCATTGAAATTGATACCGATTCCGATGAAATCGGGTTGGATCGCTTTCATATGGGTCTGGATCTTAAAAGGATCGCAACCGAATTCTTTGTGCGCGGATGCGATTACGAACGAATCGCATCCGCGCACAAAGAATTCGGTTGCGATCCCAACGAAATACGTTCCGATCCCAAAGGAATCGGTAGCGATCCCAAAGAGATCGAATGCGATCCCAACGAGATACACATCGATCCCGAGCAAATCGGAATCGATCACGAAGGGCCTGAAAGCAAACGGCTTGAAAAAGACTCCGTTCGTGGAGTGGGTTCGGCCTTTTCTCAAGAGCGGGAGAACAGGACGAAGCGATTTCTCCGCGGTCTCGTCGTAAACGCCTCCCAGCGGTTCGGGTAGGCCACCCCCATCAGCCTGAAGGACTCCTTTCGGCTAAAAACAGCGAAGCCGGGTGACGAGGCGAAGCTCAGGAAGCAAACAAGGACCCTGAGTCCTGAACGATGCCGTTTCCGGATGAGTCACCGGAACAGCCTAAACGGAAGCGACGAGGAGCGGAGGCTTGTTGGCGAGCTTGATTTCAGGCATTTAGCGAGTGATTGTTAAGGTAGCGAATTGATGCTCACCGTAAGCCAATCTACTTAAGAAGGGAAAGCATGTTAATTCAATAGCGAGGGAGTCAACTTATTAAAATCAGTATCTTGGACGTAAGAGCTGTATCGATATTTAGCTGAAAACGAAGCTATTTTTCTTTACTGAAAGGGTAGTTATAAACTGCTGAAATATAGCGTCCAAGTTACAAACTTGAACGAGCCATTAACAGACTTGCGCCAGTTGGGGGAATCACCGATTTAACTTGGGAAGAATGTGTGTGTATCAGCAATAAAACCATATGAGTTCAAAATAGAAGCATAAATATTATAAGTATGAAAGAAAGATTGCAGATGCTTTAAAGTAGTGTATTGCGCACAAGTCCCATGATATACAGTTCTAAATAAACTCCAATTATTATTTATGAATTCGTAAACATCTTCGATAGAATAAAGATTTTCTTCTAATGAAGAAATAGAAATAATACAATCTGAAATCACAATTGGTTCAGATTGAGAATATATTGAAATTTTATTAAATGAAGGCTTACACACTCGAGGCAGAAGCAAGCATGGACCAGAAATAGTTGAATTAGGTTTAATAACGTTGGATGAATAATGTAAATTCGGATTTAAATATTTTTCTTTCAAATTGGTTGTATGAATAAATGGAAATCCATTTGACTGAGTCGATTTTACGGAGTTATGAATAGAAAGTTTTCCTCGAAACAATTGCAAGGAAGGTAAAGTATTATATACGGAGGCATTCTGCTCTTCCTCAATTGTATAATTAAATATTTTTTTAACGATTCTCACACAAACAGTATGAACACAACATTTATCAAAAGTTTTATGCGAGAGAGCAGAATCAACTGACATTGAATAGTAACTATGAATAAAACTACGAGCGTTCGAATCTTTTTCACTTGTCAAACAACTGGCAGGCAAGATAGCAATTAATTCCCCATCTTCTTTTAAAAAATTTAAGCTATTAATTATAAATGCAAACGCAACACTACTGGAGAATACTAATTCGCCAAAAAAAGAATCATAGGTTGAACCTCCACGTTGTGAAAATGGAGGATTTAAGAAAATTATATCACATTTTGAGGAAAGCTCATCACTATCAAGAAGTACTTTTACATATTGAGAATCCAAAAAATTTATTTTAGAACCACTCCAGCCGAAATAACTCAATAAATAAGAAAAACATTTTTCAGAGTTATCATTAAAAAAAAACTGTGCGTTAGGAAAAGATTCCTTCGCTGCTTGAAGTAAAGAGCCGAAGCCTGCTGCAAAATCAGCAATAATTTTAGGTTCTTTTTTTTGAGACAAAGATACAAGCTTTCGCGCAGTATCTAAAGGTGTGTAAAATGAATCAACCATTTTCAACAAATTTTTTATCTTCTAAAAATTTTTTAAACAAATCAATATGATATATATGTAACTTATGAGCGCCAGACGATCTACCTGGTTTTCGAGTAGGATGATCATATAATAGCTCGACAGTCAACCCTGACATTAAATAGAATAGCACAGCACCTAATGCATGAGGCTTGGTGCCGATTAATGCTATTTTATAGAGTTCTGAATTTTTCTCATTCGAAATATCATATAGCGTATAAAATAATCTGAATGGACAGTTTGCAGCAGAATATTTAGTGTTACGCCATAATCCATCTTCTTTCAATTTCTTACGGTTTGAAAAGTAAGTTTCGAATGTAAATGATATTTTAAATCCAGGAACGCCAATAACAGGAAAAGTTGCATTACGAGGGGGGTCAACACTATTAAACATCAATTCAAATCGCCTTTTCTCAAAGCCAAGCAAAGGGATAAACAAAAAGTTAGAAACTCCTATTGTTCGTAGCACTGTAAATCCGGGTATAGGCTTTATCGGGCTAATATTAGTGCTTAACGTATAGATTTGTGATTTATTTGAATCAGGATTATACGTGAAAGGTTCATTATACATTACTTTAATTTTGAGATTTAATAATAATGCCTCTTTGATCAAAATAGCCCATACGTGATGAGATAATCCAGTAATATCTAAATAAATATCAAGATTATGATCGAGTAGTTTTAGAAAATTTTGAACCTCATTACCTTGAATTAAACTGATTGAAATAGTAGTATCCTGAAAATCTGCTGAAAACGAATTTTCAGATTCTTCAATTACTTGAACTTGGGTGATATTAGAATATTCCACTTGGCTATTGACTATATTTGTTCTTTCCTCAGTAGTAACCATGTATATATATATACAATTCTCAATTAAGAGCTTTTCTGAATCATTAATAAATGATTCAGAAAAGATTGGTCTGCTAGCTAAGTCACGTCCTAATGTAAAATTCATGGTTAATCGAATAATCTTAATTGTGTACCAGAAGTAACGTCTTTCAAATCTAAATCAGCATCTGGTAAATTAGCTCTATTATGCCTTTGCATGATTTTGTCAATTACAGTTTTAGGGTTATTTATTAAAGCCTCAATATCTTGCAAATTAAGGCTAAGTTTCCTTTTTTTTCTATGACTTATTTGAAACAACGCACTGTATATAGGATGAATAGAATAATCAAACGCTCGAGGTTCGTTTTGAGATAATTTTGTTGAAATACTTCTTCTCAAGGCCAAATGTGAGATGCTTAGATCGATTAAATCATTAATTTTTAGTTTTAACGGAACGGATTTTTTGAGTTTGAGAGAAGGAATTCCTTCTGAGAGACTAAATTGATTAACTTCTGGTGCGTGGCCAATAGGATGTTTAGCGAGCAACTCAAAAATTCTACCTAAGCCTTGTAATAATTTCATTATAAAATTCCCATTCACATCAAGACCTTCTAACTCTTCAAAGTTACTTAATCCAACTTTAAATGCTGCTTTTGTCTGATTGGCTACTGTAATTGGTTCTTTCATACTGTTTCCCTCTAATATATGAATTTTTAAACAAAATTCAACTAATTGTAGCATAAACCTAATATTTGATCCAGCCATTAATACTAAAGTATTCCATCCAGAATAGAATTTTCTGATTCCAACTTTTTTATCCCTTACTGCAAATAGCATAGCATATTTATAATTATCATATCTGACATCCCAACCTTTTTGGTCTTTTTTATAATTTAATACAATTTCAGTAGGAGTACATTTTTTCAGCCATTCGCACAAAAACCAAATTTTAAAAGGATGCAATGATGACAATTTTTTAGATACTTGATTATATTTAGGTGATTTAGCAACAACTTCTAAAATACCTAACATTTCAGCTTCATCTTCAACAGATATATTTAAAAACAAATTTTTTACTGATGGAATTTCATCAATCCCCAACTCTTTGAAAAGTGTCAAAAGTCTCCCTTCACACACAGATGTAGCAAATTTCTCAAACCCTGCTTCCATCTCACTTTGAATTTCAATTTTTCGATAATCACTTGGTGAACGGAGTTCTTGATTATTTAATGTGACTCGACTTTTCCACCCTAATTCTCTTACACCAATCTTAAAAGAATACTTTTTTCCAGATGCTTGTTTTATTAGAGTATTCACTACTTCTTGCTGATATTTTGAAAAATTCTCATATTCATCGAATAGTATAAAGATATTTTTATTTTGAAAAAAGTTTAATGAAATTAATGCTTCTATTAACGCATCAAAGGGACCGCCTAATATTGTAAAATTGTAATAAGCATGAATATTATTGTTTATATAATTTTCCATGTGGTTTAACTCACGTTGAATCAGCATTTTGAGTTCGGTAAAATTAGAGATATCACCACTCTCAAAAATTTGTTTAAAGATTTTCCATTTATAATCATCGAAATTAATATCTGATACATAATTATTTTCTTCTAACCATAATAGCATATCTGCTATTAACGAGATCAATATTAAGTTAACATAGTGTGCAAATGGTTTAATCCATTCAGTATCACTTTTCCCCGATGCTGAAAAAGCGCTCATTTTGTTTGATTCTACTTTATAATATAAGCCAATATAGCTGTTATCCGTTATACTATTTGGACTTTGGATGTACTGACCTGAATATGAAAGTTCTTTTAAAACAGTTGTTTTTCCAGTTCCCCTTCCTCCAATTAAAACACAACTTTCTACACCAGTTATTTCAGGGAAATAGCTAGGTTGGGTATACAGTTTAAACATATCGTACCCAAGCCACTCAGCTTTGTATACGAAAAGCTTATTTAAAAGTTTTAGCGCTTCTGCTTGTGCCTCCTCATTCATACTAAATCTTAATTAGAGGTATCCAGTTAAACTTATCCCACCTTATCGCTGCGATTGTTGCATCTGGAGCCTTTTCGCGAATTCCAATTAACAATCCTTGTTCATCAAATCCTTTCCAATCATATTCGTCAACACCGCCTGTATCAGGCATATTATACAGATTACATTTGTTTTGAAGCATTTTAATTCCTTCAGCTTTTTCTTTTCCTCTCCATATTTCAGAATTATTTTCAAAAATGCTACTTCTCATGTCTATTTCTTGACTTACACAAAAATTAACTTTTGGACAATATTTTTTTAATTTTTTTATACCATTCGATGTTCCTATCACACAGCAGTAAAAAAAATTTTTATAATTTATTTCTGCCGCTAGAGTTAAAAAAGAATGTTCTTCAATATTAAACATGTTATGTACTTTAGTCCACATTGAATAGAATTGACTGCCGCTTCCAATGAAGTCATCAACGAATATTATTGGTTTATATTCTTCTTGGTACAGAAACGATTTATATGTATTTCTTAATGCTTCATCAGGCTCCATAAATTGTCCCTCTTTTATTCCAAGTAAATTTCTTGTCTTTTGGATATAAGTATATCCACTATCAGCTAAACTTGGCCTTTCTCCTCTTACTGGGCAAACGATACAATTTTCAAAGAACCATTTCCATTGTTCTTCAACGTTGTATTTCTCTTTAATATTTATATATATTTGCCCTGCTTTTATAAATGAGTCTTTAAAATTTTCATTACATATATCATCATTTACATATATAAACTTTGATAACAATATTAACGCGTAATATTTTTCCAAATCTGAAAAATTATTTAACCAGCTTAAGTAATCAATCTTTCTACTTGTTGGCCATAAACCAAAATCTACAAAATAGTCACATTTTTCAATCACTCGTTTCTCCAGTTCAGCTATTATATTGCTTTTCATTTCTTTATGTTCATTATGTACAGCTTACTTCCCCCGTTGTTCGGAGTCTGCAACTACGAACCTGAATGCCACGCGTTTTCAACTCGTTTCATCCACCGGCACAAGGCGGCACCGCTCACCCCATCCGGCAGGCGCGAGCAACTCTAGGTTGGTCAACGGTAAAGAAAGGCGAAGGAAAGCGGTACAACGTCTGGTCATGCGGGCGGTTCTGAGGTTACGTGCTCAAGTATCGCAAGCCTCCGACACAAAACAAAACACTTCGCTAAAAAAATAAAAGCCGTTGCTCTGAGTGTGGCAGGAAGGGGTTCGTACCCAGTTGTCTTCCCGCTTCCACGAACGGCAGGCACCCCACGTCGGGAACGAAGGCAGTGGCGTTAGCCCGGCTGCTACTTTCTCAGGTTACGCACCTACGTCTGCATCCAATCACCACCGGAGCACTTCCGCCGTCTGCACGCAGTTCTCAAACCCTTTTGCGGCCAAACCATCCAGCAGTTTTCGGTCGCCCGTCCAGAGGGAGGCATTCAGGTGAATGGCAAGCGCCACGTAGGGCACGTCGTTGGGGTCCACGTCGAGCAGCAACCGGTGGGCTTGTTGCCAGCAAGCAAACGGAATGTAGGCTTCGTTGATGAATTCAATCCCACTCAACAATTCGTACAGCAGTTCGAGCAACTCAGCCTCGCTCAATCCACTAAAAGCCTCGATTCGGCTTTTGTGCTTGAACAATTCAATTTGAAGAAAATGGCAACTCACTAGCTTTACTTCGGCGGGGGGCTGCAAAAGCACGGACGCTGCCTTGCCTCCGGCCGTGATGAGCGCACTCATCACCACGTTGGCATCGACGACCAGCGTTCTCATTTCAAAAACCGGTGCTGATTCTCCGCCCACCAGGTGCGGCTCAGGTCGTCGGCCAGTTGCTGGGCCTGTTCTTCGGTGCCCTGCCGTTTGGCCAGCAGTTCCCGCAGTCGGATTTCACGCAAGAGCCTGGCGAGCGAAGGTGCGTCCACCAGGTTCATCGGAATCTTGATGACAAACTGATCATTTTCCTGTAACACTTCCATGGGTGCGTTCTTTTCAGCAAAGTAGCACCGGATTGATTTGCATCCAAATCAGTTCCCTGTTGTTCGGAGTTGGTAACTCCGAACCCATCACGCCACGCGTTTTCAACTCGTTTCACCCACCGGCACAAGGCGGTACCGCTCACCCCATCCCGATGCGGCTCAGGGCGTCGGCCAGTTGCTGGGCCTGTTCTTCGGTGCCCTGCTCGTCCGCGTCTGTGATGAGGCTGCCGCAGCAAGGCGTTTGGAACGCCCGTGCGCCACAGACGCCCCCCTCACCCCCCGACGACGCACCGGCTACAAAAAAAGACCCGCCGGGTGGGGCGGGTCTTCAACCGATTCCGAAGAATCCTGTAGGGCGTTCCTAAGCAAGCTTCACGTTAACCGCGTTCATGCCTTTTTTGCCGCGCTCGGTGTCGTAGGTCACCTTGTCGTTTTCGCGAATCTCATCGATGAGTCCGGAAACGTGAACGAAGATGTCTTCCGACGAGTCATCGGGCTTAATGAACCCGAATCCCTTCGAGCCATTGAAAAATTTTACGGTACCAGTCATTGGAAAAAGTTAAATCCACCACAAAGGTGAACTTAATTTCCGAAAACACCACCACACTCCGGACAAAAAGCTGATTTTCAAATTGTCAGGAACGGGGTTATTCCCGGTTGCGGCAGGCCCGTTTGGCGGTTGTGAGGGTCCCCGCGTTTCGAGGCGAACGTGCCCGCTCCGGCGGCAACTCGCCTTACCCGCCGAACGCCCTCCACCCGGCACGCTTCGTTTCGCCGCCCGCCGCACCCGATGCGCGGAAACCGCTATTCGACCCGGCTGAACAGGTGTTTCCAGCGCACTTTCTCCCAGAGGTTCGGTGCGGTGGGGTCGAAGCTCATCCACACCAGCACGGCCTTGCCCACGATGTGATCTTCGGGCACGAATCCCCAGAAGCGCGAATCTTCGGAGTTGTGGCGGTTGTCGCCCATCATGAAGTAATAATTCTGCCGGAAGGTGTAGCTCGTCAAGGCCCGGCCGCCGATGCTCAGGTGGGTGGCCGTCAGCGCGACGTGGCCCTCCGGGTGGCCCTCGTGCCGCTCGATGACGGGGCCGTACAGGGCGAGGGTGTGCCGGTTGATCGGAATGGTCATGCCCGCCTTCGGAACGGTCAGGGGGCCGAAATGGTCGATGTTCCAGGGAAATGCCCCGCCGCCGTAGATGCCCGCTTCCGGCTGATGAACCGGCAAAACGATGGGTTCGACGCGTTTGACCCACGCCAGTTTTTTGAATTCGTTGGCCACGGCTTCGGTGGTGTGCACCTGATATCCGACCAGCGTGGGCTGCCCCGTGGCTTCGCTGACGCGCTCGACGGACTGCCAGTTGATGAACGGCCCCTCGGCGGAGTTGAAATCGTTGGCGATGCCGTACTTCCGGAAAAACCGGTCGTTGAGTACCTCGGCGGTTTCGACGAAATACGTCGTCTGCTGGTTGGGCGATTTGGGGAAGGCTTTGCCGTTGACGAACACCTCGCCCCGCCGGAGGGTCACCACGTCGCCGGGAATGCCGATGCACCGCTTGATGTAGTTGGTGCGCAGGTCGGAGGGGTGGTCGGCTTCGCCGGATTTGCGGGGCGGGTAGTTGAACACCACCACGTCGCCGTTTTTGACGGTTGAAAAACCGGGCAGGCGGAACTGCGGCAGTTGAACCGCCGAACTGTACGACGGCAGGCTGGTGCCCCAGATCGTCTGGTGCGTCAGCGGAACCTGGAGGGGCGTTTTGGGCGTGAGGGCACCGTAGTGGAGTTTGCTCACGAACAGGTAATCGCCCACCAGCAGGTTGCCTTCCATCGAAGGCGTCGGGATGGCGAAGGCCGTGAAGGTAAAAAACCGGATGATCGTGGCGGCGACGACCGCGAACACGATGGAATCGGCCCAGTCGCGCAGGGCCGATTTCGGAGGTTTGGCGGGTTGAGCGGATTTCTTTTTGGACCAGAACATGGTTTGACGAGGAAAAGCGTGGATGGATCGCCTGAAAAATAGGTGGTTCGCCAACACCCGGATTTCGTTTTTACACGGGCGGTTCCTCGCCCACGCCCACCCCGGACGGGTATAATTCGTTGGGAAACCTACTTTTGCGGTTCGGAGACGGCCTCGACAACCCGTGGCTGGATGCTCCGGTTCGCCCATGCCTTTTCGCTCCTGGATTTTTCGCGCCGTGGGTTGCTGCCTGCTGAGCGGGTTGCTGATCGTCGTCGGTGCCACGGCGGCCCGCTCGCAGACCACCCCGCACCGGGGTCGGTCGGCCAGCCCGTACTCCACCGACCCCAAACGGCTGGCCGACGGGCAGGTGCTTTTCGAGAATCACTGCTCGCCCTGCCACGGATTCCGCCAGAGGGGCATCGGTCCCAGCCTCGGTCAGATCACCACGGAGGTTTCGCCCGCCTGGCTGCGGGCGTTCGTCCGCAACGCGCCGGGACAAATCGCCCGGCGGGATGCCCGCGCCCTCCGGCTTTTTGAAGAATACCAGCAGACCATGCCGGCGTTTCCGCACCTGAAGGAACCCGACCTCGACGCCCTGCTGGCCTACCTGCACGCCAACCGGCAACGCGAAGCGGCGGCCAGCGACGACGGAGGCGTGGCACTCCGGGACCCCATTCCCGCCAAAATCCCGAAATCCGGCCTGCGCCTCCGCCTCGGTGAAGTGCTGACGGCCCCGCCCACGGCCCCGGCGGCCCCGCTCGCCCGACTCAACAAGATGGCCGTGCTGCCCGGCTCTCCTGACCGGGTATTTCTCCAGGAACTGCGCGGGTTGCTCTACGAAGTGGTGGGCCGCGAACTGCGGGTGGCGATGGACATCCGTCCGCTGCGCCCGCAGTTCATCCATGCGCCGGGACTCGGCACGGGCTTCGGCAGTTTCGCGTTTCACCCCGAATTTTCCCGGAACGGCCTGCTCTACACCACCCACACCGAACCGGCGGGCACCGCCCCGGCCGATTTCGCCTACGCCGACTCCATTCGCGTGGCGCTGCAATGGGTGCTGACGGAATGGAACATTGACAACCCGGCGGGGGCCACGTTCGCCGGTCCGGGTCGCGAATTGCTGCGCATCAACGTGGTCACGCCCATCCACGGCGTGCAGGAGATTGCCTTCAATCCCCTGGCCCGACCCGGCACCCCCGACTACGGCCTGCTCTACGTGGGCATCGGCGACGGCGGGGCCACCGAACATGGCTACGCGCACCTCTGCGCCGACAAGCGGCACGCCTGGGGTTCGGTGCTCCGCCTCGATCCCCAGGGGCGCAACAGCCGAAACGGCCGCTACGGCATTCCGGCCGGCAACCCCTTCGCGACGGACTCCGCCGCCGTGGGTGAACTTTTTTGCCGGGGATTCCGAAACCCGAACCGGCTCAGTTGGACGCCCGACGGCAAACTGCTCGTGACCGACATCGGGCAGGCCAACGCCGAAGAACTCAACGTGGCCCTGGCCGGGGCCGATTACGGCTGGCCCGCGCGGGAAGGCACGTTTGGGATCAACCCCAGGGCCAACATGAAACACGTGTACGCCCTGCCCCCGGACGACGCCACCTCGCGGTACGTGTACCCCGCTGCCCAGTACGACCACGACGAGGGCACCGCCATTTCCGGGGGCTTCGTGTACACCGGCAGGGCGGTCCCGGCCCTGCACGGCAAGTACGTTTTCGGCGACGTGGTCAACGGGCGGGTATTTTTCGTGGAAACCCACGCCCTGCAACCCGGCGGGTTGGCCCCCATTCAGGAACTGGACCTGACCGTGGCGAGCCGACCGACCACGCTTCAACAGGAAACCAGGGCTAAAAAAACCGATTTCCGCATCGGAGTCGGTCCCGGCGGGGAGTTGTTCTTCTTCACCAAAACCGACGGCAAACTGTACCGGGTAACGGGCTGCGACCCGGTGCGGTAGCGACCCGGTCCGGCGAAAATTCCCGGCTTGCTTCGCACGAACCCCGCGCCGGACCTACCTTTGCCCCATGCCCGCGTTTAATCCCTCCACCCGCCTCGGTCTGCTCGGCGGCGGCCAACTGGGCCGGATGCTCCTCCAGGCCGCAGTTGATTTCGACCTCCGCCCGGCCGTTCTTGACCCCGACCCCGACGCCCCCTGTGCCGCCATCGCGCCGCAGTTTGTCGTCGGGTCGTTTCGCGATTTTGAAACCGTGTACCGCTTCGGACGGGACCTCGACGTACTGACCATTGAAATCGAAAGCGTCAACCTGGCCGCCCTCAAGCGCCTCCGCGACGAGGGCGTGAAGGTGTTTCCCCAACCCGAAGTGGTCGAATTGATCCAGGACAAACGCCGGCAGAAGCAGTTTTTCCGGGAAAACGGCCTGCCCACGTCGGACTTCGTACTGACCGAAGACCAGGACGATGCCCGGCAGCACGGCCACTTCCTGCCCGCCTTCCACAAGCTCGGCACGGGTGGCTACGACGGGCGGGGCGTGCAGCGCATCGCCACCGAAGCCGATTTCGACCAAGCCTTCGACGCGCCCGGTGTTTTGGAAAAGGCAGTGGATTTTGAAAAAGAACTGGCCGTTATCGTGGCCCGGAGCGAAAGCGGCGAAGTGCGTTGCTTCCCGACGGTCGAGATGGTGTTTCATCCCGAAGCCAACCTGGTGGAATACCTCTTCGCCCCCGCCGACATCTCGCCCGAAACCGACGCCCAGGCCCAGGACGTAGCCCGCCGCACCGCCGAAGCCTTCGGCGTCGTCGGTCTGCTGGCCGTTGAATTGTTTCTGACGAAAACCCGTGGCAACGGACCGGGGGAAATCCTCATCAACGAAGTGGCCCCGCGCCCGCACAACAGCGGCCACCACACCCTGCGGGCCAACGACGTGAGCCAGTTTGAGCAACACCTGCGGGCCATCCTCGGCCTGCCCCTGGGTGATACCACCGTACGCGCCGCCGCCGCGATGGTCAACCTCCTCGGCGAGGAGGGCTACGAAGGTGAGGCCCGCTACCAGGGCATGGAAACGCTCCTCGCGATGCCCGGCGTCCACCCGTTTTTGTACGGTAAAAAATTCACGAAACCCTTCCGCAAAATGGGCCACGTGACGGTGGTGGACGAGACGGTGGCGATATTGAAGGAGAAAGTAAAAGCCGTACAGCAGGCGGTGAAGGTAATTTCATAACCCGTGTTCGAGGGAAGTGATTCCACACGTTTCACTCTACACGTTACACTTTAGAACAATGGTTGGCATCATCATGGGCAGCAGCTCCGATTTGAAGGTCATGCAGGAAGCCGCCGACGCCCTCGCCGAACTCGGCGTACCGTACGAAATCGACGTGGTGTCGGCCCACCGCGCGCCCGTCCGCATGGTCGAATACGCCCAGGCCGCCCGCGAGCGCGGCCTGAAGGTCATCATCGCCGGGGCGGGCGGGGCGGCGCACCTGCCGGGCATGGTGGCCTCGCTCACCACGCTGCCGGTGATCGGGGTGCCGGTGAAATCGAGCAACAGCATCGACGGGTGGGATTCGGTGCTCAGCATCCTGCAAATGCCCGCCGGGGTACCCGTGGCCACGGTGGCCCTCAACGGTGCCCGCAACGCGGGCATTCTGGCCGCGCAAATTATTGGCGTCGAAAATTCAGAAGTGGCCCGTAACTTGCGGGAATACAAAAACGCGTTAGAAGCAAAAGTGGACACGATGCGGCAATCGCTCCGCGAAGGAAAAAATTAGTTGATGGTTGTGGTTGTCAGTTTGATGGTTTTCCAACTGATGACCGACAGCCCGCAACCGACAACCAAACATGGAAGAACGCAATCAACGCCCCCAGGAAGGTTCAAAACTGCCCGTCATTGCGCTGGGTGTGCTGGTGTTCATCATCGGCGCGCTGCTGTACGTGGGTTACGAATACGCCGCCGACGAGACGTCCTCGACGATGGAACTTACCAACGTGAAGCAGGACCCCACCATGAAAGCCCGTGAGGCCAGCCCCGACGACGCGGAACCCCTGGAAACCAAACCCGCAGCGAAGGAAAAGCCCATCGGCTATGTTCCCCCCGCCGACGTACCCGACGACGGTGCCCGCAATTCGGAATCGGATGAGGAACCGGCCAGACCCAAGCCCGCCGAACCGGAGAAAAAACCGGAGCCGAAACGCCCTGCACCCGAACCGGAGGCCACGCCCAAGCCCACCAGCGGTGCGGAAGTAGCCGAGAAAAAACCGGAGAAACGGGAAGAGAAACCGGCGGTAGAAGAAACCGCCGCACCCGTCAAAGCCAGCGGTGGCGGTACGGCAGTAACGCACACTGTGGGCGATGGGCAGACGTTTTACGGCATTGCCAACCGCTACAACGTAAAGTGGGAAACGCTCAAGAAACTGAACCCCGAAGTGGAGGACGCCAACATCAAAGTCGGCGTGACGAAACTGAAAATTCCCGTTCGGGCCGTTCATACCGTCGGGCCGGGCGATATCCTGCGGGTGGTGGCGCAGAAGTACGGCGTGACCGTCGAACAACTGATGGCCGCCAATGGCAAGACCAAAAACGTAGCCACTCGCGGCGAGAAGCTGATTATTCCGTATTCGTCGAAAGAATAGTTTTCAGTTTCCGGTTTGCAGTTTTCAGTTCAAAGTAAGTGCCTTCAGGCTGACCGGAATGCGTAACCTGATAATTGCTGTTGAAACTGAAAACTACGAACTGGAAACTGAAAACTGTTGATGCACCGCCAGCACCTGGTCGAGCAGTGGTTTTTTTTCGTTGTTTTCGAGGATAAAATCAGCCCAGGTCAGGCGCTCTTCGTCAGTTACCTGATTGGCCATGATGGCCCGCACGTCGGTTTCGGTGCGGTGGGCGTCTCGCATCAGCACGCGTTGAATACGAAGCTCGACGGGGGCGTGAACGGCGATGACTTTGGCAAACGGGTTGCCGTCGCCTGCGGCCCGCATCAGGGCGGCTTCGTAGAGCAGGTAGGGGGCTTTTCCGAGATTTTTCTGCACCCACTCGGCCCCATCCTGCCGGACGCGGGGATGAATCAGGCCGTTTACTTTTTGCAGCAGTTCCGGATTCCCGAAAACCTGCCCGGCCACCCAGGCCCGGTTGTACTCGCCGGAAGGTAGGTAGGCGGTTTCGCTGAGCAAGTCCACGATGTTTCTGCGCAGAACCGGGTCGTGCGTCGTCAGCCACTTGGCCCGGACGTCGGCCTCGTACACGGGCACACCCAGTACCCGGAAAATCCGGCAAACCAGGCTCTTGCCCGATCCGATGCCGCCGGTAATGCCGATGAGCGGAGTCATCAGGGCAGCGGGCTGAGCAATTCGGCCACTTCAAAACTCACACTTACCTGATCCGTGCTGGCGCGAACAGCCGGGTTGAGGGGTAAGGGCAACGGCAGCCGTTCGTCGTAGTCGCTGGTGACGCGGTTGGCGGGTACCTGGAGGGTGATCGTATCGGGCAGCGAGCGCAAGGCCGACTCCGGCCCCTCGAACACCACGCGGTTGGGCACCACGTTGATCACACTCGCCACCACGAAAGGGCGTACCACCCGGATGCGCAGGCTGTCGATGCGCACCACCACCGACTTCACGCGGCGCGGTTCAAAGGCCACGTCGAGCGTATCGGCAATGACGTAGTTGACCTTCAGGCCGTTTTTCATTTGTTCCGTGAGTCGGTCGGTGAGGGTGCCCGTGTTGATGAACCGGGTGGTCAGCGGTGTAGCGATGGGGTAAATGACGGGTTTGTTGCCGAGCGAGAGGCTCGTCCAGAGCAACTGCCAGCCCGTGCCCGAAAGGTTCGCCTGAATTTGCTGCGGCAGGGGCGAGGTAGGTACGTAGAGCGAATCGTTGTACACGATTCGCAACGGATACGAAAGCTTGGTCGAATACCCCTCTTTGTTGAGGGCATTCAGCAACCAGAAGCCTACGGCCGTCAACACGCTGACGACGGCCACCTTGGGATCGCGACGGGCGGGGTTTGCAACCATGAGGGTATGGTTTACGGGTTCACAGTTCAGTTTTCCCCGCAAATCATTCGCCAAATTTTAACACCAAACCGAAAACCGTAACCACTCCACTCAATTTGTCGCCTGCAACCGCTGGCTGCTGTCGCGGGAAATGGCCGTTTTCTCGAACGTCAGTTTCGTGCCCCGGTCCACTTCGAGCACCACCGTGTTGGCGGTAGTGTCCACGATTTTGCCGTGCAGCCCGCCGATGGTCACGACGTTGTCGCCTTTCTTGAGGTTTTCGATGAACAGTTTCTGGTCTTTTTGTTTTTTCTGCTGGGGGCGGATCATGAAAAAATACATGACCAGAAAAATGCCGCCCATCAGGATGAACTGCATGTACGCGCCGGAACCACCGGCGGCTTGGAGGAAAAGGGTGGAGAGCATGGGCAAACTGGGTTGGGAATGTTCAATTTTCAATGCGGCGGACCGCATTGAAAATTGAACATTGGTCTTTTTTACTTTGCGGCGGTTTGCGTTCTGGGCAGCACTTCCACCTTGAACGTCAGCGTGTTCATGTCAGGCCGGGTGTTGGCGTACACCGTGATGGTCTTGGTGTTCATGCCCGTTTTGTTTTTGCTGTTAAACAGCACATCGATGGTGCCGCCCTGGCCGGGCGCGACGGGTTCTTTGGGGTACGAAGGCACCGTGCAGCCGCAGGAAGCCACCGCCGAACTGATCGTGAGCGGACCCTTGCCCGTGTTGGTGAATTTGAACTGGTGTCGGAGCGTGTCGCCCTCGGTCATTTTGCCAAGGTTTACTTCCTGCTCGGCAAAGGTCATGACCGGCACCTGACCGGGCACTTCGGCTTCGCCCTGCGTCGTGGATTGCTTGTTTTCGCAGGCGGCAAGGCCCAGGCTGGCGGCGAAAAACAGCGCTAAAATGAGTCGGTTCATTGTTTTGGGACGAAGAAAAGAGCGTCGCGTTTCCAGAAGAAAACGACTTTACGCGTTTCACTCAATCACTTGCTCTTGATTTGCCCCATCAGCGCCTCCACGTCCGAAAGCAGGCGTTCGGCCTTCTCGCGGGCGTCGTCCACCACGCGCTTGCCCTCGGTCTTGGCCAAGCTTTCGGGCAATTCGGTCTGCCGAACCAAGTCGGCGATGAGATTCTGAAGTTGGTCGCGGTACTTGCCCAGCCGGTAGCTGAGGCGGTCGCGGGTGTTGATGCCCTTGTCGGGGGCGTACAGAATGCCCAGCGCGGCGCCGGTAGCGACGCCCGTCACAAAGGCCAGCAGGGTGCGGGTGGAGTTGGACATGGATTCAGTTTACGGTTTGCAGTTCACAGTTTACAGTTTTTGTTCTTGAAAAAAGCAAGTTGTTTTTTCCTGTAAACTGTTTACTGTGAACTGAAATCATCGGTTATCAATCAGCCCCCGTCCGCTCTTGCGGAGGGCACCGGATTCTTTCAGTTTGGCGGCGAGCACGTCGAGGAGGCCGTTGAGGAATTGTCCGCTTTTGGGCGTCGAATACACTTTGGCGATCTCGATGTACTCGTTGAGCGTGACCTTCACCGGGATGCCCGGAAACCGGACCAATTCGGTCACGGCCAGCGTCAGCAGCAGGCGATCGGTGAGGGCCAGGCGGTCGAGTTCCCAATTCTGAAGCTGTTCCCCGGCCAGGGCTTCGTATTCGGCGGCGTGGTCGAGGGCGAAACGCAGCAGATCGAGGAAAAACTGCCGGTCGTCTTCCCAGGCCGGGGCTAGGGGTTGGATTTGGAGCGAGCCGCCCTCGCCGAGCGATTTGAGCGTTTTCAGGCTCAGGCTCCGCACGATGTCGCGGTTTTCATCCCAGTACAAATCCACGCTTTCAAAGTACGCCTGCCAGTGCTCACTCCGAAAAATCAACGTTTTCAACACGTGCTGGGCCAAGGCATTGTCCTCCTCGGGGGTATGGGTGGCTTTCCGGCAGTAGGCGATGAACGCCTCGTCGGTGCGGATTTCTTCGCGGAAAAAAGGCCGGATAAGTGTGACGCGGTCGTCGTCGGTCCAGGTCAAATCGCGGCGGATGGCTTCGGTTTGCAGCGTCCGCGACTGGCGTAGGGCATCGATGGCGGTGTTGCGGGCAAACGGAGCCGTTTTCAGAAAATCCGGGTCGTTGGTCAGGCGGGGGCGTTCGTCAAAAAGCAGAGCTTCGTCGCCGAGTTCGATCAAGAGCAGCAGCACGCGCAGGTAGCGGTCGTGGATGCGCTCGATGGCGTCGAGGGCGGCGGCGGCAAGGCGCTGGCGGTCTTGCCGGTTGCGTTCGCGGAGGAACGCCGTGGCATCGGCGGCCGCCTTGCGGGCTTCGGCGGGGATGTCTTCGTCGGAAGCCGGGCGCTGGCCAGTTTGCTCCTGAAACGTCAACGTAGCCAGTTGGCGGAGGCCTTCGAGGCGAGGCAGGTTTTGCGCCACCATCGTGTTGAGGTTCGGCTCGAAGGTTTCCTTGATGGTCTCAAGGGCCAGGGCGTGGTTGGCCGCTTCGGCCTGCCGGATGGCGTAGAGCGTTTGCAGGGCTTTAATGCGGAGCGTGCGCCGGTTTAGCATCGGAATCGGGGTCTCTCAAAGAACGTTTTGTGGGGGCAAAGGTAGGGAAATTTTGCGGGGGTGCCTGCCAGTCCAGGTGGGATTGTTCGAGGGAAAATCACCGAATGCTGGTCCGAGGCCCGCTAAAATCATCCCTCGGAGTAGTCAGGACGTTTCCCTTACCAGACCAGCCGGATCATTGTAACAGCGGAATGTGAATTCGTACTCATCGCCTAACGCAATCGTCAGTCGGTAAATCAACGCGTTGAAGGTTTGCACGAAATAGAGCGCTTCGGCGATGGTAACAAAACCGGAAGCCTGAGGAACGTCGAGGTTGCAGAAATGCTTTTGGAAATAATCGTTCAAGGCTTCAAACTCGTATTTCAATGACGTCTCAATCGGCAATTCCTGAACGGAAACGTTCCTTTCTATACTATCCCCTTCGCGCAGCCAAAATGGCGAGCACTGAAAATCGAAAAAAAGCCTTACTTGCTTCATTGGAGGACAGCCAAAGGTCAAGATAAAACGAGCAATCCGTTGTCGAAACTCCCCTCAAATCCACCCCTGCCGCCGGAAAAACCCCAGCACCCCCAGCGATGACAACACCATCAGCGCCAACGCAAACCAGAAGCCGTAGGGGTCGGTGAGCAGCGGCACGCGCTCGTGGTTCATGCCGAAAATGCCCGCGATCAGCGTCGGTGGCAGGAAGGCGATGGTCCAGACGGTGAAAATCTTGATGATTTTGTTTTGTTCGAGGTTGATGAGGCCCGTGAAGGTGTTTTGCAGGTATTCGAGCCGCTCAAAATTGAATGTCGAGTACTCCAGCAGCGAGTTGACGTCTTTCAGGATGATGCGGAGGTGTTCCTTGCGGTCTTCGGGAAACAGCCAGCTCCGCAGCACCCCCGACAACACCCGCTGCTTGTCGATGATGGTTTCGCGGAGCATCATCGTTTGTTCCTGCAACGTCGTGATTTTCAATAAAGAATTTTGATTCGGCTTCTGGTCGGCGGTGATGGCCTTGCTCAACAGCGTGACGTCGCGGCTGATGGCTTCGAGGATGTCGGCGTCGGCTTCGATGCGGGTTTCGAGGAGCATCAGGAACAGGTCGGCCCCGGAGTGCAGGTTTTCGCTGCTCACCTTCATCCGGCGCACGGCGTCGGCGAACGTTTTGGAGTCGCCGCGGCGGTAGGTGAAGAGCAGGTCTTTTTTCAGGATGAACGACACTGGGTAGCTTTGAAAGCCCGATTCGTCGATTTTCAGGAAGTTGGAGTTGGCGTTGATGGTGTCGCCCTGCTCGAAAAACCGGGCGCTGCTTTCGATTTCAACAATCTCCTGGGGCGTCTGAAAACTCACGTCGCATTTGCTCTCGATCCACTCTTCTTCTTCCTGGCTGGCCGACTGAAGGTCGACCCAGAGCACGTTGTGCAGGGCGGTCAGTTCGCGCACGTCGTTTTCGCGCTTGATTTGCCGCCCGTCTTTGTAGTGGATGCGCACCATGAGTGAGTTGCGGGGTTGGTGGGAGTAGCCGCTGGCAAAGTTCAGTCAACGTGCTACAACAAACAACCGTCGGTTCCCTTCGGCTGGGTCAGGGCCTCCCGCGTGAGAACGTTTTTCCCCACCCCACCCCGGCACCGACGCCCGGAGTGGCTGGAATAAGAATTGTCGCTTCCGGTAGCACGTACCAATTTCTCCCCTCCTGCCATGCGCAAGCTCCTCATTTTTATCGCCGTCGTTTTTGCCGCCTTCGTCATCTGGGCCGTGGTGGGCAGCCTGCTGACGGGCAACAAACCCGAGGCCGACAAAGGCATCGGGGCCGTCAATCGGGCCGATTCCACGCAGAAAGTCGCTGACGATACGTTGCGGCGCTGAAAGGTGCTGCCTGTTGTCCATTAAAAATGCCCTCTGGAAATAGCCAGAGGGCATTTTTAATGGACAACCCGAGTTGAAAAATCAGTGGTCGGCGCTGGGGCGTCCGTCGAAATTCTGCTGGCTGGCCCGCTCGGCTTCGCGGAGCGAGATGTTGTGCAGTTCGGCCTGCTCTTCGCCGGCGAGTTTGTCGTCCTGATCGTGGTCACGGGCGGGCACTTCTTCCTCGCCTTCGCGCACGTCGCTGTTGACGTTGCCGGTTTTGTAGGTATCCGCGCCGAGAATCACGTTTTCGGCAGTTTGGCTTTTGCCCCGCTCCGAAGGCAGCGCCGGGCGGTCGCCGGGCTGGTCGGTCAGGCTGGTGCTTCCGGGTCGAATCATGGCTTGTTGATGGTTTAGTTCGGCGGGAGCGAGGAAGAAAACCATGCCAGTTCACAAAAAAGAAAAACCCTCAAGTCATGCGGTTTGGGATTGCATAGCCTGAGGGCCTTTTCTGTAAACTGTGAACTGCCTACTGCGAATTCTTCTTCTCGTTTTTGTCCGCCTTTTTGGGTGCGATGAGTTCGCCGTTTTTAATCCGCTTTGAGACGACCAGAAACGGCCCTGAGACGATTTCCTCGCCTTCCTTCAAGCCCTCTTTGATTTCAATGTTCTCAAAATCACTGATGCCGGTTTTCACTTTCCGCATTTCGGCTTTATCGCCCTTGCGCACGAACACCACCTCCTGGGGTTTGTCGGAAGCGCGTTTGGGTGCGTTGGCATTGGGTTGTTCGGCCGGTTGCTCCGCGTTTTCCGGGTTTTCAGTGCCGGCCGGTTTACCCGAGTCGTCGGCGCGGGTGGTCACGGCGGCAATGGGCACTGAAAGCACGTTGGATTTCCGCTCGGTAATGATTTCGACCGAGGCCGTCATGCCGGGGCGGAGGGGGAAACTTTTCTTGTTTTTCGGATTGATCAAATCCTGGTACGACGAGCGCAGCACGCGGATTTTGACTTCAAATTCCGTCACGGCGTCGGTCGAAGTCGAAGCGGCGCTGCCGGCTCCGGCCAGGCCGTTGGCCGTGTTGGCGATTTCGGTGACGATGCCTTTGAATTTGCGCCCCGAGTAGGCGTAGGCGTCCACGTCGATGATGGCCGTATCGCCCAGGCTCACCCGCACGATGTCGTTTTCGTTGACGTTTACGCGCACCTCCATGTTGTTGAGGTTGGCGATGCGCAGCAATTCGGTCCCGGCCATTTGCGAGGTACCCACTACGCGCTCGCCGAGTTCGACGCTCAGTTTGGAAATCGTACCGTTCGACGGGGCGTAAATGGTGGTTTTGCGCAGGTTTTCGGCGGCGTCGCGCAGGGCGGCTTCGGCGCTCTGGACGTTGAACCGGGCCGCCTCGACGTTGGCCTTGGCCGATTCGACGTCCTGGCGGGCCACGCGGAAGTTGGCTTCGGCGGTTTCGTAGTCCGAATCCGAAATCACCTTGTCGGCGTAGAGTTTTTTGTTGCGGTTGAAATCGGCGTTGGCGCGCGTCAGCCGGGCTTCGGCCTGCGTGACGGCCGAGCGGCTTTGTTCGTAATTGGCTTTGGTCTGGTTGACGGTGGCCCGCGCCCGCGCTAGCAGCGACTCGTAATTGTCGGGGCGGATTTTCAGCAGCAGTTTTCCCTGAGTTACCGAATCGCCCTCGGCCACGTAGAGGCCGATGATTTCGCCGGGCACGTCGGGAGTGATTTTCACTTCCACCTCGGGCTGTACCTTGCCCGAAGCGCTCACCCGCTCGGTGATGTCGGCCCGTCCGACTTTGGCGAATTCGACTTCGGTAGTTTTGGGCTTGCCGATCCAGCCCGCCGATTTGGCGGCCATCAGCCCGCCCATCAGCAGCACGACGACGCCACCGAGAATCCACCAGATGCGATTGGAAGAACGTTTCATGGGAGTGAGGGTTGAGGAGTGAGGAATCAGGAGCGAGGAGTGAGTAAATCAAAAGCTACTCACTCCTCACTCCTGATTCCTCACTCCTAAAACGAAAGGGGTTTATTCTGGTAAAAGTCGAGGATTTTCGTGCGGAAAATGTAATCGTATTTGGCCTGAACGAGGTTGGCCCGGGCTCGGTCGAGGTTGGTTTTGGCCAGGTTGTAGTCCACCGAGTTGATAGCCCCGTTGTTGAACCGGCTTTCCGACGCCCGGAAGGCCTGCTCCAGCGACTCAACCTGGATGGTCGTGGCGTTGAAGCGTTTTTGGGCGGCCACCATGTTGGTGTAGGCCTGCTCGATGGTCTGGCGGAGCTGGAGTTTGGTCAGGTCCGATTGGTAGCGCAGGTTGTCCTGGTTGAGCCGGGCCGAGGCCACCCGCAAGCGGCCCTGGTAGTTGTTGAAAATCGGAATCCGCAGGCTCAGGCTCAGGTTGACGTTGTAGTTGTTGGTCAATTGGTTGAAGTACGGGATTTTCTCCCGCGTCACGCTGGGCTGCTGGGTCACAAACGTGATGGGCGTGGGTGTACCGTTGAAAATCACCGTGGCCGTCTGGGTGACGTCGGTCGTGCCGCCGAGGATGGCCCGCTGGGCAGCCGAGGAGTAGTTGGTTGAAAGGTTGGTGTTGAAAAACAGCGAAGGGTACAACGCGCCCCGCACCACGTCCACCCCCCTGGCGGCACTCTGCACACGCAGCTCGGCGGCTTTCACCACGGGCTGAGTGCCCACGGCGGCGGCGTACACCTGGTCGGGGGTGGCGTCGTAGGAGCCGTTGGGGGTGTTGATGCTCACCCGGTCCACCTGGATGTCCTGGTTGGCGTTGACGTTCAGCAGTTGCAGCAGGTTGACCTTCGAAATCTGAAGGTTGTTTTCGGCGTTGACCACGGCCAGTTCGTCGTTGGCCACCTGGGCGCGCAGGTCGAAGAGGTTGGCCTGGGGCAGTGACCCGGCCTGCACCAGCCGCTCGGTGCGCTGGAATTGCAGGCGGCTCACCTCCACCTGATTGCGGGCAATGGTGAGCTGGTCTTCGTTGTTGAGAATCTGCAAATAGCCGAGTACCACGTTGAGGGCCACCTGCTGGCGGGTGTTTTCCACGTCCTGCTGGGTGGCCTGGAGGGCTAGTTCGTTCTGAGCGATGGTGTTTTGCAACTGGCCGGCGGCGAAGAGCGTCGTGCTCGAACTGATGCCGAAGTTGTTGAACGTGATCTGCTGGTTGATGGCCGAGTTGGTGAACGGGTCAATGCCCCGCCCGAAGCTCACCCCCGGCCCGGTGATGTTGGCGTTGGCATTGGGCAAGCGGTTGTACCGCGACTGGTTAAGGGTGATTCGGCTGTTTTCGACCTGCGTCTGGCCCTGCTTGATTTGCAGGTTGTTGGCCCAGGCGATGTCGATGGCCTGCTGGAGGCCAATCCGCTCGCCGGGCTGTACGCTGGCCTGGGCACCCGTCACCTGGGCGTTGGCCGAAAGCCCGCATCCAGCGGTAAAAAGAACAAAGAGAAGGGTTCGCATCGAAAGCTGCATTTCGCGGGTCAATCTTACGACCAAGCCGCGGCAGTGCCTACCCCATTTTGGATAAGCGGCGGAAAACGGCGATGAAGCCGGGAAATCGGCGGCAGGCCGACGGCGGAGTTTCTGGAAAAAAATGCGGGAAAACCCCTGAATAAATGCGTGAAAATACGCTAAAACGGCTTCGAGCGGCCTGCTACTTTTGCCGGGTAACCATTTAAAAAAAAATGCCGATGAATCCCAATTTTCAGGTCCGGGCTACGCGCCCGGTTGCGCTTTTTGCGCTGCTCGCCCTGTCGCTCGTGCAGTGCGGGAAAAAAGACGATGACGTCACCCCGGGCGACAACGCCATCGTGGGCACCTGGCGCTTTTCGAAGTTTGCCGTGAAAGACAAGGGAGGCAAAGTGACTGATCAGACCGAGCTGATCTTCACCCTGCTGCCCTGCTTGGCCCAGTTGCGCATGACGTTCAAGGACGACGGCACCATGTCGGGGAGTGGCGGACAGGCCTGCGGCACGAACACGGACGTGCTGCCCGACGACCTGACCGGTCAGAGCAAATGGAGCCTCAGCAACGGCAAACTCACGTTGACCGACGCGAATGGGGACAAAGAAACCTACGACGTAGAACTGAACGGCAGCACGATGACCCTCAGCGCCCCTGACGTAGACGACACCACCGCCCAACCCACGGGCAATACCATCATCCTGACGCTGACGAAGGCGTAGGCCGGGCCGTTGCTTCAACCCATGCGCCGCGCCGGGCTCCTAGCCCGGCGCGGCGTGCTTGTTTTCATCCCTCCGCACGCTTTTCCGTACCGAAACCGTTTACTTTGCGCAACACCCCGCTAACCGGTTTTTTCTCATGCGTTCGTTCGTCCAACTCCGCGCTTCGCGCCTGACCGCCTTCAGCCTCCTGTTCGCCCTCGCCCTGCTGCTGTACAACTGCGGTGGCAACGACGACGCCCCCGCCCCCGAAGCCGCCGTGCAGGGCACCTGGAAGTTCACCGGCCTGACGGCCAACCCCGGCATCACCTTCAGCGGGTCGCCCGTGCCGCTCTCCGATTTGTACAGCGCCCTCGTGCTGACGGCCCCCTGCGCGGCCAACATCACGCTGGCCTTCAACGCCGGGGGTACGATGGCCCTCAGCGTTCCGGCCAACTGCACGGCCCTCAACCAGTCGGTAGGGGTGCTGGTGGACCAGTACACGGGGTTCAGCAGCGGAGCCAAGTGGTCGGTTAACGGGAGCAAAATGACCGTCACCCGCGCCAACGGCAACACCCAGGTGTACGACTACGTGGCCGACAACGGCCTGCTCACCCTGACCGGCTCCGACGGCACCACCACGTACACCATCAAATTGCAGAAGTAACCGACGTTGGAGGAAAAAAACGCCGCCCCGGCCTTCGGGACGGCGTTTTTGCGTTCGGTGGAGTTCTCCGGCAATCCGGGCGGCTGGTTTTTCCGTTAGTTTCCGCCAACAACGTCATCAACGAACCAACTCCATGAACGGCCAGCCCCAACCCCGCCCTTACCGCCTCGCGGCGCTCAGCGCCCTGCTGCTTTTTTCCCTCCTCTCGGTCCGGTGCCAGAAAACGAGCAACGACCCGGCCCCCGAAACCGCCGCCGTGGTGGGTTCCTGGAAAATGACTGCCCAGACCACCTCGCCGCCCCTGCCCGTGTACGGCGAAATTTACGGCAATGACCTCTATAAATTTTTCGTCGGCGTGGGCCGTACCTGCTTCACCGACATCGTGTACAAATTCAACGCCGACGGCACGGCCACGGCGACGGTCCCCCAGGGCTGCCCCATCGACGGCGACGACGTGCGCGATTACGTGGGTTTTGACCTCCAGTCGAAGTGGTCGCTCGCCGGAAACACCCTCAGCGTGACGAGTTCCGACGGCGACCGCGTCGATTACGCCATGACTACCGACGGCGGCACGATGAAACTCGTGTACGCCAAAAAAGACCTCAACAGCCCCCAGGAATACACCTACACGATCACGCTGGCAAAGCAGTAGGCCATTGCCCAAAAGGAGCAGCGCCGATCCGGTTTGTTCGGATCGGCGCTGCTCCTTTTGAAACCGGTTTTGCATGAAAACGCGCACCGGATTCGTTTGGAAAAAACACCACTTCATCCGGACAATCATGCTGACTACGATTCGTGTCCGCCGCCCGCTGGCGCTGGCGGCGCTGCTGGCAGTGGCCCTGCTTGCTTCCCGCTGCCACACCTCCACCACCATCCCGCCCGCCGGGGCCAGCCTGGCCGGCACCTGGCGGCTCACGAGCCTGACGGCCTCGCCCGCCACCACCTACGGGGCCGATTTGTACCAGTACTTCAACGGGCGGGTACCCTGTTTCGCCGACGTCCGCTACGCCTTCGCCGCCGACGGCACGCTCACGGCCCAGATCCCCACCGCCTGCCCCCTCGACGGGGAGGATTTGCAGGATTCCGTCGGGTTTGACGCGAACTCGAAGTGGGCGCTGGACGGCAACGGCCTGACCGTCACCAGTTCGGACGGGCTTCAGGAACGGTATGACCTTCAGGTGGCGGGCACGTCGATGAAGCTCGTTTTTCAGCACGACGCCGACCCGACGCATACCTACACGGCGACGTTCGTGCGGGAGTAGCTGCAACAGTCACGCGTAGGCGTGGCACGGCTCCCGGCACAATCCTCCGCAGCCGTGCCACGCCGTTTAAAACACCATCCCCCGCGATTGCTTGATCGCTTCGTAAATCATTTCGCCAAACTGGGTGCGGATGTTCAACTGGCTGATTTTGCCGTTCTCGCGGGTGGGGTACACGCGGTTGGAGAGGAACACGTACAGCAACTGCTGCTCGGGGTCCATCCACACGAACGTGCCCGTGAAGCCCGAGTGCCCGAAACTCAGCGGCGAGGCCGACGGCGGGCCGGAGAGCCCCGGTTTTTTGCGGTCGGGTTTGTCGAAGCCGATGCCCCGGCGGGCGTTCACCTCCACCGGGAAGGGGTAGCCCGTCCACTGCTTCAGCGTCGTTTCCTGGATGTACCGTTTGCCGCCGTAGGTGCCGTAGTTGAGGTACATCTGCATGAGTTTGGCCAAATCGTTGGCCGTACCGAACAACCCCGCGTGCCCGCTGATGCCGTCGAGCATGGCCGCACCTTCGTCGTGGACGCGCCCGTGGATGAGGTTTTTTCGGAACAGCGAATCGTACTCCGTGGGCACGATGCGGGAGAGCGGAAAGTACCGGCGGGCGTTGTACGTCAGGGTGCCCGCGCCGAGAGGTTCGTAAAAATTGGTTTTCAAAAATTCCTCCCAGGGCTGCCCGGTCAAGCGCCGAATGACCTTCGGGTAGAGGTAGTACGATAAATCGCTGTACACGTAGCCCTGCTTGGGGTTGACGGGTGAATTCCGGATTTGCCGGAAAATCGTCCGCTCGTAGCGCCGGTGCAGGAACAGGCGGTCGGCCACCTGAATCGGGTAGCGCTTCGACGGCTCCGTGCTGAACGTCCGCCGTTTCCAGCCCCCGGTGGTCGAATCGACGCAGTACCGCCAGAACGGAATCCAGGCCTTCAGCCCCGACTGGTGGGTCAGGATGTCGATGAGTTTCAAATCGGCCTTGTTCGAGCGGCGGAAGCGGGGGTAGAGTTCGCCCAGGGTCATGTCGAGGCGGAATTTGCCTTCGTCCTGCAACTTCATGAGCGCGGGCACCGACGTGCTCACCTTCGTCACCGAGGCCAGGTCGTACAAATCGTCCTTCGTGACCGGCTGGCGGCCTTCGTAGGTCTGGTAGCCGTAGGTTTTCTCGAAAATCACCTTGCCGTCCCTAGCCACCAGCACCGAGGCGCCGGGGTAGGCTTTGGCGGTGAGGCCCTGGTTGACGATGGAGTCGAGCTTGGCCGTCAGCATCCGCGAATCGATGCCTACCTCCTCGGGTCGGGTGTATTTGAAGCGCCCCAGGGATTCGGTGAGCAGCCCCGCCCCCTGCCGGTAGCGGTCGTTGACGGTCACAGGCAAACGTCCCTGCACGCCCGTCGCGCCGAAGAGGGCCTGGGCGGCGAGTTCCTGTGTGGCGGGGGTTTCCTGGTAGGCCACGAGCAGGGCGGGGGCGTTGGCGAGCCCGGTGAATTTGTTGAGCGTGTACGGGTTGCCGAACAGCGCGAAGGCCGCGTTGGGCAGGGCCCCGAAGCCGTTCACGAGGGCCTGCACTTCGGGTTTCATCGTCGAAGCCGGGCGGATGCCGAGGCCGTGGACGCCCACCAGCACGAGGTCGTACCCGGCGAGTTGGCGCTTCACCCGCTGCACGAGCGTGTCGGGCGCGGTGGCGGGCAGGGTGAAGTGGTCCATTGGCGCGTAGTGGGCGGCCATGTCCTGGAAGGCCGTGCGGGCGTCGGCGTTGAGGGCGAGCGTGGCGAAGCGCTTGCCGCTGAGTTCGCGCACGGGCAGGCGGTTGTCCTTGTTTTGCAGCAGCGTCAGGGCGTCTTCGGTGAGGTCGCGGGCCAGCAGGTCGGCTCCGCCGGGGTTGAGGTCGGTGAGCAGGCCCTCGATTTTGGCGGGGCGGTACTGGTCGAGGCCCGCCCAGGCTTTGGCCGTCAGGATGCGGCGCACTTTTTCGTCGAGGTCGGCCTGCGTGAGCCGCCCTTCGGCGAGGGCGTACTTGATGGCGTTGAACGTGCCCGGCACGTCGGTGAAGGTTTCGAGCACATCCACCCCGGCCAGCAAGGCCCGCACGGCGGCTTCGCCGTTCGGGTAGTACTTCACCACGCCCTGCATTTCCATCGCGTCGGTGAAAATCAGGCCCTTGAAGCCCAACTGGTTGCGCAGCAAATCGGTCACGATGGGCCGCGAGAGCGTGGAGGGCAGGTTGGGCGTGGGGTCGAGGGCGGGGATGCTCAGGTGGGCGATCATGACGCCGTTGAGGCCCTGCCGGATGAGTTCGCGGAACGGGTACAGTTCGAGGGAATCCAGCCGGGCGCGGTTGTGGCGGATGACGGGCAGGTCGGCGTGCGAATCGACGTCGGTGTCGCCGTGGCCGGGGAAGTGCTTGGCCGAGGTGATGACCCGCTCGTCCTGCATGCCGCGCATGTAGGCCAGGGCGTTCCGCAGCACGGTCTGCTTGTTTTCGCCGAACGAGCGGAAGTTGATGACGGGGTTGTTGGGGTTGTTGTTCACGTCCACCACCGGCGCGTAGTTGACGTGGATGCCCAGCCGCCGCACCTGCCGACCCACCTGCCGACCCATGCGGTAAATCGGCTCCGTGTCGGCGCCCGGCGTGGCCCCCAGCGTCATGGCGTAGGGGTAGCGGGTGGTCGAATCGAGGCGCATGGTCAGGCCCCACTCGAGGTCGGAGCCGACGAGCAGCGGAGTGCCGGAAACCGCCTGCAATTCGTTGATGATCTGTGCCGTGCGGGTGGGTTGGTTGGCGAAAAACACCAGCCCGCCGATGTGATACTCCTGCACCCAGTTGAGGAGTTTCTCCCGCTCGAAGGGGTCGTTCCGAAAATTCGCCCTCGGCATCATCAACTGGCCGATTTTCTGGTCGGGCGTCAGGGAAGCGAACACCGAATCCACCCAGCGTTGGTTGGCGTTGGGGAAGGGATTTTGGGCGAAACCGAGGAATGAAAAATGAAAAATGAAAAATGAAAACGTGGCGAGGCGTTGGGCAGCGCGGGTCATGCGGCGAAGCAGTGAGGAGTTTGGGCGAAGGTACGAAACAAACGGGGTTCGGAAACGCGCCGGGCAGTGGCACCCGTGCACGGAGACGTTCACTACGGGCGGGTCGATTTTCCATGAAAAAGAAAAACCGGCAGGGCTCGTTTTTGGCCCTGCCGGTTTTTCTTTTTCATGGAAAATCGACGTTCACCAGTCCGTGCCATCGTCCAGCATCCGGCTGATGCCCAGTTCGAGGCCGCGGAGTTCGGCCAGCCCGCGCAGGCGGCCGATGGCGGTGTAACCGGGGTTGCCGCCGGTTTTGCGCAAATCGTCGAGCATCCGATGGCCGTGGTCGGGGCGCATCGGGATGAGCAGGTCCTGGCGGCCCTCGTCACGACGGCGGCGCATTTCGCGCACGGCCGCCCGCACGATGCCGAACATGTCGGCGTTGCCTTCGAGGTGGTTGGCTTCGTAAAACGACACCGGCAAGGTACTGCCCTCGCGCTGCACGCTGCGAAGGTGGAAAAAGTGGATGTGCGGCCCCAAACGTTCGACGATGCCCACGAGGTCGTTGCCGCCCCGCGCGCCCAGCGACCCGGCGCAGAAGCACAGGCCGTTGGACGGCGAGGGAGCCGCTTCGAGCAGTTCGCGGAGGTCGTGCTCGGTGCTCACCACGCGGGGCAGACCGAGCAGGGGCCAGGGCGGGTCGTCGGGGTGGATGGCGAGCGCGACGCCCACCTCTTCGGCCACGGGCACGACTTCCCGCAAGAACTCGTACAGATTCTGCCGCAGTTCGGCGTCGCCTACCTCGCGGTAGCCGTCGAGCACGGTCTGGAATTCCTGCAACGTGAAGCCTTCCTCCGAACCCGGCAGCCCGGCGATGACGGTGCGGGTGAGCAGCGCCCGCTGCTCCTCGCTGAGGGCATCGAAGTACGCCTGGGCGCGCTCGGTTTGCTCGGTGGTGTACTCGGCACCAGGGCGCTTGAGGAGGCACAGCTCGAAGGCCGCGAAGGCCAGGGCGTCGAACCGCAGGGCCTCGGAGCCGTCGGGCTGGCGGTAGGCCAGGTCGGTGCGGGTCCAGTCGAGCACGGGCATGAAGTTGTAGCACACCGTGCGCACGTTGCAGGCCGCCAGGTTGCGGAGCGTGGTTTTGTAATTTTCGAGGTACTGCGCCCGGTCGGGCAGGCCCCGCTTGATGTGCTCGTGGACGGGCACGCTCTCGACCACCGCCCAGGTCATCCCGGCGGCTTCGATGGCGTCTTTGCGTTTCTGAATTTCCTCAACCGGCCAGATTTCGCCGTTGGGAATGTGATGCAGGGCCGTCACGACGCCCTCGCACCCGGCCTGCCGGATGTCGGACAGGCTGACGGGGTCGTTGGGGCCGAACCAGCGGAAGGATTGGAGGAGGGGCATATTTTCTCGAAAAAACTGTCATTCTGAGCGTCAGCGAAGGACCTTTTTAGAGTACCGGTTAGCTGGCCGTTAACCAAGCAATGGTCTTCGGGAAGGGCCCTGAAGCACCAAGAAGGTCCTTCGCTGACGCTCAGGATGACAAAGAAAGAAATTAAAGCGAAACGCCCCTTTTCCAAGGAATAAAATCATCCTGCCCGTGGCGCACGGCGGCGGGTTGGGTCTCGCCGGAGGCAACCCGAACGACGTAGTCGAGGATGCGTTCGCCGGCCTGGGCGATGGTTTCTTCCCCGGCGATGATGGGGCCGCAGTCGATGTCGATGATGTCGGACATCTTTTGGGCGAGTTTCGTGTTCGTGGCCAATTTCACCACGGGCGCAATTGGGTTGCCGGTGGGGGTGCCGAGGCCAGTGGTGAAGAGCACGACCGTCGCGCCGCTGCCCACTTCGGCGGTGGTGCTTTCCACGTCGTTGCCGGGGGTGCAGAGCAGGTTGAGGCCGGGTTTGGTGACGCGTTCGGGGTAATCGAGCACGTCCACCACGGGCGAGGTGCCGCCTTTTTTGGCCGCCCCTGCCGACTTGATGGCGTCGGTGATGAGGCCGTCCTTGATGTTGCCCGGCGAGGGATTGGCGTAAAACCCGGAGCCGGTGGCTTCGGCGCGGGCGTTGTAGGTGCGCATGAGTTCGTTGAACTTCAGTGCCGTCACTTCGTCCACGCAGCGGTCGGAAAGCTCTTGCTCCACGCCGCAGAGTTCGGGAAATTCGGAGAGAATCACCGTGCCGCCGAGGGCCACGAGCAAGTCGGACGTGTGGCCGATGGCCGGGTTGGCCGACAGCCCCGAAAACCCGTCGGATCCGCCGCATTCCAGCCCGACGACGAGTTTCGACAGCGGCGCGGGCTGGCGGGTGAGCCGATTGGCCTCGACCAGCCCGGCGAAGGTCTGCTTCAACGCCTCGGCCAGGAGTTTTTCTTCCGAACCAATTTCCTGTTGTTCAGAACATGTTTTGAAATTCAAACTTCGATTTTTGCCAAGTTGGCAACAGGGTGGGAAAAACGGGCGTCGGCTGGTAACTAAGCGGTGACCAAACAGCCGTTACCGCAATGCAAACCGAGTTCGCACC